>PJUD01000031.1_pt1 | contig 235687 bp, 202 predicted proteins | sample 1512341 | NCBI WGS metagenome assembly PJUD01 (sample SAMN08177675, study PRJNA422409) | Feces metagenome, whole genome shotgun sequencing project. | isolation source: Chicken feces (3) enriched on wood chips: beechwood xylan treatment | host: Gallus gallus | place: USA: Madison | collected...
AGTCCCGGTTGAGGAAGTCCCGGTTGAGGAAGTCCCGGTTGAGGAAGTCCCGGTTGAGGAAGTCCCGGTTGAGGAAGTCCCGGTTGAGGAAGTCCCGGTTGAGGAAGTCCCGGTTGAAGAAGCCCCGGTTGAAGAAGTCCTGGTTGAAGAAGTCCCGGTTGAAGAAGTCCCGGTTGAAGAAGTCCCGGTTGAGGAAGTCCCGGTTGAGGAAGTCCAGGCTGATGAAACCCCCTCCCCTGCCCCTGATGAACCCGCACCACCTGCTGACACTCAGCATATAACCGCCAGTGCATCGGCAATCCCGCGTCAGCGTACAGAAACCCTGGAAGTACTGCTGCAGCCGCCACGCGTGCAGTCAGAACCCCAGGCCGTAGAAACCAGCTTCCTGGACGACAGAGAGCGTTTGCGTACCCCTCTGCTGCCACGCTGGCTGGGCATGCTATTTGCTGTTTTGCTCAGCCTGGGTGCGCTGGCGCAATCCAGCTATATTTTCCGAACCGAGCTGGCCAGTCATTGGCCCGCCAGCAAACCCTGGCTGGTTTCAGCCTGCACCTGGCTAGGCTGCACCGTACCGCTGGCACGCAATGCCGAGTTGCTGGCGCTGGATGATTCTGACCTGCAAGAAAATCTGGAACACCCTGAAGTGATTCAGCTCTCCACCACGCTGATCAACAACGCTAGCTATACCCAGGCTTACCCTCTGCTGGAATTGACGCTGACCGATGATGATGACCAGCCCAGGCTGCGGCGTATCTTCACGCCCAAGGAATACCTGCGGGCTGAATCTGACATTGAGGCAGGCTTGCCTGCCAATGAAGAAATCCAGATCAAGCTGTCCCTCTCCACCAGCGATGTCGCGGTTTCGGGTTATCGCGTTTTCGTGACCTATTGATCACTGATTGATCCCTTGCGGGTCATGGATAAGCACAGTCTCAGCCTGCCAAGCTACACCACAAGCGGTATTAATCTGGAGTTACAGCCAAGGTCTGCAAACAGGGCGATTGAATCGCGCGTATGGCCTGCAACAGGCAATCAATCGCCTGCTGGCGGCTATAGCCCTTGCGCCAGGCCAGCGCCATGCGTCGGGTGGGCACCGGGTCGGCAAATGGGATCATCCTGATCAGCGGGTTTTGGTAGCGCTCCACCGCGGCACTGCAAGGTAGTACCGTGATGCCGAGATTGGAAGCCACCATATTGCGTATGGTTTCCAGAGAGTTGCCTTGCAACACTTCACCGTGGCGGGATAACTCAGGGCAGGCCAGCACCACCTGATTGCTGAAACAATGGCCGCTATTGAGCAGCAGCACTTTTTCATCCGCCAGCTCCTCGGCATGAATGCTGGGACGTTGCGCCCAGGGATGAATATCCGGCACCGCCACCACAAAGCTTTCGTCATACAGTAGCTCATGCTGCACGCCTGGCACCTCAAACGGCAAGGCGATAATCGCAGCATCCAGCACACGGTTGCGCAATTGCGTTTCCAGATTGGCGGTGAGGTTTTCCTCCACCTCCAGCGGCATTTCCGGTGCCAGAATACGTAGGGCAGGGATAATCTCAGGCAGTAAATACGGCCCGGTGGAATAGATGACGCCCAGCTTGAACGGCCCCGCCAACTGGTTATTGCCCAGGCGCGCAATCTCCTTGACGCGATTGGCTTCTTCTAGGGTACGCAGGGCCTGGGCCACAATCTGCTCGCCCACGGGGGTCATGGCGACATCTTTGTGACTACGCTCGAAGATGGTCACCCCCAGCTCTTCTTCCAGCTTTTTCACTGCCAGGCTCAAGGCTGGCTGGCTGACAAAACTCTTTTCCGCCGCGCGGCGGAAATTGCGCTCACGCGCCACCGCTACAATAAATTTCAGTTCATTCAGGGTCATGGAAAGTCCACTTAAACGCTGCCGCCATGCTGGCAACAATTGATAATCAATATAAATCGAATTTTATCAATTAATAAGTCCGCGATATATATTATCGATAAATTCCATATATAAACTTGGGCTAATTGATATCAAAACCCTGGCGTTTGATGTTAGATTTGCTGACTTGTTTTCGCTGGAACCTGCACGTGACCGCTGTTATCAACTGGCTCAGGGGCTTCAAGCCACAACAAAGCCCCGTCAACCATCAAGAGAAACTCCGTGCCTGCCTGGGCGCACTCCTTGGCATTTTTGTCAGCGCCAGCCTGAGTGCCTGGCTGCTAGGCGCTGAAAGCCTGCCCTTTCTGATTGCACCGCTGGGGGCCTCTGCCGTGCTGGTCTATGCCGTCCCCGCCAGCCCATTGGCGCAACCCTGGTCTGTGTTGGGTGGCAATTTCGTGTCCGCGCTGGTCGGCATCGCCTGCCTGCACTGGATAGATCAGATTGCACTGGCAGCCGCGCTGGCGGTGGCACTCGCCATAGGTGCCATGTTTCTGCTGCGCTGCCTGCACCCGCCGGGCGGGGCCGTAGCGCTCACTGCCGTGCTCTCCGGCAGCTTGGCGTTACAGCACTGGCCGTATTTTCTGCTGTTGGTAGCGCTGAATTCTGGCCTGCTGTTACTGGTGGGTTTGCTCTACAACAACGCCAGCAAACGCCGTTATCCGCATCAGGCCCTGGGCGAACCCAATCTGCATAAAACCCGCGATCTCAGCCCTGGTCATCGCGTAGGCTTTAATCGTGCCGATCTGGATGCGGTACTCAAGGAATACAACCAGGTGCTGGATGTGGCGCGGGATGACCTGGAAGCCTTGTTCATGCAAACCGAGATGCAGGCCTACAAGCGCCGTTTTGGTGAGATTACCTGCGGCGACATTATGTCGCGCGATGTGGTGAGCGTGGAATATGGCACTTTGCTGGAAGAAGCCTGGCCCCTGTTGCTCAAACACCATATCAAGGCCTTGCCTGTGCTGGATAGAGCCAGACGTGTGGTGGGCATACTGACGCGCTTTGATTTTATGAAGCACGCCAATCTGGAGGTGTACCAGGGCTTTGAGGACAAGCTGCGCCAGTTTGTGCGCCGCACCTTGCGCGTGGAAACCGAGCATCCGGAAGTGGTAGGCCAGATCATGACCAGCAAGGTACTGACCACCACCGTCGACACCCATATCGTGCAACTGGTGCCGATATTGTCTGAACACGGTATCCACCATGTGCCTGTGCTCGATCATGAGCGCAGACTGGTGGGCATTGTTACCCAGACTGATCTGATAGCCGCGCTGTATCGCGGCCGCCTGGAAGAAGCTTAAGACGGCTTGCTGGCAGGCGTGTCTGCTGCGATCTCTGCCTGAGTGACGCTAGACTGAGCTGCCTGCAAGCTCAAATGCCTGAAATCAGCGCCGCTGGGGCTTTGGAACACGCGCAAGCCGAACTCGGGCAGGATGGCGAGCAAGTGATCGAAGATATCCGCCTGAATCGCCTCGTACTGCACCCAGACCGTGGTATTGGTAAAGCACCAGATTTCCAGCGGTATCCCCTCTGCTGAGAGGTTTTGCTGCCGCACCACCATGCTCAACTCCTGGTTAACCTTGGGGTGGTGTTTCAAATACTGCTGCACATAAGCGCGGAAAGTGCCGATATTGGTGACGCGTCTGGCGTTGATGGCCTCATGCCCCTGGCGCGCCAGGGCCTGATTCCATTCTTCCAGTTCCTTTTGCTTGTCCTGCAGATAATTATGCAGCAGGCTGAATTGCATCAGATGCTCACACTCTTGCGGGCTGAGGAAGGCAATGCTGTTCTGATCAATAAAAATGCTGCGCTTGATGCGGCGGCCGCCAGATTCAAACATGCCGCGCCAGTTCTTGAATGAATCGCTGATAAAGCGCTTGGTGGGGATGGTGGTAATGGTCTTGTCCCAGTTCTGCACCTTCACCGTATGCAGGGCAATATCAATCACAAAGCCATCGGCATGCAGCTGCGGCATTTCCACCCAGTCACCAACGCGTATGATGTCATTGGAAGTAATCTGCACGCTGGCCACCAGCGATAGCAGCGTATCCTGAAAAATCAGCATCAGCACCGCCGCCATGGCGCCTATGCCTGAGAGCAATATCAGCGGCGATCTATCGATCAGCGTGGCCACCATGAGAATGACCGCCACGATATAAATCACCAGCTTGACCACCTGCACATAGCCCTTGATGGGCCGCATATGCGCATCTGGCCGCTGCTGCCAGAGATCATTAAATACATTGAGAGTTGCGCCTATGGCCAGCGCAATGCTGAGCACTATGACGGCATGGGAGACATTCTGTACCACGGTGACCAGCGCGGGCGGCAAACCGGGAATCCAGCCTATACCCACCGCAATCATCAGGGCCGGGACGATGGCAGCCAGGCGTGACACCCCACGGCGCTGGCGCACCGCATCGCCAATCACGGCAGAACGTAACATGCGGTGCAAGCCACGTAACAGGATATGCCGCACCAGCCAGTTCACAATCCAGGCCGCCAGCAGCAGGCCTATCACACAGAGCAGGCTGAACACTTCCTCATGACCCTGCAACCAGTTGATGGCTTCCAACACATCCTGTTTCACACTGCACCTCCTTTTGAATACTGAACACCACGGGCAACGCGGCAACTTGCTTAGTCCCCAGCCTGCCGCAGAGGTTCAGCTTGAATGAGATGGCTTGTAGAAATATGACCTACATGATTATCGGTCTATTCCCTATGCAGCCAGCGCGACAATAGCGGCATGATAGAGGCTCAATCTTGAAGGAGAACCATCATGAAATTTCTCATCAAAGCCGCTGTATTGACCTATGTAGTGAAGCGTATCGCTAAATCCTACACCAGCAAGGTCTAGATTTAAGTCTGGGAGTTGATTCAGTTCCGCTCCCAATTCACCTGAGAGGTCTGGCCCAGCCAGGCCTTTTTACTGCCTAAATTTTGCGCAAGGAGCCACATCATGAGTCTGCATCTGAGTCTTGCCCCCATCATTTCCCTGATTGCCGGAATTTTGATCTTGGCCATACCGCGCCTGCTGAACTACATCGTGGCAATCTATCTTATTATCATCGGCATCCTCGGCCTGACCGGAGGCCAACTCGGTTGAGCCTGAGCCGGGTTTATAGTCAAAAATCCAGAAATTTTCGGCCAAACTGTCTCAAAACGGCGTCATGACGGGCTTTGAGACGAAAAAAAAGCCTTAATCCGGCCGGAAAGGGGTTTCATCCAGCGCAGGTTGTGCTATTTTCTCCCCTGTTACTAATAAACTTGGTAACGAGGCGTGATTCCGCCTTACCAATGATTGCTTGATAACCCAAAATTAAGGACTGGACCTACATATGAACAAGACAGAACTGATCGAAGAAATCGCCAAGGAAGCTGGTATCTCCAAGGCTGCTGCTGGTAAAGCTGTTGATGCATTCACTGCATCCGTAACCACAGCCCTGAAGGGTGGCGATACAGTAACTCTGATCGGCTTTGGTACATTTGGTGTTTCTGAGCGTGCTGCTCGCACTGGCCGTAACCCGCAAACCGGCAAGGAAATCAAGATTGCTGCCCGCAAGGCTCCTAGCTTCAAGGCAGGTAAGGCTCTTAAGGATGCACTGAACTAAGCGTTCGGTACCCAAGAAGCTCCAACGCCAGCCTGAGTGCTGGCGTTTTCATTTGTGCCTAGCACAGGCAAAAAACCAGTACTAACCTTCACCAGAATGCGCGGTCTTCAAGCGCTTCTCAAAACAGCGGCTGTAAGATTGCCCGAGATACACGCCATAAGCAGGAATGGGCTGATAGCCCAAGCCACGATATAGCGCCATGGCGGCGTGCTGCAAATACCCGGTTTCCAGACGAATGGCGCTAACCTGCTGTTGCAAAGCCAAAGCTTCCAGTGCCTGTAGTAAACGCTTGGCCAGGCCCTGGCCGCGCATGCTGGGATGTACAAACAGGCGCTTGATTTCCACGAGCTTAGGCATGCGGTTTGTGTCTGTGGGGTAAATTTGTTTAGCGTTTGTGTCTGAGGCCAGTATCTCAGCGTCATGCAAAGTCAGCACCTGCATGGCAATACAGCCCAATGCCGTGCTCTGCTCATCTTCATCTGCATGGACCAATAAAAATTGCGCCTGTTCCAGCTCCGCCAGGTCTGGCATCTCTGGGTAAAGCTGCTTGAGTTCCTGTTCTAGCGCCAGCATCAGCGTCTGCCAGCGTGGGTCGCTGGGCTGGCATAGGCTGATGCTGATAGGCGCGGCATGCTCAGGCTTATTCTTCATCCTGATCGGGAGAATGGTAGGCCACATCGTCATAGACTGATTCAGCGATGGGTAGCAGTGCCTCGTGCAGAGCCTGCTCAGTGGCCGCACTATACTGATTCTGCGCGGTCAAAGCGGCGTCTGTTTCCAGCGCACGCAGCAAAGGCTCGTAGTCATCGCCAGATACACCAAAGTGCTCATCTATGCCTACAGCCTTGCCATAGCTCAGCGAATACTGGATTTGACGCAACTCCAGATCGAATCTGATATTAAAATGTGGGCTTGTCGCTGTTTCGGCTGTGGATATTGAGTAATCCATATCGAGTAGCTGCGCGGCTACGCCCTGAATGTTGATGGTTTTACCGTGTTGCGTCACTGCTGTTTCCTGATGATAGTGGTGGACTGAAGTGCGTCATTGTAGAACAAACCCCCTAGCGAAGGAGAAAGTCATGGCCAAGGATGTAAAGACATATGACAAGGTAGTAAAGACCGATGAAGAGTGGCGCGAGCAACTCAGCCCCATGCAGTATGAAGTCACGCGGCATGCTGCCACCGAGCGCGCCGGAACGGGTATCTATGCCTATCACTATGAACACGGCATTTATCATTGTGTCTGCTGCGATACGCCATTGTTTGAGTCTGATACCAAATTTGACTCCGGTTGTGGCTGGCCCAGCTATTTCCAGGCGCTGGACCCCGCCAATGTGCGCGAAGAAACCGATACCACGCATGGCATGATACGTACCGAAGTGATCTGCAATGTCTGTGATGCGCATCTAGGCCATGTCTTCCCGGATGGCCCCATGCCCACCGGGCTACGTTACTGCATCAACTCCGCCTCGCTACGTTTCGAGCCGATTTGAATTCTCGCTTGTTGCCTCATCACCATCATGTCTGATCATCATGCGTGACCTGCCCACACTCTTTACAGCGCTGGGTGCTTCACGCTTCCGCAGCAGCTTCAAGCTCAACGTCAAGGATCAGGCTTATTTGCAGGCCAAGGGCCTGCCGCTGGTGCTGGATCATGCGCGTGACTTTATCGCCAAACGCCTGGCCCCAGCCAGCTTGCCCAATGATGGCAAGCAGACACCATTTCGTGGCCACCCCGTGTTTGTGGCCCAGCATGCCACGGCTTGCTGCTGTCGCGGCTGTTTGCAGAAATGGCATCAGATTCCGCCTGGCCGCGCCCTTAACCCGCAAGAGCAGGATTACATCCTCACGGTGCTGGCGCATTGGTTGCAATATATTGGCAGTAATCGGCCTATTGATCATTAAATCAGGGTTTTACAAGCTAAGCAGTTATGCCTATCATGGCGTCCCACTCGTCATCAACCGTATTGCCAGCCTGACATGACCACACAAACCGATATCCTGCTGATAGGTGGCGGCATCATGAGCGCCACCCTGGGCACCATGCTCAAGCAACTTGATCCCAGCCTCAGCATTACCATGCTGGAGCAGCAGGCAGTGGTGGCCAGTGAAAGCAGCGATGGCTGGAACAACGCTGGCACCGGGCACGCTGGCTATTGCGAGCTCAACTACACGCCCATGGCCGCCAATGGTGAAGTCTCCATCCAGCGCGCCCTCAGCATCAATGCCGCGTTTGAAGAATCGCTGCAGTTCTGGGCCAGCCTGGTGGAGCAAGGCGCTTTGCAGCCGCCTGCCAGCTTTATCAACCCCACGCCGCATGCGAGTTTTGTCTGGGGTGAGCAGGATGTCGCCTTTCTCAAGAAACGCCATCAGGCCTTGAGCGCGCATCATCTGTTTGCGGATATGGAATACAGCGAGGATCAAGCCACCCTGCAGCAGTGGATGCCTTTGGTCATGCAGGGGCGTAACAGCAAACTGCCGCTGGCAGCAACACGGGTGGCCTATGGCAGTGACGTCGATTTCGGTGCCTTAACCCGGCAACTGGTCAGCCATCTGCAACAGCAAGTGGGCTTCAGCCTGCATACCCAGCATCAGGTGACCGCCTTGAAGCAGGTGGGCAAGCAACATTGGCAGGTGAAAGCCAAAGATAGCAGGAGCGGCAAAACCCGCACGCTGGAAGCAGGCTTTGTGTTCCTAGGCGCAGGCGGCGCTGCCCTGCCCTTGCTGCAAAAATCCGGCATCAAAGAAGCCAAGGGCTATGGTGGCTTCCCGGTCAGCGGCCAGTGGCTGGTCTGCCACAACCCTGAAGTCATCCGTCAACATAGTGCCAAGGTCTACGGCAAGGCACCGCTGGGCGCTCCGCCCATGTCGGTTCCGCATCTGGATACGCGTATCATCGCGGGCAAACCTGCGCTGCTGTTTGGGCCATTTGCCGGATTCACCACCCGCTTTCTCAAGCAGGGCTCATTGCTGGACCTGATTAAATCGGTAAAGCCCGGCAATCTGGCCTCTATGCTGGGGGCAGGCCGCCACAATATAGACCTGACTCGCTACCTGATAGGCGAAGTGTTCCAGACCCATGCCCAACGCGTGCAGGCCTTGCAGCATTTCTACCCTCAGGCCCAGGCCGGTGAGTGGTCACTACTGAATGCCGGGCAACGCGTGCAAATCATCAAACCCTGCCCGCAATCAGGTGGCAAGCTAGAGTTTGGCACCGAGATTGTATCGGCAGCGGATGGCAGCCTGGCTGCCCTGCTGGGGGCATCACCCGGGGCCTCGACCTCGGTCAATGCCATGATAGAAGTCCTTAAGCGCTGCTTCGCCACGCAATTGCAAAGCCCTGAATGGCAAGCGCGCATGAACACCATGATAGGCTCTTACGGCAGCTCCTTGATTGACGATGCCGACTTGCTACGCCGCGTCAGACAACACACTTTAAGCACGCTAAAGCTGGGCTGACATCGCAGATTTACCTGTAGAGTCATGAGCTTGGTTCTCAGTCAAGCCGTACCATGAATTTCCCCTTGTCCTACAAAGATATCGGAAAATTACAGATATTTCCCTGGCGAGCGCATCGCTATATTGGCTACACCTTCATTCAATATCAAAAAAGGAAGTCATCATGAATGCGCTCTTGAACCTGATGCTGGTTACTGTAATGTTTGGCCCTATTTTTCTGGGTTTCTTCTTTGAATAATGCATTTCAATTATTTAATCGAGCAACCCCAGCCTCATCAGACCATGTTAAATGGCATGCTCTAATGATGGTGCAAAGTCAGTATCGGCTATAGTGCGCAACCAGGTTTGCGCCAACGCTACCAGTTCCAGTTTTGCTTTAGCCAGGCCCGCTTCACGCGCTTGTGGCTGGGCAAACTCCAGCGGCTCTGCATTGACGAAATGCATATGACGGGCACCAATAAACTTAAAAGCAGCCTGCAAGGCGGGCGTCAAAGCGTCCATACCCGCATAGCGTGATTCAGGCCCCAAGTCGGCACCTCTGGTGGTGAGGAAAAGAATACGTTGCTTGTCGAGTTGGCCATGGATGATCCCTTGCTCATCACTGATATAGGTCAAGCCTGCACGTATGATGTTGTCTATATAGGCCTTGAACACCGAAGGCATGCTCCAGTTATACATAGGCATGGCAAACACTACCAGGTCAGCCGCCAGTAACTGCGTGGCCATGCGGTCGGAATCTATCAACAAATCATGCATCTCCGCCGTTCTCAAGTCCTTGGGCGTGTAAATCGCACGCGCAAACTCCTCAGTCACATGCGACGGTACATCGACCGTCAAATCCAGATAATCTACTTCCAGATCCGGCAAGCCTTGCTGCAGCAGGGCAATAAACTGCCGTGACAAAGCTCTGGAGTTGGAAGTGGCGCGCTTGGCGCTGGCATCAACATGTAATAATTTCATCGCGTTTTCCTGTTTTTGATATTGGATTGGTTGGCCATGGCCGGGCTAATATCGATTGCACAAGCGCATTGCAAAATCACATTGCTAGACCTTATTCCTAGACCTTATTCCTTGAGTTCAGGCCGCAAACTCAGACTAAAGCGCATGGCCTGCGCCTGCATGCCTGCGCGCTGGTAAAAGCGCTGGGCAGCCAGATTGTCCAGCCGCGTATCCAGCACCACCCGATTCAAGCCCTGGGCATGCGCCAGCGCAAAGATATGCTGCAACAAGGCATGTCCCAGCCCCAGTCCGCGCAAGGCCGGGCTGGTCACCAGATCATCCACGTAAAGATATGGGCCATAAAGCAGGGTTTCACTGATGCGGTAAGCTGCCAGTGCCAGTGGCTGCTGTGCCAGTTCTGCGGTTGCACCCGCATTTGCCCCCTGCCGCCAGGCTGCCATCAGCACATAGGCCTGGGTTTGCATACGCCTGACCTGGGCCAGAAACGTCTGTGCATCTGCCAGCCTGGGTCGCAAGGCCTGCATCAAGCTGTGACAGGCCAATATGGCCTGATCAGAATCTGCCACGGCAAAACTTACCGCCGAGGCTAATGCCGCATCTGGTTTTGGAGTCGAGCGTGGCAGCATAGTGGGGGCTAAAGGTGACATGTGGGCAATGTAAGCCGCTGGTGACATAATACAAAGATCCATATTTGAGCAAAACGACTAGGCCATGAACAAGCAAGCTGCGCTGTCTCAAATTGCGCTGGATAGAATCAGCACCGTCCCGGTGTATTTGCAGCTTTATCAGCGCTTTCGTGAAGCACTGGCGCAGGGCTTGCTAATGCCCGGCCAGCGTGTGCCTTCCATACGCAGCCTGGCGTCAGAACTCAAACTTGCCCGTGGCACGGTGGAAGCGGCTTACGACCTGCTATGTGGCGAGGGCTATTTTGTCGCGCGTGGCCAGGCTGGCACTATCGTGGCGCCGCTACTGAAAGTGCAGAGCCTGAACCAGCAAGCCCAGCCTGTGGATGCCGCCAGCGCGGTGAGTAGCATGCCCAACCTACCCCTGCCCGCGCCTTTGCCTATGCAGCCGGGCTTGCCTGCGCTAGATGCGTTTCCGCGCAAGCTCTGGTCGCGCTTAGGTAGCCGCTTGCTGAAATCCGCCCAGGCAGGCGAAATGAATTATCCCGATGCCCTAGGCTTAATGAGTTTGCGCAAGGCCTTGGCAGGCTATCTGCTGGTTGCGCGTGGAGTACAGTGCAGGCCTGAGCAGATCATTATTACCAGTGGTTACCGCGCCTGCCTGCAATTACTCAGCTACGCCTATCTCAAGCCGCTTGATCAGGTGTGGATGGAGAACCCGGCGTATTTTGCCGCGCGCGACCTGATGCTGGCGCAAGGACAAGAGGTGATAGGGCTGGCGGTGGATGAGCAAGGCCTGCAAGTAGAACTGGGCCTGCAACTCGCCCCCAAGGCCAAAATGGCCATTGTCACGCCCTCGCATCACAGTCCGCTGGGCATCACCCTTAGCTTGCCACGTCGACAACAATTGCTGCAGTGGGCAAGTGCGCAGCAAAGCTGGATAGTCGAGGATGACTATGATGGCGAATTCCATTACCTGACCCGGCCTTTGCCTGCGCTCAAGCATCTGGATAACGATCAACGAGTGTTTTATACCGGCACCTTCAGCAAAACCCTGATTCCTTCCTTGCGCCTGGCTTATATGGTGGTGCCAGAATCCCAGTTAGCGCTGATCAGCGGGCTGTGCAAAACTTTTGACAACAGCACGCCCTGGCTGGAGCAGGCCTTGGTGGCGCAATTACTCAGCGAAGGCCATTTCACGCGCCATCTGAAGAAAATGCGTAATCTCTACCAGCAACGCAGGTTATGGTTGTCTGCCGCCTTGCAGGCACAGTTTGACCATCATGCCTCCCTGACCGTGCAGGCGGGTGGCCTGCATCTGGTGCTGGAGCTACAGCAGCAACAAGACCGCGAGCTGGCTCTGCACCTCAATCAACAGGGTCTGGCCGTGCATGCGCTGTCAGCCTGGGCCACTGGCCCTATCCTGCGCCAGGGATTGATCATGGGCTATACCAATATCCGCTCAGCCGCAGAAGCACAGGCCTTGGCGCAGCGCCTTTATCAGGCGTGTGAGATTTATCTGCGTGACTGAGCTTGCCCAGTCTGCCCGGCTAAATCATAGCCAGCCCTGGTACTAGTGCGAGGTAAGTTGATTCCTACAGTGCTTTCAGTGACTAGCTGATGTAGCACATCCGTGAGGCTACATAGAATGGACTCGTCTTAAGCAAGTCCCCAATTCAAAAAAAGGAGCCTCACATGAAAACCAATTTTAAAAGCCTTCTTCTGATCAGCGCCCTGATGATGCCTGTTGCAGCCTTTGCTGCCGACGGCGACAAGATTGAAACCAAGCTGAGTGACTCTGTGGTCACCACCAAGGTCAAGGCAGCATTTGCCAAGGATAAGCTGGTTAGTGCTACCGATATCAAGGTAGAAACCGATAGCGATGGTCTGGTGCAACTGAGCGGCCATGCCAAGAGCAAGGCTGAGGCAGAGCATGCCGTCAAGCTGGCCAAGAGCATCAAGGGTGTGACTGCCGTTAAGGATGACATCACTGTCGCTCACTAAGCCAGTTTGGCTAATACTGCTTGCCATTTAATGGCTGGCAGTGCGCAGTAAATAAACAACGGGGCTAATAGCCCCGTTGTTTATTGTGCGTGCAGATAATGTAGATTGAGGTAAACCAGTATTTCCTGCTTTAACTGCTCATGAAAAGCTTCGCGGTCAAAACCCTCAGGGTCTTGCGTAGGTAAGGAACCCCCACTTTTGATCTTGGGCGGAAATGGGCTTAAGAAGGAAAAATGCCCGGCATTGGCCACCACACGTGCCTGTACCCGCGCCGGGTTGGCAACGCCTTGCAGCACAATCTGGTTATGCCAGGCGGGCGTATAGGGGTCATGTTCAGCGCTGAGCATGAGGATAGGCAGATCCACCTTGGCCAAGGCCCCTGCAGGCAGAAACCATACTGTGGCAGGTGCCAGCAATACCAGCGCCTGCAGTCTGGCATCGTGTACCACCGCCACTTTGTGTGCGCTGGCGGCTAGCTCAGGATCAGCATCGGGCTTGAACGCTTCTGGCGGATACCATGGCTCACCGCCTGCCAGCGCCAGTGCACTGTAGCCACCCATGGAATGCCCGATCACCGCAAAACGCTGCGGCTGTAAGTGCCCTGCCAGTTGCGCATCAACAAACAGGGTATCGGCGGCCAATTGCAGATGTCGTGGACGATATTGCAGGTTTTCCGCCTTGCCCATGAACTGATTGTCCAGGCGGTTGTTGCCAGGGTGTTCCAGCATGGCCACCACATAACCATGGGCGGCCAGGTGCAAAGCGATACTGCGATAAAGTAGATGTGAACCACCACTACCATGCGAGATCAATACCAGTGGAAACTGTCCGGCGGCAATCTCTGCCTCTGGACTGACATCCATGACATAGGGGCCGAAAGCCACAGCATGCGGAGCTTGCCGCGTGGGATACAGTAACAACAAGGGCATCTGCAAGCCTAGCTCGGCATCGTGCAGCGTTAATTGTCGTGAACCGACAAACATGGGGTGTCCTTGCGTCATGCTAGCCCTGAAAAAACAAAAGCAGACACAAGGTCTGCTTTTGCTGGTATTGGCGTCCCCACGGGGATTCGAACCCCGGTTACCGCCGTGAAAGGGCGATGTCCTAGGCCTCTAGACGATGGGGACATGAAACTTAACGTTTCCAGAGGGAGCGAATTCTAAACAAAAACCCGGCACAGCGCCAGCTTATTTACAAAATAAATTCATCTCCGCGACTCCAGAGCCATGGCAGGCAGAATGGTAGGATGTCGCCAATGATCATGCTTCACCCCTACAAGTTACAAATCCAGCAGTTTTAAACCTGGCAATTTTTATATCACTACATGGCGAAGCCCATTTAACCAAGCCCATTTAACCAAGCCCATTTAACCAAGCCCATTTAACCAAGCCCATTATTACCAAGCCTATTTTGACCAAGCCCGCTTTCACCAAGCTCGAATTCCCCGAGCGCCGTATTGCCCACCTCGACATGGATATGTTCTTTGCCGGGGTGGAGTTGCTGCGCTATCCGGAATTGCGCGGTGAGGCCATCGTCGTTGGAGGCCGCTCTGTGCACACCCCGCAACGCCAGCCTGATGGCAGCCTGAAATGTGCCAGATTGCGCGACTATACCGGCAGAGGTGTGGTAACCACTTCCACCTATGAGGCCAGAGCGCTTGGGGTATTTTCTGCCATGGGGCTGATGAAATCAGCCCAGCTGGCCCCAGACGCCATTCTGCTGCCCTCGGATTTCGAGTCTTATCGGTATTACTCTCGCTTGTTCAAGGCGGCAGTGGCCAGCATTACTCCGGTGATTGAAAACCGCGGCATAGATGAGATCTATATCGATCTCAGTGCGCACCAGGAAGACAACCTCAGCCTGGCACGCCGACTGAAGGCAGCCATCTTCGAAGCCACTGGCCTCACCTGCTCCATAGGTATTGCCGCCAATAAACTATTGGCCAAGATTGCCTCTGATCTCGACAAGCCTGATGGCATTTCCATCATAGACGCGGATAATTTTGCAAAGCGCATCTGGCCCCTGGCGGCGCGCAAGGTCAATGGCATAGGCCCCAAGGCCGCGCGCAAGCTGGAACAATTGGGTATACACACCATTGCCGATCTCGCTGCCGCGGAGCAAACCTTGTTGCAGGAGCATTTTGGCCTCAGTTATGCGCGCTGGCTGGAAGATGTGGCCCATGGCCGCGATGACAGGCCTTTGAGCACCCATTCCACGCCTAAATCCATGAGCCGGGAGACAACATTTGAACGTGATATGCACGCCAAACAGGACAAGGCCAGGCTCAGCACGGTGTTTACCGATTTATGCCAGCGCGTGGCTGACGACCTGCAACGCAAGGGCTACCTGGGCCGCACCGTGGGCATCAAAATCAAATATCACGATTTCCGTACTGCCACTCGTGATCTTTCGCTGCCCAAGCCTACCAATGACCCAGCGCTGATACGCAAGGCTGCAGGGGCTTGCCTGAAACGCCTGCCGCTGGATCAACGCTTCCGCCTGCTGGGCGTGCGCGTCAGCGCCTTGAGTTCTGCTGAAGAAAGCGCAGACCGCGTACCTGAGCAAGGCCGCTTGTTTGAATCCTAGCGTGGCTGTAAGACCTGTGGCTACGTTATCACCTAGCGTCCAGACTAGGTTTTCCAATCCTCAGGAATACTGGCCACCAGAAAATCCAGCAAGCGTCTGAGCTTGGCACTGGTGGCGTGGCGGTCGCGGTAGCAGGCATAAAAATCCAGTGGTTCTATTTCTATATTGCTTTGTGCCTGTGTTTGAGCGGCTACATTTTGAATTGTGGGTTCAAAATCTGTGGATTCAGAACCAGTTGTTTCAAAATCTACAGGTTCAAACAAAGCCTGCAACTGCCCGCTGGCAATCAGCGGATCAGCCGCAAATGCGCCTATACGCCCTATGCCCGCCCCGGCAGCCGCCATCAAGGCCAGGCTATCAATATCGTTGCTGACCAGGGTGACATTGAGCTTGGGCTCAAAGCGCAGGCCGTCGCGTATAAATACCCAATCCAGCAGCCTGCCATCATTGGGCACACGGAACAGCAGACATTGATGATGCACCAACTCTTCAGGCTGTTGCGGCCTACCATGGGCCGCCAGATAGGCGGGTGAAGCGCAGCAGCGCAAGGGCACCCTGGCGATGCGGCGCGCAATCAGCCCAGGCTCCAGTTGCTGCGGAAAACGAATGCTGAGATCAATATCCTCGCGTATATGATCGACATTGTGGTCTGCCAGCACCAACTCCAGCCGCAGTTGCGGATGCTGCTGCGCAAACTCGGCTATCCTCGGGGCCAGCACATGGCGGCCAAACGCGGCCGAGCTGGCAACACGCAGCTTGCCCGTCAGCGCCTCTCCCTCATGCGCCAGGGCATCATGCGCATCTGCCAGCGCCTGCACCACGCCTTGCACATGCTGAAAGTAAGCCTGACCCTGCTCGGTGAGTGCCAAACGCCGCGTGGTACGCAGCAGCAAACGACTGCCTAGCTGTTGCTCCAGCCTGGCAATATTCTGGCTGGCTGCGGCCGCGGATATGCCCAGCCTGCGCGCGCCTGCCGCAATGCTGCCCTCTTCTACCGCGCGCACAAAACTGCTGATGCCTTTTAGGGTATCCATCATGTGATATCTATAGTTAATCCATTGAATAAGGATTTGGATTCGTAAGTTTTACTTAATTATATGCTTAGTTTGCGCTGGCTAGTGTCTGCCAGCCTGGGCAGGTACATTGCATGAACTTTGATGACGCTTAGATGAGGAGCCGTGTTTATGCCATCCCCTACCCATTTCAACCTGGGCATTCCACAACGTTATACCGCTGTGGTATTTGCCTTTTTCATGGCAGGCATCATGGCATTTCTGATGTCCATGGTGATTGTTGCCGCCAATAGTGGCCTGGGCCTGGGCTATGCACAGCGGGTGCTGCACGCTTATCAGCTGGCCATGCCTGTGGCATTTGTCTGCGTCATGCTGGTGCGGCCTATAGTGATCAAGTTGGTTGCCCTGAGTGTAAAACCCAGCTGAGTCGCTCACCTGGCGGGCTTTGCTTAGCATTTACTTTGTCCGACAGCCTTATAGGAAGGCTGCTTATTTATGCAAACGCTGAGCCCGCCTAGTATTTTCACTGTAGCGACATGCATGATGAAGCAGGCACAGGGATTTGAATACCAGATCCTCTTGAGATTTTTGGCATATCAATTCCTGCTGATCTACTTATCAAAAATCCAATTAGCTAGAATCATTCAGCTACATCTATTTCCCAATAGGAGGGCGCGATGTCATTGATAGAGAAATCCATACAATTGAATGTCCCCGCCACAGTGGCATATCAGCAATGGACGCAGTTTGAGGAGTTTCCTCAGTTCATGGAAGGTGTTGAGCAAGTGACACAGCTTGACGATACGCATCTGCACTGGCGTGCCGAAGTGGCAGGCAAGCAAAAGGAATGGGATGCCGAGATTACCGAGCAGATTCCCGACAAACGCATAGCTTGGCATAGTATTTCCGGTGCCAGAAACGCGGGTGTGGTAACTTTCCATCACATTGATCAATCCACCTCACGCATCATGCTGCAGATGGATTACGAGCCCGATGGCTTTATTGAAACCACAGGCGATGCCTTGGGTCTACTTAGCCACAGGGTCAAGGGTGATCTGGAACGCTTCAAGGAATTTCTGGAATCCCGTGGCCAAGCCACTGGCACCTGGAATGGTGAGGTGGAACAAGGCAGCCACCAGGTCAAACCCGGCCGCCACTAGTTTTTATCCTCTACAATGATCGTCATCATAGGAGAACATCATGAGACTATTGATCAAGACCCTGATTGCTGGCTATATCGCCAAGCGCATCACCAACTATTTGCTCAACCACGACAGAAAATCCAAGCCTGTTGAAAGTTGATGCCAAGCCGGGCTTGCCCGGCTTTGTTATTTCTACTGTTTGAGAATGTCCATGCCCCTGATCAAGCCCTTGTTTAACCTTTGCCTTGCCTTGCTGGCTGGCACTTGCCTAGCGATCACTCTGACACAGCCTGCGCATGCTGCCACTGCCAAAGATATGCGTTTCCCCCTCAATGGCAGTTGGCAGTTTCTGCCCACTTCAGGGGTCAAGCCTGGGCCTGAACTGAGCGCCCCTAGCAAGGGCTGGCGCAATATCAAGGTGCCGGATAACTGGTATCGCCAGGGTTACGATATTCATGGCCAGGCCTGGTATCAAACCAATTTTGTGCTGCCCAAGGCCCATGAAAAGCATATGGCGCACTTGGTATTTCAGGGTGTGGATTATGAGGCCGATGTCTGGCTCAATGGTCATTACCTCGGTCATCACACTGGCTATTTTCAGGCGTTTGAATTCGAGGTCAGTCCGCATTTGCGCGCAGGCAGCAATGTACTGACCGTGCTGGTCAACAGCCCGCTGGAGGCGGAACAGGACTGGTCTTTGCACAAGCGCCTGATCAAGGGCATTTTCAGCCACCATGACACTAGGCCAGGCGGCGCCTGGTCCAAGCGCGGGCAAGAAAAGAATACTGGCGGTATCTGGGCACCTGTGCAACTGGAGTTTTCCGAGCGCGTGGCGCTGCGCGAACTTGCGGTCACCCCGCGCAAGCAAGAGACCAAACCCGGCCAGCCTACACGCTGGAATATTGAAACTAGCGCCGCACTCACCCTGGCCCAGGATGTTTCACATGAAACACCGCTGCAGCTGGAAGCCACGATTAGCCCGGAAAACTTTCAGGGTAAAGCGCTGCAATTCAGCCAGCCATTGAAACTGGATCAAGCTGCACTCAAACTCAGCCTGCCCATGAGCGAGCCTGAGCTTTGGTGGCCACGTGAATACGGCAAGCCCAATCTTTACCGCCTGGCATTAAGCATCAAGGATGGTCAGGGCAAATTGCTGGAACAGCGCGAGCAGGTGTTTGGCGTGCGTGAGGTCAAGGTTAATACTGGCTTGCAGTGGCATATCAATGGCAAGCGCATGTTCTTACGCGGCACCAATTACATTGCCAGCCAATGGCTGGCGGAGATGAACCCGCAACGCTATGCGCAAGACCTGCGCATGATGCAGCAGGCCAATATCAATGCGGTACGGGTACACGCCCATGTCACGGGCAGGGAGTTTTATGAGGCTTGTGACCGCATGGGCATGCTGGTGACTCAGGATTTCCCGCTGCTGTGGGGGTATAGCGATGCGCCGGAGTTTATTGCTGAAGCCAGGGCCCAGGCCAAGGATATGCTCACATCCTTGAACCAGCACCCTTCCATCATCTCCTGGACCCTGCATAACGAACCACCCTGGGATTCGCCCTGGATGGCGCAGAAGTACCCGGACTATCAACCAGAGATCAACCGCCAGCTGGATGAATTGCTCTATGCCGATATCAGCAAGCTGGAAAACCTGCGCGTAGTGCGCAAGGAATCTGCTACCAAGGAGCATGAATGGATGGGCTGGTATTTCGACAACTGGCAATCCTTTGCGCGGCCTGCACCCTTCCCATGGAGTACCGAGTTTGGTGCACAGGCCCTGCCCGCCCTCAAGAGCTTGCGCCGCATGTTCAGTGGCGATCAGCTATGGCCAGATACTGAAGCTAAGTGGCAGCTGTGGGAATATCACAACTTCCAGCGCAGAGAGAGCTTTGAGCTGGCGGGTATCAAGCAAGGTGAAAATATCGAGGAATTCATCGCCAACACCCAGCACTACCAGGCACGCCTGCTGCAATTTGCCGTGGAAAACTACAGACGTCAGCGTTACCAGCCTAGCTCGGCCGTGTTCCAGTTTATGTTTGTGGAAAACTGGCCATCCATCAACTGGGGCATAGTCGATTACTGGCGTGAGCCCAAAGCTGGATATGCCGCCTTGAAACAGGCCTACCAGCCTATATTACCCAGCCTGGAATGGCAGCAGGATGAATACAAAGTAGGTGCCAACCCACGCATAGGGCTATGGGCCATCAATGACACCTGGCAAGGCTTTGAGCATGCACGCTATCTGATCAGCCTCAGCCATGAAGGCCAGCGCATAGACAAGCTGGAACTGCCGTTGGAAATGCTGCCAGACTCGGGCTATAAACTGCGCGATTACCCGCTACCTGCGCTGCAAGCCGGGCGCTACGCGCTAGAGGCCGAGATTGTCAGTAGCTCAGGCAAAAGCATGGGCAAGAATGTCTATCGCTTTACGGTGAAATAAGTAGGCAAGCTGAGGCTTTCAGACATGCCTCAGCAGTGCGCAGCGCTCAAGCGCTGCTAAGCACGATAACAAAGCCTAGCGCGGCTGTTTTTCCAGATGATCGGAAACCAGCTCGGCAAACACATGCATCATGGAAATATCGCGTGTGTTCAGCGATTGATCCGCGCTGTAGCTGAAACAGCAGAAAGTGCCGTAGACATCGCCATTGCTGAGACGTATGGGCACACTCATATGCGCACGCACGGGCAGCGCCACGGTGACAGGCAAGGTCAAGGCTTCTGCGTTTTCAAAGGCATCGGCTATGAGTTCCGGCAAACGTCCATCCACCACGCGCTGGCAATAACTTTCCTCCAGCGGCCCGCTATCGCCTACTTGTATAGGCGTTTGCTCGTGCTTGGCGTCTATCACCTCAAACTCGCGCACCCCATCATGAAAACGCGAGATAAAGGCCACATCCATATCCAGGTGGCGGCGTATAGACCCCAGCGTGCGTTGCAGAAAATCGCCGCCGTGATGCTGACCTATGCCCAGCATTTCTCTGGCCACGCTAACGCCATCGGCAGGGATAACGCTGGGCTCTGCTTCCAGAGATTCATCGCTGAGTATCTTGAAGGTGTTACGCCCGGCATGCTTGGCCTTGTACATGGCCTTGTCCGCCAGAGCGATCAGCGCCTTGGGCTCTAGCTCTCCGCCGCTGAAAAGCGCCAGGCCTATGCTAGGGGTAATCTTTTTGTTGTCATCATTCAGCCAGCGATTGCTACGCACCGCCTGCAACAATGAATTGGAAAGCTTGATGGCGTTATCGTACAAGCCTATGCCTTCGAGTATGACCACAAACTCATCACCGCCCAGACGGGCGATAAAATCTGTCTGGCGCAAGCTAGCGCGCAGTAATTCGGAAAATTCCTTGAGCAGTTGATCGCCTGCTTCATGCCCCAGATGATCGTTAATGCTTTTGAAGTGATCTATATCCAGATACATCAAGCCCATGTTTTCCAGACTGCGCCTGGATCTGGCCATGGCTTCGGGTAAACGGCTATTAAAGGCGGCGCGGTTGGCCAGTCCGGTCAGGGGGTCAGTGGAAGCCAGTTCCAGCAGGCGTTGCTCTGAGGATTTACGTACGGAAATATCGTGGAAAAACACATAATGCTCGCGCGCACCTGCCTGCAGAATCTGCGTCACCGTGATTTCCACCGGGAACTGCCTGCCATGCAGATCAGCTACCGTAATCTCGGCTCTGTGCTGTTCCAGGCTATCGTAGGCATCAGGGTAATAGGCCATCACCTCATCAGACCCCACCACCACGCTAAGCTTTTGCCCCAGCGCCTCGGCCCTGGCATAGCCAAACATGCGCTCAGCCTCGCGGTTCCACTCTATCACCTGCCCGGCCGCATCCACGCCCACTATCGCGTAGAACGCGTTCTCGAAGATACTTTGAAATCGTAAACCTTGCCCTACACCAGCATTTTGGTACATACCCATAACCCCTGGAACCCAATCAGCAAATGTCTATGCTCTGAATCGCAAGCAGGGTTTAGTGTAGGCAGGTAACCAAGGTTTGTCATTAATTCAGACACAATTAGCGAAAAAATCCTGATATATGATAAAAACGATACAGTTATAAGGCATAGCTGATGCTGTTTCTGCCAATAAAAAAGGAGCTGTAAGCCCCTTTTTCTTGATGCCTGCTGCTTAAACCTGCTTAAACATCCAGGTTATTCACACCCAAGGCATTGCCTTCAATAAAGGCACGGCGTGGCTCTACCTGGTCGCCCATCAAGGTGGTAAAGATTTCATCCGCAGCAATTGCGTCATCAATCTGCACCTTGAGCAAGCGGCGCACGGTGGGGTCCATGGTGGTTTCCCACAGCTGTTCCGGGTTCATCTCGCCCAAGCCTTTGTAACGCTGGATATTGAGACCATGTCTGGCTTCGCCCATCAACCAGTCTAGCGCAGCCTTGAAGTTGGCAACTGGCTGTTCTTTCTCGCCACGCTTGATGGTGGCGCCTGGGCCTACCAAGCCTTCCAATACCAAGGAAGTCTGCAGGATTTGCTGGTAATCGCCACTGGCAAGGAAGTCGGTGTCCAGCACGCAGGATTGCAGATTGCCGTGGACATATTTGTTCACCGCCAGACGATAGCTATTGGTTTCCTGATTGTGCGCCACGATGACTTCACTGCCAGTATGGCCTAGCAGGACGCGTAATTTTTCTGCGGCAGCGTTGGCATCCGCCTCGGTTTCCAGTGCAATCTTGCCCTGTACCAGCAAGGCGCGCAGTATGCTTTCGTCATAGAGCGGGCTCAGCCTGCGAATAATCGCTTCGGTCAGCACCATTTGCTTGGCAATGGCGGCAAGTGCATCGCCGCTAATGCTTTCGCCATCGGTATGCTTGAGCAGTTCGGCACCCTTGAGCGCGGATTGCAGCAGGTATTGATCCATTTCCTGCTCGTCCTTGAGGTAGCGCTCATCCCTGCCCTGCTTGACCTTGTACAAAGGTGGCTGGGCAATGTAGATATGGCCACGCTCAACCAGATCACCCATCTGGCGATAGAAGAAGGTCAGCAACAGGGTACGGATGTGGGCACCGTCAACGTCCGCATCGGTCATGATGATGATGCGGTGATAACGCAGCTTTTCAGCGCTGAAATCATCCTTGCCTATGCCGGTACCCAGGGCGGTAATCAGCGTGGCAATTTCCTGCGAGGACAATAGCTTGTCAAAGCGGGCTTTTTCCACGTTCAGGATTTTACCCTTGAGCGGCAGAATGGCCTGGAACTTACGGTCACGGCCCTGCTTGGCTGAACCACCCGCAGAGTCACCCTCGACCAGATAAAGCTCGCATAGCGAAGGATCTTTTTCCTGACAATCGGCCAGCTTACCGGGCAGGCCCATGGTGTCCATGGCGCCCTTGCGGCGTGTCATTTCGCGGGCTTTACGTGCGGCATCACGAGCACGCGCGGCTTCGATAATCTTGCCGCAAATAATCTTGGCTTCGTTGGGGTTTTCCAGCAGGAACTCGGCAAGCTTGGCGGAAACCACTTCCTGCACCACAGGCTGCACTTCGCTGGAAACCAGCTTGTCCTTGGTTTGCGAGGAGAACTTAGGCTCAGGCACCTTGACCGAGAGTACACAGGTCAGACCTTCGCGCATATCGTCGCCGCTGGTGTCTATCTTGGCTTTTTTCGCCAATTCGTTCTGCTCTATGTAGCTGTTAAGCGTACGTGTCATGGCAGAGCGCAGGCCAGTGAGGTGGGTACCACCGTCACGCTGCGGAATGTTATTGGTGAAGCATTGCACGGTTTCGCTGTAGGAGTCGTTCCATTGCATGGAGACTTCCACGGTCATGCCATCTTTTTCGCCCATGGCGAAGAATGGCTTGGGGTGCAGCACGCTCTTGCTGCGGTTCATGTACTCAACAAAGCCCTTAACGCCGCCGGAGTGCGCAAAATTCTCGCTCTTGCCACTGCGCTGATCTATCAGCTCAATTTTGACGCCATTGTTGAGGAAAGACAGCTCACGTATGCGCTTGGCCAGAATTTCAAAATGGAATTCGACTAGGCCGAAGGTTTCTGTGGAAGCCAAGAAATGGACTTCAGTACCTCTACGCTCTGTGGTGCCAGTCACGCCCAGCGGTGCCACTGGCACGCCACGGCGGAATTCCATTTGATGCACTTCGCCATTACGGCATATGCGCAGACGCAGCCAGTCGGACAAGGCATTGACCACGGAAACACCCACACCATGCAGACCACCAGAAACCTTGTAGGAGTTCTGGTCAAACTTACCGCCCGCATGCAGTTCGGTCATCACAATTTCAGCGGCAGAGCGCTTGGGCTCGTGCTTGTCATCTTCCTTAACGCCAGTCGGAATACCACGACCATTGTCAGAAACGCTGATGGAATTATCCGGATGGATAATCACCTTGATGTCATCACAGTGACCAGCCAGGGCTTCATCAATTGCATTATCCAGAACCTCGAACACCATGTGGTGTAGGCCACTACCGTCAGAGGTATCGCCTATGTACATCCCTGGGCGTTTACGTACGGCATCCAGGCCTTCGAGGATCTTAATACTGTCGGAATTGTAATCAGTCATAGTCCTGTGGTTTCACGTGAAACAATATTTTTTATTACAAAATCAATTACTTAAATTCGCATTGGCATAACAACGTACTTGTAGTCGCTGTCATTTTCAACGGTCACCAGGCAACTGCTGTTGGCATCGGCGAACGAGAACACCACATTTTCGCTGCCCACATTGTTGAGCACATCGATCATGTAGGTGACGTTGAAACCAATATCCAGGCTGCTGCCTGCATAGTTGATTTCCAGTTCTTCTTCCGCTTCTTCCTGCTCGCTATTGGTGCTGATCAGTTTCAAGCTGTTGTTAGACAGCACCATGCGTATGCCGCGATATTTTTCATTGGAAAGAATCGAGGCGCGTTGCATGGAGAGCAGAATCATCATGCGATCTACAGTGAAACTGTTCTGATGTCCTACCGGGATAACGCGGGTGTAATCGGGGAATTTTCCGTCAATCACCTTTGAAATCAAGCGGATATCACCAAACGCAAAATTTGCCTGACCATTGGCAAGCTCTATTGTGACTTCTTCTTCGCTTTCGTCCAACAGTTTTATCAACTCGATGACAGTTTTGCGCGGCAGGATGATTTCCTGTTTTTCATAACTTGTACTGAGTTCGGTAGAGGTGAAACTGAGACGGTGACCGTCAGTACCCACCACATTGAGGCGATTGCCATTGACTTCAAACAACAGGCCGTTCAGGTAATAGCGGATATCTTGCTGTGCCATCGCGAATTCAACTTGCTTGAACAGACGCTTTAGCGATTTTTGCCCAATTTGTATCGTCGTGCCTGCACTTGCGGCCTTGGTCATCACCGGATAATCGTTGGCCGGCAGGGTTTGCAGGTTGAAACGGCTTTTGCCAGTTTTCACCTGTATGCGGTTTTCTTGGGTTGCCATGGTGATATCGGCGTTTTCTGGCAGAGAGCGACAGATATCCAGCAACTTCTTGGCAGATACCGTAGTGGAGAGTTCACCACCTACTGCAGTCTGTACCGAGAGCGAGATCTGCATTTCCAGATCTGTGGCGGTGAGTACGATCTTGTCTTGTTTCGCTTCCAACAACAGGTTGGAAAGAATAGGCAAAGTATGACGTCTTTCAACAATACTGCTCACGGAGGAAAGAGGTTTTAGCAGCGTGTCGCGATTGATTTTGATGTTCATATCTTTAAAACCTAAATAGAAAAATATAAATTGATAGTAACAATAATGTCAGAAACTTCTGTTGATAACTCAGTTTTATCGTTTAAATTCAGACTACTACTTCAATCTCAGCATTCTTGAGATTTTAAGATTCTGCTGTGGATAGAATGTTGGCAATTTTCAAGCTCTGGAAAAATCGCGCCTAAACCGCATTTCTATTCACAAGCTATCCATAGCTTTGCATGGTATCGCAAAATGCAATCGCAAATGAGCCTCAGCTATTGCCTTTAATCGCGTATCACCTGTATCAACACCGAGATATCGCGCCCTACATTAGGATCATTCTGCCGTAATTGCTCTATCTCATCACAGGCATGCATCACTGTGGTGTGATGACGGCTACCAAAGGCTTCACCTATTTCCGGGAAGCTATGATTGGTGAGCTCACGTGCCAAGGCCATGGCGATTTGCCTGGGCCTGGCGAAGTTGCGCGAGCGCTTCTTGCTGTACATCTCGGCAACCTTGATCTTGTAATAGTCAGCCACGGTCTTTTGAATGTTCTCAATCGTGATCTGACGGCCACGCACAGCGATCAAGTCCTTGAGGGCTTCTTTGGCCAGGCTGACATCAATGGCATGACCTGTGAAATTGGCCATGGCAATAATGCGGTTGAGTGCGCCTTCTAGCTCACGCACGCTGGAGCGCACCTGCTTGCCGATAAAGAAGGCCACATCTTCATCAAGTGTCACGCGCGCGGCTTCAGCCTTTTTCAACAGAATGGCCACGCGCATTTCCAGTTCAGGCGGTTCCACTGCTACGGTCAAACCCCAGCTGAAGCGGGTGCGCAGGCGTTCATCTACGTCAGCGATTTCCTTGGGGTAGGTATCACAGGTAATGATGATCTGCTTCTTGGCTTCAATCAGGGAGTTGAAAGCATAGAAAAACTCTTCCTGTGTGCGGCTCTTTTTGGCAAAGAATTGAATATCGTCGATTAGCAGTAGATCGAGCGAGTGATACTGGCGCTTGAATTCATCAAATGCTTTGTGTTCATAAGCCTTGACCACGTCAGAGACATAGCGCTCTGCATGCAGGTAGCGGATTTTGGCATCTGGACGCTGGCTTTTCAGATGGTTGCCTATGGCTTGCAGCACATGGGTTTTGCCCAGCCCTACCCCGCCATAGATAAACAAAGGGTTGTAAGCCGTGCCTGGGTTTTCAGCCACTTGAATCGCGGCGGCACGGGCCAATTGGTTGGCCTTACCCGTCACAAAGTTATCAAAGGTAAACGAGGGGTTGAGGCCGCTGGTTTCTACCGCACTCTTGGCTTTCTTCACCACATTGCTGGCAGATTTGGTGCTGACCACGGGTTTTACCACCTTGGCCACTTCAGCCTCAACCTTGGCTGCAGCTGGTGCTGTGGTGACCACAGGCTTGCTGACGTGAGCGCTGCTGCTGGGTTTGCTGATGGAGTTTTTATCGCTGGCGTCGTAAAGCGCCAGTTCAATCTGCATGGGTTCGGTGAAGATTTCCTGCGCCAGGTGTTCTATCTTCTGCAGAAACCTGTCCTTGATCCATTGCTGCACAAAGCGATTAGGTGCCAATAGGCGTAACACGCCGTCTTTGGCTTCAAAACGCAGGGGTTTGATCCAGGTGTTGAATTGCTGTGCTGAGAGTTCTGTTTCAAAGCGACCGAGACATTGTGACCAAAAATTTTCCATCGGTTGCCCGGGACTCCCACAGGTAAATACTGATAAATACTAAAGAAGGCGAAAGATCCGGCAGCGTTTATTATGAAATACTGGTGCTGAATGGAAGAGCGCTTAGCCCTTGGCCGGATGGCTGATTTTAGCCTGTTTGCCACAACTTATCCACAGGCCACGCACAATCATTTTCTTGAAGCTGTGCTTTTCCCAAATAAACATTGACATAGGCCTATGTTTTCAGGTTAAATTACGCCCTTTTGATTAGTAACGCATAGAAGTCAACCGGAGATTCTCATGAAACGTACCTACCAGCCTTCGAAAATTCGTCGCGCTCGCACCCACGGTTTCCTGGTGCGTATGAAGACCCGTGGTGGCCGCGCTGTTATTGCCGCGCGTCGTGCCAAGGGCCGTGCTCGCCTGGCTGTGTAATCAGCCTGTCGCTTGCTAGGGAGTACTCCCTAAGCGACATCAAGAAAGCTATGGTTTTGCCCAGCTATGGTTTTAAGCGCGAGGCAAGATTGTTAAAAACGGATGAATTTTCATCCGTTTTTAATTTCCGCAAGCGCATTTCAGGACGCTATCTGGTCCTGCACTACCAATACACTGATCTCGCACATGCCAGATTGGGCTTGGTGGTGGGCAAGAAAGTCGCCAAACGCGCAGTCGACCGCAACTATATGAAGCGCGTATTGCGTGAGCAGTTCAGGCTCAGCCAGGCTTTATTGCCTGGCCTAGACCTGGTAGCCAGGCCGCAACTGCGTTTTTCCCATGCGCAGTTCGCAGAAATCGAGCAGGAGTTTGCCGGGCTGGTAAAAAAGCTGGGCGATAAACTGCATGCTGAGCTGCAGCGCAAGCTGGCCAGTGGTGATATAAGCCCAGACCTTGTGAACCCAGACCCGCTTAATGTGGCAGCTGCGCCATGAATTGGGTCTCGCATTTTTTGCTTGGTCTGATCAAGGTCTACCAATGGACGATAAGTCCTATGCTGGGTCAGCATTGCCGCTTTGCTCCCTCTTGTTCGCAATATGCAGTTGAAGCCATCAAAAAGCACGGGGCATGGCGCGGAAGCTTGTATACAATACGACGTTTGTCCAAATGCCATCCTTGGCATGAGGGCGGTCACGATCCAGTGCCATGAATGCATGGCCTTAATGATTTGATAAGAGATTTATGGATACCAAACGCCTGATTCTGTTTGTTGTTTTCTCATTTTCCATACTGATGCTTTGGGATTCGTGGCAGCGCGAACATAAACCAGCTCCTGCCCCTGCGACTGTGGCTCAATCCAGTGAAAACACTGGTGTGCCCCAGGCTGATCTTGCTGATCCTTCCCTCCCTGCTCCCACCACTAACGCCCCTGTTGATCAAAACTTCCGTCTGCAGACTGGTCAGCGTATTGCGGTTGAAACTGATCTTTACAAGGCCAGCATTGATACCACGGGTGGTGATTTGCGCCGTCTGGAGTTGCGCGAGCACAAGGAAGATGAAGACCAAACCCAGAACTATCTGTTGATGGATGATGCTTCCAAGCCCATGTTCTATGTGGCGCAGACTGGTTTTAACAACAAAAACCTGCCTAACCATCACGCTGTTTACACCAGTGAGGCCAGCCAATATCAATTGGCTCCTGGCGCCAACTCGCTGGAAGTGCGTCTGACCTGGAAAGATGACAGCGGCATAGAAGTCGACAAGATTTATACCTTCCACCGCGATAGCTATGCCATCGATGTTAGCTACCAGATTCGCAACAATGGCAGCACTGAGCTTAGCCCTACGGTTTACTACCAGATCGTGCATGACAACCAGTCGCACCAGGGTTCGCGCATGATGCCTACCTTCACTGGCGCGGCTTATTACTCTGAAGTGGACAAGTACAAAAAGCTCAGCTTCTCTGATATGGCTAAATCTGATCTGTCCAAAACCACCAGTGATGGCTGGATAGGCCTGGTGCAGCATTACTTTGTCAGTGCCTGGCTGCCAGCGGATGGGTTGAGCCGCAAGTTCTATTCCTCCAAGCTTTCAGACAAGATTTTTGCCATTGGTAGCCTGAGCAATCTGGGTAATGTGGCACCTGGCAAGACATTGGATGTGAAAGCCAGACTGTACGCAGGTCCGCAAGACCAGAACGAACTCAAGAGTGTGGCTCCTGGCCTTGATCTGACTGTGGATTATGGCTGGCTGACGATTATTGCCTCGCCTTTGTTCTGGATTTTGTCTTCTATCCAGAAGCTGGTGCATAACTGGGGTGTGGCGATTATTCTGTTGACTGTGCTGATCAAGCTGGCGTTTTACCCGCTGTCTGCCGCCAGCTATCGCTCCATGGCCAACATGCGCGAGCTGGCACCACGCTTGCAGCGCCTGAAAGAACAATATGGCGATGACAGGCAAAAGCTGCACCAAGCCATGATGGAAATGTACAAGACCGAGAAGATCAACCCCATGGGTGGCTGCTTGCCTATCCTGGTGCAGATTCCGGTATTCATTTCGCTGTACTGGGTGCTGCTGGGCAGTGTGGAAATGCGTCATGCGCCTTTCATGCTGTGGATACAAGACTTGTCTGCGGTTGATCCTTACTACGTGCTGCCTATCTTGATGGGCGCCACCATGATCATCCAGACCAAGCTGAACCCCAAGCCTGCTGATCCTATCCAGGCCAAGGTCATGACCATCATGCCTATTGTCTTCAGCGTGTTCTTCTTCTTCTTCCCTGCTGGTCTGGTGCTGTACTGGTTGGTGAACAACATCCTGTCGATTGCGCAGCAATGGCATATCAACCGCAGCACAGAAAAAGCTGCCGCCAGCAAGAAGAAGGGAAATGCACGCCGTTGATACGATAGCCGCCATTGCCACCGCACCTGGTTCCGGTGGCATAGGCGTAGTCCGTGTCTCTGGCCCGCTGGCGGGCCTGGTGGCCGAGTCCATACTTGGTCACTGCCCTGCCCCGCGGCATGCTGCTTATCTGCCTTTCCGTGATTCCGAGCATACCCTGATCGATCAGGGTATTGCCATCTACTACCCCGCTCCACATTCCTACACTGGTGAAAACGTCCTTGAGCTGCAAGCCCATGGTGGCCCTGCGCTCATGCAGATTTTGCTCAAGCAATGCCTGGCCCTGGGTGCGCGCCAGGCCGACCCCGGCGAATTCACACGCCGCGCCTACCTTAACGACAAGCTGGATTTAGCCCAGGCTGAAGCGGTTGCCGACGTGATTAATGCCGCCACCGAAGCGGCGGCGCGCAGCGCAGTGAAATCCCTGAGCGGAGAATTCTCTGCACGCATTCAGGCCTTGTTGCACAAATTGATCAACCTGCGCTTGTATGTAGAAGCCTGTCTGGATTTTCCGGAAGAGGACATAGACTTTATTACTCAGGGTGGCATCGCCAATAAACTGGCGGATGTCAGCGCGGAATTGCAGCAGGTATTCAATAACGCGCGTCAGGGCAATTTGTTGCGCGAAGGCATGCAAGTGGTGTTGGTGGGCCAGCCCAATGTGGGTAAATCCAGCCTGATGAACCAACTGGCGGGTGAAGAAGTGGCGATTGTGACCCCCATTGCGGGTACCACGCGCGACACTATAAAAAATGTCATCCAGATCAATGGCATACCTTTGCACATTATTGACACTGCGGGTTTGCGTGAGACGGATGACGAAGTTGAACAGCATGGTATAGCCCGAACATGGCGGGCTCTAGAAACCGCTGGTGTTGCATTATTATTGGTTGATGCAGCTCACGGTATTGGAAATGAAGAAAAATCGATTCTGGCGCGATTGCCAGCGTTTTTGCCAAAAATCTGGGTGCACAATAAAGTGGATGTTGAGGGAATTAGCCCTAAAATCGATTTTATAGATAACAACTGCCATATTTATCTGTCAGCTAAGACGGGTGCTGGCATGGAGTTGCTCACGGCACAACTTCTGGAAATTGCGGGTTGGCAACCCAGTGGTGAAGGTTTATTCATGGCCAGAACCCGACACCTGCATGCACTGGAAGCTGTGAACACGCATTTGCACACCGCAGCAGAATTAATGCTGCAACCCGAATTGCTGGCGGAGGAATTACGTTTGGCCCAGGAAGCGCTGGGTTCTATCACCGGGGAATTTTCCGCCGATGATTTGCTGGGTGAGATTTTCAGCCGCTTCTGCATAGGGAAATAATGATTTAGCTTTAAATCCAAGCACTACAGACAAGAAAAAGCCCGGTTTTACCGGGCTTTTTCTATGGGCGCTAGCTAGAGATTAGCTACGGCGGCGAGCCACAAAGCCCATCAGGGCCAGGCCAGCCAGCAGCATAGCGTAGCTGGAAGGTTCTGGAACAGCAGCCACAGGGATATCACCAAGGAAAGCGAATTGGTGAATTTGGCCACGTTGGGTCAACTTGTTAACAAATACGCTACCTTCTATATCTGCATAATTGGTCAGGTTGGCTTTGTATGCCAGAACATTGCCACCAAACTGACGACCAAAATCTACGGTTTCAGCATTGTAGAAATTCCAGATCACATTACCTGCAATCTTTTGTGCAGAGCCGCCGAGGAAGTTGGCGCTGATGTCGATATCAACCAGTGCTGCATTGATGATGACAGTAGTAGCGCTACCCAGGTTGAAATCAAACTCACCCTTGCTGAAAATGTTTGCAGCATCCAGATCGCTCAGATTGAACACAGCCAGGCCATTGGCATCAGCTGTAGCATTGAAAGTGGCCTTGCCACCATTGATGCTGACGCTGCTGGTATTGCTCAGTGTGCTCAGGAAGTTGGAAGTGGTCGACAGCAGGTTGGCAAAGTTGGTGGATTCAGAAGCGCCAACGCTAGCTTGCAAAGTAGCGTTGCTAGTGTAATCCAGTACACGGCCACCGTTGAAATTGATGCCGCTGGTAGCGCCAGCTACATAGGTAGGGCCTTGGAAATTGGTATTGCTAGCAGCGCCAAAAATAGCTGAGCTGCCACCATTGATTTCAGTCTGGCTCAGGCTGCCCTTGATCACGGCACCGTTTTGCAACACTCTGGCGTTGGAAATACTGCCCAGTGCTGTCAAACCAGCATAGTCAGAAGTAGGCAGTGTGCGGTGTACATATTCGCCACCCACTACGTTGCCACCTGCCCAGGTACGGCCATGCAGGTGTGAGGAAGAGTTGATATCAGTCAGAACAACGGCGTTGAATTGCTGGAATGCTTGATTAGCAGTCAAGCCGGCATGGGCATTGACGCTGAATAACAGAGCTGACGCAATCGCAGTCAGCGCAAATTTGCGTATCATCATTTGAAATCCCCGAAGTAAAGTTAGGTAGTGCGTAATCTGTGCTTAAGCATCTTGTAGCTTTTAATTGCTTGGCAACTGACTGAAATGCTGGGTCAATTGCAATCGTAAAATAGCATAATCATGAATTAAATCTATAGTCCGTTTGGGTAGTCCTACAACATGTTTCACGTGAAACATGGTCTATCTATTTGCACGAATTTTGCACAAAGAATGTATTGTTTCACGTGGAACATATGGATTAAAGCTAACAGGAAACTACTGAATGCAGTATTATTTCATCTGTTCAAACGAAGCGGTTTTTCATGCAATATCCAGATAAATTTGATGTTATTGTGGTCGGCGGCGGCCATGCGGGAACGGAAGCGGCGCTAGCGAGTGCTCGCATGGGTCAAAAAACCCTGTTGCTCACCCACAATATCGAAACCTTGGGCCAGATGTCCTGCAATCCCTCCATCGGTGGCATAGGTAAAGGCCATTTGGTAAAGGAAGTAGATGCGCTGGGTGGTGCCATGGCCGCAGCCACCGATGAAGGTGGCATTCAATTCCGCATACTCAATTCCAGCAAAGGCCCGGCGGTAAGAGCGACCCGCGCCCAGGCTGACCGTATTCTCTATAAAGCGGCCATACGCCATAGGCTGGAAAATCAGCCCAACCTCTGGTTGTTCCAGCAAGCGGTGGAAGACATTGTGTTGGATGGTGAGCGTGTCGCGGGTGTAGTGACGCAGATCGGGCTCAAGTTTGAAGCCAAGGCGGTGGTGCTGACGGCAGGGACTTTCCTCGCAGGCTTGGTGCATGTGGGCTTGGCAAATTACCAGGCTGGCCGTGCTGGCGATCCCCCTGCAGTATCCTTGGCTGCGCGCTTGCGCGAGATAGGTTTGCCTGCTGGCAGGCTGAAGACAGGTACGCCGCCGCGTATCGATGGCCGCAGCATAGACTATAGCGTCATGACTGAGCAGCCTGGGGATACGCCAGTGCCCGTGTTTTCCTTCCTCGGCAATGCGGCGCAACATCCTGCACAGCTGCCCTGCTGGATCACCTTCACCAACGAGAAAACTCACGACATCATACGCAGCGGCCTGGATAGATCGCCCATGTATACCGGGGTGATTGAAGGTGTCGGCCCGCGCTACTGCCCTTCTGTTGAAGACAAGATACACAGGTTTGCGGATAAGGATTCGCACCAGATATTTCTGGAGCCTGAAGGACTGACCACCCACGAGATTTACCCTAACGGCATCTCTACCAGTTTACCGTTTGATATTCAGTACGCCCTGGTGCGCTCTATCAAGGGTCTGGAAAACGCCCATATCCTCAGGCCGGGTTATGCCATCGAGTACGACTACTATGATCCACGTGGATTGAAAAGCTCACTGGAAACCAAATCTGTGCAAGGCTTGTTCTTTGCGGGCCAGATCAACGGTACTACAGGCTATGAAGAAGCCGCCGCGCAGGGTTTGCTTGCGGGTGCCAATGCCGCGCTCTACGCACAAGAGAAGGAATCCTGGTGCCCTAGCCGCGATCAGGCTTATCTGGGGGTGTTGGTTGATGACCTGATTACCCAGGGTGTCAGCGAGCCCTATCGCATGTTTACCAGCCGCGCGGAATACCGTTTGATGCTGCGTGAAGACAATGCCGATATGCGCCTAACCGAAGCTGGCCGCAAGCTGGGTCTGGTGGATGATGTGCGTTGGGAAGCTTTCCAGCGCAAGCAGGAAGCGATAGAGCGTGAGCAGCAGCGCTTGCGCCGTACTTTTGTACACCCCAGCCAAGTGCCAGCCGAAACCTTGCAGCAGGTGTTTGGCAAGGTACTGGAGCGCGAGTATTCCATGTTTGAATTATTGCGCCGTCCAGAAATCAGCTACGAAGCGCTGTTAAGCCTGCCGAATGCAGGGGTGGGTGAAGAAGACCCGCAAGTGCGACAACAGCTGGAAATCGCCGCCAAGTATCAGGGTTATATAGATAGGCAAGCGGATGAAATCGAGAAGCTCAAGGGTAGTGAGCAATATCCTCTTCCCGCTAGCTTGGACTATAGCGAAGTGCATGGCTTATCGATTGAAGTGCAGCAAAAGCTGGCCAAGCAACGCCCGGAAACCATAGGCCAGGCTGGCCGCATCTCCGGCGTAACCCCCGCAGCTATCTCTTTGCTGCTGGTGCACCTAAAGCGCAAGTCACGCAAGACCACGGATCAAGTGGCATGAGTTTGCAGCAGAAGCTGGACGCAGGCGTCCGCGAATTAGGGCTGGAGATCAATGCTGAGGTTCAGGCCAGGTTGCTGGATTATCTGGCCTTGATTGTGAAATGGAACAAGGTGCACAACCTCACGGCAATCCGTGAGCCCGAGAATATGGTGACGCTGCATCTGCTGGATAGCCTGGCAGTCTTACCTTATATAGAGGGGCAGCGGCTGCTGGATGTAGGCAGTGGCGCAGGCCTGCCCGGCATTGTGCTGGCGATTTGCAGGCCGGATTTGCAAGTGACCACCATAGACGCGGTGCAGAAAAAAGCCAGTTTTATGCGTCAGGCCAAGGCCGAGCTACAAATCGCCAATTTGCAGGTGCAGTCCGGGCGTGTGGAACAGCTCAAGCCTGAGCAGCCGTTTGATATTGTCATCTCGCGCGCATTCTCTGAGCTGGCCTTGTTTATCAAGCTGACCAAACATCTGATTGCAGCAGATGGCGTATGGCTGGCAATGAAGGGTGTGCATCCTGCGGATGAGTTGGCGAAGATAGATTATCAGCCGTCGCGTATAGAAACACTGCGGGTGCCTGGTCTGGATGCTGAGCGGCATCTGGTGTTTCTGCCAGCCGGGCAGGTCAAATGAAAATCAAACAAGTGGGGTGGCTTAAATCATGAGGATTCTGGCAATTACCAATCAAAAAGGCGGGGTCGGCAAGACCACCACCTGCGTTAACCTTGCCGCCAGCCTGGCGGCGACCAAACGCAAAGTCTTGTTGATAGACCTAGACCCCCAGGGTAATGCCACTACGGGCTGTGGCATAGACAAATCCAGTCTCAAGCTGACGATTTACCACGTCTTGCTGGGTGAGAAATCCTTGCGTGAGGTGATGCAGCGCTCAGAGCAAGGGCGGTTTGATGTTATTCCCGCCAATCGCGAGCTGGCGGGTGCCGAGGTGGAGCTGGTGAACGAGTTTGCGCGTGAGACACGTTTGAAGCAGGCGCTGGCTGAGCTGGATGAAGCTTATGACTATGTGCTGATTGATTGCCCCCCTGCCCTCAACCTCACCACGGTGAATGCCCTCACTGCCGCGCATGCGGTCATGATTCCCATGCAGTGCGAGTATTACGCACTGGAAGGTTTGTCCGATCTGGTCAACACCATCAAAAAGGTGCGTGCGCATCTGAATCCTGGTCTGGAGATAGAAGGTCTGCTGCGCACCCTGTTTGATAATCGCAATACCCTGGCGCAGCAAGTCTCGAATGAACTGGCCCAGCATTTTGGCGACAAGGTCTATCGTACCGTCATCCCACGCAATATTCGTCTGGCAGAAGCGCCCAGCTATGGCGTGCCTGTCTTGTTGCATGACAGCGCATCCAAGGGTGCGCAGGCGTATCTGGCGCTAGCCGGGGAAATCATTAATCGCCACATCATTAATAATCGGCAAGTGGCTGCCAGCTAGGAGTGTCTATGGTGAAGTTGAAGGGATTGGGGCGTGGCTTGGATGCGCTGCTCTCAGGGGATGTGGAAAGTGTGGCAGCCAATGACACACCCAATACATTAAAAGTCAGCCAACTACAGCCGGGCAAGTATCAGCCCCGTACCCAGATGGACCAGGCATCACTGGCCAGCCTTGCGGATTCCATCCGCGCCCAGGGCATTATGCAGCCTATTTTGGTGCGCGAAGTTGAAGCTGGGCGCTATGAAATTATTGCTGGTGAACGTCGCTGGCGTGCCTCGCAATTGGCGGGCCTGGAAGAAGTGCCAGTGCTGGTACGCGATATTCCTGATGAATCCGCGCTGGCCATGGCCTTGATCGAGAATATTCAGCGTGAAAACCTCAACCCGCTGGAAGAGGCCTTGGGTATACAGCGCCTGATCAATGAATTTGATATGACGCACCAGGCTGCGGCCGATGCAGTAGGCCGCTCACGCAGTGTGGTTACCAATCTGCTTAGATTGCAGAATCTGAATCAAAATGTGCAGGATATGCTGATGCAGTCACAGCTAGACATGGGCCATGCTCGTGCCCTGCTCGCCTTGCCTGAAGCAAAACAAATTCTGGCTGCTGAACAGATAGTACAAAAACAACTTTCTGTGAGAGAAGCAGAAAAACTGGTCAAGCAATTGAGTGCTGAGCAAGCGCCCAAGCCAGCCAAAGTGGTAGATAGGGATGTTTTACGCCTGCAAGAAGACCTGTCAGAGCTGCTGGGTGCGGAAGTTGAGATCAGTGCGGGGAGTAAAGGTAAGGGTCAAGTCAGGATTCATTATGCCAATCTTGATCAACTTGACGGTCTTATCCAGCGATTCAAAGGCGCTAACTAGTAATTTCAGCTTGACTTAAGCCTGATTTATCAACAAAATCTCGGGTTTTCACGGGTAGGGCAATTTTGCCCGGTTCGCTTTTGCCCGGGATTTATGAATCAGGGAATACCGCGGCATGGATGAATTACTGGCGAAAATGATTAAGCGACAAGTGCTTGCCACGCTAGTAGTTTCAGTGATCGCCTTCTTGGTATTAAACCGGTACAACGTTGGTCTGCATGGTGCTTTATCAGCCCTGGCAGGCGGCGGTTCTGCCATCCTTGGCGGCCTGGCTGCCAAGTGGAAGCTGCAAAATAAGACAGCAGTGGTAGGGGCTGGTTCCGTATTGGTCCATATTTTGATTGCCGAGGCCATCAAGATTGCAGTGATTGGTATTTCGCTGCTGCTGGTGTTCAAGTGTTACGAGAAGTTGATCCCGATTGCGCTGATTGCAGGTTTGGCTGCAGCAGCCATCATGTCGGGCGCAGCCATTTTTGCAATTAACGAAAAAAACAACGCTTAGGGTTTGATGTTATGGCGACAGGTCACTTAACTCCTTCTGAATATATCGGTCACCACCTCTCCTTCAACCAAAAGGTTGTCGGTGAAGGCGGTTTCTGGGTACTGAACGTGGACACCCTGGTGATGTCCGCCCTGCTGGGTATCGTGGTATTCGGCCTGCTGTGGTGGGTGGTACGCGGTGCTACTGCTGGTGTGCCAACCAAGCGTCAAGCCTTTGTTGAGCTGTTGGTCGAGTTTATCGACACTCAGGTCAAGAGCATTTTCCATGGCAACCGTCATGTGTTTATTGCCCCACTCGCGCTGACTGTTTTTGTCTGGGTGCTGGTGATGAATGCGATGGACTTCCTGCCTATCGACATCATGGCAAACTTTGTCTACGCCAATCTGGGCCTGCATGCCTGGCGTAGTGTCCCGACTTCCGATATCAACGCCACCTTCGCGCTGGCGCTGGCGGTGTGGTTCCTCATGATTTTCTTCAGCATCAAGGTCAAGGGCCTGGGCGGCTGGATTCATGAGCTGTTCTGTTCTCCATTTGGCAGCAACCCCCTGGTGTGGCCTGCCAACTTTGCCTTCAACCTGATTGAGTACATCTCCAAGCCTCTTTCGCACTCACTGCGTCTGTTCGGCAATATGTACGCAGGTGAAATCATTTTCTTGCTGCTCGGTATGTGGGCGGCGACCGGTCTGGCTGGTACTGTTTTCGGTGCCTTGCTGGGTGCGGGTTGGGCGATCTTCCACATTTTGATCGTCTGTCTGCAGGCATTCATTTTCATGATGCTGACGGTTGTCTACATATCCATGGCGCACGAAAGCCACTAATCACTTTTTATCGTTAACTCTCTAAAGCCGAAAGGAAATTAAATGGAGAATTTGCAATTGTTGGCCATGATTCAAGCTTACACCGGTGTTGGTATCGGTTTGATCATCGGTTTGGGTGCAGCTGGTGCCTGTATCGGTATCGGTATCATGTGTGCAAGCTTCCTGGATGGCGCTGCTCGTCAACCAGAAATGATCCCTGCCCTGCAAGGTAAGGTATTCCTGCTGCTGGGTCTGATCGATGCTTCCTTCATTATCGGTGTTGGTCTGGCCATGATGTTCGCATTTGCAAACCCATTGCTGAGCGTAGTTGCTTAAGTAAAGTCGCGTTTTAGTTTAAGTATTTAAGCTTAAAACTGACTAGATTAACGGCTCGGGAGCAAAAATGAATATCAACCTGACACTAATTGCGCAGGCTATCTCATTTGCCATTCTGATCTGGTTTACAACAAAGTTTGTATGGCCATATCTCCTGAATGCGATTGAGACTCGCCAGAAAACCATCGCTGATGGCCTGGCTGCGGCTGAGCGCGGTAAGCAGGAGCTTGAGGTTGCAACTCAGCGTTCGGCTGAAGTTGTCAACGATGCCAAACAAAAAGCAACTTCCATCATTGCGCAGGCTGAAAAGCGTGCCAGCGAAATCGTGGAAGAAGCCAAGGCAAATGCCAAGACCGAGGGTGATCGCATCATCACCGGTGCAAAGGCTGAGATCGATCAAGAAGTCAATCGCGCTAAGGAAGGCTTGCGTCAGCAGGTTTCCACGCTGGCGATTGCTGGTGCAGAGAAGATCCTGCGCAAGGAAATCGATGCCAAGGCACACGCTGACCTGTTGACCAGCATCGCAAACGAGCTCTAGGAAGGATAAGGGGCACGATATGGCTGAAGCGATCACCATTGCAAGACCTTATGCAGTTGCGGTTTACCGCCTGGCTAAGGAAAAGAATGCACTGGCGGACTGGTCACACACGCTCAATCTGGCCGCGGCTATCGCGGCAGATGAGCAGATGCGGGCTTTTATCGACAACCCCAAGGTTGTCGCAGCCGATTTGGAGAGCGTGTTTCTCTCCATCGCCGGAGACAAGCTGAATGATGCAGGTCAGAACCTGATCAAGCTGCTGGTGGAATACGGTCGGCTGGCTATCTTGCCGGAAATTGCTGCGGCGTTTGAAGAACTCAAGGCACAGGACGAGGGTGTCCTGGAAGCCGAGATCACCGCGGCAGCCCAACCTAGCGATGCAGATGTTGCTGCTGTCGTGAAGCGTTTGGAAACCAGGTTCGGCAAGAAGATTGAAGCTAGCGTCAAGGTGGATCCAGAAATTATTGGCGGGATCAAAATTGTAGTCGGCGATACGGTCATTGACGCTTCAGTCCGTGGCCAATTGCAAGAGTTGGCCTACACGCTGAAAGGTTAGGAAAAAGTAATGCAATTATCCACATCAGAAATCAGTGAACTGATTAAGACTAGATTAGAGAATTTCTCCACCAGTGCTGAAGCGCGTACTCAAGGTACCGTGATCTCAGTCACTGATGGTATTGTGCGTATTCACGGCCTGTCGAATGTCATGGCTGGTGAAATGATCGAGTTCCCTGGCAATGTTTATGGCCTGGCATTGAACCTGGAGCGTGACTCCGTGGGTGCCGTGGTGCTGGGTGACTACGAGAAGATCACCGAAGGTGACACTTGCAAGTGCACAGGCAAGATTCTGGAAGTGCCAGTAGGTCCTGAGCTGGTTGGCCGTGTGGTCAACGCCCTGGGTCAGCCTATCGATGGCAAGGGCCCGATCAACGCCAAGCTGACAGACAAGATCGAAAAGGTAGCGCCTGGCGTTATCGCACGTAAGTCTGTTTCCCAGCCTGTACAAACCGGTATCAAGGCGATTGACTCCATGGTGCCAGTTGGCCGTGGTCAGCGCGAACTGATCATTGGTGACCGTCAGACTGGTAAGACTGCTGTTGCGGTTGACACCATCATCAATCAGAAGGGTCAGAACATGACCTGTATCTACGTTGCGATCGGCCAAAAGGCTTCGACTATCGCCAACGTGGTACGCAAGCTGGAAGAGCACGGCGCGCTGGAATACACCATCGTGGTTGCTGCTTCCGCTTCTGATCCTGCTGCGCTGCAATTCCTGGCTCCTTACGCTGGTTGCACCATGGGTGAATACTTCCGTGACCGTGGCCAAGACGCACTGATCATTTACGATGATTTGACCAAGCAAGCTTGGGCTTATCGTCAAATCTCCCTGCTGCTGCGCCGCCCACCAGGCCGCGAAGCTTACCCAGGTGACGTGTTCTACATACACTCCCGTTTGCTTGAGCGTGCAGCTCGCGTGAGCGAAGAGTACGTTGAGAAGTTCACCAACGGTGAAGTGAAGGGCAAGACTGGTTCTCTGACCGCTCTGCCTATCATTGAAACTGCTGCAGGTGACGTTTCCGCCTTCGTTCCGACCAACGTGATCTCGATCACTGACGGTCAGATCTTCCTGGAAACCGATCTGTTCAACGCTGGTATCCGTCCTGCGATCAACGCTGGTATTTCGGTATCTCGTGTTGGTGGCGCTGCGCAAACCAAGGTGATCAAGAAGCTGGGCGGTGGTATTCGTCTGGCACTGGCTCAGTACCGTGAACTGGCTGCGTTCGCGCAGTTCGCTTCCGATCTGGACGAAGTGACCCGCAAGCAGTTGGATCGTGGTCGTCTGGTAACTGAACTGATGAAGCAAGCTCAATACGCGCCTCTGTCCACCTCCGATATGGCGGTGACACTGCTGGCAGCGAACAAGGGTTACTTCGATGACGTTCCGGTTGCTCGCGCACTGGCATTTGAATCTGCCCTGCACTCCTTCCTCAAGTCCAAGTACAAGAACTTGCTGGACAAGATCGACAGCACCAACGACCTCGGCGGTGATGACGAGAAGGCAGTGGAAGCCGCGATTCAAGACTTCAAGGCAACCAACGCTTACTAAGCTCAAGTTGAACAGACAGGCAGACTAGACAATGGCCGGTAGCAAAGAAATACGTACCAAGATCAAGAGTGTGGAAAACACACGCAAGATCACCAAGGCGATGGAAATGGTCGCTGCATCCAAAATGCGCAAGGCGCAGGAGCGGATGCGGATGGCCAGGCCCTATGCGGAAAAGATACGCAATGTGACAGCCCACTTGTCGCAAGCTAATTCCGAATACAAGCACCCCTTTATCGTCAAGCGCGAGAAGGTATCAAACGTAGGTTTGATCGTGGTGAGTTCGGACAAGGGTTTGTGCGGTGGTCTTAACACCAACGTATTGCGCATGTCGCTGAACCAGATGAAGACCTGGGAAACTGAAGGTAAGCAGATTACCGTCAGCGCCATCGGCAACAAGGGGTTCGGCTATATGAACCGTATTGGTGCCAATGTGAAGTCCCATGTCACCGGTCTTGGCGATACCCCGCATCTGGAAAAGCTGATCGGTACCATCAAGGTCATGCTGGATGCCTACATCGCAGGTGAGATTGATCAACTGTTTATCGGTTACACCCGTTTCATCAACACGATGAAGCAGGAGCCGGTGATGGTGCAACTGCTGCCATTGTCCAGCGAGCAGCTGGATACAACAGCCACCACAGCCAAGGGCCATTGGGATTACATCTATGAGCCTGACGCTAGCGTTGTGATCGACGAACTGATGACACGCTATGTTGAGTCCATGATCTACCACGCCGTTGCTGAAAACATGGCGTCCGAACAAAGCGCCCGCATGGTCGCGATGAAGGCCGCTTCGGATAATGCAAAGACGGTGATTGGCGAATTGAAGCTGGTGTACAACAAGGCACGTCAGGCTGCAATTACCAAGGAAATCTCAGAGATTGTCGGTGGCGCGGCGGCTGTCTAGTCGTGCTGAATGTAGCTTAAGTAAAAGCTCAAAGAATTTAAGTATAGATTGAGGATACCAAGATGAGTCAAGGTAAGGTTGTTCAATGTATTGGTGCCGTGGTTGACGTCGAGTTCCCACGTGACCAGATGCCCAAGGTATATGACGCTCTGATCCTGGATGAAGAAACATCCACGGTAGAAGCAGGCCTGACCCTGGAAGTGCAACAACAATTGGGTGACGGTGTAGTGCGCGCAATTGCCATGGGTTCCAGCGATGGTCTTTCCCGCGGCATGAAGGTCAAGGGCACCGGCAAGCAAATTCAGGTTCCAGTAGGCCACGGCACACTGGGCCGCATCATGGACGTACTGGGTCGTCCTATCGACGAAGCTGGTCCTATCGTGGCTGATGAGCACCGCTCCATCCACCAAAAGGCGCCAACATTCGAAGAACTCTCCCCTTCCGTTGACCTGCTGGAAACCGGCATCAAGGTGATTGACTTGGTCTGTCCGTTTGCCAAGGGTGGTAAGGTTGGTCTGTTCGGTGGTGCGGGTGTAGGCAAGACCGTTAACATGATGGAACTGATCAACAACATCGCCAAGCAGCACGCTGGTTTGTCTGTTTTCGCTGGTGTAGGTGAGCGTACCCGTGAAGGTAACGACTTCTACCACGAAATGAAGGACTCCAACGTTCTGGACAAGGTAGGCATGGTATTCGGTCAGATGAACGAACCACCAGGCAACCGTCTGCGCGTTGCGCTGTCCGGTTTGACCATGGCTGAGAAGTTCCGTGATGAAGGCCGTGACATTCTGTTCTTCGTCGATAACATCTACCGTTACACACTGGCTGGTACCGAAGTATCCGCGCTGCTGGGTCGTATGCCTTCTGCTGTGGGTTATCAACCTACCCTGGCTGAAGAAATGGGCCGCTTGCAAGAGCGTATTACCTCCACCAAGACTGGTTCCATTACGTCCATCCAAGCCGTTTACGTGCCTGCGGATGACTTGACCGATCCATCTCCAGCAACCACCTTCCTGCACTTGGATTCCACCGTGGTTCTGTCCCGTGACATCGCATCCCTGGGTATCTACCCTGCGGTTGATCCACTGGATTCCACTTCACGTCAGCTGGATCCATTGATCGTGGGCGAAGAGCACTACAACGTGGCACGTTCTGTACAGTCCACACTGCAGCGCTACAAGGAACTGCGTGACATTATCGCGATTCTGGGTATGGACGAACTGTCCCCAGAAGACAAGCTGGCTGTGGCCCGTGCGCGTAAGATCCAACGCTTCCTGTCCCAGCCTTTCCACGTCGCCGAAGTATTCACAGGCGCACCTGGCAAGTATGTGACACTGAAGGACACCATCAAGGGCTTCAAGGGTATTGTGGCTGGCGAGTACGATCATCTGCCAGAGCAGGCGTTCTACATGGTAGGTGCCATCGAAGAAGCGGTTGAGAAGGCTAAGACGCTTAACTAAGCGATTCTCAACTTATTCCTATCAAGTCCTAATTTAGGCAAAGTCCTAGTTAGGCAAAGTTAAGGATAGAACGATATGGCATCAACAATACACCTGGACGTGGTCAGCGCAGAAGAGTCCCTCTTCTCGGGCGAAGCAGAGTTTGTCGCTGCGCCTGCGAAGCTGGGCGAGGTGGGTATTTATCCCAACCATGCGCCTTTGATCACCACCATCAAGCCAGGCGTGCTGCGTATCAAGGTTGCCAACAGCGGCGAAGAACAGGCTATCTACATTTCCGGCGGTTTGCTGGAAGTGCAGCCTGGCATCATCACTGTGCTGGCTGATACTGCGATCCGTGGTCGTGACCTGGATGAGACCAAGGCTATCGAAGCCAAGCGTGCTGCCGAAGAAGCGCTGAAGAACAATGCCTCTGGTATTGACTATGCGCGTGCCCAGGCAGAGCTTTCCGAAGCCCTGGCTCAACTGCAGACCATAGAACAGCTGCGCAAGACTACGCACTAATACCTCGCTGTTATAACAGCCAGGTCTGGTGAATGTCAGAGTCACCTGTTTTAAGCAAAACGGCAGCCAACTGGCTGCCGTTTTTATTTATACTTCTGGATATTCCAGAATAGCGCCAGACCGGATCTTACCTTGTCATCTTCCCCGACATCCTCCTTGCCCAAGCTCAATATCGTCATCCTTGCCGCGGGCAAAGGCACCCGCATGCATTCCAGCAAACCCAAGGTCTTGCATGCACTCGCAGGCAAGCCGCTGTTGCAGCATGTGCTGGATACGGCAAGAGGTTTGCAGCCCAGCCGTGTCATCGTGATCTATGGTTTTGGCGGAGAGGTCGTACCAGAAACCATCAATGATCCCGCGATTATCTGGGTCAAACAGGAGCAGCAACTGGGCACAGGCCATGCCATGCAACAGGCCCTGCCCCATCTGGAAGCTGATGCACGCACCTTGATATTGCTCGGTGATGTGCCATTGCTGGAACTGGCGAGTTGCAGTGAATTACTCAAGCAGCCAGGGGCACTGGCGCTGCTGACCGTGCACAAGCCCAATCCTGCAGGCTATGGCCGTATTGTGCGCTTCCAGAATGCCGTGCATGCCATCGTTGAGCACAAGGATGCCAACGAAGCGCAGCGCACTATCAAAGAAGTGAATACCGGCATCATGGCTGCCGACAATCACTGGCTGAGCCAGTGGCTTGGACGTCTCAGCAATGACAATGCCCAGCAGGAGTATTACCTGACCGATATTGTCGCCCTGGCGGTGGCCGATGGGCAGTACGTTAGCGCCGCACAGAGCGATGACGAATGGCAGGTCACTGGCGTCAATTCCAAGCAGGATTTAGCCACCTTGGAGCGTGTTTATCAACACAGACAAGCAGCAAGATTGCTGGCGCAAGGTGTGACTCTGGCCGACCCTGCGCGCCTTGATGTACGTGGTGAGCTCACCGTCGGCCGTGACGTAGAGATCGATATCGGCTGTATCTTTGAAGGCAAGGTCAGCCTGGCCGACAATGTGCGCATAGGCCCGTATTGCGTGATTCGCAATGCCAGCATAGGCGCAGGCACTGTACTGGCCGCCTACACCCATATAGACGATGCCAGCCTGGCAGAAGAATGCCGTATAGGCCCGTTTGCGCGCTTACGTCCGGGCACGCAGTTGGCCGATCATGCTCATGTGGGTAACTTTGTCGAGCTGAAAAACGCCCAGGTAGATAGTGGCAGCAAGATCAACCATCTGAGCTATGTTGGTGACGCCACGGTGGGCAAAAAGGTCAACATAGGGGCAGGCACCATCACCTGCAATTACGATGGCGTTAACAAATGGCGTACCGTGATTGAAGATAATGTCTTTATTGGTTCAGACACGCAGTTGATTGCCCCAGTCACGGTCAAGGCAGGCGCCACCTTGGCTGCAGGCACTACCCTGACCCAAGATGCTCCTGCCGATAAGCTCACCATGTCGCGCGGTAGGCAATTTACCCTGGATAATTGGCAACGCCCCGAGAAAGTGAAGAAATAATATGTGTGGCATCGTAGGCGCAGTTGGCGCACGCAATATCGTCCCCGTGTTGATCGAGGGCTTGAGCCGTCTGGAATACCGTGGCTATGACTCTGCAGGCATCGCCGTGCTGGCAGGTAACAGCATAGAGCGCGTACGTGCAGTTGGCCGGGTTGCCGAAATGCAAACACGCGCCCAGGCACAGCAACTGACAGGCGAAGTTGGCATAGGCCATACGCGCTGGGCCACCCATGGCGGCGTAACCGAGTCCAATGCCCACCCGCATATCTCGCGTGGTGAAATTGCCGTGGTGCACAACGGCATTATCGAAAACCACGATCAGCAACGCCAGCATTTGCAGTCCCTGGGTTATGTCTTTGAATCGCAGACCGATACCGAAGTCATTGCCCATTTAATCCACCATCACCAAAGCCAGGGCAAAAGCCTGCTACAGGCGGTTCAGGGCGCAGTGACTGAATTAACCGGGGCCTTTGCCATCAGCGTGGTTTCCATACATTACCCCGGCCAGATGATATGCGCACGCCAGGGCTGCCCATTGCTAATAGGCCTGGGCGAAGGCGAAAACTTCATTGCCTCGGATGTCTCCGCAGTGCTATCCGTGACGCGCAATGTGATTTATCTGGAAGATGGCGATGTGGCCGATATCAGCCAGTCACAAGTGGTGATCATGGATGCCACAGGTGCCGTGGTTGAGCGCACCGTGCATCGCAGCGATCTATCCCTGGCATCGCTGGAGCTGGGCCCTTATGCCCACTTCATGCAAAAGGAAATCTACGAGCAACCCAAGGCCCTGACTGATACCCTGGAAGCCATTATTGATGACAACGCCTTCAGCCCGGCCTTGTTTGGTCGCGAGGCGGAAGAAGTATTTGCCCAGGTGGATAGCGTGCTGATCCTGGCCGCAGGCACCAGCTATTACGCTGGCCTGACCGCAAAATACTGGCTGGAAAGCATCGCCCAGTTGCCCACCTCGGTAGAAATTGCCAGCGAATATCGCTATCGCAAATCCGTGCCCAACCCTAAACAACTGATCGTCACCATCTCCCAGTCCGGCGAAACCCTGGACACCATGGAGGCGCTCAAGCACGCCAAATCGCTGGGGCAAAACCTCACCCTGGCGATTTGCAATGTGCAGGAAAGCGCCATTCCCCGTGCCTCCAAACTGGTGCTCTACACCCGTGCTGGTGCCGAGATAGGCGTGGCCTCCACCAAGGCCTTCACCACGCAACTGGTGGCCCTGTTCACCCTGGCGGCAACGCTAGCCAAGCAGCATGGCCGCTTGAGCAATGAAGAAGAGCAGCAATATATTGATGGCCTGCGTCACCTGCCAGGCAGCGTGCAGTTTGCGCTTAATCTGGAGCCGCAGATACGTGAATGGGCCAAGGCCTTCAGCAATAAATTCCACGCCCTGTTCCTGGGTCGCGGCATGCACTACCCCATTGCGCTGGAAGGCGCGCTCAAGCTCAAGGAAATCTCCTATATCCACGCCGAGGCTTACCCCGCTGGCGAACTCAAGCATGGCCCGCTGGCGCTGGTAGACCGCAATATGCCCGTGGTGGTGATAGCGCCGAATGACGCCTTGCTGGAAAAAGTGAAGTCCAACATGCAGGAAGTCAGTGCGCGCGGCGGTGAGCTATTTGTGTTTGCCGATGCCGACAGTCACTTTACCGAGAGCGAGCATGTACACGTGATACGCACCCCACGTCATGTAGGTGTGCTGTCACCGATATTGCACACCATTCCGGTACAACTGCTGGCCTATCATGCTGCCCTGCTCAAGGGGACGGATGTGGACAAGCCGCGTAATCTGGCGAAGTCGGTGACAGTGGAATAAAGCGCAAGACGCAATGTAAAAAAGCTCGCATAGGCGAGCTTTTTTATATGTTGAATCTGGGCTAAGCGCTAAAGTCTGTCAGTCGTAAAACCATTTAGTCACATAGATCACGAGCACGGCGATACTCACTAGCACAACTGGAAGGGCTATCATCAGTGCCAACCTCTTCATGAAGCTTGGTTCAACGAATACCACGCCTGCTGCTTCCTTCACCCTTCTCTCTTCATCGAAGTGCCATTTGATTGCAAAATAGGCACCAATACCCAATACAATCAGCTTAAAAGCGCCAGCAAAGTATGGAAACATGTCAGTCCAACTGCCGTCCATTATCAATCTCCATCAAATTCAATATCAATTTTGCGGCAGCATAATCCAAGGGTCTTGTTTAGTGCGCAGCGAAAGTCAGGCGTTTTAGCCAGCGCAAGTCTACTGCTCGCGCTAGCTGTCCACAACTCTATTTTCAATACTTGTCGTTATGGTGCTTTGCTAACTCAGTAAAAGCACGGGCAAATGCTATTCCAATGCTGCCTATCATCACAGCCTCACATAGCAGCTCCAGCCACATTATTTGATCTAGTATGTACAGACGTTAAAAGGCTTGCCAGCAACAGTGGCACGCCTTTTACATGGTGAAGATGCAGCTAGGGGAAATTAGTCAGCCATATCAATCGTGGCTGCACTACAGATGCCGAAACCCACATGAGTAACAGCGGAGATCATATCTGTAGGACTGACATGAAATTCATCGTAATCTACCGTGGTTTCCGCGCTATCGAGCGCCACCTCGGCATTCTTCACCCCATCCAGTGCCAGTAATACGCCTTTGACCGTATTGGCACAGGCACCACAACTCATGCCAGTCACCTTGAAATGTGCGGTTTGCATCATGATCTCCTTTAAATAAGCGTGGGGCTGAGAAAAGTCGATTACATCGCTAGTGTATGGTAGCGAGCAGGCAGGCGTCTACACATGCCTGGCAAGCCTGGGCGCACTGCTGGCAATGTTCTGCATCATGTTCCAGACAGGCTTCGGCGCAGAGTTTGCACACTTCGGCACAGTCTTCCAGCACCAGCTCGGTGAAAGCGCTTTCACGCTGGACAAAGCTTAGGGTCAGTTTGCAGTAGTCGGTACAGTCTGTATCAAGCTGGATACAGCGTTGCATATGCAGGGGCGAGTTTTCCTCCTTACAGGCCTGGGCGCAGTGCTCACAGGCGGCAATACAGGCTTTAAGGGCTTCAATGCAAGGCTGGTAACGTTCTAACTGCATGGGGTCTCCTTAGGGGCTGATGCACAGGTCGACTAAGCATTCTAGGCCGGGCTGAACCGTGGATTTATAAGATGCTGTCCTATGCGGATATCAGAAAAACTTAACGCCTTATCCGGGTTTTTCACTGACTACTGTCATGCGGCTTTTCCACTGACAACTGGCATGAGGGCTGAGGCTGCTATGCGACATATCTTGTCGTCAGACTTTCCTCATTTATAATGACCACGCCTTCATTTTCTATAGCGCCCAGCCATGAACCATCAAGATCACATCCTGATCGTGGATGATGACCACGAAATTCGCGAATTGCTTACCGACTACCTGCGCGATGCGAGTTTCAAGATTTCTGAAGCGGCCAATGGCCGCGAGATGTGGCGCGTGGTCAATAAGGAGCAGGTAGACCTGATTGTCCTTGATCTGATGCTGCCGGAAGAAGATGGCTTGAGCCTGTGCCGTGAGCTGCGCGCCCAGCATGAAATTCCTGTGGTAATGCTCACTGCCAAGGGCACGCTGATAGACCGCATCATAGGTCTGGAGGTCGGTGCGGATGATTACCTGCCCAAGCCGTTTGATCCGCGTGAGTTGCTGGCACGTATCAAGGTGATATTGCGCCGTGCACGTGTGAGCGATAAACCCGCTGCTGATGAGTTTGCCTATATCAGCTTTGAAGGCTGGCGTCTGGATACCCAGGCCAGGCAGATGTTTTCGCCTGAAGGCGTGATTGTCTCGCTGGGTAGCTCTGATTACATGGTCTTGCGCGCGCTGCTGGAGCACCCTAATCGCCCCTTGAGCCGCGAGTTCCTGATTGAGCATGTCTATGGCAAGGATAGCCAGGCGTTTGACCGCTCCATCGATGTTTGCATCAGCCGTTTGCGTCAGCATATTGAGGCTGATACCCGTAACCCCACCATCATCCGCACCGTGCGTAATGCCGGGTATATGCTCGCCAGCCAGGTCAAGCACGAAAAATGAAATGGCTCTGGCCTGCCTCGCTGTTTGGCCGCCTGGTCATCGTCCTGGTGGCAGGCACCATGACCGCACAGATTCTTACCGGGTTTATCTGGTATGACATGAATTATGGCAAGGCGCTGGAAATCCCCACCCGCGTGCTGGCTGCCAAGCTCTCCGATAGCATCAGCCTGATCGAGATCAGCAAGATAGAAGACGAGCGCCTGCTGATCAAGAAACTCAGCAATCCCCAGTACAAGCTCAGCGAGGTTGATGGTCTGCCGCGACTCAATGCGCTCAAGACCCGCGACCGTGCGGTGGAATTGTTGTTCAAGCATGTATTCGAGCAGGAGTTTGGCCGCCTGCTGCCCATCCATATCACCGATATTGAACTGCATGATGATCACGGCCAGGAGGCGGGCTGGCTGGATTTATTCGAGGCACACTACCCTTCCGCGCATTTCACGCTCTACGTGCAACTGGCCAATGGGCAATGGCTGCGGCTGGATGCCTATGAAGGCCAGGCGGGCATGAGCATGGCACCACTGATGGATTTGTTTGATTACCTTTTCCGCATCTATTTCATTCGCATCGTGGTCATCATAGGCATTGCCCTGTTTGCGGTACGGCAGATCATGCGGCCACTGAATCGCTTGGCTGCCGCGGCCGAGCGCCTGGGGCGCAATATCTACAGCCCACCGCTGGATATCGATGGCCCCACCGAAGTGCGGCGTTCAGCCAAGGCCTTCAACCTCATGCAGCAGCGTTTGATAGATACCGTTACTGAGAAAACGCGCTTTCTAGCCGCTATCTCGCATGATTTACGCTCACCGATTACGCGCTTGCGCCTGCGCACCGAGCAGATAGACCAGCCCGTGCTACGTGATAAATTCCGCCGTGATCTTGAGGATATGGAAAACCTCATCTCCTCCACCGTAGACTTTATGCGCGGCGTTGAGGTGCATGAGAACCGCCACCCCATCAACATCAACGCCATGCTGCAGGGCTTGCAGGTAGACGCCCAGGAAACCGGGGCCGAAGTGTCATTGCATGGCGAGGCAGTGCCTATCGATGGCTATGCAGTCAGTCTCAAGCGCTGTTTGCAGAACATTCTGGAAAACGCCATACGCTATGGCAAATCTGCGCATATCGAGGTCATGGACAGCCCCAGCCGCCTGCGTGTTGCCATCCGCGATCACGGCCCAGGCATACCGGAAGATATGCTCAAGCAGGTATTTGAACCTTTCTACCGTCTGGAAACCTCACGTAATACCAAGACCGGGGGTTCAGGTTTGGGTCTCAGCATCGCCAAGACTATTGTTGAAGCGCACGATGGAGAAATCCATTTGCGTAACCTGGCCAGTGGTGGCCTCGAAGTGTTGATAGACCTGCCCAGACAGCCTCAGGAACCCAGCCCTAAGTAAAATATTTGCCAGATCTTGATAATCTACTGAAAGTATATGGTTTAATCCCATTGAAATCTAAAAACAAATAGCTTGTGGTGAACTGAATGAGCAGCGCAGAAATCAAGGACCCTAGACTGAGCGAGTCATCTGGACTCAAGATATTGGGTTTCGCCATCAACCATATTCAAGAAGCTGTGCTGATCTGCGATGCGCAGGCCAGGATATGCTTTGCCAACCAGGCCAGCAGCGATTTACTGGGCTATGACGAGCAGACCTTGCTGCAAATGTACCTCCCGGCGCTAGAGCCTGGGCTGGATTGCATACAACTACTGCAATTCAGTAGCACACACCCTGACCGATTCAACGCCACAAGCGCCCACGCGCACAAAACCACGCGTGAGACCCAATGGCTGAATAAAGCCGGCAAGCTGATCCCGGTAGAAGTGGTCTCCCACCCACTAGAGCAGGAAGGCCAGCCCTTTCATGTCATCATGGCCTGCGACATCAGCACGCGCCTGCACCTGCATCACCAATTGCGCGAGCAGGAGCTGCAATACAGCCTGCTGGTAAAAAACTCCCCCGATATCTTTATCCGTTACGATCAGGATTGCCGCCGCGTCTTTGTCAGTGATGACTACGAGCGCGTGTTTGGCCTGCCAGTAGAGCAGGCCATAGGCAAAAAACCCACTGAAGCCTGGGGCAAGCCCGCCATGCAGCCAGATGACTATGAAGCCAGGCTGCGCGAGGTCATGGCATCAGGTCAGGCCGCCCAGATCGAGCTATGCTGGAAGGAGCAGGGACAAGTCATCTGCAAATCCGTGCATGCCGTGCCTGAGCGGGATTTGCAGGGCAAGGTCATAGGCGTACTTTCCATCACGCGCGATATCTCGGAGATACGTAGGGCCGAACGTCTGTTGCAGCAACGCGATGAATACCAGAACGCTTTGATCGAGAATTTCCCCTTTGTCATCTGGTTCAAGGATACCAATAGCCGTTTGCTGGCTGCCAATACTGCCTATGCCAAGTTTGCCCAGGTAGAAAGCAAGCAGGCGCTGGAAGGCAAAACCGATTTTGATTTGTTCCCGCCTGATCTGGCCCAGGCCTATGTAGACAGCGACAAGCGCGTATTGCAAAGCGGTGAATCCTGCTTTGTGATTGATATGTTTGAAAAGGACGATGGTGAGCGCGGCTGGATAGAAACCTATAAATCCCCGGTGGTGGTGGCTGGCAAGCTGGTCGGCACCGTTGGCTTTGCCCGCGACATTACCGATGCCAAGCTCAATGAAGAAAAGCTGTTGCAGCGCGAGCGCGAACTGCAATCCCTGATTCACAACACGCCAGATACCATCATCCGCTACGACAGGGATGCGCGCCGCCTGTATATCAACACACCGCAACTGAAACGCTTTGGCCTGCCCTCTTCCGCCATCATAGGCAAGACACCTTCGGAATTCCCCGGTGGCGAAATCTATGTCAAATATGAAGACAAGATCAAAGGCGTGATTGCCAGCGTGGCACCGGATTTCTTGGAGCTACGCGGCGAGAATGATGATGGTAGCGCCTGGTTTATCCATGTGCGCTTTGTGCCGGAATTTGGCGATCATGGCGAGGTGACGGGTGTGCTGGCGGTAGAGCGCGATATCACCGAGCTTATGGAATACCGCGAGCGTATTCACTATCTGGCCTACTACGATGCCTTGACGGGCATCCCTAACCGTACCTTGTTTGCCGACCGCGTAAACCAGGTGCTGGCCGATGCAAGCTGGCACCAGCAACAGTTTGGTCTGATGATGCTGGATCTGGACCGCTTCAAGGAAGTTAACGATAGCCTGGGCCACGGCGCCGGGGATGAGTTGCTGGTCTCAGTAGCCAAGCGCCTGCAGTCTTCGGTACGGGCTTATGACACTATTGCGCGGCTGTCTGGCGATGAATTCGCCATTTTGCTGCCTGAGTTGCGTAACCCTGATGACCTGGCCACCATTGCCAAGAAAATCAATGAAGAGATTGCCAAGCCCTTCCTGATCCAAAACAAGGAATTGTTTATCTCCACCAGTATAGGCATTGCCATCTACCCCAATGATGGCAGCGACCGCGCCAAGCTGTTCAAAAGCGCAGACGTGGCCATGTATCACGCCAAGAATTATGGCCGCAACAACTACCAGTTCTATTCACAAGAGCTGGGCTCCAAGGCCTCGGAATATATCCTGCTGGGCGCATCCATACGCCAGGCACTGAAAAACAGTGAATTTGAGTTGTTCTACCAGCCGCAGATAGACCTGATGAGTGGCCGCATCATAGGCGCAGAAGCCTTGCTGCGCTGGCGTAACCCGCAATTGGGTGTGGTCATGCCGGATAGATTTATCAAGGTGGCAGAAGAAAGCGGCCTCATTGTCGAGATTGGCGATTGGGTGCTGCGTGAAGCCTGCGCCGCTGTGGCCAGCCTCAATGCCAAGGCCCCAGCCGATGCGCCGCTAAGCATGGCGGTTAACCTGTCTTCGCGCCAATTCCTTTATAACGATCTGCTGGCCTCGGTGCAGCAGATACTGACCGAGACTGGCTGCAAGCCGGAATGGCTCAAGCTGGAAATCACCGAAAGCCTGTTGCTGGAAGACAGCAAGGAGATTATTGCAACGCTGAGCGCCTTCAAGCAGATGGGCATCACTATTTCCATCGATGACTTCTGCACGGGTTACTCCGCCATGAGTTATCTGGGGCAATTCCCTATCAGCCAGGTAAAGATAGACCGCTCCTTTGTGCGTGACATTGCCATCAAGCAGGACAAGCTGGAGTTGATCACCGCCATCATCCGCATTGCCCATGCCTTGCGACTGGAGCTGGTGGCCGAAGGGGTGGAGAGCAAGCAGCAGGCCAATCTGCTGAAGATTCAGGGCTGCACCATGGCGCAGGGCTATTTCTTTGGCAAGCCTATGCGGCTCAGCCATCTGGAGCTGATTATTGCCGATGGTGAAGATTTGATGCAGTAAGGCAGCCGCTTTGTCTCAGTGAGTGTAATGCTATATAATGAGATTTATTCTCATTAATGGGCAGCTTGCTGTGTCCAAGCTTTCTTCTTCCCCCGGCAATGCCTTACAGGCTTTGTACCTGAATCATCATGGCTGGCTCAATGGCTGGTTGCGCAAGAAAATGGGCAACCATGCCGATGCCGCCGACCTGGCGCAAGATACCTTTATCCGCGTCATGTTGAGCGGCGACAGTGAGCATCTGCGTGAACCGCGTGCTTTTCTCACCACCGTGGCCAGCGGCCTGGTATCCAATTTCTACAGGCGCAAAAAGCTGGAGCAGGCCTATGAGGAAGCCCTGCTGCATATGCCTGCTGACTACACCCCCTCACCTGAAGCCCGCGCCCTGGTGCTGGAAACCCTGCTGGAAATCGATGCCCTGCTTGATGGGCTGCCACTGCAAGTACGGCAGGCGTTTCTTTATTCCCAACTCGATGGCATGAGCCAGGCCGAGATTGCCGCAGAGTTGAAAGTGTCGGTTTCCACGGTAAAGCGCTATATCGTGCGCGCCATCCAGCAATGCTGTTTTGGTCTGGAGTCAGCATGAGGTTGATGCCATGAGGTTGAACCAGTCACACCCTAAAGCTGCAATCCCTGCCGATATCAGCCGCGCCGCGGCCGAGTGGCTGGTAGAGCTGCAATCTGCCGAACAACCGGAAACCCTGCGCCAGCAATGGCAAGCCTGGCGCGATGCCCACCCCGATCATGAACGCGCCTGGCAGCATATCGAGCTGCTGGGTGAAAAGCTCGGTGGCTTATCCTCGCCGCTGGCGCATGCCACCCTGGCACCACGCGGCTCCTTCAAGCGCAGGCGTGCCATCAAAACCCTGGCCGTGCTGCTGTTTGCTGGCGGTGGTGCCATGGCGGTGGAAGATAGATTGCCCTGGTGGCGTCTCAATGCCGATTACAGCACCGCCGTGGGCGAATCACGCAATCTGACGCTGGAAGATGGCACCGAAGTCGTGCTCAATTCCTCCAGCGCCATCAGCGTGGCGTATACCCAGCAGCAGCGCATCATCATGCTGCTGCATGGTGAAATCCATATCAGCACTGGCCATGCAGGCCAGGGGCGGCCTTTTTTGGTGGCAACCGATCAAGGCAGCATTCATGCCTTGGGTACGCGCTTTGGCGTGCGCCAGCTCAGCGATGAAAAAGACGCGCCCATACGCGTTAGCCTGCTCGAAGGCGTAGTGGAAATTGCCCCAAGTGAACTGACAGCCCGTACCCGGCTGCAAGCAGGTGAGCAACTCTCCTTCACCCGGCGCATGCTGGCCCCGGTAGAGCGCCTTAACCCCAATGACAATGCCTGGATGCAGGGCATGCTGGTGGCAGATGATATGCCCCTGGTCGAGTTTCTCGCTGAGCTGGCAAGGTATAGACCTGGCAGCCTGGGCTGCCATGAAAGCATTGCCCAGCTCAAGGTCACAGGTACATACCCCCTGCACGACACCGATAAAGTCATTGCCATGCTGAGTGACAGCCTGCAGCTGCAAGTGCGTAGCCTGACGCGCTACTGGGTCAGGCTGATGCCAGCCCACGACGCCTGATCCTGCGTCATGCTCAATGCTCTTACTCTATGCATGCAGCGCTGAGCTGTTTTGACGGCTGGAGTGGCATAGGAAATAGCAACGCTATTTTTCGTAAATAGCAGACTATTTTCATGTCTTTAAGGATTCTTCATGTCATCACCTGTTTTACCGGCTAGCTTGCAACGCAAGGTATCCAGCATTGCGGTTGCGCAAGTACTTTCCACCTTATTGCTGCTGGTGCCTGCGCTCTACGTCACGCCAGCCCAGGCTGACAGCGCCACCAAGTCCTACCAGATTGCCCCAGGCCCGCTGAAGCAGGCGCTTAACCAGTTTGGCCGTGATGCCCAGGTCATGATCTCGTTTTCGAGCGAGTTGACCGCAGGCCTTACCAGCCCCGGCCTCAACGACAATGTCAGCCTGCAAGATGGCCTGGGCAAGTTGCTGCAAGGCACAGGCCTGGAAGCAGTAGAGCAAGCCAATGGTGGCTTCCTGCTGCGCAAGGCGGCTAACCCCAGCCACACTTCATCAACTCTGGAAGAAGTCACGGTCAAGGCCAGCAAGGATGCCACCAGTGAAAACACGGGTTCCTACACCACCTCTGCCACAGCGGCGGCCACCAAGCTACCTTTGTCTCTGCGCCATACACCACAATCGGTGAGCGTGATTACGCGCAGCCGCATGGATGATCAAAACCTCACGCAGTTGCAGGATGTGCTGGAACAAACCGTGGGCATCAGCGTGGTGCAAAGCGGTTATGTAGGGGCCAACTGGAACACCTTCCAGTCACGTGGTTTCACTATCAGCAACTATCTGGTGGATGGTGTGCCCATGCGTAATGGTTTTGAGCTGATGACCTCGGATATGGCCTTCTATGACAGGCTGGAAATTGTGCGCGGAGCCACAGGCTTGATGCAGGGTGTAGGCTCGCCTGCGGGTAGCATCAACTTTGTACGCAAGAAGCCTACGCGTGATTTCCAGGCTTCGGTGACAGGCCAGTTAGGTTCATGGGATAACTACCGTGGCATGCTGGATATCTCCACCCCGCTCAATGAAGATGGCAGCGTGCGTGGCCGTGTGGTTGCAGTCAAGCAGGATAGTGGCTCCTATATAGAACGCTTTGGCCTGCAGCGCGAAATGCTGTACGGCATAGTAGAAGCGGATATCACGCCAGATACCCTATTCACCGCCGGGCTTGAATACCAGAACCATGAAACCCATGACTCGCCTGAAGCTGGCTTGCCGCTGGTATTCAGCAATGGTGCTCACACCCAGTGGAAGCGTTCCAAAAACCCTGGAGCAGAATGGGCTTATAGCGAGAACGAAAAGCTGGGGTTCTTCACCTCGCTGGAACATAGTTTTGCCAACCAGTGGCGCGGCAAAATCCAGTTCAATCATTCACGTAATCGTTACGACAGCATGATAGGTGCCGGGGGCTCTGGCAGTCTCAATGCGGTGACCGGGAGTGGCGTGACCTTGTGGGGCGGACGCTGGCAGGCAAAGCCAGTACAGAATGCGGTGGATATCTCTGCCAGGGGGCCATTCACCTTTGCTGGGCGCGAGCACGAGCTGGTCGTGGGCGTGAATTACTCCTACACCGATTACAAAGCACCTAATTACCGCATCTGGGATTTCATCCCCGTGAGCAATTACTACAACTGGAATGGTGCGGTGAGAAACCCTGACATTCCGGTGACTGGTCATAATGATTTCATGGAACGGCAACTGGGCGCTTACTTGACTGCGCGCTTCAAACCTACTGACCAGTGGGCCATTCTGGCGGGCGGACGTGTTATCCATTGGCATCGCTCTACAGATACCTACGGCGTCAATGGCTCATATGCCCATGCGGGTCGCGCGGAAACTGGCGTGTTTACGCCCTATCTGGCCACTACTTACGACCTCAACTCTCAGGCATCGCTGTATGCCAGCTACACCAAGATATTCAGCCCACAAACCAGTATGGATGTGAACGGCAATTATCTTGATCCATTAGAAGGTCATAGCTATGAGGCAGGGATCAAGCATGAGCTGTATGGTGGTCGTTTGAATACCAGCCTCGCTGTGTTCCGTGTAGAGCAGGATAATGAAGCGGTGCGCGATGGCACACGCCTGGCTCCCAATGGTGGCGCTGCCTATACGGCTGAAAAGGGCACGCTAAGCCGTGGCTTTGAAGCCGAGATCAATGGGGAAGTGGCCCCTGGCTGGCAGGTTGGCGGTGGCTATACCTTCCGGATTTCGCAAAAAGCCAATGGAGACAAGATCCAGACGGTAACGCCGCAAAACCTGTTCAAGCTGTTCACCAGCTATCGTTTGCCCGGCGAGTGGAACAAGCTGGTGCTGGGCGGTGGTGTTAACTGGCAGAGCCGTATCTACACCAATGATACCGGGCCAGCTGCGCAACGCTTTACCCAGGGCAGCTATGCCGTGGTCAACCTGATGGCGCGCTATCAGTGGAATGATCATTTCTATACCGCACTCAACGTCAACAACCTGTTCGACAAAACCTATTACACCAATACTGGGGCGAATATGGGGTTCTATGGCACGCCACGCAATGCCATGCTGACTTTCAACTATCAGTTCTAAGCCAGGGCTTGGCTAAGCAAGGGGGCGCAAGCCCCTTTTTTATTGGCGCACAGAGTTGGTGCCGTGTTGCAGTGAGTGCTGAAGATGAAATGGCATCTTATATAATTGAAATAAAAGGAATAAATAAGATTACCCCTAACCTGACCTATAGGCGAAATGCAAATAAGGGGCACGCTTTTTTCATGCTGCAATAACAAGCTGCCATAAGAGTTTCATATAAAACAATGACTTGTAGAAATTATAAAATTAAGCGTCAGAGTTTTTGCACTGAAATTGTGCATAAATCACCTATGGGCACGGTTTTAGTGCGATTTTGTGATTCAGGTGCGCGGAGAATGGAAGATTTTGCAATGAGCGGGCTTGAATTAATTACTTGTAATTCATTGCCTTATTTGGCATGAGTAAGAAATTCTGGCGAGGGTAAGTGTGCGCTTGGTCTGTGGCATAAACCTTGCTTACGGCTTAAGCCCCACTAAAATCAGTGGGTGTGCTTGCGCTGGGGACTGAGGTCAAAGATACACCATGTTGTGCTTTAGTCAAAGTCCTGGCGGCAGGCGTCACAGAATTCTTTAGAAATTGCTGGAGAAGTACACTTGAGCATCATCAATCAGACCTTGAGCGACAGCCCTGTTAACAACACAGGCTTGTATGACAGTTCCCTGGAAAAGGACAACTGTGGTGTTGGTTTCATTACCCGCAAGGACGGCGTGCAGACGCACGACGTGCTGCTCAAGGGGCATGAGGCACTCTGTACCATTCCTCACCGTGGCGGCATGTCAGCCGAAGGCGTGGGCGATGGCGCGGGCGTTTCGATTGATCTCTCGCTGGCCTTCTTTAGCCGCGTCACTGGCCTGTCCTTAGAAGCTGGCCGCTTTGGCGTAGGTAACTTCTTCCTGCCTAGCGATGTGGCAGCCCATGCTGCGGCTGAAGACATCATACGCAAGGCACTGGCTGACAAAGGTCTGGAAGTGCTGCAGGTGCGTGAAGTGCCTGTCGATAACGATGCCATCCGCCCTGCCGCAGTGCGCTATCAGCTGCCTATTCAGCAATGGATTTTCGCAGCGCCTGCCAGCCTGGATGCGCAGCAATTTGACCGCAGCATTTACCAGGCATTGCTGGTCATTGAAGAGCAGGCATACACCACCGATAGTCTGGCTGGTCTCTATCCGCTATCCATGTCTGCGCATACCCAGGTGCTCAAGGGCCGCCTCAATTCCAATGAGGTGATTCCCTACTTCCATGACCTGATGGCAGAAGATCATGCGGTGCACACCATGTATTTCCATACACGGTTCTCCACCAATACTGACCCGCACCCCAGCATGGCGCAGCCTTTCCGCATGATGGCGCACAACGGTGAACTGAACACCGACCGTAAAAACCGCATTGCCGAGGCCGCGCTGGCGCGTGCCCGCAATGGCAAGATTTTCCGTCCCAAGGGTCAGTCTGACAGCTCACGTCTGGATCAAACCCTGAACAGCCGCCTCATGGATGATGGCCTGGACCTGGTCACCGCTGTGGTGTCCATGATGCCGCCTGCCTGGGAAAACGATGAGACCCTGCCAGACAATATCAAGGCCATGCTGGAGTACTTCTCCCTTTATGAAGAGAAGAACGATGGCCCGGCTGCGCTGATCTTTGGTAATGGTGCCGTTGTGGGTGCCCGCCTTGACCGCCTGGGCCTGCGCCCACTGCGTAGCGTGGAAACCGCAGAATACCTTTGCGTGATGTCCGAGGCTGGCCAGATCAACTTCCCGGCTGAGTCCGTGCTGAATCGTGGCCGTATCGAAGCAGGCGGCATGCTGTACTTCGACCATGCCCAGCAGCGCTCTTTCGGCACGCTGGATACCCTGGAAATGCTGGCTGGTCAACGTGATTACCCAGCCCTGCTGGCCAAGGCCAGGGCTGATCTCAGCAGCCTGCCTGCGGTAGCGGCAGAAGTTGCTGGCTCACCACAGCGTTATCAAGGCAATCTGGAGCGCTACCAGCGCTTTGTGGCTTACTACCACAATCAGGAAAGCTTCAAGTTCATGATGGACCCCATGCTTGCTACTGGTGCTGAGAAAATCTCCGCCATGGGCTACGGCAATGCCATCAATGCGCTGACCGATCATGAAGGTGGCGTTGCACACTACTTCTCGCAGCGTTTTGCGCAGGTGACCAACCCGCCACTGGATTCCATCCGTGAAGCCGATGGCATGACCCTGCGCGTGGCGCTGGGTGCCAAGCCCAATATGAACAAGGGCAAAGGTAGGCAGATCGTTATCGCTTCACCCATCATCAATCATCTGGACATGCTCAAGCTGCGTGACCAGCAGGAAACGCCTTATCGCCGTTTCGAGATGCTCTATGCCCCGGTGCTGAACAATGCCACGGCCAATGAGCAGGCGCTGGAAAAAGCCATAGATGAGTTGGCCAATGCCGTAGTGGCGTTTGCGCGTGAAGAAGGCGGCATAGCCGTTATTTCTGACCGTCATGTTTCTTCCAGCCTGGCGGCCATGCCTTTGCTGCTGGTGGTATCAGCCATCAATCAACGCCTGATTGATGAAGGTCTGCGTCTGGATGTTTCCCTGATTGCCGAGAGCGGTCAGGTGGCTTCCTCGCACCACATTGCCGCCGCTCTGGGCTTTGGTGCATCTGCCGTCTACCCACTGGGTGTGCAGGTACGTGCCGAAGAGAAATACGGCGACGATGCCGACAAGGCGTTCAAGAAGTACGCCAAGGCCGCAGAAAAAGCCCTGATGAAGACCATGGGCAAGGTCGGCCTGTGCACTGTGGAAAGCTATATAGGCGGCGAATTCTTCGAGCCTAACTTCCTCAATACCAATGACCGTGTATTGAAGAAATACTTCCCCAATCTCAAAACCCCAGTCGGCGGTGCTGATTTTGCCGTGATTGCGCAGATGGTGGTGGATTGGCATCAACGTGCCCTGACCGTGACCGACGAAAACAGCGTGCCGCTGCTGGGCCTGTTCAAGGAACGCTCTGAGGGTGCGGGTCACTCCTTCGGCACCATCGCCGTGCGTGGTTTTGTCGATATGACCGAGGAAAAAATCCATTTCGACAAGGTGGGTCAGCGTGCGGAAGATGACTTCCTGCGCCTGATGACGCTGTCGCGTCTGGAAGATGCGTTTGCCCTGAAGAAGGAAGACGCGTTCAGCAAGGGCAGTTTTGATCGCCTGTCTAAAGACGATATCGATAACTTCCAGCTCACCAAGAGCTACCGCAGCTTCTCGCACATGATGGCAGAAGAGCGCGCCAAGCGCCCTGCCGCCCTGCGCGATGTGCTGGAATTCCCTGCTGATCTCAGCCAGCTGTCTACTGAGCAAGAGTTTGCCCGTGTGCTGGCGCGCTTTGCCGTGTTTGGCAACAACAGCATCATGCTGCGCGGCCTGGAGTGCCAGGATCAAGGCAACGGCCGTTTCAGCCTGCAACTCAGCGGTGCCAAGTCCGCAGATATCAACCGCCTCTCCACCCTGGCGCAAGCGCTGATTGCACGCTTTGGCAAGGATATCAGTGGCCATTGGCTGGAAGGCAGCGCCCTGACAGTTGAAGCCCAAGGTCAGGCTGCGGCCTACCTCAAGCTGTTGCGCGTAGCGCCAGCCAGCCTGCCATTGTCAGAAGTGCAGCCAGCCAGCGAAATTACCCGCAGCTTCGCCTCCGGTGCCATGAGTCATGGCGCGCTGGTGGCCCCGGCCCATGAGGCGGTGGCGCACGGTACCAATATGGTGGGCGGCATGTCCAATTCCGGTGAAGGTGGCGAGCATATCACCCGCTACGGCACCCTGCGTGCCTCACGCATCAAGCAGCTGGCTTCTGGCCGCTTTGGCGTCTGGGCGGGCTATCTGGCTGACCCCATGCTGGAAGAGCTGGAAATCAAGATAGGCCAGGGTGCCAAGCCCGGTGAAGGCGGTCAATTGCCTGCGCCCAAGGTGACAGTGGAAATTGCCGCTGCGCGTGGCGGTACACCTGGTGTAGAACTGGTTTCCCCACCACCCCACCACGATACTTATTCCATTGAAGATCTGGCGCAGCTGATCCATGACTGCAAGGCCGCCCGTGTGCGCGTCATCGTCAAGCTGGTGTCCTCAGAAGGCATAGGCACCATTGCGGTAGGCGTAGCCAAGGCTGGTGCCGATGTGATCAACGTGGCGGGTAATACTGGCGGTACTGGTGCGGCTTCAGTCACCAGCCTCAAGTACACAGGTCGTGCTGCGGAAATTGGCATTGCCGAAGTACACCAGGCGCTGTGCGCCAACGGTCTGCGCGATAAAGTCATCCTGCGTTGCTCAGGCGCGCATCAAACCGCCAGCGATGTGGTGAAGTCGGCCATGCTCGGTGGTGATAGCTTTGAATTCGGCACCACCGCGCTGATGATGCTGAAATGCGTGATGGCGAAGAACTGCAACGTAAAGTGCCCGGCAGGTCTGACTACCAATGCCGAGGTGTTTGATGGTGACCCACGCGCACTGGCGCAATATCTGTTGAACGTGGCGCACGAAACCCGCGAGATTCTGGCCGAGATAGGCCTGCACTCCCTGGCTGAGGCGCGTGGCCGCTCCGATCTGCTGCAATTGCTGGATCACCCTTCCAGCGTGGGCCAGCTTGATCTGCGCGCCATGCTGACCGTGGTGCCTGAAGTCAAGATTGCCAGCCCGGTCTATATGGAAAAAGATTTTGCGCTGGATGATGCCTTTATCGATCTGCTGCGTGCCAGCCTGGTGGATGGCAAGCAACAGCAAGTCAGCCTGGGCGAAGGCCGCAGGCTCAACAACTGCAACAAGACCGTTGGTGGTCAACTGGCCATCGATATCGAGCGCATGCTCAACCACGAGTTTAGTGCTGAGCAGGCACTGAGCCTGCCTGCAGCGGCGGTGGATAAGCGCGGTCGTCGCTTCCTCAAGCCACGCAGCGTACTGGTGAATACCAGCGGTTCTGCTGGTCAGTCTTATGGTGCTTTCTGCAACGACGGCATGGTGATGCGTCACAGCGGTACCTGTAACGATGGCGTAGGCAAGGGCCAGAACGGTGGCGAAATTATTGTCGTATCACCTGGCGGTGGTTCCGAGCAGGCGGGTGGCAATGTGCTGGTGGGTAACTTTGCGCTGTTTGGTGCCACGGGTGGCCGTTTGTTTGTTGAAGGCCAGGCGGGTGACCGCTTTGCGGTGCGTAACTCCGGCACTAGTGCCGTGGTTGAAGGCGTGGGTGACTTTGCCTGCGAATACATGACCAATGGCGCGGTGCTCAACCTGGGTGCTTTCGGCAAGGGCTTTGGCAATGGCATGAGCGGTGGTTTTGCTTACCAGTACGACCCTTACAGCCAACTGGCAGGCAAGGCCGCAGCAGATTCCGTCTTGCTGGGTTCGATTACCGATGGCAGCGAAATGGCCAAGGTGCATGCGCAGGCGATTCAGCAACTGTTGCAATGGCATGTTGAGGCCACAGGCTCCAAGCGTGCCATCTGGCTGCTGGAAAATTGGGAAACCGAGCAACAGCACTTTGTCTATGTGATGCCACGCGCCCTGCTGCTGTATCAGGACAGCGAGGAAATCCTCAAGGCCAAGCCCCGCAAGGAATTGCTGGAAGAGCTGTCCACAGCGCTGGCCAGCCACCAGGTACGCAAGTTCAAACTGGCTTACCGTGATGGCAAGCCCGTGCTGAATGGCAAGGTGCCAGGCTATGGCGAGACCGACAGCGAAACCATGTATGAGCTGTTGAATAACTACACCGTGCTCAATATGGCGCAGCAAGTGGCTTTGGCAAAAGTGCCGCAAGCCACGGATGTGGCAGACCCAGCGGTACAGAAGGCGGTACGCAATCTGTTGCTGACCGAAGACTTTGTGCTGATGCAGAAGCTGCAGCGGTATGCGCGTGAAGCCATAGACAGCTACAACGACCAGGAACTGGCGGTGCTGATTGCGGACAAGCGTCTGCGGGATTACAAATCAGCCATGAGCCAGCGCAACATCCTCTCCATGGACAGTCCAGGCACTTATGGCTGGATCATCCATCAGAGCAGCAAGAATGTCGCCCTCATGGGTGCCCTGCCCAGCCTCGAAGCCTTGTTTGCCAAGGCCTCGCTGCTGGAACTGGCCACTACGCTTAAATCCAATTAAACCCTGACTGTATGCAGCATGCCGCGCCCCATGGCGCGGCATGCATGCTGATTGAGTAATAATCGCATAATGAACATGCCCTATATCCCTGAAGATTCACCCTTCAACCAAGACCAGAAAGCCTGGCTGGCTGGTTTCATGGCTGGCTTGCAAACGCGTTTGATCAATACCGCAGATGCGGGTGGTCGCAGCAAGCCGCCCATTTATATCCTCTACGGTTCCCAGACTGGCAATGCCGAAGGCCTGGCCAGAACCGCCGCCGCCAGCGCCAAGCAGCATGGCCTGGAGCCAGTGGTGCAGTCGCTGGATGAAGTGGAAATGGAAGCCCTGGGCAAGATGCGCCGCGTGCTGGTGGTAACTTCCACCTATGGCGAAGGCGAAATGCCGGACAATGCCGAACTGTTCTGGGAAGCGCTTTCCTCCCCCACCGCCGCACGCATAGAAGAAACCACCTTTGGTGTGCTGGCCATAGGCGATACTGGCTATGACGGCTTCTGCGAGGCGGGCAAGCTGATTGATATGCGCCTGGAGCAACTGGGTGCGCACAGGCTGCTGGCACGTGTGGATTGCGATGTGGACTTTGACGAGCCTGCCAACGCCTGGATAGAAGCGGCCTTGCCCTTGTTTGCCGAAGTGGAAGGTGGCGCGGATGAAGTGGCGGCAGCGCCAGCGGCGGAAGAAGCCGCCCCTGCTGCTTCTGCCTTCAACCGCAAGAACCCGTATCAATCCACCCTGGCGGTGAACCGCCGTCTGTCTGGTGATAGCTCAGCCAAGGAAATTCGCCATTACGAATTTGCCTTAGGCGATAGCGGCATACACTACGAAGCTGGTGATGCGCTGAATGTGATTCCCGAGAATGACCCTGCGCTGGTGAGCCTGATTCTGAACCGCCTCAACGTGGGTGCAGATACAGCCGTTGCCAAGCAGGACAAGCCGCTTGCCGAATTGCTGACACGCAATTTTGAAATCTCCACGCCTTCACGTGAATTGATTGCAGCCATAGAACAACGTGCGGGCAATGAAGACTTGAGCCGTCTGCTGCAAAGCGGCGACAAGGAAGGCCTGGATAACTGGTTGTGGGGCAAGGACACGCTGGATCTGCTGCAACTTAACCCTGGTGTCAGCCTGAGTGCAGATGAGTTCGTCAGCCTGCTCAAGCCGTTGCAACACCGCGCCTATTCTATTTCCTCCAGCTCGCTGGCTAACCCTGACCATATCCACCTGACCGTAGCCAGCGTGCGCTACAACAATGCTGGCCGTGAGCGTGGTGGCGTCTGCTCTACCTATCTGGCGGACCGCGTGGCTGAAGGCGATCAGGCTGGCATCTTTGTCAGCGTGAATAAATCCTTCCGCGTGCCTGTAGATCAGCATGCGCCTGTGATCATGGTTGGCCCTGGTACGGGTATCGCGCCATTCCGCGCCTTCCTGCAAGAGCGTCAGGCAGCGGGTGCCGCTGGCCGTAACTGGTTGTTCTTTGGTGACCAGACCCGCAGCAGTGATTTCATCTATGAAGATGAGCTGACCAGCCTGATGAAGGCTGGCGTGCTGAGCAGGCTGGACCTGGCCTTCTCGCGTGATCAGCAAGAAAAGATCTATGTGCAGACGCGCATGCGCGAAAACGGCAAGGAACTCTACGCCTGGCTGCAAGAAGGTGGTCACTTCTATGTCTGTGGCGATGCCAGCCGCATGGCCAAGGATGTGGATAAGGCCTTGCACGACGTGATTGCCGAGCATGGTGGCCTGGATGCCGAAGCTGCCACGGCTTACGTCAACCAGCTCAAGCGCGAAAAGCGCTACCTGCGCGACGTGTACTAACACTATCGCCACTGGCTTTGCCAGCTGGAATCACAAACGGGGCCTGGTGCCCCGTTTTTTTATTTCAGGTTTTATTAGGTTTTATCAGGTTTTATTTTTCTGGCAGGGTGTCTGTTTTTCATTCTCGCGTGTCATTACAGATAAGAAGCACAAGAACATGGAAAAAAGACATGACATCATACTGGGCGCGCCTTCGGGCGCTATTGGCATTGAGCCTGCTGAGCATTATCACGCCTGCGCAGGCCAATTATCTGTGGCTGGAGCAGGCTGAAGACGGCATTAAAGGTTATTGGGGCTTGTATGAAAGCGAGCGCCTCAACCCTGCTGGCCTGACGGCCACCCGCGCCTTTTTGCAGGATGGCGCAGACTTAAACCTCACGCGCACGGCTGAAGCGATTGCCATAGCCAGCCCGTCCGCGGCAGACCTCAGACTGAGTGCGCAGGCTGTCAGTGCAGGCAATGTGCTGAATTTCTACCAGGCCAGATTTGGCCGCGAGGAAACCAAGGCCGTCAATGACCTGGAACTGGTGCCCACCACCAGTAACGGCAATACCTTCAAGCTGGTGTGGAAAGGCACAGTCGTCGCCGCCTCGCAGGTCAACGTTACCACCAGTGCGGGTTGGATACGCAGCCTCAAGCCTGCCGAGGATGGCAGTGTCAGTCTGGAGACGCCTTTCCCCGGTTTGTATCTGCTGGAAGTGACCGCACGCGTCAACGGCAGCATGACTTACCAGGGCAAGAAATATGAGGATGTACGCCATACGGCAACGCTGAGCTTTGTGGTGCCTGCGACATCCAGCCCTGAGGCCGGGCAGTAAATGGCACGCAAACGCATAGGCATATTGCCCTTATTCCTGTTGTTGCTGGCCTTGGGCTTGATTGCCGCCTGGGTGTGGTGGGATGGCCGCGTGCTGCGCGCTTTTGAAACCAGCGATGCGCAGCGTGAGGATATAGAACATACCGTTACCGCCATAGGCACGTTGCAGCCGCTGAGCTATGTCGATGTGGGTGCCCAGGTTTCCGGGCAGATTATGCAATTGCATGTGCTGCCTGGCACTGAGGTGAAAAAAGGCCAGTTGCTGGCGGAGATAGACCCGCGCGTGCCGCAGGCCACGGTAGATGCAGGCCGTGCCGCGCTGGCAGGTTTGCAGGCGCAACTGGAAGAGCAACAGGCGCAGTGGGAGCTGGCCAGACTGCAATCCGAACGTCAGCAGCGCATGGCGGCGGATGGTGCCACGCGCAGCGAGGAAGTGCAGCAGGCCGAGGCTGCATTGAAAACCGCGGCTGCACGCATCAAAAACCTGCAGGCGCAGATTGTGCAGACCCAATCCACCTTGCAGGGGAATGAAACCCTGCTCGGCTTTACCAATATCTATGCGCCCATGTCCGGCACCGTCATCTCCATAGAGGCCAAGGCCGGGCAAACCTTGAACGCCACCTATCAGACGCCTACGCTGTTACGCATTGCCGACCTCTCCACCATGACGGTATGGACCGAGGTGTCAGAAGCCGATGTACGTCAGGTCAAACCCGGCATGGCGGTGTATTTCAAGACCCTGGGCGCGGACGATAGGCGCTGGCAGGGCACGGTGCGTCAGGTACTGCCTGCACCGCCCAAGCCGGAAGGCACCAGTACCAGTACGGCGCTGGCCCCCAGCAGTAACAAGGTCATTCTCTACACCGTGCTGTTCGATGTGGATAACCCCGATGGTGAGTTGATGCCACAGATGACGGCGCAAGTGTCGTTTATTGTCGCAGCCGCCAAGCAAGTGGTGGCAGTGCCCGTGCCTGCGCTGACGGCGATTGAAGGTAAACCCGGTCAATTCCAGTTGCGCGTGCTGGGTGCAGATGATGAGGTGCAAACCCGTGAGGTCAGCATAGGCGTACGTAATCGCCTGCGTGCCGAAGTGCGGTCTGGCGTAGAGGAAGGCGAGCGCGTCATTACTGGTGAGAAGACAGAAAACCGCGGCCCGCGGAGATTCCAGCTTTGAGCGCTGGTGCAGCTGATATAGCGCATAGCCCGCCGCTGATTTCGCTGGCCGGGATACGCAAGCACTATGGCGGTGGTGATAAGCCTAAAGTTGATATCCTGCACGGGCTATCACTGGACATCCACGCCGGGGAATTTGTAGCGATAGTCGGTAGCTCAGGCTCGGGCAAATCAACGCTGATGAATATCCTCGGCTGCCTGGATAAACCCAGCGCGGGTAGCTACCAATTTGCCGGACGTGATATCGCCGAGTTTGATAGTGACGAACTGGCCTGGCTCAGGCGTGAGGCGTTTGGCTTTGTGTTTCAGGGTTATCACCTGATTGCCACCGAATCGGCGCAGGAAAACGTAGAAATCCCTGCCTTATACGCAGGCGTGCCCGAGGCAGAACGTGCTGCGCGTGCGCAAGCGCTGCTGGAGCGGCTGGGCCTGGGGGAGCGCATGCAAAACCGCCCCAACCAGCTTTCCGGTGGTCAGCAGCAGCGGGTATCGATTGCGCGTGCGCTGATGAACGGTGGCCGCATTATTCTGGCGGATGAACCCACTGGCGCGCTGGATAGCCGCAGTGGCGAAGAAGTCATGCAACTGCTGGCCGAGCTGGCGGACAAGGGCCACACCATCATCCTCATCACCCATGACAGAGAGGTGGCCGCGCGCGCCCAGCGTGTGATTGAGATACGCGATGGACTGATTATCAGTGATCAAGGCCAGCAGGCAGCCAAGTCCGGCCCGGGTTTTGACATGCATTACCGCGCCGAGCCTGCGCGCTGGCGCGGCGATATGCTGGAGGCCTGCCGCGCTGCCTGGCGCGTGATGTGGATCAACCGCTTTCGTACCGCGCTCACGCTGCTGGGCATCATCATAGGCGTGGCCTCGGTGATTGTGATGCTGGCCATAGGCCTGGGCACCAAGCAGCGCGTGGTGGAGAAACTGGGCGCGTTTGGCTCCAACCTGCTGTATATGAGCTCCATAGGCGAAAGCTCGCGCATCCCGGGTCGCAGCATCACCCTGGCTGACCTGGAGGCAATACGCGATATCCCGCAAATCGCTCATGTGCTGCCCAATGTCACGGGTAACAAGGTGGTGCGCTACGGCAATACCGATGTGCAGACCTATATCCGCGGCACGGGTGCCGAGATGCCACGCATACAATCCTGGCCCACGCGCTATGGCGAGTTTTTCAGCGAGGAAGACGACCGCAATATGGCAACCGTGGCCGTGCTCGGGCAGAAAGTCGCGCACAACCTGATGCCGGACATAGAAAACCCGGTGGGCCAAACCATACTGATAGGCAATGTGCCGTTTCAGGTGATAGGCATGCTCAGCTCCAAGGGCGCACTCACGGGCGACAAGGATGAAGATGACCTGATCATGATTCCCTTCAGCACCGCAGGCACGCGCGTGTTTGGCCAGCGTGAACCTACCTACACCATCATGCAGGTTGCGGATATGAAGGATATCTTTGCCGCAGAAAAAGCCGTGGATGAATTGCTGTTTGCGCGCCACCGCATCCGTGATTACGGCATGCGCAATGCCGCCGCCTCAATTGCCGCCGAAGCCGAAACTCAGGACACCATGCGCCTGATGCTGGCCTTGATCGCCGCCATTTCCCTGATTGTTGGCGGCATAGGTGTGATGAATGTGATGCTGATGACGGTGCGCGAGCGTACGCGCGAGATAGGCATACGCATGGCCACAGGGGCGCGGCAGAGCGATATCCTGCACCAGTTTCTTACCGAGGCGGTGCTGGTCTCCACCGTGGGCGGCGTCACTGGCGTTGTGCTGGGCCTGGGCATAGGCGCCGCGCTGATTTTCTGGGATGTCCCGGTCATCTTTTCACTGACGGCCATTGCCGGGGCCTTTGGCTGCTCGGTAGTGACCGGACTTATTTTTGGCTTTATGCCCGCGCGCCAGGCGGCGCTGCTGGACCCCGTTGTAGCGCTCGCTAATGAGTAGGCTGCGCTTTTCAATAAATAAGCTGCGCTTGCCAATGAATAACATGAAACCACTTACCCTAGCCCTGCTGCTCGTGCTGTTGCCTGCTTGCCGCAACCTGCCCCCGCAAACACTCAAGCCGCAAGATACTGTGGCCGCCCCCGCACAATGGCGGCATGCAGGGAGCACAGCGCCAGATGCCCAAGCCAGCCAGCAGGCGGCATGGTGGCAAAGCTTTGGCAATGCCGAGCTGAATGCGCTGATTGCCAGTGCAGACAGCGCAAGCTTCAATATCGCGGCGGCGGCAGCACGGGTAAGGCAAGCCCATGCGCAAGCCGTGGTGGCGGGTGCGCCACTGCTGCCCGAGGTCAATGGCAGCGCCAGCCTGGGCAGGCAGCGCCCGCTGGCCGGGCTGGGCAATAGCGCACCCTTGAGCCAGTATGGCGCAGGCATTGCCGCCAGTTATGAGATTGATTTCTGGGGCAAGAACCGCGCAGCCTATCAGGCGGCACTGGCCAATCTTCAGGCCAGCCAATACGACAGCGACACCATAGGCCTCACCCTGCGCGCCAGCATTGCCAATAGCTGGCTGCAAACCACAGGGTTGCGCGAGCGCGTGCAGATTGCAGCACGCAATCTGGAAAACGCCGAGCGGGTGTTGCTGCTAGTACAAGCGCGCTTTGCAGCAGGTGCTGCCACCGCCATTGAGTTGGCGCAGCAACGCGGGCTGGTGGCGGCCCAGCAACGCAGTCGCGCCTTGCTGCAACAGCAGGCAGCGGCGGCAGAAGCCACACTCGCCACCCTGCTGTCACGCCCCGTAACTGCGATGGAGGTACAGAGCACTAGCCTATTGGCACTGAATATTCCGCAAGCCCAGGCAGGCTTGCCCTCGCAGCTATTAACCCGCCGTCCGGATATCGCTCGTGCCGAGGCCAGCCTGCTGGCTGCGGATGCCAATATTGAGGTGGCCCGTGCAGCCATGCTGCCCAGAATTTCCTTGACTGCTGCGGTTTCTACGCAGAGCGAGCACTTACGTGGCATGTGGAGTAACCCACTTTACAACCTGGCGGCCGGGCTCACTGCGCCCATCTTCAATGCGGGCAGGCTGGCAGCGCAGCGCGATGTGGCCCTAGCCAGACGCGAGGAGTTATTGGCCAATTATCGCCAGGCCATTATCAATGCCTTCAGCGATGTAGAACTAGCGCTTAACCTCATCAATGGGCTGGAGCAGCAGGCCCAGGCGCAGGCGCTGGAGCTGGAAAATGCAGAGCGCGCGTTTGCGCTGGCAGAATCGCGCTACCGTGCCGGGGCCGAGACCTTGCTCACCATGCTGGATACCCAGCGCACGCTGTTTGCCGCGCAGGATCTCAAGCTACAGTTACGCCAGCTCAGATTGCAATCCTCGGTTGATCTCTACCGTGCCCTGGGCGGGGGCTGGCTTGTCAGTACAGGCTAAAACAGCATAAAATGAGAATTGTTTTTATTAGCAGATCTCATTTTCATGTCCTCCACGCCGCCCTCGATCACCCAGCGCATGACCGCGCTTTATAGTGATCATCACGGCTGGCTGTTTGCCTGGCTGAGAAAAAAGCTGGGGTGCCCGCATGAGGCTGCCGATCTGGCGCAAGATACTTTCATGCGCATTCTCAACTCGCGCGATGCCCTGCTGCAAATGCAGGAGCCACGCGCCTACCTCACCACCACCGCCAAGCATCTACTGCTTAACCAGGCCAGACGACGCGCCATAGAAGAAGCCTATTTGGCCGGGGTGATGGCGCTGGGCGAGCAATATGCCCCCTCAGCCGAGCAAGTGCGGGCTGCGGTGGAAGCACTGGAGCAAATCAGCCTGGTACTGCAAGGCCTGGCGCACAAGCCCAGGCAGGCTTTCCTCATGCGCTACCTCGATGGCATGGCCCATGCCGAGATTGCCGCGCAATTGCAGGTATCAACCAAGATGGTGCAGAAGTATCTGGTGCAGGCGTTGCTGCATTGCCATGCGGCGCTGGCAGAACCCGCCAAGGTGGCAGGTTAGTTGGAGATGCACTAATTGCAAGCAGCCACCAACAGCATGCAAGCCAGCATTGCCGCCCAGGCGGCCGACTGGCTGACCCGGCTTGAGGATGCCAGCGAGGAAGAACTGCGTGCTTTCCGTGCCTGGCAGCAGGCTGACCCGCGCCATGCTGCGGCCGTGCAGTCCATGCAGGCCATGATAGAGCAGCTGGAAGGCTTGCGGCCCCAGCGCGACTCTGCCCATTCCGCCCTCAGTGCAGGCTGGTCTGTGAACAACAAGGCGCATACCCTGCGCAAGCACGCCACTACCCTGACGCTGGGCTTGCTCGCACTAGCCTTGCCCACCTGGCTGGCCTTGCAACATTTCCCCCTCGATTATCTGTTGGCGGATATCCACAGCGGCACCGCACAATGGAAGACGCAAACCCTGGCAGATAACAGCCGCATCACCCTCAACAGCAATAGCGCGGTGGATATTGATTTTGATGCCAGCCAGCGGGTGATCACGCTGGTTCAAGGCGAGGTGCTGGTGGATGTGGCCAAGGATGCGGCACGGCCCTTTATCGTCAAGACCGCGCATGGCAGCGTCACCGCCCTGGGCACCCGCTTTATTGTCAGCCGTCAGGCCGATGTCACGCAGCTATCCATGCTGGAATCCCGAGTCAAAGCCATGCCTGCCACTGAAAGCAGCCCTGCTGTGGTCAGCCAGGGCCAGGGCATTGCCATACACAGTAATGAGCTTGGCCCTGTGCACAGCATAGACGCTGCCAGCCTGGAAGACGCCTGGCGCCTGCACCAGCTGGTGGTGCAGGATAGACCCTTGCCCGAGGTGCTGGCTGCACTGTCGCGCCATACGCATGGCCATATCAGCTATGACCAGGCCAGCCTGCAACACCTGCGCGTGACGGCGGTGCTGCCGCTGGATGATAGCCAGCAGGCGCTGCAACTGTTGGCCGATAGCCTACCCTTGCGCATACGCAGCTATACCCCGTGGTGGGTGATGGTGGATGCACGGCCTTGAAGCTTAGGCTTGCTCTGGCGTATTGAATTGTCGGGCTGGGTGCAGAATATTTTTCCTGAATGGTTCCAGTTTTCATTTACCGGGTGTCTTGGTAATTGAACGTTAACCTAGGGACAAGATAAAAATGCCATTCTCCAGCCACTTCAGGCTCAGCCCACTCGTACTGGCGCTGCAACTCTCCTTCACCCCTGCTGCTTTAATGCTGGGCAGCAGTCTGGCACAGGCCGAGAGCAGTCAGGCCGAGCAAGTCAGTTACGATATTCCAGCCGGATCACTCGCTCCTGCCCTCACTCGTTTTGCGCAACAAGCTGGCATCTCGGTGGCGGTGGATGCACAGGCGCTCAAGGGATTGAACACGCGCGGCCTCAAGGGCAACTACAGCCTTAACGAAGGCTTCGGCCTGTTGCTGGCAGGCACAGGTTATGCGCCAGAAAAGACCAGTGCAGGTTACGCCTTGCGTAAGGCGGCCAGCGTGCATGATGAGCACACCCAGCAGAATGGGGCCGCCCTGCCGGAAGTCACGGTCAAGGCTGAGCGCGAATCACGTGCTACCAGCGAAGGTACAGGGTCATACGCTGCCCGTGCCGTCACCGTAGGCAAGGGCGAGCAATCCCTGCGTGACATTCCGCAATCGGTGAGTGTAGTAACGCGCCAGCGCATGGATGAGCAAAACCTCACCTCCTTGGACAATGTGCTGGGCCAGGTCACTGGTGTGACGCGCGAGTTCCGCAATTACGGTCACTCTGTCTATTATTCCCGTGGCTTTGCGCTGGATAATTTCATGACCGATGGCGTGCCCGTCGGTTATTACGGCGGTATAGGCATTGCGCCCGACACCGCCATTTTTGACCGCATCGAGGTGCTGCGTGGCGCCCCCGGCCTGCTGATAGGTAATGGTGATCCGGGTGGTACGGTCAACATGGTGCGCAAGCGTCCTTTGGCCACCAAACAGGTTCAGGTCACCGCTCGCGCAGGTAGCTGGGATTATTACCGACTGGATGGTGATGTCACTGGCCCACTCAATGAGGCAGGCACTGTCAGGGGACGGTTGATTGCGGGATACGAGGACAGGCATTACTTCTATGATGAAGCTCAGAGCAAATTGCCTTTGCTCTACGGCATGCTGGAAGCGGATTTGGGCGAAAATACCGTGGCAGCAGCGGGGATACGCTATCAGCATTATTCCCAGCAGGGCGGGCGTTGGGCTCAAGGTCTGCCACGCTCCAATGATGGTAGCGATCTGGGCTTGTCACGCTCTACTTCATATGGCCCATCCTGGACTTATTTCAAGAGTACAGTCAGGGAAGTCTTTGGCGATGTGACCCATCACATCAATGACGATTGGTCGGTCAAGGTGAGCGGCACTTATCAATTGAGTGAGCGTGAAGATGCACCTATTTTCACCACTGCCGGTGGCAGCGCCCTGGACCCTGTTACCTTGCAAACCTTCGCCTTGCGTGGTGTGGATTTCGAGGACAGCAGATATCGCCGCCGCGGTGTGGATGCACAGGTACAAGGAAAGTTTGACGCTTGGGGTCAGCAACATCAGTTATTTGTCGGGGCCAATTGGCAGAAAGAAGAAACCCTGGCGTATAGGGATGGCCGTGTCAGTTATTCCCCGGCAGTCATCGTCAATCCAGCTTCACCCAATCTGTCGGCTGTGCCGCGTATCTACAATGCAGCATATGGCAGCTCGCTCTCTAGCGTGACCACAACTCAAGGTCTGTACGGCAACGTGAAACTGCAAGTGTTTGATCCATTGAAAGTCATCCTGGGGGGGCGTGTCAGCTGGTATGAAAATGAAAACTTTGGCGGCACACCCTACAAGCAAACGCATGAAGTGACGCCCTATGTGGCTGCGATTCTGCAGCTGAATGAGCAATGGTCGCTTTATGGCAGCTATACCGATGTTTTCCGCCCACAAGGCGATTCCTACACGGCCAGTGGCAACTCCCTCAAGCCTGCAGTAGGCAGCAACTATGAAGCGGGGATCAAAGGCGAATTTGCTGGAGGCAAGCTCAATACTTCCTTCGCGGTTTTCCGTATCGATATGGATGATATTGCCCAGACCGATCCACAAAACCCGCTCAATTGCCCAGGCACACCAGCAGCAGGTGGTTGTTCGATCAATGGTGGCAAGTTGAAGAGCCAAGGTTTTGACGCTGAAATCAATGGAGAACTGCTGCCGCGCATGCAGGTGTTTGCAGGTTATACCTACAACGCAGCCAAATATGTGCGTGATCGGGATGCGGATGGCAATCCTACCGCGGATGAAGGTCGTGCTTTCCAAAGCTCGTTTATTCCGCGTCAACTCTTGCGCAGCTGGGTTACCTACAAGTTGCCTGGCAATTTGGATAAGCTAACTGTGGGCGGTGGCGTCAATTTCCAGACCGAGATTTTCACCGAGGATAGTGGGGTACGTTACACCCAGGGTAGCTATGCGGTATGGAATGCGCATGCCAGCTATCGTTTGGATGATCATTGGCAGGCTGCCTTGAACGTCAACAATCTGTTCGATAAGCACTATTACACCGTGGCAGGCAATCGTTGGTATGGCGAGCCGCAAAGCATCATGCTGACCTTGCGCGGTACTTTCTAATCGAGTTTTCATACGCTGCAATGAAAAAGGCCCTGACTAAGTCAGGGCCCAGCAGCTTTGGAAATCGTACATTCTTTCGGGGGGAACAGATGATAAAACCAAGCTACTCCCCGCACTTTAAGCAGGCCATGTGACGCTTATATGGTCTGCATATGATAATTAGATGACAGAGATTTGAACTACGGATGAGTATGAGCTTAAAGAACTAGAACACTAAAGCCCTATTGCGAATATTGTTGACAATGATTCTTATTTAAATCACGATAGCAGCTAAACATTATTGGCACTCTAACTTTCTCCGCCAATCATGTACTCTAGGCCAGCACAGCCATGCTGGCCTTTTTTTGTCCAGGATTTGGTCTGGCTCAGCTAAACCAGTGGCTGATGACGATGAGGTCAAACACAACAAAAAAACAGTATTGCAGAATCAAGCGGATATCCTGTAGGCAGCTGAATACCATCAGTAACAAGGAGTGCGAGATGGTGAGGCCTATGATGCCCAGGCGCTGGTGGCCCAGCACCAGGGCACAGCCCGACACAATATAAATAATGGTGGTCAGCCATTTCACGCCATGGAAGGGCCGGGTACGCCTCCGCCCTTGCAAGGCAGGCTCTGGCCCGCTGACTTGCTTAGTTTGCACTTGATTCAACCAGGTCAGAATGGCTTTTCACCAGTGATGGTCGCGCGGTGCACGATGCGCCTGTGCGGCAGGTAGTCACTGATGGCAATATGCTGAGTGATGCGGTTATCCCAGAACACCACGTCATCTGGCTGCCAGCGCCAGCGCACGGTGAATTTGGGGTGTGAGACGTGGCGGTAAAGGAATTGCAGCACGGCATCACTCTCGCGGCGGCTCAGTTCATTGATGTGCTGGGTGAAATCCTCGTTGACGAAGATGGCCTTGCGCCCGCTGACCGGGTGGGTGCGTATCACCGGGTGGCTGACCGGAGGGTTGTTGTCCTTGGCCTTTTGCCAGTGCACTCGTTCTTCTGGCGTGCGGGCATATTGCTCCTCAGTAAAGGAGTGAATCAGCGAATGCTGCGCCGTCAGCCCGGCGAGAAACTGCTTGAATGGCTCGCTCAAGGCTTCATAAGCCGCAGTGGCGCTGGCCCAGAGCGTATCTCCGCCCACTGGCGGCAGTTGCTTGATGGCAAGTATGGAGCCCAGCGGTGGGCGTTCTATGCAGGAAACATCAGAATGCCAGTTGATGGCATCGGGCGGATTCTTGCCGTGGGTATCCAGAATCAGAATCTCTGGCCTTTCGGCCACATGCGGGTAAATCGGGTGCACATGCAAATCGCCAAACTGGCGCGCAAACTCATAATGCTGCTGCGAGTTAAGCGGCTGATTGCGGAAGAACAGCACTTCATGCTCATGCAGCAGTGCACTGATGGTGTCGCGCAACACCGGGTTGGGCGCATCGCTAAGCGAGATGCCAGACACCTCGGCACCCAGGGCGCCAGTGAGGCGCGTGACCTGCAGGCGGCTGATGTCCGTGGTGTAAGCTGGGGAGGTATGAACTGCTGTAGTCATGGGGTCGCTATCCTTTGAGTTGAGTAAGCGTAGGTATGTAAGTGTGGCTATGTAAGCGTGTGATTAATATCAGTGATCGTGCTGCCAGGGGGTGATCCAGGCTTGCAGGCGGCGCAGGCCCAGTTCCATGGCCAGGGCAACAAAGGCGATGACGAAAATGCCTGCCAGCACCACATCGGTGATCATGAATTTGGAGGCGGTATAGACCATAAAGCCTATGCCTTCGGTGGCGGCAATCAATTCTGCTGCCACCAGAGTGGACCAGCCTATGCCCAGCGCAATGCGCAAGCCAGTGAGGATGTCAGGCAAGGCACTGGGCAGAATGACATAGCGCAGCAATTGCCAGCGCGTTGCCCCCAATGAGCGCGCTGCCTGTAGACGGCTCACCGCCACGCGCTTGACGCCACTGGAGGTAGCAATCACCAGCGGGGCATATATCGCCAGCGTGATCAGCAACACCTTGGATAGCTCACCTATACCAAACCAGATCACCATCAGCGGCAGATAAGCCAGCGGTGGCACTGGGCGATATAGCTCAATCACCGGGTCCAGCAGGCCACGGCCTATGCGGTTAAGGCCAATCAAGAGACCAGTAGGAATCGCCAACAACAAGGCCAGCCCCAGGGCAGAGGCAATGCGCAACAGGCTGGCGCTCAGGTGTGCGCCCAGCGTGACATCCATATAGCCGCTATCAAACAGGGTGAGCAGGGTGTGAAACACCGTGGAAGGCGCTGGCAGCAATAATTCGGGTATCCACTGGAAATGACTGGCCAGCCACCAGGCCAGCAGCAGGCTGAGCAAGGTCAGCGTGGCCAAACTCAGTTGGTGACTGAGGCCATGCTTGAGCCAGTATTGCCAGGACAAGCCAGTTGGCGCAACGGCGTTAGCGGGGGTGGCGGTTTCTACCAGAGTGCTATCCAGATTGGCGGCTTCAAAAGGGTTGCCTGTGAGTTCAGGCAGTTTGCTGCTGCTCATACGGCCTCCGTCTGTGCAATGATGTGCTCCAGTATCAGGCTGCGTGCCTGGCTGAAGGCGGGGTCTTGCTTAATGCTGCGCGCGCTCTCGCCTGCGGCATAGCGGCGGGCAAAATCAAAATAGTGGCGGCTGACAATACGCCCTGGCCGTGGAGAAAAAATCAGCAGTTCCGTAGACATCATCACCGCCTCTTCTATGCTGTGGGTGATGAGGAACATGCCAGTGCCACTTTTCTGCCAGATATCCAGAATCAGGGTTTGCATCTGCTCACGCGTCAGCGCATCCAGTGCCCCAAGCGGCTCATCCAGCAGCAGGAAGGACGGATTGGCGGTAAGCGCACGGGCCAGGCCCACGCGCTGGCGCATGCCGCCGGAAATTTCATTGATGCGGTGCTGCGCAAATGCAGACAGCCCCACCAGGGCCAGCATTTCTTTGGCACGTTCACGGCGCTGCTGGCTGGGGATGCCGCGCAGGGTTAGGCCAAAAGCGGCGTTGTCCAGCACGGTCAGCCAGGGAAACAGCGCATCATCCTGAAACACCACGCCACGGTCAGAGCCGGGGCCAGTGACGGCCACACCATCAACGCTGACGCGGCCACTGCTGGGTGACTGAAACCCTGCCAGCAGCGATAGCAAGGTGCTTTTGCCGCAACCCGAGGCACCGAGAGCCACGACAAAATCACCCTGGCCTATGCGGACTGAAACCTCACTCAAGGCATGCACTGGCCCGCGTGCCCCGTCATAGGTCTTGCTGACATGCTCGGCAATCAATTGGCTCATAATGCCTCCGCGGCGCTGCTGGCTGGGCCTGCCAGGGTGTTGAAGGCATCGTTGCGTGTCTGCTTGGACAAGCTGTTAGACATGCTGCTGGCGCTGGAAAGTTTGCTGCCCTGGCTGCGTGCTGCCTGCGTGACATAGCGCGTGTCTATGATGTGGCGGTAGTCAGGCAGCACGCGGTCTATCTTTTTCTGTGCCTTGAGGAAGTCGGCGGTGCTTTGCAACACGCGCGCCAGGCCGCTGGCTTTGTCATTGCCTAGCAATTCAGCGGCCAATTGCTCCTGCGCGGTGGGGAAGCGGCTGCCCTTGAGCAGTTGCGGCAGATCGGCCGCACGTGAGCCGCTGATGCGCGCGATGGCCTGTATCTGTGGTGAGGATGGCGTCCAGCGGTGGCCGTATTCGCGGTATTCCAGATTGGCTGCCAGAGTGACATCAGCAAAGGCCTGCACAAATTCCGGATATTGCTCGGCAAAGGCATTGCGCACTATCCAGGCTTCAAAGGTCGGGCTGCCCCAGCGCCCGACTTCTTCAGAGTCGGTCAATACCTTGCCGCTCTGCTTGATGGCGCTCAGCGCCGGGTCCCAGGTATAGGCAGCGGCGATATCGCCGCGTTTCCAGGCGGCAATGATTTCAGTCGGCCCCAGGTTGATGATTTTGACCTGCTGCGCGTTTACCTGCCAATGCGCTAGCGCTGCCAGCAGGCTGAAATGGCTGGTGGAGACATAAGGCGTGGCAATGGTTTTGCCCGCCAAGTCTTGCGGCTTGAGGATGTTGCTGCCATCACGCACCACCAGGGCTTCTGAGCTACCGATGACGCCGCTGAGCACAAAAGCTTTGACTGGCAGGCCACGGCTGGCAAAAGCGGCCAGTGGGCTGGAGCCAACCAGGCCGATATCCACATCGCCTGAGGCCAGGGCCGTGGCAATGTCGGCGCCGTTATCAAAGCGTTTCCAGACGATCTTGCTGCCTGTGGCTTTTTCATAGCGCCCTTCCGCCTGCGCCAGCTTGGAGGGGTTGGCACCATATTGATAAGCCACGGTCACCAGCTTAGGTTGGGCGGCATCCACGGGTAAAGCCAGGCAGGTAATCCATAAGGCAATGACCAGGATCAGGGGAAATGGCAGGCGATTGAACAGACTCATGGCAGACTCACTGGCTAACGGAATGGGAAAACAGTTGCAGGACAATGACGCCGCTCATGATCAGGCTGATGCCTATGATGGCGGGTACATCAAGTTTCTGGTCGTAGAGCACAAGGCCGATCACGGCCAGCAGCACTATGCCTACGCCAGACCAGATGGCATAAGCCACACCCAGGGCAATGCCGCGCAAGGCCAGGGCGAGGAAATAAAACGCCGCGATATAGCCGAGTACAGCGATCACGGATGGCAGCCATAGGCTAAACCCTTCGCTGGCCTTGAGGGCGGAGGTGGCGATGATCTCGAAGATGATCGCCAGGCCCAGATGTAGGTAATGCAGTTGCATGGTGTATATCTAAGTCTTGCCTGTTAACTGAGGTGCAGATTCTGGCTGGATTGGCGGGGCAGACCCTGCCCCGCCGCGCTGGCTAGAAATCCACGCCGAATTTCACAAAACCAGTGCGTGGGGTCCCCGCAATGAAGAGATAGGCTTCACCGTTGGGATCACTGGCTGGGGTTGGGTTATCGCCAAAGGCGTAGTACTTCTTGTCAAACAGGTTGTTGATGCCAGCCTGGATATTGAAGCCGCTGATAATGCCGACCTGCTGCTTCCAGCGATAACCTGCCGAGGTGTCCCACAGCACATAAGCGTGGGCGGAGTTATCGTTGACGTAGGTGTAGTAACGTTTGCCCGTATAGTTGCCGCCAAAGTTGGCAAAGAAGCCGTTGTGCTGGTAGCTGATTTGCGAGTAGGCCAGCACCTTGGGCGCATCCACGACTTGCTTGCCGCTGCTGCGGTAGGTAGTGGTCACGCCACTATCAGTGGTGCTGAAGTCATCCTTGTATTTGGAATCGTTGTAGCTCAGCGAGTTGTACCAGCGGAAACCCGGGGCAAACTTCCAGTCGAAGGATGCTTCGATACCATTTGTTTGCACTTCACCCACGTTGGCCAGAACCGAGGGGTTGCCCTGTATGCCTGTGCCTTGCTGCAAGGCCAGCAAACGGTTCTTGAAGTCTATGTGATAAATGGTGACGCCAGTTTCAACTTCCTGATTGCGGAAACGCCAGCCTGCCTCATAAGTGATGGATTCCTCAGGCTTGATGCTGTGCTTGATCGCATCAAAGCCTGCCTGCGTGGTATCAAACGGAGAAGTGCCACCTTTGACGATGCCTCGATAGGCACGGATGTTCTGTGCGGCGCTGGCAAAGAATTCATTGCGTTCATCCAGCTTGAAGTTAACACCTACTTGCGGCAGGAAGCCCTTCTTTGCTGTCAATGAGCCATCTTGTACCAGGGTGGTTGCCTCGGTGTCGTCCTTGGCGCTAATGCTGGTTTTGCTATACGGCGACTTGAAACCTGCGCTCAATGTCCACTGCTCATCCAGCTTGAAAGTATCCTGAGCGTGGAACTGCAGGGTTTCGGTCTTGAAGGCGTAATTCCAGTTGGTGGAGAAGGGGTTGGAAGGCCGTCTGTAAGGCGTGCTTGGGCCGTTGTCCTGCGCGTAGAAGCGCATGGCATGATCAAAATCATTGTGCTCATACCAGAGACCAGTTTCCAGCTTGTGTTTGCCAGCCTGCACGGTCAATGCACTCAAGGCGCCAGAGCGATTGATATCGAACTCTAGCGTGCGCAGCGAGATGGGGGTGCCGCCTGGTGAAGCACGGTAAGGTGTCCACCAGGTGCCTGTACCCTTCTGGTCGTGATGATAGAGGGTAGTTTTTAGCGAAACATTATCGCTAAAGGAGTAATCCAGCGTGGCCCCGGCCAGCCAGTCGCGGCGCAGCGTTGAGCCGTTGTAATAGGCATCGTCGGGGCTGGTGATATTGCCGGAAGAACCATTTTGCGCCACTTGCTTGGCCAGATCCCAGTTGGGTGCAAAGAAGTCCCAGTCATAGCCCAGGCGCGAAATGCTGCTCTTGGACAAATCCATATAATCCGCGGCCTTTTGGTCTGAGAAATTGACGAAGGCGGAGAAGCGCGCATTGTCAAAGTCCTTCACCAGACGGGTGTTGACCTGTTGTTGCTCCTGATGGCCGTGGCCTGTCCACTTGTCCAGATTTTGATCGGTATAGCTCAGCGAGAACTTGGCACCGTTTTCAAACAGACCGCTATCAAAGCGGGCATAAGTGCGGCGCAGCAGATTGGAGCCGAAGGTCTGCTCGGCGGTGGCCCCGCGCTTGTCGGAGGGGTCCAGCGTATAGAACTGCACGGTACCACCCAGATTGCTGGTAGAAGCTGTGCCCAGTGAGCCTGTGCCTTGCGACAGCACCACGCGGCCTATGTTTTCGCTGGAAATGGCACGGCTGATATGCAGGCCATTAAAATTGCGGTAACTCATGTCACCCAGTGGCACATCATCCAAGGTAAAACCCAGCTGGTTTTGCGAGAAGCCACGGATGCTGATGCGGCTGCCCCACTCGTAATTCCCCTGGGCATCGACAGAATTGAAATTGACGCCGGGTAGGCGGGCCAGCACCTTGAGCGGGCTGGAGCCTGGGGTGGATTCGGCGATGTCGCTCTTGCCGATTTCAGACACCTGACGTGTCTCGCCACGGCCAAACACGGTGATGGATTGCAGATTGGGATCGCTGGCTTCTTCTTCGGCATGGGCGGTGCTGATCAAGCTGGCACCCAATACGGTGAGACCTGAAGCCATGGTCATGGCGGTGCTGGTGCTGAGTACCCCTAGAATTGCCAGCAGTGTGGATTTGCGCCTGAACTGAGTCGGCATGTTATTCCCCTTTTGTATATATAAGCGGGCCTTTATAAGACCCAGTACGGCGAGAATAACGTCAGGCGTTTTCTGCCGTCCAACCGCCATTTTTCATGACACATGACTTTTGCTCATATGCCTTGCTACAGCTGGCTGGCAGCCGTGCGGCGGTGCTGGTGTGTGGGGAATGGCTGGTCATTATGCGGAGGTCTGAAACAACAAAGGCGCTGCGGATTGCTGCTGGCTGCGTATGGTGTCGCGGTTGAGTTCAGGCGCCAATCTGGCAATAAACTCATAGGCAAAATCACGCAGCACATGGTCACGACGTAGCGCCAGACGCGTGGTGTTAGTACCGAATAGATAGCCGGCCTTGACCATAGCCAGGCTTTGATCGCGCTCAGGGTTGAAGGCCATATCGGCGAGTATGCCCACGCCCAGGCCTAGCTCTACATAGGTCTTGATAACATCGGCATCCAGGGCGGTGAGCACGATGTCAGGCTCCACCTCGGCGCGCTGAAAGGCTGAATCCACACGCGAACGCCCGGTTAATCCGGCGTGGTATGTAATCAGGGGAAACTCGGCCAGATCATGCAGCGTAATGTGCTGGCGTTGCATAATGGGATGATCTTTATGCGCCACGATGGCATGTTGCCATTCATACCAGGGAAAGGTCACCAGACCCTCGGCCTGGTGCAAGCCTTCGGTGGCAATGCCGATATCGGCACCGCCCTCCAGCAGCAACTGGCTGATTTCATCCGGGCTGGCCTGATGCAGGGTCAGATGGACATCGGGGAAATCCAGCGCAAAACGCTTGAGATAGTTGGGCAAGGCATAACGCGCCTGCGCATGGGTGGTGGCCAGCACCAGATTACCCTTGGCGCTCTGCGCATATTGCGCGGCTATCTTCTGCAGGCTTTGTATATCCAGCAAGATGCGTTGCACTACTTCTTGCGTGGCCTGCCCTGCCGGGCTCAGGCCTACCAGGCGCTTGCCCGAGCGCTCGAATAATTCAACACCCAGCTCATCCTCAAGGTCTTTAAGGCTTTTAGACACCCCAGACTGCGAGGTGAACAAAGCCTTGCCCACCTCGGTGAGATTGAACCTGTGGCGTATGGCTTCGCGAACGATACGCAGTTGCTGGATATTCATCCAGACAATATAGCGCTATCCTTTTATAATATTAAAAAATATTAAATAATATGCTTAGCGGATTAGGTTATTTGCAGCATGGGGTAATGAGTATGCTGTGAGGAAGTATGCTGTGGAGGTATTGCTTGGAAGTACTTGGATAACTATTGGATGGCGGAACGGAGTCACCTATAGTGAGTCTATCCAGAATCAATCCTGCGACAACCAACCTAGAGCGTAGCCAATATGAGCCAGACCTTTCACCGTTTTTCCGAACTGTTTGCACAATTGGGCTTGGCCAGTGATGAAGCTGGCATACAGCAGTTCATACTGCAGCATGCCCCCTTGCCTCATGCAATCAACCTGGCGGATGCGCCGTTCTGGACCCCCTCACAGCAGGCTTTCCTGCGCGAGGGTTTGCTTCAGGACGCAGATTGGGCTGAGGTGATAGACCAGCTCAACAGCGCCTTGCGCCGAGAACTCTAAGCCGCCGTAATTTCTCTCGCCGTGAGCTCTCATTCAAATGAGGTGCTTACGACTTAGCCCGACAACAGCGCAGTAATAGTGGCAGTATCCAGCTTGCGCAGACAGATCAGATCACTGATATGGCTGATGCCCAAGGTCTGTAGCTGAGTGTCCCAGGGCTTGTGGTAATCAATCACATGGTTGGCGCCTTGATCCAGCAACCAGTGTTTCAGTTGCGGTGTGGCCGCAGTCGCAATCACTGTGACATTGGCCAGCTTTTTGGTGCGCGTTAATAATTCGGCACCTGCGCTGGCAAAAGCATCGATCAGCAATATATTGCGGGGTTTTTCTGGCGTAGCCTCGTTCAGCTTCAGGCGCTTCACTACCAGTTCTGATGACATCAGGCTGGCATTTTGCATGGGTGACACGCTGCAATGGGCTAATGGGTCGATGATGCGCGAATCCAGCAACATGATTTCTGCCTGATTGGGCGGTACGGAGAACTGGCCACTTTGCCAGACTTGATCTCCGGCCTTGAATGCCTTGGCTTTGTCACCTACCGACAGCGCCACCCAGAGTGCATGCCATGAAGCGCGTCTATCGGCTTGCTGTAGCAGGGATTGCTGCGGCAGATTTTCATGCTCGGCAAAACCCAGCGCAATTGCATGTAGACCAACCAGTAACTCATGGCCTGCAGCATCGTGATCCTTGAGCACGAGGTCACTGAAGCTACCCGTGGTCTCGTTTTGTTGGTTGGCAGAGGAACTCACCATAAAACACTCCTTGAATAGAAGACATGATGGAAAAACGCAATACAACACAATCAATCTCGACCACAGGTATAAGTATGTCTGATTAATACCGATGTGGGGACAGAAAAATTAATTGCAACTTGTCATTGAAAAATATTTTTTGCTTAATCTTTTTATTATAAATGCGCCTGGAATATTTTATAAGAAAAAATAATGCTAATGACTAAGCCAAACCCTTGTTTTCGTGAGATTACGCTACATGCTGTGGTAGGCATGTATGACAGACATGGTGAATGAAAAAGTAAGGAAAAAGACCAAAGAATAAATAAGCGAAATACTGTCACAGCCAATTGAGGCGTGAAGTATGGGTGGAAGGTCAGTCTGGATTGATCCGGCATTCAACTAAGGACTAGTCACTACCGGGGTCTACAAAAGATGGGTTATTCCAGCGGCACGCGTGGTTTGTGCTGGGTATTACGTGTCAATCTATCCCAGAGTGCACGTGGAATTATGCGCAGCAAGCGTGCCACCCAGCCCATCTGCCACGGAATCACCACATAGCGTTTGCGCCTGGCAATGGCCTGGGCAAACTTGCCTGCGGCAATATCCGCATCCATGATAAAAGGCATGGCATAAGGGTTGACGTCTGTCATAGGGGTGCGGATATAACCTGGGGCGATGGTGGTGACGCCTATGCCGTGGTGTTGCATCTCGCTGCGCAGGCTTTCCAGATAGGTAATCGCAGCCGATTTGGATGCGCTATAGGCTCCCGCGCCGGGCAGGCCGCGTATCCCAGCCACACTGGCTATGCCTACCAGTTGTCCAGAGCGGCCTTGCGCCTGCATGGCCTGGATAAATGGCTGGAAGGTATGCACCAGGCCAAAGACATTGATCTCGAATATGGTATGAAAGCTGGCAATGTCTTCAGCGGTTTCAGTCAGCGTGCCGCGGCTGACCCCTGCATTGGCGATAACAATATCAGGCACGCCGCCAATCTGCTGCATAAAGGCCTGCGCGGTTGTCTGCATGGCCTGCGGGTCGCGCACATCTACCTGATAAAACAGGCAGCGACCTGCGGCAAACTCCGCCGCCAGCGCCTGCAAGGGTTCCAATCTGCGTGCTGTGACGGCGACTGTTGCGCCCTGTTGCAGATAATGACGCGCGAGCGCCAGACCGATGCCACTGGAGGCTCCGGTAATAAAAACCCGCTGGCTAGCAGCGGGTGTTGGTACAGGGCTCATGCCTGCAAGCTGGCGATAAGCGTTTTAGCGCTTACTTGCCGCCTCTTTCCTTGCGTACATTGTCTATCAGGTAATCAGCGACTTGCAGTACCTGCTGATTGCCACCTGCCATGGAACTGGAAGTGATGTAGCGACCATCAATAATCAGCGCAGGTACACCAGTGGCACCGGAATCACGGAAGGTGTTCATGGCGCGGACAATGTTGTTGTTGGTGGAGAACGAAGCAAAGGCTTCTTCTACCTTTTTGCGATCCTGGCCGCCCTTTTGCGCAATCCAGTCTATCAACTGCACTTCTGATGCTGGGTTGACGTTGCGAGCCTTGTGGATGGCATCAAACAACTGGGTATGCAATTTTTCGGTCAGATTGAGCGCTTCCAGAGCGTAGAAGGCCTTGCCTGCGGGTGCCCAGTCTGGACGTGGCACACCAGGCACACGCTTGAAATAGACATCCTGTGGCAGCTTTTTTACCCAGCTCGCCAGGCCTGGCTCAAGGTGATAGCAGTGTGGGCAGCCATACCAGAAGATTTCAGTCACTTCGATCTTGCTGGGGTTGTCCGTCTTGATGGTCTTGGCGGTCTGGTTGTAATCGTTGCCCAGCTGTGGCTCAGCCATCACAGTGGTGGAAGCCAATAACATCAGGGCGGCAAGAAGCTTTTTCATGGTATGTCCTTGTTGTTTGCTAGTGTTGTTTTGTAGTGTTGGTTTGTATTGTGTGACTACCATGCATTAACGCATGGCTTCGTCATTGGCTGACCTGGCTAAATCACTGACCAGGTGTATTCACCTTGATCAAGTCAGCCTTGAACCCGTTCTGCGCAAGATCGGCTTTGGCGCTGTTGATCTGGTTGAGATCGGCAAAGGGGCCTACGCGCACGCGGTGCCAAGTGCCCTTGCCCGGAATGGCGGCAGTCTGCACGATAGCCTCCAAGCCCAGCAAGGCCAGCTTGGCCTTCATGTTATCGGCTTCCTGCTCGGTCTGGAAAGCGCCAACCTGCAAGAAATAGCTTTCCTGCGTTTGGGTGGGGGCGGCTTCCTTCTGCTTGATTTCCTGTTCGGTTACCTGGGTTTCTGTGCCAGGCAGGATGGTATAGAAATCAAAGCGCGGTTTCTCGCTGCCTGCATTGTCATTCTTGGCGCTAGGCTGCTCCTTGGGTAGCTCTACCTCGTCCGGTGCCAGTTTGGGCTTGGCATTATGATCCTTGAACGGGCTATCACTGCCCATGACAAATATTGCCACGGCAACTGAGATGCCTACCCCAAGCAGAACACCAACCAGCAGGCCGGTTAGAAAGGGGCTATTGCCCTTGCTGCTGGAGCTGGCCTTGCGCTGTGCAGGCTTGTAATCTCGACTCACTTTATTTCCTCTTCCTCATGAACAGTTGGCCTGGCCTTACGTTGAAGCCAGTTTGTGACAATGCTTTAAATCTAATAATTCAATGCCGTGATGCGCTTATTTTTTCAGCTACATTTTTTCCGGTGCGCTGACACCCAGCAAGGCAAGACCATTGCGCAATACCTGGCGCGTGGCGGCCACCAGGGCCAAACGCGCTTCAGTTGTAGCGCTGTCTTCCACCAGGAATTTATGCGCATTGTAATAACTGTGTAAATCTCCAGCCAATTCCTTGAGGTAGGTGGCAACGATATGCGGTGCCAGTTCCTGAGCCGCAGCGGCTACGGTATCGGGGAACTCACCCAGGCGTTGCAGCAGGGCTGCCTCATGCTCATTGTCCAGTGCAGCCAGGCTAACATTGGCGAGGTGAGCAATATCACCACCCCATTCATTCAGCACGCTGCAGATACGGGCATGGGCATATTGGATGTAGTAAACCGGATTGTCATTGCTTTGCGCGCGCGCCAGATCAATATCAAACACCAGTTGCGAATCGGCACGGCGTGCAGCCAGGAAGTAGCGCGTGGCATCACAGCCTACTTCTTCTATGAGGTCACGCAAGGTGACATAGCTGCCTGCACGCTTGGAAATCTTCACTTCTTCGCCGCCGCGCATGACGGTGACCATTTGGTGCAGCACGTAATCTGGCCAGCCTTGCGGAATGCCGACATTCAGCGCCTGCAAACCAGCGCGTACGCGGGTGATGGTGCTGTGATGGTCAGCGCCCTGCTCATTGATCACGCGTTCAAAACCGCGCTGCCATTTGTCCAGATGGTAGGCCACATCCGGCACGAAATAGGTATAGCCGCCCTCACGCTTGCGCATGACGCGGTCCTTGTCGTCACCAAAGTCCGTGGTGCGCAGCCAGAGCGCATCATCCTGCTCATAGGTGTGGCCGCTCTTGATCAGGTTTTCTACCGCAGCCTCCACCTTGCCGTCGCTATACAGCGCGGATTCCAGCGAAAACACGTCAAACTGAATCTGGAAAGCCTTGAGATCGAGATCCTGCTCATGGCGCAAATAGGCCACGGCAAACTGGCGTATCGATTCGGCATCATCGGCGTCACCGCTGGCGGTGACCTGCTGGTCATCAGCGGTGACAGTCGCTTTGGCGAGGAAAGCCTGGGCCACATCGGCAATATAGTCGCCTCTATAGCCGGATTCGGGCCAGGCAGCATTGTCTGGGTGTATCCCCTTGCAGCGTGACTGCACGGACAGCGTCAGGTTATCAATCTGCGCGCCAGCATCGTTGTAGTAAAACTCGCGTGTTACCGCCCAGCCGCTGGCGGCAAGCAGGCGTGACAAGCAATCGCCCACGGCGGCGCCACGGCCATGCCCCACATGCAATGGGCCAGTAGGGTTGGCAGAAACAAACTCTACCTGTATCTTGCGCGCCTGCCCTTGATGATCATGGCCTTGCTGATTGTGGCCGTAATGCCCGGCCTGCTGTTGGATATCCTTGACCACGGCTTGTCGCGCTGCCGGGCTGAGGAAGAAATTGATGAAACCTGCTCCGGCAATTTCCACCTTGGCTACATAGTCAGAGGCTGGAAGCGCGTCTATAAGCGCTTGCGCAAGCGCGCGCGGGTTCTGACGCAAAGGCTTGGCCAACATCATGGCCAGGTTGGTGGAAAAATCTCCGTGCTGGGCAGTCTTGGGGCGCTCCAGCTGGATGGTGACCGCATCGGCAGTGAGGCTTTTTGCCGCCTGTAGGAGTAATTCGGTAAGATGTGCTTTCAAGGCAGGCTACAAACGTGAATAAAAGCATCATTTTAACCTACTGCAAGCTTGCACCGATATGCAATTGTCGAACTTCCACCATCATCCCGATACCAGCAGCAGCGCATGACCATGCCGGAAGCCGATAGCATGGCCGCTGCCGACAGCCCACAAGCTTTGAACATCGCCCAGGTAGCGATTGATGTGCCGCTGGATGGGGTGTTTGATTATCACAGCCCTTATCCTCTGCTTATAGGTCAGCGCGTGGTGGTGCCGTTTGGTGCCCGCAAGCAGGTTGGCGTAGTGACGGCGCTCCCTGCAAGCACTGACTTGGCACCTGCCAAGCTTAAATCCGTGTTGCAGCATTTTGGTGAAGAGCCAGTACTGGATGCCGAATTCTTTGCCCTGATCCGCTTTTGTGCCGATTACTACCAATACCCTTTTGGCCAGGCTTTGCTTTCCGCTTTGCCCGGCAGGCTGCGCCAGACCGAGCCTGCCACCGCCAGGCAACAATTCAGCTACAGCCTTAATGACACTGGCGTGCAGGCAGGCCTAGATGCCCTGCCGCCCAGGCAAGTAGTACAACGCAGGCTGTATGCCGCCTTGCTGGAACATGGTGCGCTGAGTGAATCAGCATTGACGGCTTTAAGCCCGGGCTGGCGCAAGGCCATGGCTGCCTTGCAGCAGCAGGGCTGGATAAATGAACAGCAGGTATATGCGGGCTTGCGCACCGCATTGACCGCCTCCAGTGTGCAGCCTGAGCTCAATGCCGAGCAGGCTGAGGCGGTGCATGCCATCCTGCATCAGGCGCAAAGCTTCAAACCCTGGTTGCTGCATGGCATCACCGGCAGTGGCAAGACCGAGGTTTATATTCGCCTGCTGCAATCCCTGCTTGCAAATAACGAAGATCAAGCCTTGGTGCTGGTGCCTGAAATCAATCTGACGCCACAACTGGAAGCACGCTTCCGCACTCGTCTACCAGATTTCCCACTAGTCTCGCTGCATAGCAATCTGGGCGAGAGTGAACGCTTGCAAAACTGGCGTCTGGCCCAATCGGGTGCTGCACGCATAGTCATAGGGACGCGGCTATCGGTATTTACCCCCATGCCCAGGCTCAAGCTGATTATTGTTGATGAAGAGCACGATACCTCGTACAAACAGCAGGACAGCATGCGTTATCACGCGCGTGATGTGGCGCTGGTGCGCGCGCAGCGGCGACAGATTCCCATATTGCTGGGTTCTGCCACCCCGGCGCTGGAAACCTGGCATAACGCACAGAGTGGGCGCTATGGCTTGTTAAGCCTGCGCCAGCGCGCTGTCAGCCAATCGCAATTGCCAGCCATACGCTGCGTGGATGTCTCCAAGGTCAGCATGCAGGATGGTTTATCACCGCAATTGATCAAGGCCATGCGCGCGCGCATGGAAAAAGGCGAGCAAAGCCTGTTGTTTATCAACCGCCGTGGTTATGCCCCGGTGCTGTTGTGCAATGCCTGTCATTGGATAGCGCCCTGCATGCGCTGCAGTAGTCGTTTAGTCGTGCATTTGCGCCAGGGGCGGCTGCGTTGCCACCATTGTGGCCATGAGCAGAAAATCGTGCGGCAGTGCCCAAGTTGCGGCAATCCTGACCTGCACCCTACCGGGCATGGCACCCAAAGGCTGGAAGAAACCCTCAATCAGTTGCTGCCAGGCGCACGAGTATTGCGCGTGGATAGGGATAGCACGCGGCGGAAAAATGCATTGAGCGATATGTTATCGGCGGTGCATGCGGGCGATGTGGATATTCTGGTGGGCACGCAAATGCTGGCGAAAGGCCATGACTTTCCGAATTTGACCCTGGTCGGCGTGCTGGATACGGATAGCGCCCTGTTTAGCCCGGATTTCCGTGCCTCAGAGCGCTTGTTTGCGCAGTTGATGCAAGTGGCCGGGCGCGCAGGCCGTGCCGACAAGCCCGGTGAAGTGCTGATACAAACCACTTTCCCCGAACATACTTTGTTCAACGCCTTGCGCAGCCAGGATTTCACAGCCTATGCCGGGAGTTTGTTGCAGGAGCGCGAGACTACGCAGTTTCCACCTTATGAGTTTCTGGCGCTGATCAAGGCCGAGGCCAATGATTTCGTGCCTGTGCAGCGTTTTCTACAATATGCCGCCGATACCGCGCGTGAATTTGGCAGCGAGGCGCTGATCTACGACCCGGTCAGGCCGCAAATGGAACGCCTGAAAGGCATGGAGCGCGGCCAGTTGCTGATGCAGGCGAGCAGCAGGCAGGTGATGCAGCCCTTGTTAAGGCAACTCACACCCTTATTGCGACAACACCCACTCAGCAACAAGATACGCTGGGCCATAGACGTAGACCCGCAGGAATTCTAGCTGTATTCAGTCTAGGTTAAATACATGCTCGGCTGCGGGTTTTTGTCTAAAGCAAGGCTTGGCCTAAAGTCGGCTTAACCTTACTTGCCGCACTTTTCTGGCTTGATGGTCTCTATCTCAGTGGCCACACCTTTTTTGTGCTCCACTTCAACACAGGCACCCACCACCAATGGGCCTTGCTCTGGCTCAATATCAGTTTTCTCGGTGACTTCCACCTTCTGACCACTGATGGTCCAGATACCAACATTGCCTGTTGGGCGCTCGTCTATGCGGCCTTTGAATTCGCTGCCCGCCATGACGGGGTTGCTCATGAGCATGCCACTGACGGTCAGCAGGGAGAGTGTAGTAAACAGGGTGCGGATTTTCATGTTGTTGTCCTCGCGTGAAAGTGAGGACATTCTAGAAATTCTGCGCTAGCGGGATTATAGGCCGCCAGCCGATTCTGCTGTAGGAATCGGACTAGCCAGTCTGGAGGGCCGGATTGACTGATGGTTTGAGAATGAAACCAGGGTATAAGACATAACAGCCTGGGCTGAGCCACGCACATCGTCAGCAAGCCGGGTAAGGCCACCCGGCCTGTGACATTTAACTAGAGATTACTCGCTGCCTTCCTTGGGCTTGTCCGCAGCTTCTTCAACTTCCTTGGCGTGTTCAGCAGCATGCTCGGCGTGTTCCTGTGCGTGCTCTTGTGCTTCACCAGAGGCCGCATTGGCTTCTGCTGCATGCTCAGCATGTTCCTGAGATTTTTCCACTGCTTCGGCAGCGGCAGCTTCTACATTTTCTTCCTGCTTGTTACTGCAGGCACCCAGCGCCAAGCTAGCAAGAAATACAGCTAAAACGGAAGTCGAAAGCAGTTTCATGGTTATCTCCAGTAGATGTTATTAAATGGTTTGCGCAGCATAGCACTTCATTACACTGCTTTGTGGCTCATGATCAGCTATGGCAGCCTTGAGCCAGGAATGTTCCGCAAACCTGGCATCTGGGCTTGAATCAGTGTTTAAAGATGATACTTGCTGCTGATGGCGTGCACGGCCTTGATCATGGCCTCGGCATTCTCGGGCGGCGTGTACTGGGTAATGCCGTGGCCGAGGTTGAAGACATGGCCGCTGCCTATGCCGTAATCGGCCAGAATGCGGGCTACTTCCTTTTCCACCGCCTCGGGCGTGGATAGCAGAATCGCCGGGTCCATATTGCCTTGCAGCGCAACCTTGCTGCCGACACGGCGGCGAGCCTCACCCAGCGATACGGTCCAGTCCAGGCCCAGCGCATCAGCGCCAGTCTCGGCCTGGGCTTCCAGCCACAAGCCACCGCCCTTGGTGAAGATGATGCTGGGTACGGCGCGGCCTTCATTTTCCTTGGTCAGCGCGCTGACGATACGGCGCATGTATTGCAGCGAGAATTCTTCATAAGCATGGTGCGAAAGTGCGCCACCCCAGGAATCAAAAATCATCACCGCCTGTGCCCCGGCTGCAATTTGCGCATTGAGGTAGGCAATCACGGTTTGTGTGGTGATATCCAGAATGCGATGCAGCAGCTCTGGCCTGGCATAAGCCATTTTCTTGATCGTGAGGAAGTCAGTACCGCCCCGGCCTTCCACCATATAGGTGGCTAGTGTCCACGGGCTGCCAGAAAAGCCGATCAAGGGCACGCGGCCATCCAGCGCGCCACGAATCTGGCTGACAGCATCGGTGACATACTTGAGGTCACTGCCTACATCCGGCACGGCCAGTTTGAGAATATCGCTTTCTTCGCGCAAGGTGCGTTCAAACTTGGGGCCTTCGCCTTCTTCGAAATACAAGCCCAGGCCCATGGCATCGGGAATGGTCAGGATGTCGGAAAACAGAATAGCGGCGTCCAGCGGGTAACGATCCAGCGGCTGCAGGGTAACTTCGGTGGCAAAGTCCGGGCTTTGGCACAGGCTCATAAAGCTACCTGCATGTTTGCGGCTTTCCCGGTACTCAGGCAGGTAGCGTCCGGCCTGACGCATCATCCAGACTGGCGTGTAGGCGGTGCGCTCACGTTGCAGGGCACGCAGGAAGGTATCGTTTTTTAGGGACGTCATGAGGGTGTATCCAGAAAATCAAGCGGCTATTTTACTAGCTAAGCGTGAAAGTAGCTAAATAGGAAAGGGCCACCGCGAATCTGCAGTGGCCCTGGTTTGAAGCCCAAGCATGAGCTTGGTTGGCTATCCAGCAGAGGGCTGAAAACGCGCGAGCTAGCGCGGTAAGGTGCTGCTGCCCATGAGAAACTCATCCACGGCGCGTGCGCATTGACGGCCTTCGCGTATCGCCCACACCACCAGCGATTGACCACGCCGCATGTCACCAGCGGCAAACACCTTGGGCTGCGAGGTGGCATAGCTGCGTGCGCCCTCTGTGCTGGCCTGTGCGTTGCCGCGTGCATCTTTTTCCACACCAAAGGCATCCAGCACTTTTTGCAAGGGGCTGACAAAGCCCATCGCCAGCAACACCAAATCCGCTTTCAGCGTGAATTCAGAGCCTGGGATTTCCTGCATCCTGCCATCACGCCATTCAACACGGGCCGCAGTCAGGCCTGTTACCTTGCCGTTTTCGCCAGTCAGCGCCTTGGTCATCACTGCCCAATCACGCTCACAGCCTTCTTCGTGCGAGCTGGAGGTGCGTAGCTTGATCGGCCAGTTGGGCCAGACCAGTTCCTTGTTTTCATGGGCAGGTGGCTGCGGCATCAGTTCAAACTGCGTAACCGAGGCTGCGCCATGACGGTTGGAGGTGCCTACGCAGTCAGAACCCGTATCACCGCCACCAATGACGATGACATGCTTGCCGCTGGCGAGAATCTGATCCTCGACTTTATCGCCTGCCACTACCTTGTTCTGTGCCACGAGGAAATCCATGGCGAAATGCACACCATCCAGCTCGCGCCCTGGGATGGGAAGGTCACGCGGATGCTCGGCACCGCCAGCCAGCACTACGGCGTCAAATTCGCTGGTGAGCGTGGCGGCATCTACATTGACGCCCACATATTGATTAACGCGGAACTCTACGCCCTCGGCCTGCATTTGCTGCATGCGCTTATCTATATGTGATTTTTCCAGCTTGAAATCGGGGATGCCATAACGCAGCAGGCCTCCAATACGGCTTTCCTTTTCCAGTACCACCACGCTATGACCCACGCGCGCCAGTTGCTGCGCGGCTGCCAGCCCGGCGGGGCCTGAACCTACTACCGCGATTTTTTTCCCGGTCTTGTCCTTGGCTGGCTGGGGTTTGACCCAGTCCTGTTCCCAGGCGTGGTCTATGATGGCGTGCTCTATGGACTTGATGCCCACTGCATCGGCGTTGATATTCAGCGTACACGCCGCTTCGCAGGGGGCGGGGCAGATGCGGCCAGTAAACTCCGGGAAGTTATTGGTTGAGTGCAGCACTTCTATCGCCTGCTGCCAGTTCTGCTGGTAAACCAGATCATTCCAGTCTGGAATGATGTTGTTGACCGGGCAGCCTGTGGTGCAGAAGGGAATGCCACAATCCATGCAGCGTGCGCCCTGCACGCCAGCTTTTTCGTCAGAGAGGCGTAGCACAAACTCCTTGTAGTTCCTGACGCGGTCAACGACCGGAAGATAGGACTCATCAAGGCGCTCGAATTCTAGAAAACCAGTGACCTTACCCATTTATGCTGCTTTCCTTTGTGCGGCTTCGGCCATTTCGCTCAGCGCGCGTTTATATTCGTTAGGCATCACCTTGATGAACTTGCTCAGAGCACTATCCCAGTGTTGCAGCAGGCTTTGCGCCTTTTCACTGCCGGAGAGGCTGGCGTGCTTTTCGATCAAGGTTTTGAGGATAATCTCGTCGTGCTGCCCCAGATGGTGGCCATGCGCGAGTTCATCACTGGCTTTCTCTACAGCAGACAAGCTGACCATGCTGTGATTGCAGCGCTTGCTGAACAGCCCGTCTTCGTCCAGCACATAGGCAACGCCGCCAGACATGCCCGCTGCAAAGTTAAGCCCGGTGGGGCCAAGTACCACCACCGTGCCTCCGGTCATATATTCGCAGCCATGATTACCCAGGCCCTCGACCACGGCTGAGGCGCCGGAATTGCGTACGCAGAAGCGCTCGCCTGCCACGCCACGGAAATAGCTTTCGCCCGAAGTGGCACCATACATCACCGTGTTGCCGACAATGATGTTGTTCTCGGCCACGCCACGGAAGGCTGCGGGCGGCTTGATGATGATGCGGCCACCACACAAGCCCTTGCCGACGTAGTCATTGCCCTCGCCACTCAGTTCCAGCGTGATGCCACGCGTGAGGAAAGCGGCAAAACTTTGCCCGGCGGTGCCGCTGAGCTTGACCGTAATGGTGTCATCCGCCAGCCCAGCGCGGCCATAGCGAAGCGCCACTTCATAAGACAGCATAGTGCCTACACTGCGGTTGGTGTTGACGATAGGGGATTCAATCACCACCTTGCTACCAGTTTCCAAAGCCTGGCTGGCTTGTGCAATCAGCTTGCGGTCCAGGGCTTTATCCAGGCCGTGATCCTGCAATTCAGCATGGCGGCGAGAAACGCTTTCGGCCACCACAGGCTGGTGGAACACGCGCGTGAAGTCGAGACCGCGGGCTTTCCAGTGTGCAATGCCTGCCTGCATGTCCAGCAGGTCGGCACGTCCTATCAAGTCATCAAACTTGCGCAGGCCTATCTGCGCCATCAGCTCACGCACTTCTTCAGCAACAAAGAAGAAGTAGTTCACCACATGCTCAGGCTGGCCAGTAAAGCGCTGACGTAGCACTGGGTCCTGTGTGGCTACACCTACAGGACAGGTATTGAGGTGGCATTTGCGCATCATGATGCAGCCTTCCACTACCAGCGGTGCGGTGGCAAAGCCAAATTCATCTGCACCCAGCAAAGCACCTATCACCACATCGCGCCCGGTCTTGATCTGACCATCTACCTGCAAGACGATACGGCCCCGCAACTGGTTCAAGACCAGGGTTTGTTGGGTTTCTGCCAGGCCCAACTCCCAGGGCGTGCCTGCGTGCTTGATGGATGAGATAGGCGAAGCCCCGGTGCCGCCATCATGCCCGGCGACCACAATGTGATCGGCCTTGGCCTTGGCAACGCCAGCAGCTACCGTGCCTATGCCAGTCTCTGAAACCAGCTTGACCGAGATACTGGCTTCGGGATTGGCATTCTTGGCGTCATGAATGAGCTGCGCCAGATCTTCAATCGAGTAAATATCGTGGTGCGGTGGCGGTGAAATCAAACCAACGCCGGGCACCGAGTGACGTAGCTGGGCGATATAAGGGCTGACCTTATGGCCGGGCAATTGACCACCCTCACCAGGCTTGGCACCTTGCGCCATCTTCAGCTGAATTTGATCGGCATTGGCGAGATAGTCCGCTGTCACGCCAAAGCGGCCAGAGGCAATCTGCTTGATGCTGGAGCGCAGGGAGTCACCCGCCTTGAGCGGAATATCTTTCTCTATGGCATCAGCGCCTATCACGGCGGCCATGCTGCTATCCGCAGTCAGGCGCACAAAGCGTTTGGGATCTTCACCGCCTTCGCCAGTGTTGGAGCGCCCGCCTATGCGGTTCATCGCCACGGCCAGCGTGGCATGCGCCTCGGTGGAGATAGAGCCTAGCGACATCGCGCCCGTGGCAAAGCGCTTGACGATCTCGCTGGCCGCTTCTACTTCTTCCAGCGGCACGGGCGAGCCCACAGGCTTGATCTCAAACAGGCCACGCAAGGTCATATGTCTGCGGGTCTGATCGTTGATCAGCTGCGCGTATTCTTTGTAAGTGCTGGCCTCGTTGGTGCGCGTGGCGTGTTGCAGCTTGGCGATGGACTCTGGTGTCCACAAATGCTCTTCGCCGCGTACGCGGAAGGCGTAATCGCCACCTGCTTCCAGTGCATTTGCCAGCACTGGGTCATCGCCGAATGCTGCCTGGTGCAGGCGCAGGTTTTCTTCCGCTACCTCGGCAATGCCTATGCCTTCTATGGTGGTGGCAGTGCCAGTAAAGTATTGGCGCACGAAGCCGGAATTGAGGCCCACGGCCTCAAAGATTTGCGCGCCGCAATAGGATTGATAGGTCGAAATGCCCATCTTGGACATGACTTTGTGCAGACCCTTGTTGATGGCCTTGATGAATTTCTTGAAAGCCGCCGCTGCGTCTGCCTGCTCGGGCAACATGCTGCGTATGGTTTCATAGGCCAGCCACGGGCAAACCGCTTCGGCACCATAGCCTGCCAGCAAGGCAAAGTGATGCACCTCACGTGCAGAACCCGTATCAATCACCAGGCCAGTGCTGGTGCGCAAGCCCTCATGCACCAGTTTCTGGTGCGTGGCAGAACAGGCCAGCAGGGCCGGAATCGCCAGACGCTCGGCGCTGGCATTGCGATCAGACAAAATCAACAGGTTAAAACCAGCATGCACCGCATCACGGGCGGCCTTGCACAAAGTCTCTACCGCTTGCGCCAGGCCATGGGCACCCAGGCTGGCCGGATAAGTCGCATCCAGCACCAGGGCGCGGTAACGCCCGTCCGTGGTCTGGTCTATCTGCTTGAGTTGTTCAAGTGCCTCCAGGGTGAGCACAGGCTGGCTGGCTTCCAGGCGCAATGGTGGGTGACCATCACTGGCACCGAAGAGATTGGGCTTGGGGCCGATAAAGGTCACCAGCGACATCACCAGTTCTTCGCGGATTGGGTCTATGGGCGGGTTGGTGACCTGGGCGAACAACTGCTTGAAATAGCTGTAAAGCTGTTTGGCCTTGCTGGAGAGTACGGGCAAGGCACTGTCATTGCCCATGGAGCCAGCCCCTTCTTCGCCATTTTGTATCATGGGCTGCAGAATGAACTTGAGGTCTTCCTGGGTATAGCCAAACGCCTGTTGCAGATCAATCAACGGTGCCTTAAGCCTGAGCCGGGCCTGATCTGCATCGCTGCTATTGCTGACCAGTTCATCCAGATGGATGCGGGACTGGGCAATCCAGTCACGATAAGGCTGAGCCTGCGCCAGATTGCGCTTGATCTCCACATCATCAATGATGCGGCCCTGCTGCATATCAATCAGGAACATCTTGCCGGGTTCCAGCCGCCATTTTTTGACGATGCGCTCTTCAGGGAAGGTCAACACCCCCATCTCGGAAGCGAGCATGACGTGATCGTCGTCAGTGATCAGGTAGCGTGCCGGGCGCAAACCATTGCGATCCAGCGTGGCACCTATCATGCGGCCATCGGTAAAGGCTACGGCCGCCGGGCCATCCCAGGGTTCCATCAGGGCGGCGTGATATTCATAGAAATCCCTGCGCTCCTGATCCATGAGCGGATTGCCAGACCAGGCCTCGGGAATCAGCATCATCATGGCTTGCGGCAAGGAATAACCCCCTGCCACCAGCAATTCCAGCGCGTTGTCGAAGGCGGCAGAGTCGGACTGACCTTCCACTATCAGCGGCCAGAGTTTTTCCAGATCTTCACCGATCAAGGCCGAGCGCATGGTTTCATGACGCGCGGCCATCCAGTTGACGTTGCCCTGCATGGTATTGATTTCGCCATTGTGGGCAATCATGCGGAACGGGTGCGCCAAATCCCAGGCCGGGAAGGTGTTGGTGGAAAAGCGCTGATGCACCAGGGCCAATGCCGAAACCATGGTTTCATCTTGCAAGTCTTGATAGTAAACACCAACTTCATTGGCCAGCAACATGCCTTTGTAAACAATGGTGCGGCTGGAGAGTGAGGGGATGTAGAACTGCGCCATGTCGTCCAGCTTGAGCGCACGCACGGCATGCTCTACCCGCTTGCGGATGACAAATAATTTGCGCTCAAAATGATCCTGGTCAGTGACACTGCTGCCCTGCTGGATAAACACCTGGCGCATCACAGGCTCTACGGCGCGGGCAGCATCGGCAATATTGCTGTTATCGCGCGGCACATCGCGCCAGCCGAGGAAGTGCTGTTCTTCCTCATGGATGATGCGGGTAATGATGGATTCGCAGGCAAGGCGACCATTGATGGATTGCGGCAGGAAGATAGTGCCGCAGGCATATTGCCCTTCTGCGGGCAGGTTGATGTTGAGCTTGAGCGCTTCCTTGCGCAAGAAGGCATCGGGGATTTGCATGAGTATGCCCGCGCCATCGCCCAGCTTGGGGTCGTAACCCGTGGCACCTCTATGCGTCAGGTTGGCCAATATGCGCAAACCATTGCGCACTATCTGATGGCTTTTACGGCCTTTGATATTGGCGACAAAGCCCACGCCACAGGCATCATGCTCCTGCCGGGGATCGTACAGGCCTTGTGGAGCTGGTGCCCCAGAACGCTGTACAGCCTGGCCGTCTGACTCGAAATTCATCTGCGCTACCCTCTTGCCAACTATAGGTTTGGAAGTCCATGCAACTGCTGCTCTCAGAAGCGGTTAGCGGCCTGCGATGCAGGGCGTACGCGTTTCCGAGAAAGCCTTAAACCTTAGTATTACTACGGGTAAATTGCAAGATTTTGGCGCAATAAATTTTTTGGTAAATGATAATTATTTCAACAACATACAGCACTCATGCGCGGCACTGAGGCCGCGCGTGGGTCTTACTTCAAGCGAGCAAAGGCGCGGCTTGCAGCCTCTATGGTCTGATTAATATCAGCCTCACTGTGTGCTATAGAAACAAAACCGGCTTCAAAGGCGGAAGGCGCCAGGTAAACACCTTCATCCAGCATGGCATGGAAGAAAGCGTTGAATGCCGCTTTATCCGCCTGCATGACCTCGGCAAAGCTGTTAGGGCATTGCTCGCTGAAATAAATCCCAAACATGCCACCCACGCTCTGTGCGCTAAAGGCAATACCAGCTTGCTTGGCTGCGGCGCTGAGACCATCGGTCAGCTGGCGTGTACGTGCTGCCAGCTCATCATGGAAACCTGGGCGCTGCAACAGCTTGAGCGTAGCCAAACCTGCCGTCACGGCAACCGGGTTGCCGGACAAGGTGCCCGCCTGATAAACCGGGCCTAGTGGCGCCAAGTAAGCCATGACATCGGCACGGCCGCCAAATGCGCCCACAGGCAAGCCGCCGCCTATCACCTTGCCCAGCGTGGTGAGGTCGGGCTTGATGTTGTAATACTGCTGCGCACCACCCAAGGCCACACGGAACCCGGTCATCACCTCATCAAAGATCAGCAGGGCACCGGACTGGCTGCACAGGCTGCGCAAGGCTTGCAGGAACTCAGCGTTAGGCTGCACCAGATTCATATTGCCTGCCACTGGCTCGAGAATCACGCAGGCGATCTCTGAGCCGAGTTCGGCAAACAACTGTTGCAGCGCTGCGCTGTCGTTATAGGGCAGGGTCAGGGTGTGAGCGGCCAGTTCTGGCGGTACACCTGCTGAGCTGGGCTGGCCAAAGGTCAGCGCACCAGAACCCGCTTTCACCAGCAATGAATCGGCATGGCCGTGGTAACAGCCTTCAAACTTGAGAATCTTGCTACGGCTGGTAAAGCCACGCGCAAGACGTATTGCGCTCATGGTAGCTTCAGTGCCGGAGCTGACCAGGCGTACTTGCTCCATGCTGGGCACCAGCTTGGTCAGCAGTTCGGCCATTTCCAGCTCCAGCGCAGTGGGCGCGCCAAACGAAAGGCTGTTGGCAGCCGCAGCTTGCACCGCCGCAATGACTTCGGGCTGGGCGTGACCCAGAATCATCGGCCCCCAGGAGCCTACATAGTCCAGATATTCCTTGCCATCTTCATCCCAAAGCCTGGAGCCCAGGCCGCGCTTGAAGAAGATAGGCGTGCCGCCCACCGAACCAAAGGCACGCACCGGGGAATTGACGCCGCCGGGAATCAGGGCTTTGGATTGCTCGAATAATTGCTGGTTTTTGCTCATGGCAAACTCGCTTGAATAATGGGTTAACTAAAAGAGTTGAGTAAATGCGCGCGCGCGAACCTGGATATCTTCTGCCTGCCATAGCGCACCAATAACGGCGATGGCGTCAGCGCCAGCCGTGATAATGCTTGCCGCATTATCCAGATTGATGCCGCCTATGGCGACGATGGGCAGGCCCAAATCTCTGGCCTGCCGGAACAACTGCGGCTCGGCACGCGGTGCATCGGGTTTGGTGGCAGAGGGAAAGCAGGCACCAAAGGCCACATAATCCGCGCCTAATCTGGCGGCCTGGGTGGCGAGGGCCAGATTGTTATAGCAGGAGGCCCCTATGATTTTGTCAGCGCCCAACTGCTGGCGCGCAGCGCGGATGTCACCGTCATCTATGCCCAGGTGCACGCCAGCCGCATCAACCGCCAGTGCCAGTGCCACATCGTCATTGATGATCAGCGGCACTGCATAGCGCGTGCACAATGCCTGCAACTGCTGGGCCTGCTCCAGTGCCGCCGCGCCATGCACGCGCTTGTTGCGGTATTGCAGAATGCGGGCACCACCAATGAGAGCGGCTTCAACATCCGCCAGCAGCTGCGCTGTATCGGTGTCATCCGCAGTGATTGCGTAGAGGCCACTTAAGGCCGCTTTATTCTTCTGCATCGACTTCTTCACGCGCCCAGAACAAGCGGTCAGGTATAAATTGCCCCATGCCGGGCCTGAAGGCATGGCGCAGGGATTGCCAGGTGTATTCCTGCGCTTCGGCGATGGCTTCTTCCATGCCTAAGCCGTGGGCCAGGCAAGCGGCTATCGCCGAGGCCAGCGTGCAACCAGAGCCATGGTAGCTGCCAGGCAAACGTTCGCAGGTATAGGAGCGCAGTAACTTTTGCGAACCGTAAAGGTTGTTGATGACCTGGGGTGAGCGCTCATGGGTGCCTGTGACCAAGACATATTCCGGGCCCAAAGCCAGCAGGCGATCAACGATTTCATCCATGGAGGCATTCTCCAGATCATCGCTGTCATCAATGGCGTAAGCCAGGCGGCGCGCTTCCAGACTGTTGGGCGTAATCAGCGTGGCCTGCGGGAACAGCAGGTCTATCATGGCTTCCTGCATGGCGTCATTGGCCAGTTCATCGCCACGGCCTGATGACAGCACTGGGTCTATCAACAAGGGCACATCGGGATAGTCGGCCACAATTTCGGCAATGACGGCAATATTCTCCACGCTGCCCAGCATGCCCAGCTTGAAGGCAGATATCTGCATGTCTTCGAGAATGGTGCGCGCCTGTTCATTGATCAGGTCTGGGTCCAGCGCCACGACATTTTCCACGCCTACGGTATCTTGCACGGTAATGGCGGTCACCACGGACAGCGGGTGGCAGCCTATGCTGGCCAGCGCAAGCAAATCGGCCTGCAAGCCTGCGCCACTACTGGGGTCAGTGGCGGCAAAAGTGAGTACTGTGGGTGGCATGAGGTTGATGGTGGTTTCCATGATGGGTCCTGAGTGAGTTTGCGCAGTACTGGATTGCTGATTGAGGTGCTGAGTTCAACAGCGGCGCAATACAAGCGGCTATTTTAGCCTAATCATCTCGCTAATAAAGCTACAACCGTGATTGTCGCCTCTGCGGCTATGCGTATGCGCTGTTCAAGCTTGGTCAGGCTGATGCGCAGAAAATTCTTGGGTATTGAGGTTTACCGCCTGGTTTAGGCGTATTTACACTGTCAATTGCTTCAGGCTGGCCTGTAAGATTGTCCTGTCCTTGGCTTTGCCCTATGCTGTCTTGATGGGTGCAAGGTTTGATGGCTTGTGATGGCTTGCATATAAGCCAGGCATGACGAAGAACACAAGTCAGAGATGACGAAGAACAATAGAAAGGAACATGTTGACTACTGATTATTTGAGTCATTATCCGCAGCAGCTGGTGCTGGCCACTGACCTTGGTGCTCGCAGTGACCGTGCACTGGATAGAGCCTTGCAACTGTCAGCGCAATGGAAGGCCAAACTGACCGTGGTGCATGCATTCGAGCGGCCACAGGCAGTGCTGGATGAGCCTAGCTGGCGTCAGCCACAAGACCCTGGCATGGCAGTGCAGGCCCAGCTTGAAGCTGAACTGGGCGCAGAGATCACGGCTGCCGTCAGTGCCAGAGTGCAGCCGGGTAGACCCAGCGAGGTAGTGCTCAAGGTGAGCGAAGAGCTATCGGCTGGCTTGATTGTCACTGGCATCAAGCGTGATGGCGCGTTTGAACGTGCCCTGTTGGGTGACACCGTGACCGAGTTGGCGCGTCAGGCGCAAGTGCCAGTGCTGGTGGTAAAAAAGCGTGCACGCAAGCCTTACCAGCGCATTGTGGTGGCGACCGATCTTTCAGCCGTGTCACGCGTAGCATTGGCACGGGCGCTGGATTTATTTGGGCCGGAGTCGCTGGTGGTGTTTCATGCCGCCCATGCGCATTTTGCCAGCCGTATGGATGACCGAGTGGCTTATGAGTCCGAGTTGCGTATCGATGCACTGAAGAACTGCGAGGAGTTTATCGCCGAAGTGGCAGGCGAGCGGGCCGCAGGCATTGAAGTGGTGGTGGAATATGGCGAACCCGACCTGCTGCTGGAAAAGTATGTAGCCGATAAACAGGTGGACTTAGTGGTGGTAGCTACCCAAGGCCGCAGTGGCCTGCTGGGGGTGTTGCTCGGCAGCGTGGCCACGCGCATTCTTGATAGTGTGCCTAGTGATGTGCTGGTGGTGCGCGCGCAGGCTTGAGTTGCTTGAGAGGTAAGTCGCCGCAGGCATGGCCTACAGCAGACTTAATGAATTCTGACAGGGTTTTCAGCCAGCAGCGGATCATAGTGTTGATGAGTGTGGCCTAGGATGAGTACTCGTTGATCAATTGATAGACAAGGAGAACCATCATGGGTCTTTCACACGGAATTTTGCCAGGTATGCCTGTAGTCTGTTCCAACGGTGGCCGTTTTGCGACGGTTGACCATATGGAAGGTAGCGACCAGATCAAGCTGCAAAAAGATGATAAGGGTCAGCACCATTACATCCCAGTTAGCTGGGTGACCGATACCGATAACGCTGAGGTCAAGGTCGACAGGCCAGGTGACCAAGCTATGCAGGATTGGTCGGATACACCGCTGAAACACTAGTTTCAGTGTTTTAGTTTCAGTGCTTAAGACTAGTTGCTTTAGCTATCAGGCTCACGCATTTAGTCTTGCAACAAACAGCCCCTGTCGGCCTTAATGCTGACAGGGGCTGTTTGTTTCTTATTGCTGCTCAGCGATTAAAGCGCCCTCACCCACTGCACACTGATGATATCGACCTTGGGTGAAAACTCTCCCTGCAATTGGTGATTCACCTGGCCTTCGGTGCTGTGATTGATTTTGGCATCTTTCATGCGCAGATAGGCATAGCCAAAGTCTATGGTGTTGTAGGCATCCAGTTTCCAGCTGGCACCAGCGGCAAACCAGACCCGGTCTGCATCCGGAATGCGCGGGGTGCGGTGCTGCGCGTCAGGTACTGCTGATTGATCCAGGGCTACGCCCAGACGCAAGGTCACATCATCGTTATAACGGTAATTGCCGCCCAGAGAGTAACGATAGCTGTCGTTCCAGCTGGTGGTGGTGACATTGTCGGCCTGGCCGATATTATCAAACTTCACGCGCAACTCCTTAAAGCGGCTCCAGTTGGTCCAGGTGACATCGGCCAGCAGTTCCAGCTTGTCGGTCACGCGTTGTGCCAGGCTCAAGGAGACGGTTTCCGGCAGGGATAACCCAGCGGTGATATCGCCATCTGTGAGGCGGCCAGCAAGCTGCGGCAGCTGGTTGATTTGTGGAGAGCGGCGGAAATCTGCCTCACCCTTGAGCTCGTGCTTGATATGCGAGCGGTAGGCGGCCCCCAGCGTTGTGCCTTCTGTAGGCTTGTACACCAGGCCTAGATTAAAGCCCCAGCTTAAGTCATCACCTTCGAGTTTCACATAGCTGTCCGCTGCGGCATTGCCTATCTGGCCCAGCCCCGCACCCGGGCACGCCCCTGCCAGCGGTGAGCGCATGCACAGTGCGCTGGAATCAATGGCATTGCTCAGTCTGGCCTTGACGTATTGCAGATTGATACCGCCGCCCAGCGCCAGGGTTTCCGTGGCTTGCCAGGAGATTGCAGGGTTGATGTTGAGGGTCATCAGTTCCGAATCCAGCGCATGGTAGCGCCCTACCCAACCCTTGTTATATTCCGAGCTGAGGCCGTAGGGCACGGTGACGCCCAGACCAAATTTAAGCTTGTTGCCCAAGTCATCGGCATAGTAAAAATTAGGCACCATGGCCAGCACTCCGGCATCGCCACCGCCGTTACCGGGAATGGGCGTACCTTGCTGGCTGGCTCTGGCATCGTCGAGTTTTGCGCTAGGTTTTACCAGGCTCAGCCCCAGCACCATTTGGCGCCCTACAGGTAACAGAGAAAGATTGGCCGGGTTGAAAAACTGCGTGCTGGCATCATCGCCGCGAGCGGCCATGCCAGCATAGGCATTACCAAAGCCAGAGGCGCTTTGTTCTATCAGGGCAAAACCAGCAGCATAAGCTGAGTTGAGATTACCCACTCCCAGGAGCAATCCGATGAATACAGCGCGTTTAATCACTTTAATCTCCGTTCCGGCATAGGTTAGCTTGCGAGATGATAGCTGTTAATGTGCCAGTCGTTACCAATTGTGAATCAATAACATATAAAAATGACGCGGCATGGCGTGTTTGAGCGTATTACCGACTAATTTTTGCGTTAATTGGGGGCTTGTCATGAATGCTGTTGTTGATTTTGATCCATTGAGTAGTGTGCAGTTTGAGCAACTGCGTACGCATTATGAAGCAGAGTTTGGTGTGACCTGGTCTTTTATGCAGCCCAGTCCACGGCCTTGCTTTAACCGCACTTGCCTGAGCGAATTGCTCATGCATCACACCCAGCTGGAGGCGGCGCATGCCAGCCCCGTGCATAAACCTCTCAATCCAACCAATTATCTGGTGCTGGCGTCTGATATTGAGGGTGTGTTCAACCTGGGCGGCGACCTGGCAGCGTTCAAGCATGCCATTGAACAACAAGATAGAAAGAAGCTGCTGGCCTATGCCCACCTCTGCGTAGATAACCTGTGGACTTTCTACAATATGCAGGCACCGATTACGACCATCGCCCTGGTGCAAGGCCAGGCCATGGGTGGCGGTTTTGAAGCGGCATTGTCAGCGCATGTGCTGGTGGCAGAAAAAGGCGCGGTCATGGGCCTGCCTGAAGTGCTGTTCAACCTGTTCCCCGGTATGGGGGCCTTGAGTTTCCTTTCCCGCCGCATAGGCATGCGTGCCGCCGAGCAGATGGTACGCTCTGGCAAGGTTTACAGTGCGGAAGAACTTTACGATATGGGCGTGGTGGATGTGCTGGCTGAAACTGGCGCAGGCGAGAAAGCCGTGCAGGACTGGGTGCGCAAGACGCATAAATCGCTGAACTCATTCCAGGCTATACAGAAAGCCAAGCAACGTACTAATCAGCTGACGCGTGAAGAGTTGATTGATATCACCGAAATCTGGGTAGATGCCGCCATGCGCCTGACTGAGCGCAACCTCAAGGTGATGGAGCGCCTGGTAAGAGCGCAAAACACCAAGGTGGGTGATGCGCCCGCAGAACAGGCTGTGCCACTGGTGCGTGCGGTAGGGTGAGGTACTGGCCTATTGCCGGGGCATCTTATGGTCATAGAGCTGCCGACAAGGTCTGTCGGAATAGAAGCCAGCCTGAATAGGCTGGCTTTTTGCTAACTTGAAGCTGCCTGACGGCTGCTCAGGTATTGATTGATGGCCTGTTGCGTGGCCTCAAAATCCTTCTCCAGTTGATCCTGCATCATGGTGCCGCGGAAACGTAGCTCGGCAGCACTGGCATTATCCAGCAACTCGGCCTGCCTGCTCACCGCCAGTGCGCCTATGCTCAAGCTATTGCCCTTGAGTGCATGGCAGAACTCATGAATCTCGCCAAAGCGTTTGCCTGCCAGGTTCTGGCGTATCAGCTTGATCAAGGCACCACAGTCGGCCACATATTTGCTCAGCAGTCGTGGCACAAACATGGTGTCCTGACCACCGAGTAATTCCAGTTCAGACAAGGTTGCCGTTGAGAGTACTTCTTGCGCGGTCTCTACCGTTTCTGGAGGTGCCTGCTTGCCCACATACAGATGCGCCACCTGGCCAGACACTGGCTGACCACCCTTGAGGCTGGCTATGGTGTCAAACAGCAGCTTGGTTTCTATAGGCTTGGTGAGGAAGGCATCAAAGCCCGCGACTTCGGCGGCTAGCTGGGTTTCCACTGTGGCATCGGCGGTAAACAGAATGAACTTGGTCTCTCTGTCATCTGGTCGCAGGAAGCGATACAGCTTGAGAGCATCTATCCCGGTCATGCCCGCCATATTGAGGTCGGAAATCACCAGATCGAATTGCTCGGCTTCGAGTTTATCCAGCAGTTCATCGGCATTGTGCGCAATGGCGACCTTATGCCCAGGCAGTTGCAACAGTTTGACCAGGATGGTGAGGTTGGTGGCATTGTCTTCGCAGACCAGAATGCGCAGTGATTGCGTCTGCGCCGGGGTGCTGACAGGCTTGGTCACAACAGGCTCAATCACAGGAGTGGCCGCAGCTTCCAGCGCCAAATCAAACCAGAAGCGGCTGCCTACATCCGGAGTGCTGCTCAGGCTGAGCTCGCCACCCAGGGCTTCCACCAGACGTTTGGCCAGGGTCAGCCCCAGGCCACTGCCGCCGTATTTGCGCGTGGTGGAGATATCGGCCTGGGTAAAGCTCTCAAAAATATGCTCACGGTGCTCTGGCGCTATGCCTACCCCGGTATCTACTACCTCAAAGCGATAAATACCCTGCTGCCCAGTGGTTTGCAGCGCATGCACGCTGACGGTCACCGAGCCGCGCTCGGTAAACTTGACGGCATTGCCCACCAGGTTGGCAAGAATCTGTTGCAGGATATAAGGATCGCTCTTCACCCGCGCGGCCTCTACCTGCACATTGCCTTCCAGCGCAATGCGCTTGTTGAGGGCCTGACCCTTGAACACTTCCACGGTCTGATCTATCAAGGCTTGCAGGGAAAGCTCGGTCTGCTCTACCTGCATTTTCTCCTGCTCTATCTTGGAGAAATCCAGCACATTGTTGAGCTGTGACAGCAAGGCCTTGGACGAGCTTTCCAGGGTGCGCAGCAGTTCATCCTGCTCGGTGTTGAGCGGCGTGTTGCGCAACAGGGTGCTGATGCCGATGATGCCATTGAGCGGGGTGCGGATTTCATGACTCATGTTGGCGACAAAACGCGTCTTGGCGTGATTCGCCACCTCGGCTTTTTGCCTGGCTTCTTCAATGCGCGTGATCAGCGTGGCCACATACAGCGGCAAGGCCAGCAGCATCAACAACAGGCTGTAGCTGATGGTCTGGTGCTGCAGCCAGAAGGGATTGACGTTGATGGTGTAGAGAAAGCCCAGCAGGCTCAAGATCTGTGAATGAATCAGATACTTTTTGCCAAAACGGAAACCATTGCCAAAGGTCACCCAGAGAAACACGCCCACCAACATCACGCCCAGTTCACCCGTCACAATCATGAACAATGTGGTGCTGCCTATATCCAGCCAGGCACCTGCCAGCCTGCGTGGGCTGTCATGGCGCTTCATGAACAGAATCAAGCCCAGCAGCACAAAGGACAGCCCCTGGAATGACAGGGCAATCGGCAAGGCCAGCGCATCACTGGGGCTGGTGGCGAGGCCACTGAAATGACGGAACAGCAGGAAGCTGATCAGCGCAAAGCCAATGCCTATGCGGATCAGGGCCTGTTCCAGTTCAAGGGGGTTGCAAGCCTGGCGCAAACGCCGCCAGTGTTGTGCTCCCCGGTGTAGAGACTGCATCAATGAGTTCATGCTTGAGCAAGGCTTCAAAGGCGGTTGTTGGACGCTGCAACCGGGGGCAGCACACTGCAATCACAGCAGTTTTGCTATAGGTTGCACTGAGAGGACTTTATATACAAGCCCTCATAATGAAAAAAATGCTACTTGTTTCAGGACGGGTGGCGGGCGTGAATTTCTTCAAACAGCGGACGTACGCCATCTATCAGCTTGATCAACTCTGGGTCGAAGTGCTTGCCACTTTCCGCATGCAGATATTCCATGGCCTTTTCCAGGCTCCAGGCTGCCTTATACGGTCGGGTGCTGGTTAGCGCGTCAAACACATCGGCCACGGCAACAATCCGCGCCGACAAAGGAATTTCATGGCCGGAAATACCATAAGGGTAACCAGAACCATCAAACTTCTCATGGTGCGCCAGCGCAATCTCGCTGCCCTTCTGCAAAAACACTGAAGGACTGCCCTGCAAAATTTCGTAGCCTATCAGCGGGTGACGCTGCATTACCTTCTTTTCATCCCCGGTGAATGGCCCGCTTTTCAGCAGCACGCTATCGGGGATACCAATCTTGCCTATGTCATGCAGCGGTGAGGCCAGCTCTATCAGTTCGGCCTCTTCTTCCGGGAAGCCCAGCGCCTCGGCCAGCACGCGGCTATAGAGCGACATGCGCAGCAAATGCTGGGCGGTATCGTAATCACGATACTCCCCCGCGCGCGCCAGGTGCATCAGGGTTTCTTTCTCGCGCAGCAGTATGCTTTCCGTGGCCTCGCGCACCATGCCTTCCAGCAGGCGGCTTTTATCTTCCAGGCTTAAGCGCTGTTGACGCAGCGTAATCAGGTTTTTGCAGCGGGCCATGCATTCATGCATATCCACTGGCTTGGTAAGAAAATCAGTGACCCCGGCATCCAGCGCGGCGTAGCGTATTTCCACATCCTGCTTGATGGTGATCATGATGGTGGGCACGGATTGGTAAAGCGGCAGACGGGTAATCTCATTGATGAAGCTGAGGCCATTCATGCCTGGCATTTCATAATCCACCAATAACAGATCGGCAGTATTTTCCTGCGCCCAACCCAGGGCTTCGACTGGGGATGAAAACTCTATGGTTTTAATGCCAGGGCCCAAATTACGGACGATTTTGGAAAGAATGGAACGGCTCACAGCTTGGTCATCAAGTATCAACACCTTGGCGGTATCGACGAGATTGAGGTTCTTCATGATTGCCTTAAAAGTTCTTGGTCCAGGGGGGAACACAAATTACTTTGCCTTGAGGTCAGTGCCGCCCTGTGGGTCTGCCACTGCCTGGCGTCATGGTGGCTTGATAGATGCGCCGCTGGATATATCAGCGGCATGCATAGCGTCCATGAGGAGATGCCCAGGTTCAGTTACATGACATCATAAACTAGTCACGAAAATTTAATAAGGAATCCGTGCGATTTTATACAGCTCAGTGCCGCCAAAACCTTGGGGCATCTGGCTTGTGCAATAGGGATAAGTCCGTACTAATCATGGCTTGCAGCGAGATGCTGCTGGACGTAAAAAAGAGTAAAACTGCTGGTGAATGGTGCTGGAATCTCACACTTGGTTATCGAAAAGTGAGAAAAAGCACTGGCGTGGATGCGAGCAGCCGCTAGCGCCCCCCCCCCGCCTTGCTGAGAGCACTAGCGCATGCCGTGATGCACTGTGCTTGATTGTGGAAAATACGGTTACTTAAACCTGACCTTGGGCTCCACTGCGCGTGCGAGGAAAAACGCCGTACCCACCAGCACCAGCACAATCAACAAGGCATGCCTGAGCGAGGCATGCTCACCAACAAAGCCCAGCAAGGGTGGCCCGGCCAGAAAAGCCACATAACCCGCAGTGGCCACCGCGCTGACGCGGGCTTCAGGGTGTGGCCCGGTATCGCTGGCGGCGGAAATCGACAAGGGAAAGCCCAATGAAGTGCCCAAGCCCCAGAACAACACCGCCCCCGCTGCCAGCCAGGGATTGCTGGCAAAAATCACCAGCCCTATGCCTATCACCCCGAGCAAGGCGCTGGCGCGCACCACGCGCACGCGGCCAAAGCGCGTGAGGAAATAATGGCCGCTGAACCGCCCCAGCGCCATCATGCCAGCAAAGCCGGTATAAAGCATGGAGCCCAAGGCAGCATCAAAACCGTGCTCATCCACCATCAAAATGGGAATCCAGTCCGTCGCCGCCCCTTCGGCCAGCGCCATGCCCAGCACAATCAACCCAATAAACAACAACTGCCTGTCCTGCCACATACTTACCTTGGCCACAGGCTTTTTATGCTCCCCCTGCAAGTGCTGGGCAAACCCAGCAGGAATCGCCCGCAAGGCATACAGCGTGACCGGGAAACAGCAGAGCACGGTCAGCCCCACATGCCAGGCCACCGGGAAAGCCAGGCTAGCCAGCCAGATACCCAGCAGCCCGCCCACAAAGGTGCCAAAGCTGAACCCGGCATGCAGCATGGACAAAGTCGGCCGTTGCGTCAGCCGCTCCACCTCCGCGCCTTCGATATTCAACGCAATTTCGCCCAGCCCCACGCCCAGGCCAAACAAACCCAAACCCAGCGTCACCAGCATGGTCAGTGCCAATGCAATGCCCACGGCCAACACCACTAACCCACCCAATAACAACAACATGCCTGTGGTAATCACAGGCCGTGTGCCAAAGCGCCGCACCCAGTGGCCTGAACTCAAAATTCCGCTCATGGCCCCTACCGAAATGCTGAACAGGATTAGCCCCATTTGCGCGATAGATACGCCGAGTTGATCACGAATCGCAGGCGTGCGTGTGACCCAGGAGGCTAAGGCCAGACCAGTGATCAGGAAGAATAGGAATAGTGCTTGCCTGCGTTTACTGGCAGCTAGAGACTGGGGAGCGGTGATGGGCGACACTTGGAATCCGGGGTGGTTTGGCGGCGGCTAGTGTTGGTATAGCAGCTTGCCAATGAATAGCGGGTATGGGGGAAAGTGACAATTAATCCTCCAAAAGAGGCAGCATTATCTATGCCTGTCGCAGCCTTGGCAATTTTGCTGTTTCATTGGCCCGTTCAACAGCGCTGAACGCTATGCAGCACGGGTTTGGCAGACATCTAAATCGACCTTAGCTTTTGTACATCGTTATAATTGCAAAATTGAAGGTGGTTCAATCTACAAAAATTAATCGGGTGCAAGGGGAGATAGCATGGCGCGTATGTGGATGGTTCGCGGCGAAGGCGGCAGCCTGTATGACGCTTTTCGGGAGCGCAATATTGCCGCCATAGGCTGGAGCTTGTTGGCCGCACATATCAAACCTGGCATGCCAAGAAAAGAGTTGATCGAGGTATATAAATCAGCTGAACCGCAAGCGAGGCAAGGCACCGTCATCTCAGGCGCATCCCAGGTGTGGCGTTTCGTTAACGAAATTAAAGAGGGGGATTGGGTGACGACGTATTCACCCGCCAATCGTCTTTATTCCATAGGCAAGATTGTAGGCTCGGCCGAACACCATCCAGAATGGGCAGAGCAAGGCATGGCACTCACACGCAAGGTGCAATGGCAGGCGCAAGAGCTGGAGCGTGACAGTTTAAGCAGCAGTACTAAAAACAGCTTGGGCTCTACCCTCACGCTGTTTGAACTGCCTTCACGCGCGGCAGAAGAAATGCTGGCAGCGCTGAATGGTAAGCCTGTGCCAGCATTAGAGGTTGAGGCCGAAGAAGCCATCGCAGATCCGCTAGCCGATATCGAGTCTCAGGCGCTGGAGCGTATCAAGGATAAGGTCAGTGAGTTGGATTGGGATGATATGCAGCAATTAGTGGCTGGCATACTGCGGGCCATGGGTTACAAAACCCAGGTATCTCCCGCAGGTGCTGACCGTGGCAAGGACATTGTGGCATCGCCTGACGGCTTTGGCTTCGAGCATCCGCGTATTGTGGTTGAAGTGAAACACCGCAAAGGTCAGATGGGCAGCCAGGAGATACGTAGCTTTCTCGGTGGCCGCCATAAGGATGATAGAGGCTTATATGTCAGCACGGGTGGTTTCAGCAAAGATGCGCAGTATGAAGCGGATCGTGCCTCCATTCCCTTGGCGATGTGGACGTTGGATCATCTGGTGAGGGCACTGATTGAGCATTACGACGCGACGGATGCGGAGACCAAACGCATTGTGCCGCTGAAGCGGTTGTATTGGCTGGCTTGAAGTTAAAGGAATAGTAAGTGGCATCAATTGAGCAAAGCATAGAACGTTTTATCTCCACCCTGACTTCCCTAGGGGGCAGCGCAGGCAATCAAAGCCTGATGGAGGCACTGGGCTGGCAAGAAAGCACCTATCAACGCATTAAGCAACAACTGCTAGAAGATGGTCGCATACGTAGCGGGCGGGGCCGCGGTGGTTCAGTTGCCCTTAGCACTCAGTCGCCAGTAAGCCCTGACGCTGCAGCCAAACCCGAGCCTGCAAAGCCCAAGGCTAAACCAGTGGCTACGAGCTCCAGCCCGGTCTCCGAACTTGATTACGCAGACAAGCTGTGGAAAACGGCAGATAAATTGCGCGGCAATATGGAACCCAGCGATTACAAGCACGTTGTGCTTGGCTTGATTTTCCTCAAATACATCTCCGATGCGTTCGAGGCGCGCCATGCTGAATTACTGGCAGAAGATGCACAGGCCGCAGAAGATGAAGACGAGTACCTTGCCGATAACATCTTCTGGGTGCCGAAGGACGCGCGTTGGTCGCACCTGCAAGCCAACGCCAAACAGGCTAGCATAGGCACGCTGATTGATGATGCCATGCGGGCCCTGGAGAAAGACAACGAATCCCTCAAAGGTGTGCTGCCTAAAGATTACGCCCGTCCCGCCCTCAACAAGGTCATGCTGGGGGAGTTGATAGACTTGATCTCCGGTATCACCCTGCACGAAAAAGGCAAAAACGCCAAGGATGTGCTGGGCCGGGTATACGAATACTTCCTCGGTCAGTTTGCTGGAGCAGAGGGCAAACGTGGCGGCGAATTCTATACGCCGCGCAGTGTGGTGCGCACGCTGGTGGAAATGCTGGAGCCCTACCAGGGCCGCGTCTATGACCCCTGCTGTGGCAGTGGTGGCATGTTTGTGCAAAGCGAAAAGTTTGTAGATGAGCATGGCGGGCGCATAGGCGATATCGCCATTTATGGCCAGGAAAGCAACTACACCACCTGGCGCCTGTGCAAAATGAACCTGGCCGTGCGCGGCATAGATAGTGATATACGCTGGAACAACGAAGGCAGCTTCCAAGGACGAGCTGCGTGACCTCAAGGCCGATTTCATCCTCGCCAACCCACCGTTCAATATTTCCGATTGGGGTGGCGAGCGCCTGCGCGACGATGTGCGCTGGAGCTTTGGCATACCCCCGGCAGGCAATGCCAACTATGCGTGGCTGCAACACATTCACCATCACCTTGCGCCACACGGCTTTGCCGGAGTGGTGCTCGCTAATGGTTCTATGAGCAGCCAGCAAAGCGGTGAAGGCGAGATACGCAAGGCCATGATAGAAGCAGGTGCCGTCGACTGCATGGTGGCGCTGCCTGGCCAGCTGTTCTATTCCACGCAAATTCCAGCCTGCCTATGGATACTGTCTAAAGACCGCAGCAATGGTCTGGTGAAAAACAGCAAACTGCGCGATAGACGCGGTGAAATCCTCTTCATAGATGCGCGCAATATGGGTGAGCTGGTGGACCGCACTAGGCGCGAGCTGAGCGATGACGAAATCAGCAAAATAGCGGCCACCTACCATGCATGGCGCGGTGAAAAGGACGCTGGCGAGTACATTGATGAGCCTGGTTACTGCAAATCTGCCTCGTTGGATGAAGTGCGCAAGCATGGCTATGTGCTTACTCCAGGGCGCTATGTGGGCGCGGCTGCGCAGGAGGAAGATGGCGAGGCGTTTGCTGAGAAGATGCAGCGCTTGGCGGCTTTGTGGCGTGAGCAGCAATTGGAAGCGGCGAAACTGGACGCAGCAATAGAAGCCAATCTCAAAAGGCTAGGACTATGACGGTCAAGGAAAATGGCAATAGATCCGTCGTTGTTGTTGGCGCTGTATTCGCCCCGGAAGATGCCGATCAAAATCCCTTCGAGAATCGATGGGGTGGGTCAGCATCGTGTTGACACGCCAGCATCTACAAGCCCTGCAGACTGAAAAGCTAGTAGCCATGGAGTCATCGATGAGTAAGTTGTATTTCTGTACCTCCAGAAAGGGAGTGATTAATGGGTGAGATCAGCCCCAAAGCCGTTGAGTTGGCCCTCGCAGCACTGGAACAAGGCTTATCCGAATTTGAGCAGTATCCGCAACTGCTGACCTTGCGCGATGGCGTGATTCAACGTTTTGAGTTCACCATGGATACCTCGCGCCAATTACTGGTACGAGTGCTGCGGGAAGTTTTTGGCATTGAAGAGGCTAACGCCAGAAAAGACACCTTTCGCGAAGCCGCCAAGCTCGGTTTGGTTGCAGATGCCGAAAGTTGGATGGCGCACATGGCAGCACGCAATCGGACCTCGCATACCTATGATTCGAAAATAGCCGAGCAAGTGTTTGCGCAGGTGCCACGTCTATTGCCTGATGTACGGGATTTGCTGCAAAGATTGAGCCCCCATGTCGCTGCTTGATGTTCGTCCTGATCAACTTAAGGTAGTGCAAGACATCCTGCATCGACATGTGCCGCAATATGAAGTGTGGGCTTTCGGCTCTCGTGCTAAATGGATGGCGAAAGATTATTCCGATTTGGATTTATGTATTAAGACCGATGCGCCGTTAGGCTTTGATGTGCTCGCACAACTGCAAGAGGATTTCACCGAATCGGATTTGCCTTGGAAGGTGGATGTGGTTGATTGGGCGGTGACTAGTGCAACTTTTCGCCAGATTATTGAGCGCGACAAAGTAGTGTTGCAAGAGCATGCTCGCGTTTTTGTTGTTGAAGATGAATGGAAGGAAGAGCAGTTCGGTATTCAAGTTTTATTTGTTTCCGATAAATCGAAGGTCAAAGACGCAAACATAAATACCTATATATCTACCGAGAATATGTTGGTGAACTTTGGGGGTGTTACTGCTGCCTCCTCGCTTCCGCTTACTGGTAGTGTTACCAAATTCAAGGCTGGGGATACACTTTTTTCAAATATTCGTACTTATTTTAAAAAAGTATGGCAAGCGCGATTTAATGGATGCTGCTCGAATGATGTGTTGGTGTTTCGAGCAAAAAATAGAGAAGTATTGTTGCCAAACTATCTGCATCAGATATGCCGATGGGAAAAATTTATTGAGCTAAGCATCCGGACATCAAAAGGTGCAAAGATGCCGCGTGGCGATAAAGAAGCGTTGGCAAGCTTTAAATTTCATCTTCCGGATATTGCGGAGCAACGTGCCATAGCTCAGATTCTCGGCTCACTGGACGATAAGATCGAACTCAACCGACGCTTGAATCATACGCTGGAAGCGATGGCACGCGCCCTATTCAAGTCATGGTTTGTGGATTTTGACGGCGTATCGCCAGAGGACATGCAGAAGTCTGAACTGGGCTTGGTTCCTAAGGGGTGGCGAGTTGGTGCATTATCAGATTTGGCTGTACTCAATCCTGAAGTCTGGACGAAGCATACACGACCTAATGAAATTCGATATGTTGATTTGTCGAGCACCAAATGGGGCCGTATTGAGAGCGTTATGCCATATCTGGTGGAGGATGCACCTAGTCGAGCGCAACGTGTGCTGCGACCAGGCGACACAATTGTCGGCACAGTACGACCTGGGAATGGTTCCTATGCTCTCGTAGCTGAAGATGGATTGACCGGTAGCACAGGGTTTGCGGTGCTCCGTCCAAAGCGTAACGAATACTCTGCACTTGTCTACCTCGCTGCCACTGAGCCGGACAATATTGAAGCCTTGGCGAATCTTGCCGACGGCGGAGCATATCCCGCTGTGCGTGCAGAGGTTGTCGCAGCAACGGTTGTTGTAATCGCAGATAAGGAAACTATCAACGCATTTTCATTATCCGTTTCACCATTATTGGAAAAGATGGCTGGGAATGAACGCCAATCCCAAACGCTCGCTGCCCTCCGTGACACCCTGCTTCCCAGGTTGATTTCCGGCGAACTTCGGATACAAGATGTTGAGAGCCTAATAGAAGCTGCCTGATGATGACAGCCTCCCACTTTGACATATACATATTTCGCAAGGAATTACCCTGATGGCTTTTCTCTCTGAAGCCGAAATCGAACAAGGTTTGCTGGAACAACTGCATACGCTGGGTTGGGCTACGACAAATGATGAGCTTATTGGCCCAGACGGTGTTGCGGCAGAACGGGCAAGCTATGATGTTGTAGTGCTACATCAGCGACTGGCTGCAGCAGCGCTCCGGCTCAATCCGCATTTGCCGGATGAGCCGCGCAGCGATGCCATCCGTAAGCTGACCCAAAGCGAGTTGCCAAATTTGCTGGAAGAAAACCGTCGCGTGCATCAGTTGCTGACCGAAGGCGTGGATGTAGAGTATTACGCCGACGATTGTGTGCTGACTGCGGGCAAGGTGCGCTTGCTGGATTTTGACCAGCCTGAGAACAATGACTGGCTGGCGGTGCGGCAGTTGGTGGTGATTAGTGGCCAATATCAGCGCAGGCCGGATGTGGTGCTATTCGTCAACGGCTTGCCGCTGGCAGTGATAGAGCTGAAGGCACCGGGCAGTGCGGGGGCTAATCTACTTGGTGCATTCAATCAGTTGCAGACCTATAAGCAGCAGATTGCTGCCTTGTTCCATACCAATGCCTTGCTGGTGACTTCCGATGGGATTGCCGCGCGGGTGGGCTCACTATCTGCGGATCTGGAGCGCTTTATGCCCTGGCGCACTACCGATGGCAAGGACATCTTACCTAAGGGCCAGCCCGAGTTGCCGACGCTGATAGAGGGTGTGTTTGCGCCGCGCCGTTTTCTTGAGCTGTTGCACTGGTTTACGGCGTTTGCGGAGACTGGGCGCGGGTTGGTGAAGATTATTGCCGGTTATCACCAGTATCACGCGGTGAATCATGCGGTTGAGTCTACGGTACGTGCTGCAGGTACTGTGCTAGATTTAGCTCAAGATCCGGCAGATTACGGCCTGCCCAGTGTGGCGACACAAGCCCAAGGTGATAGGCGTGCGGGGGTGATCTGGCATACCCAGGGCAGCGGCAAGAGTCTGCTGATGGCCTTTTATGCGGGTAGGTTGGTGCAGCACCCTGCTATGCGCAACCCAACACTGGTGGTGCTGACTGACCGCAACGATCTGGATGATCAGTTGTTTGCCACCTTTGCCATGTGCAAGGACTTGATCCGGCAGACGCCGCTGCAGGCAGAAAGCCGCGAGCAGTTGCAAGCACTGCTGAACCGCGCCAGTGGCGGGGTGATTTTTACCACTTTGCAGAAGTTTGGTGAGGTGACTGAGCCGCTGACCACGCGTAGCAATGTGGTGGTGATTGCTGACGAGGCGCACCGTAGCCAGTATGGACTCAAGGCCAGGATGGATGCCAAGACTGGCAAGGTCTCTTACGGCTTTGCCAAATATATGCGCGATGCATTGCCCAATGCTTCTTTCATTGGTTTTACTGGCACACCGATTGAAGCGACAGATGTAAACACCCCGGCGCTGTTCGGCAATTACATTGATATCTATGACATCAGCCGCGCGGTGGAAGATGGGGCGACGGTGCCTATCTATTACGAATCCAGACTGGCGCGCATTGAACTGCTGGATGACGAGAAGCCCAAGCTGGATGATGAGGTTGACGCCTTGTTTGAGGACGCGGGCGCAGATGAGAAAGAAAAGCTCAAGGGCCGTGCCGCTACCGTGGAGCGGCTGGTGGGCAGCGATAAGCGCCTGGCGCTGGTAGCGCAGGATTTGGTGACGCACTTTGAAGAGCGCATTGCCGCGCTGGACGGCAAGGCCATGGTGGTGTGCATGAGTCGCGAAATCTGTGTGGATCTGTACCAGGCCATTAGCAAGCTGCGCCCGGACTGGCACAGTGAAGATGACACGCTGGGCGCAGTGAAAATTGTGATGACAGGCACCGCCAGCGACCCTGCCGCATGGCAGCAACACATAGGTAACAAGGCCAGACGTGATCTGCTGGCCAAGCGTGCCAAAGACCCAAATGACCCGCTGAAGCTGGTAATCGTGCGCGATATGTGGCTGACGGGTTTTGACGCGCCCTCTATGCACACTATGTATGTGGACAAGCCTATGAAAGGCCATGGCCTGATGCAGGCCATTGCACGGGTCAATCGCGTGTTCCGCGACAAGCCAGCCGGGCTGATTGTGGATTACATCGGCATTGCCCAGAACCTGAAATCCGCGCTGGCGCAGTATTCCCCGCGCGATAAAGAAAACACCGGCATAGACGAGGCGCTGGCGATTGCCCAGCTGCGGGAGCGCTACGAAATCGTGCGCGATATGTACCATGGCTTCGATTACCGTACCGCGCTGAACGGCACCCCGCAGCAGCGTCTGGTGATGATGGCCGGAGCCATAGAATGGATTTTGGACCAGCAACAGCAATGGGCCGCAGCAGTAAGCACTAAAGAGGAAAAAAAGCAGGCGCAGCGGCGTTATCAGGACGCGGTGCTGGCTTTATCCACGGCTTATGCGCTCGCTTCTGCCTCCGATGAAGCCTATGCCATACGCGAAGAAGTTGGCTTTTTCCAGGCCATACGCGAGGCCTTGGTTAAAAGCGCCACGGGCTCGGGGCTCAGCTCGCAGGAGCGCGATTTGGCCATCCGTCAGATTGTCAGCCGCGCAGTAGTATCAACCGAGATCGTCGACATTCTCAAGGCGGCAGGCATACAGTCGCCGGATATTTCCATTCTGTCCGATGAGTTTCTTGCGGAAGTGCAGCAGATGGAGAAGAAGAATCTGGCGTTGGAAGCCTTGCGCAAGCTGATTAACGACGGCATACGCTCACGCAGCAAGAGCAATATTGTTGAGACCAAGGCATTTTCTATTCGGCTGGAAGAGGCGATTGCCCGCTACCACGCCAATGCGATTACGACTGCTGAGGTGCTGCAGGAGCTGATTGATATTGCCAAGGATATCCGCGCCGCGCGTGCGCGTGGTGAAGAGCAGGGCTTGAGTGATGAGGAAATTGCCTTCTACGATGCACTGGCCGAGAGTAATTCTGCGCTAGAGGTAATGGGTGATGACCAGCTTAAAGTGATTGCTCACGAATTGCTGGTGAACCTGAAGGGCAGCATTTCCGTAGATTGGGCGCGCCGTGATTCGGCACGGGCGCGCATGCGCGTGATGGTTAAACGTATTCTACGTAAATATGGCTACCCACCAGATTTGCAGGACGCGGCGGTGCAAACGGTGTTGCAGCAAGCTGAGGCATTATCCGCGACATGGAGCTTACCCAATTCTCTTGCCTAAGTGGTATCCAGTACGTGCTCTATAAGAATGAGATCAGGGCAGACAGCTAAGCGTGCTAAGTGAGAGTGACTGGAGCGGGCGACGGGAATCGAACCCGCGTATCGAGCTTGGGAAGCTAGCGTTCTACCATTGAACTACGCCCGCACAGGCGGCCATTATACCCATTTATATGCCTGGGGCCACTGCAAGCACAGCGTGCGGCATAGCCTTTACCCCATCAAGGTGTGCGGCATTATGTCGCATTCTTAAATCCTGCTGCCTTCTTTAAAATCTGCTGCTTTGTCGGAATGGCGTGTTGTTGCGCCTAAGCGTGCTTACAGATTGGGGAGGCAGTATGGTCATTGCATTGGTAAACAAAAACAAGAAAGCGCCGCAGGCGAAAGCATTTAAGTTGAAATGGCAGTTATGCCTGATGGCGCAACTGCTCAGCGCGCAGGCGTTCGGCAACCTTGCGCTGGCCGCAGATGATGTGGCACAGCATGAGCATGACACGCAGCATTTGCCCGAAGTTGAGGTGAAGGCGCATGCGCACGACAGCGATAGCCAGTTGCATAAGCGCATGGTGAATAGCGCCGACAGCGCTGGGCTGTTGCAGGATTTTGTGGGTGTGGAAGCCTATCAAGCGGGTGGCGTTTCGGCCTTGCCAGTGATACGCGGTTTTAATGACAACCGTATCCGCATTCTGGTGGATGGTGCTGAGCTGACGGCGGCCTGTGCCAACAGCATGAACGCGCCGTTGAGTTATATCTCCCCCGCCGCTGTGGCCAAGATCAGCGTGCTGGCAGGGATCACCCCGGTGAGTATGGGCGGTGACAGTATTGCGGGCACGATTACGGTGGATTCTGCGCGGCCCATCTACTCCCTTAACTCCGATGCCTGGCTTTATCAGGGCAGTTTCTCCACGGTTTACCGCAGCAATAACAATGGCCTCAGCACTGCTTTGAGTGCGACAGCAGCCAGCGATAATCTCAGCCTGAATTTCACCAGCACCATGGATCGTGGCCAGAGTTACCAAGACGGTAATGGCCGCAAGGTGCGTGCCACGCAGTTTGAGCGTCATATCCAGGCGCTGACCATAGGTGCCAAGGGCGAGAACGAGGAGTTTGTGCTCAGGCTGAGCCATCAGGAAGTGCCGCATCAAGGCTTCCCCAATCAATATATGGACCTGGTGGGCAATACCGCCGACGCCATCAATGCCAATTACAAGCGCAATTTCAGCTGGGGTGATCTCGATGCGCGGGTTTACTGGCAGGAGGTCAAGCATGAGATGGGGTTCTTTACCTCAGAGAAGCCCGGCATGATGCCCATGAACACCCACGGCAAGGATATGGGCTATAACTTCAAGTTCACCCTGCCCTTGTCTGAGCAGCACAAGCTGCGCCTGGGCAGTGATTTCCACCGCAATACGCTGGATGACTGGTGGCCACCTGTGGCGGGCAGCATGATGATGGGCCCGCGCACTTATGTGAATATCAATGATGGTCGCCGTGATCGTCTGGGTGTGTTTGCCGAGGTGGAATCGCAATTGGATAGCCGCTGGAGCAGTCTGCTGGGCGCGCGAGTGGATCATGTGCGCACCAGCACTGGCGAGGTGCAGTCTTATGGCGCGGGCATGATGAATATGGCGGATAACATGGCGGCAGCGGCTTTCAACCGTGGCAGCCGCTCCGCCAGCGATAATCATCTGGATGTCACCGCCAGTGGCAAGTATCTGGTTTCAGACACAGCCAGCCTGGAGTTTGGCTATGCGCGCAAGACGCGCTCGCCCAATCTGTATGAGCGTTACTCCTGGGGTGCCGGGCAGATGGCGCGCAATATGATAGGGTGGTTTGGCGATGCCAATGGTTATGTCGGTAACCCTGAACTACGCCCGGAAAAAGCCAATACCTTGAGCGCCACGCTGGATTTGCATGATGCAGGGCAAAACGTCTGGCAAGTGCGCGCTACGCCCTACTTTACCTATGTGCAGGATTACATAGGCGTGGAGCAGATCAGCAGCGGTTTGGCGGGTGGTCGTGCCAATCTGCGCTTTGATAATCAGGATGCGCGCTTCTACGGCTTGAACCTGGAAAGTACGCGTCAGCTGTGGCAGGAAGGGGCTTGGGGTCAGGGCCGTGTGCGTGGCACTTTAGCCTGGACCCGTGCTGAGCGCACGAATGGTGACGATCTTTACCAGATCATGCCGCTCAATGCCCGTATCAGCCTGGAACAGCGCAAGGGTGCCTGGTCTAACGGTGTGGATGTGCAGTTTGTAGACAGCAAGACCCACGTCGATCAGGCACGCTTTGAACCCGAAACTGGTGGCTACACTCTGGTGGATTTGCGCAGCAGCTATCAGTGGAGCAAGGCCAGGCTGGATTTCAGCGTCACCAATCTATTTGACCGCTACTATGCGCTGCCACTGGGCGGAGTGAATTACGCAGAATGGAACGCGAATGGCAGGGCTGGCATCATGGGTCCGGTTGCAGGCATGGGCCGCTCGTTAAATCTGGGACTGACGCTGGATTTCTAGGCTTGAGCTAATAAAACAAACAGCACACCCAGCCTTGCGCTGGGTGTGCTGTTTTTAAGCGTTAATTGGATTCAAGCCGCGCTCAGGCTAAGCTCAGACTCACCAAACTGCTTGCGATAGCGCTCGGCCAAGGTCACGCTGCCGCCCAGGCCGCCCTGATGCAGATACAGCCAGTCCTGCCCCAGTTGTTCACGCTGATCCAGAATCGCCATCCAGCCTGCCATGTCGTACAACAAGTCAAACGCTATGCCAGTGGCAGCTTCAAGCTCGGCCTGCAGCAGCCATAGCTCGCGGTACAGTGAGCCAAAGCGGTAATGGATGTCGCTACTGAGTATGGTTGGTTCGCTGCTGCTAGTGCCCAAGCGCGCAAATACCTGTTGCAGGTGCAAGGCATCGCCATAAGCTGGCGTGGTGTAATGCGCCAATTGCGGGTTGGCTTGCGCCAGATGGTAAGAGGTGACGCCTGTGCCAGCGGGCAGGAAAACGCGGCTTAAATTCAGTTTTTCCGTCACCTGGCTGAGTTCCTGCGCCAATACCGTCATGCCATAGCCTACCTGGCTATGATTACCGCCCTCATGGAAGAACAATTCGCCGGGCGCAGGCACAAATTCCCCGCGCGCCATGCGCCTATACAATGCACCATCAACATGCAAATGCATCTGTTTGCCCTTTGCCAGTGCAAGGTTGCCCTCGGGGTGCAAGGCCAGTTCGCTGGCAATATAAGGCAGTACATAATGGAATTCCACGCCCATCAGTTGCGCCAATTCACTCAGCGCCAGCATGGCGCCAGACTGCACGGAGCCATAACTCCATATCTTGCTGACAGGCGGCAGCTCAGACATATGCTGCAGGTAATAGCCCAGTTTGTAGAGCTTGTTGCCCTCTATGGCGGCAAAGCTGGACGCGGGCAGGCCTGCGCAGAAGGCAGGCGCAGGCGTTACCTCAAGCTCGCGGGCGCTACCGCGTATGGCGGCAGGCAATAAACGGGATTCGATGCGGACTACAAAACGCATGCCAGCGAACTGGCATTGAACATAGCTGAAGGTGGGGGGCATGATAGGGTCCTGGTGAGGTCATCATGAATAAACTAGCAAAAATAGTACCTGCTTTGCATCAAGCCGCAGCAGAACTTTTTCTTGTAGCGTTTACCAGGTGCGGATGCATATGACGCGTTTGTATCACAGTCAGCAAAGTCTCAATCTGGGTTTCCATCTCGCTTTCCAACGTGCGGATATGCACCTCTGCCGCCAGCGGCGGCTCGTAAGGGCTGCTGATGCCAGTAAACTGTGTGAGCTCGCCTTTGCGCGCGCGAGCATATAAGCCCTTGGTATCGCGGCGCTCGCACTCGCTGAGCGGTGTATCAACAAACACCTCGATGAATTGACCCGGGGCAAAGCGTTGCCTGAGCTTGTCTCTATCTGCACGGAAAGGCGAAATCAGCCCTACCAGCACAATCAGGCCAGCATCCATCATCAAGCCTGCCACTTCGCCAGCGCGACGAATATTCTCGCGCCTGTCTTCAGCGCTGAAGCCCAGGTCAGAGCACAGGCCCTGGCGCAAATCATCGCCATCAATCAGCGCCGTGCGATAACCCTGCTGCTGCAAGCGCTGGTGCAGCATGGTGGATAATGTAGTCTTGCCCGCGCCCGAAAGTCCGGTAAACCATAAACACATTGGCTGCATCATAGCGGCAGATCCCGGCCCAACTCCTGCCAGTCCAATAAGCGAGTGTCTATGTTTTGCGCCTGTAGCAGTGCGGCAGTCTGCGTCAGGTCGTAGGCAAAAGTCTGGCGCAGGCTCTGCCATTCAGCGGCGGCAAAATCAGGCTTGGCCTCATCAAACTCATAATGTTCAGTGGAAAACGTCAGCGGTATTGCAGCGGATGCCTTCTGCCTTGCCTGGTCATCCAGCAGGCGGTGCAGGAAGTGCGCACGATTATCTGCATCCTGTAGGGTATGCAGAGACAGCACAATAATGTCTTCGGGCAGGTATTTATCCAGCAACTGGCGCAAGGCCTGGTAATAAAAACTCATCGCCAGCACGGGCAAGAAAGGATAGCCGCCGCGCGTGAAATGAAAGGCGGTTTCATACTGCACGCGCTCTGCAAAGCTGCCCTGGCGTAAACGTGCAATTTCGGCGTCAAAATACTGGGCCACATGGGGCGCGGACTTACGTGGGAAAAATTGCAGAAAAGCCTGTTTTTGTAGCTGATAAGCACTCTGTGCATCCATGCCTTCTACCAGCTTGGGGTCGGTAATGCTGTAGAAATCACGCGCCAACTGGGCTGCGCCCTCACCCTGCTGTGCCAGCAGCTTTTTCATGCGATAAGCGCTCCAGGCACGCTGCAAGGGATTGCGCAGGCACAGCACAATCTTGCTGTTATGCGCAGGCAATTGCGCAATAGCATGGGGATTATGTGCATAGCTGGTGCTGGCATCCAGCCAGGGCAGCGCAGCAGCAGCGGGCAAGCTGGGCCGGATATCTGGCCGGGAGAACAAGTGCGGCTCTTTGACGTCGGGCACCAGGTATTGTGCCAACTGCTGATTCACCAACCAGTTTGCCAATGCGGTGGTGCCGCATTTTTCCATGCCGACGATAAATATAAAGTGTGTGCTCATTGTGGCTTGATCTATGTGCTCAAGCCGAGGTGTATTGATGACATGTCTATACTTTAACCACGTGCAAACCGCATGTTAACAGCTTTGCAGGCGTGGGTTAAAGTCCTCACTTGCCTCCTTCTACAGGGATGCCGCAGAACGCAAGCGATGCGTCAGCATTCCTAGTGAATCATTGCTTTCACTTGATCAAGTGCGCATCTCACATGCTGATAGTTGTCGGTTAGGCCCATGCAGAAAGAAACTTGGAAATTTTTTCCTCGATGTCACTCTCGATAGTGCGCAATCGCAGTAGAGGTATGCCGCTCTTGGCCAAAATGCTGTTTTTCAAATCGTCTCGCGCTGCCTGAGCTGACATTGCATGCGAACTACCATCTACTTCGATGACGCCGACTGGGGTTTTGCCTACCTTGAAATACAGCACAAAATCACAACTGGCGCGGTTTTGCATGAATTCCAATTCACGTGCGGTCAAGTCTGGATTGCTCAGTGAGGCAACTTGAGATAATGCAATCTGGGTATGGAAAGTCAGCGCATTAAACAATGAGCTCGACAATGTCTCGCGCAGCAATTGCGCCACGATCTGCTCGGACTTGTACTGTGAATCATCTGGCCTGAGTCTGGCATTGAGTCGCTGTAAGGATTGGTCGTATTCCTTGTACAAAAGATCGAAAGCAGACACTACCGGAGCGCGCACAATCTGCGCATCCTGTGCGTAATATTGGACGTAGCGTATTAAAGCCGCGATATGGCGGTTGTTCTTAGTGAATACTTCATCCCCGGTTACTAGAGTAAATCTTTTCTTGGCCCGTGATACCGCCACATTAACCATACGAGGATCATCGACGAAATCCAGACGTTGACGTTCCTGGTTCTGTTGCTTCTTGTCCAATACGGTGGAGAAGATAATTTCTTCGCACTCCCTGCCCTGAAATTTATGCACAGTGTCTTTGACGAAATCTGCTGGCAGGTGAGAGCCGGAAAGATTGACCTGTGCTCGGAACGGTGAGATGAAGCCACGACCATCGCCGTCCAGCAAGATCGCTTCGCCTTCGCCGTCTAGCAACTTTCGTAGAGATTCCAGTTCCCTCAGGTTGGTGTTCTTTTGTGCGTGATTGCCCTTGGCAGTCACCACCAAGCGCAAAGGGGCGATGTTTTCGCCTTCGTTAATGCCTGTGGTCATAGGCACCAAGGCATTGTCGTAAAACTGCTGGTTGCAGAACTGGATGATTCTGGGATGGCAACGGTAATGCTCTTTCAATAGTGTTTTGGGCAGCGCGCCCTGAAAGACCCGGATGCACGAGTCGAGCAGGCTATAGCGCTCACAGTCGTAGCTCTCGGTGGGAGCCTGCAACCCTAGCGGTACAGGAATGTGAGCTAGTTGCCGATTGTCGCCGACAACAATCAGGTTCTTGGCGCAACCCAGCGCCAAGATGCCAGGCACGATGTCTTGCTGAGAGGCTTCATCAATAATCACATAATCCAGGATTGCCCCCGGTGCAATTGAATTCACGATGGAGTGAGTACCGCTACCAATAATAGGGAAACGCTGCACGAAGGTATCAAACCGCTTACGGTAATTCTTGGCATCAAAGCTATCCAACACTTGGGGTTGTCGATACAGGTGCTGCTGCAAGTGAAGCATGGACGCCGTTTTCAATGCCTCCAAGGAATTCTCAAAGTTTCCGCCCGCAAGTGATGCGCGGCATGCCTGTAGCTCGACTTCTTTTTCTCGCAATGCAGTATCGTAGTAGTGCATTTGTAAGGCATGGTAGAAGGCTAGACGTGCATTCTTCTCGGCAAACGGCCTGACGCGAAAAATCCTAAAGTTGAACAGCAGCGCTAGGCGGTCTTTGAAGCGGATATTGCGCTCATCCAGATAAGCCAGATACACCATCAAATCAGCGGTCTTGCTCGGCGATAATCCGTACTTTTCCAGTGAGAGCGTTGCCTGCACGTCGCTGTCAGCCTGCCATTGCTGTAGGTAGTGGCGTTCCACGCTGAGCTCGTCGATTTCGGCTTGCAGTTGCGCGGCTCGATTATGATCGTGCAGATGTTGTTTCAAATGCGCTATCTGGGCCTGGATTTCCTCCAATGTAGGAGCGGGCTCTGGCTGATTAGATGGTCTCTGCGGCAGTTCAGCAAAAAAGTCATTACGGTTATTCTGATTGCCGAGTTTGGCGACCAGGTGTCCCAGCTTGTATTTCTCCAGCTTCTCGTAGACGTTTTCAACGGCTGCATTGTTGTTGGAGAGTACAGCTACCGTCTGCTCGCGCAGCAGGATATTGGCGAGAATGTTGAGGATGGTCTGGGTTTTGCCAGTTCCAGGAGGGCCTTCAATGACGCTGATTTGCGCGCTGAACGCTTGTTCGACCGCTGCGAGCTGACTTTCGTTTATGCCGAACGGATAGATCAATCCCTGGCCCGGCAGCCGTTTGCCGTTACTCCCTGAGCAATAGGCATGCAAGGCGGTTTCGGCACTGGTTGGCAGTGATTCCAATTGGCGCACCACATTTTCGGCGATCTTGCGGTCATTCTCCGAGCCAGCATGATGCTCTCGTGCACACGCTACGCTACGGAAATACTTGAAGATAGACGTTTCTCTCATATTCGTTTTCGCAGTAAAACGAACATCGCCTAGTTTATAGATGTAAGGTTTTGAGGAGGCGGGATAGTGCACTACGGCATATTTCTCTCCGTAGATTAATGCTTTTTCTATAGGTTTGACGATCCTACTGCCTGTCTTGCTCAACAACATATCGCCCAGCTCACGGCTGGGCGATATGCGGCATTCGCTGAGCGCATGTATGCTTTTACCTTTTCGAGCATAAGAGCATTTCAGTTGCAAACCCTGATGCTCGTCCCACCAGATAGACCAATCTTTGATCTCTGCAGTTTTGTCCTTACCTGCTACATAAATTGTGACCATACGTTCTTATTTTACGCGGGCGAGTTAGCTTGCCCTTATACCGCCCCTAGCATGTCGATATTCGCAAGAATACGGAATCATGTTGTAGTCAGCTAGTATTTAGTCAATCAGACAATATGTGGATTAAAACGTAGGGTGCGAGAGCTTTTCAACGATACGTTAAAACCTTGTGGCTTTGGCAGCTAGATGAAAAGCGTGAAATAAAAATACCGGCCACGCGGGCCGGTAAAAAGGGAGGATTACTAGAGGAGAATCAAATCCACACTAGGGAGCTAGTGCTTGGTGCTACATTCCTTGTTAAAGGCGGAAATTTGCTTTTCTGCCTCTTCCTTGGAAATGCCGTAGAGTTCCTGCAACTTGCCGGACAGCATCTGGCGGTTGCCCTTGATCTGTTCAAATTGGTCGTCGGTCAGTTTGCCCCATTGCTGACGCACTTTACCCTTGAGTTGTTTCCAATTACCTTCAACTTGATCCCAATTCATTTTTGCACTCCTTTTGCTTGAGTAAAAATGGATGTTCGCATTGCGATTCATCGTGGGAATCATCTTAGGACGAGCCAGACCTGAGCGGAGTCGGCAGTGGGATGAATGTGCTGTCAGCCGATACTGACAAGTGCTCAGCCTGGGCTGGCAGCATGCTTATGGGGGCTAAGCGTTACGCCAGGGCTGGAGGAAGTGCGTTTAAACTCTGCCTGAATTAACTCTGCTTATTTCAGCTTTTGCAGGCGGTGATAAGTCTTGCGGAAATCACTAACGCGCTGCTCTATGACTTCACCGGGGATAGAAGGTCGGCTGGCCTGCGCAGAGCCACGCTGGGTGCGCTCGCAAGCGGTCTTGTCTTCATCAAACACCTGGTGGGTAAAGCCTATATTCTCGGTTTGTATGGATTGCATCAGGACTTTGCCGCGTGCGCTCTGCCCCTCGAAGCTTGTGGAATAAATGCTGGAATGCACACTGGTGAGATCATGCGCCAGCGGGCGGAAGTGCTGTACGTGGAAGCTGTAACCCAGGAATGAGGTGACGGTGAGGTTGGGGAACACCAACTGGTGCACATAGTGCTCAAACATGAAGGGCCATTGGCCTATGTCCTTCTGATAGCGTGACCAGCGCTGCAACCATTTCTCGTTGGCATGGTTATGCACGGCACTGTGGCCTGTTTCTGGCATGAAGTCCTGGCTATCTTTTTCATCCTGACTGAACTGGATTTCGCTGGATTTGGCCAGGCTGGTGCGGTGCACAAACGGCACGTGATAGCCTTCCAGCGAGTTTTCTATCACCAGTTTCCAGTTGGCTTGTATGCTGGATTCATGCACATCTATGCAGGTCCCCAGAGCTGCAGATACCTGCTCCAGAAAGCCCATGGCATCGCCTAGAAAACTTGGCAGGGTTTGCTCGCCAGGATTAACGCGCAGAAAAATAAAGTCCCCAGCCCGTGCCAGCTCCAGCGACTGCAACTTATAGGCCTCGGGGTTGGCGGTGACCAGGGGGAAGGCTTTCTTGCAGGGAATGCCAGTGGGGATGCCCTCGGCATTGTAGTGCCAGCTATGGTAAGGGCAGGTGAGTGAACGGTTGCCGCTGGGCGCGTCATGAATGATGGAGTGACGGTGGCTGCATACATTGACGAAGGCCACCAGTTTATCGCGCAGGTTCTGGATGATAACGTCACGTCCCAGTAAATCCACGCGGATGAAATCATTGTGTTGGCGCAGCTGGTGGGCCATGCCAGCAAAGATCCATTGATCGGCAAATAGCCCTTGCCGCTCCTGGTCAAATATCTGCGGGTCACAGTAGAGTTGCGGCGAATTGAGATGGTTGGACATAAGGAGCTGGGCGCTGAAAATAAATTGAGCTGGGATTAGCGTTGCGGTTTATCGAACAAATACACCGGAGCACGGAAGCGCGGGTCGAGAAACACGGTGGTTTCGGGGCTTTTATCTATAGTGCAGCGCTGGTTGATGGTGGTCCAGGGCGGCAATACTACGCCAGCACCTATGATGACCCCTGCGGCCAGGGTGCAGTTCTTGCCCAGTACGGCTTGGTCAGACACCACACACTGACTGCCTATCCAGCACGAGCTGCCTATCTTGGCCCCTGCGCCAATTTCACTGCCCTGCATAATCCAGGTATTGGCGCCTATATTAGCCTCTGGCAGTATGCGCACGCCGTGGTCTACCAACACGTTTTCTCTAAGTTTGACGCCGCTGGCGATGGAGGCGTGCTGGCTGGCAATGGCAATGATGGGCAGGCCCAGGCGCTTGATGGCCATATAGCGTGCCAGACGCTGCTGATTGAGCAGGGATTGGTCATCGACAATAAAAGCTGAAGCTGTGACCCGCAGATCAGCGGGCACGGCGGCCAGCTCGGCGTAATGCGCAATCTCCTTGATACTTGCTTGGCCTGCGCCTGCTTGGCCGATGATACCGACCACTTCATACAAGCCAGCCTGCCTGGCTTCATGCAGTATGCGCGGCAAACCTGCGCCAGTGCCAAAAAGCAGTAAGGGCTTCATGCTTCGCCCTCCTGCTGTGGCAAGTGCGCTGTTTCCAGCTGTGCCAAATAAGCACCATGAAACTCCAGCAGCCCGGTTTCATAAGCGCCGTGGATAAACTCGGCATCAGAGGCTGCTAAGCTGGTCTGCAAGGCTTCCAGGCAGTCTATGTCTTCCTGTAATACCGTCATGTCACTCACCAAATGCTCCCACAGCACTACGGGCTTATGCGGGAAATCCTGCTGCTGCTTGGTCAGGGCCACCATCATCTGCATTTCGCTGCGGTCAGCCGCCAGCGGGTTATATACCTGAATGGCAAAGGAGCTGCCATCAATAATCATGAGATTGACGTTGGGGAACAGGTGGAAGGTCTGGTATCTACCCTTGCACTCCAGTTGTTGCACCAGAGACTGCCATTCCAGTTCTGGCGCTTCCTGCATTGCGATGGCGCCCTGAGTAGTCGCCTGCGGCAAGGCAGTGTTGCTGGGCTGGTAGCTGGCATCGCGGCTGTTAATGCTGCTATCTGCAGCGATATTGACGCGAAAATGTTTGGGGAAGGTGGATTTGTGCAGGCAAGGCACGTGTAGCGCATCCTTGATGTTTTCCATGCCTGTCTTCCAGTTAAACTGGCCTTCATAGCGTGTATAGATAAAGCTGCTATCCATATCAGCCGTGTATTGCTGCAACAAGGCGCGGGTTTGCTCATCAATCTGTTCTGCGATGGGCAGGGGCTCATCACTGAGGTTGACGAATACCAGGCTGCCTATGATGCTGACTGCATATTGCTTAAGGCGAATCTCGGCGGTTTCATTGGGCGTAAAGCCGAACACGGCCGGGTCTCTATGCGTGTGTATCAGCTGGCCTTCTTCGTTATAGCACCAGTGATGATAGGGGCAGACTAGGGCGCGGTTGCCGAATTCCTGCTCTTGTATACGCGCCATGCGGTGGCGGCAGATATTGCTGAAGGCGCGTATGGTGCCCTGGTGGTTTTGAATCACCAGCGGCACTCCGGCCAGGGTCAGGCTGCGGTAATCATTGTGATTGGCCAGCATGGGCTTGACCGCCACCAGTATCCACAGGCGCTTGAAAATAGCCGCCTGCTCCTGGGCAAACCAGTGCTCAGTGGTGTAATGGGCTGGGGTTAGCAAGGGCCGCATGGTGAGCTTTACCTTAGCCTAAACCGCATAAATACACAGTACGCCAGGTTCCAGCGACTGGTGGCGTAGTGAAAGCTGATAGTTGTGCCCGGTTTCCTCTATAAAGCGCAGCAGATCAGGGAAATCGGTGGCTTTGTGATAGGCAGACACTGTCATGGTCGGGCGATGTTGCTGGATCAGGCCGCGCGCGCCATGCAGAGCTTCCAGCTCTGCGCCCTCAATTTCCAGGCGCAAATGTCCCAGTTCATCCAGCATATCGTCCAGGCGGCAGACATGCAGGCCGTTGCCGGGCGTGCCTGCCTGCTCGGTGATGGTGACGCCAGAGCCATATCCTTCGGCATGCAGATAACCATCGCGGTCAAACACACCCAGTTCATGACAGTAAACTGGCAAAGCCCCATGCTGGGCAATATATGCGTTGATACGTTTGGCCAGATTGATGAAGTTGTTGTGATCAGGCTCGAAAGCGTGCGCGGCCTTGAACTGATGTTTCACGCGCTCGGCAAAAATCAGCACTTCCTGACCATCGTGCGAGCCGCAATCGGCATACACCGTATGGGCGCCCAGCTTGAGGTCGATATCGGCTGAGAAATAGCGCTGCTGATAATCGCCACAATGGAAGGCAAAATACTCATGATTCATGCTGATAAACGCAGCCAGCGAGTAGTAATAAGCCTGACGTGACCAATTGTCATGCCAGTGCCTTTCCAGCCCGAGAAACTCATCAAAGCGGCTCAGCATGAGGTCGGAATGCAGTCTATATGAACCCCCCGCCGCTTCCAGCCCGGGCGCATTGAGGAATTGCTCTACGCGCAGCACGGCAAACCCGGCCTGCTTGAGCCTGACCTTGTAGCGTATGCCTGGGTACCAGGTGCAGGTTCTATCCACCACCAGGCAGCCTGCATAGGCACTGGGGTCGGCGAAGAAATCTGCCGCCTTGATCTGCTTGAAGCCTTGCAGTCTGGGGTTATCCAGATTATCGGTATCGTCGGTATCATGCACCAGGGCTTCTATCACCCCACCCTTGAGCGCTACAGCGGCAACAATCTGATCTAGCTGCTGACAAAAGCCTAAGCCGCGGGTGCTGAACACCAGCACGCGCAGGGTCTGGCTGCCATGAATCATCTCGGCAGCCGCCTCGGGGAAATAAGCGTGTCTATCCTGCTGGCAGCGCTCGGCAATCTGCAACAGTTTGCTGCGCGCCAGCTCGGTGGCGCTGTCTATGGCTTCGGATTCAGGCTTGCGGGCTGCAACTTCGGTCATGCGGGTTTGCTTTCATTAGGTGAGGCGTCAGTATGTGATGCAGGAGTTTCTGGTTTCCAGTCAAAGCGGCGTGCTGGGTTGCCGATGACGGTGGTGTGGGCGGAGACGCTTTTGAATACCACGCTTCCGGCTGCCACGACGGCGTGTTCGCCTATGCGGGATTTGGCGGTGATGACTGAGCCTGGATGTACGCGTGCGCTAGTGCCTATATGCACATTGCCCGCAATCAGGCAGTGCGCGCCTATCTCTACCCAGTCGGCAATTTCAACATCATGGGCAATGGCGGTATAGCTGCTTACCGTGACATGTTGCCCTATGCGGCTGTCAGGAGAGAGGGCGGCGTACGGCCCTATGATGCTGCCCCGGCCTATGCTGGCAAAGGTGGAAACCGCCGCCATGGGATGCACCAGGCGTATGAATTCTGCCCCCTTGGCCATCAGCGGCTCAGCGTATTTTCTGCGGTCAGCCGGGTTGCCCATGGCGCAAAGGAAAACATCGCCGGGTTCAGGCGTGTAGCTCAGTGGGTCGCCCAATATTGGGTAATCACGCCTATAGCGCAGGCGTTTTTCCGCTGAGTAGTCCATGGCATCAGGCACATCTTGGGCGTGCGTGGCAAAACCATCGAGTATGCCCGGGCGGTTGTCGAGAAAACCCTTGATGACCCAATCCACCTGGTGGCTGGGATTATCTATGGCCATCATCAGCACTTCACGGCCAAAGCCACTGGCACCAATGATGATGAGGTTTTTCATACGCCGCCTCCCCTTGCCTAATGCGTAATGCCGCCATCCATGATCAGGGTGGTGCCCGTGATCCAGCGGCTGGCAGATGAAAGGAAGAAAATGGCAGCATGAGCCACATCGTCAGGCGTACCCAAGCCCAGAGGGTGAATGGCACGTTGCTGGTCTAGCCATTCTTCTGTCGGCATATTGGCACCCGAGCCATGCAACATGGGCGTTTCCACCAGATCCGGCGCCAGGCAGTTAACGCGTATGCCGCGTTTGGCGGTTTCCAGTGCCAGGCAGCGTGTGGCCGCAATCAGCGCCGCCTTGGTGCCGGAATAGACACTCATGCCATGCACACCGCGTACGGCGGCGATGGAAGACAGAAATAATATTGCCCCATCCTTGTTGATGCGGTTTTTGAGCAGCAGTTGGGCGGTGAGCAATTGCGGTGTGAAGACGTTGATGCTGTAAAGCCGCTCCATGAATTCGCGCTTGGTCATGCGCGCGGGCATGGGCACGGAAATACCAGTGCAATGCACTACTCCATCAATACTGCCAGCCTGTTCCACAGTCTGGGCGATGACATCATCGTCAGTCAGATCGCCCGCAATCACGCTATGGCCCTCGCCAGTGAGCTGTGACAACGTTTCCTGCAAGCGATCTACATTGCGGCCGCAGATAATCAGGCTGGCACCGGATTGGGCGCAGGAAATGGCAATCTGCCTGCCCAGGCCTGAAGATGCGCCTGTAACCAGAATGCGTTTACCAGCAAGAGAGAAGGGGGAAGAAATAGCAGTCATCATTGCGCACTGATCTGGCAGCTGAGGCCACCATCGACAAACAGGGTGGCACGGGTAATCCAGCGCGAGGCCGGGGAAAGCAGAAACACTGCACTATTGGCCACATCTTCCGGCAAGCCTTTGCCCAGCGGTGGGTTGGCGACAGTTTCCATGCTGCCGCCCATGCCCTGCTCGGCCAGCCGCGCCAGCATGGGGGTTTCGATATAGCTCACCGCCATATAGTTGACGCGTATCTGCTGCTTGGGGCCCACTTCCAGCGCCAGCGCACGCCCTGCCGGACGCAGCGCGGCCTTGCTGGCGGAATAAATGCTGGAAGCCTTGGTGCCTATATGCGCGGCTATCGAGCCGACAAAGACGATGGAGCCGCCATGGGCAATTTGTTTTTTTGCCAACAGACGCTGGGTCAGCAGCAGTGGTGCATCGAAATTGATCTCGAAATCACGGTCTATGAAATCCTGATCTATCTGGCGGAACAAGCGCACGGCGGCGGTGCCTGCGCTATGCACCAGACCATCGATGACACCTGCCTGACTGACCAGTGCATCGCGTTGCTCGGGGTCGGTAATATCCGCAGCAATGCTGAGATGCCCGCTACCTGCCAGTTGTGCCTGCGTGGCTTGCAGGCGCTCAGTATCGCGCCCGGTGAGAATGACTGCTGCGCCAGCGGCGGCAGCCCCTATGGCAACTGCCTGCCCCAGGCCTGAGGAAGCGCCTGTCACCAGAATGCGCTTGCCTGCCAAGCTGAAAGCTTCAAGACTTGCTACCGTCATATGGCTGTTATATCTCGATCAAGGCAGGCAGATAGGCGTCTTCGATCTCAAGGATGCAGGAAGCCCAGGATAAGCCTACGCCAAAGCCAGACAGCAGCAGGCGTTTGCGACCTGCGCCCAGCTCTTGCAGCAGCTTGGTGGTCATGGTGACCGGGATGGAGGCCGAGCTGGTATTGCCGAATTCCTTAAGCGAAAGCGGCACGCGCTCTGGGGCCAGGCCTAGCTTCTTGCGTATGGTTTCATTGATCATGCGGTTGGCCTGATGCAGCACGAAGTAATCAATGTCTTCCAGACTGAAGGGGGAATATTCCACCAGGCCGCTGATAGAGGCCGGAACTTCGCGGATGGAGAAGTTGAGGATGGAAGGGCCGTCAAGAATCACATCTGTGCCCTTGCGCGAAATGCCATCGGCACCCGGCAAGCGCTCCAGATGGTGCGGTTGTATAGGCACGCGCTGGCCACCCGCCTCAATGATGATGGCGCGGTGACCGCTGCCGTCACTGCCCATGTTGAAGTACATGGGCGGCGCGTTTTCCTCAAATTCCAGCGCGGTGGCGGTGGCGGCATCGCCAAACAGGGATAGCAAACCGTTATCCAGCGACAGCGGGTTGGAGGATTTATCGCCCACCAGCATGATGCCGCGCTTGAGACCATGCGCCGAAAGCATGGAGCCCAGCACAAACAAGCCGTAGGCATAGCCGGAGCAACCCAGATTGATATCGAAGGCCACTGTGCCGTGTGACAGGCCCAGTTTGTCCTGCAGGATAATGGCGGTGGCAGGGATGGGGTAATCTGGAGATTGGGTCACCACCAGCAGCACATCAATCGAGGACTTATCCCAACCCAGGCCCGCGATCAGCTTTTCACCCGCTTCTTGCGCAAGATCGGAAAACACCACGCCTTCCAGGCACACCCTGCGCGTTTCAATGCCGATATTGCGCACCAGGCGCTCGCGCTCGGAACGCTGTTCTACCGGGCAATCCTCGATATTGGACAGCGTGCGTTCGGGCACACAAGTTGTCAGGCCCTTGAAACGGATATTGTGCAGGGTGGATTGAGTCATGAATTAGCTAACCAGTTTGTAGATATCGGCAATCACGTTACAGCCAGCAAGATCATTGCCGGTGATAGTTTTCTTGTATTCCATATCGCACATCACGATCACACCCAGCGCAGCCAGCGAATCCCACTCGGGCAAGTCTTGCAGCTTGGTATCAGCGTTAACTTCCACGGGTTCCTGGAAATCGACAGCTTCGTTGAATTTTTCAATGAATGTATTAATTGTGCTCATAGCGTGCTCGTAGCGACCTTGATTGATGTGTTAGTAGTGGGTGTTGCTTATATTGGTAACGGCAGAATAGACAATATCTGCAATATACTGGATTTGAGTATGGTTAATAAAGCAGGAGAATGGCAGGCCAATCAAGCCAGCAGCCACTTTCTCGGCATTTGGCGTGGCTAAAACCACCAGCGGTTGTACTGCCGCGCCATGCTGGTGCAGCAAGGGCTGGTACCAGCGCCGGGTGCTAACGCCCAGGCTGCCAGCCTGTTGTTCCAGGCGTTCACGGCGCTCGGCATCGGGCAAGCGCACGCAGAATAATGTGGGTGCGGCCAGCGTCTCGCCTGCCTGCCATTGCAGTTTGTCGCCACAACGCGCTTGCAGGGTCTGGCGATAATCCGCATAAATCTCGCGCCGTTGAGCCGCCTGTGCATGCCAGCCATCCAGGCTGGCATGGGCCACTGCAGCGTGGTATTCCGATAATTTTGCGTTGCTGCCTACGCGGGTCAACATCCCCACTGGTAACTGTGCTGCTGGGTCCAGGTTGATGCCGAAATTGCTCATCTGGCGGATGCTGGCCAATTGCGCAGAGTCTCCGCCCACCACCAGCCCACCCTCACCTGCGGCCAGGGTTTTGGTGGCGTGCATGCTGAATACCACGGCAATATCGCTGGCCGCTACCCACTGGCTGCCAAACGCCCCTGCGGCGTCTACCACCACTTTCACCCCATGGCGCTGCTGAAACTGGCTCCAGGCCAGGGTATCCACAGGCTGGCCAAAGGCCGCAACTGGCAATGCAGCTAATGCCCCAGTGCTGGTTATGGCAGCTTCGGCAATCTCGGGGGTCAGCAGCCAGTTCTCAGGGTCTATATCGCAAACCACAGGCACCAGGCCTGCGCGCAATACAGCAGTCAAGGTGGCAACAAAGGTCAGCGCTGGCACCAGCACGCGGCTGCCAGGCGGCAGTTCCAGGCTAGCCAAGGCCAGTTCCAGGCCAGTAGTGGCGCTGCTGGTGGTTACCACCTGCACACCTGCGGCACTCTGCGGAGCAAAGAAGGCTGTCAGGCGTTCTTCCAGTGCCTGGTTGAGCGGGCCGAAGTTGGAATAATGACGGCTGGCGTCTATGCGATCCAGATAGGGCTGTAGCAGTGCGCGCTCGGGCAACTGCGGCGTCAGCAGCGGGATGGGGTGGCGAGATTGAGCGCTCATGGGCGGCTGGCGCTTCCCTCTTTATCTTGTCTGGCCTTGGTTTCAGCCAGCCACTGATCCACCAGGGCCAGTTCGGCCTCGCCCAATGGCTGGGTATCCAGGCTGATATGGCGGCCCGCCAGATAGTTGTAGTGCAAACGGCGGAACGCCAGTTCCAGCTCGCGGCAGCGGCCCGCATAATCCATCAGCAGGCTGGCACGCATGGTGTCGCGGATATGGCTGCGGTGTTCCAGCAAAGCCTGCGGCTTATCCAGCAGGGCCAATACTTTAGCCACATAGTCATCCTCATCACGCGCTATCCAGTCCTGTAGCCCCAGCGCATGCAAGGTGCTGCCAGTTGAGGCCGATACTGCATCTTCTGCCTGCATGGTGATAATCGGCAGCCCCATCCACAGGGTATGCAGGGTGGTGGTGCCACCCGAAACCGGGAAGCTGTCCAGCGCCACATCGGCCATGGTGCCGCGCGTCATGAATTCTTCCATGGGCACAATGGGCGAGACGATGATGCGATCCAGCGGCAGTTCCAGCTGTACCAGCCGCGGCTCTATAGTGTTGACGGCATCTTCTATGCTGACTTCCTGCACATGCAATAGCAGCTGCGCATCCGGCCTGGCTTCCAGTATGCGTTTCCACAGCAGCAGGGTTTGGTCGGTAAGCTTGCGTGAGCTGTTGAGTGACACCAAGGTAGGCGCATTGCCGTCCAGCATGGGTGGGCGTTCTGCCAGTGGCGCATTGGCAGGCGGGATATAACTCGCCATGCAATGCAGGCGGAACAGGGTTTCTACGTAGTAACGCTCATTGCCTGCCGGGTCCATGCCCCAATCCGTGAGGCGGTAATCCATGGCCTGCATGCCCAGCGTGCCGCCTATATAGCCCAGCCAGGTTACTTGTATCGGTGCGGCACGGCGCGCGAATACATACAGTCTGTGCCCCTGGGTATGGCCGGAAAGGTCTACCAGAATATCGATGTTTTGCTGACGAATCAGCTTGTATAAGGCGTTGTCATCCAGGCTGGAGACATCGTGCCAGTGTGGCACCAGGGTTTGCAGATGGGCGGTGGTGTCGTCCTGCTGGCGATTGGTGGCAAAGACATGCACTTCCACCTTGCTGGGGTCATGGTGAGCAAACACTGGCTCCATAAAATACGCCACGGCATGCGCACGCATATCGCCGGAGACATAGCCCACACGTAGGCAACGGCCAGGGGCACGGTCATAGGTAAAGGGCTGGGCCTGACGGCCAAATGGATCAGCAAAGCGCTCGCCCCAGGCTTTGTATAGCGCCAGTTTCTGCGCCGGGTCTGGTCTGGCGATGGAATGGATATTGGCTTTATCCAGCACAAAAGACGAATTGTCAGGCTGCATTTCCACAGCGTGGTCTATAAAGGCGCAAGCTTCTTCCAGTCTGCCCAGATAGAAGTAGGAAATCGCCAAGCCATACACGGCCTGTACATTGCCCGGCGACATGCCCAGTACAAACTCCATGGTTTCAGCCGCCTGCTGGTATTTCATGGTGCGCAGGAACAGATTGCCTATCTTGAGCCAGGTTTCCAGCTGAGTGCCCATTTGGTCAGCACCAGCCTCCAGCGAAGCGGTGTAATGGGTCAGGGCTAGCAGATAATCATGAGAGGCTTCGGCGGCGAGCCCGGCTTGGAATTGCGCTTTGGAGTTTTGGGATGGCTGCTGTGACAATTTTTTTGCCTAGTTTATCTCAGGGTCAGTGATGCCATTCGCGGTAGAGCGCAGCCTATAGAGCCTGTTATCAAGCGTCAAGCCGCGCAGAATGATGACATCATAATACGATTGTCACGCAGGATTGAATTTTGGGATCAATCAGCGAAATACCCGGCTATTCCTGCCTTGCGCTGATGGTGAACTGTTTTTGCAGTCGGTTTGCTAATTGCCCCTGAACCTACGTAAAATACGGGGACTTGCAGCAGGCTTTCTGCCTGCTTTCCAACATCTTGGTCTTGCAACTCGATATTGGTTTTTCGCGAGATATATTTCACTTTAGATTTATTCACTAGGTAGTCCTCAATTGATTCATCTGACCATCAACGGTAACCCCAGGCAATTCGAGGTGCAGCGTTTGACCGTGGCCGAGCTTGTTGAGCATCTGGGCCTCACTGGCAAGCGTCTGGCGATAGAACGTAACGGCGAGATTGTGCCGCGCGGCAATTTTGCTGAGGCGGTGTTGAATAGTGACGATAAACTCGAAATTGTAGGCGCGGTAGGAGGCGGTTAATGGATACATTGAACATAGCGGGTAAGCAATATGGCTCGCGCTTGCTGGTGGGCACTGGCAAATACAAGGATTTCACCGAAACGCGCGCGGCGATAGATGCCAGCGGTGCTGAAATCATCACCGTGGCAATACGCCGCACCAATATAGGCCAGAATGCAGGCGAGCCTTCGCTGCTGGATTTCCTGCCACCTGAGGAATTCACCTATCTGCCCAATACCGCAGGCTGTTACAGCGCGGATGATGCCGTACGTACCTTGCGTCTGGCGCGTGAGCTGCTGGATGGCCACAAGCTGGTCAAGCTGGAAGTGCTGGGTGACCCCAACACGCTATACCCCAATATGCTGGAAACCATAGCCGCGGCCAAAACCCTGGTGAAAGATGGTTTTGATGTCATGGTGTATTGCTCGGACGATCCGATTATCGCCAAGCAGCTTGAAGAAATAGGCTGTGCTGCGGTGATGCCACTGGCCTCGCTGATAGGCTCGGGCATGGGCATACTCAACCCCTGGAACCTGCAAATCATCATCGAAAATGCCAAGATTCCCGTGCTGGTCGATGCAGGTGTAGGCACCGCTTCTGACGCTGCGATAGCGATGGAACTGGGCTGTGATGGTGTACTCATGAATACCGCGATAGCGGCGGCGCGTGACCCGGTGTTGATGGCAGCGGCGATGAACAAGGCGGTGCAGGCTGGCCGTGAGGCATTCCTCGCTGGTCGCATGCCGAAAAAGCTCTATTCCGCATCTCCCAGTTCCCCTACCAGTGGATTGATCGCTTAAGGAGCGTACATGTCAGCCGAGAAACGCTATGAGTTCACGGTCAAGGTAGAAACCAGCTTTGTGCCCGATCAGTCTGACGTCGAGCAGAATCGCTATGTGTTTTCTTATAGTGTGCGTATCACCAACACTGGCAACGTTGCCGCGCAATTGATCAGCCGTCACTGGATTATCAAGGACGCCTCCGGCAAAACCCAGGAAGTGCGTGGCCTTGGCGTTGTTGGTGCGCAACCTCTGCTGCAACCGGGCGAGCATTTTGAATATAGCAGCGGCACCATGGTGGCTACCCCGGTGGGCACCATGCAGGGCAGCTATCAGATCACCGCCGAGGATGGCACCCAGTTTGAGTGCCCCATCGCGCCATTCACCCTCAACATGCCGCGCGTATTGCATTAGCAGTACGCTCTGCCACCCACTTGCGGTACTCACTACACTCCATGTTCAGATCGTTTTACTTCTTGCTCGCCCTGCTGCTGGCTGCCTGTGGTGGTCACCAGCATGTCAAGGTTGAGCCAGTTGCGCCGCAGGCCTGTCAATGCCCCAAGGCTGACCAGCCTGTCCAGGCAACACCTGCCCAGCCTCAGGTTCAGCCTACCCCTGTTCAGCCTGCTCCGGTTCACCCCGCAGACCCCAAGCTCAAGCCACAGGAAACCTTGGCTTCTGGCAGCAAGGTGGCCGATTACGGTCTGCTCAAGCCTGCGCGCTGGGAAGACCTGGCGGGGTTTGACCAAGCCGAGTTGGTGCAATCCTGGCCAGCCTGGCTGCAAGGTTGCAGCACCCTGAAAAACCGCCAGCCCTGGCAGGCGGCGTGCGAGGCGGCAGGTCATATGCCAGCGCAGCCTAGCGAGTCCAATCTACAGGCCTACTACCGCCAGTATTTCAATGTCTATCAGGCCAGCAATCAGGATGGCAGTGATAGCGGCATGATTACCGGTTATTACCAGCCGCTGCTCAAGGGCAGCCGCGTCAAGACGGCACAATACCGTTACCCCCTCTATACCCGCCCTGCCGATCTGATTACGGTCGAGCTGTCTGGTTTGTTCCCTGAACTCGCCAACAAGCGGGTGCGTGGTCGTCTGGTGGGCAACAAGCTACTGCCTTATTACGATAGAGCCGAGATTGAGGCCGGGCTGGCGCCACTGGCTGGCAATGAGCTGTTATGGGTCAATGACCCGATTGAATTGTTCTTCCTGCAAGTGCAAGGCTCTGGCTTGATCCGTCTGGATAATGGCGAGGCGGTGCATGTGGGCTATGCCGACCAGAATGGCATGTCTTACCAATCCATAGGCCGTACCCTGGTGGAGCGTGGCGAAATGACCTTGGATAAGGCCTCCATGCAAGGCATCAAGCAATGGGCCAGACAAAACCCGAGCAAGGTGCAGGAGTTACTCAATACCAACCCTAGCTATGTCTTCTTCCGCGAATTGCCTGCGGGTTTACCCGGCCCCTTGGGCGCTTTGGGCGTGCCTATCCTGGGTGAGCGTGTGCTTGCTATTGATCCTAAATACATTCCGCTGGGTGCACCTGTGTTTTTGGCTACGACTCAACCCAATAGCAACGCGCCGCTCAACCGCTTGATGCTGGCGCAAGACACTGGTGGTGCCATTAAAGGTGGTGTGCGTGCCGATTTCTTCTGGGGTGCGGGTGATGCCGCAGGGCAAAAAGCGGGTGCTATGAAACAGCAAGGCCGTCTCTGGGTGTTACTACCCAAGGGCTTTGTGCTACCTGCTGCCACTCAGCGCTAGCCACAGCAAGTCACTGCTGGTAGCGGTTTTGCATTAAATCAACAGGGCGGCATCTGCATAAGATGTCGCCCTGTTAGTTATTGCCAGTCCAGTGGTTATTGCCAAACGTAGGTGTCCATCGCCAGGATGCCATAGGTGTTCTCTGGCTGATGACGTTCTGGCTTGCCCATTTTCTCCGCCGCACCCAAGGCCACAAACAATGGCAGCAGATGATCCTCATGCGGATGCGCACGCACTGCCGCCGGAGCTAGTTGGCGGTAATCAAGCAAAGCCTGCTTATCGCCTGCGGCAATCCGCTGGCCCATCCAGTCACTGAAGACGGGCACATAATCCAGCACGCTGGCATGTCGGTCTGCGCTGAAGAAGTCATGCAGATTGTGCGTGATGGCCCCAGAGCACAGCAGCATAACGCCTTCATCTTGCAGGGCTGCCAGTTGCTGCCCAAGGGCGAAATGCGCAGCAGCGCCCGCATGACTTTGTATCGATAGCTGCGTCACCGGAATATCCGCCTCAGGGTACATCAACATCAGCGGCACCCAGGCACCATGATCCAGCCCGCGTAGCGGGTCCAGCGCCACATCGGGGTAAGCCTCCGCTAGCAATGTTTTGACCTGCTGCGCCAGCGCGGGTGCGCCTGGTGCTGGATACTGTATCTGGTACATGGCGGCTGGAAAGCCGCCGAAGTCGTGTATGGTTTCTGGCTGGCTGGCCACACTCACCCTGGGAGCGCGCGTATCCCAATGTGCCGAGACCACCAGAATGGCGCTGGGTCGCGCCAAGGTCTGCCCCAATCGAGTCAGCAACTCGCCTGTCACACCTGGCTCAATGGCCAGGGTGGGTGCGCCGTGGGAAATAAACAAAGTGCTCATTGCCTAGCTCCTGCTCGATGGGAATGTGAGTGCTGAAAATTAACGACGAGCGCCATCCAGGCTGAAACCGCCAGCACCATGGGCAACGATTTGCAGCAGGCCGCCAGTGATGGCCAGGTTCTTGAGGAACATAATGGTCTGGATCTGGTTGCCGAAATCAAAATGGAACAGAAATGCGGTGGCCAGGGTGAAACCTGCAATCAGCAGCGCAGAGATTTTGGCGTGATAACCCAGCAACAAGGCCAGCCCCAAACCCAACTCTACAATCAAGGCCACACCATAAGCCAGCTCGGGCGCTGGTGCACCCACGCTGGCGATATAAGCGATAGTGCCGCTAGGGTCAGCCAGCTTGCCGAAACCGCTGATGACAAAAATCAGGGCCAGCAGTACACGGCCAGAGAAAGTGCTGAGGTTAAATGTATTCATGAGATTTGCCCCTTAAGCTAAATATAAATTAATGAATGACTGCGTTTGTATGCTGCTGTCTTGGTTCAGACAATGCAGCTGTGCAACATGGGAGCCATTGTATTTGTGGATGGTTTTATTGATAATCCCCAATTATTTTGAATGACTGTCCACCATAGGTTGACAATGAGCCAGCTTGAGCAAATGAAAATCTTCGCCGCCGTGGTCAAAAGCGGCAATTTCACCACGGCTGCCAGCCAGCTAGGCATCAGCAAGCAGTTGGTGAGCCGCAGAATCATGGAGCTGGAATCGCGCTTGGGCGCGCGGTTGCTGTTACGCACAACACGGAAATTGTCCACCACAGAGCTGGGGCGTGAGTTTTACCAGCGCTGCCTCAACATACTGCAACAGGTGGATGAGGCCGAGCAGGCGGTGGCCAGCAGCAGTGGAGAATTACGTGGTCTGTTGCGTATTTCTGCCCCGGTGTCTTTTGCCAGCATGATGCTGGCCCCCGCGCTCAATCAGTTCATGCAATTGCATCCCAAGCTGGAATTGGCACTGGATGTGGATAACCGCCTGGTGGATGTGGTGGGTGAAGGTTATGACATGGTAATTCGCATCACCCAGCAGCCTGACGAGGGCATGGTAGCCCGTAGGTTAATGGATTCTCCATTGGTGTATTGCTGCAGCCCTGCGTATTTGCAGCAATATGGCGAACCCGCTTCGCCATTGCAGTTGGGGCTACATCGCTGCATTAGTGCGCGGAGTGCGGAGTGGCCATTTATCGTCAATGGTGAACCGCTCAAGCTCATGGTGCATCCTGTGCTGCGTTCCAATCATGGCGAGGTGATGTGTGCGGCAGCGGTGGCGGGTTTGGGCATAGTGGGCCTGCCCTGGTTTTATGTGCGCGAGGCTTTGCAGCGCGGAGAGTTGGTGCAGGTGTTGCGCGGCTTTATGGGAGATAGCAGCGCTGTGTATGCCCTATACCCACAACACAGGCAGTCTTCCTTGATGGTGCGTAGCCTGGCTGATTTTCTGCAACAGTGGTTTAGTGCAGATAGAGAGAAAATGGCTGGCTAGAAACGGCTTGCTAATAATGCGGGAGAAAACTCAAGCTGGAAATGACAACGGGAGCACGAGGCTCCCGTTAGCTTGCTTGTAATCAGCTGGAATGAATTAGCGATTGCAAACGTACATGGTTACTTCAAAACCGAAACGCATTTCAGTGACTTCTGGCTTGGTCCACATGATAAAGCTCCTTAGCGAGTTAATCGGGATACATACCGTCAATTGATTCAAGCATGTGGGTCAGACTTTAACCCTCAAACTGCGCAAGCACATGTGTACAAGTCATGAAATCCTGCTCATGATTATCATGAGCGGATTAATAATCTCTTGTCGCTACTTATTACTTATGGCGGTCAGCCGCATCTTCAAGCTTTTCACCACCGCGCTGGATGTCTTGCCCAGCCCCCTTCATGGTGTTACAGCCAGTCAAGAAGATCATTGCGCAGAGCATGACAAAGGCAGTGAATTTTTTCATGGTGCTACTCCTAGTGATATTGGTAGGTATGTGCAATATAAGGAGTCAAGCGCGACAGGAAATTCGGTAAACCACTGAATCGGTTGTAGGACGATGCTGACAGCCTTTAACCCCGTTTGCGCTGATACCAGGTTTTTATCAGGTAACCGACCAAACCAAGTAAGCCGATGAGGCTTGTCAGTACAGCTGCCACTGTCCAAGGCACAGGGAAAGGGACTTGGACTGTTGGGCTGGCCCCATCGCGCAATTCCGGAGGGAAGGGTCTGGGTGTGGTGGGGATGATTTTCCAATCCTTGCGCTCAGCAGGGGCTTGCGCCAGATATTCCGCGAAGGAATAGACAGGCGCTTGGCCAAATGCGCGCTCGCTAGGTATCTGCGGAATATGCACATAGACCAAGGCTTCTATCTGATCAGCCAGGTCACGCTCATAAGCGCTCAGGGGACGATCCAGCTTTCCTGCAACCAGATTCAACAAGTCATGACCTATGGCATCAAACGCCACCGCTGGATAAAGTCGGGTGGATTCCTGCGTTAAATAGTCATAAAGCTGGCGCGCGGCTGTCAGATCCTGTTGGGTCACCGCTACATAAAACCAGGCAGCGATTGCCTGCATATAACCTGCGTGGCCACGGGTGGGGATATTCCAGCCCAGGGTACGCAAAGTGTCTATATTGAGCCCTGCGCAATTGGCGGCAGAGTGGTGATAGAAAATGTCATGGCGATAAAAATGCTGGAACACCCGGTTGATAGCGGTTTGGTAGCGCTGCGCAGCTTCAGCGTTTTTGAGAATGGCGACCAGCATGTATGAAGGCCGATAAAAAGACTGGCCGCTGTTAAGGTCAAACAGATAATTTTCCGCCGGAGTAATGGCGGCAATAATACCTTTCTCACCATAGGCATCCAGGTTGTAAAAGTTATTGACCAACCACTGCGACCAATCCCCATCTTCCCCCACGCGACCAGTCAGCACGGCAAAGTGCCCACCGTGCGCTTCGTCATCATCACCTTGCGCACCGTTCAGCATAATGCCCAGCGCAGGCTTGTCCTGCCATGGGCTGGAGGCTGGCTGGCGTTGCCAGAGAATACGGCTGTGATAAGGGCTTTGAGCACCGCCATGAGACTGTCTCACCAGGGTTTGCAAGGTTTCACCATCCTGCAGCGGGCTGGCTGATGTTTGTTGCTCAAGTTTGAAATCCATAGGCCAGATGGTGCGTATGGTGAATTCACCCTGTTGCATGGTTTGCCCGCCCAGAGCGAGAGGGCGCTGCCTGTAGAACGCCCAACTCGTCTGGTCCAGATAGGACAGGTTGGTGGGAATCTTGGGCACGACCTGCAAGTCAATCACGCTGCCATCAGGCACTCTACCTTTATCAAGCAAGTTGGCTTGGGCAGGGCTTGCTTGTAGCTGCACTCCTTGCAGGCGTTCTGCTATGCCTCTCCAGATTAATGGCGGCAGGGGTTTTTCAGTCACAGGCAACTGCGCAGATTGCCGTACATCTTCTTGCGCAGCGAGAGCCGGGGTAAATGCCGTAATGTTGTTTTGATCAAGCGCTACGGACAGGAGATCGTGTTCGAAATACCATGCCGCTTGCGGCAGGATGCCACAGCTAGTGCAGTCTGCTGGTACGGTGTGGAACGCCTGCGCGGGATAAAGGCCTAGCCACTGTGCGCTGCTGGCCGGGTGTTCAGCGCTCCAGACAGTGCTGACTGTCAGGCACGACAAGGCAATACTCGCATGTAGTAATGGGTTTTGCATGAGGCACCTGTCTAGTGGGATTGGCGGATGCGTAGCCATGCCAGCAGGCTGATGGCCGTGAACACGAGAAGACCTATGATCATGGCAGTTGGCACCACAGGGATCATCAGCTTGCTGAGCCAGATGTAGATACCCATCAGCAAGAGCATGCTGAAATTCTCGAACAGGTTCTGGATGGCGATGGCATGGCCAGAACCCACAGATTCATGACCGCGCTCCTGCAACAATGCGTTCAGTGGCACCACATACATGCCGCCGAGAAAACCTATCAGCAACAGACAGCCAGCGGCCATATAGAGGTTGCTGGAGTAGGCAAACAAGGCGATGGCCAGGCCTATCAATACCCCGGCTGGCAGGGCGCGGTTGATGGTCTTGAGTGAAATCCAGCGCGCTGCCGCCACTGCACCCAATGCCACGCCTATGGCCACTGCGCCACTGAGGTTGGCGGGGGTGCTGTAATCATGAATATTCAACGCCACCGGAACCCAGGCCACCAGCAGAAAACGCAGGGTGCTGCCCGCGCCCCAGAAGATACTGGTGCCTACGATGGAAAAGCGGGCATCGGCATCGCGCATCAGCGTACGTGTGGCGCGGGTGAAATCTTTAAACAGCATGACGAGGTTGAAAGATTCCAGCTTATGCGAAGGCGGCAACCTTGGAATCAGCAGGTTGATCAGTACCGCCAGTAGGTAAGCGCCACTGATGGCATAGAGCGACCCGGTCAGCCAGTGGTCGGCAAGCTGGCCGCCCAGCACCGCACCCAGCAGAATGGCGACGATGGTGGAACCCTCCATCAGGCTGTTGCCCTTGACCAGTTTATCTAGCGGCAGCATTTGCGTGAGGATGCCGTATTTGGCTGGGGAGTAAGCCGCCGCACCCAGGCCCACCATGCCATAAGCCAGCAGGGGGTTGAGTCCAGCCAGCATGGCGCCCGTGCCCAGTAGCTTCATCAGATTGGCAATCACCATCACCCTGCCCTTGGGCAAGCTGTCGGCGAAGGGGCCAACAAACGGCGCCAGCAGAATATAGGCAATCACAAAGAATTCCTGCAGCAAGGGAATTTGCCAGGCGGGCGCACTACTAGCTCTGAGCAGGGCGATGGCAGCAAACAACAAGGCATTGTCGGCCAGCGCTGAGATGAACTGCGCCAGCATGACGGCGATCATGCCGCGGCTGAGCAGGGATGTGTTGACGGGTGAAGCGGCTATTGCAGGTGCTTGCATGATCTTGTCCTTGAGTGATCTAGCTGGTTTCAGCCATTTTTTTCAGTGTCACGTAGTCAATCTTGCCAGTGCCCAGCAGCGGCAGGGTTTTGACGACGATGATTTTGCGCGGCACGGACAGCTCGGTATGGCCAAGTTTCTTGGCGGCCTGGGACAGTGCTTCACGTGCAAGCTCGGGGTCTGTGGTGTAAAGCAGGATAGTCTCGCCACGCTGGGCATCCACGCGTGTCGTCGCTGCATGTTGCTGTTCTGGGGAACACAGCCTGGCCAGGGATTCCACGGTTTCCAGCGAGACCATCTCGCCCGCAATCTTGGCAAAGCGTTTGACGCGGCCCTGAATGGTGATGAAACCGCGCGCGTCGACGCTGACAATATCGCCAGTGTCATGCCAACCCTCGGCAGGTGGCTGCAAGACGCCAGGTTGTGCATACAGCAGATAGCCCAGCATGATGTTGGGGCCTTTGACCTTGAGCAGACCACCCTCGGTGATGCCGGGTACTTCTTCCAGGCGCATCTCTATGCCAGGCAACAATTGACCTACGGTACCGATCTGGCTGGCCATGGGCGTGTTCACCGCCAGCACAGGCGCAGTCTCAGTAACGCCATAGCCTTCCAGAATGCGGATGCCGAATTTTTCCATCCAGGTTTTGCGGACTTCGCTGTTGAGCTTCTCGGCGCCGGCAATCACATAGCGCATCTTGTAGAAGTCATAAGGGTGGGCAAACTTGGCGTAATTGCCGAGGAAGGTGCTGGTGCCGAACAAGGCGGTACAGCCGCGCTCATAGATAACTTCGGGAATGATGCGGTAGTGCAGCGGAGAAGGATAAATGAAGACCTTGCTGCCCGAAACCAGCGGCATGATGGCGCCACAGGTGAAGCCAAACGAATGGAACATGGGCAGGGCCATCATGAATTTATCGCGGTGTGAGAAATCAATCACGGCGCGGATCTGGGCAATATTGGCCAGGATGCCGCGGTGGCTGTGTACCACGCCTTTGGGCTTGCCTTCAGAGCCTGAGGTGAATAGCACCACGGCAGGGGCATCCACATTGTGTTGCTGGGCAATTCGCGCGGGGCAGCGCAATGCATAGGCCACCAGCCAGAGCTTATCGCGCCAGCTGAAGCCAGCGCGCATATCTTCCAGGTAAAAAATTTCCAGCCCGGCGAGTTTGGCCACCACTTCTTCCAGCTTGGCGGCTTCTATGAATTTGCGGGAAGTAATCACCGTCTTGATATTGGCTGCGGTACAGGCATCCTGCATGCCGCTGGTGCCCGCGGTGTAATTGAGCATGGCGGGCACCCGGCCCATGGCACTCATGCCGAAAATCAAACACACGGTATTGGTGACGTTGGGCATCAGTACGGCCAGCGTATCGCCGGGGGCGCTGATCTTGCTGACCAGCCGGCCCAGTGCCAGGCTTTTCTTCAGCACGCTGCCATAGTCTTCTTCCACCAGTTGCATATCCTCCACCAGCTTGTGCTTGCGGCCATAAATGCGTATGGCCTGCAGCAATGCGCCATACAAAGTATTGCTGGGCTCAGAGCGAAACATCAGGTCTTGCAATATGGCCTGCATGCGCTCTCCCGCAATTCGCCTGCGCTGCTTGGCACTGGGGGCGTCGGGCATGGGGATGTGAGTGGGTGGCAGTATGGTGAGCCTGATCTTGGGTAGCAGTGAGTGTGGATAGTCACTGGCCAAGCGGCTGAAATAGCTTCTGGCCGCACCATGGATGCGCACTGGCAATATGGTGGCCCCAGTCTTGGCCGCGACAAATGCCGGGCCATCGTAGGCTTTCATCAGGCTGCCAGTCAGCGTGATGCGGCCTTCAGGGAAGATCATCACGGATTCGCCTGCTTCCAGCAGACGTATGACTTTCTTCATGGCCAGTGGGCTGTTGGTATCTACAGGCAAGTGCGGTACATGCTTGAGTATCCAGCGGAACAAGGGATTTTCCAGCACCGTGGTGTGGACGACGAAGGTGGTGCGCACTGGCAGGAACAAGCCCATGATGAAACCATCAAGGAAAGACTCATGGTTGCCTATGATCAGTAGTTTTTCAGGCCGGGGCACATGCTGTTGACCCACTACTTCAATACGGAACAACAGTTTCATGATGGTTCTGGTAATCGCGACTAGCATGAGACTCCTCTCTCAATTCTTCTGGTTTTTATGGGACGACTAGATGTTGTGGTCTATGAATTCCAGCACGCTGCTTAAGGCTTCTTGCATATGCGCTTTGTTGATGTAGAAGCGAACTTCCTTGCCTACCTTCTCACTTTTGAGCACCCCGCCATGTTCCAGCACCTTGAGGTGATGGGTAACTGCGGTGCGGCTCAAGGGCATGGTCGCGGCGATATCACCTATGCTGATGCGCTCGCCGGGTTCGAACGAGAGCAGGATGCGCTGGCGATGTTCATCACCTAGCGCAACAAACAGATCGGAGATATTTTTCCAGGCGGGCGGAATATGGGGTACGGTTTTCATCACTACATAATTAGTTATTTAGTGATGAAGGTCAACTATTTTTTCTAAATCGGCTGTGATTCGCTAATATGCTCACTCCACTAGCCTTATCTGGCTGGCGAACATCATGGTGCTCGTCAAATTTTGAGTGAAAAGGTGTCATGCAGGAAATTGATATACAGGGACTAGCCAGTCAGATTACCCAGGACGGTTTTTGCTTTGTGCGTGGGCAGCAAGTTCGCGCCAGGCTGACCGCCATCAGAGCCGATGCCCTGGCAGACTGGGCGGCACTGGATGCCAGCTGGGATGGCATGCCCCTGGATGAATATATGGCTGACGGCGGCAGTTATCGTCGGCGTCGTTTTGCCACGCTGAGCGCAGAGGCACAGGGGCCGATTGTGCTGGAGCCGCATCAGCCACATTACCAGAGCCGTGAATACAACTCGCTCAATGGCGGTATCGCCCGCATTTATGAGCCCATACCCGAGGCCTTGATTCAGGGCGAGACCCTGCAGACGGTGATGCTGTTCTGTAGAGATTTGTTCAGTCACCTCAAGCCCGAGGCACGCTGGCATATTGAAGCTCACCAGTTCCGCATTGAGGCCAATCAGCAAGTAAACGGTTTGCCAGCCCCTGAAGGGATACACCGCGATGGCGTTGATTATGTGCTGGTGATGATGATCAAGCGGGTGAATATTTCCAGTGGCACCACTACCTTGCACAACCTCAATAAAGAAGTGCTGGATAGTTTTACCCTGACCGATCCATTGGATTGGGCATTGGTGGATGACCTGCGCTGTATGCACGGCGTTACACCTGTAGAACAGATAGATGCCACGCAGGCAGCGTATCGCGATGTACTGGTCATTACCTTTGCGAATAAAAACGCCGTGTAATATAAGACGATGATAAGCTTTGCTAAACTTAAAAAAATATAAAAAAACCAAAGCGGGGAACATCATTTGAGAGCAGTCTACCAAGCCTGTCGCCGGGGGGCAGCCAGCATGTTGCGTGCTGCGCGCTGGCTTCTTGGCTTGCTTGCACTGCTGCTGATTTCTACCCTGGCTCCGCTGCAAGCCGCCCCGCTCGAAAAAGTCACGCTACAACTCAAGTGGTATCACCAGTTTCAGTCTGCAGGCTACTACGCAGCGCAGGCCAAAGGCTATTACCGCCAGGAAGGCTTGGATGTACAGATAGTGCCAGGCGGTGCAGGCAATTCCTCCATCAAGTCGGTCACCAGTGGCAGGGCACAGTTTGGCGTAGGTGATACCGAGCTGGTACTCGCCCGCGCTGAAGGTGAGCCTGTGGTAGCGCTGGCCGCAATCTTCCAGCATTCGCCCCATGTCCTCCTCAGCAAGCAATCCAGCAATATCACTACCCCGGCAGACCTTGAAGGCAAGCGCATCATGCTGGCCGCAGATAGACGCGATGCCCAGCAAAAAGCCTTGATGATCAAGGAAGGCGTCAATTTACAGAATCTGATTCTGATGCCGCACAGCGGCAATTTGCAGGATCTGCTTAATGACAAGGTAGATGTGATCTCTGCCTATGCCACGGTTGAGCCCAATATCATGATGGAGCGCGGCTATCCGCCCGCGATATTGGCGGCCATGGATTACGGCATTGATTTCTATGGCGATACGCTGTTTACCTCAGAGTCTGAAATCGCCGCGCATCCTGATCGCGTAGAAGCCTTTGTCCGTGCCTCGCTCAAGGGCTGGAAGTATGCGCTGGATAATCCGCACGAAATTGCCCAGTTGATCCTGCGCATGCCTGGTGTCGCCGAACGCAAAGTGACACTGAAGCAATTGATGTATGAAGCCCGCGATATGCACCGCTACATCCTGCCAGAAGTGGTAGAGATCGGGCATATGAATAAGGCGCGCTGGGAATTCATTGCCAAGGTCATGGCCGATATTGGCCTGATCAAGCCGGGCTATGACCTCTCGGGCTTTATCTACAAAACCAATACCGAGAGTACCCATCTGGTGCGCTGGTTTGCAGGTACCACTTTGCTGGTGGGCGTGGTCATGGCCCTGGTGCTGCTATGGAATCTGCAGATACGCAGGCGCGTGCTGGAGCGTACACATGCACTCAATGCCGAAATCCAGCAGCGAAGGTTGATTGAACGTGAGCTGCAGTCCAGCCAGGAGCAGGTACGCCTCACCTTCCACGCCGCTGCCGCCGGGATAGCCATGATCAATAGCGATGGCCGTTTTCTGCTGGCCAATCCGGCATATTGCGAGATCGTTGGCTATACCGAAGAAGAGTTGAAGCAGCTACGCTGCCATGACGTCAATTACGAAGAAGACAGCCTGTTGGCGCGCGAGAACCGCGAGCGTTTGATACGCGGCGAGATTAGCCATTCCGTGGTGGAAAAACGCTATCGCGCCAAATCTGGCCAGCCAGTCTGGGTGCGCATCAGTGCCTCCATGGTGCAGGGCGCAGATGGCAGCCATGACAATCTGATCAAGGTGGTAGAAAACATAGAGCAGGAAAAACGCCAGGAGAGCTTGCAGGTTGAGCAACGGCGCCTGCTGGAACGCATTGCCATGGGTGCCGAGCTGGACGAGGTATTACTTGCCGCCGTGCATTTGATAGAAGATCAGTTCCCGGAAATATCCTGCTCCATCATGCTGCTGGAACAAGGTGAATTCTTGCGCCATGGGGTTGCCGCACGCTTGCCACGCAGTTTCCTGCATGATGTGCAGGGCATGAAAATCGGGCCTAACACTGGCTCATGTGGCACTGCTGCCTATGAACGCAGAACCGTGGTGGTGTCTGATATCCAGCATGACTTGCTATGGCTGGATTACCGTCAACTGGCGCAACGCCATCGTCTGCGCGCCTGCTGGTCCATGCCTATATTTTCCAGCACGCAGCAGGTGTTGGGTACGTTTGCCGTCTATGGCCGCGTACCGCGCGTGCCGGATCAGCGTGAGATGGAACTGGTCAGCGCCTGCTCTCATATCGTTGGCCTTGCCATTGAGCGCAGCCGCGCTGAAGAACAACTCAAGCTACTAGAAGCCAGCGTGGCGTGTATCAATGACATTGTGCTGATTGCAGAAGCAGATCCTGAGCAGGACAAGCCGCCGCGCCTGATCTTTGTCAACAAGGCCTTTGAGCGTTTGACAGGCTATAGGGCCGATGAGGTGCTGGATTTGCCCCCAGGCTTGCTGGATGGCCCGAATACGCAGGTTGAAGAACTGGTGCGCGTAAAACAGGCTTTGAAGCAAGGTGAGGCGGTACGTACCGAGCTAATCAACTACAAGAAAAATGGCGAGGAAATGTGGCTGGAGATGGAAATCCTGCCGATTGCCAATACTGCAGGTCAATATACCCATTGGGTGGCGGTGGAGCGCGACATCACCGAACGCAAGGCGGCAGAGAATAAAATCCAGCGTCTGGCTTTCTACGATATGCTGACCAATCTGCCCAACCGGATTTTATTGCTGGATAGATTGGAGCAGGCACTGCTCAACAGCAATCGTCTCAATCGCTCCGGTGCCTTGCTATTCCTTGATTTGGATAACTTCAAGACCCTCAATGATACCCATGGCCATGATGTCGGCGATATGCTGCTGGAGCAGGTGGCGCAGCGCATCGTCAGTTGCGTGCGCGTGACCGATACCGTGGCGCGCCTGGGTGGCGATGAGTTTGTGGTGGTGCTGGAGAATTTGGGTGAGCTGGCAACCGAGGCCGCCCAAGATGTCAGCCTGATTGCAGAGAAGATATTGCAGGCCTTCCAGCAGGGCTTTGAGCTTTCAGGGTATGAACATTATTCTTCCGCCAGCATAGGGGTAGCCTTGTTTGGCAGCCAGCAACAGGTGGGCGTGGACGAGCTCTTGAAACGGGCTGATCTGGCCATGTACCAATCCAAGGCAGCGGGTCGTAATACCTACCGTTTCTTCGACCCCACCATGCAGGCCTTGATCACCGAGCGTGCCGCGATGGAAGAAGACTTGCGCCAAGCAGTGCGTCGCGACGAGTTGCAATTGTTCTATCAATCCCAGGTGGATAGTGATGGCCAATTATTTGGCGCTGAAGTACTGCTGCGCTGGCAGCATGCAACGCGTGGCCTGCTTTCTCCCGCAAGCTTTATTACCCTGGCCGAGGAAACTGGCTTGATTCTGCCCATAGGCAACTGGGTGTTGCGCACGGCATGCAAGCAGCTGGTCCAGTGGGCCAAGCGCCCTGAAACCGCGGAGTTGAGCCTGTCGGTCAATGTCAGCGCGCGTCAGTTGCATCAGCCGGATTTTGTTGATCAGGTCATGAACATTCTCAGCGAAACCGGAGCTGATCCGCAGTATCTCAAGCTGGAGCTGACAGAGAGCATGCTGGCGGAAAACATGGAGGATATGATCATCAAGATGAATACGCTCAAGAACATGGGCGTAGGCTTCTCTATGGATGATTTTGGTACTGGTTATTCCTCGCTGGCCTACCTCAAACGGCTGCCCTTGTCGCAATTGAAGATAGACCGCTCCTTTGTGCGTGATGTGCTGGTGGATAGCAACGATGCCTCTATCGTCCGCACCATCATTGCCTTGGGGCAAGGGCTAGGCCTCAAAGTCATTGCCGAAGGTGTGGAAACCCGCGAGCAACAGAGTTTCTTGGCGCAACATGGCTGCCTCGCCTATCAGGGTTATTTGTTTGGCTTGCCCGAGCCACTACAGCAATTTGAGCAGAGCTTCAATCTGGGCCGCTCATCAGAGTGACATGCGAGGTTGACATGGCGAAAGTGATGGGGAATGATTCCCGGGCAATATCATTATTTCAATCATAATCTGCGTGTGCAGAAGGAGAAGCCCCATGAAACATTTGCTCGCTAGCCTGATAACCGCCAGCGTACTTTCCGGCATGGCCTGGAGTGTGCAAGCTGCCGACGAAGAGTTCTATGGCGTGATCGAAAGCCGCCCCAAGACTGATGTTGGACAGTGGGTGGTAGGTGGTCGCAAACTGGACGTGACCAAGGATACAGAGTTGGAAGAAGAACACGGCCCCTTGGTAGTCGGTGCCTGTGTTGAAGTGGAAATCGAGGACGGCCTGGTGCACGAAATCGAATCCAAGAAAAAGGAAAAGTGTAAGAAGTAAGCACGGCCACCCGGCTTTCGCGCTGCGGAGCCGGGTTTCTCATTCCCGCGTTTTGAATCCCAGCGCCTTATCGCCAAACATCTATGTCCAAATTTTTCCGCCTGATTGCCTGCTTGCTGTTGCTACAAACCACTAGCGCCTGGGCGCTGCCTGCGATGACTTTGTACAAGGATGCCAATTGCGGCTGCTGCCAGAAATATGTCACTTATCTGCGCCAGCATGGCTTTGAAGTGCAGGCGCATGACAAGGGGCGCGATGAAATGGCGCGCATCAAACAGCAATATGGGGTGACGCGGCTGGCAAGTTGTCACACTGCGCTCATAGGCGGCTATGTGGTAGAGGGGCATGTGCCTGTCGCTGCCATTCAGAAACTGCTCAAACAAAAGCCCAATATCATAGGCATCAGCGTGCCAGATATGCCCATGAACTCCCCAGGCATGGGGGAAATGCAGCCCGGCACCTTGACGGTTTACAGCATTCCCAAAGCTGGAGCTCAGCCTGTGGTGTTTTCGGTGGAATAGGCGCGAGTTCACCAACACAAGTCGCCATGATCCGGGTGTATGATGATGCCGGGTACTGATCATGATCGCCTGAAGCGATAGTCCAGCAACGCATGCAGCATGGGCTGATGCAGTGATGCAGTGATGCTCCGATCAAGCACCCTAGCCATCAACCCTTCTAGAATGAAAAGTCGACATGATGCAGGAACCTGCCTCCGCCATCGATATTGCGCGTCAGACACTGATGCAACTTGCTTCGCGCAAGATCCAGCCCACGCCCGATAACTTCCGCACGGTTTATGATGAGATTGCTGGTGTTAAATCAGAAGATAGTTCGCGCGCACTTGCTGATAGTCTCAATGAGGTGCTGCAAGCCTCTAGCCAGCAGAATCCGCGGTATCAGGCCAGTGCGCAGGCCATCAAGCAATCCATAGATAGCCAAAACTGGCCCAAGCTCAAGGAGCAGTTTTTCAATCTGCTGCCCGGTGTAAGTGGCGGTGAGGAAGTCAGCTGGCCAGTGGCCGTCAAGCACCTGCTTAAGCAACTGGAAACCAGCCATAAAGGCGTGACGCTGACGCGCAAGCGTGACGGTCTCAACCGCCTGCTGAACAATTTTTCCCATGACCCTGCCCTGCCGCAAAAAATTCAGTCACTGGCGGACTCCTGGGGCACTGGCATGGCCGAGGAACTGGCACTACCTGACACGGAATTAGGTGCAAGCGCCAGCAATGCAGCGCCAGGCGCAAACGCAGCATCTTCAGAGCCTGAGCCTGCGCGTGCCTACTATGCGCGTATTGCCGAGCAATGGCGCGATATGCTGATGCGCACTATCAGCCTGATTATCATCCCGCAACTGGCAAGCATGCCGGAGATGGCTAAAAAAGCCGAAACCCTGTTGGCCGATATCCGGCTAGCCTACGCCGAAGATGACGTAATGCGGCAGTCTGAAAACCTGCGCTCGGTACTGTTTACCCTGGAAATGCACGGCGATACCCAGCAGCGCACCCATGATGCCTTGATACAGCTATTACGCCTGTTGATGTCCAGCATGAGTGAGCTGGTGATGGAAGATGAATGGCTGCATGGGCAAACCCTGATACTGCAAGAGATACTCTCACGCCAGCTCAGCCTGGATATGCTTTATGACGCTGAAAGCAGCCTCAAGGAATTGATCTTCAAGCAAGGGCAGGTCAAGCCCAGATTGCTGGAAGCGCGTGATTCGGTGAAGAAAATGGCTGAAGTATTTGTGGTGCGGCTGGCCGACCTCACAGAGAGCACCAGCGAATACCAAGCCAAGATTGAGGGCTATAAACAGCAGATTACCGCCACCGAGGATATTCTCGAGCTTAAGGTGCTGATAGATAAAATGCTGGAAGACACGCGCAGCATAGGCATGAATGTGCGGCAATCCCGTGACATGCTGACCGAAACTCAGGGCAGGGTCTTGGAGGCGGAGCGCCTGATCAAGGAGCTTAACTCCAAGCTGGATTATTTCAGCGAAGTCGCGCATGAGGATTTCCTCACTGGCACCCTCAACCGACGAGGTATGGAAGAAGCCATGGGCCGCGAGTTTGATCGCGCCAACCGCCACGGCACCACCCTCAGCCTTTCCATGCTGGATATAGATCACTTCAAGCGTCTCAATGATCAGCTAGGCCATGTCACTGGTGACAAGGCGCTGGCGCACCTGGCCAAGGTGGTGAAGGAATCTCTGCGCAGTACCGATGTACTGGCCCGTTATGGTGGTGAGGAATTCATCATTATTTTCCCGGGCACCTCAGAAAAAGAAGGCATAGAGATCATGACGCGCGCGCAGCGCGATCTCACGCGCAACTTCTTCATGCTCAACAATGAACGGGTACTGATCACCTTCAGTGCCGGGGTAGCCGAGCGCGAAGCGCAGGAAACAGCAGAAGCCCTGATACCCCGCGTGGATGCTGCCTTATACAAGGCCAAGCAGGCTGGGCGCAATCGCGTCGTAGGCGCCAGCGAAGAGTAGCGTGCAAAGTTAGCTCTTAGCATGCTGCTGCAACGACTGGACTATGACAGCCACTGGTATCAACAATCCCTGGCCTTGCGCGAGCAAGTGCTGCGGCTGCCGCTGGGGCGCAAGCTGGATGCCCACGATCTCGCAGGCGAAGCCCAGCAATGGCATCTGGCGCTGGTGCAAGATCAGGAGATTCTGGCCTGCCTGGTGATCAAGCCTGAGCAGCGCCCTCTAGCCAAGCTGCGGCAGATGGCGGTGCAGCCTGCAATGCAGGGCCAGGGTCTGGGCATGCGTCTGGTGCTGGCGGTGGAACAATGGCTGATCAGCCAGGGTTTTGATCAGATCAAGCTGGATGCGCGCCTCACTGCCTTGGGCTTTTATCAGCGCCTGGGTTATGAGTCGCAGGGTAAGCCCTTCGAGCAGGTAGGTATTCCCCACGTTTTAATGAACAAGAGACTAGTCAGGGATGACGCCCAGCCTGGGCTCGTGTAGCATCAAGACCTGTTGCGCCTCCCCGCCATTCCCGGAACCCCTAGATTTTGATAAATCCCCGTATCCTTAACCGTTTGGCCTTGGCCCTGGTCATTTTTCTTATCGCGAGTATTTTCATTGGTGGTGCCGCCCCAGGCGCAGGCAGTTTGTTTCCCCCACCTTGGGATAAAGTCGTGCATTTCTTCGTGTTTGGTTCCATAGGCTTGCTGCTGGGCCTTGCCTTTCCGCGCTTGCCGCTGTGGGCGATATGGTTGCTGGTGGTCGTGACAGGGGCTGCTGATGAATTCCATCAACTGTTCTTGCCGGGGCGTCAGGCTGGGTTTGACGACTTGCTTGCCGATGCACTGGGTGCCCTGATTATGCTGCCTGTGCTGGCATGGTCGCGCCGGGTTCTGCTGCAAAATTGACACGATATTGCAGCCAGCCACGCTTGCGTCTATCCAAATCCCTGGTCAAGGATCAGGCCATATTGCTCAGCAGCCTGTAAAATAGGCCTATGTCCGATGTCGCCACTTCTCAGCTAAACCTTTCGCCGCTACGTAACAAGCATTTCCTGCAACTGCTGGCTTTCCGCGTCAGCGTCACTTTCTCTTACCAGATCATGGCGGTGGTGGTGGGTTGGCATATTTACCAGATCACCCGCGACCCATTATCCCTGGGCCTGATAGGTCTGGCCGAAGTCATCCCCTATTTCTGCACCGCCCTGTTTGCGGGCTATGCCGTAGATCATTATTCCCGACGCTGGTTTGGTTTCAGTGCCAGCATCGTACTCGTGGTGAATGCCCTGGTGCTGGCTGCTATCGCGGCTGGCCTGTTTTTGCATAATAGCGAGTCCTCGCTGTTTATCTATATATCCATCGCTTGCGTAGGGCTTGCACGCGCGTTTATTGGCCCGTCTTATAGCGCCATGTTTGCGCAGATATTGCCGCGGCAGCAATTTGCCCGTGCTGCCAGCATAGGTAGCTCGGTATTGCAGACTGGCCTGGTGCTGGGCCCGGCCATAGGCGGAGGGGTGATTGCCTGGGCTGGTATCAGCGCCGCTTACCTGTGCTCTGCCTTGTTTGCGCTACTGGCAGCGCTAGCCATGTTCAGCCTCAAGGTTGCGCAAGCGCCCAGCAGTGAAAGTGCTCCGGTGTTTGCCAGCATTGCCCAGGGTCTGCGCTTTGTTTTCAGTAATCAAATCATGCTGGGTGCGCAGGCGCTGGATATGTTTGCCGTGCTGTTTGGTGGCGCGGTGGCCATGTTGCCCATGTTTATCCACGATGTGTTCAATCATGGGCCAGAAGGCCTGGGCATACTGCGCGCTGCGCCCGCGCTAGGGGCCATCGCCACCGGGCTTTGGCTCACCCGGCATCCGGTACAGCGTCATGCCGGGCGCATACTGCTGATCGCGGTGGCGGGTTTTGGCCTCAGTATCATTGCCTTTGCCCTCAGTGGGCACTTCTGGCTGGCTGCGGCCATATTGCTGATTTCGGGGGTGTGTGATGGGGTATCAGTAGTGGTGCGTACCACCATTATGCAGTTGGTAACACCTGATGAGCTGCGTGGGCGGGTTTCCGCAATCAATGGCATCTTCATCGGCTCTTCCAATGAACTGGGCGCGTTTGAATCCGGCATGACTGCGCGGCTGATGGGATTGGTGCCTTCAGTAGTGTTTGGCGGCATGATGACCATAGGCGTGGTCGGTGCGGTCGCCAAATGGGCACCGCGTTTGCGTAGACTCAATATGCGCGACTTGCATTGAGTCTTCTGCGCCAGTAGTTTTCGGCGCGGCTATCTTTCTACCGGATATTGCGCCGGGTCGCTAAAGGCCTTGGCAATCTCGTCATACACCAGACGTATGCGCTCTGGCACCGGGCCACGCCTGGGGCGGTAGACATATAAATCCCAGGATGGCGCCATAAATTCATCCAGCACCGTCACCAGCCGTCCGCTCTTGATATGCGGGATGATGAAAGAAGCCGCCAGTTGCGCAAATCCAACCCCTGCCAGCGCCAGGGAAAGCTCCAGATCAGAATCATCGGTAATAAAGCTATTCTGCTTGGGCGCAAATTGCTGACCATCGACAAAAAACCAGGGCCAGTTACGGCCATTGCTTTTGTCTACCAGCGCGATGGTGGGCACTTCATTAAGCTCTTGCAGGGTACGTGGGGCTTTGGTGCGTGCCACCAGCTCCGGCGTGGCAGCCACGTAGAACGACACCTTGGAAAGAGCGCGAGCGACAAAACTACTGTCGCGTAAAAAGCCCACGCGTACGCCTATATCAATCTGCTGCTCGACCACATCGCTATGGGTATCTGAAAGACGCAAGTCTATGGTGATCTGCGGATGCTCGCGCGCAATGCGGCTGAGGATAGGCAATAGAAACACCCGGCCTATGACGATGGGTGCGGTGATGCGCACGATGCCGCTGAGTTCGCTTTGCGGCCGCTTGCCCGATGGCAAAAACAAATCATCCATCTGGCCTATGGTTTCGCGCGCGCGCAGCGCCAGTTGCTCGCCATATTCTGTAATGCGCATCTGCCTAGTGTTGCGGTAGAACAGCGGCTCACCCAGTATGGCTTCCAGCTCCTTCACCGCGCGGGTTACCGCCTGCGGTGAAATGCTGAGCCTGGCCGCCGCTTCCTTGAAGCTTGAGGCCTCGGCCGTGGCACAAAAGATACGCATCATTTCCAGACGATTAAGCATGAATGATTCTCGATACCAATATCAATAAGCGACGAATGTTATTATTCCATAAATTGGAATTCTAAAATAAGTATATTTCCATTTATTCAATAGGGGAATTTGCGCATACTCGGCCATGTATTTGATTACTAACGATATATTCTGTTGGATATAACGGGGTGAATCTAGCCTTAAGTCTAGCCTTTATCTAGCCTGAATATAACGCGAGTAGAACCTGAAAGGATCATCATGGTAACGCTGGAAATTAATGGCACAAGCAAGCAATTCGATGTGCCGAACGAGATGCCCATACTCTGGGCACTGCGCGATATTGCGCAACTCACAGGTACCAAGTTTGGCTGCGGCATGGCGCTATGTGGCGCTTGCACCATCCATCTCGACAATGAACCAGTGCGCGCCTGCGTCACCCCGGTTTCTGCTGCAGTCGGCAAGAAAATCACCACAGTAGAACATATAGAACATGACGCAGTAGGTAGCGCCGTGCAAAAAGCCTGGCTGGATCTGGGTGTGGCGCAATGCGGTTACTGCCAGGCGGGTCAGGTGATGGCGGCCACTGCCCTGCTCAAAACCACACCCAACCCCAGCGATGAAGATATTGATGAAGCCATGAGCGGCAATATCTGCCGCTGCGGTACTTATCCACGCATACGCGCAGCCATCAAGCAGGCAGCTTCTGGCGTCAAATCTGCTCAGCCCAAGCAAGGAGCCAAATCATGAGCGCGGAATTGATGCTGGATACATCCAATCAGCCTGACCTCAAGCGCCGTAGCCTGCTCAAGGGCTTGGGCCTGGTCACAGGTCTCGCGCTCACCGTAGGGGCCAATGGCCTGGTGCGCGCCGCAACCGCGGAAGAGCCTAAGAAATTTGGCGGTGACGCCATGCCCGGTGGTCTTAAGGATGATGTGCTGGTGTTTGTCTCCATAGACAGTGATGGCATCGTCAATATTGTCGCCCACCGCTCCGAGATGGGTCAGGGCGTGCGTACCAGCTTGCCCATGGTGGTAGCCGATGAACTTGAAGCCGATTGGGCCAAGGTGCGCGTGGTGCAGGCTGAAGGTAATGAAGCCAAGTATGGTAATCAGAATACCGATGGCTCACGCAGCATACGTCACTCCTTCGAGCCTATGCGCCGTGTCGGTGCCAGTGCACGCATGATGCTGGAAGCCGCCGCAGCCGCGCAATGGGGTGTGCCTGTGACTGAAGTACAGGCCAAGCAGCACCAAGTGCTGCACAAGCCCAGTGGCAAGACCCTGGGCTATGGCGAGCTGGCAGCGGCTGCCGCCAAGCAGAAAGTGCCCACTGCCAAGGCTTTGCGCCTGAAGTCGCCCGCAGAATTCCGCTATATAGGCAAACTCAACACGCGCAATATTGATGGTCGCAAAATTGTCACCGGCGCTACCCACTACGGCATAGATACCAAGCTGGAAGGCATGCTGCATGCCGTGATTGCCAGGCCGCCAGTATTTGGTGGCAAGCTGCAAAAGTTTGATGCCAGCGCCGCGCTCAAGGTGCCTGGTGTGGTGAAGGTGCTGGAGTTGAAAAGCAGCGCCCTGCCACCGCTATTCCATCCGCTGGGTGGTGTGGCCGTGTTGGCGACCAACACCTGGGCTGCAATCAAGGGCCGTGAAGCGCTGAAGCTGACTTGGGAGCACGGTGAAAACAAGGCCTATGAATCCAAGGCCTACCGCAAGACACTGGAAAATGCCGCGCGCAAGCCCGCCAAGGCCGTGCGTAATAATGGTGATGCTCCTGCTGCGCTGGTCAAGGCCAAGCAGCGTTTCGAGGCCGAGTACTACCAGCCGCATATCGCCCACAGCTCCATGGAGCCGCCTGCTGCCACCGTACGCATTATTGATGGTAAGTGCGAGGCCTGGGCGTGTGTACAGGCACCGCAGGCTACATTAGAAACCGTCTCCGCGCATCTGGGTTTCAAGCCTGAAAACGTCAAGATCAATGTCACTCTGCTGGGTGGTGGTTTTGGCCGCAAGTCCAAGCCTGATTTTGTTGCAGAAGCGGCCTTGCTGTCGCAGGCCATGGGCGGCAAGCCAGTCAAGGTAACCTGGACGCGTGAAGATGATATCCACCACGATTACTTCCACACTGTGTCGCTGGAACGCCTGGAGTGCGCGCTGGATGCCAAGGGCTTGCCTACGGCCTGGCTGCACCGCTCCTCTGCACCCACCATAGCCTCGACCTTTGTTGCCGGGGCCAAGGGTGGCGCACCGTTCGAGCTGGGCATGTCTGCGGTCAACATGCCGTTCAATATTCCTAATGTACGCGTAGAAACCACAGAAGTGCCTGCGCATACACGCATAGGCTGGTTCCGTTCGGTATCCAATATTCCTCATGCGTTTGCCGTGCAATCCTTTGCCAACGAACTGGCGCATAAGGCCAAGCGCGATCCCAAGGACTATTTGCTGGATCTGCTAGGCCCGGCACGCAAGATCAATCCGGATGATATTTCCGATAGCTGGAATTACGGCGAATCGCCAGAGCGCTATCCGCTGGATATAGGCCGTATGCGCAATGTCGTTGAGCTGGCCTGCAAAAAGGCTGACTGGGGCCGCAAGTTGCCCAAGGGCCATGGTCTGGGTCTGGCCTTGTGCTATAGCTTTGTCACCTATATCGCCACCGTGGTTGAGGTGGTGGTGGCGGACGATGGCAGCATCAGCATTCCACGCGTGGATATCGCCGTCGATTGCGGGCCGCAGGTCAACCCGGATCGCATACGTTCACAGGCTGAAGGTGCTTGCATCATGGGTAGCAGCCTGGCCTTGAGCGGCGAAATCACCTTCAAGGATGGCATGCCACAACAGAGCAATTTCCATGAGTACGAAGTGCTGCGCATAGACGAAGCCCCACGCGATATCCGTGTGCATATCGTCGAGCATGGCCTGGATGTACCGCTGGGCGGCATAGGCGAGCCAGTGACACCTACCATGGCCCCTGCCATCTGCAACGCCATTTTCGCGGCCAGCGGCAAGCGTATTCGTACCCTGCCCATCCGTGATCAGTTGAAGAAAGCCTAAGGAGTCATCCATGCATGCCTTGGAACTGGAAGTGCTGAGCCGGGCGGCAGAGTGGCTGGCGGCAGGACATACCGTGCATTTATGCACCGTGGTGAAAACCTGGGGCTCAGCCCCGCGCCTGCCGGGGGCGCTGATGGCAGTGCGTGCCGACGGGCAGATGGTAGGCTCGGTGTCTGGCGGCTGCATAGAGGATGATCTAATAGCACGTGCACGCGAGGGCAGGCTGACGCCGCTGAGTGATTTGCTGGAATATGGCGTCAGTCGCGATGAAGCCCAGCGCTATGGAATCCCCTGCGGCGGGCGTCTGCAAATCTGTGTAGAGCAATTGCAGGATGTTGCCAGTGTGCAGCCGCTACTGGACAGCTTGCAGGCGCGGCAGTTGCTACGCCGCTCCATCAGGCTGGGCACGCATGAAGTGGAACTGGGTGAAGCCATGCCTGGCTCCATGGCTGCCATAGAAGGCGAGTGGTTCCACAATTACTATGGCCCGCAATGGCGGCTCTTGATCATAGGGGCCAATCAGTTGGGGGCCTCACTGGCCAGCATGGCTCAGGCGCTGGAATTCAAAGTCATGCTTTGCGACCCACGCGAGGAAATCCGCAATCAATGGCAAGTGCCCAATGTGGAATGGTGCGAGGGCATGCCGGACGATGTGGTACTGGCACTGGCTGCCGATCATCACACAGCCATTGTTGCGGTGACCCATGACCCCAAGCTGGATGATATGGCCTTGCTGGAAGCGCTGAAGTCGGATGCCTTCTATATAGGCGCATTGGGTTCCAGGCTGAATCAGGAAAAACGTCGCGAGCGTCTGCGCATGTTTGATTTGAGCGAGGAAGAAATAGGTCGCTTGCATGGCCCGGTAGGGTTGCCCATAGGCAGTCGAACACCTGCCGAGATTGCGGTGGCGATACTGGCCGAGATCATACAGATACGCTCACAGCAGCGCAGTGCCGCGCTCGCCAGTCAGGCGATTGCGCATACGCTGAGCACACATTCCAGCCCCAGCTGCGCCAGTTGATCGCTAGCCCTGAATTACTCTCAGGGCTGGCTTAACACTTCTAGCTTCCCAGCGCAGTCAGTAGTCTTTGCGCATCATCCACGGTATCAATATCGGCCACTATGCCAGGGTCCTGGCTTTCCAGTTTGCGTATGTCCAGGCCATGACGCTGCAATACCGAACGTGCACCTTCATCGCCTTGCAAGGCTTCCAGCTCAGGCAGATAGCGCTGGTGGAAGCCCACCGGGTGACCGCGTTGCTGCTGATAGACGGGCACTACGATGCCAGCGCCTGCCACCAGTTCTTCAGCCACGCGCAAAATGGTCTGTGGTTGGATAAAGGGCATATCCGCCAGTGCCACCACCACCCCGTCAGGGATTAAGGTCGGATTGGCCAGATAGCGTGCCGCAGCGGCCAGGCTATCTGCCATCTCCTGCTGATCTTCATTGCACATCAAGACCTTTAACCCAGCTTTTTCCAGCAGTTCCGCCAGCACATGTTCGTCAGGGCGGATGATGGCTACGCTACTGGGTAGGGCTTCTATCAGGTTTTGCGCAGCCACCAGTGCGGTGGGCCTGCCATCCTGCAAGGGGTAAAGCAGCTTATTGCCTTGGCTGAAACGGCGCGAGTGGCCAGCGGCCAATAGAATTCCGGTGATGTTCTTTACAGGGATATTAATTGCAGGGGTATTCATGATTATCTCCAGCTTCAGGCGGCTTCAACTTCGGTGCTCAGTGCATTTTTCAGCCTGAGCATAAAGGCACGCCTGACACCGCTTTGCGCTTGCGGCTGCACCTGGAAGCGCCCGCGCAACACTGCGGTTTCATGATCCATTTGCTCTACCCCGGCGATTTCCAGCTCGCTGGTGATCTTGTCCTTGAAGGCATCGTCCTGGCGCAGCTCCTCGCCTATCTTTTGCATCACTTCCATGATGTGATTGAAATCGCTGTTGACGGGCACTTTGATATCAATCACGGCATAGGCAAAACCACGGCTCATATTGCTGACGGTGGTGATGACGCTATTGGGAATGAAATGCACGCTGCCTTCGTAATCGCGCAGACGAATATGGCGCAATGTCACCTCCTCCACCGTGCCCTTCTTGCCTGCGGCCTCTATGGAGTCACCCTGGCGTATCTGGTTTTCCAGCAACATGACCAGGCCATTGAAGTAGTCTTTGACCAGACTTTGGGCGCCAAAACCCACGGCCACACCCACTATCCCGGCAGCGGCGAGTATGGGCGCGATAGAGATGCCCAGCTCATGCAAAACTTCAACCACGGCAATGCCGCCTATCACGGTACTGGCGATATAGCCGATCACCCGGCCCAGTGTTTCTATGCGCTTCAGTTCTTCCAGATTTTGCTGCGCATGCAGGCGTAACCTGCCCTTGAGCAGGCTGATGGCTTTCTGGCTCAAGCGTATCAGCACAAAGGCGGCAATAATCACCAGAATAATGCGCAGGCCAGACTGTATGTAGTGGGCGAGGTTTTCGTGATTGGCCAGGTTGAGGAATGAGTTCATGGATTTCCTTGTATCGATTCAGGGGGGGATGTGTAGCAGACTTAAAGCTGCAGCCAGTAGAAGCCCAGCGGCGGGATGACCAGTTCGCCACTGCGGGTAGAGATGGGCCTGTCACTGTAGAGTTCGCGTGCTTCGCGGTGCTCGAACAGATTGACCGCATCCAGCTCGCGCAGATTCATAGTCTGCGGCGAAGTATCGAAATTGGCGATGACCAGCACGCGTGAATACATGCCGCGCGAGGCAAAGCGCAAGAACACCATCAGATGTGGATTCTTCACATCCAGCATCTCGCGGTTGTTGAGGTCGGCAAAAGCCGGGATTTGCTTGCGCACGGCAATCAGGCGCTGGATGGCGGTAAAGATGCGGTTTTCCACCGTGCCGGGTTCATGGCGGCGCTTGGCTTTTTCCCAATCCAGCGTGGGTCTGTGTACCCAACGGCTGTCATGGTGCTTGTTTTCATCGGTGAGATAGGTGTTGTCGTTGAGCGTGCCTATGGAATCACCGTAGTACAGCAGCGGAATGCCACCAAAAGCGGCAATCATGCTGTGCAGCAGAATAATGGTGTTGACGCTGATATCAATCGCCGCCGCATCATTATTGAGCAAGGCGGTTTCCAGCCCGGCAAGGGAAGCTAGCGAGCCGGAAATGCGCGCATCTCCGGTTTTCTCGTTGCGGCCAAAAGCCACCCCGGTAGCGCTGGAGTCAGGATATTGCCCGGTGTAGTAATCCACCATAAAGCGCCTGTGCGCCTGTGGGTCATAGCCTGCGGCGCGTATATCGTTGTCGTCAAAGCCCAGGCCAATATCATCATGGCAGCGCACATAATTGAGCCAGGTGGCGCGGTCCAGCTTGGTGGGCAGATTGCGTACGCCTATATCCAGCAGGGTGGCTTTCTTGGTTGCCACTGCTTCCCACAGCAAGGCCATGAAGGTGGGGTTGTAGGCAATCTCGCATTCCTTGGCATTGATGGCATCCTCGCCAAAATACTTGATCACCTCAACCGGGGCCACGATAGCCTCGGCAATGAACAAGGCACCAGGGGCAGTGACCTGGCAGCAGTCCTTCATCAATTGCAGGATCAGGTGCGCCTCGCGCTCGTTCTGGCAGGTGCTGCCTATTTTTTTCCAGAGGAAGGCCACAGCGTCCAAACGTATTACGTCCGCACCGTGATTGGCCCAGAACAGGATGATATCGATCATCTCGATGAACACTGCCGGGTTCTTGTAGTTGAGATCCCACTGAAACTCGTTGAACACCGTCATCACCCAGCGCTGCATGGATTCATTCCAGGTGAAGTTGCCAGGCGCAGTTTCTGGGAATACTTCAGGCATGGTCTGCTCGAACAGATCAGGAATCTTTCTATCGGCGTAGGTGTAATAGTATTCCTGGTATTTCTTGTTGCCCTTCTTGGCTTTTTTCGCCCACTCGTGCTCATCCGAGGTGTGGTTGACCACTACATCCAGCACCAGCAGCATATCGCGCGAGCGCATGTCGGCACTGAGCGCATCCAGGTCGGCCAGGGTGCCATATTTACTGTCTATCTTGCGGAAGTCACGCACGGCATAGCCGCCATCATTGCGGCCCTTGGGGCCATCCAATATGGGCATGATGTGCACCAGGTTGATGCCCAGCTCTTGCAGGTAATCCAGCTTTTCATGCATGCCCTTGAGGCCTTGGGCATATTCCTGACAGTAGAGCGCATAACCCACCAGCTTCTCACTGAGAAACCAGTCATGGTCTTTCTCGCGCGCGAGGTCACGGTTACGCAACTCATTGGCGCGGTTGCGGTATTGCTTGGCCATGACCTCCACCAGCTTGTGCATTTGCAGACGGAAATCGCGCCTTTCACCGTACAGCAGCTGGAACAAGGAGTGTATGGCGTAGAAGTTGGCCCCCAGGCGTATGTAAAAGTGCTTGAGGTCATCTCCCTTGAGCTCAGGGTCAAGGGCAATCAGAATGTCATTCAGCAGTGAATGGGAAACTTGTTCATACATACCGATACACTTTCTTGTTGGATAAGCATAAATTCAGCGCCAATAAACCAAGTTGCTACTCAAGGCAAGGGAGCCTGTGGCTTGATCTCCTCAAAGCGGTAGTGCTGCATGCCCTCAAGAATGCCAGCGGCGAAGTGGCCTTGCGCAAAATACACCTGTTCCATGCCGCGCAATTGTTCCAGCTCTTCGCTGTGGTTGCCCACCACCACTCCCAGGGTGTCGCCCACCAGCATTTCATGATCATTGCCTGAGTCACCAGCCACCAGGAAGTTCCGCAGCGGCACCCCCCACTTGTAGGAGAGGTAGCGTATGGCGTGACCCTTGGACGCGCGTATGGGTAGCACATCAAGAAACTCGCCATGCGAGTAGATCAGCTGCGCAAACAACTGCTGATCGCGCAGCTGGCGGTTGATCTCTTCTATGGAGGGCATCTTGGCCGCATCGACGATGTAACTCAGCTTGAATTCGCGCTGATTTTCCGCCGATTGCAGGGTCAGGCCGGGTATCTGTTGCAGGGCAATCGCCAGATCATCCCTGCGCCATTTGTGGCGGATATGGTTGGCCCAGCCAGTGTCGGGAATCAGCCGTGCGCCATAGTGGATTTCACTGCCCACCGAGGTGATATAGACCTCTGGCGTAGGCACCTGCCACTCCTTGAGAATGGCGACAGCACTTTCCAGCGGCCTGCCGCTGGCAATGCCAAAGGCAAACTGGCCCTTGTGGCTTTTGAGCCAGGAGGTCAATTGCTTGAGCGCACGTTTATCGCCGAGCAAGGTGTTGTCTATATCGCTGATCAAGGCGGAATTAACCAGCGGCATATAGGATTTGCCCGAATCCAGGGTGATGACCAATTGCCTGCGCCAGCGCTTGCGCTCCTTGTGCAGCACCTGGCGTACCTGCTTCATATAGGCGTTAACGTGGGCCTGCCAGTTGTAATGGCGCTTGATGCCCACCAGGCCGCTCTTGGCCCAGATGCGCCAGCGGTTTTTGTCGGTCAGCACTTCCTTGAGCGCAAAGGCGATGGACTGGCTATCCAGGGTATTGGCCAGCAAGCCACTACGGCAATTACGCACAATGTCGCGCGGGCCGCCATCGTCGGGGGCAACAAAGGGCAAGCCGCTGGCCGCCGCTTCTATCAGCGTCAGGCCAAAGGGCTCGGTGAGTGCGGCGTTGACAAACACGCCACGGCGGCGCGCTGCCAGGCGGTAAACCTCGGGCACATCGTCCTGCGTGACATGCTTGGGAATGGCCACTTTGCCCCAGAGATCGTATTGATCAATATCCAGCAGCAAATCCTGCATCACCTGCTGTTGGGATTCCTCCAGTTCGCGTATGCCTTTGCGTGTGCCGGCAACGATGAGCAAATTGGCGGCGGCCTGTAATTCAGCATCTTCGCCATAGGCCTTGATCAGTCCCTTGAGATTCTTGCGCAGCTCCGGGCGGCAGATGGTCAGAATGAGCGGTTTATCTGCATCGGCAAAGAAGCGGTCTATATTCTGCTGCAGGGCCGGGTCTATATTGTTGCGCCCAGGCGGGGAAAAGCGCGTGGTATTGGTGCCTGGCGGAATCACGCGGAAGCGCTGGTGGTCGAAATGGTGATACAGGCTGTATTGCTCGTCTATCTCCTGCTGGGTGCTGGTGATGATCATGGAGGCGTGTTCCAGTACCGCGTCTTCGGCGGCAATGCGGCGCTCGAAATTGAACTGACGCTCAATTGCCTGTGCTTTGCGCCCTGAGGCCAGCAGGCGCGCACGCTTGGGATGGCCTAGCGAATGCCCGGTATGCACTTGCGGGATGCCCAGCAGCAAAGAGAGTTGCTGGCCTACATACCCGGCATCGGCGTAGTGCGTATGCAAAAGGTCAGGCAAGCGGCCGCCTTGTTTGCGCAGATAGTGCAGGCATTGGTCTACCATCTGATCCAGATGCGGCCATAGGGATTCCTTGCGCAGATAGCGCTTGGGGCCGCACGGCAGGCGGATAATGCGCGCGTTGTCTTCCAGTTGTTCCTCTGGTGTGCTGTAACTGGCGGGCAGGCTTTCGTCCTCTATGCGCCTGGTCATCAGGTCTACCTTCTCCACCCCTTCATGCTCTGCCAGAGCGCGTGCCAGTTCTACCACATAGGTAATCTGGCCGCCGGTATCGGCATCACGGCCCAGCTCCAGGTTCTCGGAGCGAATCAGGCCATGCATGCTGATCATAAGGATGTAAATCGGGCGTTCACCCGGTTTGGCAGTGTGGCTGGTGCCTGCTTCAGCGCCAGTATTATTGGCGGTGCTCATAGCTGCCACTCCTTGATGAAGGGCAGGTAGAAATCCTGAGTCTTGGGTGCTGCGCCGCGTATGCCACAGATGGCCCCGGCAAACTGGTGGGCGCGTGTCAGGGTGATATCCATCTCCCAGCCCTTGAGTATGCCGAGGATGTAGGCTGCGGCAAAACCATCGCCCGCGCCTACGGTATCTACCACCTTGATAGACGTGCTGCTGCCGTTGATGCTGGTGACATTGCCGGATTCATGCATCAGCCAGGCACCCGCCTCACCTGCGGTTACCAGCAGGTAATCCAGGCGGAAGCGGTTGATCAGCGCAGCCGCATGCTCAAATGCGGTCTTACCTGGCAGGCGCAGCATGGGGGCCAGCACCGCCAGCTCGTCATCATTCATCTTGACGATATCGGCGCGCAGCAAGGAGCGACGCACGGTGTGCTTGTCATACCAGGGGTCGCGCAGATTGATATCAAGAAAGCGCGGGCTGGTGCCATAGTTGAGGAAATTATCCAGGGCCAGCCTGGCTTCCATATTGCGCTGCGCCAGAGTGCCGAAGTACACCAGATCAGGCTTGGTGGACATGGTCACCATATGGGTGACGCCAGCGTTGATATAGTCGTAGGCCTGGCCGGGCAGAATCTCGAATTCATGGCCATGCTCGGCCATATGCACTTTGACCTGCCCAGTGGGATGCACAGGGTCAGCCTGCACGCCTGTGGTATCCATGCCCAGTTGCTGCATTTCCTGCATCAACTCTTTGCCCAGGTCATCATGCCCTATGCGGGTAATCATGACCGGATGCAGGCCGAAGGCGTGCAGGTGGCGCGCCACATTGAAAGGCGCACCGCCCAGCACACTGCCGTCGGGGAAGATATCCGCCAGCACCTCGCCGAAAATGGCAACGGCATGGCCGTTGTTCTGCTTAAAGTCACGCTGATGTAGTGCCAAACTTGCTCCTTTATTCTTATCTAGAGACGCAGGCACTGCAGCCAGAGTAAACCCGACCAAAATGACCTCGGTCTGGGTGACCCAGCTTAGGATAGTTCTAGCTGCTCAGTTCGATTTTGCTCCAGTCATTGCCGACAGATTCCAGCAGCTGGGCCAAGGCCTTGCTCTTGCTGCGATAGTTGCCGGAATTATTGTCCCAACGCTGTTTGGCAGACCGGTGAACTGGCCCAGAGATGCTGCGTATATGCTCATCCCGGGCGAGATAAATGCCTTTGCGTTCGTTGTGTTGCAGGTCGTTTTCATCAGGTTGGATGGCATTATGCAGGTGAGGTTCAAAAATCAATCCTGATTCTTCAGCTTCAGTCACCATCCACTGCGCCGCGCAAAAGCTTAAGCCAGGCTCGTCGTAACCTCCTCCTACATCGGAATGTACCCCGGCAAACCAGACTTGCTTGAGGTCCAGCCCGGGTTTTTCACTCCATAAGGTAGGTTTGAAATCCTCGCGGTTCTCGTCTATGGAAACCGCATGCCGCGCGCGCAGAATAATCTTGCTGGGCTCGGTGTCATGAAAAAGAAATTCGCGCGCGCCCAGCGTGCCCCAGAAAGGAATCGGAATCCCCAGCGAGCCCACGGTATCCCAGACGCCGACAAACTGAATGTAGGTGATATCTGCCACGGCATACGCCTGGCGGAAGGCTGTGGCTTCAGGGGCATTGGGGCCGCTCTGGCGTGAGCGCTTGCGGTAAAGCTTGTAAGCCTCGGCCACACGCCCGGCGTGCTCGCGCTTGAGCAGGCCGCTATTGCGGATAAACCCGGCCAGCGAGCGCACGGTATAGGCACCGCGGCTGAAGCCGAAAAAATACAGCTCATCCCCCGCTTCATAGTTATGCACAATAAAGCGATAGCAATCCATGATGTTTTTGTCTATGCCGTCCCCGGTTATCCCGGCGCTGAGCTTGTTGCCCTCAGACCCTATGCCCCAGTCATAAAAGGCCACCTGCTCCACCCCTTTGGCGTTAGGTTTGACGCCTTGCGCCAGACTGAGCACATTGGTTGAGCGGGCTTGATCAGGTGAATTCCAGGTGCCATCGGCAAAGATTGCAATACGTTTCATGGTGCTGCTCCCCTTATTGAATGAATTACAAAGCTGACGAGATAAAACGACCTTTCAGATGCAAAAAGACCTGCCGCAATACAGACAGGTCATGAAGAACACTGGCTAACAATGCCAGGCAATAAAAAAGCCGCAGAGTCTGCGGCTTTTTGAAGCGGTATTACAAAGTCCTGCCAAACAACTGCAGGGCCAACTGGTAGCCAGTGGCAGCCAGTTGTGGGTCATAGCGCTCGCCTTCGTCGCGCATAAAGGCGTGCTGACCGTTGAACTCATGCCAGGTAAAGCTCAGGTTGGCATCGGTGAGTTCTTGATAAACCTTGACGCGGCCTGCGGTGGGGATATGGTTATCTTGCTTGCCCCAAATCATCAGCAACTCACCCTTGATATCCGCTAGGCGTTCCATGCTGTGTTGGCCAGGCTGGTTAGGGATGACCTGAGTGTGTAGATCAGTGGCGTAGAAACAGGCGGTAGCCTTGATTTCAGGTTGCAGCGCAGCACGGAAAGCCAGGTGGCCACCGATACAGAAGCCCATGGCACCGATGTTGCCGTTGAACCAGTCTTGTTGCTGTACATATTCGATCATGGCGCGGTTGTCGCTGTCATAACCTTGTACATCCTTGGCAGACTTGTCGGCATTGCCCTTGTCACGGCCTGCATCGTCATAGGCTAATACCGTGCCTATGGGGTTAAGCTCGTGGAAAACTTCGGGCACCAGTACGGCATAACCATGACCTGCCAAAAAGCGTGCGGCACGCTCAATTGGCCCGGTTTGCTGGAAAATTTCAGAGTAGAACAGCACCGCCGGGAAGCGACCTTCACCAGCGGGGCGGTGTACATAGGTACGCATAGTACCTGTGGCGGTCTGCAGGTCGGCGATATGGCTTTGAATCAGCATTGCGTGGCTCCTCCCACTATAGGGGTTTTTATCATTGCCGCTATTCTAGCCTGCCAAACGCCTTCCTGCAGGATAAATCACAGCGGTTTACTTACCTGACAGGCAGGATGACATAAAGCTCTTGCGCTCGTTGCCTTGCAGATTCTTGCTGCTGGCCTCGGTATTACAAGTCTTCATTTTCAACTGCTGCGAATTGTTACTGGCGGCTGGATTGGCCGATAGACAGTTTTTCATGAAATCCTTGCGCGCATCTCCTGCCAGTTTTTTGTCAGTCGCTTCAGCATTACAGGATTTCATTTTCTGCTGCTGGGTATTTTGCGGCGTGTCTGGCTGGGCGGAAAGGCAAGTCTGCATAAACGCCTTGCGCGTATCGCCAGTGAGATTCTTGGTGGCAGCCTCGGCATTGCAGGCTTTCATCTTGTCCTGCTGGGTGCCGGCATGGGCCAGGCCAGCAAGGGATAGCGTACAGAGAACAACAGCAATCAACGACTTCATGGCGATAGGCTCCTTGTAGTGATATCAGGCTGGATAAGCTGCCTGCAAGCCAGCATATCTTATGACAAGTCGTTGATCATTGCTGCAATCCTTAAGACTTTGATGCCATCAGTTTTTATTACTTTATGGGCTACTTGATACTGCTGGCTTTGCCCAAGCGGTTGGCCGCTGCGTCAGGGCGCAGCAAGGCCACCAGATGTTGCAGATAAATAAGCGCCAGGGCTAGGCCATTGGCACCGCGTAAAGCGAGTTGAGTGAGAGCTTGCATAGGGTTGCTTTCATGATGGTTTATGGTTGTTTTATTGTTTTTGTAGGAATTTGCTCAGGTCATGCATGATGTTTAGCATGATGCGTGCCTGGCTTTGCTGGGCACTTGCCAACTCATGAGCAGGCAAGGCTTGATCTTTAGGGGTGGTGAATTGCGTACTGGCGTAGCCATTGATATTCATGGTGGCCTTGACCTTGTCGTCTAGATAGGCAATGCGATACCAGTCTGAAATATAGGTGTAGCTGCGATCTACCCCATTGATCAGGTCATGCCCCAGGGTGTAATCCGCACTGGGGTTTTGCACTCCCAGATAGGGCATGATGGTCGGGATGATATCCATATGACTGCTCATTTCGTTGTGCTCTTGCCCGCTGAGATTGGGTAGCCACAGCACCAAGGGTGTGCGCACCTGCTCATTGACGAAGGTAGAGTTATGGCCCCAGAAACCATGCTCCATGAATTCCTCGCCATGATCGCCAACCAAAATGACAATAGTGTTATCCAGCAACTGGTGTTGCTGCAGATAGGCAAACACGCGGGCAAACTGGCTATCCAGATGGTGAACGGCATTGATATAGCGGTTTTTGATAGGCTCAATATCGTCGCGTAACTCGGCTTTACTCAGCGTGGCGTAATTGATGTCGTCCTTATAGGGGCGGCGGATCACGCTCTCTTCCGGGAAGTGATAACGCGCATGCGGTGACTCAAAGAACATAAAACTGAAGAAGGGTTTGGCCGGGTCACGCTTGGTGATGGCGTCCAGCATGTCGGTGACGTTTTGCCTGTCATTCATCCAGCCTGGCTTGCCATTGCCTTGTAGCGCTTGCATATGTTGCGGCGGGACATGGCTGAACAATGCGCGGTCAAATTCCGGATAGCTGAACATTGCGCTGGTGTAGAGCGATATCTGATACTGCTGTTGTTGCAATACATCAATAATTGCTGCACCGCGCTGGTCGCGCATAAAGGCAAACCAGTAATTGCCCGGCAAGCCTGTGAACATGCTGAACACACCCATGCGTGTGCCATTGCCGCCGCTATAGTTCTGGTTGAATTTCTGCGCACTTTGGGCAAAACGCCAGGTATTGGGCATGATCTCCGGGGTGAGCATATCCGCGCGCCACGATTCCGAGGTCAGCCAGATGATGTTGTAAGGTTTGGCAGGCGCCTGCACAGAAAATGGCTTGAGCGGGTAATTCAGCCGCCCGGCAATATTCAGCTTGGCCCGTTCTACCGTCTTCACGCCCAGATGTTTGAACAGGCTTTTGGCGGTGACAGGGTGGAAGAAAGGCACGCTTTCTGCCAGGCTGGTCATGGTGGGCTTGCCCATGGCATCTTGCGCCGCATAGGTCAGATGTATGCCCAGGCTGGCGATGATGATCACAGGTATCAATGCACGACGCCAAGGAGCTTGTTCGGTGCGAGCACCCTTGGCCATGGCCAGGCACAGCACAAGCAAGATGAGATGCAGCACAACAAAACCCACGACTATCATGGCCATGCCTAGCTGGCTGGCCTGACTGCCACCGAGAGAATCTATCCCGCCAGGCGTGGTGATCAGGTTGATGATGAAGCTATTGATGAACATGCCATACAGGGCATACAGCTTGGCATTGGCATAAAGCAGCAGGCTGGTCAGCGAGGTGGTGATGACGGCCATGGCATAAGAGAATACTGGCTTGCGCGGCAGCACAAGCTGGGTCAGCCAGGTCAATACCATGCTGGGCAGCAAGTAGTAAACGCTGTAGCACAGCCAGCTTGCGACGATAAAGGCAAAAGCAGGTAAGCCACTATCCCAGGCTTGTTGTAGTTTGATGGTGTCTAGCGCCAGAGCCAGTAGTGCGAGATAACTTAGTAGAAAGAAATACGCCAGCGACCTATGCGGTGAATTGCTTATCATGAGAAAATCATAGTAAAAATATAAGCAATATATAGCAAATACGAGGCCAGCTGAACCTTGACTCTGAGAAAATTATTTAATGATTTAAAATCATGGTGTTAGATTTAAGCGGCATGAGGGTATGCGATGCAACAGATGGGATTTCCTACAAATCATGCAGGGTTTTAGGTAGACATCCCTGCAAATTTTGCGGACTAAAGGTGCAGAAATAGGAGGACAACATGTCTTTGCAGCAAGCGGTGAAATTGGCATTGGCCGGAGACTGGCATGGTGCGCACAATATTGCCCAAGATATCGAAAGTGCCGAGGCACACTGGGTGCATGCGGTATTGCACAAGATAGAAGGGGATGAATGGAACAGCCGCTACTGGTACAAGCGTAGCAAACATGAGTACGAAGAATTTACAGACCCGCAGGCTGAGCTGCGCGCGATTGCGCAACAGCTTGATGCGGATTAATGCATTGCGACTTCACTCAAGCGCATGAACTCCATGAACTCAAAGCCGAAGTAATTCAAAGTCAAAGTACCTTAAAGCCGAATTGAGTTAAAGAGAAAATGCGCTGGCCCCGGGTAGAAAACCCACCCGGGGCCAGGCGTTTTAGCAGACCTTAAAGTCTGCAATGTTTAGTGTGAGCTGTTTTTAAGCATCCAGCTGCGGACGACCAGGCTCCGGCCAATCCACGTGGAAGAACTGACCACGTGGCTGATCGGTACGCTCATAAGTATGGGCGCCGAAGTAGTCACGCTGGGCTTGCAACAGATTGGCAGGCAGGCTGGCGCTGCGGTAGCCGTCATAGTAGGACAGCGCGGCGCAGAAGGCCTGCGCCGGAATACCATTGCGAACCGCCAGTGACACAACCTCACGCCAGCTGGATTGGCCTTCTTCCAAAGCTTCGGTGAAGTAAGGGTCCAGCATCAGGTTCTTCAGGCGTGAATCCAGGGCATAAGCATCGGTAATCTTCTGCAGGAAGCGCGCGCGTATGATGCAACCACCACGCCAGATCTGCGCAATCTCACCAAAGTTGAGTTTCCAGTTATAGGCCACTTGCGCCTTGTCTATGAGCTGGAAGCCTTGGGCGTAGGCGCAAATCTTGGAGCAATACAGCGCATTACGTATGGATTCGATCAGCTTCTTGCGGTCGGATTCCAGCTTGATTTCCGGCCCCTTGAGTATCTTGCTGGCTTCTACGCGCTCATCCTTGACCGTAGACAAGGCACGCGCAAACACCGCTGCTGCAATTGCATTGGCGGGAGAACCCAGTTCCAGCGCATTGGCCGCAGTCCACTGACCTGTGCCCTTCTGCCCGGCGGCATCCATAATCTTGTCGACCAAGAAGCCCTCACCCGCCGGGTCTTTCTGTTGCAGAATATCGCCAGTGATTTCGATCAGGAAGCTGGATAGTTCACCCTTGTTCCATTCCTCAAACACCTTGCCTATCTCGTCGGCGCGCATGCCCAGCAAGTTCTTCATGAGCCAGTAGGCTTCGCAGATCAGCTGCATATCGATGTATTCGATACCGTTGTGCACCATCTTGACGTAATGACCTGCACCATCAGGGCCTATGTACTCGGCACAGGCGAAGCCGCCTTGTACAGGTTTGCCAGGTGTGCCACCTTCAATCGGGTTGCCCGTGCGTGGGTCTACCTTGGCGGCGATATCACGCCAGATAGGCTCCAGCGAGGACCAGGCCTTGCGGGTGCCGCTGGGCATGAGGGAAGGGCCGAAGCGGGCGCCAGTTTCACCGCCAGAAACGCCGGAGCCTATGAATTCCAGACCCTTGGCACGTAATTCTTTCTCGCGACGTATGGTGTCTGTCCACAAGGCATTGCCGCCATCAATAATGATGTCGCCTTCTTCCAGGAAGGGGATCAAGGCATTGATAGTGACATCGGTGGCGCTGCCAGCCTTGACCAGCAGAACAATCTTGCGCGGGCGTTTGATGCTGAGGACAAAGGTGGCGAGATCTTCAAAACCCTGCAGGCGTTCAGCAGCGGGTTCGTTGTCCTTGCAGTGGGCGATGAAATCGCGGGTTTTTTCAGGATTGCGGTTGTATACCGAGATCGTGTAGCCATGATCTGCGATGTTTAATGCCAAGTTCTGACCCATGACGGCTAAACCGATGAGGCCAATATCTGCGCTATTTGTACTCATGATGATTGCTTCTTATTAAGTGGGTGGAAAGAAACGAGAGCCCGTCCGGCCACACAGCAATATACAAGTCGGTACAACGACTCCCAGCCCAGACTATAGCCCTATATGGGCAAAGGCACAAAGGCGGAGTGCCAGGAATTTTTGAATTTTGACGCTAGAGATAGAGTTTTGTCGGGATTTTTCAGGAGTTCTCATGCTGCATGGCAGCAAAGTGAGACAGCGCCTGCAAACGACGATTAAGGCTGTGGCCTGCAATCAGCAGCAGACTGCCTGGTATGGTCAACGCAATTTCTGCCGCGGTATTCATGGGCAGAAAAGCAGCACAGCCCACCAAAATCAAACCGCTGGCCAGCAGCAAGCTGGGCTTGAGGTCGGCATGGTGACGCCAGCCAGACCAGGCACCAAACACCGCAGCGGGTAGCAAGGCGGCAAACAGCCAGACATGCACGCTTTCATCGAGAAACACCGACAAGGGCATGAACATGGCCAACCAAGGCAGCACCAGACAGTGCACCAGACAGAGCAGGGAAACAAAATTGCCCAGCTTGTCCCAGTTGAAGATTTTTTGTTTGAGAGCGTTGATGATGCGACTTCTTTGACGAGCAGCGAGTTAACAAACGACAAGTCATTTTAGAACAGTTAGGCCAGGATTAGCAACTTTGTTGCAATGCTGTGACGGCATGCCCATGCGCAGCCTCAACGCGCTATCAAGCTTGCAGACACAGGCACAACGTTTACGAACACTTACCCATCTTTACACAAGTCTTCAAAACTCTGCATTTGCCGCGCTAGTCTCAATCATTAACCACACCATCCGTGGTTTTGGAGAATGAGAAATGCGTACAGCGAGTAATAGATTAAAGTCCCCCCGCACCCTGCTCATGCTGGGTCTGCTGGCTGGCCTGACCCTAAGTGCCACAGCGCAGGCTGACCCCTGGCATGGCGGCCACAGGCGTGGTGGTGCCAGTGTAGGCATCTATGTTGGCCCTGGTTTTTATGGCCCTGGCCCTGGCTGGGGGCCTTATTACCCGCGTGCCTATTACCCCGGCCCTTACTATCCAAGCCCATATTATGCAGTGCCGCCGTATCCCTACACCCCGCCTGTCATCGTGACACCCGCCCCGGTGCAAGTTGCACCGCCAGTGTATATCGAGCAGACACCGCAGCAGGCGCAAGCTCCGTCGCCCCAGGGCGATAGTGGTTACTGGTATTACTGCAAGCCCGCCGAGGCTTACTACCCTTACGTCAAGGAATGCCCGCAAGGCTGGCAAAAAGTCCCGGCACAACCTGCCAACTAAGGCCGGTGTTGATAGCCGTTCAAGGATAGATCATGAAAATTGCGATTGCATTATTACCCGCCCTGTTGCTTGGTGCGTGCGCGACCCTGCCGCCAGATGGTCCCAGCCGCATGGCATTGCCGGGTTCAGGCAAGGGCTTTGACCAGTTCCGTTATGACGATGGCGTTTGCCGCCAGTTTGGCCTGCAACAAAGCGGTTCGGCCAAGGAAACCGCCAAAGAGAGCGCCCTCACCAGCGCTGCGGTGGGTACCGTGGTCGGTGGTTTGCTAGGCGCTGCGGCAGGTGGCCATCAGGGTGCCGCCGTAGGTGCAGGCTCCGGTTTGTTGGTGGGCACCATGGCAGGTTCGGCCATTGCTGCCGATTCTTATGAGGGTGCACAGCAGCGCTATGACAATGCCTATACCCAGTGCATGTATGCCAAGGGTCACAAGGTTGCAGTCTCGGCCAGCCTAGCGCGGCAGCAATATAACCAACCTCAGCTTAGCTCAGCCCCGCGTGCAGCGGTAACCCCGCCACCACCTCCGCCACCGGGCTATCGTGGTGCAGCCCTGCCTTCTGCTGTGCCGCCCGATTACAGAGAGTAAGCCTTAAGTACTCAACATAATAACGATAAAAGTTTTGATGAATAAAACGGGGATTGCAGCCACAGCGCTGCGTTTGAAGGAGAGCAAAATGAGTACACCCGTGAGCAAGACAAGTTTTAGCGCAATGAGCGTGAGCAAGACCAGCTTCAGCAAGATCAGCCTGAGTGCATTGGCAGTGATACTGCTGGGCGGAATGCTGAGTAGCGCCCCGGCCTATGCCGATAGAGATGACAGGCGCGATAACGGCCCGCGGCATGAAAAGCACTGGGATAAAGATCACAAGCGCGGACATGATCGTGGCTATGAGCGTGGTCGTGATAACCGGCATGAGTATCGCCATGATCACGGCGATGGGCGCTGGCAAGCGCAGTCACGCCCTGTGATCGTACATCAGGATGTGCACTATCATTTTCGTGATGCCGACAGATATCGTCTGCAATCGCAATATCAACGCAGCCTGCGTGGTGTGCGGCATGATCATAGGCCTTATTTCCTGCCTGGGTATGCCGTGATTCCGGCATATAGGCCGTATATCACACCAGTGCCTGTGCATGTGTTGCGGACGCTGCCTCCACCGCCTCCAGGGTATGTGATTGGTTATTACCAGGGGTATAACGTGGTGTATGACCCTACTACCTATGTCATTCTTACGGCGATAGATTTGCTGGCGAGGTAGATATAGCGGGAGGGGGGTGGGCTTCTCGCTACTTCAGCTATTGCGAGAGGCTTGGTTTCGCCTTGATGGCGAGTCACTCTCTTTTGCTTCGCCAAAAGAGAGTAACCAGAGAAAAGGCGACCCGACATCACCGCCCCAGCTACGCTGGGTAACCTGCGTTGCTCATGTTTATCGGGGTCTCGCTTAAACTCGCTACGCTCAGACAATCGCGAGCCTATTCCCGATAAACACTGCGCTACTCGGCGGCGCTCACGGGACTGAAAGTCAAAGGCTCCGGATCAAGTTTCATTGAAGAGACTGAGACAGTTAGTCTGTGTCTGACGCTATGCACTATTGCCGAGATATTTGTGGTTTCAGTTTCCATTCCTGCTACTTAACCCCGGCTTTAGCCGGGACGCAGGAATCGGGTCGCCTTTGCTTACATTTCTTTTCGGCGAAGCAAAAGAAAGTAAGTCACCCGACAAGGCGAAACAAGAACTCTCGCTAGCGGTAGCAAGCGACAAGACCACAACTCAATGTTAGCCACAGCAAAAAAATCCCAACCATCAAGGTTGGGATTTAAGGCTGGAGATTGCTTCTTGAAAGCCTGCTCTGGCACTCAACACCACCAGAACCTGCCTGAAAGACGCCATATGATGAATCAGATTTCATTATAGACAATGCCTCGTCAAATCAATGGCATAAACCAGCATGACTTGTAACAGCCATAGAAACAATTTTTAACATTTTAAGTATTCAAGTTTTGTATAATTTTGTAAGGGAAAATAAAAACATTAAATTCAATACCATACTTCGAGGAGATTGCCATGAACCCACTAGCCACCCTGCTTAGCGCAGCCATTTTGCTGATGGTCAGCCTGAATGCCAGCGCCAACCCTGTCACCGAAGATGAAACTAGCCATTCCCAGGCGCATCAGGTTGAGACGCACCAAACTGCTATCGAGCATCAGTCCACCACCGAGGCTACTGCTGAAACCGCCCAGGCCAACACCAGCCAACGCTTGCGCAATGTCACCCACCCCAAAACCGGGCACGTGGTGCAACGCTACGTCGGTCAGTAAGCGGCATCTCCAGCCGCTGGCTCAGCGCCGCGTTATTGCTTTTTAGCTCCGCCATTACTGCGGAACTGAAGGTTTCTGGTAATGCGCTTTCTCCAGTTGCTGCAGTGTGGTTTGCAGGTCAGCAATCAGCCTGCGTGTCATATCCAGGCTTAAAGACAGGCTGGGGCCAGGCGTCGCCTGCTCCGGGCCTTGCCCCATGCGCTCCAGGTAATAGGGGCGCAGGATGATGGTGTCATAGGCATCCAAGGCCTGGGTGGTGTAAGTGACCAAGGGGCATAGAGGCGGGGTCTGCTTGTTTTCCATATTGTTTCCTTTATTGCGCGTCATTTCTGCATTGGCGGCTGCTGTAGCACTGCCTGATTGCGCTGCATGCGCATGCTTGAATAGCAGCAAATAAAAGCACGGCAGGGTGAGCCGCCGTGCTGTTCCGCATCAAAGCTGCTGGCAGTGCTGCTACCAGAAGAAGGCTTTACGCAGTTGCGAAATCGCCACTTCCTGAGCCTGACGCGCCTTGTTCACCACCGCCCCCATGCCGAAGAATTCATGGGTTACGCCTTCATAGTGCTGGTAGTGCACGGCCACGCCATCGTGTGCCAGGCGCTCGGCAAAGTCTTTGCCTTCTTCATACAGCGGGTCTATCTCTGCCGTGATCAGGGTAGTAGATGGCAGGCCACTCAGGCTATCGGCCTTGTCTGGCAGGGCATAGGCGCTGAAGGCATCAATCGGCTCGCTATAGTGCTTGAAGAACCATTTCATCATGGCCGCATTCAGCGGTTTGGCATTGGCGTTTTGCACATATGAGCTATTGAGTACGTTGTTGGTGACCACGGGATACACCAGCAATTGGTGCAATGGCAGTGGCAAGCCGCTATCACGCGCCTTCAGTGACACGACGGCCGCGAGGTTACCCCCAGCGCTTTCGCCAGCCAGCGCAATCTTGTCGGGGTTGCCGTTGATTTCCTGCGCATGGCTCAGCAGCCATGAATAAGCGGTGAAGGCTTCGTTCACTTGCACAGGGTATTGGTATTCCGGTGCCTGGTGATATTCCAGCGATACCACGATGGCTTGCACCCCTTGGGCCAAGGCAAGGATGGAAGACTCATAGACTTTGGTATTGGCAATCACAAAGCCACCACCATGGAAGTAGAGAATCACCGGGAAGGGGCCCTCGCCCTCGGGAGTGTACACAAACGCAGGGATATCACCTACCGGGCCGCCTGGGATGGCGATGCGCTTCACACTCGCCACTTTCGGCAGGGTGACTTTGGAGGGCGGCACTATACCTTGTTGCTGCAATAGCTTGGCAACAGCATCGGTGGGCGTAGGCTGTAATCTGGCTTCCGCCGGGGTCAGGGTTTCTATGGGCTTGCCACCCAGACTTTGCAGGGTGTCCAGTACCAATTGCATATCTGCATCTGCCTTGGGAGGTTCGCCACCTAGGGCTTTGGTCAGGCTATCTACAGGTTTGGAATTGGTGATGGCTGGAATCACACTGGCCAATTTGTTCTTCAGCGAGTCTTTTCTGTGTTCTGTCGTCATGGGGACTTCTCCTATCAGAGTGGCAATGCTTCAAATTAGCCTGTCCCCAGCCGACTATATATGAGGTGATGTACTAAAAGCATGTAGGCTGCCATAACATGCTGCGTCGGTGGATTGATACAGTTCAGCGCCTTACCACCTCAGCCAGCGATGTCCCAGATAAGCCATGATGACCGTGGGTAGCAACATGCCCAGCACATACCAGACCGCAAGAAATGGCGCGGCCATTTCCGGACAATGTAGTGCATAAACGCCAGCGCCTACCCCCCCGGCAAACCAGCCTGCCAGAGCACCAGTCAATACTGGCCGCGTCGGTGCCAGATGGCGCAAAACCAAAAGACTGGCGATGGCCACGGGCACGGCCAGCAAGGTGATGTTCATGACGCAGACTTTCCAGGTGCTACCCCACAACAAGCCCATGCGCAGCGATGGCGTTGTGCCTGTCCAGACCCACAGCGCCCAGCCCCATAAACACAAAATCGGCAGACTCAAAAGCCAATAAGCGACACGTGGGCGCTGACCTGGATAGGCCAGGGCCAGCACTATGCTCAGCCCGAGCAGGGCATTGCTCAGCGGCACGCCCAGTTTGATCCAGAAAGCCAATTGCTGACTGGCTTGCGGCAAATCCTGCCTTACGCCAAAAATCAGGCATAGCAAGATCAAGGACACCAGCACCCCCGCCAGCAACACCAGCGTATTGCGTTTGGCCACCGCATGCCTGGGCACGGGTTGCAAGCCACTGGCCAGCATATTGATTAAGTCATGGCTGTTCATATTTGCTCCTTCCAGATTTTTGCCAGCGCCTTCATGCCTCTATGCACCCCGACTTTAACCGCGGATACTGACATCCCGGTCAAGCCAGCCGTCTCGGCTACCGATCTGCCCTCCAGCTTGGTGTGGACGATGGGCAGGCGTTGATGCTCTGGCAACTCTGCCAACATGCGCGTGAGATCCTTGTTTGAGGCATGGGCATCATCATCCACCACCCGCAAATACTCTGCTTCTTCGTCCAGCGGATCATGCAGGGCTTCATGCCTGGCGCGTCTACGCAGGTAATCAATCAACTTGTAGCGTGCAATGGCATACAGCCACGGCGATAACAGGGCATCCCGCCTGTAGGTGTGACGCTGGGCATGGATGGCGAGCAAGGTTTCCTGCAACAAGTCTTCAACTTCATCGGGCGTGGTGGATAAGCGCCGACGCAGATAAGCCCGCAGCAAGCCACTGACCTGGCGCAAAAACAACTGGTAGGAAGCGGCATTCCCATCCAGTGATTCCAACATCAAGTGATGTAGTTCAATTTCCATCATTGTTGTTTAGTTCGTTTGCGGTACGGCAAAGGTTACAGGCAGATATGCAGCAAGAAACAAATATTTTTCACGCATGCTGTAACCTCTTGCGCTGCCTCAGCGTATTTACAATGGCATCAGGCAAACAATCTTATCTGCCCTGCATTTCAACACTTACATTTAATTCCTTGAAGGAGTGATCATCATGAACATCAAGCATATCGCGGCATTAGCCACTGCCCTCATCGCCAGCTCGGCCCTCGCAGGCTCACCCGCCGAGAAAAAGTGTAGTGCCGGCACTTGCAGCAAAAAAGAAGCAGCGGCAGAGAAAAAGGACAGCGCCTGTTCCAAGAAGGACGACGCCGCTAAAGCCTCTGCAGCAGAACACAAGGATGCCGCCTGCTCCAAGAAAGATGTTGCTGGCGAGAAAAAAGAAGCCTCCTGCTCCAAGAAATAAGGACAGCGCCATGGCTGGTTTGGGTTATCGCGCAGAAATGGCCGCGTGGGATATGTCGGCAGTGGACGCCGATTTTTTTGAAGTTGCGCCTGAGAACTGGATCAGGCGTGACAGAAGCCCGCTTTATGCACTGCGGGATGCTGGCCGCGAGATCAAACTGCATGGCGTATCACTGAGCCTGGGTGGGCAAGCCCCCATCCAGCCCGCTTTTCTCTACGCATTGCGGGAGCTGATCACCGACCTGGGCGCACAACACTACTCCGACCATCTGGCCGCCAGTGGCGATGCGCATCAGCTTTACGATCTGTTTCCAGTGCCCTTCACAAGTAGTGAAGTCACACGCATTAGTGACCGCATCAAGCAGGTGCAGGACATATTGGGCATGCCTATGGCGGTGGAAAACACCACCTATTACACCAATATAGGCGAGATGTCCGAGGTTGAATTTCTGATGCAAGTCGTGGAGCAAGCCGACTGTCAGATACTGCTAGATATCAACAATATTGCGGTCAATCACAAGAACCACCACGCAAGCAATCTGCCGCAATTCCTGGCACAGGTGGATATGCAGCGCGTGAGCTATATGCATGTCGCCGGGCATGAGTTTGATGCACGCTTTGGTTTATATATAGACACCCACAGCCAGCCTGTAGAACCGAGCACACGCCATGTGGCGCTTGATCTGCACCAAAAGCACGCCATCCCTATTCTGCTGGAGTGGGATCACGATCTGCCTGGCCTTCACGATATCAACCAGGAACTAGCATGCTTGAAGACTTCTATCTCTACGTAAGAGGCGCTAGCGATGTCATCCCTGCGGGCTATCAAGAGCCAGGCATGCGCGCTTACCGCCATCTGGTGTTACTCGGTGCCACGCAAATGATAGAGGCGCAATTTCCTCAATTGCGTGAGCAGCTGGGGGAAAGCGCCTGGAAGACGCTGATAGAGACATTTGTGCGGCAATCGGCGTGGACCTCGCATTTTTATGGAGATCTTAAAGATGAATTCCTTGCATTCCTTGAGCGCGAAAGTCAGCGTTAAAATACAGGACCTCGGCCTGCTCACGCTCAGAATCATCGTGGCACAGGAGTTTCTGTTGGCAGGTTATACCAAGCTAAGCGGAGGCCTCAGCGCGCCAGAGTGGTTTAGCGGCTTGCAGTTTCCGTTTCCATTGCAATTGCTGGGCGCCAATCTCAATTGGGTGGCTGCGGGCACAGGTGAAATCGTGCTCGGCCTGGCCTTGCTGCTTGGGCTATTTGGCCGCTTGGCGGCCTTGGGTTTGCTGTATATCACTTTTGTTGCCGTTTACACCGTGCATTTTGACCTGGGCTGGGCGGGCTGGAATCAGATAGAAACCGATGCTGGCCTGGGCTTTAAAGTGCCGCTGCTACTTGGCTTTATGTTGTTTACCATCGTCACGCAGGGCAGCGGGAAATACAGCCTGGACTCATCCCTGGCGCGTAACAAACCTCAAGCACAGCAGGCATAAGCCACCACCCCAGATTTACTTGGCTTCCAAATTTACTTGGCTTTAGCTCCCGCCTCCTGCATTTTGCGCACGGTTTGCTGACATTGATGGATATTCATCTTATCGTTGGCACCCGGGTCGAGGAAGGGCAGGATGGCCGCCAGCGGGTTGATGACGCCCAGGCCTATGGCTCCCAGCACTCTGGCAGCGATAGGGGTTTTCTTGATGCCTATCTCTGGATGCTTGAAAGTGCCATTCAGCAGAATGGGCGATCTGGCGGTCAGCGGTGAGAAGTTTTTGGGATAGGCTGAAAGCTTGAGATTCATCTGCTCCTGACTGAGCTTGATATCGCCATGCAGCAATACCGTGGTGACATCAGTATCCACCAGAGAAAGTTGTGAGTAAGCCATGCCATCCTTGGCCTGGAAGTTGACCACGGCACATTGCATGGGCAGGTTGGCATCACCCTTGATCAAGAGGCCTATGGCTTGCGCAGCGTCTATGCCCATCGCCTCCAGCGCCAGGTGGGATATCTTGCCATCCACCACGTGCAGCGCCACCTTGCCATTGAGGCTGCCCAATAGCTGGGCGGTGGATTCCCCCTGACCCTTGAGGTCAAAGCGGCCATTGAGCTTGCCAGAGATATAATGACTATCCTGCACCTTGCCTTTTGCCACGGCTTGCTCACGTTGCGCAGACACCGCCAGCAAACGCGCCAGGTCTATATCTTCTAGCTGCAGATCTATCTGCCAATCTGCCGGAACTGAGGCTTGCGCAGGTTTGTCTGCGGTATTGGGCGGGCTAGGCTGTAAATTGGTTGCCGCCTTGCCTCTGTTCTTTTCTTCATGAGCAACTTGTGGGTTGTCCTGCGCTTCATGCGCATCAATAGCAATCGTGCCGGACAAGCTGCCAGTGGCGGTCTTGGCGCTGATCTTGGCCAGGGATAACTTGCTCTTGTTAAGGTTGAGATCGGCCTTGAACGGCGCAATGGGCTCGCGGAAAGCCTTACCCAGATCAACGTAATCAATATTGATCTTGATGTTGGCGTTCATACGGTTATAACTGGTGAAGTTAAGCGGTTTGTCGGGGAAGACCTTGTCGCTATCGGGCTGACTGGCATCATTACCAAAGGCCGGGGCCAGATCGGCCAGAATAAAGCGCTTGCCTCTGAGCTCGCCATTGAGGCTGGCTTTTTCCGGGCGGGGATCATAGTGGAAGGTGCCAGATAACTGGCTTTTGCCTACAGTGGCGGAATCTATCCCCACATGCCAGCCCGTGGTGTCCTTGCTCAGATTACCCTGGAGTGCAAAGTCGGAAGTGGTAGGTAGTGTCACATTGAATAAGTCCCCCAGTTCACCGAGTGAAGGCCCCTTGATTTGCAATTTGCCCTTGATCTTCTGCTCACCCAGCGCATCATGCACAGCGCCATCAAAACGCAGCTCAACCTTGCCATATTGCAGCCAACCCTGAGATGAAATAGGGGCAGCATCCATAGACTGATCTGCATGCTGGGCGGCAATAGGCAGAAAACCCTGCGTGATCAATTCACCATGCATGGGCTGGTTTCTGAACATGCCATCGAGCTTGACGCGCGATACAGCCTGCGATTGTTGCGCGCCTTCGTCAGTGCTGAACACCAGCTTGAGTTTGGCCTGACTCAGCACATCCTGAATATTGGCCGTGCCTTGCTTGACTACTAACGATTGAATCACGGGAAAAGGCTTGGGAGTGTCACTGGGCTTTTTACTGAACTGCCAGGTGGAATCGCCATTTTCATGCCGCACCAGATGCGCAGTCAGATGGTCAACATTAATGGCTTTGATCATATAAGGCTCTTCAGGCGGAATACCGAAGAGATCGCTATATCTGAGTTTGAGAGCCACGCCCTGGGCCGACACCAGATGAGGCTCACTAAAACCTGCAGGGGATGATATCCACAAACCACGCGCTTCAGCGCGTATACCACCCAGCAGCCTGAGCTTGAACGGCGCATCTATCCTTACCGAGCGTTGCAACTGCTTTTCCATCAACTGGCTCAAAGGCTGGCGCAGGAAAGGCCAGCCCATCCATTCAAACAGCAGCAGCAATAGCAACAAGCCTGCGAATATCAATAACACCACATGCAGCAGGCGAGCAGCACCTTTGCGGGCGGGCGCAGTACTGTGGCTAGAAGCAAGGTCGTCTGCAGGCATAAAGGCAGTCAGAATGTGGGGATGATGAAGGCCCACTATCGCCAATGTCGCGCTCTGGCACTATCAGGTCTGGCCTAAATCCTTGTAGGTGCTTTGCTTAAACCCATGTAGGTGAAACCTAGGCCGCACATCATCATCCTTGCCGATAATTCGACTCAAGGCTTTTTTGCCAGGCCTTGCAAGCCACGTACTTGAAACTGGTGTTGATCCAGCACTTGGCCCTGCTTATCGGTCAAGCTCAGCACATGCTTGCCCGGCAAGGGCAGCGGCACCAGCACCTGCTGCGTGCCGCATGCGGCTACAGGCTTGCCATCCAGGCGCATACAACTATGCTCATGGCCGCTGGATTGCAGCAGCACCGATTGCCTGGCCTGCGGAATATCCGGATCGGGGGCAATAATCGCTGAATCGGGCGGGGCGATAAGCCTGCTTGCGCTGCTGCCCACCACCTCAATCACCACACTGGCAGCGGCAGCTTGATCAGGCTGATGCATCACCCACTCTTGCCTGCTGGTCTCTATGGCTGGGTGATACCGCAGTTGCTGGCGCGTGACGCCGGGTGGCGCTACAGGTGCATGGCTGGACTGGTGACGGTGCAGATATTCGATCACATCACGCCAGATGGGCGCTGCCCCGGTGATGCCTGAGACATCCCACATAGGCGCACCGGAAAAATTGCCCACCCACACCCCTACCGTATAACGCTGGCTGTAGCCTATGGCCCAATTGTCGCGCATGGCCTTGCTGGTGCCCGTTTTCACCGCCGCCCAGCCTTGCGTGCTCAGCGGGCTGGATAGGCCAAAGGTGGTAATGCGTGCGGTGCTGTCGGCCAGAATGTCGCTGATGATAAAGCTGGCCCCGGCGCTCAGTACCTGCTTGCCGGGCACTGGCTCTGCAGCTGTGGCGGCATCCGCTGTAACTTGAAAGCGCAGGGGACGCCACTCACCATGATTGGCCAGCATGCGGTAGGCATTGCTCAGCTGCAGCAGCGTGGTTTCGCCGCTGCCCAGCGCCAGGCCAAAGCCATAATGCTCAGCACTTTGCTGCAGGCTTTCCAGCCCAGCATCCCTGAGTAATTGCAGAAAACGCTCTACACCCACCAGGGTCAAGGTGCGCACGGCAGGCACGTTAAGCGATGAGCCCAGTGCATGCCGCACGCTGACCGCGCCAAGGAAATGCCTGTCGTAATTCTGCGGAATATAAAGGCCAGAAGGCGTGGTCAGCGCCAGCGGGCTATCGTCCAGCACCGAACTGGCATTGAGCCAGCCCTGATCAAAAGCCGCGGCATAGAGAAAAGGCTTGAGTGTAGAGCCAGGCTGCCGCAAGGCCATGACGCCATCTACCTCGCGCGCGCCGGAAAGATCGCCGCTGGAACCGACATAAGCCAGCACCTCGCCGCTGGCGTTATCCAGCACCACTACTGCCCCATCTTCCACATTCTGCTTGGAGAGTGCTGCCAGATGGGTACGCAGGGTTTGCAGCGCAAAACGTTGCAAGCTGGCATCCAGACTGACTTGCAGACGTTGCCCAGGATGCTGTAACAAACGCCGCGCCAGATGCGGCGCATCTTCCACACCAGGCATGGCATAGGCGCGGTCTGGCAGTATGGAGGCCCGCATTTCTACGGCTTCGCAAGCTGTGCTGTTGACTCCAAGACTGACTGAGTGAGTGGGCTGGGCTGATATTTGTTTAGTATTTGCCTGCGCTTGCATCGCTTGCAAGGTATTGCAGGCCCGGCGTGCTATCTGGCTGCGGCTGGCACCGGGTGCTCTGACCAGCGCTGCCAAAATTGCCCCATCCAACTCACCCAGACCATCTGGCCCTTTGGCCAGCAGGCCGCGCGCGGCAGCGTCTATGCCGACCAGCTCACCTCTAAAGCCCACACGATTAAGATAGGCTTCAAGAATCTGCGCCTTGCTCCAGTGCCATTCCAGCGCCAGGGCCAGACGTGCCTGTTCTAGCTTGAGTAGCCAGGGATGTTGCGGCTGACGCGCTTGCGGTTGGTCATGTTGCCGCTGGGCTTGAGCGTCCTGCTGCAACAACTTGGCGAGTTGCATGCTGATGGTGCTGGCACCGCGTGCGCGGCTGCGCTGCAGATTGTCCACCAGCGCCGATAAAGTGGCGAGCGGGTCCAGCCCGGGGTGCTGGTAAAAGCGCTTGTCTTCCGCCATGAGGATGGCGCGCTGCATGGCGGCTGACACCTGGTTTAGCGGCACCCAGTTGAGCAGGCGGCGCTGATGGTCCAGGCGCAAGCGTGAAATGACTTCACCATGCCTGTCGAGTAGCTCAGCCTCTGAACCTTTGGTGCTGGCGCGGACTTGCTCAAAGCCGGGCACGCTGCAAGTAAGCACTAACAACAGCAGCAAAATCGAAGTCAGCCACCATAAACCAATCACCAGCAGCGTGACGCGTGGTAGTGTTAACTTCCAGGCTGGCTTCCACGCCTGCATCACTGTGGCTGTCCTGTTGTGATCACTGGTTTTGCGATGCGCACTTGTCCTGCCGTCATTACTTGGCGCTGACTTCCATGCTGGCAACAGGCAGCTCGGCAAAGTTTTCTGGCGCATACATGGCTTCTACCCGGCTGGCGGGCATGGCAAAGCGCCCGGCATTATTGAGCCGCACCGTATATTCAATGCTGACCTTACCCTTGGGCAGGTAAGCGTAGTAGGCGCGGAAGCCATCAAAGGCTCGCTCCTCAAAGGCTGGTCGCTCCCAGCCGCCGCGTTTTTCCCCCGCCGTCAGTTGGGCAGAGTCATCGCCCAGGCCTGTGCCCAGTACACTGGCCCCTGCCGGAATCGGGTCGTTGATTACCACCCAGGTCATGTCAGTCTGGGCCTCAAGCTCAAGTTTGACGCGGTAGATATCACCACGCTGCCAGCGGCCTCGGGTTTTCTGCTCCACAACCGTCACCGTACGTTTGAGCTTGTAGCCAGCAAACAGGGGTTTATCCAAGGGCAGTGCCGCGCGCGCGGTAACAAAGGCCCAGGGTTTGCCGCTGCCTTGGTGCTGTAGCGCCAGCGATTCTGGGCTGGCTGGCCAGGCCAGGCTGGTCATGGGCCCAAGCCCGGCACCGTGCACACGCGGGGCAGGGGGTTGCGAGCTGCCATGTTCGGCATTGCTTGCGCTCTCAGCCTGCTCTGCATTAGTCGCCTGTTGCCAGCTCAGCGTGCGCTGCTGCTGACCCAGTGTGACCTGGCTGCTGCCCTGCACGGCTTCACGCTCATAACGTTGCTGGAAGTGGCGCATAGCCAGCACACCCCAGGCATTGGCGACTGTGGTGCTCCAGCGTCCCTTTTCCTGTAACCCCTGCGCGCCACGGGCCAGACGTCCGGCATCTGCAGCGGTCTGGCTCTGGGTTTCGGTCAGCAGGTTCAGTGCGCGCACGGCATTCAATTCTGGCGTTACCATCAGCCACCAAAGATTGTCCTGCTTTTCACTGGAGAAGTTGAGGCTGGTGCCAGAGAAGGTCATGCGCGCGCGCAGAATATCCAGCGCCTGCTGCAATTTGGCCTCACGTTCAGGCACATCCTGCATACGGTGCAGCAAGCTTGCCCAATCAATCACCCCAGAGCTGGGCCATAGATTGGGGTTAATCTCCAGCGCTTGCAGCATGCTGGCATTGGCACGTTTGTAGCGGGCCAGGGCGGCAATCGCGGCCAGCTTGCGCAACACCAGGTCTGAGGTGCGCAAGTAGCCATAGCGCTGCACGCGGCCCGCCACAAAATCTTCCAGGCCTTTGAGCATGCGCTCACGCGCCAATTGCGGAATCTCGTAGCCAGCCTCATCGGCAATGCTTAACAAATAAGCCGTCAGGGTGTCATCGCCTTGCAGCCAGTCTATGGGGAAGTAACGCGCCAGGCCATCTCTATCCAGGTGCGCGGGCAGGCTGTTCATGGCTTTTTCCCAACGCGCCTTGTCTTCCAGTGCCACCGCCACCGAGGCGCGCTGTTCCATGCAGCTATAGGGGTAGCGCTGCATATATTCACGTACGCCAGCCAGGTCGCCCACCAGCGAGCGCGATAGCTGGACATCCAAGCCACCGCGTCCGGCAATGGCCCCTTTGGGAATGCTTACTGGCATGCGCCAGGCCTGCTCGGGCAGCAGTTGCTCCATGGTGCGCTGGTAAACCTGCACCGGGGTGGCCGCACCCACTTGCTGGCTGAACTTGAGTGCATCCGCTGCTGGCGCTTGAGCACGGCTGGCATCAGGGCTGGCATCAAGATTAGCCTGCACCTCACGCGCACTGATATGCCAATCCAGTTGAGTGATATCCAGCGGCACTGTGATGGGGAAAGCCACTTCCAGCGCCTGGCCCGCAGCTACAGTGACGCGCTGGCTTTGTTGCAGTGCAGGCTGTTGTGAGCCTGCCTGGGCTAACCCTGGCTGTTGCTGGCTAGTCGCACTGGCACTCACATCCAGCGTCAAACTACGCTCCCCGCCATTGCGCACGGTGGTCAGTGCGGTGAACTGATCGCCCTCACGCACAAAAGGCGGCAATCCGGCAAACAGCATCACGTCCTGGCTACTGCGTATATTGGTGCTGGCGCTACCAAAGCGCATGTCCCCGGCATGGGCAATGGCGGCAATGCGGAACGAGGTCAGCGCATCATTGAGCGGCACCTGCACGCGCGCCTGTCCTTGCGCATCCAGCTTGAGCACGGGCTGCCACAGCAGCAGGGTATCGAACAACTCTCTGGCATTGGCACCCTGACCGCCACCACCGCCTGCGGCGACGGCTTTTTTGCCGAAGTGACGTTTGCCTATCACCTGCGATTGCGCGGTGGAGGTGTATACCTCTATCGGCCTGCGCAGCATCATGGCCTCCAGCAAGTCCCACGACTCTGGTTTGGCCAGTTGCAACAAGCCTTCATCCACCGCTGCCAGCGCCACCTCGGCATTGGCGGCAGGCTTGCCATTCGGGTAGTTCACCGTCACCTTGATATTGGCCTGATCGCGCACATGGTAGGTTTCACGGTCAGCCTCGACCTTGACCTTGAGGCTATAGGCTTGCCAGCCCACCTTGATCTGCGCCAGCCCAAGCTTGAAGGCAGGCTTGGTAAGGTCTACCAGCGCCGTGGGCCGGGTATCAATCTCGGTCGGCATGCGCTTGACCAGGCCTAAGAACATGCCCACGCGGTACACCATGCGCTTCATCCAGGCAAAAGCGCCCGGCACTTCAGGGTCAACCCGGCCACGCACCACCATCACCGACACATAGGCATTGGGGCCGTAGTGCTCGGCAATCGGCACATCCACATAAGGCGATTTGGCGCTGATGGGCTGCACAAAGGCATCCAGCACGCCTTCGCGCTCTATGGTCACCAGTGCGGTGGCCTCACGGAAAGGCATGCGCACTTCAAATCTGGCTTTTTCACCCGGCTCGTATTCACGTTTATTGGGCAGGATATCGATGCGGTCGCTTTGCGTGGCATCAAACCAGTGGCCTTCTTCCGCCACATAAAACTCCTGGCTGGCGATGGCCTGATTGCCTTGCTGGTCTTTGGCCTTGGCTACCAGTATCAGCTCGCCGCTGTCCGGTGCCGGATCATTGCAGTTCAAGAGGCCATGCGCATCGGTGCTGCCACTGCAAATTTCACCCAGGCGCTCGACCTTGGCGGTTTGCTCATAAGCATAAAAGCCACCCAGCATGCGTTTGCGGTAAGCGTGGGTCTTGCGGCTATAGGCTTCAACCGCCACCTTGCGCCCAGAGACAGGCTTGCCTGCCGTGTCTAGCGCTAGCACCTTGAAACTGAGCTTATCCTTGCTTGCGTAATAGCCTTCGCGCTTGATGCCCAGCGCCAGGGCCGAGGGCAGCACCAAAGCGCGGGTGGCCGCAGTAAGTATCTTGCCGTTGGGGTCTGAATACTCCATTTCAATCTCCAGTGCACGTGGCGCTTGGCCCTGCGGCAGCTTGTCAAAGCTGACGCGTGCCCCGCCGTGTTCATCCAGCGTCATGCTGACGCTGCGCGGCGCATAATCCTTGACCTGCGCAGTGCCTGAACCTTCTTCCACCTCGGCTTCATAGTCATAAGGCTGTACCGCCTCTATGCCCAGCTTGGGCACGCTGCCACCGAAAGTGAAATCGTCATAGGCGGCAAATTGCTGCGGATAATCCACCATGCGGCTACGGAATTTTACTGGCGCACCTGCCGCAGCACCGCCTGCCAGATAATTCAGTTGCGCATCTATGCTCAACTGCTTGGCATTGACCACGGGTTGCGCGGGTGGCTTGAGTTGCGCCTGCATCAAAGGCACACGGTATTGCTCAACGCGGAAGCTGCCTGAATCCAGCCATTCGCCCTGGGTCTTCAGCGTCAGGCGGTAAGTGCCCAGCTTGGCCTCCTTGGGGATGACCCAAGTGGATGTACCCGCGCTGGCCGACCATTTGATGGGGACTTCATATTCCTCGCCACTGCCATCATGAGAAATCAGCACCACCGCAGGATGCTCCTTCGGCAGCTTCAGGCCCTGGCTCGCGTGCAAACGCAGAAAGTGCTTCATGGACACCGTTTCGCCCGCGCGGAACAAAGGCCTATCCAGTACGGTATGTGCCAGCAAGGGTCTGGCGCTGGCGCCACCGCCCAGATTGAACTGCCAGGGGCTGATGCCGTCATCCCAGGCCGAGCGCATAAAGGACATATCATCGCCCTTGCGCGCTGTGACCAGCCAGCCTTCGCAGCCCTGGTATTCCCGCGCGGATACAGCGAATTCTTCATTGATATGCGCCATGCCCTGGGCATCGGTCTCGCCTTGCCATAGGGGGCGGCCATCGCAGGTGGACACCCGGATAGCGGCTTTGGCCACTGGCTTGGCATTGTCCAGTTGCGTCACCCACACCAGGGAAGATTCACGCCCGGCCTTGAGATGCACCGCCATATTGGTGACCAGGGCACTGGAAGCCACGTAATAAGGCTTGTTTTCTGCATGCAGTGCGGCCCCCAGCCTGTTACTGGCAAACTCCACCACGTAGAAACCGGGTTTTTCCAGAGGAATGCCCAGCACCTCAAACGGCTTGTAGGCAGCTTGTTCAGGCGTCTGTTTGATCACACTCAGGGGTAGCTTGATGGCCTGCGCGTTGAATTCTGCCGCCTGCGGCTTGCCCAGCAACAAGGGCAATTCACCTTCACGCGGATGGCGCTCATGCTTCTTCTGAAAAGCGCGATATTCCGCATCGTTATAGTTGTAGCGTTGACTCATGCGCAGCACCCACTCTGCCAGCACGCGGTCGTCATCACTATCCAGCCTGCCCAGCAGGCCCTGACCAGCACTGGCCTTGCTGTTATTAGCAGCAGCTGATTTATTGGCGCTGGCCTTGTTTTCTGGCTGTTTTTGCGCAATCTGCAATTGCACACCCTGCACCTCGGCTTCCACATTGCGCACCGTCACTGGCAGCATGGGCTGGGCATTCAACTCCAGAATGCCGAAGCGGGAGGGGAATTTGATCAGCGGTGGGTCTTCATCAATCCTGACCTTGAGCGGGAAAGCCTGGGCGTTTTCCAGAGGGCGGCCCGCATCGTCATGGAAATTGACTGGCAGGCTGATTTTGACTTCCTGATTGGGCTGGAACGGGCCGGGGAATTCCACACTGTTAATGCTATCTTCGCCCTCGTCCGCATTTAGCTTGGGTTCCATGCTGCCCTCAAGCCCATGCAGCCTGATGGCCTCTGCCAGCGCCCGTGAGACGGGAGCGCTGAATGCCAGCACCAGTGGCCGTACCGGAATACAGCCCGCTTGTTCATTGGTTTTGCTACAGTGCGTGCGCGCACTAAAGGCCGGGCGCACCTGGTAGGTCAGCTGCTGCTGATTGTTGGCCGCCAGGCCACTGACTGAGCGTATCCCCTTGCCCCAGACCAGGGTGACATCGCTACCCGTAGGCAACTTGCGGCTACAGCGGGCCGCAATCAGCGGCAGCTCTGCTACCGCCTGCTTTTTGTTGGCTGGTTTATCCCAGGCGCGGAACAAGGCTTTGATCTCATCGGCATTTTCGCGCAGCACCTGGCTACGTTGCGTGCCATCCAGTATCTGCAGCGGTATGCGCTCACCCAGCATGGGGATGCTGCAATAGGTGTGCTGCTGCACGCTGGCAATATCGGCGTGGGTATCCAGCCTCAGCAAAAATATCTGCGCTTCATCAATATCGCTACTGCCTTGCCTGGGCAGCGTGCGCAACACCTGCGGCCCACCCGTATTGAAGCGATATTCGCCAGCCTGCAGGCTTTGCTGTGCGGGATTTTTTATGCCTGGCTTGGTCTTGAAACTACAGCTGAGGCCTGCGGGCAGATCTTCATCAAAATCATAGATCCAGTTCCTATCATCGGCCCAGCGGCCATGGCCTGTTGCCGGGCATTGAATCGTGAATGGATCAGGCAAACGCGGATCACCAAACGCCACCATGGGCGCGCTGAAGCGCGCGACCACCTGGCGTACTCCCTTGATTTCACCTTGGGGTGTGAAAGCGTCCACCTTGACCAGGGCTGCCACTCCGGCAACCACTTCTTCAGCCACTACCTTGGACACTAACTCTGTCTTTAGCCCGCCCACAGAGAGCAGTAGCAAGAGGCTAGCCGTCAGCAGTCGCAGTTTCATGGTGATCTCCCGGTGTTTTTTTATTGGTTGAGACTGGGGCTTAGCACTTTGGCAGCACTTTGGCAGCACTTTGCCCGCAATTGGCCCAGTCAGCGGACATGATAGTCTGGCCTACGCTGCGGCTACAAGCCAGAGCGAGATTTGTTTAGCTTGCGCCCTGCCATGCTGCTCAGCGCCCACAACAGGCCAACACTGATACGGTGTAATTGTCAGATTCTGCATCTGTATTGCTTTGAGGTAACGCAGGATAATCCGCATACTTGTCCAAGAAAGTGTCCTGCATGCCCATCCTAGAACTCCAGCCCCTCAACAAGCGCGATTACCACGTGAGGCTTGGCCACACTGAGGCTGATACCAACACAGCATTAGCCAGCCACACTCAGTCCACAGTGTTGCGCATGAGCGTAGAGCAAATGTTCAGCGTGAATTTTTATCTTGAAAGCGAGCGCATCGCCTGCCTGCGCTTTGAGTCGCTATCTTCACTCAACAATCTGGAATTGAACCCTATCTACAAACTGCGTGAGGAATCGCTGGGTCATCCGCTGGTGGTGGCAGATGCCGCGCCGTTGCGGCTGGCGGCTATAGAGCATTATCTGGCTTATACCAATGGCAAGCTGGTGGGGCATGACAAGCTAATCAACCCAGCGCAGGCGGCTGATCAAAGCCCTTAGCCCATGCTCGGGCGGCAAATTTGTCCGCAGCCTGACCATGGTGAGCTTTAGCCTTCGATTTTTTCGTGGGCGTTTTCTACGCCGCGCTTCCAGTAACTGGCTACGCGCAGATAGCGTTTATCCAGCGCATGCTGCTGTAGCAGAATCTCGCGCACCGCCTGCATGCTGCTATATTCCCCAGCCGCCCAGACAAAGCCACGCCCTGCAGGGGGCTGCCACTGCCGCAGTGCGGCCAGCAAGTCCTGATCGCTTCCAGCCTCACGGTATAGCCACTGCACTTTTACTGTTGCCGCGCTAACTGTTGCAGCGCTTGTTTCTGGCAAGGCGATGCGTGCGGCGGCGTTTTCCACTTCCAGTAGCACTGTGACCTGCGAATCTGCTGGCAACTCCTCCAGCCTGCGGCCTATGGCAGGCAGGGCGGTTTCGTCGCCTATCAGCAACCACCAATCGAATGACTGGTTTAATACCCTAGAGCCTCTGGGGCCGCCTATGCCCAGATACTGGCCTGGTTTGACTTGCGCTGCCCAACGCGCGGCCGGGCCATGGTGTGTGGCCCCCAGCTCGGGGTGAAAGGCAAACTCCAGATCCAGCTCGCCTGCGATGGGGTCAAAGCGCCGTGGCGTGAAATCCCGCGCTTCCGGTTTAGGTACACCCGTAGGAAATACCGGGCCTGCTGCGCCCATGCTGGGCAACACTGGCTTGTCCTCCCCAGGCTGCGGGAAGAACACTTTGACATGGTCATCAAAAGCGCTGGAGGCAAAATCGTGTAAATCCTCCCCAGCCAAGGTCACCCTGACCATGCTGGCAGACAGCGGCTGTATAGCCTTGACCTGCACCAATCTAAATTTCAATGCATGGCGTACCCGGGTAAACAGGCTGTCTGCACCTTTATCTTCAATCTGATTTTCACCAGTCCTGCCTGCTGACTCACTCACCATGCTCCCCTCCTTGGCTAGCATTAGCTTGCTCTATCTCGTCCGCAGCGCGCTGCAATATGCCCGCCACGCGTAGTTGTTCCGCCGCATCTGGCATCTGCCGTGCATACAACGCACGCTTGATGGCATAACGCGCCTTGATCAGTTCAGGCAGCCAGCCATCCAGCTCGCTGTTTTCATCCAACGCCTCTCCCGCAAAGGCGCGACGTACCGAATCCATTTTGTGCGCCATATGCTTGAGCTTGCCGAGGATGAGGTCTACCCGCTCGCGCTGGCTTTGCAGATATTCACGCCCGGCAGCGGCCAGGGCATAACGCTTGCGGCTGCCTTCGGTTTCCACGGTGGCGTAATCAATTTCTTCCAGATAAGTCAGCGCCGGATACACCATGCCCGGGCTGGGGCTGTAGAAACCATTGGAATGTTCGCTCAAGGCCTTGATCAGCTCATAGCCATGGCGCGGCTGCTGTTCAATCAGCGCCAGCAGCAACAGCTGCAAATCCTCTGAAGAAAACTTGCGGCCACGCGGCATATCGTCGCCAAAGCCGCGCCCGTCCCGACCTGAACCTGCGCCATGGCCATGGCCACCTCTACGCCCATGTCCTGCAGCATGCAGCGGGTGCTGGCAGTGCCTACCATGCTTGAAAACATGCTGAAAAAACTGTGCTTGCATCACATGCTCCTTAATTCAAAACATATCTTACGATATATATCTTAAGATACAAATGCAAGTGGTTTTATCAGGCTAGTCGTGCTTTGCTCTGCTGAATATAGCGGCAAGCATGCAAAAGAAAAACCCCGAGCAGAACACTGGCCGGGGTGATGTAACGCATTGCTGACAACAGATATGGCGCTAGCACATACTCACTTCTTGCTGATGGTGGTCAGTTCATTATCATCGGTATCCACCACAAACACCGCCAGCAGTTTTGCCTTGGCTGTTTTGCTGGCATTGGCACTGACCCCATGCTTGTCCCCCGGCAGTTCGCTAAAGCTTTCTCCCACTTGATAGACTTTTTCTGGCCCGTCATTGACCTGGCTGCGGATTGCACCTTCCAGCACCGTGGCATAGATAAAGGCCGAAGGTGCATGAGTGTGGGCAGGGGTAGCGCCACCTGGGCCATACTCCACCAGCACGCCCTTGATGCTTTTACCGGGCACATTGGGCAATTCATGCTCATACACCACGCTGACCTTGGCATGCTGTGCATGCTCACCATCATGGGCCCATGCCTGGCTGGACAGACTCAAGAGCAGGGCAATACTGAATACATTGGTTTTCATGATCGTTTCCTGGTAATGGATGAGGACTTATTGCAGCCAGTCACTGAAACGGCTGGCACCTAGCAAGGCGTTGGGGCGCATAGGCACCAACTCGTCATGGGTCAAAGGTGTGCCGAAGTAGGTGGCATCAGCATCGGCAATCACCTGGCGGCCATCCTGTTTGGCAGCAAAATAGCGGCTCACCAGCTGGGCTATCTGCAATTTGTCTGGCCCGGCCAAGTCGATAATGCCGTTGGCAGGCGCGGACTTAAGCAGCTCAGCCAAGGCGCTGACCACATCGGCTGAAGCCACAGGCTGTATCAGGGCGGTGGGCATGCGCACGCTATTGCTATCTGCCTGGTTGCCAGATTCAGCAATGGCGGCAATAAACTCAAAGAACTGGCTGGCACGCAGAATGGTATAAGGCAGGCCGGACTCGGCGATCAGCTTTTCCTGCACCAGCTTGGCACGGAAATAACCACTGGCCTGCAAGCGCTCAGTGCCCACTACCGATAGCGCAATATAGTGCTTTACCCCGGCGCGCTTGGCGGCGGCCAGCGCATTGGTGCTGGAAGCAGTGAAGAATTCCATTACCGCCTGATCTTCAAAGCTAGGCGCATTGCTCACATCTATCACTACTTCCCTGCCACTGACTGCTGCCACCAGCCCGGTGCCGGTGACGCTATTGATGCCAGTGCTGCGTGAGGCGGCGATCACATCATGTCCCTGCTGTTGCAAAACGCTAACCAGTTGCTTGCCTATCAAACCACTACCACCAATGACGATGACTTTCATTTGAATCTCCCATATCGATTATTGAAGAATCCTGCCTGGCTAGCTGTCATGCCATGCAGGAGTCGTTGCATCACAGGTGTTAATGTAATGCAGACATGTCATCATCAAGAGTGGCAAGAATGTTGCAAACGACTAGGCCATGATGGAGGTGGTGGATTTGCGGTATTGGTCAGAGCTTCAAATGCATCAAGCCCGCAATTGCGGGCTTGATGCTGTGGTCACTACTTACTTAATGCTATTTACCTTGCTTAATGCTATTTGCCTTGCAGGCGTCGGCTAAAGCTCACGCTGTAAACGCCGGGGCGGGCCTTGAGGATGGGGTCATCACTGGCCTCTATGCCATCCACAAGATTAAGTGGGCTGAACATCACGGTTTTCTGCAATTCATCGCCATCGCCGCGCAGCTTTTCCACCGTCAGCGTGCCCAGCTCTACCACTTGCCTGTCTTCAGGCCAGCTTACCGTGGCATCGTTGAGTTGATCGCCCTCATTGGCAATCTGCACCGAGATACGGTAGCTATAAGCACCCTTTTGCAAACGCTGGGTCAGTTCGTTCTTCAGGTAATCCTGCTCCACGGCCTTGGCGGCTTCAGCACTGAGGAACTTGGGGCCTTGCTCAGGCACGATGCGGTAGCGGCCATAATGCGTCTCGCCCTTGGCATTGGTGAACTTGAAGGCATTGACGCCAAAGAAGCTCTGGCTGGCAAAGCTCTCGGGCAGCGGTTTGGGCGTGGTGACAAAACGCAAGGCTGCCGGATGACTGCCGAGGAACTGCTCTATAGGCTTGGGTTGCGGTGCATCCGGGCCTGAAGCCGCCACTGCCTGCAACAGGCCAAGAAACTCTTCCGGGGTAGAAGCCGGGAAGCTATTGATGGAAATGCACACCAGGTCTGCATTTTCATCATTGGGCAACTGGAAGCGGATGGCAATGCCCTTGGGGAAGGCGTTGGGGTCATTATCCGCACTGGCTGGCACACCACCCGCATTGGAGTAGCGCAACAACACCGGATGGCGCTGATTGAATATCTCTGCCTTGGTGATGCTGGCGGCAGAGGCAGCCGGGGTGAAGTAACCCTCGGCCATCACACCCTTGGCATGATTGGCACGGAAGCCTGGGTGCGGCCCGGCAGAAAGCTGGGTCAAGGTATCTACCAGTTGCTCGGTGACGGGCTTGGCAGCATCTGCGGCCCAGGCCGGGTTAAGGGGAAGAATGAGCGAGGTCATGAGGGTAAGCTTGCTCAGGGAAAGCTTGTTAACTGATCTGCTGATTTGAACGTTGCTAATTTGAACCATGATGCTGGACTCCTGTTTGCGTTATCGCGGGCTGGCATCAGCCTGCGCTCCCTTGGCATACTGGCGTAGCCAAGCACTGGGTTTTCAAGTTTTAGTTTTTTGACTTTGAATGTTGCAACAATGCAGTGGACTGGCATTGTTTAAGGCGCAGTACGGACTTGTTACCAAACAATCCGTACTGCTGAGCATAGCTGCATTTCCCTTTTTTGTTCAGGGGTTTGTGCGGATTTATTTTGCTTGCAGGGTGTTGTATGCCGTCATCAGGTTGCGGTAATCCGGAATATGGTTGGAGCACAGCGCACCCAGGCCTTCAATATCATTGCGCCAGTCACGGTGCAGCTCACACGCCATGCCAAACCAGGTCATGATTTGCGCCCCGGCGGCCGACATTCTGTCCCAGGCTGCATCGCGGGTCATGGCATTGAAAGTGCCGGAAGCATCGGCCACCACAAACACTTCAAAACCCTCTTCAATCGCTGACAGTGCCGGGAAAGCCACGCAGACTTCGGTAACCACCCCGGCAATAATCAGCTGCTTCTTGCCCGTGGCCTTGACCGCCTTGACGAAATCTTCGTTGTCCCAGGCATTGATCTGGCCTGGTCTGGCGATATAAGGCGCATCGGGGAACATTTCTTTTAGCTCAGGCACCAGCGGGCCATTGGGGCCAGTCTCAAAACTGGTGGTGAGTATGGTGGGCAGGTTGAAGAACTTGGCAGCATCCGCCAGCGCCAGCACATTGTTCTTGAACTTGTCCGGGTCTATATCGCGCACCAGTGATAAGAGGCCAGCCTGATGGTCTACCAGCAAAACTGCAGCGTTGTCACGGTCCAGACGTACGTAAGGTTTAGTCATTTTATTGCTCCCAAATAGGTTTAGATAAAGTTAAAAACTACTTAAAAAATATTGCTACTCGCGTTGAAACGCTTACCAGAACGACTTAACACTCAGGCAAAACGGCCATTGTTGTAATCGGCGATAGCCTGATCGATCTCTTCCCAGCTATTCATCACAAACGGGCCATGGCCAACCACGGGTTCATTCAGTGGCGCGCCGTTAAGCAGCAGGATGACGCTGTCTTCACTGGCCTCAATTTCCAGCTCACTGCCCTCACGCTGCATTACCGCCAGTTCGGCAGGGCGTATGGTGTGTACATCGCCCAGACGCACGGCGCCATGCAGCACAAACAGCGCAGTGGTATGCCCGGCAGGCAGGGTGAAGTGCGCACGGTTACCCGCATTGAGCCTGACATCCCATACATTCATGGGGCTGAAGGTCTTGGCTGGGCCAGACTTACCCTGGTATTCCCCGGCAATCACGCGCACCTTGCCTTCACCTTCTGCCAGTGCAACTTCAGGGATCTGGCTGGCCAGAATGCCTTGGTAACCTGGCTTTGCCATCTTGTGCTTGGCGGGCAGGTTGACCCAGAGCTGTATCATCTCGAAAGGGCCACCACGTCTGGCGTAATCGTCACCGTGGTATTCCTCGTGAATGATGCCAGCGCCTGCTGTCATCCACTGCACATCACCGCGGCCTATGGTGCCCCCGGCATTGGTGGAGTCGTGGTGGGCAACCTCACCGTCATACACAATGGTGACTGTCTCGAAACCGCGATGCGGGTGCTGGCCTACGCCCTTGCGTTGCTCTGTAGGCTCAAATTCGGCTGGGCCTGCGTAATCCATCAGCAGGAAAGGCGACATTTCTTCATGGATATCACGGTAAGAAAAGATGCTTTGCACCGGAAAACCATCACCTACCCAATGACGACCATTGCTGCGTTTGATGAAAGCTAATTTTTTCATGCTGTGCTCCTGTTCAATGTGGTGTTTGCCTTAACTCGTTTAATGCCTGAGTTGATGGTTCACACTTTAAGCACATGACATTAATGACACTAGATGGTTAAATGCGAAATTACTTTTCCATTAAATGAACAATTGCATTTAGCACCTGTGTTCAAACTGTCAAAGCTAGGTCTATGGACTTCAATGAAACCGCTGTTTTTGTACGGGTAGTGCAAGCTGGGGGCTTTAGTGCCGCAGCGCGCCAGCTCAATCTGCCCACTTCTACCGTCAGCACTCGTGTGGCACGTCTGGAGAAGCGCCTGGGCGTAACGCTATTGCAGCGCACCACGCGTAAATTGCACCTGACCGAAGCTGGCCACGCCTACTTCGAGCATGCTGCGCTGGGCCTGGGTTATATGCTGGAAGCCGAGGCGGCACTGGATGCCGCACGCAAACAGCCACAGGGCAGGCTCAAGGTCACTGCCCCGGCTGATCTGGGTGATAACCTGCTCTCCAACCTGCTGATTGCCTTGCAGGATCAACATCCGCTGCTGGAGCCAGAATTAGTATTGACCGACCGCTATATAGACCTGGTAGCCGACGGGGTAGACGCGGCCATCCGTACTGGCGCCTTGCGCGATTCCAGCCTGGTGGCGCGGTCTCTAGGCACCATACGCTGGGCCTTGTTTGCCACCCCAGCCTATCTTGAACATGCACCCAGGCTGCAAGAGCCGCAGGACCTCAACCAGCACCGCTGCCTGCAATTCACCCCCATGGGCCGCGATAGCTGGACGCTGCATAAAGGCGATAGCAGCATCACCCTGCCCTTGAGCGGCAAGCACATTGCCAACAGCATAGGCGTGATACGCGCCATGGCGCTGCGGGATCAGGGCGTCGCGCTGTTGCCTACTTTTGCCTGCAAGCCCGGACTGGGTGGCGAAGCCTTGCAGCAGGTGCTGCCGCAATGGCAAGGCGCGGCTGACCCTGTGCACCTGGTTTATCCACGCCAGCGCTTTATGCCGCCCAAACTGCGCGCCCTGATAGAAATTGCCCAGCAACAGCTCAAGCCCTGGTTTGAGGAAGGGGTGTTTTTAGTAGATAGAACTTGAGAGGTCAGGCTTGGACATGGTTAGACATACCTGAGACATGGATAGGCCAAAGTTGCATCCGGTATGGGCTAGCGCCGGGCTAAGCTGGTATTGACTGGCTTATACTGTCGCCCATGAACACGCCCGCCCCCTCGTCGCGCCGTGCAGCTTTTATTCTGCTGCTGATTCTGGCCCTGCCACCCTTGTTCTGGGCGGGCAATTTCATTGTCGCGCGCGCCGTGCATGCGCAAATCCCTCCGGTAACGCTCTCGCTGGGGCGCTGGCTGATTGCCCTCTTGTGCATATTGCCGTTTGCTTTTTCCGCGCTGCGCCGTGATTACCGCCAATACTGGCAATATCGCTGGCGTTTACTCGCAGTCTCCACAGTAGGCGTCGCCGCATTCAACACCCTGGTCTATACAGGCTTGCATGACACCACGGCCACCAATGGCACTTTGCTCAATTCCTGCATCCCGATTTTTATCCTGTTGTTTGGCGCGCTGTTCTACAAGCTGCCGCTGCAAGCTAGGCAAGTGCTGGGGCTGGCGCTGTCTCTATGCGGCGTGTTGACGATTATTTTTCAGGGCGAATGGTCACATGTGCTCAAGCTCAAGTTTTCTCACGGTGATCTCATCATTCTGCTGGCCATGGTGTGCTGGGCTTTTTACACACTATGGCTGCGTGAACTGCCACCACAGCTGAGCCGTATAGGCCTGATGGCGGTGCAAATCATGATAGCTATCCTGCTGTTGCTGCCGCTGTATTTCTGGGAACGCGCAGTCGGCCCGGCACCGCAGTGGAACACTGAGACCGCCTGGGCGCTAGCCTATGTCGGCATTTTTCCATCGGTGATTGCCTACACGCTGTATATCACTGGCGTGGCACGCGCGGGGGCGGCCAAGGCGGGTTTGTTTATTCATCTGATGCCAGTGTTTGGCACGCTGCTGGCCATGACATTCCTCGCTGAATCATTCCGGGTTTATCACCTGCTAGGCATCGCGGCCATACTCTGCGGCCTGACTATTTCTACCCGCCCCAGCACTGCCTAGCCCAGCTCTGATGCCTTTGAGCATGTAGCGTCAAAAGCAACAGCCCATGCCAGTAATCCAGCAGTCGCTGATGCCTGAGCATCAAGGCTCAGCTTGAGTTGCTGTCGTCCATCTGCCTTGTTGTACCCATCACCCATCATGGCGCGGCCTATAAACCATTGATTTATATTCTGACCTTTATTTTCTGCACACCCTGATGTCTCTTTGACTCCCCCTCTGGAACAGGCTTTGCTCTCTAGTTGCCATTCGCGCATTCAAGGGACCACCCAATTGCGCTGCCAACACTAAAAATAATGGGAGCCTGTTTTGATTTACCAAAGAACTAACTTACATAGGGGAATTGCCTTAGCCCTTGCCACTTTAAGCCTGCCCGTCACAGCGGCAGAGCCGACACTGGCCTCGGGAGAAAACCTGGACAGCGTGGTGGTGCTGGGTACGCGCCGCAATGATGTCACCGCGCTGGAAAGTGCCGCGCCTGTTGATGTGATCAACCAGCAACAGCTATTAAGTTCTGGTGCCACTACCTTGGGCCAGGCCTTGGCCGCGCTTAATCCTTCTTTCACCTTCCCGCAAAACACCAATGGCGCGTTTGCGCAGGAAGTGCCGCCAGGCGCGTCTCTACGCGGTTTGGCCTCGGATCAGGTACTGGTGCTGGTCAATGGCAAGCGCAGACATACTGGCTCCACGGTCACGCGGCAGAATTACGCGGCCAAAGGCGGGGTGCCTGTGGATATCAGCCTGTTCCCGCTTGAGGCCATAGAACGGGTAGAAATTCTGCGTGATGGCGCTTCTGCGCAATATGGTTCTGACGCGATTGCCGGGGTAATCAATATCGTGCTCAAGGGCAGCGATGCGGGTGGCCGCATAGGCTACCGCCAGGGCGAATACAAGAAAGGCGATGGTTTATCGCGCAAATTGAGTGGCTGGAAAGGCTTCAGCCTGCCTAATGATGGCTTCCTCACGCTGAGTTTTGATGCGGGTGAGGCTGATCCGGCCAATGATACCAATCCCGACACACGGGTTCCGGCAAGCAATCCTTTGCGTGATTGGCGCTTTGGCGTGGGTAGGGTGGCAGATCAATACAACCTGCTGCTCAATAGTGAGCTGCCGCTTAACAATCAGTTGACCGCCTACGCCTTCGCCACCTGGTCGCATAAAAATAGCGACGCTGAAGCCTCGCTGGTGTTACCCACTGACCGCCGTAATATCCAGTCTGTCTATCCCAATGGTTACTGGCCAGTGACGCGCTATCGCCTGGAAGATTATGCCGCGACTGGTGGCTTGCGCTTTGAAGATGATGCCTTGGGACGCTTTGACCTGTCCGCCAACTATGGCCGCAATGAGGTGGATTCCACCTACTACAACACCCTCAATGCCAGCTGGGGCCCAACCTCGCCTACCCGTTTTGATACAGGCACGCGTATCAACTCCCAGGCCAACCTGAGTCTGGACTGGGCCAAGGATCTGGCCGTGGATGCCCTGCAGGGGCCGTTGACGGTTTCAGGTGGGTTGGCCTGGCGCTGGGAGCGTTATGAACTCAAGGCAGGTGAAGCGGCCGCCTCGGAAAACCGTTGGTATCCTTATCCCACCACTGGTTTCTACACCCCCGCCAGTTCTGGCATTACCCCGGTAGATGCTGATAGCCTGTCGCGCAATGTCTTTGGCGGTTACCTTGGCCTGGAAGCGCAGATTACCAAAAAGCTGCAATCCGGCGTCGCCGTGAGGTCAGAGCATTATTCCGATTTTGGTAATACCACCAACGGCAAGTTCACGCTGCGCTATGACTTCACGCCCAAGTTTGCCTTACGCGGCAGCATCAGCAGTGGCTACCGTGCGCCTTCACTGGTGCAGGCGGGTTATCAGGCTTCCGGTATTCAAATCGTGCAGACGGGTAGTGTCTATGACAGCGTGCTGCAACGTACTTTACGCGCCGATAGTCCGGAGGCCGCAGCCCTGGGCGGCAAGGCCCTGAAGCCTGAACGCTCGGACAACCTTTCCCTAGGGCTGGTGTTCCGTCCGCTTGACGATGCCAGCATCACGCTGGATGCCTATCGCATCACCATCCGTGACCGCATCACGCCTTCAGAAAACCTCACAGGTACAGACGTGGTGGCCGCACTGACGGCAGCTGGGATCACAGGCGTGAATAGCGCGACCTTCTTCACCAACATTCTGGATACCCGTACCGAAGGCGTAGAGCTGGCAGGCCGTTACCGCTTCAATCTGAGCGTAGGTGCAGTGGAAGTAAATGCAGGCTTTGCCCGTACCCGTACAGAGGTAATAGAGGCACGCGATGTAGGCGCATTTGCTTCCAATCGCATCGTAGGCCGCACCGCGCTGGGGGTACTGGAAGATAACGTGCCAGAAAACAAGTTTATCCTCGGTCTGCGTTATACCCTGGGCGGCTTCCAGGCGGTGTTCAACCAGCGTCGCTATGGTGAATACACCACGCGCAGCACGCTGGCGAGCGGCGATCAAACTTTCTCTGCGCAGTGGATTAGCGATCTTGATCTCAGCTATCGCTTTGACAAAGGTGTGCGCGTAGCCATAGGTGCGCAAAATCTGTTTGATAGTCATCCAGACAAGCTGAACTCCACTGGCACTGGGCCTTATGGCATCGCCAAATACTCCACGGTGTCACCTGAGGGCCACCAGGGTGCGTTCTACTATGCCAACCTGAGCTACGACTTCTGATGCGGCTCAAGCTCTGGCAAACACTGGCGCTGACCTGGCTGTTATGCCTGGTCAGTGCTGGCTCGCAGGCACAAACCCAAGTAGAAGCAAAGCCGCTGGATTCTGGCGGCATTGCTCAGGGCCTGGATAAATTGGCGGTGCTGGGCAGCGTGCTATATATCGCTGCTCACCCCGATGACGAGAACACCCAGCTACTGGCCTGGCTGGCGCAGCAAAAGCACTACCGCACTGCCTATCTTTCGCTGACGCGTGGCGATGGTGGGCAAAACCTGCTGGGCGATGAGCAGGGTATCCCCCTGGGGCTGATCCGCAGCCAGGAATTGCTAGCGGCACGGCGTGAAGATGGCGCGGAGCAGTATTTCACCCGCGCGCGCGATTTTGGTTTTTCCAAACGTGCGGATGAAACCCTGCAGATCTGGCAGCAGGAACGCATACTCGGCGATATCGTCTGGTTGATCCGCAAACTACAGCCTGATGTCATCATCACGCGCTTCCCGGAAGATGCCAGGGCCGGGCATGGTCAGCACCAGGCCTCGGCCATCTTGGCCAGACTGGCGTTTGCTGCTGCGGCAGACCCGCAACGTTTTCCGGAACAATTGCAGGAAGTCGCCCCCTGGCAGGCCAAGCGCCTGGTGTGGAATACCTGGGAATCCTTTTTGGGTAACGGCAGCACGCGCAGCCCCGAGCAATTGCGTATAGATGTTGGTGGCTATAACCCCAGGCTGGGCAAGAGTTATGGCGAAATTGCCGCATTGAGCCGTAACCATCACCAGAGCCAGGGTTTTGGCAGCCGCGCATTGCGTGGGCATGTCTGGGAAACCTTTGCCTGGCAGGCTGGCCAGCCTTTGCAAAATACCCTACTGGAAGGCATAGATACCAGCTGGGGCCGGGTAGCCCAGGCGCAGGCTCTTGCCCGCCAGATTACCCAACTACGCCAGGGCTATGACCCAGACCAACCCGCCAACTCCATACCAGCGCTGCTGGCCGTGCGCAAAAGCATTGCCGCCTTGCCTGAGGGTTATTGGCGTACCCAGAAACTGCAAGAGACCGAGCAATTGATTCTGGCTGCCGCCGGGGTTTGGATAGGCAGTTTTGCCGAGCGTCCCCACTATGCGCTGGGCGAGGAGATAGCGGTCAAGACCAGCCTGGTGGTGCGTGGCCCTGTGCCTGTGGCATTGCTTGCCATCAATCAAATAGCCCAGCACACCCCTCTGCAACAGGATGAAGTATTGCAGGTGCACACCCAGCTTCAGCCCAAGCGCATCAGCCAGCCATACTGGCTGCGGGCCCGGCCAGATGAAGGTGCGTTTGCGCTGGCGGCGCAAAACCAGCTGACGCAAGCCTGGGCCGACGATGCGCCTGAGCAGAGCATCACCCTGGCTGTAGCTGGCCAGACGCTGACCTTGACCCAGCCTGTGCTTTACCAGCGCCTGGACCCACTGCGCGGCGAAGTCAGCAGAGCCGTGCAAGTAACGCCGCCTGTGAGCATCAAGCTGGAAAACCAGGCTTATCTGATTCCGCTGGCTAGCAGGCACAATATCCAGCTCAGTCTGCAAAGCTTGAATCAGCAAAGTTTGAATCAGCAAAGCTCAAGTCAGAAAATAACTGGCACACTGAAAGTTCAGGCACCACCAGGCTGGCAGGTGAGGCCACAGCAGCAGACCTTCAAGCTAGCCTCCGGCCAACGCAGCCAGGTGACACTGGAGGTGCAAGCCCCAAACAGCGCCAGTGCGGGTGATCTCAAGCTGGAGGTGGAGATAGATGGCAAGCAGTTTGCGCTGGAGCAAAAAACCATTGCCTATGACCACATTGCCGAGCTGGACTGGTTTGCCCCAGCCGAAGCCAGACTGGTCAGCCTGGATATCAAGACCGGGGGCCGCCATATCGGCTATATCCCCGGCGCGGGCGATAAAGTGGCAGCGGCGCTGAAACAGCTGGGTTATAGCGTGACGGAGCTGGATAGCAGGACACTGGCCCAGGAAAACCTCCAGCGCTTTGACGCCATTATCACCGGGGTGCGCGCCTACAACGTGGATGCCAACCTCGCCGCAGCCCATGCGCCACTGATGGAGTATGTGAGCCAGGGCGGGGTATTGCTGGCGCAATACAACAACCTCAGCCCGGCCCCTGCCAGCGCCATCGGCCCTTATCCTTTCCAGCTTTCCCGCGCCAGGGTGAATGAGGAAAATGCCGCGGTGCGCCTGTTACAGCCAGAGCATCGTTTGCTCAATACGCCCAATCGCATTGATGCTGACGATTTTGCAGGCTGGGTGCAGGAGCGTGGCCTGTATTTTGTCAGCCAGGCAGACCCGCGCTACGAGCATTTACTGGGCATGCATGATCAGGGCGAGGCCGAGCTGGATGGCGGCCTGATTACCACTACGCTGGGTAAAGGGCGGTTTATTTATGCGCCCTTGGCGTTTTTCCGCCAATTGCCTGCAGGGGTTCCCGGGGCTGCCAGATTGCTGGCTAATCTTTTGGCCAGGGACGATGTCATCAGTAGGTGATATCAGCAGAGACCATCAGCAGAGACCATCAGCCACCTATGAGCAAAATAGACATTAAGCCGCTGTACCACTTAAGCCCAGGCATTTTTGCGCTGGAACAAGCGGCACAGGCTGAAGGTTTCAGGTTTGTCAGCCGCTTGATCAGCGAATGGCAAAGTGGCGTGCAGCGCTTTGATGCCCCTGGCGCATGTCTGCTGGCAGCTTATCTGGACGGCAAGCTGGTGGCCGTAGGTGGACTGACCCCTGACCCTTATGCCCATGAGACCGATACAGGAAGAATACGCAGGCTGTACGTCACACCCACTACCCGTGGCTTGCAGATTGGGCAAACCCTGTTACAGCGCCTGTTGGCACATGCAGGCCCGCACTTCAGCCTAGTGCGGGGGCTGACCGATACCACCGCAGGCGATGCGTTTTACCTGCGTTGCGGCTTTCAAGGGATTAAAGACTCTCATGCCAGCCACGCCCTGCGATTAAGTCTATCCTGAGATTGCCGGCGGCAAGGCCTGTATTTTTCCTGCTTGTTACCATACCTACCCCCCTCTTTTTAGGGTAGCCCCATCTCTCTTTATTCCCTGTCCAGATTCATAGTCTGGTTCTAGTCCCATGGCTGGCTAGTCAAATCTAATGCCGACTTTTACACTGTCGGCACCTCGACATATGTGCCGGGATTTCTACGCCAGCACAGCCGTGGCACTGCATTTAAGTCCCTAAAAAATTTCACTTTTATCAGATATCTCCGCATTTTCTGCTGGCATGCAATTCGCTTAATGTTCCCGGCACCATTGTCTGAGTTACCCCTGATTGCAACCATAGAGTAAATGCCATGACTGAAACTTCCATCCTGGGCAGCACCGATCCCGAGGTTTACAAAACCTTGCTGGAATCCACCAAGGCGATTCCCTGGAAAATCGACTGGAAGACGCTGAAGTTTGCCTATGTTGGGCCGCAGATTGAGGCCTTGCTGGGCTGGACGCCGGAAAGCTGGGCCAGCGTGGACGATTGGGCTGCACGTATGCACCCGGAAGACAGGGCCTGGGTGGTGGATTTCTGTGTGTCGCAATCGCAATCCGGCACCGATCATGAGGCCGATTACCGCGCCCTGACCAAGGATGGCCAGTACGTGTGGATACGCGATGTGGTGCATGTGGCACGCAATGCAGCGGGTGAGGTAGAAGCCTTGATCGGCTTTATGTTTGATATCAGCGAGCGCAAGAAAACCGAGGAACAGCTGCTGAAAATGCAGAAAGAGCTGGAGGAGCTTTCCTTCAAGGATGGTTTGACCGGGGTGGCCAACCGCCGCATGTTTGATTCCATCATGGAAATTGAATGGGCCAATGCCAGACGCAATGGCCAGCCTTTATCACTGGTGATTTTTGATATTGATTTCTTCAAGCAGTACAACGACCACTACGGCCATATCCAGGGCGATGAATGCCTGAAGCGCGTGGCAAGCTTGCTGGCCAGCAGCGCCGCACGGGCGCGGGATTTCTTTGCCCGCCTGGGCGGTGAAGAGTTTGTGCTGGTGCTGCCCGAAACCGATGCACAGGCGGCGCAGGTAGTGGCGAATCGCTGCCGCAACCTGATTTTTAAGGCGCAGATTCCCCATGCGCAATCATCGTTAGGGGATTACCTCACGGTCAGCATGGGGGTAGGCACCATTATTCCCGGTGTGCAGGATCAGGCCTTGAGCTTTGTAGAGCAGGTGGACAAGCGTCTTTACCTCGCCAAACAGCGTGGCCGCAATGCCATTGTCGATTCGCAATAAATCTGCCGCTGCCTTGCATGGATTCTGTCACTGAATTCGGGTAGATACCCGGCATTTCACCCTGCAATTAGGGTGAATTTCGCAAGAAAAATCAGCGTCTGCTAGTCCAACCGGACTAATTCCCTTAATTTTTATAGGGAATTATGTCAGCCGCTATTGACACTCATTTTGGAGCCTTACTATCATAAGCCGTAACATGCTACTGATTAAAGAATTACCGACCTCAGAGTCGTTGAAGAAATTTGCCGGACACTTCCCCGAAGCGGATATTGGTGCCATCTGGGAATTCGTCAATATTTTGCGCGCTGCCTCCGATATGTCGGACGCCCTGGACAAGATGCTGGCCCAGCACGGCCTGCTGCAAGGCCGCTGGTGGGTGCTGGTGTTACTGCTGCGCGAAGATAATCTCAGCTCCTCACCCTCAGAACTGGCAGAAAAAGCCGGGGTCACCAAGGCCACCATGACCGGATTTATCGACGGCCTGGAAAACGAAGGCCTGGTGAGCCGCCTGACTGACCGCAAGGACAGGCGCAAGCTCAAGATCAAGCTCACCGCCACCGGGCGCAAAAAGCTGGATGAGGTGATGCCTGTGTACTACACCCGCGTTGCTGCGCTGATGTCCACGCTTACCCAGGAGCAACGCCAGTTGATTGTGCAATATATGCAGAATCTGGGCGCACACGCCGACCTGTTGAAGTAATGTCCTGCAGCCTTGGGCTGCAGGCAGTGTTTGCATCTTTCCTTGTTTTAATCTTTAAGCCTCCTCCCTACTCCTCCCCTGCCCTTAAGCGCCTTACTTCAAGGTTCACTCATCCTCTCCCATGCTCAGGTCGCGGTTGAACGCATGTCATCATTCACCATGCGTAATTACATGCGCTAGCGTGGACTTTTAGGCACGGATTTACCCTGCGGCATCAAGGCTTTGTAGGACAGCGTTACCCGCTACTGTCAGACGGCTCCTACAAAATCCCCTGTTCAGGTTTTTTAGCGAAAAAATCCCGTGTTTTTAACGACTTTAACTACCTTTAGACGCTTAAGCTCGGCTAGGTTTCGGTTACACTAGCGCATCTTGAAAACGCGGGAACCCCCATGTCCGGACAGTCCACGATAGATCAAAACAGCTTCAAGCGTATCTTGCGGCGCAACATCGTGTTGCCCTTGGCGGTGGGTATTGCCAGCGCAGTGATGTTCATCATCCTGGTGTTGAATCTGCTGTCGTCAATGAACTGGGTTGAACATACCGAACGCGTCATCGGCAAGGCCCAGGAAATTTCCAAGCTCGCGGTCGATCTTGAGAGCGGCATGCGCGGCTACCTCATCAGTGGCGAAGAAAGCTTTCTCACCCCCTATGTTGTCGGCAAAGCCCGGCTACAGGCTGAAGTCAGCAGCCTGCTGCAACTGATTAGCGACAACCCGGCCCAGATAGACAGGCTAAGGCGCATACAGGCGCAGGCTGAGCAATGGAATGTTTATGCCAGCAATGCCATAGAGATGCGGCGCAAGCATGAAGATTATGCCGGGCTGGTACGTGCCGGGCGCGGCAAGATGGAATTTGACGAAATCCGCAAGGAGCTGGGCGCGTTTATCGATGTAGAGCAGCGCTACCTCAAGGAACGTAACGATGCCGCACGTTCTACCATTCTGTTCTCGCTGATTTCCTATCTGATTTTCGTGCTCGGTTTGACGGGTTTCCTTGGCTACTTTGGCCGCCGCGAACTGCTGCGCCTTTCTTCTGGCTATGAAGATGTGCTGACCGCGCAGCAAGCGCACTCAGATACCTTGCAACAACAAGCCTGGTTGCGTACTGGCCAATCTGCATTGGCAGAGCTGGGCATAGGCCAACTGGCTTTGCCGCAGATAGGCCGCACTTCGCTGGATTTTCTGGCGCGCTATATCGGCATTCAAGTCGGGGCATTGTATGTGCGCGAGGATGATGGCAGCCTGCGCCGTTTTGCCAGCTACGGCTTCAGCCCCGATCAGGAGCAGCGCAATCTGATTCTGCGCGAGAACCAGGGCCTGTTAGGCCAATCTGTGGCCGAAGGGCGTTTGCTCAGCCTGGATGGCCTGCCGCAAGACTATATCAAGATCAATTCTGCCCTCGGTGATAGCGTGCCGCGTCAGGTGCTGATTGTGCCCATACGCAATGACAAGCATATCAATGGCGTGATTGAGCTGGGCTTTATGCATGCCACCGACCCGCGCGTGACGGAATTACTGACGCTGATCTCTGGCAATCTAGGCATTGCCATTGAATCCGCCCTATCGCGCCAGCGCCTGCATGATGCCCTGGCCGAAACCCAGCAACTCAACGAAGAACTGCAAGTGCAGCAGGAAGAATTGCGCACCAGCAATGAAGAGCTGGAAGAACAATCGCGCGTGCTGGAAGAATCACAATCAACGCTGGAAAACCAGAAGGCCGAGCTGGAACAGACCAATGACAAGCTGGCAGAGCAGGCGTTGACCCTGGATCAGCGCAACGCCAATCTGCAGCAGGTGCAAGCGCAATTGCAGGAAAGAGCCGAAGATCTGGAACGCGCCAGCGAGTACAAATCCGAGTTCCTCGCCAATATGTCGCATGAACTGCGCACGCCATTGAATAGCTCGCTGATTCTGGCCAAGCTGCTGTCAGAAAACCGCGAGGGCAACCTCAATGAAGAACAGGTCAAGTTTGCCCAGACCATCTACTCGGCGGGCAATGACTTGCTTAACCTGATCAACGATATTCTCGATATCTCCAAGGTGGAAGCCGGGCAGCTGGAGCTTAATCCGCAAATGCTCAATCTGCGCCAGCTCAGCGATACCCTGGCTTCGGTGTTTGAGCCGCAGGCGGCACAGAAAAAACTTGAGTTCCGCATTGCGCTAGAGCCTGACGCCCCGACCACCATGCACACGGACCGTTTGCGTCTGGAGCAGATTCTCAAGAACCTGCTCTCCAATGCCATCAAGTTCACCGATCATGGCAGCGCTTCCTTGACCATTAGCAGTCATGAGGATGGGCAGATCCGCTTTGTGGTGGAAGACAGCGGCATAGGCATTGCCGCCAATTTCCATGAAGCCATCTTTGCCCCCTTCCGTCAGGTCGATGGCACCTCCAGCCGCCGTTACGGCGGCACCGGGCTGGGGCTTTCCATCTCGCGCAACCTGGCCACACTGCTAGGCGGATTTATCCAAGTAGAAAGTACCCCAGGTCAGGGCAGCCGCTTCACGCTGATTTTGCCGCAGGACTGGAACCCCGCACCCGCGCTGATAGGCCAGCCCACGGTGGAAAGCAGTGCCGGGCCTTTGCATCCCGCCACCATTGCCGGGTCTGCACACCCCGAGGTGGCAAGCACGGCATTAGCTTCAACTTCAGCCCCCGTCCCTGCCAGCGCCAAGGCCTTTAGCGGGCCAGCCTTTAGCGATGATCGTGATCAGGCGGATAACGCCCAGCGGCTGGTGCTGGTGATAGAGGATGAAGTGGCTTTTGCCAAGATTCTGTTCGACCTGGCGCATGAAATGGGGTATCGCTGCCTGGTGGCGCATAACGCCGATGAAGGCTTGCACCTGGCCGAACAATACCAGCCACAGGCCATACTGCTGGATATACGCCTGCCGGATCAATCCGGCCTCAGCGTGCTGCATGAGCTCAAGCAACACGCCAACACCCGGCATATTCCCGTGCATGTGGTTTCCGGTGCCGATCATAGCGAAGCTGCCTTGCATCTGGGGGCCATAGGCTATGCGCTCAAGCCCACCACGCTGGATGAACTCAAGCGCGTGTTTGGCAGGCTGGAAGAAAAACTCACGCAGAAGATCAAGCGCGTGCTGCTGGTGGAAGATGACGAGCGCCAGCGTGAAAGCGTGAAGGAACTGATTGCCGATGACGATGTGGAAATCACCCCGGTCGGCCTGGGTGCCGAGGCGCTGGAGCTACTGCGCCACCATGTTTATGACTGCATGATCATAGATCTCAAACTGCCGGATATGCAGGGCAGTGAGCTGCTGCAACGCATGTCCAGCGAGGAGATCAAGGCCTTCCCGCCTGTGGTGGTGTATACCGGGCGTCACCTCAACCGCGAGGAAGAAACCGAACTGCTCAAGTACTCGCGCTCCATCATTATCAAAGGCGCACGCTCGCCAGAGCGCCTGCTGGATGAAGTAACCCTGTTCCTGCACAAGGTGGAATCCGAGCTTTCCAGCGACAGGCAACGCATACTGCAAACCCTGCGTAGCCGTGAGAGCATTTTTGAACACAGACGCATCCTGCTGGTGGATGATGATGTACGCAATGTGTTTGCGCTCACTAGCGCTCTGGAGCAAAAGGGCATGGTGGTTGAAGTTGCCCGCAATGGCCTGGAAGCGCTGGAAAAACTGCAAGCCGAGAGTGATATAGACCTGGTGCTGATGGATGTGATGATGCCTGGTATGGACGGCCTGGAAGCTACGCGCCGCATCCGCAGTGATAGCCGCTTTGCACGCCTGCCCATTATTGCCATTACCGCCAAGGCCATGAAGGACGATCAGGAACAATGCATGAAGGCGGGCATGAATGATTATCTGGCCAAACCCATAGAACTGGCACGCCTGTACTCCCTGCTCAGGGTCTGGTTGCCTGCGGACATTAACCGTACGGAATAAGCATGGAGCCAAGCGCTAAAGTCATTGCCAACAGGCTGAATGAAAGCAAAGTCAATGAGGCCAGGGTGAATGAGCCTCAGAGGCTCAGCACGCTTGATATTGAATTGCGCCTGCTGATGGAAGCCATTTACCTGCGCTACAGCTATGATTTTCGCGATTATGCGGGTGCTTCGCAAAAGCGCCGCGTGGTGCAGGCGGTGCGTGCCTTTGATTGCAAGTCGGTATCTGAACTACAGGCGCGCGTGCTGCATGACCCTGACCTGTTCATGCAACTGCTGCAATACCTCACCATCCCGGTTAGCGAGATGTTCCGTGACCCCAGCTACTATGCCTGCCTGCGGCAAGAGGTAATACCCGTGCTCAAGACCTACCCTTCGCTCAAGATCTGGGTGGCGGGCTGTAGCACAGGTGAAGAAGTCTATTCACTGGCCATTCTGCTGCGCGAGGAAGGCTTGCTGGATCGCACCATTATTTACGCCACCGACATCAACCCACAATCACTGGAAAAAGCGCGCAAAGGCGTGTTTCCGCTGGATCGCATTGCGCTTTACGCTAAGAACTATCAGGAAGCAGGCGGTCAACTGGATTTCTCCAGCTATTACACCGCAGCCTACAATGCCGCGCTGTTTGACCGCAGCCTGTGCGACAACGTCACCTTTGCCGATCACAGCCTCTCCACCGACAGCGTGTTCTCAGAAACCCATCTGGTGACTTGCCGCAATGTGCTGATCTATTTCAATCGCGGCCTGCAGGACAGAGCGCTGGGGCTATTCCATGAATCCCTGTGCCATCGCGGCTTTCTCGGCTTGGGCAGCAAGGAAAGCATAGACTTTTCTGATTACAGCCAGCGTTTTGAGCCGCTACAGAAACGCGAACGGATTTTCCGCAAATTATGATCTGCATATGCAAGCTATGACTAGGCAAGGCATGAGTACGCAAGGTATGAGTAGCCAAGGTATGTCCACGCCAGGCATGACCAGGCCAACGCAGTTGCAAGATGTTGCCGCCATTGTGGTGGGAGCTTCTGCGGGCGGCATCCATGCCATGATGCAGATCTGCAAGGATTTACCCACCAAGTACCCGCTGCCCATCATCGTCACCCTGCATATGCAGGACATGCGGGATAGCCGCCTGGCAGCTCTGTTCCAGCACCACCTGCGCCTGCGCGTGAAAGATGCCGAGGACAAAGAGAGCATACGCCCAGGCATACTGTATTTCGCAGTACCGGGCTATCACCTTTCCATAGAACGCGAGCGCGTGTTTTCTTTCAGCTGTGAACCGCCGCTGCATTTCTCGCGCCCTTCCATCGATATCCTCATGGAGTCGGCGGTGGATGCCTACGGTGCCAATCTCATGGGCATACTGATGACAGGGGCCAACCAGGATGGCGCGGCCGGGCTGCTGGCAATCAAGCAAGCTGGTGGCATCTGCGTGGTACAAGACCCGGCCGAGGCCGAGATTGATTACATGCCCAAGTCCGCCCTGGCGCTGCAAACGCCAGACCTGATACTCACCCTGGCAGAGATCAATGCCCTGCTGATATCGCTGGGAGACCATCATGTCCACTAAGCCTACTTACAATAGCCCCAGCAAGCTGCTGATCGTCGATGATCTGGCAGAAAACCTGCAGGCCCTGAGTGCCATTATTCGCGGCGATAACCGCGTGGTGTATCAGGCCAGTTCCGGCGAGGAAGCCCTGGCCTTGATGCTGGATCATGAATTTGCCCTGGCCATACTGGATGTACAAATGCCAGGCATGGATGGTTTTGAGCTGGCCAAGCTTATGCGCAGCACCGTGCGCACCCGGCATATCCCCATTGTCTTTGTTACTGCGGCTGCCAGCGAGCAGCGCTTTGATTTCCGGGGCTATGAATCCGGCGCGGTGGATTTTCTCTACAAGCCGCTGGATGTGGATGCGGTCAAGAGCAAGGTCAATGTCTTTGTTGCCCTGCACCAGCAGCGCTTGGAAACCCAGCGCCAGGTACTGGCCCTGGAGCAAAGCCGCAAGGAGCAGGAAACCCTGCTGCATCAATTGCAGCAAACCCAAGAGCAACTGGAGCAATCCATACTCATGCGCGACAACTTCATGTCCATGGTGGCCCATGAGTTGCGCACCCCGCTCAATACCTTGTTCCTCGATGTGCAGGTACGCACGCTGCAACTGGAGCGTGACAACCTGGCCGCTTTCAGCAAGCCGGAGCTGCTCAAGATGACAGAGCGCGACCGCAGGCAGATCAAAAACATGATCCGCCTGATAGACGACATGCTGGATTTATCGCGCATCTCCAGTGACAAGCTATCGATACGCCCGGTGGAAACCGATCTTTCCGAATTGCTGGAGCGGCTGGTGCACGACTTTACGCCGCAAGCGCAATCCGCAGGCTATCAACTCAGACTGGATATTCTCGACCGCGTGGAAGGCAAGTGGGATGCCTTCCGTCTGGAGCAGATCATCGTCAACCTGCTGACCAATGCCATGCGCTATGGCAATGGCAACCCCATCACCCTCACCTTGCACCAGCAGGGCAATACCGCGGTGGTGGCGGTACGCGACCAGGGGCACGGCATCTCGCCCGAAGACCAGGAGCGTATCTTCCAGGCCTTTGAGCGTGGCCAGGGCAATCAGGTCAAGTCAGGCCTGGGCCTGGGCCTGTACATTGCCCAGCAACTGGCCGAGGCACACGCGGGCAGCATTGCGGTACAAAGCACCCTCAATGCAGGCTCCACCTTCACTCTTAGCCTGCCGCTGGTGAGCCAGCAGGTTGAGCATGGTGCGGATGCCTAGTCGCTTACTCGCAAGCATTTCTACTTAAGTCTAGCAATAAAAAAACCCCGGGCGAGTGCCCAGGGTTTGCTAAGTGTTAGCTCGAGACTGGCGAATTCTGCCTGTCTTAATGCAGGTCAAACCTATCCAGCATCATCACCTTGTTCCAGGCCTGCACAAAATCCTGCACAAACTTTTGCTTGGCATCGTCGGTGGCATAGGCCTCGGCCACTGCGCGCAATTCTGCGTTAGAGCCAAACACCAGGTCTACCGGAGTAGCGGTCCATTTCAGCTTGCCGCTGTCGCGGTCGCGCCCTTCGTAAAATTCCCCTGTAGGCGCTTTTTTCCATTGCGTGGACATGCTCAGCAGGTTGATGAATACATCATTGCTCAATACCCCGGGACGCTCGGTCAACACACCAGCAGTGTTTTGCCCACTATTGGCATTCAGGCTGCGCAGCCCGCCCATGAGTACCGTCATTTCAGGCACGGTCAGGGTCAATAGATTGGCCTTGTCCACCAGCATCTCGGCGGGCGATGCCGTGTTGTCCTTGTTGTAGTAATTACGGAAGGCATCGGCCTTGGGTTCCAGCACGGCAAAGGTCGCAACATCGGTCTCAGCTTGGCTGGCATCAACACGGCCTGGAGTAAATGCCACGCTGATCTCTTGACCACCCGCTGCTGCTGCCTGCTCCACCGCCGCTGCACCACCTAACACGATCAAATCCGCCAGCGATACCTGCTTGCTGCCAGACTGGCGGTTAAAGTCCTGCTGTATGGTTTTCAAGGTTTTGAGCACCCTGGCCAACTCGGCAGGGTTGTTCACCGCCCAGTCTTTCTGTGGGGCCAATGCCAGCCTGCCCCCATTGGCTCCTCCGCGCATATCTGTGCCACGGAAGGAGGCTGCGGCAGCCCAGGCTGTCCTCACCAACTCAGGCACACTCAGACCACTGGCCAGTATCTTGGCTTTCAAGGCACTGATATCGGCGGCATCAATCTGGGCGTAAGTCACATTAGGCAAAGGGTCCTGCCAGAGCAGAATTTCAGCCGGGGCTTCCTTGCCCAGATAACGTGAGCGCGGGCCCAGGTCACGATGTGTGAGCTTGAACCATGCCTTGGCAAATGCCAGTTCATATTGCTTGGGATCATCGAGGAAGCGCTTGGATATCTTGTGATATTGCGGGTCCATCTTCAGGGCCAGGTCGGTGGTGAACATGATGGGAGCGTGACGCTTGTCTGCCAGATGGGCATCCGGCACCAGGCTGGCCCCCTTACCATCTTTGGGTATCCATTGAATGGCGCCTGCCGGGCTCTTGGTCTGCACCCAGTCGAAGGTATAAAGCCAGGTCAGATATTCATGCGTCCAGCGCGTAGGGTTGGTTGACCAAGCACCTTCCAGCCCACTGGAAACGGTATCCTCGGCATTGCCCTTGCCACATTTGTTGCGCCAGCCCAGCCCTTGTTCCTCCAGCCCGGCGGCGGCTGGCTCGGCACCCACACAATCCTTGGGTTTGTGGGCACCATGCGCCTTGCCAAACGTATGCCCACCTGCAATCAAGGCCACGGTCTCCTCGTCATTCATCGCCATACGACCAAAGGCTTCGCGGATATCCTTGGCCGCTGCCAGCGGGTCAGGCTTGCCGTTGGGGCCTTCCGGATTGACGTAGATCAAGCCCATTTCCACCGCTGCGAGAGGCTTCTGCAGCTTGCGACCTGGGGCATGTCGCTGATCAGTGAGAAATTGCTTTTCCGGCCCCCAGTACACCATGTCCGGCTCCCAATCATCGGTACGCCCACCCGCATAGCCAAAGGTCTTGAAACCCATGGACTCCAGCGCAACATTGCCTGCCAGCACCATCAGGTCGGCCCAGGAAATGCTGCTGCCGTATTTTTGCTTGATAGGCCATAACAGCCGCCTGGCTTTGTCCAGACTGACATTATCCGGCCAGCTATTGAGTGGGTCGAAACGTTGCTGGCCACCCCCTGCACCCCCACGGCCATCATCCATGCGATAAGTCCCGGCGCTGTGCCAGGCCATGCGGATAAAGAAAGGGCCGTAATGGCCATAATCTGCAGGCCACCAGGGCTGGGAGGTTTTCATGACCTGCTCTATGTCACGCTTGACCGCCTCTAAATCGAGCTTGTTAAAAGCCTCGGGATAATTGAAGCCAGGGGCCATGGGGCTGGACTCGGCTGCATGCTGCCGTAGCGGTCTGAGGTCTAGCTGATTAGGCCACCAGAAATCTGGCGACTGCACAGCCTGGCTGGGCGCTTTTTGCGGCATGGGGGTAGCAGATTCTGCCTGAGCCTGGCTGGCGAGTACCCCGGCTGCCAGAGCCAGCACCAGGATTTTTGCAATAAATACCGTGTTGTCTTTCATGTCACTTTCTCCTCGTGATTGGTTTTACTGTTGTGCATGCGGAGTGGTCTTGCCCGCTACGTAGCCGGGCAAGACCGTGGTTTATTGCAGGATGCTGCTGGCGAACAGGGCTAGTGATTTGTCCACATCCGGCTGCTCATTGCTGACGGCACTGGCTTGACGCTCGCTCTTGCCGAGAATGCTGCTGGCAAACAGATTCAATGAAGTATCAACGTCGGGCTTTTGATTGCTGGTGGCTTGCGGCAGGGGCTTCCAGGTGCCTAGCAAACTGGTGGCAAATGGCAGGATGGAATCGGCGTGCGCAGTACTGACTGCCATCGTCAGTAACAGCGCTGTGCAAAATGCAGTGGTGGTTTTCATGATGCTCTCCTTGGCTAAATTAATGATTACCTCTAACAGTCCGGCTTCAGACGCCGCCTAGAATGAGAGGCGCTGGACTTAGCGCCATTAGAGTCATTTAGCCATCTGGCATGAAATTCATTTACTCAATGCCGCCATGGGCAATATCAATGATGGGCTGGCGCATACGCTGGATAAAATGCGTCATGGCCTGAGTGATCAGCCAGCATCAATAATCGAGGCAAGCAGCATGAATCTGAGAGATTTGAATTATTTGGTCGCAGTGGCGGACTGCAGGAATTTCAGCCAGGCAGCCAACCAGTGTGCGATAGGTCAACCGACCTTGAGTGTGCAGATCAAGAAGCTGGAAGATTATCTGGATGTGCCACTGTTTGTGCGCCACAAAAACCAGGTGCTGATTACCGATACTGGCGCAGAGATTGTTGAAGTGGCGCGGCGCATCATTGCCGATAGTGAGCAGATACGCCATATCGCCGCACAGGCGCAAACCCCGGTGGGCGGCAAGCTGTCTCTAGGCGCTTTTCCTTCGGTGGCCAGTTATGTGCTGCCGGAATATGTCTTCCGCATCAAGCAGCACTACCCCGAAATGAAGATGATGGTGATAGAGGAGAAAACCCAATCACTGATTGAGCTGATGCTGCAAATGAAGCTGGATGCAGCACTGCTGGCACTGCCAGTAACCGCGCCGGAACTGGAGAGCAGCAGCCTGTTTGTTGATCCCTTTACGCTGGCTGTGGCCTCTGACCACCCACTGGCCGGAGAGCAAGAGGTCGATCTGACTTTGATCAAGCAGGAAAATTTGTTATTGCTGGATGAAGGCCACTGCCTGCGCGATCAGGCACTGGAAGTCTGTCATCCTTCGCGCTTTGTCGAAGATGATTTCCGGGCTTCCAGCCTGGAAACCCTGCGCTTTATGGTCAAGAATGGATTGGGCGTGACACTGATGCCCTCGGTTGCAATACAGCCTGAAGATGGGGATATTCGTTACATCGCCATCAAGCAGCAACCCAGCCGCACCATTGCCCTGGTCTGGCATAAACAACACCCGCGCCGCAGGCTTTTCCAGGAGCTTGCCTGCCTGCTGGCCTACAAGCCCCTGGCGTGAAATTACGCGCTGTCAGTGACGCGCCAGGCAGGACAGCAAGTAATGCCGACGTGTATCACCCTCAAGGTTCATCGCAGTTGCATTCACCTGGCATTGCTTGTGCGCAGCGTGGGTTTGGGGTGGTGCCAGCAGGCAGCCATTGAGGTAATACTCGCGCGTATCGCCTTGCAAATTCATGGCCGTGGCATTGACCTGGCAGGTCTTCATCACATCCGCCTGGTCTTCCTGCGCTGCCAGATTGTCATGGGCTGGCGCAGGCTGCACACCTGTTTTGCCAGCACAGGCTGGCAAGGTGAACATCAGCGCCATCAACAGGCCGGATACGCCCAGCCATTGAGACGAGCGGGTTTTGCTCTTGCAGTCGGTATTGTTCATATTGGCTTTCTCCATAGTAAAAGTGCCTGGCAAATCTGCTGTCTGCCTAGCGCACTGTCAGTCAATCTTACGCTCATTGCACTTGCCGGACACCCCTGAATTGAGTACCGTGAGTGCCTTTCCGCCGCAGGCCATTTGTCTTGAATAACTTGTCTTTATTTACCTCCGCTGTTGATGATAACGCTGCTACTGAAGCCTTGCCTGCAGCCTGGCTGGCCGCAGTGCCTGAGTTGCAATCCCTGTATGACGATATCCAGACTTCCCTGGCTGGGGTCCACGATGTCAGGCCCAGGCGCGGTCTCTGGTTTGAAGCCTTGCGCCAGATGGCACCCGAGCAGGTGCGCGTGGTATTGCTGGGGCAAGACCCTTATCACAGCGAAGACCGCGGCATACAGCAGGCTCATGGCTTGTCGTTTTCGGTGCCGGATGGTGTACGGCCACCGCCATCGTTAAGAAATATGCTCAAGGAATTGCAGTCCGACCTTGGACTGACACTGGACAGTGGCAATTTGTTGCCATGGGCAGCACAAGGTGTGCTGTTATTGAATGCCTCGCTGACCACCATAGGCGGTGAGGCAGGGGCACATGCCAGGATTTGGCAGGCATTTACCCAGGCGCTGATGCGCTACCTGGGGCAGCGCAAACAACCACTGGTGTTCATACTCTGGGGCAGTCATGCGCAGAAGATACAGCCGCTGATAGCGCAGCAACATGTAGTTATCAGCGCGGTACATCCCTCGCCGCTATCCGCGCATAGAGGCTTTTTCGGTAGCCAGCCTTATAGCAAGACCAATCAGGCCTTGAAGGCGCTGGGTCAGCCGCCCATCAACTGGGGGCATTAAGCCTCAGCCATCATTCAGGCTTGGTCTGGGCACGTGATTGCGGCACCCGGCGCAGCTTGGTGACATCATAGCCATAGCCTTGCACCAGGTCTTTCAGGCGTTGATATTCAGCTTCTTCCAGCTGCGGTTTGCGCGCCATGATCCAGACGTAATCCAGCTTGTCTCTGGCGATGATGGTGCTGGAATAATCCGCTGCCAGATAACTGATTTTGTATTGCGCCTTGATCGGCCAGATAAACTGCATGCCCCATAGCGCATTGCCATGACCTTCCACCACAAAGCCGCGTGGTCTATAGATTTTTAACGGGCCTTGCGGGGTATCTGCATTGAAGGTGAAGGTGGTGGCGATGGTTCCATCTGGCTTGAGCTCATAGGCTTCAACCGCATTATAGGAATCGCCATCTACCCAGGTGGGGATATGGGCAATCACATACCAGCGCCCCATAAAGCGCTGCAAATCCACATCCTTGGCCAGCGGCAGCGCGGGATGACTGGCACAGGCCACCAAACCCAGGCTGCCCAGCAGGGCGACAATACGGCTACGATGTTTCATGATGGCTCCTTTATGAGCGTGGCAGCTCAAGGTTGGCAACGGAAAAACTGAACTGGCCTTAGCGTGGTTTGGGCGGCCAAGGGATAAAGGCACTGGTACGTTTTATATAATCGGCATAGGCAGGCCGCCGTTCATTGATGGTCTTCTCCGTCAGACTGACGCCGCTGACCTTGAGCAGCAACAGCGTTACCAGCAGCGGGCTCAGCACGCTCCACCAGGCGCCAGCCGCGAGTGCCAGCAGGTAGAACCCCCACCAGGTCAGTGCCTCTCCAAAGTAATTGGGGTGACGTGACCAGGCCCAAAGCCCGGTATCCAAAACCTGGCCTTTATTTTCTGGCTGGCTGCGGAACTGCGACAATTGCTGATCAGCCACGGCTTCAAAACTGATGCCCGCCAGTACCAGCACTCCGCCCAGCCAATCGAGGAAATTAATGTCTGCTGGCGACTGCACCGCTGCCACCAGCGGCAGCGCAATCACCCAGGCCAGCAGCAATTGCAGGCCGAAGATGATGTAAAGGCTTTTCAACCAGAAATGCGGCGAGTTGTTGGCGCGTATGCTGCGGTATCTATGATCCTCAGGCTGGCCCCAGTTGCGTACGGCCAGATGCAGGGATAAGCGGCCTCCCCACAGGCCCGCCAATAACAGCACCAGCCACAGCCTGGGGTGACTCAGGCTTTGTTGCAGCGCCACATAGAAAGCGGTGAGGAAGATGTAGCCCGCCCACATCACATCTACCCCATGCACATTGTGTTTATAGACACTCCACAACCAGCCTAGGATCATGAATATTGCCAGCGGCAGCAAGGCATGCAGCCAGGGCCCCCAGTAGGCCCAATCAATGAGCAAAGGCTGAAACTGGTTCATGCTTGCTCCCTCGCCTGCTCGGCTTGAGCTTTACCATTTTGACCAATACCATTTTGAACCATGCCATCAAAACGTTTGGCCAGTGCGATAGCCAGTGGAAAAGCCACTGCCCAGGCGCAGCCTATTGCTAGCAAACTGGCCTCATGCGGCAAACGTATGGCACCTAGCTGCTGGCCAGCGTAATAAGCCAGCGGCCCGCCCAGGGCACCAAAGACCACTTGCAGCCCCAGCGAACTACGCGCCCAGCGCAGAGTGACGTTGAGGGTAGTGCCAAACAATAGCCACAGCATCAGCATCCAGGGTGGCAACCAGCCAGGCGGCATGCCGGCATAAGGAAAACCGACAAATCCCAACAACAGCAGGGTTTGATCCAGCACCAGGCCTAACACCAGCAAAGCCAATAACAAGCGCCCCTCCTGCCATTTTTGGTATGCATGGCTCATATGCCAGATCAGCACTGGCGGCACTACCAGAAACGCCAGCCAGGGCATGTCCTGAGCCGCGCCATAGGCGCAGAAAAACCAGCCCAGCTGGAACATCACTAGGTTATAGATGATGTGGCGGCGACTGAGGGGATGGGTTTCCGGCATGCTGTTTCAGCCCGGCCTTTAGCCAGTATGCTTGCTGAACAGGTAATGGCTAACCCACCACTCCTGGCCTTGATGGTAGCCAAACAGTTCGGCGCAGGACATAAAGAAGATGCGCCAGCGGTTAAACCAGCGCTGAGCATCCGCACCATAGGTTTCCTGCATCAGCTCCATGATGATGTCGGCATTGGCGTCCATGTTTTCCAGCCAGGCATTGGCGGTTTTTTCGTAATGCCTGCCATCCCAGCGCCATTGCTGTTGCAACTGCAAATCCTGCTGGAAATGCAGCGGCAAGGCATCGCTAGGCATCATGCCGCCAGAGAAGAACAAATCGCTCATCCAGTCATCCTGGCTTTGGCTGACAAAAGCATAAGGCGTTTGCCTGTGCACAAAGATATGCATAAAGAATTTGCCATCTGGCCTGAGCCAGTCGGCCACCCGGCCAAATAGCTGCTGGTAGTTGCGCATATGCTCAAACATTTCTACCGATACCACACGGTCATACTGACCATCGGGCTGGAAATCATTCATATCGGCGGTGATGACATGGATATTGCGCAAACCGCGTGAGGCCGCGGCTTCTTCCAGATGCTGGCGCTGGGAATGCGAGTTGGAAACGGCAGTAATGCGGCTGTGCGGGAAATGCGCGGCCATGTAGAGCGTGAGCGAGCCCCAGCCACATCCCAGTTCCAGAATATGCTGGCCGTCATGCAGATCGGCATGCAGCGCGGTCAAGGCCAGCGCCGCATCTTCAGCAGCGCCTAGGTCATTCAGCGGCAGCGCATCTGTGCCCCAGTAGCCACAACTATATTTGAGCTGCGGCCCCAGGCTATGGCGGAAGAAAGCGCTGGGCAATTCATAATGCTGCTCGTTGGCGCGCTCGGGCAGTAGGGCAATCGGCGCAGTGCGCATTTCAGCAATAAAGTCCTGTTGCAGCGTGGCGCTGGCCTCACAATCTGCAACCTGGATTTCTTCCAGACGATTTTTCAGCAAGTGGCGAATACCAGCCCGTATCAGGGCATCCGGCATATGGCCTTGCTCACTCAACTCAATAGCGTATTTAATCAGCTGCATACCCTGCCTCCGCTCTGATGCAGCCCAGGTTTAGACTGGCTGCAATCCGTTAAAACAAGTGGTCACTATCGCGGCCACGATTTCATCATCCGTCAATGCCCCACCCATCTTGAGAAAATCCGTCACCGGGTCACAAGGCCGGGCATAGATGGTGTACAACACCACTTCACCTGGTAATGCTGGGTTGAGCTGGCCTGCGGCCTGCGCCGCCAGTATCCATTCGCCCAATATCTCGGTGAGCTTTTCCAGCCGCTCAACATAAGGCTGGTGCTTGGTCATGAACTCATGCGTGCTGGAGCGCGTAGAAGGCAAGCTCGGCATACGCCCTTCCAGATGTTCACGCACGCTCCAGGCCACCAGCATCTTGAGGTTATCCAGCGGCGCATCCGGTTTGGCACGTTCTGTCACCACATCCAGTGAACGCTGTACCAGCCGGGTCATGGTGGCGGCCGCCAGCAATTCCTTGGAATCAAAATGCTTGTAAAGGCTGGCCTTGGAAATGCCGACCTCCTGGGCAATCTCATCCATGGTCATCACATCAAAGCCCTTGCGGGCAAGAAAACTATCCACTGCATCGAGAATGGCACTCTCACGCAGGGCAAATTGCCTCTCTTTGAGGCTGGGTTTAGCGCTGGTTTCCATTACTGCTCATTTTGTATCGTGCTTTTCATCAAAACTTGTCATTAACAATTGCGCCCAGTTGGAATTACGCCCAGTAGGCACTCAAATTCATGATGCCAGTATAAACCAACCAGTAACTTTGTAAACTGATTAGTTTCCATTTTAAACTTTTATGTTATATTTCATACCAACAAGTAATTCACTGAATGTCTGTCATGCCAGAAAACCAGGTTTTTCTCGCCAGCCATACCCCTTATGAGGCGACCGCATGGACACCCAGCGGCTCGGGCATCCTGACCTGGAGTGTATTCTCCATCTACCGCGCTACTCTTTGGAGCGTGGGCAGCCTCACTGTGTCCGAGCAAGGCATCAGCAACCCCAGCTATGCGCTGCAATTTGAATACCTGCGCAATATCAGCGCCGACTACATCATAGAAGCCAGCCAGCGTGAAATGCTGCGCTTGGGATTGCACACTGACGCCAACATTCAGCGCTGGATATTGGCCATGCGCGGGATTATTCCCGACACCAGCCGTGGTGATCTGCTCTGGATAGTGTTTACACCCGGCCAAGGTGTGCGTTTTCTCAGTCAGAAGTTTTCGCAATCCGAGCTATTGGGCGAGATTGCAGATGCCGAATTCTGTCAGGCACTCGCCGATATCTGGTTTCACCCTGATTGCCACAGTGCAAAACTCAGGCGCTCACTGTTGCAGGAGGACGCCGCATGAGTAAGCAACGCATCGCCGTCATAGGCTCAGGCATTTCCGGCCTTGCCTCGGCCTGGCTGCTGGCGCGTGAGCATGAGGTGGTGCTGTATGAGGCAGGGTCTTATTTTGGCGGCCATAGCAATACCGTTGATGTGACGCTGGATGGCATTACTGCCCCGGTAGATACCGGATTTCTGGTGCATAACGACCTCACCTACCCCAATCTGGTGGCATTGTTCAAGCATCTGGGGGTTGCCACCCACACCAGCAATATGAGTTTTTCGGTGGCGATTGAAGCCCAAGGCCTGGAATGGGCGGGTAACAATCTGGATACCGTGTTCTGCCAGCGGCGCAATCTGCTGCGGCCACGTTTTCTCTGGATGCTGCAGGACATCCTGCGCTTTAACCGCCAGGCCGAGCATTACCTCGCCAGCATCAGCGATGAGCGCTATACCCTGCGCCAGCTGCTAGATCAGCACGGCTACAGCCAGGCCATGCGCGAGTGGTATTTGCTGCCCATGGCTGCTGCCATCTGGTCCAGCAGCATGAGCGATATCCAGGATTTTCCGGCGGCCACCTTCCTGCGTTTTTGCCTTAACCACCGCCTGCTGCAAATCAACCAGCGCCCACCCTGGAAAACCCTGCCGCAAGGCGCTCGCAGCTATGTCAACGCCATGCTGCAGAGCATTCCTGATGCCAGACTGAATTGCCAGGTTAACCATATAGAACGGCAGGCGCATGGGGTGGTCGTGCACAGCAATGTTGGCAGCGAAAGTTTTGATCAGGTAGTGCTCGCCTGTCATGCGCCCACGGCTTGTCAGCTACTGGATTGCAGCGCGGAAGAAAAGCGCATACTCGGGGCCTTCCGCACCCAGCCCAACCTGGCAATACTGCATACCGATGCCGCTTTACTGCCTGCCAACCGCAAAGCCTGGGCCGCCTGGAACTACACCATGCCTGTGCGCCATAGGCCGCAATATCCAGTGACAGTGAGTTATCTGCTGAATGAATTGCAACCCTTGCCCTGGCGTCAGCCTGTGATCGTCACGCTTAATCCGCATGTCAGCTTGCGGGAGGGCAGCGTCATTGCCGAGTTCGAGTACGCCCATCCCTTGATGAATGCCCAGGCCATCATGGCCCAGCGCGAATTGAACCTGATACAAGGCAGGCAACGCACCTGGTTCTGCGGTGCCTGGACAGGTTATGGCTTTCATGAGGACGGCCTCAAATCAGCCTTGCGCATGGCACGTGCCATGGGCATCACCTCACCCTGGGATGCCGTATATGACTGATGCCTGGGGTAAAAGATGAGTGGGCATATGCCGAGCCATATATCGAGCCATATACCAGCCAGCGCGCTAGAGCTAGGGCTGGGTGAAGTCATGCACAGACGCTCGCGCCCGGCCAGCCATGGCTTTGTCTACCCAGTGTTTTGCCTGCGCATTGCCGTGCGTCGCTTGCAGCAGATCAAAAGCCATAGCCTGTTTGGTCTCAATCGCTGGCGACCACTGGCGTTTTACAGCCGCGATCATGGTGATGGCAGCGGCGATTTGCTGGGCTGGCTGCAACAACAAGTGGCCAAAGCCGGGCTGACACTGCCTGCTGGCGAAATCTGGTTGCAGGCGTTTCCACGCGTATTGGGCTATGTTTTCAACCCGGTGAGCTTCTGGTATCTGCACGCCAGCGATGGCAGCCTGCGCATGATCATGGCCGAGGTCAACAATACCTTTGGCGAGCATCACCAATACCTGCTCACCGCAGACGCCGACCAGCCCATCAATGCCAATACCCGCCTTGTCTGCCGCAAGGCATTCCATGTCTCGCCCTTCTGTGAAGTCACAGGCTATTACGTGTTTCGCTACCTGGGTGCCGGGCAGTCCCATGCCATGGCGGTAGATTATTTCGAGGACAAGTTGCCAGAACAGCCCCTGATTGCCACAGAAATCCGCGTGCAAACCCAGCCTGCCAGCCGCCGCAACCTGCTGGCGGCCTGGGCTAAAATGCCACTGCTGACCCTGGGCGTGGTCTGGCGCATACATTGGCAGGCGCTGCGGCTATGGCTTAAACATATCCCGTATCACAAGAAACCAGCCCCCCCAGGTGCCTCCTTAAGCTTTAATCAGAGAAAGCCTGGTCATGAAAAATAAAACCAGCCCTACCTTGTCATCCAGCGCCCAGCCTGAGCGTAACCTTGGTCTCAACCCAGACATCAGCCGCAAGCCTGCAAGCAGCAAGCATCTGCCCTGGTTTGCCCGTGGCTTGCTGAGCCTGTTTTCCCGATTGCAACAAGGGCATTTACAGCTGCAAACCCCCACAGGTGAATGTCATGAATTTGGCCAGAGCCATGCCACAGTGCGTGCCAGCCTGATCATCAAGGATTGGCGTGCCGCAAGACTGATCTTGATGCAGGGCGATGTAGGTTTTGCTGAAAGCCTGCGCTTGGACTGGGTTCACAGCCCAGACCTGTTAAGCCTGTTCCGCCTGGCGCTGCAAAACCAGCAAGCTCTGGAATCCGCCATCCATGGGCGCTGGTGGGCATTGCTATTGCGCAGGTTTGGCCATCTGTGGCTCAACAACAATAGCCGACGCGGCAGCCAGCGTAATATCAGCGCGCATTATGATCTGGGTAATGTGTTTTACCGTCTCTGGCTTGATGCCAGCATGACCTACTCAGCCGCCTGGTTTGGCCAGCAGCCCGAGCAGACCTTGCAGCAGGCACAACAGGCAAAATATCAGCGCATACTTGACCTGCTACAGGCCCAGCCTGGGCAACGCATACTGGAAATTGGTTGTGGCTGGGGCGGATTTGCTGAGTATGCCGCCAGCCAGGGCATGCATGTACACGGCATCACCATCTCTCCAGCACAACTTGAGTTTGCCCTGCAACGCATCAAAACACAGGGCTGGTCATCCCAGGTAACGCTGGAACTGCGCGACTACCGCGACCTGACCGCGCAAGACGGCAACCATGCCAGATACGACCATATAGTCTCAATAGAAATGCTGGAGGCAGTGGGCGAATCACACTGGCCCAGCTATTTCCGCATACTCAAGCAATGCCTGAAGCCAGAAGGCCGCATCGTCATCCAATCCATAGATATCGCTGACAACTTCTACGCGCACTACCGCAGCAGTACCGACTTCATCCAGCAATACATATTCCCCGGCGGCATGCTGCCCAGCCCTGCCGTGATCCAGGCTCAAGTGCAGCAGGCGGGTTTACAGGTGCGCGAAAGCCATGGATTTGGCCAGGACTACGCCCGTACATTGCAACATTGGCATCAGGCTTTCATGGGCCAGCTGGACGATATCAAGGCTCTGGGCTTTGATGCAGCGTTCATACGCCTGTGGGAGATGTATCTGAAATACTGCGAAGCAGGATTTATCGAGGGCAGAACCGATGTCAAACTCTGGTTACTCAAACATCAAGCATAGTCGCATGGCTATGCGCACCCTCCTGACCAAGCTGCTGATGGCCAGTTTGGTCTTACTTGCGGCCTTGCAGCCGCTTGCGGCCAGTGAAACCGCGCCTGACTTTATCCAAACCGAGCTAGGCCCTGGCAGCCAATTGCTGGGCAGTGGCACCTTGCGCTGGTTTGGCATACGCGTTTATGACGCCAAGCTCTGGGTGAGCAATGGGCGCTACCAGGCTGACCAGCCCCATGCGCTGCAACTGACCTATGGTCATGATTTCCGGGCGGAAGAACTGGCGAAAGAGGGTGGCAAGCAACTACGCAAACAAGGCGTGGATGAAGCGCGCAGCCTGCGCTGGCAAGCGCTGATGCAACAGGCGTTTACCGATGTTAAAGCAGGCGATAGCCTGACTGCCATCCTGCGGGCGGATCAAAGTTTGGCTTTTTACAGCAATGGCAAGCCTACTACTGTCATTAGTGATACGGAGTTTAGCCAGCATTTTTTGGATATCTGGCTGGGGAGCAAGACTACGGAGCCTAAGCTGAGGTTGAAATTGCTGGGGCAGGAATAAATGTTGATTAGGGGCTAGAGCTTGGCGTTTTGTTGTATGCGAGGATATAGCTAACACATCGCTGTTCGGTATATCTGTGATCTTGGGCGATTGAGTGGTCTTGCCACTTGTTGCCGCTGGTGCAAGGTCTTGTTTCGCCTTGATGGCGAGTCACTCTCTTTTGCTTCGCCAAAAGAGAGTAACCAGAGAAAAGGCGACCCGGATATCCCCGCCCCGGCTTACAGCCGGGTAACCTGCGTTGCTCGGATTTCTCG
>PJUD01000032.1_pt1 | contig 235528 bp, 210 predicted proteins | sample 1512341 | NCBI WGS metagenome assembly PJUD01 (sample SAMN08177675, study PRJNA422409) | Feces metagenome, whole genome shotgun sequencing project. | isolation source: Chicken feces (3) enriched on wood chips: beechwood xylan treatment | host: Gallus gallus | place: USA: Madison | collected...
AAGTGTCTCTGGCTTAAAGAGCCTTATGCCCAGCTTCGCTTACCACACGACTATCCAATCCAACCTCAGCATGTTGTCACGATAGCCCTTATCCCTACCCTGGTAATCATAGTTAGCCCTCAGGTAGTTCCCAGCCTTAGCCCGCCACTCATACGCCAACCCCAAGCGGGTGACGATGTTGCCAGGGTCGGCACTGGTGACGCTGAATCGATGGTCTTCGGTGCTAGCCCGCAGGTGGCTGGCTCTCGCCAAGGCGTCATAGCCTACGCTGGCATAGCCCAGTAGCTGGGCTTGGTCAGTCAGCTGATACCGCACACGGCTACCTACGCTGGCAATGAGGCTTTCTGCTTGTTGCCGCTCGGTGTTGAGGCTGTAGTAGCCTGCCCCACTTTCCTGGTAGCCACTGACCCAGGCGCTGCCGTATTCAAGTCCCAGTACGGGGCTGAGGGTGAGTTGGTCGCGGACTATGCTTTTGACGAGTTCTGCTGCCAGGTTGAGGTGCCAGATGTCCTGGCTGGATTTCGCCCGCACCGGCAGTTCGGTGTCGTCTATGCGGCTAGCTTTGGCGCGGGTGTATCCGCTCTTGGCAATGACGCTTAAGGTGAGGTCATCCTGCAGGCTTTGGTGACCATAGACGGCAAGGTCAACTCCGGTGTTGTTGATGCTGCTCTTGAGGCTATGGTCTTTGCCGTCTATCTGGCTGTTGTTGATGATGACGGCGGCCCCTATTCTGCGTTCTGTGGTGATGGCCTTATCTATACCAAAGGCGATACCACCGCCTTTTTGTTCATAGGCGGAGTCTCGGACGCTGCCCTGGCCGCTATTACGGCCTATAGAGATGGTGAAGTTACTTGCATAGCCCTTGCTGCCAATAATATGTTGTTGGCCGCCGGAGAGTATCGTGCCAGCATCAGTTCCCGCATTTTCATCGATGGTTTGAATACCTCCATTGTAAATTGTTGTGTTGTATACCGCGGCTCGTATGACACTTTGCTGGCCGCCGCTGTATATCTGGGTATTAAATGCTCTGCCTAGTGTGTCAACGTTTTGCTTGCCGCCACTATATATTTGCGTATCAATGGCCGAGCCGAAATTACCCAATTCTCCAGAAATGGTTTGCACGCCACCAGCCAGCACTTGAGCGCTGGTAGCACTGCCGCCACCACTGATGATTTGCTGCGCACCGTTACTGAGGGTGGTGTTGCTTGCGCTACCGCCATCACTGACATACTGGGCACCACCGCTGGAAACCACGTTGCTGTAGGCGAGGCCGCCGTTGGATACATACTGCACACCGCCATTGCTGATGATGTTGTTGGTCGCTGTACCACCACTGCTGATGTACTGTGCGCCATTACGGAGGTAAGTCGTACTTGCAACACCCCCATTGCTGATGTGCTGAGCGCCAAACGACACTATGTTCTCGGTGGCTACACCCCCATCCTTGACGTGCTGCTCAGTGGCTCCCCCCAACATGCTGCCGCTTGCTAGGCCACCACTGCTGACAATCTGCTGACCATTGTCAGCTGCGGTATTGTTCGCAATACCACCACTGCTAATGATTTGCTGGCCGCTAGTGAGGATGGTGGTTCTGTTTGCTGTGCCCCCAGCGCTGATAATTTGCTGACCGCTCAAGTAGATGGTGGCATTGCTTGCCGTGCCGCCACTGCTGATGATTTGCTGACCGCCACTGCTGATGGTGGTTCCACTGGCTATACCAGCATTGCTAATTACTTCCTGACCACCTTTGCTGATCGTTGTGCCGATTGTTATACCCAAGCTGTTAACATTGAGTACACCCTGGGTGACAGTATTGGATGCTGTGTCCATCCAGTTAACTGTGTAGCTCCCCCCCATCCCGACTCTTAGCCCGGATATCACCTCTGCATGCGCCGTGCCTGCCACCCCCACCAGCCCGGCCATCACTATCGGCAGGCCCGTGCTCTGCACCAGGCTGCTTTGCAGCATGCCCACTTGCAGCAGTGCTGCCAGCAGTTTGGAGATGTTGATGCGGATGTAGCGCAGGCGAGGATAAAACTTGCGGGCGATGCTTAGGCGTTTCATGTGAGGCTCCCAGTAGTTTGGCCCTAGATCACAAGGGCCAATTTCAATTGCGTGTGCAGTGGTAATACATAAACAAACCCGCCAGCTTGTGAGGGCGTGCTGGCGGGCTTTAGAGGTTTGTCACCAGAGGACTACTGGGAGGATTTTACTTTTTATTGGGCCTTATTGACAAATATATTTGCTTTTAATTTGCTTATAATGGCGACTTGTTATGAGTGCAATTTGCGGCGATGTTGAGGCGTGGACTTGATGCTGGCTTGGGTGAGGTTGTTGCCTGGTCAGGCAAAGTTCTAGGTGCGTGCTAGGCTGATTTTGCGATTTGGCAATGCTAAATGCTGCGTGGCTTGGGTATGAGTCACTTATGTTTGAGTAACTTATGTATAAATCTTGGCCCATAGCGCAGCAGAGCTTGGCGAGGCTTTAAGGTAAAAAGCCTGAGGGGTTATATCTTAAGTGGGTTGGGTATTGCTTTAAGGTGATCAGGCAGGCTGGCGTCAGCCAATAAAAAACCGGGCTAGACCCGGTTTTATTATTGAAGGTATATGGCTTAAGTATGGCTTAAGCGAGGGTGTTATATAAGCCAGAGCCTGTGCTGGCCTGGCCGTTAGGCCCGTAGAACTGGCTGGCAGCAGGTGGGCGGCCCAGGGTATCCAGCGCTTGCTGGTTACGAGCAAAATGTTTGGTGATGAGTATGCCGTTGACGCGGTTGAGTTCTTTGGCCTGAGTTAGCAATGACTGGAAGTGATTCCATGATTGTTGCAGCGGCGCATCTTGCCTGGCTAGCCAGGTGGCCAAGCCTTGTTCATCGGCATTGAAACCCAGGGCAGAAACCGCTTTGAAACGGGCTTGGGTGCTGGTGTTGAGATCCTGCAGTATGCGGGCTTTTTCGCTGAGTAAACCTTCTAGCGCATCCACATCCACTTTAACCAGGCTGCCTTGCTCACGCTTGAGTAGCTCCAGCAGGTGGTCGGTTAACGCAATTTCTATATCAAAACTGGCTGTGGTCATGGTCAGGTTTACCTCTTTAGCTTACCACCCGGCCAGCGCTTAACGAGGTGCTGACAGCAGGTCTTTCACGGTATTGATAAGGCCATCGGCAACCTTTTCAGAATCAACTCTGAATTGGCCACTGGAGATGGCGGATTTGATGGCATTTACCTTATCGGCGTTATACACATTTTCATTGGCACCTGCCGCAGCAATCGACTGCAGCTGTGAAGCCAGCGGGGACAACGTCACGCTTTCACCCGATTTTTGACCACCAGTAGCGGGGGCCCTGGATTCTGTACGGGTTTTATTGCTATCGACCTTGTCAGTATTGAGCGTTACCGCTTTTTTCAGTGCGTCATCGATTTTCATGGCGATTCCTTGGCTTGTTCAGTGACAGCATGGCATTACACGCTGCTATATTGCTCTTATCGGCAGGTATAGAACGAACTTTAACAAAATTCTGCCCGAATTTGCTAATCAAGTTGCCACTTCCAGTCAGGACGCCACTGCCAGCAAATCCACCATTTGAGCGTGTGCCCGGCGAAATTCTGGCAAAAAATCCTAGCAAAACCCTTGCCCATCACATGTAAGACAAAGTCTGTACCCTGTTTGCCAGGATTCAGTAAATCTTTGCCGCTTGGCATCATCGCTCACTTAAAGATGGATACCATCGCGGCGAGAAAATTTCGCTGCCGCAGAAATTTTTTTAATAAATGACATGTTAATAAATCACATGTTAATAAATTACATCTATGAGCCCACCTTGACGCGCCAGCCCACTTACCACTTGTCCGTTGCCCACTTTAACTCTGACACGCTGGCCTTCAGTGGCATTGGCCAATGCCGTACCTTCTGCGGTGACCATAAAGCCTTTGCCTATGGAGTTGAGCACGACTTTCTGCCCTTGTTGCACCACAGGCATGATGCGCAGCATTTCCTGGCGTAACACGGTGCCTGCACTCAGCGGCACATAGACCGAGCGGCCAACGGCTTGCGCTGCATCGGTGAACACACCAGGCGGCAAGCGCGCCAGGTCACCCTGCGCCTTGGCCAGATCTTGCTCGCTGATTATCTGGCCCTGCGCCAGCGGCACGGCGGCAATTAAATATTCGGCCATGACTTCCACATTGGCCTGCACGTAGATGGTCCAGGTTTGCGGGGCGGTGCATTTGACGCCTACGCTGGTTTTACCCCAGGCACGGCTGCCATTGGGCAGAAACATCTGCAATTTTTCACAGCTGGCAAGTTTGAGGCGGTTATCTACCGCCACCGCGGCTGCCGAAACTTTGCCTGGATAACCTACGGTCTGGGTGAGCAGGAATTCTTCTACCTGGGTGCGTAATTGCGCCAGGTTTTGGAATAGCGATGGATTTGCCTGGGCTTGAGCTACATTAGGCTGGGCCTGTGCCAGGGCAGTCACTTGCGCTTGGGCCAACAAGGGTGCCAGGCCCAGGTGGGTCATGATGCAGAGTATTGCCAGCCTAGTCAGTCTCACCATACCCCCTCCCGTTTTAGCATTCAGTCCGTTAACAGCCTGGCTGTTATGCCTTTGGGGCACAGCATGCCTAGCCATGTTGATTGACTGCATTGTAAAGAGCCTCGCGCGCGGGCAAACCCTGAATAAGGGCAAAAAGCCCCTCTTATTCAGATGATGAATCTTGCCCACGGCCGCCTAAACTGCCAATCATCTGAAATAACGACAATTGTCTGCATTGCTTGATGGCTGTCGTTGGCAAACGGAGTTTTCTCATGCTGAACAAACTGGACGCATCGCTGAATTTCCAGGAAACCGCGCTAAGGCTACGCAGCCAGCGCCAGGAGTTGCTGGCCGCCAATATTGCCAACGCGGATACGCCGGGCTACAAGGCGCGTGACATTAATTTCACTCAAGCTTTTCAGCAGGCGCTGCAAACCCAGGCCAGCGGTTCACAAACTGCCACCACCAACCCTGCCCATTTTGCGACAGGCTCTAGTGCCAACCAATTAAGCGGTGTGCTTTATCGCTCTATTATTCAGGGCAGTGTAGACGGCAATACCGTGGATATGGATACCGAGCAGGCCCAGTTCACCGACAACGCGCTGCGCTATGAAGCCGGGGTGACGATGATTAGCGGGCAGATCAAAAAGATGCTCTCCGTGATTCAAGGCCAATAATGCTGAGCGCCAGTATTTTTTCACGCTCGCCTAGTTGGTCACGCTCACCTAGCCCCCTTAAAAAAGGAAGCTGATATGTCTCTATTTAATGTCTTCAATATTTCAGGCTCGGGCATGAGCGCACAGGGGCAACGCCTTAACGTGGTGGCCAGTAACCTGGCCAATGCCGATAGCGTGACCAGCTCCAACGGCCAGCCCTACCGCACCAAGCATATTGTGTTTTCTGCCGTGCCTGTGACCGCCAACCCGGTTTCACAGGGGGTTAAGGTTAAGCAGGTGGTTGAAGATCAAGCCCCGCCGCAACTGAAGTACGACCCCAAGCACCCGCTGGCGGATGAGAATGGCTATGTGGCCATGCCCAATGTGAATGTCACCGAAGAAATGGTGAACATGATTTCGGCATCACGGTCTTACCAAAACAACGTGGATACCATGAATGCTGCCAAATCCATGTTATTGAAAACATTGACTATAGGTCAATAATAGCTCAGTAAAAACTCAGTAACTGGCGTGATGTATAGCGTCATTACCCCAAGTTAAGAAAGCGAGAACCCAAATGGCTAGCACCAACGCAATCTCGGACAATTTACTCAACACCATGAACCCCACGGGTTCCAGCACCTCGGCCAGCAGTATTTCCGAGACGCAGGACAGGTTTATGAAACTCTTGATTACGCAGATGAAAAATCAGGACCCGCTCAACCCCATGGACAACGCTGAGGTAACGAGTCAGATGGCCCAGCTATCGACGGTGACCGGGATTGAGAAGATGAATGCCACGCTGTCATCGTTTATCAGCAGCATGCAGGCCACGCAGGCGTTGCAGGCCTCTAGCCTGATAGGCCGTGCGGTATTGGTAGAAGGCAACAGCACAGTGCTGGCCGCCACTGAGACCGAAGGCGAATCCTCCGCCTACTTTGGCGTGGAGCTGCCAGTGGGTGCAGACAACGTCAAGGTCAATATCAAGGACGCAGGCGGCAATGTGGTCAAGACCTACGAATTGAAAAATCAGGCTGCTGGCATTTCACAACTGAGCTGGAATGGCTTTGGCGATGATGGCACCAAGCTGGCCGATGGCCGCTACAGCATAGAAGCCACCGCCACCACTGCCAACAGTACAGTGGCCTCTAGCACCTTGAGTTATGAGCAGGTGATGAGCGTTTCTTCAGGCAATGATGGCGTAAAACTCAACCTGAGCAATCTGGCGGCAATTACGACGGACAAAGTTAAGCAGATTTTCTAGGCTTTGCGATATTTTAAAAGATGCAGCTTATTAAATATCATTTTTTTCATATTTTTGATATTGCTGAGCTAAATTAGTACTTAAGATTTGACGATATTGATTAGTTAAGCGTGTTTTCGCGCTTAACTTTTAGAGTAAACACCCAGCAGTTTTTTTAACGGCAACCCGATTTCACGCAGGAGAACACCATGGCTTTCCAACAGGGTTTAAGTGGCCTTAACGCCGCTTCCAAGAGCATAGAAGTGATTGGTAATAACGTCGCCAATGCTAGCACCGTCGGTTTTAAGCAGTCCCGCGCGGAGTTTGCCGATGTTTATGCCAATTCACTGGGCGGCGGCAGCGCCTCCAAAATAGGTATAGGCACCAAGATTGCGGCAGTGACGCAGCAGTTTACCCAGGGCAATATCTCCAACTCCACCAACCCGCTGGATGTGGCGATTAACGGCAATGGTTTCTTCCGTATGAGCGATAACGGCACTATCAGTTATGCGCGTAACGGCCAGTTCCAGCTCAGCAAGGAAGGCTATATTCAGAACGCCTCTGGTCAGCGCCTGACAGGTTATTCTGTAGTGAATGGCGTGGTGCAAACCGGGGCACTGACAGAGTTGCAGATTGATGCCTCAGACCTGGCACCAAAACCCAGCACCCAAATCACTGGGCCTTTGAATTTGGATTCACGCGCTGACATCAAGACCGTGGCCGCTTTCAATATCAATAACCCCAGTACTTACAGTCACGCTACCCCGATAGAAGTGTTTGACTCGCTGGGTAATTCGCACAGTGTGCAGTTGTACTACATCAAGACTGCCGCCAACGAGTGGAGCATTATGGCCAGCGCCGATGGCGCACTGACACCAAACACCACACCACCAACGCCGATAGGCACAATGAGCTTCACTGGCAGCGGCATCAACCCCACTATCACTACCTCGCCTATCAGTGTGCCTGTGACCACTGGCGGCACAACGCCACTTTCCATTTCGCTGGATCTGACCGGCAGCACCCAGTTTGCCAACTCCTTCAATGAAAGTGATTTGTTCCAGGATGGCTATGCCGCCGGACGTTTGTCCAGCTTTAGCGTAGGCGCCGATGGCTCCATTCTGGGTCGTTACTCCAACGGTCAAAGTTCGGTGCTGGGTCAGGTGGCGCTTGCCAACTTCCGCAACCTCAATGGTCTGCAACCGCTGGGTGACAATCTCTGGGCTGAAACATCTGATTCTGGCCCTCCTATTGTGGGTGTGGCCAACTCTGGCGGTTTGGGTGTGTTGCAGTCTTATCGCGTTGAGGAATCCAACGTGGATTTGACAGCAGAGCTGGTGAATATGATCACCGCGCAGCGGGTTTACCAAGCCAACGCGCAGACGATCAAGACCGAAGATCAGATCATGCAGACGCTGGTGAACCTGCGCTAGGTTTGATGCTTAGTCTTAATCTGTCTGTAATCTAGCCAAAAAGGAACCGTCATGGACCGCCTGATCTATACCGCGATGACCGGCCTCAAGCACATCATGGAGCAGCAAGCCACTACGGCCAATAATCTGGCCAACTCCACGACTACCGGGTTTCGCCAGCAGATCGACAGCTTCCGTGCGGTTCCTGTTCTCAGCACTGGCCTGCCAACGCGGGCTTTTGTGGTTGATGCCACTACAGGTGCCAATTTCAATAGCGGTAATGTCTACAACACCGGGCATGAATTGGATGTAGCCATACGCGACCGTGGCTGGTTTGCCATACAGCGTGCGGATGGCACCGAGGCCTACACGCGCCAGGGCAATTTCAAGCTTAACGAAAACGGCGTGCTGCAAACCCAGGACGGCCTCACCGTAGTGGGTGATGGCGGCCCCATCACTATTCCACCGGAATCCAAGGTAGCCATCGCCAACGACGGCACGGTGTCAGCCGTGGCGACCAATGTGGTGCCGCTGATTACCAACCTTATAGGCCGTATCAAGCTGGTGAACCCGAATGAGGCTGATCTGGTACGCGGTGCCGATGGCCTGTTTGAAACCAAGAACCGTGCCCCGGTTGAAGCCGATGCTACCGTCACCGTTGCCAGCGGCGCTTTGGAAAGCAGCAACGTCAATGTGGTGGAGGAAATGGTCAACATGATCACGCTGGCACGCTCTTTCGACCTGCAAACCAAGCTATTGCAGAACGCAGAGAATAACGCCACAAAAGCCAGCCAGATCTTCAGTTTGACTTGAGGCTGATTGATTTAGCATAGAAGCTGGTTTTAAAAGTCGTTGTAGATATTCAAGAATCTAGGCAGCCATTGCTGCCAACGCAAAGGAGTAGACCATGATACGTTCGCTATGGATCGCCAAGACTGGCCTGGATGCCCAGCAGACGCAGATGGATGTGATTGCCAACAATCTCGCCAACGTCAGCACCAACGGCTTCAAGAAAACCCGCGCCGTATTCGAGGATTTGCTCTACCAGAACATACGTCAGCCTGGCGCACAATCATCCCAGCAGACACAGTTGCCCAGCGGCTTGCAGCTGGGTACTGGTGTACGCCCTGTGGCCACTGAGCGCATTCATACCATGGGTAATCTGCAACAAACGGGTAACTCCAAGGATGTGGCGATTAGCGGTGATGGTTTCTTCCAGGTGCTGTTACCTGATGGCACCACCGCTTATACCCGCGACGGTGCTTTCCAGGTGGATAACCAAGGCCAGTTTGTGACTTCCAGTGGCTTTACCGTACAGCCAGCGATTGTGGTACCACCGCAGGCACAAAGCCTGACCGTGGCGCGTGACGGGACTGTTTCTGTGGTGCTGCCTGGGGCTACTGCTGCGGTGCAGATTGGCTCATTCCAGTTGGCTACTTTTATCAATCCGGCTGGTTTGCAGTCACGTGGCGAGAATCTCTACGTTGAAACTGCGGCCTCGGGTACGCCCAATATCAACCAGCCAGGCTCTAATGGTACTGGCATGCTGATCAATCAGTATGTGGAAACTTCCAACGTCAACGTGGTGGAAGAGTTGGTGGGCATGATACAAACCCAGCGCGCTTATGAGATTAACAGCAAGGCCATCTCAACCTCGGATCAGATGTTGCAACGCCTGTCGCAGCTATAACTAGATTGAGCAGTTTGAATTGCCGTAAAGGAATGACCATGCGCACCCACACCATCACCAAGCACTTATCACTGGCCCCGAGAACCTGGCTGGCGCTGAGCCTGCTGCTGCTGGGCAGCGCTTGTGCCATTCCTCCCACCACCATCACCAAAGGCCCCAGCACCACACGCCCACCCATGCCCAGCAGCGCGGCCTATAACAGTGGCGGCATTTACAACCCCGCCACCTATAGACCCTTGCTGGAAGACAAGCGTGCGCGTCTTGTTGGTGACACTGTGGTGATCAATATTACCGAAAACACCACCGCCACCAAGGCTGGCACCAATTCTGCCAGCAAGACTGGCGAAGTGACCGCAGGCATTCCAAGCTTTTTGGGCCGCACTTTCCCGCGCTTGAGCGGCAGTGGCAGTTCGGATTTGTCGTATAACGATGCGGCCGCCTCCAACTCACGCAATGTGTTTACTGGCACCATCAGCGCCACGGTGATGGAAGTGTTACCCAATGGCAATATGATAGTGAGCGGCGAAAAACAGGTGGCCTTTGACCGTGGCACCGAGTTTGTCCGCTTCTCCGGTGTGATAGACCCTATGTATATCTCGGCGGGTAACAATGTGCCCTCCAGCCGGGTGGCCGATGCGCGTATTGAATACCGCACCAATAGCCAGATAGACGCGGCCCAGGCCATGTCTATTCTCACCCGCTTCTTCCTCAGCGTCGCACCATTGTGAGCCGCATCATGAACATGAACAGAACTCTGCTGGCTGTCCTGCTCTCGCTAGGCAGCCTATTGCTTGCCAGCCCAGCCTCAGCCGAGCGCATCAAGGACTTGGCCAATATTCAGGGCGTGCGTAGCAACCAGTTGATAGGCTATGGCCTGGTGGTCGGCCTAGATGGCACGGGTGACCAGACCACACAAACCCCGTTCACGGTGCAAAGTATTATCAGCATGATGCAGCAGATGGGCGTCAACCTGCCCGTGGGCACCAATCTGCAATTGCGTAACGTCGCCGCTGTGATGGTGACCGGGACATTGGCACCTTTTGCCCAGCCAGGACAAAACATGGATGTCACCGTGTCTTCCATGGGTAATGCCAAAAGTCTGCGCGGCGGCACGCTGCTGATGACGCCACTCAAGGGTGCAGATAATCAGGTTTACGCCATGGCACAAGGCAGCTTGCTGGTTGGCGGGGCTGGTGCTGGTGCCAGTGGCAGCAGCAGGCAGATCAATCACTTGAGCGCAGGGCGTATTTCCGCCGGGGCCACGGTAGAACGCGCCGTGCCCAGCCTGCTGACGCAAAGCAATACCGTGAATCTGGAACTCAAGGAAGCCGATTTCTCCACCAGCAGTCTGGTGGTAGATGCAGTCAACAAGCGCTTTGGCGCTGGCACCGCCACGCCGCTGGATAGCCGCGTCATTCAAATCACGCCGCCTAATAATCTCAATCGGGTTGCCTTCCTTGGCAATCTGGAAAATCTGGACGTCAAACCTTCGCAAGGCATGGCCAAGGTGATTCTCAACGCCCGTACTGGCTCTGTGGTGATGAATCAGGCTGTGACGCTGGATGACTGCGCCATTTCGCACGGCAATCTCTCGGTGGTGATTAACACTGCCCCTGCCATCAGCCAGCCCGGGCCTTTCTCCAACGGCCAGACTGTCGCCACCCCGGTATCCCAAGTTGAGATCAACAAAGAACCCGGCCAGGTGATCAAGCTGGACAAAGGCACTTCTCTCTCTGACGTGGTTAAGGCGCTCAATGCCATAGGTGCCACACCGCAAGATCTGCTGGCAATTCTGCAAGCCATGAAGGCGGCAGGTTCACTGCGTGCCGAGCTGGAAATTATTTAACGGCGCAGAATGACTAGCCCCATATGACCACCACGCCAGCCTCTAGCACCGATCTTAGCAGCCGCATTGCCGCCGATGCCAGCAGCCTTAACTCGCTGAAGCAGGCAGCACGCGAAAACACGCCGGAATCGGTGAAGGAAGCCGCTAAGCAATTTGAAGCGCTGTTCGTCAATATGATGCTGAAAAGCATGCGCGATGCCACCCCCAAGGAAGGCCTGTTCGACAGCGAGCACAGCCGCACTTTCACTGGCATGCTGGATCAACAGCTCAGCCAGAAGATAGCCAACCGTGGCCTGGGCCTGGCCGATATGCTGGCCAAGCAGATGCAAGGTGGCATGAACGCTGGCGTCAGCCCGGAGTCTCTTGATTTAGAGTCTGGTGCAAGCAAATCTGGTGCAGTGGATGAGTTTGCCTTATTGCGTAATATGAGCCGCAACGCCAGCGCTGCCAGCAAGGCGGGCGTGAATTCAGCTATAGCACCCGTTCAGGCCGATGTGCCGCAAAATGCGCGTGAATTCACCGCGCAAATGCAAGCCCATGCCGAGGCCGCCAGTCAGGATAGCGGTATACCCGCCCACCTGATGCTGGGTCAGGCCGCGCTGGAAAGTGGTTGGGGCAAGCGCCAGATTATTGGCAGCGATGGTACTGCCAGCAACAATCTGTTTGGCATCAAGGCCGGGGCCAACTGGAAAGGCAAGACCGTGGATGCGGTCACTACCGAATATATCAACGGTGTGCCACAGAAACGCATAGAGAAATTCCGCGCTTATGATTCTTACGCGGATTCATTCCGCGATTTTGCCAACCTGATGCAAAGCAACCCACGTTACAACAACGTGCTGGAAAACACTGGTAATGCAGCAGCTTATTCTCAGGCGCTACAAGATGCTGGCTATGCCACAGACCCCAATTACGCCAGTAAATTGAAGCGTGTGATTGCCAGCATTGCTCCAGCCTGAGGTAAAGTTTTTGCGTTTTGTGCCGTTCAACTCTTAACAGCTACATCGAGCGCCATGCATCATGTCCAATATATTCAACATAGGTAAGACCGCCCTAAACGCTGCCCAAGTGGGTATCAGCGTGACCGGGCACAATATTGCCAATGCGGGCACTGATGGCTATTCGCGCCAGACCATTGTGCAGTCCAGCGCTCAGGCGCAGAACTGGGGCTTTGGCTATATAGGCAACGGCACGCAGATTGATACCGTCAAGCGCGTTTATAACGAGTTGCTGACCAAACAGATCAACAACAGCCAGTCCATCACCAGCGCCATCAATACCCAGCTCTCCAGCATCAACCAGATTAACAATATGCTGGCGGACTCCACCGCAGGTCTTTCGCCTGCGATTCAGAGTTTCTTTGCCTCGATTAATGATCTTTCCTCCGCGCCCAATGATGCCGCGTCACGCCAGGCCATGCTCTCCAACAGCGAAGCCCTGGTCAGCCGCTTCAAGAGCCTGGGCGATAGGCTGCAGGAAATGCAGAACACGGTTAATTCACAGCTGTCTTCCAGTGTGAGTTCCATCAACAATTACGCCAAGGAAATTGCCAGGCTTAACGAGTCTATTGATGCTGCCATCAACAGTACTGGCCAGCCACCCAATGACCTGATGGACCAGCGCGACAAGCTGGTGCTGGACCTCAACAAAGAGGTCAAGGCTTCTGTGGTAGTGCAGGATGGCACTAAATACAATGTGTTTATCGGCAACGGAATTCCGCTGGTATCCGGCTTGACCGCCTACTCTCTGACTACAGTCAATTCCCCGACCAACCCTGGCCGACTGGAAGTGGCCTATCAGAGTGGCAGCACCACCTCGATACTTGCAGAAAGCAGCCTGCAAGGCGGTGTGCTGGGCGGCCTGATTGAATATCGCAGCGAAGCCCTGGATAAAACCCAGAACACTCTGGGCCAGATTGCCGTGGCCATGGCGGAATCCTTTAACACCCAGCACCGTCAGGGTTTGACCAATAACGGCGTGCCCGGCGGCGATTTCTTCACCATTCCCGGCCCTACGGTGAATGCCAATGGCTTTAACACGGGTAATGCGGTGGTCAGCAGCAGCATTACCAATGCCAATGCACTCACTGCCAGTGATTACCGCCTGAGTTATGACGGCAGCAACTACAGCATTACGCGCACCAGTGACAATGTAACGCAAACTTTCAGCAGCCTGCCGCAAACCATAGATGGCGTCAGTTTCACCCAGACCTCAGGCACCATGAATAGCGGTGATGAATTCATTATTCGCCCCACCGCCAATGCTGCCGCCAATATTGAAGTAGCGGTAAAGCAGATAGGTGACATTGCCGCTGGCGCGCCTGTGATCGCCACCAGTGCCGCTGGTGCCAATACTGGCACTGGTGCCATCAGTACCGCCACCGTCAGCAGTGGCTATGCAGGCTCGCCTTTGGCTAGCCCGTTTACTTTGAGCTATAACGCGGGCAACCTGAGCGGCTTCCCTGCAGGTCAGGCCATCACCGTTACCACCACCGCAGGTGCCACCACCACCTACCCGGCTGGTAGCACCGTGCCTTACAGCGCAGGCGCCACCATCAGCGTGGCGGGGATCAGCTTCAGCCTTTCTGGCAGCCCGGCCACAGGTGACCAGTTTAGCGTGAGCGCCAACAGCAGCAATGCACCGGGCGATAACCGCAATGCCTTGCAACTGGCAGCCCTGCAGACGCAAAAAGTCATGAGCAATGGCACCGCCAGCTATCAAGATACCTTTAACCAGTTGGTGAGTTATGTCGGCAACCGCACCCGTGAATTGCAAATCACCGGGGCCGCCGAGCAAACCCTGCTGACCCAGACCATCAATGCCCAGCAATCTGAATCCGGCGTTAACCTCGATGAAGAGGCCGTGAACCTGCTGCGTTATCAGCAGGCTTATCAGGCAGCAGGCAAGGTTATGCAGATTGCAGGCACTTTATTTGAAACCCTGTTGGCAATCAGGTAAGGCCTGAATAAGGGAACCATCATGCGCATCAGTACCAATACCATTTTCCAGAACGGCATCAGCAAAATCTCACAGATTCAGGCTGACCAGGCCAAGTTGCAAGAGCAAATCTCGGCCAAAAAGCGCATCCTCACCCCGGCTGATGACCCTGTGGGTGCGGCACGTTCGCTGGAAATCCAGAACTCGCAAAGCATCAACACCCAGTACGCGCGCAACCGCCAGTTTGCCGAGAACAATATGAATGCAGTCGAAGGCAATCTACAAAGCGTTACCGATGCGCTGATTGCGATGAAGGATAGATTGGTTCAGGCTGGCAATGCCTCTTACGACGATTCCCAGCGTGCTTTCATTGCGATTGAACTGCGGAATGACCTGCAAGCCCTGATAGGCCTGGCCAATGCCACTGACGGCAGTGGCAATTACCTGTATGGCGGTTATCAAACCAACACTGCACCCTATACCCAGAGTGCAGGCGGGGCCACTTACAATGGTGATAATCAGGTGCGCCAGGTACAGGTTAGCAGCAGCCGCCAACTGGCCGTTACCGAGACTGGCCCCAATGTGTTTCAGGCCAACGGCAATGATGTATTCGCCACCCTAACGCAGATTGCCAACCTGCTGGACACGCCAGTGACCAATCCCACCCAGGCGCAAGCGCTCAGGGATGGCCTGGATGCCGCCAACAACAGCATTCAAAGCACCATGGATACGGTGCTGACCGTACGCGCACGTAATGGCTCATCGCTGGGTGAGCTGGAATCACTCAATACCGATGGCAGTGATCGCGATCTGCAATACGCCAAGTCGCTCTCAGAACTACAAGATCTGGATTACGCCCAGGCGCTGTCTGACCTAGCCAAACAGCAAACCGTGCTGGAAGCAGCGCAGAAATCGTTTGTTGCCACCACTAGTTTGTCCTTGTTTAACCTGATTTAGCCTTTGCATCAGCTTGCTAGCTTCAGCCTGGTTAATAAGGCTAACTGGAAAAGCTAGTGAGCAAAATACGTTTTCCACTAAAAATGCCCGATAGCTTGATCGGGCATTTTCATTTTGGGCGGTGAATACCCAGATATTGATTATTCCCTGTTTATTCCGGCATTTGCTGGCTGGGCTTCTGTTATATAGTGAACCCCTCATCTATTAAAAGTGGCTTTCTCATGTCTCAAGTGCACACCTGCCCCGTCTGCGACGCCAGCGCTTATGCCTTTGATGTGGTGGATTTCAACAAGTCTTGCGAAGAAGGCAATGGCTTTTATCTGCCCTTGGCCTGTGTGCCCATCTACTACTTCCGCTGCGAGCAATGCCACTTTTGTTTTGCGCCGGAATTTGCCGAATGGCAGCCCGAAGATTTTGCCAGCCATATCTATAACGAGGATTACATCAAGGTAGACCCCGAGTATGTGGCGATACGCCCACAATCCATGGCCAAGCAAATGCAGGAGCTGCTGGGTGCTCAAAGTGCTGAACTCCAGCATCTGGACTATGGCAGCGGCAGCGGGGTCATGAGTCAGTTGCTACGTGAGCAGGGCTGGCAATCCAGCGCTTATGATCCTTTTGTACATACAGACACCGACCCGGCCAGCCTGGGGAAATTTAATCTGATTACCGCTTTTGAGGTGTTTGAGCATGTGCCGGACGTCAACAATCTGATCTCGCGCCTGGCAGGCTTGCTAGAGCCGCAGGGGATTATGTTGGTCAGCACCTTGGCCTCGGATAACAATATTGTCCCTGGGCAAAGACTCAACTGGTGGTATGCCGCGCCTCGCAATGGTCATATCAGTCTGTTCTCGCTCGATAGCCTGCGCAGGCTGGGTGCCAAGCAAGGATTGCATTTTGGCTCGTTCTCCAGCGGTTTTCATGTGTTCTGGCGCGAGGTTCCGGCCTGGGCCAATCACCTTATCAAGTAGTCTCAGCGTGGAGAAAGCAGTGAGCACCCTGATAGCGCATTAATTGCCGCTAGCGCCTTAATTGCTAGCGCCTTAATTGATAAATGCGTGGATGCGCACAAGACTAGATCAGCAGGAAAGAAGCAAACCCCATCACAGCGCCTATGGCCGCACCTGCCAGCACATCACTGGGATAATGCAGCCCAAGTACCACCCGCGACATGGCCACCAGGCTGGCAAACGGCAGTATCAACCAGCTCAGTTCAGGGTAGTAACTAAGCGCTACCACACTGAAGACGACAGCATGCAGGGTATGGCCAGAAGGGAAGCTGAATTTATCCAGTGGCTTGCCCGCTAGCCAGACATCCTGGTGCACGGCATATGGACGAGGCCGCAGGGTTTTGCCTTTGAGCCATTTGTAGACCAGGGTGCCGCTCAGGCCTGCCACTATCATGTGCAATACTGGCAGAACTCCATCCATCCCCTGGGTGAGGATGATCCCAGCCATGATGGCATACCAGAACATGCCATCACCGAGGCGGCTCACCAGGCGAAACACCCAGCGCACCAGCCGATAATGACTGCTGCGATTGACCTTGATGCAGAGTGCACTATCCAATGCACAGAAGCGATCTCGATAGATTGTCAGGCGACGGTTATGCATGGGCGCAGATTCGCATGTCTGCATGACAAATCCGCGACAGTCTGCTGAATATATGATGACAACAGACCAAGATGACGGCAGACAATTCCACCATCATCTTGGCTGAAGACTAGAGTGCTACTTGCTTCACCACTTCGGCGATTTCTTCTGCCAGACGCTGTACCAGCGCCCTGTCCTGCCCTTCCACCATGACGCGGATTTTAGGCTCGGTGCCTGAGGCACGCAGTAGCACGCGACCACTGCCGTTCAAGGCTTGCTCGGCTTTTTTCACTGCGGCCTGTAATGGTGGGTTATCGTCAAGCGCCAATCTCTGCGCGACTTTAACGTTGATCAGCACTTGTGGGTAAAGCGGGAGTTCAGCGCCAAAATCAGCGAGCGTTTTGCCTGAGTCACGCAAGGCATGCAGCACCTGTAGCGCGGCGATGATGCCATCACCACTGCTGTGCTTATCCAGGCAAAGAATATGGCCGGAGTTTTCGCCGCCCACTTGCCAGTGATTGCTGTTGAGTAATTCCAGCACATAGCGATCACCCACCTTGGCGCGCTGGAAAGGGATGCCCGCCTTGGCCAAGGCATGCTCCAGCGCCAGATTGGTCATCAGGGTGCCGACTACACCACCGTTGAGCTTGCCCTGTGCCTGCCTGTGCATGGCAATGATGTAGAGCAACTGGTCGCCATCCAGCAAACGGCCTTGACCATCGACCATGACCACACGGTCACCATCTCCATCAAAGGCAATGCCCAGGTCTGCCCTGTGCGTAAGCACAGCCTGTTGCAGGGCTTCAGGATGGGTAGAGCCTGCTTCCAGGTTGATGTTGAGGCCATTGGGCTCTACACCTATGCTGATGACTTCAGCCCCCAACTCGTGGAACACCGGGGGTGCCACATGGTAGGTAGCACCATGAGCACAATCGAGCACGATTCTTAACCCACGCAAATCCATGGCATTGGGGAAGGTACTTTTGCAGAATTCAATATAACGTCCAGCGGCATCATTGATGCGCTTGACCCGGCCCAGTTGCTCGGACACCACCAGATTCATGGGTTGATCGAGCTCGGCCTCAATGGCCTGCTCTACCTCATCGGGCAGCTTGGTGCCCTGGGCGGAGAAGAATTTGATGCCGTTATCTTCAAACGGATTATGCGAGGCGGAGATCACCACGCCAGCCTGCGCACGCTGGGCACGGGTGATATGCGCAATGGCTGGGGTGGGCAATGGCCCGGTCAGGCGTACATGCACCCCGGCGGCACAGAGGCCAGCCTCCAGCGCAGACTCGAACATATAACCGGAAATCCGCGTGTCCTTGCCTATGATGACGGTAGGCTTGCTACCAGCCGCCAGGTTGTGGTCCATGCGCGTGAGTACACGGCCTGCGGCATAGCCCAGGCGCATGACAAAATCTGGCGTAATCGGGAATTCACCCACCTTGCCACGTACACCATCGGTACCAAAGTATTTTCTGCTCATCGTTATGCTCTTGTTTTTAAGTATGGCTCAGGCGCTGGCCTGGGCATGAATCACGGCATCGGTCACCTTGAGGGCATCGACGGTGGCTTTGACATCATGCACGCGCACAATGCGCGCGCCCTTCATCACGGCAATGACTGAAGCCGCAAGACTGGCATGCAGGCGCTGATCTACATCGCTGCCTATAATCTGCCCCAACACCGACTTACGTGACAAGCCTGCAAGTATAGGCCTACCTAACTCAAGGATGGCAGGCATGGCTTCTAGCAAGGCCAGGTTATGCACAGTACGTTTACCAAAACCAAAGCCTGGGTCGAGCACGATGCGCTCTGCACTGATGCCCGCAGCATGGCAAGCCTGCAATTGCTCGTGCAGAAAGGCTTTAACCTCCTGCACAACATCGGCGTAGACAGGCTCTTGCTGCATGGTCTGCGGCGTGCCCTGCATATGCATGATACAAATGCCTGCATTACCTTCTGCCGCCGCCTGCACAGCACCAGGCTGACGCAGTCCATAGATGTCATTGATGATGGCAGCGCCTGCCTTTACCGCTTGGCGCATCACCTCGGGTTTGTAGGTATCGATAGATAAGGGCACATCGACTTCCTGTGCCAGTCGCTCTATCACCGGGATCACCCGGCTCAGCTCTTCATCCAGCCCCACAGGTATGGCATTGGGGCGGGTGGATTCGCCGCCTATATCAAGAATATCCGCGCCCTCGGCCACCAGTTGCAAGGCATGTGCTACCGCCAGATCAGTACTGGCATGGCGACCACCATCGGAAAAGGAATCAGGGGTGACATTGACGATGCCCATCACGCGCGGGTGCGCAAGATCTAGGCGGAACTTTCCACAGTGGAATAATGATTGGTTTTGCATAATTCTAGACGGGGGAGAAAACAATAAAGGCCACAAGTCCCGGATTGCTCGAGGTGCTTGTGGCCTTGAATACCATTAGGTTCAGGTCTTGGCGGCGGGCTGTGGTGTAGGCTCAGTAGTCGTGCCACCACCCTTGTCGTTATCGGCAGCAGGCTTGTTGCTGCTGGCCACGGGCTTGGGTGGGCGTGGCGGCTTACCTGCCATGATGTCGTCTATCTGCTCGGCATCTATGGTTTCCCACTCCAGCAGCGCGGCGGTCATGACTTCAACTTTGTCGCGATTATCTTCCAGCAAAGTACGCGCTACGCCATATTGCTCATCCAGAATGCGGCGGATTTCAGCATCTACCTTTTGCTGGGTAGCCTCGGAAACTGTCTTGGAAGACATGCTGCCGAACATGGAATCCTGCTCGTTGCCTGCATAGACCATAGTACCCAAGCTATCGGACATGCCGTATTTGGTGACCATGTCACGCGCAATCTTGGTGGCACGCTCGAAGTCGTTGGAAGCGCCAGTGGACATCTGGTTCATGAAGATTTCTTCAGCGATACGACCACCGAACAGAATGGAAATCTCTTCCAGCATTTTGTCCTTGTAATTGCTGATGCGGTCATGCTCAGGCAACTGCCAGGTCAAACCCAGCGCCCAGCCACGCGGCATGATGGTGACCTTGTGCACAGGGTCTGCATGCGGCAGCAGCGCAGCCACAACAGCATGGCCAGACTCATGATAAGCCGTATTGCGGCGCTCTTCCTCACGCATGATCATGGACTTGCGTTCCGGGCCCATGAAGATCTTGTCCTTGGCGTCCTCGAAGTCTTGCATATCCACAGTGCGCTTGTTACGGCGCGCCGCAAACAAGGCAGCTTCATTGACCAGGTTTGCTAGGTCAGCGCCGGAGAAGCCAGGCGTACCACGGGCCAGGATGTCAGCCTTAACGTCAGCATCCAATGGCACTTTGCGCATATGCACTTTAAGAATCTGCTCGCGACCACGGATATCGGGCAAGCCCACCATCACCTGACGGTCAAAACGACCTGGACGCAGCAAGGCTTTATCCAGCACATCAGCACGGTTGGTGGCAGCAATCACAATCACGCCGGAATTGGCTTCAAAGCCATCCATCTCAACCAGCATCTGGTTCAGAGTTTGCTCACGCTCATCATTGCCACCGCCAGTGCCTGCGCCACGATGGCGACCTACGGCATCAATTTCATCAATGAAGATAATGCAAGGCGAGCTTTTCTTGGCTTGCTCAAACATGTCACGCACACGGGCTGCACCCACACCGACAAACATTTCCACAAAGTCAGAACCGGAGATGGTGAAGAATGGCACTTTGGCTTCGCCTGCAATGGCCTTGGCCAGCAAGGTCTTACCAGTACCTGGAGGGCCAACCATCAAAACACCGCGTGGAATGCGACCACCCAGCTTTTGGAACTTGGTGGGGTCACGCAGAAACTCAACCAGTTCAGAGACTTCTTCCTTGGCTTCATCGCAACCTGCCACATCGGCAAAGGTAGTGTGATTGGAGTTTTCATCCAGCTGACGCGCCTTGCTCTTACCGAAAGAGAAAGCGCCACCCTTGCCGCCGCCTTGCATCTGGCGCATAAAGAATACCCAGACACCAATCAGCAGCAACATCGGGAACCAGGAGACGAATATGCTCATGAGGACGGAGGGTTCCTCATCTGGCTTGGCCTCAACGGTGACGTTGTTCTTCAGCAGGTCAGATACCAACCATGGGTCGGAAGGCGCATAGGTATTGAACTTGCGGCCTTCATTGGTCACGCCACGCAGCACGCGGCCATCAATGGTGACCTTGGCGATGCGGCCATCCTTGACGTCAGTGATGAACTGCGAGTACACCACCTGGCTTTCCGAGCCACCTTTAGGCCCGAACTGGTTGAACACCGTCATGAGCACAAGTGCCACGATGAGCCAGATAGCAATATTCTTTACGATGTTATTCAAGGTCCCGTTCCTTATCCATAGGGGAAACTACCGCTTTATTCTAAACCTAATTGCTGGCGCCTGCCCTACAATCAAGCAGGCTTGCGTTTGAGGCCCAGAAGATACACTTCACTGCTGCGATCACGCGATGCCTTGGGTTTGCGCGTCACCACTTTTTCAAAACTGCCACGCATCGCCAGCACTATCTCGTCAAAACCCGCGCCAATAAACACTTTGACCAGGAAGTTGCCGCCCGGTTTCAGCCATTCTCGGCTAAATTCCAGCGCCAGTTCCGTCAGGTATGCAGCATTGGCCTGGTCGACAACCGCGATGCCACTCATATTGGGGGCCATATCGGCAATTACAAGGTCTACATGCTTGTCACCAAGACTTTTTTCCAGCTGCGCCAATATGTCGGCCTCACGGAAATCGCCTTGTATGAATTCCACCCCGGGGATGGCAGGCATGGGTAACAAATCCAGTGCAATGACACGGCCCTGGCCAGCCAGACGATGTGCAGCCACCTGTGACCAGCTACCGGGTGCCGAGCCTAGATCGACTACGGTCATGCCGGGCTTGATCAAATGATCTTTTTCATCAATCTCTAGCAGTTTATAGGCGGCACGTGCACGATAACCGTCCTTCTGCGCGCGCTTGACGAACTCATCATTCACATGTTCTTGCAACCAGGCTTTGCTGGTAGGTCGGCGTTTCATCTGCTAAACTGCGAGCCTTTTTGAATCAACAAGATAAATCAATTGAACTCCAAACAAATCAGTTTTCTACGTGGCTTGGGCCACACCCTGAACCCTGTGGTCATGATTGGTAATAACGGCCTGACCGAATCGGTCTTGAAGGAAATCGAAGTCAGCCTTAAATCTCACGAGCTGATCAAGATCAAGGTATTTGGTGATGACCGTGATGCCCGTCTCGCCATGCTTGAAGAAATTTGCGAAAAAACTGGCGCGACTGCTGTGCATCATATTGGCAAGCAACTGGTGGTGTACCGCCAGGGCGACCCTGCCAAGATTGTGATTCCCAAATAAATACAATTCAGGCCTGCAAAGACAACAGGCAATAGCAGCTGGCTATTGCCTGACCTTAAATATCATGATGCTCTGGCTTTAAGCACCAGCACCAGCCCCAACAGGCTTTGTATCAAGTAAGCCACGCTGGAAATGCCATGCCAGGTTTTGAAACGGCTGGCAAATACACTATTCATCACATCTGCAGGCAGGGCCTGGGCCTTGAGCGCCGCCATCAGGGGCTGAATGCCGAAATGGCCAGCCAGGGTCAACAGCAGCATCAAAATCACGATCCAGAAAAAGCCTTGTTTGAGTGCCTGGCTGCCAAAGCGCAGCAAGCGCTGCAACAGTAGATAAAAGGCACTGGCAAAACCGATATACGCCACCAGTGTAAACAACTCGCCTGCTAGGTTGCCCGCGAGCTGCCTATCTTGCAAATGGTGGAACAAGGCGGGAGCAACGACATAGCCTGTCGTCCACAAAGCCCCTACCCACAGGGTTACCACCACCAATGCCAATTTATCCGACCAGTTAGCCATGTCTTGAGTCCTGATATAGCGAGCGCTTAAGCGCTGGATGTAACGACTTTATGATGGTCGTTGGATCTACTGCATTCAATACCAACTGCAGTTAGATATATTGCACCGCCAGCACTTCGTAGGAGCGCAGGCCACCAGGTGCCATCACTTCGGCAACATCGCCTTCAACCTTGCCAATCAGCGCACGTGCAATTGGTGAACCAATGGAGATCTTGCCACCCTTGATATCCGCCTCGTCATCGCCAACGATTTGATAGGTGGACAAATCACCACTGTCCAGGTCTTCCAGCTCAACCGTAGCGCCAAATACGCAGCGGCCTTCAGCATTCAATGTGCTAGGGTCTATGACCATGGCATTGGACAACTTGGCTTCTACCTCGGCAATACGGCCTTCGATAAAGCTTTGACGTTCCTTGGCGGCATCATATTCGGCATTTTCGGAAAGATCACCCAGGGCGCGCGCTTCGGCAATCGCCTGGATCACATCAGGGCGGTCCACACTGCGCAGGCGCTGCAATTCAGCCTTGAGAAGTTCGGCACCACGGACTGTGATAGGAATCTGATTCATGTCTTATTTCCTGAATTCCACTGCAAATAAAAGAAGCAATGACAACACATTAAGTCAGGCTAGCCTGAAGGTCATCAGCACAAAAAAATAAAAACCACACCCGGGGTGCGGGCGTGGTCTGCTCAACAGCTATGTTATTACTTGGGCAGCAGCTTGTGCAAGTTCTGCAGGGACTCAACTTCGAGTTCCTGGATATGCGCCATGCCTATGCAAGCAGCCTTGGCACCTGCCAGCGTGGTGTAGTAAGTCACCTTCTGTTGCAGGGCGCTGCGGCGGATTTCGTAGGAATCAGCCACGGCACGCTTGTCTTCGGTCACATTGACGATAAAGCTGATTTCGCCATTCTTGATCATGTCGACAATATGCGGCCTGCCTTCGGCCACCTTGTTGACCGGAGTCACGGTTAGGCCAGCCTCGATCAGGGCACTGGCAGTGCCACGGGTAGCCACCAGCTGGAAGCCCAGTTTATCCAGTGCCTGGGCAATCTCCACCACACGCTCGCGGTCTTCACGACGCACGCTGATAAAGGCGCGGCCACTCTTGGGCAACTTGGTACCAGAACCGAGCTGAGACTTGACGAAGGCTTCGGCAAAGGTCTTGCCCACGCCCATGACTTCACCAGTGGACTTCATTTCCGGGCCGAGTATGGTATCTACGCCTGGGAACTTGATGAAGGGGAAGACCGCTTCCTTCACTGAGTAGTAAGGCGGCACTACTTCGCGCGTCACGCCCTGTTCCTTGAGCTTACGCCCTGTCATGCAACGTGCGGCAACCTTGGCCAATTGCAGACCGCAGGCCTTGGAAACGAAAGGCACGGTACGCGAGGCACGTGGGTTCACTTCCAGCACATAAACGGTTTCACCCTGAATCGCGAACTGCACGTTCATCAGGCCAACCACGCCTAGCGCCTTCGCCATCTTCACGGTTTGAACACGTAATTCATCTTGCAAGGCAGCGCTGAGGCTGAACGGTGGCAGTGAGCAAGCGGAGTCACCAGAGTGCACACCCGCTTGTTCTACGTGCTCCATGATGCCGCCTATGATGACGTCTTCACCATCGGACAAGGCATCTACGTCAACTTCCAGCGCGTCATTGAGGAATCGATCCAGCAATACTGGCGACTCATTGGAAACCTTGACTGCTTCACGCATATAGCGCTCAAGCTGAGCTTGCTCATGCACGATTTCCATCGCGCGGCCACCCAGTACATAGGATGGGCGTACCACCAGCGGGTAGCCGATTTCCTGCGCCAGACGCAAGGCTTCTTCCGGGGTACGGGCAGTGCGGTTAGGTGGCTGCTTGAGGTTAAGCTCTTGCAGCATCTGCTGGAAGCGCTCACGGTCTTCTGCACGGTCAATCGCATCCGGGCTGGTACCAATGATAGGCACACCAGCACGCTCAAGGTCACGTGCCAGCTTGAGTGGGGTTTGACCACCGTACTGCACGATGACACCTTGCGGTTTTTCCAGCGCGACAATTTCCAGCACGTCTTCCAGCGTCAAAGGCTCGAAGTACAGGCGGTCGGAAGTGTCGTAATCGGTAGAAACGGTCTCAGGATTGCAGTTGACCATGATGGTTTCATAACCATCTTCGCGCATGGCAAAGGCGGCGTGTACACAGCAATAGTCGAACTCAATACCCTGGCCGATACGGTTAGGGCCACCGCCCAATACCATGATCTTTTTCTTGTTGGTAGGCTGCGCCTCGCACTCTTCCTCGTAGGTAGAGTACATATAGGCGGTATCGGTAGAGAATTCAGCAGCGCAGGTATCCACGCGCTTGTAGACCGGGCGCACATTGAGCGCCTGACGGTAGGCACGCACCGCATGCTGGTCTGTGCCTAACACCTTGGCCAGACGTTTATCGGAGAAGCCACGACGCTTGAGCTGGAATACCGCATCACGGTCCAGATCAGCCAGATGCTTACCCTTGAGTGCCTGCTCACGCTTGATGATGTCTTCGATCTGCACCAGGAACCAAGGGTCTATCTTGGACAGGTCAAAGATTTGATCAATGCTGAGGCCAGCACGGAAGGCATCGCCCACATACCAGATACGCTCTGGGCCAGGCTCGCCCAGTTGTTTCTGAATCTCGTCCAGGTCTGTGGTCTTTTCATCCAGACCATCCACACCAACTTCCAGGCCGCGCAGGGCTTTCTGGAAGGATTCCTGGAAGGTTCGGCCAATCGCCATGACCTCGCCCACAGACTTCATCTGTGTGGTCAGGCGCGAATCGGCCTGGGGGAATTTCTCAAAGGCAAAACGTGGAATCTTGGTAACAACGTAATCGATGGAAGGCTCGAAAGAAGCCGGGGTTGCGCCACCAGTAATCTCGTTACGCAATTCATCCAGTGTGAAACCTACCGCCAGCTTGGCTGCTACCTTGGCAATCGGGAAGCCCGTGGCCTTGGAAGCCAGCGCGGATGAACGCGATACCCGCGGGTTCATCTCAATCACGATCATGCGGCCATCATCAGGGTTGATCGCAAACTGCACGTTGGACCCGCCAGTATCCACACCAATCTCACGCAATACCGCCAGCGAGGCGTTGCGCATGATCTGGTATTCCTTGTCGGTCAGGGTCTGTGCCGGGGCCACGGTGATGGAGTCACCGGTATGCACGCCCATGGGGTCCAGATTTTCGATGGAGCAGATGATGATGCAATTGTCTTTGCTATCACGCACCACTTCCATTTCGTATTCTTTCCAGCCCAGCAGGGATTCCTCAATCAGGAGTTCGCTGGTCGGCGAGGCTTCCAGGCCACGCTCGCAAATGGTGATGAACTCTTCACGGTTGTAGGCAATACCACCGCCGCTACCGCCCATGGTGAACGATGGGCGAATAATGGCGGGATAACCTATGGAAGCCTGCACTTGCAAGGCTTCTTCCATGCTGTGTGCCACGGCGGAACGCGCAGAACCCAGACCAATCTTGGTCATAGCCTGCTTGAACTTCTCGCGGTCTTCGGCTTTATCGATGGCTTCCTTGGAAGCACCAATCAACTCAACATTGTATTTTTCCAGCACGCCATGCTTGGCCAGATCCAGCGCACAGTTCAGTGCAGTCTGACCACCCATGGTGGGCAGCAGCGCGTCAGGGCGCTCAATGTCTATGATCTTTTCGACGATTTGCCAGGTGACAGGCTCGATATAGGTGGCATCGGCCATTTCCGGATCGGTCATGATGGTGGCCGGGTTGGAATTGACCAGAATGACGCGATAGCCTTCTTCGCGCAGCGCCTTACACGCCTGGGCACCAGAGTAGTCGAACTCACAAGCCTGGCCGATCACGATCGGGCCAGCGCCTATGATGAGGATAGATTTGATATCGGTACGTTTTGCCATAGTTATTGCTTTTGCTGTTCCATCAGGGTGATGAAGCGGTCAAACAGATAGCTCATCTCATTCGGACCTGGGCTGGCTTCAGGGTGACCCTGGAAGCTGAACGCAGGCTTGTCGGTGCGGGCTATGCCTTGCAGGCTGCCATCAAACAGCGAGACATGGGTAGTCTTGACGTTGGCTGGCAGGCTGGCTGGATCCACGGCAAAACCGTGGTTCTGGCTGGTAATAAACACGCGCTGGTCTTCGGTATCCTGTACCGGGTGGTTGGCACCATGGTGACCAAACTTCATCTTCATGGTCTTGGCACCACTGGCCAGGGCCAGCAATTGGTGACCCAGGCAGATGCCGAATACGGGCAGACCTGTTTCCACCAGCGTGCTGATGGATTTGATGGCGTAATCGCAAGGCTCAGGATCGCCTGGGCCGTTGGAGAGGAAAATACCGTCTGGCTTGAAGGCCAAGGCTTCTTCTGCGCTAGCTTGCGCAGGCAGAATAGTGACTTGGCAGCCACGCTCTACCAGCATGCGCAGGATGTTGTGCTTGACGCCATAATCGAAGGCCACCACATGGAAGCGACCCTCAGCAGGCACGTCATAACCTGTACCAAGCTTCCACTCACCGTCGGTGAACTTGCCGCTTTCCTTGCGGCTCACTACCTTGGCGAGATCCATGCCAGCCAGACCGGGGAAACCACGTGCCAATTCAAGCGCCTGGGCTTCATCAATCTCGCCAGCCATGATACAGCCAGCCTGTGCGCCTTTTTCGCGCAGAATGCGGGTCAGCTTGCGGGTATCGATATCGGCAATCGCCACCACATTGTTCTCTGCCAGATAATCTGACAGCGATTGCTGGCTGCGCCAGCTGCTGCTGAGCAGTGGCAGATCACGAATCACCAGACCGCTGGCGTAGACTTTTTCTGATTCCACATCTTCGACATTGACGCCTACATTGCCGATATGGGGATAAGTCAGCGTTACGATTTGCTTGGTGTAGGATGGGTCGGTAAGAATTTCCTGGTAGCCAGTGATTGAGGTATTGAATACCACCTCACCCACGGTCTGGCCCAAGGCTCCAATTGAAGTGCCCCTGAACACGGTCCCGTCTGCGAGCACAAGTACGGCTGGGCTTTGCGGCAATTCTAACTCCTTGTAACTATTTGATATTCCGCAACTCATCAACTGCGGAAAGCGGATGTGCAAAGCGGGACGAGCACACGCTCATCCCGCTTTAATTTTGTGAAATTATAGCCTAAAGCGCCTTTGCCTTCAACGCGCTCCAGAACAATTTTTGGCTGGCGACAACGCCAGAATGATGCTTATCGCGCCAGGCCCAATACATCCTGCATATCGAACAAGCCTTGATTTTTCTCCGCCAGGAACTTGGCAGCACGCAAAGCACCGAGGGCAAAGGTCGCGCGGCTGGAAGCCTTATGGGTCAATTCCACACGCTCACCTATGCCAGCGAACAGCACGGTATGGTCACCCACCACATCGCCACCACGCACGGTGGCAAAGCCTATGGTGTTGGCATCGCGCTCACCAGTCACACCTTCACGGCCATATACCGCACATTGCTCAAGGTCGCGACCCAGCGCTGCCGCAGCCGCCTCACCCAGACGCAGCGCGGTGCCCGAAGGCGCGTCAACCTTGTGTCTGTGATGGGCTTCTATGATTTCTACGTCGTAGCCCTTATTGAGCACCTTGGCAGCGGCTTGCACCAGATTGATCAGCAGGGTAACGCCTACACTCATATTGGGCGCAAATACAATCGCCACATCCTTGGCCGCCTGCTCTATCTGCTGCTTTTGTGCCGCAGTAAAGCCTGTAGTGCCTATCACCAGCTTCACACCTGCCGCACGACAAGCGGCCAGATATTCCAGGCTGGGTTCCGGGCGCGTAAAGTCCACCAGCACATCCGCCCCCTTGAGCGCGGCTGCCACATCGGCACTGATCTTGACGCCAGTAACACGGCCAAATTGCTCACCCGCATCGCGGCCCAGTTGTGGACTGTCTGCCCTATCCAGCGCGCCATGCAACACCAGCGCTTCATCAGCAAACACACCTTCAAGCAGGGCATAACCCATGCGGCCAGAACATCCGGCGATCACTATCTTTTGCATTATCCAACTCTATCCATGATTGAGGCCGGGCCATGATGCTGACCCGGCGCACTTTAATGACTTTAAAGCTAATGACTATAAAAGCTCGGGCTTAGAAGCCTATCTTTTCCAGCATGCGCTCAAAGTAGCCTGGCTCATCTTCTGGGGGCAGATCATCTTCTGCTTCGGCAGCAGGTGCGCTCTTTGAGCTAGCACCCGTAGCAGAAGATGCCTTGGCAGCAGGCTGAGCAGTATTGGCTTTGCCACTGCCTGACCTTGCCGCTTCAGGCTGACGGCTTTCAGCAGGTGTTGCACTGGCAGGCGCAGCGGCTGGCGCAATCAACTCCGGCACCACTTTGCTTGGGGCTTTAGGGTCTTCTTTGATCAGCGGCAGCGGGGTCTTGGTTTCTTCGACGGCAGTAGCGTCAGTTTTCTCCTGCGCGGGTTTATCCGCCTCGCCCTTCTTCCAGAACATCAAGCTATCCAGCATGCCTTTTTTCTCAGGTGCCTTGGGCTCAACCTTGATAGGTGCTGCTGGCGGCGCTTCCACCGTAGTCTCACCCGGGGCGGCAGGCACTACATCACCACGCACGCGCTTGAGGGCATCATTCTCAAATTCCATGATGACACGGCGTTGCTCAATGATCTGGCCGCCCTTGCGCATCTGGTAGAAATAATCCCAGCGGTCTCTGTGGAAGCTATCCTGAATCAGTGGGGTGCCCATGATGTAGCGCACCTGGGACTTGGTCATGCCAGGACGCAGTTGCAACATCATTTTTGATGTCACGACGTTACCCTGCTGGATATCCATGCGGTAGGGCTTGAAGGAAGGCAGTGCGGAACTGCAGGCTACGCAAAGCAGCGCAGCTAAAAGGATAATATGACGCATCACAGCATGGCTTTGGCAAGAAATGGCGTAATATACCACGACATTAAGCCCGGTTTCATGCAGACCTCTCCGCACTCAGGCATGCCGCCCTTCCCCGCTGGGCAAAGTTAAAGCCCCGCCAGCCTCTCGCCCCAATAAAATTAACAATAAAATAGACAAATTAACAAATAATTTGTTGTACTCTGCCTATCTGAACTGTGCTCACCATATCACCACATCACTATCAGGAGGCTTGGAGATGCGTTACTCAATCAATGTCATTGCCTTAGTTCAGGGTTTACTGCTTGGCTGCCTGGCCCATAGTGTCATGGCAGACCATCCGCAATTACCCGGCGTCAAGGTGGAGAGCCTGCTCAGCAGCGCCAATTCCTGGGATGGCACGCCTTATGGGCACTATCCCGAGGGCAAACCTGAAGTCAGCGTGCTGCGCTACTCCATCCCCGCGCATACCACCCTGCCCTGGCATACACACGTGGTCCCCAATATTGCCTATATTGTCTCGGGTGAAATCACCGTGGAAAAACAGGACAGCGGAGAAAAACGGCTATTCAAGGCGGGAGAAGCCATGGCGGAAGTCGTCAATAGCACCCACAGAGGCTATACAGGCGAGCAAGCCGCAGAACTAGTGGTGTTTTATGCAGGCGCTGCAGGCTTACCTCTAGTGATCAAGCAATCTGAGGCTAAATAGCGTTAAGCAAAATAGCGCTAAATTAAAATTACTTGCAGGTAAGTTTTTGAAAAGCTTGTGTTATTACTGGCTGTTGCTCGGGCATTTCAACATTGAGTGAACACTGCGGCCTGCTGCCAGAGCAGCGATTCAAGCCCCATGCGTCAGCATTTCGCTGGCATGCTGGCGTGTGGTCTCGGTGATTTCCACCCCACCCAGCATACGCGCTATCTCGTCTATGCGTTGCGTAGCATCCAGCTGCTTGATGCGACTCAAGGTCTGACCTTCACTGAGGAACTTGCTCACCTGCAAATGCTGACTGCCCTGCGCTGCCACTTGCGGCAGGTGGGTAATCACCAATACCTGGCGATGCTGCCCCAGGGTCTTGAGCAACTGGCCCACCACTTCAGCGACACCACCACCTATGCCAACATCGACTTCATCGAAGATCATGCTGGGTACATCACCACGTTGCGCGGTAACTACGCGTATGGCCAGGCTGATACGTGACAGCTCGCCACCGGAAGCCACTTTGGACAAAGGACGCGGGGCAACACCCGCATGGCCTGCCACCAGAAACTCCACTTGTTCGCTGCCGCTGGCTGCAGGCTCTTGCGGCTTGAGATCCACGGCAAAGCGACCGCCACTCAATGACAAGCGCTGCATCTCATCACTGATTTGCACTGACAGGCGCTCTGCCGCCTGCACACGACCTGCGCTCAACTTTTTGGCAAGCTCATCATAGCGGGCAAATGCTGCGCGTTCATCCTGCTGCAATTGCCCATTGTCCTGACCTTGCTCCAGAGTCTGCTGTCGCAACTGCCAGCCAGTCAGCAACTCAGCCAATTCTTCTGGCCGCACACGATACTTACGCGCGGCGGCATGCAGCGCATGCACCCTGCCCTCTACTTCTTGCAGGCGCTCTGGGTCCAGGTCTGCACGCTGCAAATAGCGGTTGAGGAAACGGTCAGTTTCCTCCAGCTGTATCAAGGCTACATCCAGGGTATCCAGCGCTTCTTGCAAGCTGGCATCGTATTCTGTTAATTCCTGCAGCTTATGTTGCACACGGCTAAGCTGGCTGACGGCAGAGACTTCGCCCTCGCTGAGCAATTCCCGGCACTCTTCGCCACCAGCCAATATGCTGGCGCCATGAGATAAGCGCATATGTTCCTGCTGCAAGGGCTCCCATTCATCTGCCGTCGGGGCCAGAGCAGACAATTCACGCACTTGGTCACGCAGCTCGGCTAGCTCTTGCGCATAGGCTTCGGCATTACGTTCGGCATCTACGCGTTTTTGGTACAAAACCTGCCAAGCCTGATAGGCCTGTGCCACCTCTTGTGCCAAAGGCAAATGCCCCGCATAGGCATCCAGCACCTGGCGCTGGGTGGCCGCCTTGAGCAAGGCGTGGTGGGCATGCTGGCTGTAGATATCCACTAAAAACTCGCCTATCTCCTTCAACTGCTGAATGGTAGCGGGCGAACCATTAACGAAAGCACGTGAGCGACCATCGGCATAGATCACGCGACGCAGCAGCAGCTCAGGCTCGTCATGGGCAATTTCATTGCTATCCAGCCAGGTTTGCAGTTCAGGCAGGCTGCTAATCTCGAATACCGCGTTGATTTCAGCCTTATCGCTGCCAGCGCGCGTAATACCACCTTCGCCACGGGCGCCCAGCACCAGCGAAAGCGCATCGATCAAAATCGACTTACCCGCACCAGTTTCACCCGTCAGCACCGTAAAGCCGGGGCTGAATTCGAGATCAAGCTGATCGACGATTACAAAATCACGTATGGAGAGTGTCTGCAGCATGCTTAACCCCAGTGCAGCTTTTCGCGCAGCACGTCGTAATGGTTGTGCCCTGGCGGATGCAGCAGGGCGATGGTATTTCTGGCACGTTTCACCTGTACGCGGTCGCCTGGCTGCAAGGCCAGCTTCATCTGGCCATCCAGATGCACACTGGCATCCTCGGCATGGACTACCTGTATGACCACTTCACTCGCACTATTAATAGCAATAGGCCGATTGCTCAGGGTATGCGGGCAGATGGGCACCAGGGCAATGGCATCCAGCGTGGGGTGCAGAATAGGGCCGCCTGCGGAGAGCGAATAAGCGGTGGTGCCTGTAGGCGTAGCGACAATCAAGCCATCCGAGCGTTGTTTCTGCACAAAACAACCATCGATATGAATTTCCAGCTCTATCAGGCGCGCCAGGCCGTTTTTGTTGACGACCACATCATTGAGCGCATAGCCCTGGCCCACCACCTGGCTATTCCGCACGATATAAGCTTCTAGCAAGATGCGCTGCTCGGTTTCAAACTGGCCGTCCAGAATGGCAGCCACGCTTTCCAACATGTGATCAGAATTGATATCGGTCAAAAAACCGAAGCGGCCACGATTCACACCAACCAAGGGTATCTGGTAATCCAGCAAGGCCCGCGCCACAGTGAGCATGGTGCCATCGCCGCCCAGCACCACGGCAAGGTCGGCGTAAGCGCCTATCGCGCTCATTTTCAGTGTGGTGTAACCCTTGATATCGGAGTGCTGGGCGGTATTTTCTTCAATGAAAACGCCTATATGGCGCTCGGCAAGAAAACGCGCCAGGGCCAGTATCTGCTCCCGGGTTTCGGGATTCATATACTTGCCTATCAATGCCACCGTCTGGAATGCACTTTTCATGGCAGGCATTAAATCACAGATGGCTAGCACATAAAACCGGGGCACGCATAAAACCTTGGCCAGTGCTGGCGCAATCTGCACGAGATTGTGCAATGTCTCTCTGTACGGCCATGCCGCTGTAATATTTGATTGCGTGCATGCCCTAGCTATCGGATAATTTTTTCCAGCACAGCAAGTAGATTACTGCTCAGGCGCAGAGAGATGCGGCTTAGCCACCATGTCAGCATGATTTGTTTGCATGACTTTATGTCTTGATATTGCCTGGCAGCTATTTGCTTTAAGCCTCATTGAATTCAATCTTTAAGCCCCAATATTGACCACATGCTAGACAAACGCGCACAGATATTGCTAAAGACCCTGATAGAGCATTACATCAGTGATGGGCAACCCGTGGGTTCACGTACCTTGTCGGTATCCTCAGGCCTGGATCTCAGCCCGGCTTCCATACGCAATATCATGTCCGAGCTTGAGGAACATGGCTTTATTGCCAGCCCGCACACTTCGGCAGGCCGCATTCCCACCCAGCGCGGTTATCGCCTTTTTGTTGATAGCCTGCTCACAGTGCAGCCGCTGGAAAGCGAAATATTACGCAGACTGGAGCACGAACTCTCCTCACCCGATCCGCAGGAATTGATCAATGCTGCCGCCGAGCTGCTGTCCAATATGACGCACTTCGCTGGGCTAGTCATGATCCCCAAACGCCAAGGTGCGGCTTTCCGCCATATCGAGTTTTTACCGCTGTCTGACAAGCGCATTCTGGTGATTATTGTCACCACCGATGGCGCAGTACAAAACCGCATCATCGTCGCTGACAAACCCTACACCGCCTCAGAGCTTTCACAGGCGAGCAATTTCTTCAACCAGAACTACGCAGGCAGTACGCTGGATGAAGTAAAGAAAAAGCTGCATGAAGAGTTGCAGCAAATGCATTCCGACATCACCCGCCTGATGACCGCCGCCCTGGATGCCAGCAGCAAGACCGCCGACGGCAGCAAGGAAAGTGTGGTGATCGCAGGCGAGCGCAACCTGCTTAACGTGCAGGATTTGTCCACCAATGTCACCTCACTGCGCAAGCTGTTTGAGATTTTCGAGCGCCGCACTTCTTTGATGCAGTTGCTGGACAATAGCCAGCGTGCAGCGGGCGTGCAGATATTTATAGGTGGCGAATCCGGCTACCTGCCGCTGGATGAGTGCAGCATGGTCACCGCCCCTTATCAGGCCAATGGCCAGACCCTGGGTACACTGGGTGTCATAGGCCCTACCCGCATGGCCTATGAGCGTGTGATCCCCATTGTCGACATTACAGCCAAGTTGCTGTCGAATGCGCTATCCCATACTTAGTGCTGTTTGACCTAGTGCTGTTTGAGACTTGGCTAGGCCCAGATCATTTCCAGGAGATTGAATGTCTTTTTACCAGCAAGAGCCAGTGATTAGTCCTGATGCGCCTGAGCGTACCGGCATCCTGCTTATGAATCTGGGCACGCCCCAGGCACCGACAGCTAAAGCCTTGCGCCCCTATCTGCGCCAGTTTCTCAGTGACCGCCGCGTCATTGAAATTCCGCGGTTTATCTGGTGGTTTATCCTCAACGGTTTTATTTTGCCTTTCCGCCCACGCCAGTCTGCACATAAATATGCGCAAATCTGGCATGCGGAAGGCTCACCGCTGATGGTGCATAGCCAGCGCCAGACGCAATTGCTGCGCGGCTATCTGCATGATCATATTGCCTCGCCCTACGCGGTAGAGCTGGGCATGCGCTACGGCCAGCCTTCCATCGCCTCGGCCATTGCCAAGCTCAAGGCGCAGAACTGTAATCGCATCCTGCTGTTCCCCCTGTATCCGCAATATGCTGCCAGCAGCAGTGCCTCAGCGCTGGATGACGCCATGCGCAGCCTGATACGTACCCGCAACATGCCGGATATACGCACCATACGCGATTACCATGCGCATCCGGCCTATATCAAGGCCGTGGCTGACAGCATCAGCGAATACTGGCGCGAGCATGGCAGGCCAGAAAAGCTGGTGCTGAGTTTCCACGGCGTACCGCGCCGCACGCGCGACCTGGGCGACCCTTACTATGATCAGTGCCAGGTCAGCGGCAAACTCATTGCCGAAGCATTAGGTTTGCAACCAGAGCAGTATTTGATTGCCTTCCAGTCACGTTTTGGCGCTGCCGAATGGCTGCAGCCTTATTTTGCCCCCAGCATAGAAGCACTGGGCAAGCAGAAATTGCGTCGGGTGGATGTGGTCTGTCCGGGCTTTTCCAGTGATTGCCTAGAAACGCTGGAAGAAATTGCCATGGAGGGCAAGAGCCTGTTCCTGGAAGCAGGCGGCGGCGAATATCATTACATCCCCGCCCTAAATGAACGCGAAAGCTGGTTGCAGGCAATGCGGGAAATTGCGCTGGATAATCTTCAAGGTTGGGTAACTCCCAAGAGCAGCGCCCCGCTGTATTAGCAAAGACTCATCCCCAACGCTGGCTGCAAGTTCATACGTGTAAAGCCCAGACGGGGGGGTGTGCTTTTTGCTATAATTTTACTTTGGTAATAAACGGATTCTCCCCATGATAGTAATCACCGGTGGCGCAGGCATGATAGGAAGCATGATGGCCTGGCACCTTAACACCGTGCTGCAGCGCGACGATATTGTCATCGTTGACCGCATGCATCATCCCGACCAGTGGCAGAATCTCTGCCACCGCCGCTATGCAAACTATCTGGATAAAGATGAACTAATAGACTGGCTGCCCAAACTGGGCAAGATAGACGCCATCATCCATATGGGGGCTATCAGCGCCACCACGGAACGCGATTTCAACAAGCTGGTGCAGGACAATATTCGCTACAGCCAGGTGTTGTGGAACTGGTGTGCCGAACACGAAGTGCCCTTCCTTTATGCCAGCTCTGCCGCCACTTATGGTGGTGGTGAATTTGGTTATCAGGATGATGAAGCCGCCATAGACCAGTTGCGTCCCCTCAATGGCTACGGCTATTCCAAACAGTTCTTCGACCAGTGGGCCTTGCGCCAGGAAGCGGATAATCAACCCTCTCCGCCGCAATGGTGTGGTTTCAAGTTCTTCAATGTTTACGGCCCGAATGAATACCACAAGGAACGCATGGCCAGCGTGGCCCTGCATACCTTCAATCAGTTCCGCGAGCAGGGCAAGGTCAAGCTGTTCAAGAGCCACAAAGCTGGCTATGAAGATGGCATGCAGCTACGTGACTTTGTCTACGTCAAGGATGCCGTGGCCGTCATGGCGCACTTCCTGGAGCAACCTCAGCATTCCGGCCTGTTCAATATAGGTACGGGTGAGGCACGCGCCTTCAAGGATCTGGCCACTGCGGTGATGACCAGCCTGGGCCAGCAGCCTGCGATTGAATATATAGACATGCCGCAAGACCTCATGGGCAAATACCAGTATTTCACTCAGGCGGATATCAGCAAGCTACGCAACACGGGTTATACCGCGCCTTTCCATACGCTTGAGCAGGGAGTGCAGGATTACGTCCAGCAATACCTGATGCAGGCAGACCCCTATTGCTGAGCAGGAGCACAAGATGAGTTTTGACAATCTATTAAAGCAGGCCATCCACGAGCATCAATCCGTGATTGCGGCGCTGGAACCGCTGGTGCCTCGTATCGTTGCCGTGGCTGAAGCCATGCGCCACTGTCTTAAGAGCGGTGGCAAGATTTTGCTCATGGGCAACGGTGGTAGCGCCGCTGACAGCCAGCATATCGCCGCCGAAATTGTTGGCCGTTACAAGAAAGAACGTAAGGGCATGCCTGCGATTGCGCTGACCACGGACACTTCCATCCTCACTTCTGTCGGCAATGATTACGGCTTTGATTTCATCTTTTCGCGTCAGGTTGAAGCGCTATGCACACCCAATGACTTGGTGATGGGCTTTTCCACCTCGGGCAACAGCCGCAACGTGGTGCTGGCGATAGAAAAAGCCAAAGAAATTGGCGCTGTGACCGTAGGCATGACAGGCGGCACGGGCGGCAAGCTTGCTAGTCTTTGTGAGCATAATTTGATCATGCCTTCTGCTGATACCCCGCGCATACAAGAAGCGCATATTTTCATTGGTCACAGCCTTTGTGACCTGGTCGAAGCCGACTAGCCCTGCCCGCGGACTTATTTCCTTATGCGTGAATCCTTGATCAAGACCGTGCATGGCCGTTTTGGCCATGATGACCTCTGGCTGCTGGTCGTGGGCGACCTGATGCTGGATCGCTATTTATTCGGTGATGTGCAGCGCATATCGCCTGAGGCCCCCGTACCTGTGGTGCTGCTGAAATCGACGGACGAACGCGCCGGAGGTGCTGCCAATGTCGCCGCCAACCTCGCTGGCCTGGGAGTACGCACCCGTCTTGCTGGGGTGGTAGGTGAAGATGCGGAAGCTGAAGCGCTGCTAGGCCTGGTCAATGCCGCAGCGATAGACACGCAATATGTCTATCGCAGCAGCCAGCGCCCCACCATCACCAAAACCCGCATACTCGGCGGCCATCAGCAAATGATGCGGCTGGATCAAGAGGATGCAGGGGCGCTCAGCGCAGAAGAACAACACGGCTTGCAGACAGGCATTTTTGCCGCCATAGCCGAGCAGCCTGCCGCCATCATTCTTTCGGATTACGCCAAGGGCGTGCTCAGCGAAAGCCTATGTCAGTCCATCATCTCCCGCGCCAAAAGCGCAGGCATACCCGTGCTGGTTGACCCCAAGGGCAAGGATTACAGCAAATACCGTGGTGCTACCGGCCTCACCCCCAACAAGCGCGAAACTATAGAAGCCTGCAATGTGCAGGGCAACGACAATCTGGCACTGCTGAGTGCTGCCGAAACCCTGCGTCAGCAGCTGGCGCTGGAGTTTCTTGCGGTCACGCGTGGCGAAGAAGGCATCAGCGTATTGTCTGCCGAGGGCATGGCGCACCTGGCTGCCACTGCACGTCAGGTCTACGATGTCTCAGGTGCGGGTGATACCGTGATTTCAACGTTAGCCGCAGGTTTGAGCCACGGCCTGCCGCTGCAGGCCGCCATAGAGCTGGCCAATATTGCCGCTGGCATAGTGGTGGGCAAGGTAGGCACCGTGCCTATCAACAAGGCCGAGCTGGAACTGGAACTGCAATCCCAGCAATCTGCCACCCAGGCCGACAAGGTCTGCAATCTACCCACCCTGCTGAACCGCGTGCAGCAATGGCGCCAGCAAGGTCAGCGCGTGGTGTTTACCAATGGCTGCTTTGACCTGCTGCATGCCGGGCATGTGACCTATCTGGAAGCAGCGCGCAAGACTGGTGATCGACTGGTATTAGGCCTCAACACCGATAGATCCGTCAGTGCACTCAAAGGCCCAAGTCGTCCGGTGATACATGAGTCTGACCGCGCCCGTGTGCTGGCGGCGCTGGAATCCATAGATGCGGTCATTCTGTTTGATGAGGACACCCCGCTGGAACTGATACGCGCTGTGCACCCCGATGTGATCGTCAAGGGTAGCGACTACACCGAAGAGCAAGTTGTGGGTGGCGATGAAGTCAAAGCCTGGGGCGGCAAGGTGGCTTTGATTGATGTGGTTCCTGGCCGCAGCACCAGCAACATCATCCAGAAACTGGCGACCTGATGGCGCAGACGCAAGCACATGCCAACCGCATTCTGGTCATGGGCCCGTCTTGGGTCGGTGATATGGTGCTCGCGCAAAGCCTGTTCAAGACCTTGAAGCAAACCCAGCCCGACTGCGAAATTGATGTGGCTGCCCCGGCCTGGACCTTGCCGCTGCTGGAACGCATGCCAGAAGTCACCGCAGGCATTGCCCTGCCCTTCAAGCATGGCGAGCTCGCCTTGGGCCAGCGCATACGCTTTGGGCGTAGCCTCGAGCAACGCGGCTATACCCAGTCCATCATGCTCACCAACTCGCTGAAATCAGCTGTGCTACCAGCCGCCTCTGGCATCAAACGCAGAACTGGCTTTTTGGGCGAGATGCGTTACGGCTTGCTCAACGATATCCGCCCGCTGGATAAAAACAAACTGCCACGCACCGTGGATAGATTTGTCACCCTGGGCCTGCCCGCAGATGCCAGCCTGCCAACGGATATCCCCTACCCCAGCTTGCAGGCCAACCGCGACAATGCGCTACAGTGCCTGGCACGTTTGGGCATTGCCCCGCCTGACTGTGCTGTGCTGGCGCTTTGCCCAGGCGCAGAATATGGCGAAGCCAAGCGCTGGCCCTTGGAACACTATGCCGAGGTGGCGCGTGCTGCATTGGCTCAAGGCTGGCAGGTCTGGCTGTTTGGCTCAGAAAAGGATGTGCCTTACACCGCCGAAATTAATCGCCTCAGCCAGCAGCAGTGTCTGGATTTTGGCGGCAAAACCAAGCTGGGCGATGCCATAGATTTGATGTCCTTATGCAGCGCCGTGGTCAGCAACGACTCTGGCCTCATGCATGTGGCTGCGGCTTTGGATATCGCGATGGTGGCCGTTTATGGTTCGTCAGACCCCCATCACACCCCGCCGATGAGCAGCAAGGCAGTGATTGAGTATTTGGGGCTGGAGTGCAGCCCTTGCTTCCAGCGTGAATGTCCGCTGGGTCATTTGAATTGCCTGAAATTGATTGAGCCACGGCAAGTCATTTCCAAACTTAATTTGAAGTCGCAGCACGATGAAACGCATTAAAGTTCTCCAGCTACATCCTGATTACAATGTGAAGAAAAACGATGTATCAGACCTTGCAGAACAAATCATCAAGGGTTTGCCGACGGATGAATTTCAAGTGTGCTCAGCCTATCTCTGTGGCAAACCTAATGCAGATCAACCGCATAGCATTGCCGAAAACAGGCACTACTTTGACCTTCCCAGCAAAAGTCTGAGTGGCCTGAGAATCAAGGCCCTGTGGAAGCTCTATCAGTTTTGTAAACAAGAACAGTTCGATGTCATCATTGCCAACCGCTTCAAAACGGTCAGCATGCTGCTCATGCTGAATAAATGGCTGAAGGTACCTTTATGCATAGGCATTTCTCATGTACTGAATGAGTACCATAGAGTCTATCGCCAGCTCCAGGTCAAATGCCTGGCAGACCAACGCTGGCATTTTGTTGGTGTTTCGGCTGCCGTCAGGGAGTGCCTGATTGACTATCAGGCAGGCTTTACCAGCCAAAACACGCATGCCATTCCCAATGCCATTGATATCCGCAAGTCTGAAGCTTCGCAACTGGACAAATCGGCAGCACTGGCAGCACTGGGCTTACCAAGCGGTAAACGCATCATAGGGGCCATAGGCCAGTTATTTCCCCGCAAAGGCCACCGTTTTCTCATTGCCGCCCTGGCCGAGATCAAGGATGAATTTCCTGATGCCCACATCGGCATTATCGGCAGAGGTGAGGAAGAAGCGGCGTTAAAGCAGCAGATTGTCACATTGGGTCTGCAAGATAGAGTGCATTTGCTGGGGTTTCGCCAAGATGCCTTGCAGTATGTGCGCGCATTTGACATCTGGGCCATGCCTTCATTGAAAGAAGGCATGCCACTGGCGTTGATGGAAGGCATCAGTGGTCACCTGCCAGTGATTGCCAGCGACATCCCAGAAATGCGTGATGTGATTCTGGGTGCAGGCGGTATTGCCGTTGCTCCCAAAGATGTATCCGGCCTAGCCAAGGCACTGCGCGAGTATCTCGCACTGCCTGCTGCAGAATTGGCAGAAAAAGGCGTGTACGCCTGCAACTATCTGCTCAGTCACCACGATATAGAAACCTATCGCTTAGCTTATAAAAGCCTCATCGCAGGAAACAAGTACTAATGAAATGGCTTGAAACACTTCGCAGTCCCACATTTGCGCTCTATGCCGTCAGTGCATGGATGATCAGCTTTTTGGTGATTTCTGGCTCACAGCTTCATAACAATATCAGCTACCTGATCCTGATTGTGCCCGCCCTGGCCTCGCTGCAATGGGCTGAAATCAAACGCATCTTTCAGAACACCCTGTTTCGCGGCTTGGTATTGGCTATAGTCAGTCTGGTACTTTCTGCCTGGTGGAATGATGGTAATCCTTGGCAATCGCTAAAGTTTGGCCTGCTGATCATCGTCTTCTTCATTGCGGTGGCACGATTGCCAGTCATCCGTGAAGATCAGGTTTACAAGGCGGCATGGGGATATCTGGGGCTGATCATGCTCTATATCGCCTTCAATATGGCATGGTTTTATGCCCAAGGCACTTGGAGGCCAGGTGAGCGTATGGGTGAAATGACCTCTAAACTGGAAAATGTCATTTATGTCACCAATACCCTGGGCGGCATGCTCGCCATCATTACCCTCTTGGGCATGAAGGCCAAGCATTACCGCGCCGTACTCTTGGCCCACCTGCTGGTGCTGGGCGTATCTCTCACCATCTTGCAAACCCGCAGCATCTTTGGCCTGTGGTTAATCACCATTTTATTGACCTATCTTGCGCTATATCGCAAGCAAGCTCTGCATCCAAAAATACGCTGGGGACTGTTGATAGCAGGCATCAGCGCCGCCCTGTCCATAGCTGCATTGTTTGCATACACCAGCATAGGTGAAAGCCTGCTGGCGCGTAATTTCTACCGACCAGAAATCTGGGCTGGTTACTTTGCTGAAACACTGCGCTGCGGAGTATGGTTAGGCTGTGGCCCAGATCATGGCTTTCAGTACATCTCCCATGACGGGATGGTGATGATACACCCACATAGCCTTTATCTGACCCAGTTCTATAAAGCCGGGTTGATCGGCTTGGTGCCCTTGCTGGCTGTCACCTTGTGGGCCAGTATCCAGGGCTTCAAAGCCCAATCCTGGGCCGCCTGGTATTTCATATGTGGCGCATTTGGCCTGGCTTTCGATGGCAGCAGCCTAGTGCATAGCCCTAACCAGCGCTGGCTGGTGTTTCACCTGCCCCTTGCACTCTTGATTGCGCAACAATTGCATCATGCGGCGCAACAATCCAAATTAATGCAAGCAGGCTTGAATGGACAGGTAGAAGCAAAGCCACTCGCTGAATCCCACTAAGCCTGAATCCCACTAAGCCTGAATCCCACTAAGCCTGAATCCCACTAAGCCTGAATCCCACTAAGCCTGCGGCGTAGCCCCCATGCCATCCAGCAAGGCTTGCACCCGGACTTTCCAGGTAAAGCGCTGCTGGAAGGCCTCATGGCCCCGGCGCGCGATTTCAGCACGCTTTTCAGGATGGGCCAGGTAATAATTCACCTTTTCCACCAGCTCGCTGGAGCTCTTGAACGTCTCCAGCTCTTCGCCGATGGTGAACAACTCTGCGACTTCATCACAGTAATCGGTGAGCAAGAAACAGCCCGCCGCCAGCGCTTCAAATATCCGCAGATTGATGCCAGTTTCCGCGCCAAAGAATTGGGCGCGGGTGATGTTGAGCACGATTTTGCTATCGGCAAAGGCCTGATGTAAGTCTTGGCCCCATATATCCCTATCAACAATTCGTTGCTTGAGTGCTGGTGACATCAAGGCCTGATTGCGCTCCCAGCGCTTGCCAAAGATGGTCACCTGCTCCCGGATATGCTCAAGCATAAAAATGCGTCGCAAATCCCCGCTGCCGACAAACAATACATCGTTTGCCTGTTGGCTAGGTGCGGGCAGCGTGATATTCAGCGCCCCGTAAGGGTAATAACTGGCGTTCAATCCCCGTACTTGCTGGAAAAAATCGCTCATCACGCGCGAAAACGAGAATATACGCTGATATGCAGGCAGCTCATCCTCAAGGAAAAAGATGAACGAGCGACGCTTGGAGTAGAGATTGCAACTGTCGGTATCGTAGAGAAACAATTGGCATTGATAGCGCTGCGCCAGCTCCTTCATCAAGCCCGGGCTGATGAACTTGTAGAGAAAGCCTATCACCAGGATATGCGTGGGGCGCTCACGTTCCAGCAACTCAATCACAGCTTTGGTCTGTACCGTGGGTAAGTGGAAAAAGCCCTCTTCCTCTTGTTTCTGCTTATTGATGGTCTTGGCCACAATGGAGCGCAGACGATCAAACGGAATCTTAGGCATGCTGGCAAGGTCGTGATATGCAGTGGCAGTGCCTAGTTCACCCGCTACCTGTGCAATTTCACGTCCCAGCGGTACCCCACTGATGCCATCTAGTACCAATAACTTGCTTGGCATGCTTGTCCTTTATTTATTATGAATTTTCAGCACATGAATGACTCAAGACTGCGGCAGGTATGACTTCACGAAAGCCAAAGACATGAATCTGGCTCTGGCGGCCTCATCGCTGAACTCTTCCTGCAAACGCTGCAAACCTGTGGCTGTTACTACATGCTGTTGTGCTGTTTCAAGCAATCGCTGGGCAAGGCGCTCGGCATCCCCCAGAGGAAACAGTTTACCCACACCCGCCACCACCTCGGCCCCGCCCCCACTATCACTGCAGGTAATCGGCAGTTCAGCCGCCATGGCTTCCAGCAACACCATGCCAAAAGGCTCATGATCTGATGTCAGCACAAAATGGTCAAAGGCGCGGAAATAGCGTCTGGCTTCTGGCACCACACCCGCAAACCTGACTTGCTCGGCAATGTTCAGGTCTTGCGCAAGCGCCTTCAAATCCTGCTCTAGGGGCCCCTTGCCCAAGATCAGCAACAGAGTATTTTCGGGCAAATGAGGTCTGGCCAGAGCATAAGCACGTAACAATGTCGCCTGGTCTTTATCCCTATGCAGCCGACCTACATTAGCAATGACATATTGATGCTCAGCTAGTTGCAAATGATGGCGTGCGGCAGCTCGGCTCAACAACTCAGCGCTGACAGCCTCTACGTCCAGGCGGTTGTAAAGCGTGAGTATGCTTTCTGCTGGCCAATGGGCCAGATGCTGGCGCATTTCGTCGCGGACAGAGTCCGAGACACAGAGCATGAGCAGTCTATGACGACAAAGATTTACCAGCCAGCGGCGCGAGGCGCGGCCAAAGTCATTGTAATTATGATGCACACTGACCACAGGCAGCTTGGTCGCCAGCAGTGCGACATAGGTAGGTTTTGCCCGGTGGGCAATACAGAGAACGAAATTCCGGCTTGCCACCAATTGGCGAATTTTCAGAATCGCCCCCAGCTTTAAACCGCGCACCTGCTTGCTGCTATAGCCTAAGAAAATCACCTCATCCGAAGCGCTGGCCGCTGCAATTTCCGCGTCGGCCTTGCCTGTCAGATACACAGTCACAACTTTATATGGGCTGGCCTTGAACAAGGCAGCATACTGGCGCGCGCAATCAAGGAAAGGTGGGTAATAGCTATGACAGATATGCAATATATACATGGCCCTACTCCTTGCTCATAAAGCGCAATTCCTGCCTCAGCCTTGCCACCGCTTTGGCAGGCAACTGACTGGCAGCAAAATAACTCGCAGCAAACACCTGTTTGCCTTCTGCCGAAATCATGGACCAATCACTGGCATAGCGTTGCAGATGACGGAAATTGCGTCTGCGGTGCCAGATCCGCAAGGCCTGGCCGCGCAACTTGAGGTCGGCAATATCAATCAGGCCCAGGCTGCCCTGCGGAGTGAGGACGACATTACCGAAATGCAGGGAGCGGAAATACACGCCCTCCTGGTGCAAACGTGCGACAAAGGCACCGAAAGCTTGTAGCAATGCCAGATCAAGCTGACCGGACATGCCGAGCTGGCGCAGGGTACGGCCAGGCAATGGTTTGTACAGCACGCCAGTATCACTGCTGTCCTCAAAATGGAACAACTGGATGATATCGACGGTAGGTATGGCTAGCGCCTTGAGCCTGTCCGCGTTGCGACAGAACAGCCGCGCATAGGAATAGATCTGCGACAGGCTGATGGTATGCCGCCTGCGGAATATCTTGAAGATATTGCCGTTTTCCAGCTGCATGACCTTGATGCCTCTGCCGTCCTGCTCAAGCACCAGGGCAGATAACCGTAGCTGCTCGAATTCTTCCGGTGTCAGCACCTGGCTACGACGCAGCTTAAGACTGGGTAACAGTTTCATAAGGCTAGGGTCTTAATCTAGGGGCTGGTTTTGCTGGACTAGTTCTTGTTGGACTAGGTCTTGTTGAATTTGGTCTTGCTTCAATACATCGGCTATGTTGGCACGCACGGTAATCTGATGTTGTGCGCAATAGTCCTGCCATTGCGGCACATCGGTCCAGGCATGCAGAAAGACAAAATCCAGGCCTGCACCAGTTGAAGCCTGGTGGTCATAGCGGCTATCCCCTAGGAACAAGGCTGGCTGACGGATATTACCCGCCTGCAGTTCACGCGCGAGGATCTCATCCTTGTTGTCTGGGCTGCCAAATATGCCGCCATCAAACCAGTCTGCGATGCCACGCTCGGCAAATATGTCGCGCAGCTCCAGCTGATCGCCGCCGGAAATCACCAGCCAGTTGGCTGCGGCCGTGGCGGCACGCAACTCGGCCAGGCCAGGCGCAATTTCACAACTGGCCAACCTGGTGCGCACTTCACGGCCAAAATCCTGCAGCAAGGTATCTACGTCTTGCTGTTTGACTGGCTGTTGCAGGATATCGCTGAGGAAATACTGGAATTTGACGAAGCGGGAAATACCGCCGAGCTTGATGTGATAATCCACCAGCGCCTGGGCCTGCTGCTCATTGGCACCGAAATTCCTCGCGGTAGCGAAGTAGGCATCAATCTTGAGGTAGTTGGAATTGAGGATGACCCCATCACAATCCAGCACCAAGGTTTGGTAGTGATCAAGCTTATGCATGCAGCACCCGCGATGGAACAATCAATGAGTAGTTTGACCTGGCGGTCTGGCGATTCAAGCGACCCTGAATGGATACGGCCCCGCAAGCGGGGCCGATTTCAGAGCCAGGGCCTATCAGGCAGCTTTGATAGCGCTGGCTTCACGTGCCAGTTTGGTGATGTGCGCCCAGTTCTTGCTGGCCACAGCATCGGCTGGCGTCAACCAGGTGCCGCCACAGACCACCACATTAGGCAAAGCCAGGAATTGCGGTGCAGATTCCACAGTCACGCCACCTGTAGGGCAGAATTTCACATCGCCGAATGGACCAGCAAAGCCCTTGAGCAGGTTAATGCCACCTACAGCCACTGCGGGGAACAGCTTGAGGAAGTAGTAATCATCGGCATTGGCTTGCATGATTTCGCTACCAGTCGATACACCTGGCAACAAAGGCAGGCCCATCTCGCGGGCTGCACGGCCCAGCTCACTGGTGTAACCAGGGCTAACGGCGAACTGGCAACCTACATCCTTACAGTTTTGCGCATCCTTGATATTGCGCACGGTACCAGCACCGACGATGGCATCAGGCACAGACTTGGCAATCGCTTCCATGGCTTGCAAGGCCACTGGGGTACGCAGGGTGACTTCCAGAACCTTGATACCACCTTCCAGCAAGGCTTCAGCCATGGGCACGGCATCCTCGACCTTGTTGATGACAATGACCGGGATCACTGGGCCATGGTTAGCTAAATCTAGTGTGCTCATTGGGTTTCCATATGGTTGAAGGTTGAATTAAAGGTGAGCGGGCTGGCGCTTGCCAGCCCGTCGTGGCTTACAGCCAGGTAACAGCGCCCTCTTCGGCGCTGTGCACGTTCTTGCGCATGCCACCAAACAGTTCACGGCCTATGCCATGACCATTGTTGTTGCGCTGGGCTTCGCTCATGGTCGCCACGGTACGCGCTTGCCATTCTTCGTCATCCACCAGCGCGTTGAGGGTACCGACGATGGCGTTAAGACGGATCATGTCACCAGTACGAATTTTGCCGATGGCGCCACCAGCCAGGCATTCCGGGCTGAGGTGAATCGCTGCGGGCACCTTGCCGGACGCGCCGCTCATGCGGCCATCCGTCACAATCGCCACGCGGTAGCCCTTGCCTTGCAGCACGGACAATGGCGGCGTCAGCTTGTGCAACTCTGGCATACCGTTGGCACGTGGGCCCTGGAAGCGCACCACGGCAATGAAGTCTTTTTCCAGCTCGCCACGCTCAAAGGCGGAGAGCAGTTCTTCCTGGCCGTTGAAGACAATGGCGGGGGCTTCCACGATTTGCCTGTCTTCAGGCACGGCTGAGCTCTTGATGACGGAGCGGCCAAGATTACCAGTCAGCAGGCGCAAGCCGCCGGATTCACTGAAAGGCTTGGAAGTATTGCGCACTATGGTGTCGTCAGGGGTAGTAGCTGGCAGATCAACCCAGATCAGGCCGCCATCATCTGACTTGACTGGCTGCTTGCCGAAATCGCGCAAGCCACCCATGACCACAGACTGAACATCGCCGTGCATATAGCCAGCATCAACCAGTTCACGAATCACAAAGCCAGCACCACCTGCGGCATGGAACTGGTTCACATCCGCCGTACCATTAGGATACACACGCGCCAGCAAAGGCGTGTTTTGCGACAGCTTGGAGAAATCTGACCAGTCAATGATGATACCTGCGGCACGGGCCACGGCCACCCAGTGAATCAGGTGATTGGTACTACCGCCAGTTGCCAGCAGGGCAACAATGGCATTGACGATGACGCGCTCGTCCACCATGCGGCCAATTGGCGTGAAACGCTGGCCCTTGGTGATGGAGAGTACGGTTCTGACCGATTCACGGGTCAGGAGATCACGCATACCATCATGCGGATGTACAAAGGCAGCACCTGGTACATGCAGACCCATGGCTTCCATCAGCATCTGGTTACTATTGGCAGTACCGTAGAAAGTGCAAGTACCTGCGCCATGATAAGCCGCAGATTCAGAGGCCAGCAGTTCTTCACGACCGACCAGACCCTGGGCGTATTTTTCACGCACCTTGGATTTGGTGGTGTTGTCTATGCCTGTGGACATCGGGCCTGCAGGTACAAACACGCAAGGCAAGTGACCGAAATGCAGCGCGCCTATCAGCAGGCCGGGGACGATCTTGTCACAGACGCCCAGCAGCAAAGCGGCATCAAATACATCGTGGGACAGGGAAACAGCGGTACTCATGGCAATGGTATCGCGTGAGAACAGGCTCAGCTCCATGCCAGGTTCACCCTGGGTAATGCCGTCACACATGGCGGGCACACCACCTGCCACCTGCACCGTGGCACCCAGCTTGCGCGCCTCGTCACGGATGATTTCGGGATAGGTCTCGTAAGGCTGATGCGCGGACAACATATCGTTGTAGGCGGTGACGATGCCGATATGCGGCGCCTTTTCTGCGACTACTTTGAACTTGTCATTGCTGGGCATGGCCGCAAAAGCGTGGGCCACATTGGCACAGCCCATGCGATCAGCACCGCGTTCACGGTTAATGATCTGGTCTACACGTTGCAGATAAGCCTTGCGTGTGGGCGCACTACGTTCACGGATACGTTCCGTGACTTCATTCAGGGTTTGTCTCATTGATGCTCGCGCTGCTGAAGGGTTGAATTTAACGTTGAATTATCGCTGAAAGCGCCGGGCACCGTCAAATTAACCACGACTAGGATAAGGTAAAAAAACCAGGGATTTGCAGCGGCGCCAGCCGCTGCAATCGATCAGAAAAATCTAAGCTTTTGTCACCAATATTTGCTCACTACGCTTTAGTGACCAGAACATCTTCCATAATCAAGTATTCCAGATCGCAGCCATAAAACATATTCAGCGCGTCGGTAGGACTACAGATCATGGGCTCGCCACGGCGGTTGAGTGAGGTATTGAGCACCACTGGCACATTACGCAGCCGCTCCAACTCCTCAATCAAGGCATAGTAGCGCGGGTTGGTATCGCGGTTGACGATTTGCGCGCGCGCCGTGCCATCCTCGTGCACCACTTCAGGTATACGCGATTTCCAGTGATCTGCCACATCAAAGGTGAAAGTCATATAAGGCGCAGGGTGCTCGGTCTGCAGAATATCTGCCGCCACGCGATCCAGCATGCTGGGGCAGAACGGACGCCAGCGTTCACGGTACTTGATCTGGGCGTTGATACGATCTGCCACGCCTGGATGACTAGGGTCACCCAGAATGCTGCGGCAGCCCAGTGCACGCGGGCCAAACTCCATACGGCCCTGGAACCAGGCTAGCGGATTGCCGTCTGCCAACAGTTCAGCGCCCTTTTTGGGGGCATTTTCAATACGAGTAAAGATGGGCTTGGCCGGGTGCGCCTCGCAAGCGGCGATACATTCTTCAGTGGTGAACGAGGGGCCGAGGTAAGCGTGACGCATAGGCTCCAGCGGCTCGCCCATTTCTGCCGCCACATAGCTGGCAGCGCCCAGGGAAGTACCGTTATCGCCAGAGGCTGGCTGCACAAACAATTCCTTGACGTGCGGCATGGCAATGATGCGCTGGTTAAGCTTGACGTTAAGCGCCACGCCACCCGCCATGGCAATGCGCCCGGTTTCACGGATGATGTCACCCAGATAGTGATCTATCATCTTCAGCGCTACATCTTCCAGCAATTGCTGTACCGCAGCGGCGTAATGGATGTAGGGATCATCAATCTCGTCACCTTCACGCTTGGGGCCTAGCCACTCGACCAATTCAGGCGTGAAGTAATACCCCTTGCCCTTTTCCTTGTAACGGCGCAGGCCGACGACATTCACCAGCTTGGTGTTGATCTTGAGATCATTGCCGTCAAATTCAACCAGACGCGAAAGGTCATAACGGTTAGGGTCGCCATAAGGTGCCATACCCATCACCTTGAACTCGCCGTCCAGCATCTCAAAACCCAGATATTCGGTGATGGCACCATACATGCCACCCAGGGAATCCGGATCGTAGAATTCCTTGATCTTGTGGATCTTGCCGTTTTCGCCATAGCCAAAGAAAGTAGTGGCGTATTCACCCTTGCCGTCTATGCCAACAATGGCGGTTTTTTCCTTGAAACCACTCAGGTGATAGGCACTGCTGGCATGGGCCAGATGATGCTCTACAGGCACAAACTTGGCATTGGTAATGCCCAGCTCCTGCATCAGGGCCAGGGATTTATCACGGTTGCGACGGAAACGGCGGTTACCGTTGAACAAGGCATCCAGCGCACGATCGGGCGCATACCAGTGGCGCTTGGCGTAGTGCCAGCGTGCCTGGGTGGACAGAGGAATTTCACCATAGGGGAAAGCCACGATATCGACCTGGTCAGGCCGCACTCCCGCCTCGCGCATACAGTAACGCGCAGCTTCTAGCGGAAATTTGTTCTTGGCATGTTTGTCACGCAGAAAACGTTCTTCCTCCGCCGCTGCCACAATCTTGCCATCGACTATGATGGCCGCCGAAGCATCGTGGCCTAAAGCACCTGACAGGCCGAGAATCGTTAGAGACAAAAGACACCCCCTCAATGGATAGCAGGGTTGCAGACAACCCAAAACTTAAAAAACAGGGATTATAACTTAGCTTTGGGGCTAGGCCGCATATCGCCAAAGCAGACAACATCACCATCATGCTCAGGCCTCAAGGCAAACCCCTTGCGCCTGGACATGAAAAAATCCGGCCCAATGCGCTTATATCTTGGCTAGCCGCAGCACTGCCTGCTCGGGATAAATTTGGTAAAAAGCTTGGCTCAGTAGCAGGCGGGTTGCATCATCACTTGACCAGTTGTGCATGAAGCGGCGTAAATCCCGCGCGTGTCGGGCCTGAAAATGCTGGGGGCTGTCATGCTGACGCATGCTATCCAGGTCTATCAATAGCGGCTGACCATCGACAATCAATAAATTGCTGGCCTTGAAATCACCATGCTCCAGGCGTAACAGGTACAAGCGGTAAAACAACTGGGCAATCGCCAGCGCTACCTGCTGTCGCAGTGCAGTATCCTCTTGATTACTGGCAAAGAACTCCACAGCATCCGGCCCTGGCGTATAGGCTGTGAGCAGAAAAGCGCGCAGGCGCAAGCCCCAGCGGCGTTGCTCCAGCACGGCGATAGGTAACGGTGTTGCCACGCCCGCCAAAAGCAATTTATAGGCATTAACCCAGGACTGCACAGCGCGCGATGGCCGCAAGGCACGGCCCAAGCCGTGCCAGAAGTTCTTGATGTTGTAGCGTTTGAGCACCAGAGTCTGCTTGCCCACCTCAACCGCCGCCACGGTACAGGTATTGCCACTCTTGAGCCTGACGCTGCTGCCCGCATCCAGCATGGCATCAGGCGCTTGCAGCGCGATTTTCAAGGCGGCGCTATCACAGCTACGATTAATGGCGATAAACGCTCTGGCCCTGCGCTCTACCCGCACATCGCTACAGTTGCGCAGCACCTTGGCTCCATATTGCTGCAACTCCCTGGCCTTGTGCCGTGCAATACTGCTTTGCATTGCGGCCAGATCAGGGGCTAGCGCCCAGCCCGATGCATCGGCATAGCGTTGCAATAATGCAGGCAACCACTGCGGCACCTCTTCCACATCAAACTTGGAAATCAGCCTGGCGAGATTATCCAATTGCTGCTGACGCCGCCGCAGCCGACACAAGCGCCGTATGCCATCGCCATCCAGGCTATAAATGGTAAGGTCATGCAGAAGCTGAGCACTCAGCTCGCCTTGCACCAAGAAATTCTTCAGGTAAAGATCGGTTTGCAGCAAACCTGCGGCATGATGTTGCGCCACCACACTGACCAGTTGCAAGGCCAGAGCCTGCCGCTGAGCAGGCGCCATCACCCGATAAACCTGCTCGGCATTGGCAGCCGCAATCGCGGCATAAATCAGCACACGGCATTCACCAGTGGCGGTCGCGCCATCATGTAGCAGCGCGGGAGTGGCGATACCAGCCTCAGCCAGCCATTGCACGCCACGGCTATCGCGTGCCGCATATTTGCTGGCACCAGCGCCAATAAAACATTTGGCAAACACCTCCTGCCCTTGCCAGCGCGCACGGCAAACCAGACGTTTACCCGGCACGCGCCTGACCACTTCCAACACCTGCAGCACAGTGTCGGCTGCATCGCCAGCGCCTAGCTGCAACTCAAACGCTGGCGTTGAGTCATGTGCGCCCAGGCTTCCTTCGCGGCTATAGCGCTCCAGCGCTTCTACGCTGAGGCGAGTGTCAATGCGGGTGTCAGTGGGAGTTGTCATGGTTAGTTATTAATGGTCATGGCATTTAGTGATCATGATTTAGTGATCATGCATGTGCAAATCCAGCTTGCGCAGGTTACCGGGATCGCTGGGGTCGCCTATCAGCAGCGGGTGTTCCTTGAAGGCAGGGTTGACCAGGCTGTAGCCCGGCTCAAAATCGTCAAAGCGCAAGCCAGCAAGATCGGCCCAGGTATGAATAAAGTGAGCATTACTGTAGGGCCTATCCAGCATGGTAGTGAAATCCATATCGTGCGCGGCCTTCCATGAGGGCGATGACCAAACAATAAAGGGGATGGTGTACATGGGCAAGGTGGGCTGCCATTCATTGCGACCCAGCATGCCATAGCCGGGCGGGTCGTACACATCCTCCCCATGATCGGCAAAATACACCAGCAGGCTGTTGCCACCGGGCTGCTTGAGCTTGTCTATCAGGCTGCTGACCACATAATCGTTATACAGCACGGCATTGTCATAGCTGTTGTAAACACTGGCCTGGCTATCACTAAGTTGCTCAGGCACATGCTGCCTGTCCTGGAACTTGTCAAATTCTGGCGGGTAGCGGAAATCATATTTCATATGCGCGCCAAGCAAGTGCACAACGATAAATTTACGCGGTGCCGGGTCATTCAGCACTTTTTCGAAAGGGGCAAATACGTTGGCGTCATATTCTCGTGAATTCTGTGCACGGCTGTTGTTCATATAAAACTGCACATCGGTCTGCTTGGAGAAATTCGTCAGCATGGTGTTGCGCTTGGTCATGGTCTGGTGATTGGTAATCCAGAACGATTTATAACCCGCCTGCCGCATCATGTTCATGAGCGAGGGCTGACTCAAATAACGCATGGGGTGTTCCTGATCAGCAAAGCTCAAGGCCTGGGTCAGTGACTCTATGGTGTAAGGCCTGGAGGCCACCACATTCTTGAACACACTCAGCTCATCCTGCATGGCATCCAGCCTGGGCGTGGTTTCGCGTGCATAGCCGTATAGACTCATACGCTGGCGATTGGTCGATTCCCCTATCACCAGCACCAGGGTGCCAGGCTGGCCAGCGTTGGCATCACTGAAGTTGGCCAAGGGTGGCAAACGACTGTTCAACTCCAGCAGCGCATCCATATTGGCAAGCTGGCGTCGGTAATGCGTATAGCCTATGACCATCTGCCAGGGCACGGCTGGCTCCATGCGCAGTTCAAGTTTTTCCAGCGCACTTTCCCAACCCGCGCCACGTACCACTAGCTGCTTGAATATCGGTTGGATAAACAGCAACACCACAATGATCAAGCTGGCTATCCAGGCCGCACCACGGCTGATGGGCATAGGCCCCAGGCGGTGCCAAAGCCACCATGCCACCAGCGTGTGCAGCAGCAATACTGGCACCATCCACCAGACAAAATAGTGCGCGATGAACTCTTGCGACTCCGCCGGGTTGGACTCAAAGATGATGAACATCACACTTTGGGAGAATTCCTGATGGTAAATACAGAAATAACCCAGCGTGACCAGAGAAAACGCCCACAGCACCAAGCCTATGCCAGCGGCAATCTTGCGCGCATGGCGCGGCAGCAGCATTACAGGAATCAACCACAGCAGGCTCATGACGATGGCCTGGCGCATACCAACAAAAATGGTGGAGCCGCTCAATTGCAGCAAGACATGGGGCAGACCAGAAAAATAGAAGAAAAACAGATAGTAATTTAGGCACGCGGCCCAGGCGCCAAGCCGCCAACGACTCAAAACTTGCATGAACTCTCCCTAGCTCAACCCCTGCATTGCGGAATTGCATGGCCGCAATGGTTTGTCGATATGAACTGACCGATTGATACCTACTTTAATACCCCAATTTGCCCAAATTCAGGGCTGGCTGGGAACGCGCCCACCCATCTGGGCCAGCGTAGGTTCAACCTTGTGTAATTTGATATATAACTGAACTGCCCTGGCCTGTACCTGCTGCCAGAATGCCAGTTCTTCACGCCACACCCGGCGCAAAGACTTGCCACGATAAACCCTTAAGAAGCGCAGATAATCACGCGGACTCAAGCCTGCACCCATGGCCGAAAAATACAGTGCGGCCATATCTTTCATGCGGTCACGCGGGCGGATTGTCTCACGTATGCCCATGCGATGCAGATCTATCAGATACAGATGGATATTGTCTTGTTGCAACTGATCCAGATCCAGGCAGATATGGCAGATATAAAAATCGCGGTGATTAAGGCCGCTATCATGCAGCCTGCCTGCCAGCCTGGCCACGGCCAGCAGCAAGCGGCGCTTGAAATCGGCGCTAGGTGGATTGATTGCCCACTGCAAGGCCAAATCTTCTAGCGAAATAATATTGCCGAGATCGCGGGTGATGAGGAAAGACTGCATGCTGGCCGGGCTGCAGCCACGGCTGCCAAAGCCAGCCAGGGGTGTGGTGGAGATACCTATGCCGCCCAGCTTTTCTATGGCCTGTTTTTCGGTGCTGGCACTGACGATGGGCCATTTGAAAGACAGCAGGTTCTTGAATATCTCGCCCCAGCCCACACCAAAATGCTGCTTGATGAAATAGGACTGCCCGCCCAGCGTCACGCGTATGGTCTTGCGCCCAGGCACGTCGCGGAAATTGTCGCCATTGAGCTGCATGACTTGCGCAAAGACATCGCGTCCTTTCAGGCTGGGCTGCAAGTCTTCAGTCAGCCAAAGTTGATCACAGGCCATGGCTCACCTTTGCTGTGCCCGCCAGTTTTGCGCTGCTGGCTTGTTTGCTTGCGCTAATAGTTTGCTTGCGCTTTGCCAGCCGCTGCAATATTTCCGCCTCGGCTCCGCCGTCATTGGCTTCCATAAGCTGACGTGCATACGCCACGCCCTGCTCGCGCCAGCGCTTGAGTTGCGCATCATTGTTGCCTATCAGTGTCAGCATTTGCAGCAAGGTCTGGTTCAGCACCGCCTGCTCAAACGGACTGGGCACTACGCGCCCGGCATCAGCAGCAAGGATGTGCGGCGCATAGCCACAGCTGGCAGTCGCCAGTACTGGCAGGCCACTCGCCAGCGCTTCCAGTAGCACCAGGCCCGTGTTTTCTCGATAAGCCGGGTGCAAATACAGATCAGCGCCTTGCATCAACTGCGGAATATCCGGCCGCCCCTTGGAGATCAGCACCTGCTCGCTCACCCCCAGCTTGCGCGCCATGCGCAGGAAAGGCGCGGGTTTGTCTTGGCCTATCGCAATCAGGGTCACACGCTGACGCAGGCTTGCAGGCAAGCTGGCCAGGGAGGTGATGGCTCGGTCCAGCCCCTTCATATAAAAGCCGGAGCCAACCAATAGCATGACAATTCTGTCTTGCGGTAGCGCGAAAGCCTCGCGTAGGTGGCTACGCATGGCGCTACGCTCTTGCAGCTTGAGGCGCTCAGCAGAAAGAAAAGGCGGAATATGGTGAAACTTGGCGTCCTGGGTTTGATACCAGCGCTGAAACACCAGTTTTTCTGCCATATCCACCATCAGCATCTCAGTAGGTGCAGCAGGCGCAAAAATGGCGGCCTCAACTTGCTGGAACCAGCGATAGCGTGGCGTCAGGCGATACAGCCAGTTGCGCTGTTGATGCGCCCGCTCGATAAAACAGGGGTCGGCAGCAAAATACACATCCAGCCCGGTCATGCGGTTCCAGCCTACCACCAGCTCATGGCTACCCTGAGCGGCCAGTTGGCGTTGCGCACCGGCAATGAAGTCCTGATATTTCTGAAAATTGAACCAGCCACTGGCCGGGACAATATGCACATTGATGCCTGCCACAGGCGGCTCTCCATCCCATGACATGGTATAGATATCCACCTCATGCCCAGCAGCGGCCAGGCGGCTGGCCGTACGCAGCATGTCGCGCTGCATGCCGCCATAGGGAAAATACTTGAAGATCAGGAACGCAAACTTCAACGCAGGGGCTTTCGATTGGGGGAAGAAGCAGAATTGTATGCGAAAATGCCGCCCATGCCTCGTTTGCTCATGATCAAGACCACCTCACTTGGGGATGTCATCCACAACCTGCCTGTCATCACGGACATCCACGCCCACCTGCCAGACGCGCAGATAGACTGGGTGGTGGAAGAAAGCTTTGCCGATATCCCGCGCCTGCATCCCGGCGTCAACCGCGTGATCACGGTGGCCATACGCCGTTGGCGCAAGCATCTATTGCAGGCAGACACCTGGCGCGAGATCAGAGGCTTGCGTCAGGCGCTGCAGCAGAACCGCTATGACCACATCATAGACACCCAGGGTTTGTTCAAGAGTGCAATACTTGGCGCTCAGGCACAAGGCATATATCACGGCCAGAATGCTGCTTCGGCACGTGAACCACTGGCTGCAATGTTCTACCAGCGCCGCCATGCCGTGGCACGCGGGCAGCATGCCGTCACACGCAACCGCCTGCTGGCCGCCCAGGCCTTGGGCTATCACTTAAATTCGCTGGCGCCCGATTATGGTATCCAGGCTGGGCCAGCGGCCACTGCCTTGGCGCTTCCGGCCCGCTACATTGCAGCCTTGCATGCCACCAGCCGCGATTCCAAGCTCTGGCCAGAACAGCACTGGATAACGCTAGGCCAGGCGCTGCAACCGCAGGGCCTGGCTATGGTGCTGCCCTGGGGCAATGCCAGCGAACAAGCCCGTGCGCAACGCATTGCCAGTGCCGTGCCCAATAGTCTGGTGTTACCCCGTTTATCGCTAAACGATTTGGCGGCCGTGTTGGGCCAGGCTCAGGCGGCCATAGGCGTAGATACCGGACTGGTGCACCTGGCAGCAGCGCTGGATTTACCGACTGTCGCCATCTACACCGACACCGACCCCAGCCTGACCGGGGTGCTGGCGCATGACAGCAGCAAAGCCATTAACCTGGGTAACAAGGGTGAGATTCCTGCCGTGGCCAATGTGCTAGCGGCGCTGAACAGCGTCAGTCAGCCCCAGGCTTAGTGCTAAATCGCTAGTCATATGCCCAAGCTGGGCCAATGTAACTAAAGTCATATTGTGCTGTTAATTCAGTGACTTTGATTGCCATAAACCACGACAACTTACCAAATAGCAGTAGAAACCCTAGGGATTTTCTGCCTATTCGCTGGCAAGCTCTTGTAATTTCTCCAGCCATCCCCATTTGTCAGCATATTCAGCGGGTTCGCCCGCTTAGGTATCGGTTAGCTCAATTGATTTGGCTACACCAGCTTTCATTATTACCCAACTATTTATTAGGGAAGATCATGCAGCAAGAAGACAAATCCCCAGCGCAGGAACTGCCAGAAAACGAAGCTGCCTTGCAGGCAGAAGATACTGTAGATGCCGTCAATGCACGAATTGCAGAACTTGAAGCCCAAGTAGCTGAACAACAGGCTGCCGTGCTTTACGCCAAGGCTGAAGGCGAAAACATCCGCCGCCGTGCCGCCGATGATATCGACAAGGCACGCAAGTTTGCGCTGGAAAAGTTCTCCAATGAGCTATTAGCCGTCAAGGACAGCCTGGATGCCGCGCTGAGCGTAGGCTCTGCCACGCTGGAAAGCTACCGTGATGGCGTGGAGCTGACCTCCAAGCAATTCGTTTCGGTATTTGAGAAGTTTGGCATTGCCGAGATCAATCCGGCTGGCGAGAAGTTCGACCCTAACAAGCATCAGGCCATAGGCGCGGTTGAAAGCGATGCCGAAGCCAACACCGTGGTCAACGTGCTGCAAAAGGGTTACACCCTCAATGAGCGTGTATTGCGCCCTGCCCTGGTCATGGTTGCAAAGTAAGTTTCAAAGCAAGTAGCCAAATAAACCAGCAGCTTTATACGCCAACATGGATTTTTAAAAGGCAGACTTGAAATCAATTTGCCTATCCCCATGTTGGCAACATAGTTAAACACTTCAGTTAAAGAACACAAGGAATCAAGACAATGGGAAAAATTATTGGTATTGACTTAGGCACCACCAACTCCTGCGTAGCAGTGATGGAAGGTGGCAAGCCACGCGTGATTGAAAATGCAGAAGGTACACGTACTACCCCTTCCATCATCGCTTATCAGGAAGATGGTGAAATTCTGGTGGGTGCACCTGCCAAGCGTCAGGCAGTGACCAACCCCAAGAACACCCTGTACGCGGTCAAGCGTTTGATCGGCCGTCGCTTTGAAGAAAAGGAAGTACAGAAGGATATCGGCCTGATGCCTTACAGCATCGTCAAGGCTGACAATGGCGACGCCTGGGTAGGCGTGCTGGACAGCAAGCTGGCTCCCCCACAAATCTCCGCAGAAGTCCTGCGCAAGATGAAGAAGACTGCTGAAGACTACCTCGGTGAAGAAGTGACCGAAGCTGTTATTACCGTGCCTGCTTACTTCAACGACAGCCAGCGCCAAGCCACCAAGGATGCAGGCCGTATTGCCGGTCTGGACGTTAAGCGCATCATCAACGAGCCTACTGCAGCAGCCCTGGCCTTTGGCCTGGACAAGCAGGAAGGTGACCGCAAGATTGCCGTGTATGACTTGGGTGGTGGTACTTTCGATATCTCCATCATCGACATCGCTGAAATTGATGGCGAACACCAGTTTGAAGTGCTGTCCACCAATGGTGACACCTTCTTGGGTGGTGAAGACTTCGATAACCGCCTGATCGACTTCTTGGCTGACGAATTCAAGAAGGAAAACGGTCTGGACCTGCGTAACGACCTCTTGGCCAAGCAACGCCTGAAGGAAGCCGCTGAAAAGGCCAAGATCGAGTTGTCTTCCAGCACCCAGACTGAAGTTAACCTGCCTTATATCACTGCAGATGCTTCCGGCCCTAAGCACTTGGTGGTCAAGATCACCCGTGCCAAGTTCGAGAGCCTGGTAGAAGACCTGATCGCTCGTTCGATCAAGCCTTGCGAAACAGCGCTGAAGGACGCAGGTGTGAGCATTTCCGATATTCAGGACGTAATCCTGGTCGGTGGTCAGACCCGTATGCCCAAGGTACAGGAAAAGGTTAAAGAGTTCTTTGGCCGTGAACCACGCAAGGACGTAAACCCTGATGAAGCCGTAGCCGTTGGTGCTTCCATCCAGGGCGGCGTTCTGAAGGGTGATGTCAAGGACGTCTTGCTGCTGGACGTAACCCCACTGTCTCTGGGTATCGAAACCCTGGGTGGCGTCATGACCAAGCTGATCAAGAAGAACACCACGATTCCTACCAAGGCATCGCAAGTGTTCTCAACCGCTGAAGACAACCAGTCTGCCGTGACCATCCATGTATTGCAGGGTGAGCGCGAAGTGGCTTCTGGCAACAAGAGCCTGGGCCAGTTCAACCTGTCCGACATTCCACCAGCAGCACGTGGTTTGCCACAGATTGAAGTGACTTTTGACATCGACGCCAACGGTATCCTGCATGTGTCGGCCAAGGACAAGGCCACCAACAAGGAAAACAAGATCACCATCAAGGCCAACTCCGGTTTGTCTGATGAAGAGATCCAGCGCATGGAAGAAGATGCGGCCAAGTACGCTGACGAAGACAAAAAGCTGCGCGAGCTGATTGATGCCCGCAACAGTGCTGACGGTGCGATTCACAGCGTGAAGAAATCGCTGGTTGACCATGCCGACAAGCTGGAAGCTGGCGAAAAGGAAAGCATAGAAAAGGCCGTGCAAGAACTGGAAGACGTCATCAAGGGTGACGACAAGGACGCCATCGAGAGCAAGACCAATGCACTGATGGAAGCTTCGCAAAAGCTGGGCGAGCGTGTTTACGCTGCTAGCCAGGCTGAAGCCAACACCACCCAGGCAGAACAACCACAGGAAAAGACTGTGGACGCCGAAGTGGTGGACGCTGAGTTTGAGGAAGTAAAGTCCGACAAGAAGTAAGGCCTATTCCATGTAACCCAATATGAGGCGCACAGGGGTTTTCCCCTGGAGTGCCTCATCTACTTTCTAGCAGAAGAAGATGGCAAAAAGAGATTATTACGAAGTACTTGGCGTCAACCGCGATGCTTCGGATGAGGATATCAAGAAGGCTTATCGCAAGCTGGCAATGAAGTTCCATCCCGATCGCAATCCGGATAACCCCAAGGCTGAAGAAAGCTTCAAGGAAGCCAAAGAAGCTTATGAGATTCTTTCCGATGACCAGAAGCGCGGTGCCTATGACCAATATGGTCATGCCGGTGTAGACCAGAGCGCTGGAGGCGGCCCTGGTGGCGCAGGCTTTGGCAACTTCTCAGATGCCTTTGGTGACATTTTTGGCGACATCTTTGGTGGTGGTGGCGGTGGTAACCGCAGATCCAATGTCTATCGTGGCGCAGACCTGCGCTACAACATGGAAATCACGCTGGAAGAAGCCGCACGCGGCACCGAAACCAAGATACGCATCCCGGTTATGGCCGAATGCGAAACCTGTCATGGCTCCGGCGCCCGTCCCGGCACCCAGCCTGTTACCTGCACCACCTGCGGTGGTCATGGTCAGGTACGCATGCAGCAAGGTTTCTTCTCGGTGCAGCAAACCTGCCCCAAGTGCCACGGCTCCGGCAAGATGGTGAAAGACCCCTGCCCGACCTGCCATGGTGGTGGCCGCGTCAAGGAACACAAAACTTTATCGGTCAAGATTCCCTCCGGTGTGGACGAGGGAGATCGCATACGTTTGAGCGGTGAAGGCGAAGCTGGCGTCAACGGCGGGCCTCCTGGTGATTTGTATGTGGTGGTGCATATCAAGCCACATGACATCTTCCAGCGTGAAGGTGCCAATCTGCATTGCGAAATGCCGATCAGCTTCTCCACTGCAGCCCTGGGCGGCGAGATCGAGATTCCTACCCTGGACGGTCACGCCAAGATGAAGATACCGCCAGAGACGCAATCCGGTGCTGTGTTCCGCCTGCGCGGCAAGGGCATCAAGCCTTTGCGCAGCAGCGATTATGGCGATTTGATGTGCCATGTGGTGGTGGAAACTCCAGTGAAGCTCACCGAAAGGCAAAAGGAATTGCTGCGTGAGCTGGAAGATATTACCCAGCAGGATTCAGGCAAGCACAGCCCACGTGCTAAATCCTGGATGACCAAGGTCAAGGACTTCTTCCAGTAAAACAATTTAGCACGCTTGCGTTTGCTTAACTTTAACGGGCAAGGCTTAAACGCCTTGCCCGTTTTTCATTGCAGCACGCAGCTTACGACCATCACATGCTTGCAGCAGGTGCCAACAGACCACCGTAATATAAATCAGCCAGATTGCCGTACTTGGCCGCCGGGCTGAGGTCGCCTTCAAAGATATTAAAACCGCCTGGCTGCACAATCACCGGGCTGTGCTTTTTGTTGGTGAGCAGCACAAAATAAGTCCCACGCACAAAATCCAGCATCACACACTTGCCCGTCCAGCCCGTATGCGCCACCACATCCCCTAGCTTGCTGGCCTGTGGTGCCAGCAAGCCAAAAATCAAGGAAGTGGCTGGAGTGACCAACTCCCAGCCCAGTGCATAGGTTTGATCAAGATTGAAAGTCTGACGGAACAGCGCCACGGTTTGTGGTGAACACAGGGTATAGCTACCAAGGCTGCCGCCGTTGAGCAGCAATCGGCATAGCACTCCTAGATCATGCGCAGTGGAGAACAGCCCGGCGTGGCCGGACACCTGACCCATGGAATAAAAGCTCAGCTCATCGTGCACCTGGCCTTGCAGCGTATTGGTGCGGATATTGGGAAAACTCACATGGCCATCGCGCGTGTTGCCACAGCGCTCAGTCGCGGAAAAATCAGTGATGGCACGATTATTGAGATTACTACCGACATGGCTACTGGCTACAGCGTCCGGCTCCAGTAGCTTATAGCCAATATCCTGCAAGCCCAGCGGCGTATAGATTTCTGTTGCCAGATAATGGTCTAGCCGCAGCCCGGTCACAGCCTCAATCACAGCGCCCAAGGTGAGAAAATCAAGATCGCTATACAGCGTGTGCGTGCGCGGTGGATTAATTAGGGGCACCTGCCCTAGCAACGCCAGCGTGCGTGCCCGGTCTTGTGAATACATGGCGGCCCCAGATTGTGCCGGATCATAAAAATGAAAGCTGCCGGGAAAGCCAGCGTTGTGGCCGAGAAAATCACGCAGGCGCAAGTCACGCTTTTCTGAGGTATCAAACCCCGGCAGGTAGCGCGCTGCGGTATCGTCCAGGGAGAGGGTCTTGCTATCCACCAGCTTATGCAAGGCCAGCAATGTGGCGAATATCTTGCTGAGTGAAGCCAGATCAAAAATAGTGTTGCTGCGCATGGGTTCCGGCACAGGCATCAATGCAGTCTGGTTATAGCGGCGCTGGTAACCAAAAGCGCGCTCATAGATCATGCCATTGAGATCACCATAATGCAGCACAGCCCCAGCCAAGCCGTTATCCACGCTGGTCTGCAACTCGCGCTCCATGCGCTGCTGCCATAATTCTGGAAAGCGATTACCCGCCATGTTTATCCTCCTCAAATAATGGGATTTTTGAGGTTAACCGCAAGCAGGCAAACGCAACAATAAGCATAAACCAAGCGCATTCCAAGGCTTGACATGAGCTTGGGCGCGGCTTTTTCTAGCGGTCAAAATTTGCCATGGCTGTGCTTGTAACCGCAGGATTTATGCGGCTTGCGGTTGTAAAGCCGCCATGGCGGCTTTACTATCCCAAGTCGAAGAACAAGTTGAAACCGCCATGTCCAACGCGCCGCATTCCCAGGCCAAAGAAAAATCCAGCGAGCTATCCCTGCTGAGCGGCTGGTTATTGCTGCTGGGCGCACTCACCGGGCTGGCCCCACTCTCAATAGATATGTATCTGCCAGGCTTCCCCGCCATAGAGCGCAGCCTGCTGGGCAAGCCTGGCAGTGCAGAACTGACACTGGCGAGCTACTTCATAGGCATGGCACTGGGCCAGCTGTTCTACGGCCCCTTGAGTGATCGCTTTGGTCGACGTCAACCGCTGATGATAGGGCTGGCCATCTATATCGTTGCTTCCTTAGGCTGCGCCATGGCGGGCAGCATTCCTGAGCTGGTGTTATGGCGCTTTTTGCAAGCCCTGGGCGGCTGTGCCGGGGTGGTGGTAACCCTGGCCGTGGTGAGGGATCGCTGTAGCGCCAATGATGCGGCACGCGCGCTTTCCATGCTGATTCTGATCATGGGCATTGCGCCTATTCTGGCGCCCTTGATAGGCGGCTGGATAGTGACCTTGTTTGATTGGCGCGCCCTGTTTATTACGCTGGCACTGGTGGGCAGCCTGGGTCTGGCAGCCACCTATTTCTGGCTAGAAGAAACCCACGATAGTCGGCATCAGCCAGCGCTGGTGTTTTCCCAGGTGCTGCTCAACTACGGCAGGCTGCTGGTAGACAGAAAATTCATAGGCTATACCCTGAGCGGCGGCCTGGCACGGGCAGGCATGTTTGCCTATATCGCGGGTTCGCCTTTTGTCTTTATCGAGTATTACCAAATCCCCGCGCATCACTACGGCTGGATTTTCGGCTGTAATGCCGCTGGCCTGATTATCTTTAGCCAGATCAACGCCTGGCGCCTGAAAAAACACGATGTCACAGTGCTGCTATGCCGCGCACTCTGGCTGCCTGCCACCATAGGCTTGATTCTGCTGGCAGGCTCATTGACTGGGCATATCAGCCTGCCCTTGCTGCTGGTCGGCATCTTCTGCTTTGTTGCCAGCATAGGCTATATAGGCCCCAACTCCAGTGCGGCCACCCTGGCCACCCACGGCCAGCAGGCAGGCACCGCCTCTGCGCTCATGGGTTCACTGCAATTCTGCCTGGCCACGCTATCGGGGTTTTTCGTCAACCTGCTGCACGATGGCACTACCTTCCCCATGGCCATGGTGATGGCTATCTGTGGCATAGGCGCATGGCTGGCACATAGACTGCTGATATTGCGCTCATTGCCGAAGTAATCACTGTTGGTTTGTTATTTACATGAAAAAGCCCCAGCATAGGGGCTTTTTCATGATCTAGATCAGGTCAGTACCACCTGACCTAAAAGTGACTATCAACGTGCAAACAAAGCCTGTTGTTCCTGCTCAGGCAATCGCGCATACAAGCGATTAATACCACTAATCACCGCCAATATAGAAGCAGTCACCAAGTTATCGTTTATCCCTGCACCATACAAAGTGCCCGGCTGACCAGCATACCCCAGCTCGGCAAACGCCACCGCCTGGGCATTGGCTCCCGCCCCCATCGCGCGTTCTTCATAATCATGCACACTCAGGCGCTGACCAAAGGCCTGCACCAAGGCATCAATCGGTCCATTGCCCTCGCCTTCCAGCACCACAGCCTCGCCCTTGACCAAGGCCTGCAAACGTATCTGCTGCTTGCCATTCTGCTCGCTCAGACTGTGGGATTGATACTGCATCACCTGATCAGCATGAATGTACTCCTGCTGGAACAAATTCCAGATACCGTCGGCACTGACTTCCTGCCCGGTGGCATCGGTCAGGCGCTGCACCGCGCCGCTGAACTCCACTTGCATGCGTCTGGGCATGGCCAAGCCATAGGCAGTTTCCAGCAAATAAGCAATGCCGCCTTTGCCCGACTGGCTGTTGACGCGAATGATGGAGTCATAGGTACGGCCTACATCATGCGGGTCTATAGGCAAATACGGCACTTCCCAGATGCCTGCCGGGTCTTGTACGGCAAAGCCTTTCTTGATGGCATCCTGATGTGAGCCAGAGAAGGCCGTGAATACCAGATCACCCGCATAAGGGTGGCGGGGATGCACGGGCAATTGCGTGCAGTCTTCTACCGTACGTGCAATGGCATTGATATTGGAGAAATCCAGGCCGGGGTCTACACCCTGGGTATAGAGGTTGAGCGCCAGGCTGACAAGGTCTACATTGCCAGTACGTTCCCCATGGCCAAACAAACAGCCTTCGATTCGGTCTGCACCTGCCATTACCGCCAGTTCGGCGGCAGCCACGGCTGTGCCTCTGTCGTTGTGCGGATGCACACTGAGAATCACACCCTCACGACGCGCCAGATTGGTATGCATCCACTCTATCTGATCGGCATAGAAATTCGGCGTACCTACTTCCACCGTGGCAGGCAGGTTGAGAATAACTTTACGCTCAGCACTGGCTTGCCAAATCTCGGTCACGGCATCACAGACCTCCTTGGCAAAATCCAGCTCGGTGGCGGTAAAGGTTTCCGGGCTGTACTGGAATACCCATTCGGTTTCCGGACGCTCGTCCGCCAATTGCTTGATCAGGCGTGCACTGTTCATGGCAATCTTTTTCACACCAGGCTGATCGGTCTTGAAGACAATACGGCGGAATTCTGGGGCGGTGGCATTGTAGACATGCACGATGGCACGGCGCGCACCGCGCAAGGACTCAAAGGTACGACGGATCAGGTCTTCGCGGGCCTGGGTCAATACTTCTATCGTCACGTCATCAGGAATATGGCCGTTCTCAATCAGGTTACGCACAAAATCAAAATCGGTTTGTGAGGCCGAGGGGAAAGCCACTTCAATTTCCTTGAAGCCAATCTCGACCAGCATCTTGAACATGCGCATCTTGCGCTCAGCGTTCATGGGCTCAAACAGCGCCTGATTGCCATCGCGCAGATCGGTACTCATCCAGATCGGGGCCTGGCTGATCACATTGCCCGGCCAGCGGCGCTGCGGCAAATTGATAGGGGTAAACGGCTGATACTTGGTGCTGGGGTTCTTTAACATCATGGCTTTATGCTCTCAAAATTCTGGACAAGTTCGGCATGAGGGGCTGACAGGCTACCGGGACGCAAGGCCTGACAACCGCACAGCAGTCGAAAGGGTTTTCTGAGTTCTAGATTGGTTTGCAACAGGCTCAACACCATGACACATCTCTTAAAAAAATCGGGTCGCTACAAGGCTAAATATCCCACTTGTGGGACACAGGTAAAACTAGCAGGAGGAGTGAGATTAGATGTGCGCCAGGCGCAGCAGCAAACCCAGGCTCAGAAGAGCTTGTAGGGAGAGGGACAATGCGGTTTGCTGGATTTGCATGATGACCGAATGATAAACACAAGCACTTGTTGCTGTCAAACCTACCGCCTGTCAAACCTACTGGCTATCAAACCTAGTGCAGCTTGTACAAGCAAGCCACCATCAACACTTTAAGCAGCTAACGCTTTTACAAACGCAGCATATGAATTAAACCCGGGACCCACACTGTACAAATGCACACCAATCTTGCATATCATAGAAATGCAAGATAGAATTATCTGGTTATTAGGGAGACCATCATGGAAGTGCAAACCGTAGCGAGAAAGCGGCTGAAAGACTTGCGTGAGTCACGCAACATCAGTCAGGAGGACTTATCCGCTGCGATGGGCATCAGCAACAGACAAAGCCTTTCTGAACTGGAAGCGGGTAATCGTGCTATCAAACCCGATGAATTACTTGCTGCGGCTCGTTTTTTTAATGTAGCGCACAGCTACTTCACTGACCCTCTTGAGCTCGCAGGTGAAGCAAAATTTTCCTGGCGTAAATCTGCAAGTTGCGAAGCAGCCACGATTGAAAATTTCGAGAACACTGCGGGAAAATGGATCGCCCTCTATCGTCATCTTGGTAGGCTAAACCAGGCTGCCGTTAATTCATCCTTAACCCAGATTGATATCAATACGCACTCCTCTACTGACGACGCATACCGCGAAGGGAGTGCTATCGCTCATGCATTAGGCCTGGGTGACATCCCTGCGCAAAAACTGGCTAATGTATTGACAGAGAAACTGGATATTCTGATCCTGCATCTAGACATCACCGCCAACATTTCCGGTGCTGCATGCAAGTTAGGCCCGCTCAATACCATCATGATTAACCGCAGAGAAGTTGCTGCACGCAGAAATTTTGACCTGGCGCATGAATTTTTTCATTTATTGACTTGGCATTCCATGCCCCCTGAACACGTTGAGGAATCGGAATTCAGAGGAAAAAAGCCAAAGGTTGAGCAGCTTGCTGATGCTTTTGCAGCGGGACTACTGATTCCAGAAGACTGCTTGTTGAAATATATACAGCAAGTGGGTTTGGCTGAGAAAGGTAATACTCAATGGATCAAAGATGCTGCCAGCCATTTCAAAGTCAGTGGCTCAGCGATGAAGTGGAGATTGAAATCCATGGGTTATCTCACTCAATTACAGGCCGAGCGCATTGAGGATGCAGAAATCAGATCAGTAATTCGGGAAGAGACTCCTCTTTTATTCAGCAAACAATTTGTTGATCGAATACATTGGGCTTTAGAAAACGGCACCATGTCAGTGAGAAAAGTGGCCAATCACCTGCAAATGCCTATTGATGAATTACAAAGTGTGTTTTTAAGTTATGAGTTAGCTCCACCCTTTGATTTGTAAGGCATGCAAAATTGTTCAAATCGGGTGATATTGTTCTCATCGACACCAATGTCATCATTGAAGCTCATCGCGCAGTTTGCTGGAAACCTCTGAGCCACCACTTCCAGCTGCACACTGTGAGTAAAGTCATTGAAGAGACCCAAACCGGATTTCAAAATAGAAATCCAGAGCAGCTTATTGAAATCAATGAATTAAAATCAAGCTTTGCTCACATAGAGTCAGTAGAAACATCACGTGTGATCGCGTTTGATCTGGAAGTGGGGGAAGTTGGTCTGGATGAAGGGGAAAAGGCATTAATCATTTACGCCCAGTCACTAAAACAACCCGTGTGGTATTTGAACAGTCCGGATTTGGCTGCAGTGCGATATATGAGTCAGCAAGGCTGGCAAGACCGATTGGTCTCGCTTGAGTCTATGCTTAAACACCTGAAACACAGGTCAAAAAACCCATTGAAAAATAATTACACAGAGGCTTGGTTAAGCCAGGCCAGGCTCAAGAATTTGCTTTAAGTTCACCAACAAGCAATCTTCCCGTGATTAACACCATGGCTTAAATATATTTTCTGATTTCACTGGCCGCCTGCTGAATGGCAGCATGTGCCTGCGGTGTTTCAGCCAAGGGGTTAAGCAAGCCAAAATCATGAATAGCCCCCAGATAGCGTGTACAAGTCACGCTGACTCCAGCATCGGTCAGCAGATGGCCGTAGGCCTCGCCTTCATCGCGCAGCACATCAAATTCTGCAGTTTGTATCAAGGCAGGAGGTAAGTCAGTCAGTTGCTCTATGGTGGCATTGAGCGGTGAGGCATACACCTCGCGGCGGCTTTCTTCATTGTCGAGATAGTGATCCCAGAACCAGGTCATCATGTCGCGCGTGAGAAAATAGCCGTTTTCAAATTTCTGATACGACTCAGTATTAAATTTCGCATCGGTGACTGGCCAGAACAAGGTCTGGTGCCGGATCAGCGGCTCGCGTTTTTCCTTGGCCATCAGGCAGACCACGGTGGCGATATTGCCGCCAGCGCTATTGCCCGCCACCACCAGACGACTGCCGTCCACGCCTATTTCGGCACCATGTTGTGCTACCCATTGTGTGGCCAGATAACACTCAATGGCGGCTGTGGGGTAACTGGCTTCGGGCGACAAGGTGTAATCGACAAACACCACTGCAGCATTAGCCGCAAGGCTGAGATCCCTCACCAAGCGTTTATGGGTCTCAAAATCACCCAGCACCCAGCCACCACCGTGGAAGAACATGATCACCGGAGGCGGAAAAGTACTTTCACTAGGACGTACCACAGTCAAATGGATAGAGTGGCTTTCAATTGCCACTTCACGCTCGGTGATTTCTATATTGCTGGTGTCAACCTCCACGCTGGCCTGCAAGGTTTGCAGCACCTTGCGCGCCTCTTCTGGGGATAATTTATTGACCGGGGTGCTATCACTGGCCGCCAGTTTTTCGAGCAAGGCCCGCGTCTGCGGCTCCATGCCGCTGTACTGATTGGCGGGCGAACTGAAAGTATTGAGAATGGGGCTGAGGATGTTCATGAGACCACTCCAGCAGAATCGGTAAGATAGTCCTATTCTGCTGGCTGGTCTTATGCGCGTCTGTCAGTGGTTGACTGAGGCAGCTGTAGGACAGCATTGAGAGACGCTTTCCAAGTCTTAGTTTTTATCTACTTTTTTGTCTACTTTTTATTTTGGGGCAGCCCTTCCCATTCCCCCCCCAGCGCTGCAATCAATTGCACACTGTTGATCAACTGTGTTTGCTGCAAGGTGAGCAAGGTACGCGCGCTGTTGAGGGCAGTGGTTTGTGCGGTGACTACATCAAGAAAGCCAATCAGGCCCACGCGATACTGGTTGGTGTATTGCTGTAGCGCCTTGCGTGAGGCCGCTACCGCTTCTTCGCGCAATACGGCTTCCTCGCTCAGGGTATGCAGGGTCACCAGATAATTTTCCACCTCTTGCAAGGCAGTGAGCACGGTTTGTCTGTAAGTGGCCACCGAGGCGTCGTAACTGGCCTCTGCACCTATCACGCCAAATTTGATCTGGCCGCCATCAAACAAGGTCATGGCCAGTTGCGGGCCTACCGACCAATAACGATTCGGCAGGGTCAGCCAGTCCGATAGCGTGCTGCTGCGATAACCACCCGCGGCATTGAGGTTGAGGCTGGGGAAGTAAGCCGCCTTGGCAACACCGATCTGGGCATTGGCCGCCATCACCGAGCGCTCTGCGGCCGCTACATCTGGCCTGCGTTCCAGCAACTGGCTAGGCACGCTCATGGGCACAGCGGGGATTCTGGGCACGCTGCCATTGTCTGCCAGCGAGAAATTGGCCGGGGCTTCGCCCATCAGCACGGCAATGGCGTTTTCCAGTTGCGCGCGCTGCCAGACCAAATCCACCAGCTCGGCTTCGGCATTCTTCACCTGGGTAGTGGCGGTGGCCACATCAGCACTGGCAATAATGCCGCGCTTGTACTGGCTTTCCGTCAATTGCAGTACACGCTTGTAGGTATCTACGGTCTCGGTGAGCAGGCGTTTTTGCTGATCCATCACGCGTAGCTGCAGGTAATTCTGCGCCAGCTCAGACTGCATGCTGAGACGCATGGCGGCCAGTGTTGCCAGGCTGGCATCAGCACTGGCGCGGTTGGCCTCCAGGGTGCGGCGCAGCCTGCCCCAGATATCCAGCTCCCAGCTGGCGTTGAGGGTGGCGGTATAAGTGGTGCGTATGCCGGAAACCTGCACGGCCTGGCTGGAGGTTGAACTGCCCGCCCCCTGGCCTGCACGGGTCTTGCCTACCGTGGTGGAAAGTTGCGGGAACAATGCGCCCCGCGCACTTTGTGCCAGGGCAAAGGCCTGACGGTATTGCGCCTCATACTGGGCCACGGTCTGGTTGCTGGTATTCAGCCTTGCAATCAGGGCATTGAGTTCGGCATCGCCATAGCCTTCCCACCATGCGCCCTTGGGGTGCTCATCAGCGGGTGCGGCCACACTCCAGCCTTCCACATGCTTAAACTCGGTGGGCACCGCCGCCGTGGGGCGCTGATAATCCGGGCCGACCATGCAGGCCGACAATAACAACGCCAATAGCACCGGCAAGCCAGTCATTCCAAGCTTGGCAGAGGGTCTCATTGCAAATTCTCCAACAAAGTGCGGTCACGGCGGGCGCTGCGCTTGTGCAACACCCAATGACGTAAACGATCCAGATATAAATAAATCACCGGGGTGGTATACAGCGTCAGCAACTGGCTCAAGAGCAAGCCGCCAACAATGGCAATACCCAGCGGACGGCGTAGCGGCGCATCGCCGTCGGTGCCAAAAATCAATGGCAGCGCGCCCAATAGCGCGGCCATGGTAGTCATCAGAATAGGACGCAGGCGCTGCATGCAGGCTTCCATGATGGCCTCATAGGGCGGCAAGCCCTGCTCGCGCTCGGCGGCCAGCGCAAAATCAATCATCAGAATGGCGTTCTTTTTCACTATGCCTATCAGCAGAATGATGCCAATCAAGGCAATCAGCGTCAGCGGCGTATCAAACAGAATCAAGGCCAGCAATGCGCCTACTCCCGCCGAAGGCAGGGTGGAAAGTATGGTCAGCGGATGCACATAACTCTCGTACAGCATGCCCAGTACAATGTAGACAGACACCAGCGCAGCAAGGATGAGCCAGGGCATCTGCTTCAGCACCTTGTCCTGTGCGCCTGCCGTGCCAGAGAAGGTGGCTTGCACATTGAGCGGCATTTTGAGGTCGGCCAGGGCTGCGCGTATCTGCTGCTTGGCATTGTCCAGATTGCCGCCTTCCGGCAGGTTGAAGGAGTAAGTAATGGAGGCAAACTGTCCTTCATGCTGCACCGAAGGTCTGGAGGCGCTATAGCTGAGCTTGACCAGGCTGGAAAGCGGAATGCGCGCGCCAGCGCTGCTCACCACATACAAGGTGGAGAGAATATCCGGGCTTTGCATATATTGATCGGCCACGCCCATCACCACGCGGTATTGGTTCTGCTCTTGATAGATGGTTGAAATCTGCCTTTGCGCGTAGGAGTTGTTCAGGAGATTGATGATCATCTGCACATCCACGCCCAGACGCAGCGCCGCATCTCTATCCACTTCCAGATAAACCTGCACCGTACGGCTGCGGCCGCCGCCGCTGACATCAGTGATCTCAGGCACGGTCTGCATCTTGTCCAGCACCTTGCCCTCCCAGGAGCGTAGTGACTTGACGTCATCACTCTTGAGCGTCATCTGGTAGCTGGAGTCACTGGAACGGCCGCCCACGCGCAAATCCTGCATATTAACGAGGAAAATCGAACCGCCAGACACCTGCCCCAGCTTGGGCCGCAATCTGGCGATGACTTCCTCGGCAGGTTCACGCTGGTGTATATCCTTGAGAATAATGATGAAATTGCCAGAATTGCTGGAGGCACCCGGCCCACGGCCACCGCCAGACATGCCCATCACCTGATCCACGGCGGGGTCATCCAGCAAAATAGTGCGGAAAGCCTCCAGCTTTTTCTGCAACTCATTGAAAGAAACGCCCTGGTCGGCACGCGCCATACCAAACAATCGGCCAGTATCCTGATCTGGGAACATCCCCTTAGGGATGGCGATATAGAGGTAAACATTGACCGCAATCGTAAACAACAGAATCACCAGCATCAGCCCGGAGTGATTGAGCGCCCATGCCAGGCTGCGCCTGTAGCCATTAAGCACACGCTGAAACACACCCTGGCGTGGTTTGGTTTTCACCCGGCCTGCATCATCCTCGACGACATCACCTTCCACCGCTGCTGCATCCTTGCGCCTTAATAAATAAGCGCAAAGCATGGGCGTCAGCGTCAATGAGACAAACAGCGAGATCATGATGGCCACCGACAAAGTGACAGCAAATTCGCGGAACAAGCGCCCGGTAATCTCCGCCATGAACAACAGCGGAATAAACACCGCCACCAGCGACAAACTCATGGAGACCACGGTAAAACCCACTTCACGCGCACCGCGCAAAGCCGCGCGCAGTGGTGCCTCGCCATGCTCTATGCGCTTGCTGATATGCTCTACCACCACAATTGCATCATCCACCACAAAGCCTGTGGAGATAATCAAGGCCATCAAGGTCAGGTTATTCAGCGAGTAACCGCAGAGATACATGGCCGCAAAGGTTGAGATCAGCGACACTGGCACTGCCAACGCCGGAATCAGCGTGGCTCTGCCATTACGCAGAAACAAAAACACCACCAGAATCACCAGCCCCACCGCAATTGCCAGCGTCAGCTCAGCCTCGTGCAGCGAGGCACGGATATTCGGGCTTCTGTCTTCCACCACGGTGAGCTTGATTTCATCGCCCAGGCTGGCTTGCAGGCTGGGCAACTCGGCGCGTATCTTGTCTATCATCTCAATGATATTGGCGCCGGACTCGCGGCTCACCATCAGCAAAATGGCACGTTGATTGTTGTGGAAGCCTACATTGCGTATGTCTTCCACTGAGTCATAAACCCTGGCCACATCACTCAAGCGCGTCACCGCACCCTGCTTGCTGGTAATAATCAGGCTGCGGTAATCCTTGGCGCGCAACAACCTGTCATTGGCATCCACCTGCCAGCTATATTCATCGTTCTGGATATAACCCTTGGGGCTGTTGCCATTGGCAGCACTGATCACATTACGCACATCATCCAAAGCCAGGCCCTGCTGGCTTAAGGCATCGGGGTTGATATCCACGCGCACCGCAGGTAGCGCACTGCCCGCCACATTGACCTGGCTTACACCCTGCACCTGCGAAATCTTGCGCGTGACCATATTCGAGGCCAGGTCATAAAGCTCACCCATGCTCTTGGTCTTGGAAGTCATGGTCAGCACCATGCTGGGCATATCCGCCGGGTTCATTTTGCGGTAGCTGGGGCGTGAAGGCATGCCAGAAGGCAGCATGCCTGCAGCGGCATTGATAGCGGCCTGTACTTCCCGCGCGGCGACGTTGATGTCTTTTTCCAGATCAAACTGCAGGGTGATATTGGCACTGCCCAGCGAGCTGGAAGAGCTCATTTCGGTAATGCCGGAAATCCGCCCCAGGCTACGCTCCAGCGGGGTGGTTACCGAGGAGGCCATGGCCTCCGGGCTGGTGCCCGCCAGCGAAGCCGTCACCGAAATAGTGGGGAAATCCACTTGCGGCAAGGGGGCCACTGGCAAAAAACCAAAGGCTATCCAGCCTGCCAGCATCATGGCAAAGGCTACCAGCCAGGTCATCACCGGGCGCAGAATAAACAGCGAGGAAGGCCCGCGTTCAGCTGGTTTCAACTGCGAAAAGGACAGCACCCGTTTCATCAGGCCAGTTCCTCGTCGGCATCATTGATGCGGGTTTGTACCTTGCGCATACGTCTTTGTGCCAGACGGTCGAACATCAGGTAAATCACGGGCGTGGTAAAGATAGTCAGCAGTTGCGACAGCAACAGGCCACCTACCATGGTAATACCCAGCGGCTGACGCAGCTCCGCGCCAGCGCCATGCGCAAACATCAGCGGCAAGGCACCAAATAGGGCTGCCATGGTGGTCATCAAAATGGGACGGAAGCGCAGCAAACAAGCCTGGTAAATCGCATCCACAGGCTTCATGCCCTGCTCGCGCTCTGCCGCCAGGGCAAAATCTATCATCATGATGGCGTTTTTCTTGACGATACCAATCAAGAGGATGATGCCTATGATGGCCACCATGCCTATCTCCTGACCTGCCAGCCACAACGCCAGCAAGGCCCCCACCGCTGCGGAAGGCAGCGTGGAGAGTATGGTTACCGGGTGGATAAAGCTCTCGTAAAGTATGCCCAGTACGATATACATGCAGAGCAGCGCCGCCAGAATCAGCAACAAGGTATTGGACAAAGACGCCTCAAACGCCAGAGCCGCCCCCTGGAAGCGCGTCTGCACGCTGGCAGGCAATTGCAACTCGGCCACTGCCGCGCGAATTTGCGTCACGGCATCACCCAGGGCCACGCCCTGCTTGAGGTTGAAGGAGATGGTGGCAGCCGGGAACTGGCTGATGTGGTTGATGGTAAGCAGCGTATTGCGCTCTTCCACGCGCACCAGCGAATTCAGCGGCACCTGAGTGGTCACGGTAGCGCCTGTGCTATCCACCACGCTACCCGGCACATACAGGCTGGATAAGGCCTCTGGGCCATTGCGGAAGCCAGGTGGCACTTCCATCACCACGCGGTACTGGCTGGCCTGGGTATAAATGGTAGAGATCAGACGCTGACCAAAAGCGTTGTAGAGCACGGCATTGATGCTGGAGACGCTGACACCCAAACGCGCAGCATTATCGCGATCTATCACCAGATAAGCCTGCAAGCCTTGATCCTGCAAGTCGCTGGCCACATCACTGATCTCCGGCAACTGGCGCAGCTTTTCCAGCACGCGCGGCATTTGCGCCTGCAACACTGCGATATCCGGGTCGGTCAGCAGATAGCGGTACTGCGTGCGGCTGGATTTGTCTTCTATGGTCAAATCCTGCACGGGTTGCAGGTAAAGCTTGAGCTCGGGCAGGTCTGCCGTGGCGTCCTTGAGTCTGTCTATCACCTGACTGGCCGTCACATCGCGCTCGGCATGCGGCTTGAGGTTGATCAACATACGTCCGGTATTCAGTGCCTCATTAGTGCCATCTACCCCAACATAGGACGATACCGATTCCACGGCTGGGTCTTGCTTGATGATATTGGCCAAAGCCTGCTGCTGCTTGCTCATGGCGGCAAATGACACGGACTGCCTGGCTTCGCTAATGCCCTGGATCAAGCCAGTATCCTGCGTCGGGAAAAAGCCTTTGGGCAGGTAGAGATACAGTGCGGCGGTAATCACCAGGGTGACCAGCGCCACGATCAAGGTCAGCCCCTGATGCGCCAGCACCCACTTCAGCGCGCGGCCATAACGTGCAATCACCGCTTCCATCATGCGTGCGCCACCCTGGGCAAAACGGCCTTGCTCGTGCTTGGGCTTATGGCGCAACCATAGCGCGCACAGCATGGGTGTCAGAGTCAGCGAGATCAGCATGGAAACCAGAATGGCTATCGCCAAGGTAAGCGCAAATTCGCGGAACAGCCGCCCGGCAATATCGCTCATGAACAACAGCGGAATCAGCACTGCTATCAAAGAGATGGTCAGCGAAATAATGGTAAAACTGATCTGCTTGGAGCCTTTGAGCGCGGCCTGCAAGGGATGATCACCCTGCTCTATATAGCGCTCTATGTTTTCCAGCATGACGATGGCATCGTCGATGACAAAACCAGTGGCGATGGTCAGCGCCATCAGCGTTAAATTATTGATGGAGAAACCCGCGATATACATCATGCCAAACGTGCCCACCAGAGACAGCGGCACGGCGATAGAAGGAATCAGTGTGGCACGGCCATCCTGCAGGAAGAGGAAAGTCACCAGCACTACCAGGCCTATCGCCAGGAACAGCTCAAACTGCGTGTCCTTGACCGAGGCCTGTATGGTATTGCTGCGGTCACTCAAAATCGCCACCTGCACGTTTTCGGGCAGGCTTTCTTCCAGCTCGGGCAGCATTTCGCGTATACGCTGCACCACGTCTATGACATTGGCCCCGGGCTGGCGCTGAATATTGACGATCACCGCAGGCCTGTCATCAGCCCAGGCCGCCAGATACTCATTCTCGGCACCATCATAAGCTTGGGCCACATCCTTGAGCCGCACTGGCGCGCCATTCTGATAGCTCAGAATCAGGTTGCGGTATTCTTCCGCACTGCGCATCTGGTCATTGGCATCAATGGTGGTAGAGCGCGTAGCGCCATTGAAACTGCCCTTGGAACCATTGAGGTTATTGGCGGTAATTGCCGTGCGTATGGATTCCAGGCTGAGGCCATAAGAAGCCAGCGCCGTGGAGTTGGCGCTGATACGCACTGCAGGCTTTTGCCCACCGCTGATGCTGACCATGCCAACACCAGAAATCTGCGCAATTTTTTGTGCAATACGGGTATCCACCAAATCCTGCACCTTGGGCAGCGGCAAGGCATCCGAGGTCACAGCCAGTGTCAGCACCGCCACATCGGCAGGGTTAACCTTGCTATAGATAGGCTGGCTAGGCAGGTCACTTGGCAGCAGATTGGAAGCGGTATTAATCGCCGCCTGCACGCCTTGCTCGGCTATCCCTAAGCTGCTTTGCAGGCTGAAACGCAGGGTAATGACAGAAGCCCCACCCGCACTGCTGGAAGACATTTCATCCAGCCCGGCAATCTTGCCCAGCTGGCTTTCCAGCGGTGCTGTGATCATGGCGTTGATCACTTCCGGGCTGGCACCGGGGTAGAGCGTCTTGACCTGAATTGTCGGGTACTCAACCTCGGGCAGCGAGGCCACGGGCAACAGGCGGTAAGCCAGTATGCCCGAGATTAGCAAGGCCAGCATGAGCAGCGTGGTAGCAACCGGCCGCTCTATGAAGATCCGTGAAGGATTCATGGACGCTGGCCCCTGCCCTGCGCATCAGCGCCGTTTCTTGCGCCATCAGCGCCAGGCTGGCGACCACCATGGCCCTCGCCCGCATGTTCACGCGGCCCATGCTCGCCGTCTTGGCGGCGACCTTGGCGCGCTGAGTCATCAGTAGCTGATGATGACTTCCCTTGTTCAGACACGGCAGCAGGCGCTTGATCAGCACGTGCCTGCTCCTGGGCGGCAGGTGCCGCAGACTCTGCGGCCTGGCCCCAGGCACCACGGCGGCCTTGGCCTTTGTGCTCGCCATCTGGCCTGCCTTCGCCGCGCTTCCAGCCACCACGTTGGCCAGCGCCGCCGGGGGCAATATGGTCATCCTCCCCCGCCACGCGCACCGTCATGCCATCAGATAACCTGTCCACGCCATCAATCACAATGCGCTGCCCAGCACTAAGGCCCTTGCGTATCTCCACCTGCTCAGCCTGACTGATGCCTATGGTGACGCGCTGTTTGCTGACCTTCTTTTCACTGTCGATCGCATAAACATACGTGCCTTCATCATCACGCTGCAAAGCGCCACTGGGGATGAGCAAAGCCTTGCCCAGCTCGGCAGCATGCAGCTTCACATTGACGAACTGATTGGGGTACAGGCTATCGTCGGCATTATCAAAACGCGCGCGTAACTTGAAGGTGCCAGTGCTGGTATCAATCTGGTTATCCAGACTGGCCACCACGCCAGAAGCCAGTTTGAGCTGACGCTGCCTATCCAGCGCTTCTACTATCAACTTGCCGGGATTACGCTTGAGTTGCTGGCGCACCGTACTCAACTGCTGTTCAGGCAGGCTGAATACCACACTGATAGGCCGGGTCTGGGTCAGCACGGTAATCGGGGTTGTGGCATTGGCTGTGACCTGATTACCCAAATCCACCTGACGCAAACCTATGCGACCACTGATAGGTGCCCTCACCTTGGTGAAGTCAAGATTAAGCTTAGCCGCTTCCAGCTGGCCTAGCGCATTTTCCAGATTGCCCTGGTATTGACGTACCAGAGCCGCTTGCGTGTCCAAAGTCTGGATCGCTATCGAATCCTCGTCGCGCAGCTCCTGATAACGCCTGAGGTCAATCTCGGCATTCTTCAACTGTGCGCTGTACTGGCTCACCACACCCTCTGCCTGCTTAAGCGCCGCCAGATAAGGCCGGGGGTCAACCTCGGCCAGCACATCACCCGCTTTAACTTCCTGACCTTCGGTAAACAAAATCTTGCTGAGCTGACCATCGACCCGCGCTGTGACATTGACGGTATTGAGCGAAGTCACCGTACCCACCGCCTCAAGCTGTACCGAAAGCGGTACTTCGCTAGCCGTGCCTACGCTCACCAGCATGCTTTCACCAAACATGCCACGACGACCACCCGGCCCACCAGGGCCGCCGCCCATGCCACGGCCGCCAGGCCCCGCACCCGGGCCACCACCACCGCCCGGACCGCCAGGCCCACCCGGGCCACCCATGCCAGGAGGCCCGCCATGCTGGCCGCCCCCGGAGGACAAAGGCACATATTTCCACAAGGCATAGGCCACTGCGCCAAGAATCAGCAACAGAATCAGCCAGGGACGTAGGGACTTGATAAATGGTTTGGACATATTGGGTCAGTGATAGTGGGTCAGTGTTAATACATGAATTGGAATGTAGGGGCCGAAAACGAGGAAAACCACGCGCGGAAACCACCTTGAATGCGGTAGATATTAATTGCCAGCGATTAAGCACGGCAAATTAATTTACACATCCCTACATCTGTCAGGGGAGGCTCACATTGAGCTTGCTGATGAGAACGCGGGCTATAATAGCTGAGGCTGGCAGCATCGCTGAAGAAATTAAAAATAAATACATAATAATCAATTATTTATTTACAAAACCGCTAGATATACGTGCTCAGTGTAGCAATGTTTATAGCAAGGGCCAGGCCTTATTGTAAGGGGGTGGTCTTACAAAGGCTTACATAAGCATGGGCTTGCTTAGCCGTTCCGGGCGAGGCGAAACAACACCTCTCGCCAACGGCAGCAGGCGTCAAAACCACCTAAGCTCCCGCAATACCAGATGCTAGGGCCAAGCCTGCCAATACTCTAAAAGTCAAAAGCCCGGCAAGCCGGGCTTTTGACTAAGCTGAATTGCGCAAGGATTAAACTCCCAGGGCCTCCACCCAAGACAAGGAAGCAATATGGCAATCATTCACCTTGTTATGATCCAGTTGCACGCTGTCTGCCAGTGCAATAATGCGGCTATCATCCTGGTTCTCGCAGGCCTCGGCCAGCTCCAGGAAGGGGCCGTAAATGCCGTTTCGGTGCAGCAAGGCATCGGTGATGGCTTCAGGCAGATCAATTTTTTCCAGCACTTTTTCCATAGGCATTTCCAGCATGCGGTCCAGCAGGGAAAACACGCCCACCACAAACAGGTTATCGCGACCTGTCTTGTCGAAATAACCCTCGCCCAGCAGCTCAGTCAGGCGGCCGCGCGTAATGGAGGTTTTCATCAGCGCAGGCGCGGCCGAGTTTTCACCTGCGGTGACCATCAACAGGGTTAACCAGCGGAATAGTTGCTTGGTGCCTATGATGGTAAGCGCATGGCGTATGGACTGAATTTCACAGGACAGGCCGAAACCAACAGAGTTGATATAGCGCAATAGCTTGAAGGACAAGGCGGCATCGCGCTTGAAACCTTCTTCTACTTCGCCCATATCCGCATCACGGCTGATCATGTTGAGCAGATCCAGCACCGAGGTAAACGCGGGGTTGATGACTTTGGCAGTGAAGGTTTCGGTATGGGCAAAGAAGTAGCCTTGTACCAGGTCAAAGCCTATGGTCTTGCAGGCTTCAAATTGATCCTGCTGCTCCACTTTTTCGGCCACCAGTTTGACGGTGAGGCTTTGGTATTCCAAAAAGCGGCGCGCCACTTCGTCCATGGTCAGGGCCTGGGTGTCGATCTTGATGAAATCGGCACAATCGAGCAGGGCGGAACCCAATAGAGATTCGCCTTTGTCCTTGACGGCAATTTTGTAGCCACGCTTGCGCAAGAATTGGCAGCGCTCTATGACTTCTGGGCTGGTAGAGGTGCGTGAGGATAATTCCAGCACGGTTTTGGCAGGCGGCAACAGCTCAAGGAACTCGCTATGCAGCATTTCCTCACTGATGTTGATAAAGGCCATTTTATCGCCCAGCAGCCATTGCGAGCCCATATCGCTGATGGTGTTGACCAGCACTCTAGTGCAGGCTTGCAGGCTGTTTTCAAACACAGCGGTAGTAGCCTCGCCACTATGGCGGAAGAAGAGTTCATAGGCCACTATGCTCTGCGCCAGGTTCATGATGGGCTGGCGGCCAATATAGGCTTGATCTTGTCTCATGCTTGCTTCTCTCGAGTCATCATTTCCCTTTTGCAATCCTGACGTTGAAGCACCAAGGTTAGCGTCAGGGTAAATGATGGATGTTTCAGGTTGAAGGCCTGAAGCTGCTTGATTATCAGGTGTTATGTTTACCGATTTTAATGTTTACGGCGCAGGAGGCATGACCTTGGCAGCGGTCACGGGTGTTGCAATCTCCTGCATGAATCTCATGCTTTCTTCCATCAATCTTTGCACTGGCTGCAGCATATGCGGCATGGCCAGGGTGAGGATGAGGAATCCCAGCGCTATAGTGATTGGGAAGCCTATACCAAACAGATTGAGTTGCGGCGCTGTTCTGGTGAGTATGCCCAGCGCCATATTGGCCAACAACAAGGCCGTGACGATGGGCAGAGATATCAATAGGCCAGCACTGAATATCTTGCCTCCCCACAGGGCGATTTTATATGGATTCAAGGCAAAATTGGGCTGATCACTGATAGGAAAGCTATGAAAACTGTCGAGCAGCGTGGAAATAACCATCAGATGCCCATTGATTGCAAGGAAGATCAGCATAGCCAGCACCACCAGCAATTGGCCTATGGCGGTGCTCTGGCCCTGGGTCTGCGGATCGAAGAAGCTGGCGAAACCCAGGCCCATGGTCATGCTGGCGGTATGGCCTGCCAGCTCGACGGCGGTGAAGATAATACGCAGGCTGAAGCCCATGGCTGCGCCTATAAGAATCTGCTGCATGAGGATGAGCACACCGCTCATGGAAAACACTGATACAGGCGGAATGTCGGGCAAGGCCGGAATAATGGACAGGGTCAACACCAAACCCAGCCCCAAACGAATCTGCCTGGGAATGGCGCGGTGGTTGAAAATCGGCGCGGTGGTAATAAATGCCAGAATACGGGTGAGCGGCCAGATTAGCGTGGCGATCCAGACTTGCAGGAACTCGCTGCTCATGGTCACCATGTGCGTGCCCCTGCCAGTGCGAATTTTGTTGTCACACTCACGGTGACTATCACCCAGCCAGCGTGGGTATGCTGGTCAACACATGCTTGAGGTAATCTGAAAACACCGACAGCATCCATGGCCCGGCAATGATCAGGGTGGCAAACACGCCTATCAGTTTGGGGATAAAGGTCAGCGTGGCTTCGTTGATTTGAGTCGCGGCCTGGAAAATACTCACCACCAGGCCTATCACCAGCACCACCAGCAGTATGGGGCCTGCCATCAGCAGCAATACTTCTGCCGCATCACGCCCCATGGTCATGACATGTTCCGGCCCCATCATGGCAATGTCCTTTCACTCATGCTTGCTTCAACTCTCACTCCTGCTTTCATGCTGCCGCCCGTCAGTAGAAACTCTGGGCCAGCGAGCCCAGCAGTAATTGCCAGCCGTCCACCAGCACAAACAACATCAGCTTGAACGGCAAGGCGACAATCGCCGGAGACACCATCATCATGCCCATGGACATCAGGATACTGGCCACCACCATATCGATGATGAGGAAAGGAATGAAGATGGCAAAGCCAATCTGGAAAGCGGTCTTGAGTTCGCTGGTCATATAGGCAGGCACCAGCACGCGCAACGGTACATCTTCAGGTTTTTCCACTGCATCGGTACGCGACATTTTAAAGAACAGGGCCAGATCAGACTCACGCGTCTGCTTGAGCATGAACTCCTTGAGTGGTACCGCACCACGCTGCATGGCTTCCTGCATGCTGATTCTATCTTCATCCAGTGGCTGGTAAGCCTCGGTGTAGATACGGTCAAATACCGGGCTCATGACAAAGAATGTCAGGAACAGCGCCAGGCCAACCAGCACCTGGTTAGGAGGCGAAGACTGTGTGCCCAGTGCCTGACGCAACAAGGAAAGCACGATGATGATGCGCGTAAAGCTGGTCATCATCAGCAGTGCCGCAGGCAGGAAAGACAGGCTGGTGAGCAGTATCAGCGTCTGTATGGTCAGGGTGTAGTTCTGGCCACCGCCAGCTGCGGGCTGGCTGCTGATAATGCCCAGGCCACCCGGCTCGGCCGCGTGGCCTATCAGCGGTAGTAATAGCATGACCAGCGCCAGCAAGGGCATTAGGGGACGGAAAAGACGTGACAGCATACTTAGGGTTTTCTTTGCAGGGATTGCTTGAGCCAGCTGGCAAATGGCTTGCCTGCAATGGGTGGCACTGGGTTAACTGCCAGCGGCGGCAGCTCCTGGCCTGGGTCAAGGTTGGCAAGCTGGGTTACTTGGCCAGGTGCCACGCCCAGTACCAGCCAGCGATCGGCTACTTCTACCACCACCACGCGTTCGCGGCTGCCTACACTGACGCCGCCCACGATGCGCACCACGGATTGCTGTTTAAGACCTGGGGTGAGGCGTTTCATCAGCCAGGCAATCAATACCATGATGCCCAGCACTGCAGCCAGCCCCAGCACCATACGCAACAGGCTAGCACTGGCTGACACTTCTTCCACTGCCGCCAGGGCAATGACAGGCAAGCCCAACAGCAGCCCTGCCAGCAAGGTATTGCCCAGCGTGCGTTTCATATTGAACATTATCTGTTGATTTTACGGATGCGTTCGGCCGGGGTGATGATATCAGTGAGGCGGATACCAAATTTGTCGTTAACCACCACGACTTCACCCTGGGCAATCAGGCAGCCATTGACCAGCACATCCATGGGCTCACCCGCCAGGCCATCAAGCTCTACCACCGAGCCTTGCGCCAATTGCAGCAGGTTTTTGATGGCGATCTTGGTACGGCCCAATTCCACGGTCAGTTGCACCGGGATATCGAGGATGAAGTCGATATCATTCTGGGTTTCGTGCAATTTGTTCTTGGCAGAAAACTCGGTAAAGACCGGGGTTTGCTCGGCAGGGTTTTCCTGCAAGACAGAAGCTTCGGCCTGGGACTGCTCAGCCATGGCCGCACCCCAGTCATCCATGATTTGTTCGTCTGTGGGATCAATCGCCATAGGATTCCTCTCCTTTTACATATTCGCTGGAATTGGATCGCAGCAGTTTTTCTACCCGTAATGCGTATTGGCCGTTGAACAAACCATATTTGCAGCGCATGACTGGCACATTGTCCACCTTGGCCTCAACTTCTTCGTCTATGCTCAAGGGGATCACATCGCCTACTTTCATATTGAGGATATCACCCAGCATCAACTCGGCCTGAGCCAGGTTAGCCACCAGCACTACATCTGCACTTTGTATCTGCTGCGTCATCAGCCTGACCCAGCGCTTATCCACACCCAGGGTTTCACCTTGCAAGGGAGACGTCAGCACATCACGTATCGGCTCTATCATCGAGTAAGGGAAGCAGAAGTGCACTTCCCCACTGGAGGCGCCCAGCTCGATGTTGAATGTGGTGGAAACCACCACTTCATTTGGCGTGGCAATATTGGCAAACTGTGTGTTCATTTCCGAGCGTATATATTCAAACTCCAACGGATACACAGGCTCCCAGGATTTTGAATAGGTTTCGAACACAATATTGAGAATGCGCTGAATAATGCGCTGCTCGGTCTGGGTGAAATCCCTACCCTCAACCCGGGTGTGGAATCGACCATCGCCACCAAACAGGTTGTCAACAATCAGGAATACCAGGGTGGGATCAAACACCATCAGCGCCGTGCCGCGCAGCGGTTTCATATGCACCAGATTGAGATTGGTAGGCACCACCAGATTGCGGATAAATTCGCTGTATTTGGAAATTTTGACCGGGCCTACCGAGACCTCGGTAGTACGCCGCAGGAAATTGAACAGGCCGATACGCAACAACCGGGCAAAACGCTCGTTGATAATCTCCAGGGTGGGCATACGTCCACGGACGATGCGCTCCTGGGTTGCCAGGTTGTAGTTGCGTACTCCAGCAGGATCAACGGCAGGGGTATCATCCTCCTGCTCGTTGGTCACGCCCCTGAGCAGGGCGTCGACTTCTTCCTGTGAGAGAAAATTATCAGCCATATCTTTCTGCTTACTGAATCACGAACGAAGTGAAGAAGACGTCGTGGACGACTTGCGGCTTGCCACCCGCGGTAAACGGTTTTGAAAGCTGGGCGATGATGTCTTTAGTCAGTGCCTGCTTGCCTTCTACGCTGATCAATTCCGAGGATTTCTTGCTGCTGAGCAGCATGAGAATGCGGTTACGCACGCTAGGCATGTGCAATTTGATGAGGTCAGCCACAGCCTGGTCTTCAACCTGCACGCTGATATCCACTTGCAGATATTGATCATCAGGATCAGGCTGCAAATTCACGGTAAAGGTTTCCAGGGTGACAAAGACTGGCTCCTTGGCTGGCTTCTTTTCTTCTTCCTTATGCTTTTCGCCATGCTCGCCATCCTTGTGCTGACTCAGATACCAATACGCACCTCCACCACCCAGGGCGGCGACCAACACCACACCTACCAGTGCAAGTATCAGAATTTTCTTGGATTTTTTTGGCTGGACTTCTTTAGCTTCTTCTTGCGCCATTGCTATTCACCTTCCCGCCGCTATGTCAGCTGTTTGAAATATTATGAAAGAAACGGAAGGATAACATGCGCTAAATAAAAGGAGGAAACCAGGCCAAATCTGCATTTGAGCCAAGTCTGGACTAGATATGCGAAGGTTTGTCAGACTTGGATGACTGGACGATCTCTCCTATGGATCACAGGGTAGTCCAGCGAAAGATTAAGTCCGGCCAAATCATGGTCAGACTCAAACGGATTAAAGGAAATATGGGCTTAAACCGCAGCCCTAAAATCATTAAACGTAGGTATCTACCATGCCCATGACCTTGGCGGCCTTGGCAAGCACAGGGTTGACTTCGTTATTGTTGGCATCCTGACCGGACTGAGCACGTGCGCCTGATGACTGCGATTGTGCCTCTTGTTGGCCTGAGCGCACATTGGCTTGGCCCAGTTGCATGCCAGATTGACTCATCATGTCTCGCAGATTGGCCATGCCATCTTCCAGTGCCCGGCGTACATCGGCCTGATCAGAAAGGAAGGTGGTATCTGCTTGGCCGTTGTGCACATGGATCACCACCTGCAAAGGGCCAAGATCAGGTGGATTGAGTGTCAAGGTTGCGCTTTGCTCGCCACCAGCCGCCATCCACACTACTTTTTGACCTATGGCTTGGTTCCAGCCATTTTGACCGAAGGGAGCCGCTATCTGGCTGCTGCGTGGGTCTACCGCCAAAGCCTGCGCCGCAGTGGTTTGCGCAGTGTGGCCAGTGGCGCTGGTTTGTTGCAGTGCGGCCTGCTGCGCCAGAGTTTCGGCAAAACGTGAGCCTTGCTCACCAGTCAAGGACGTTGCCTGACTGTCAGAAACACTCTTGGCAGTGACTGCAGCGCCAGCTGATTTATCCAGTAAGGCTTCCAGTTCTGCCGTGCTTAGTTTGTCCAGCTTGCCACTTTCCGCCAGCACATCCTTAGCGTTAAGGTCGCGGACCTGCTTGCCTAATTCATCAACAGGCTGTTTCATCCCGGCCAAAGCATCCCGCACCGCCCCAGCCACTGGTGACTGGGAAGATTGCACCGCTGGTGTCACAGGCTGGGCGATTGGTAGGCCTGCCTCTTTGCTGAGTTGCTCGCCTGCCACAAGGGGAGCGAGCGCTTCGTCCACGCTACTGTCTGCCAGACCCAGCTGTTCTGTTGCCTCTGTCGGCAATGCCTGATCGCTCAGTTGGCTAGCACCCGCCTGCAAGGCAGGATCTAGCGCTTGCTGACCGGGAAGTGTTTGCTCAACAGGCTGCTGACCCTGAGCTTGCTCATTTGCCTTGATTTGTAATTGCCTGCGCTGCAAGTGCTGCGCCTGCTCTCTGGCCAGGACTTCACGTGTTTTAACATTGGATTCGGCATTGGACTGCTGAGTAGAGTCCTTGGTATTCGCATCCTTGGCCTTGACCTGGTTGGCCAGCACTTGCTTGAACTCCTGCCCGTCATTATTGGCCTGCTTGGCTGCCTTGCTCGCAGCCGCATTCATCGCTGCGAGGTTGACACTGACTGGATTGGGCAATGGCGTATTCATGGAAGTGCTCCTGCTTATTGTCTCGGGTATTGACGACTCAGACGCATGGCATGTTCATCCATGAGCTTCTGGTCTTTCTTCAGTTCTGCGGCTTGGGTGCGCTTTTCATCTCTATCCAGCAGCACATCGTAGGACAGTTTCTTTTTTTGGCACTCCTGCCACTCCTGCTTGCGCAGATTGGAGACCTGGCGCACACGCTCCACGCTCTCGGTCTGGCTCACAATCGCAGAGGAAAGCTTGCCAAGGAAATTCTGGTAGTTCTGGTAGATTTCAGCGGTCATGCCATTGCTCATGGCATGGTCGCGCTGGCTGACATAATCAGCGCGGTACTGCATCAGGATGCCCAGGCTTTTTTCGGCCTCGGCAAGCTGGCGGTTGGCCTCAGCCAAACGTTCGGCTGCAGTATCCACTTCTTTTCCCGCCAATTCCTGCAAGGTGGTGAGTACGACCGTTTTCTGGCTACCCATGCCCTTTCCCCTCCAATCTGTTGATGACTGATGGCATCTCAGTCATGCAGCTTCATATTATTGATTAGGTGATGCCTCAAACCATGCCCGGATAAAACACGTAAACACCTCTTAATTAAAGCTTGTCGCGTATTGCGTTGGCTGCACAAGCTGCGCCAGATCCTGCACACTATCGCCCCAGGAAGCAGATTCGGCAATATCTTGCTGCAAAAACGCCTCAACTGCCTGATGCTTGGCAATGGCCTCATCCAGCACCGGATCACTGCCCGCTTCATAGGCACCGACATTGATCAAATCCTGGTTACGGCTGTAGCGCGAATTGAGTTGTTTGAGCTTGCGCGCGTTTTTCTGATGATCAGGCGAGGTGATGTTATGCATGGCACGGCTGATCGATTGTTCAATATCAATCGCAGGGTAATGCCCGCTTTCAGCCAGGCTACGACTCAAGACAATATGGCCATCCAGAATCGCGCGCGCCGCATCCGCTATCGGGTCCTGTTGGTCATCACCCTCGGTCAATACGGTATAGAAAGCGGTAATCGACCCCTCACCCGGCTTGCCATTGCCAGCGCGCTCTACCAAGGCAGGCAGCTTGGCAAACACCGAGGGTGGATACCCCTTGGTTGCGGGTGGCTCACCTATTGCCAGCGCTATTTCGCGCTGGGCCATGGCGTAACGGGTCAGTGAATCCATGATCAGCAGCACATTGTGGCCCTGGTTGCGGAAATACTCGGCAATCGCGGTGGCATAGCTAGCGCCTTGCAAGCGCATCAGTGCAGGTACGTCGGCAGGTGCTGCCACCACCACTGAACGCGCCAAGCCTTCAGGCCCAAGGATTTGCTCGATGAACTCCTTGACCTCGCGACCGCGCTCACCTATCAGGCCCACAACAATCACATCAGCCGTGGTGTATCGCGCCATCATGCCCAGCAACACACTCTTGCCGACACCGGAGCCAGCAAACAAGCCCATGCGCTGGCCGCGACCTACCGTCAACATACTGTTGATAGCACGCACGCCTACATCCAATATGCTATCTATGGGCGCACGCGATAAAGGGTTGAGCGGGCGCGTATTGAGCGGCACGCTGTTTTCGTTGTTGAGCGGACCCAGATCATCCAGCGGACGGCCCGCGCTATCAACCACGCGGCCCAATAAAGCATCGCCTACTGGCAGATGACGCGCCCTGTCTATCGCTCTACGGCGCGGATGCTTGGCCTGATTGGGCTTGGGCAGCGCTTCGGCCACTTCTAGGGCAAACACCTTGGCACCAGGAGTAACGCCTTCAACACCACTTTGCGGCATCAACAACATGCGGCCGCCATCAAAACCCACAACTTCAGCCTCTACCCGGCGGCCTTCTGCCAAAGGCACATAGCAGGCACTGCCTATAGGCAGCTTAATACCCACCGCTTCCATCACCAGACCAGTCAGCTTGGTGATGCGGCCAGATACCTCTAGGGATTCAACGATTTCCAGCAGCTCGCTGCAATCCTTGAGGTAGTCCTTCCAGCCTTGCTGATGGGCTAGCAAGCTAGTCATCTGTGCTGTCCTGCGCTTGATCGGCTTGCGGTTTTACTGACTGGCCATGGTCTGGTCTGGCAGCAACCTTGCCAGTGCCAGTGTCTGCCCAATCACTATGCTGGGCCAGGGCCTCGCAAATCCGCTTCCAGCGGGTCTGGTTGCTGGCATCTATCTGGTTCTCGCCAGTTTCCACCATGCAACCACCGCGTTCTACGCTGGCATCTTCTTGAATTTGCCAAGTGGTATCGGCCATGTCTTCGTAAAGGTATTTTTTCACCACAGGCACATCTACAGGGTTGAGGATGAGCCGCGCTGGCTTCTGCACCATAGACAAATAATGTATAGATTCCTGCACCACAGGCAGGATAATGTCAGGATTGACTTGCAGCCTATCCTTGATCATGGCCTTGGCGATATCCAGCGCCAGTGTCAGCAATTGCTCGGCAATATGCTCGTTGGCAGTGCCAAGTGCATCGCCCAGACTATTAAGCAATGCCTTGAGTTGTTCTTGATCCTGCTTGACCTGGGCCGCGGCATCGGCAATGCCAGCATCAAAACCCTGTTGCAGTCCAATTTTGTAACCTTCGCGCCGCGCCTCGTCCAGCTCTTGTTCCAGACGGGCATTTCTTTGTTCCGGCGTTTCCAGTGGTGGTGTGGGGGCAGAAACCGTGACCGCAGGCCGTGCAGTTTCGCCAGACTCGGAGAACGAGGCCATTTCCCAACGCTGATAAGCGGTTTGCTGCTCTTTGGGAATGACAACATTAGACATAAGCGTCCTCGCCCTTGCTGCCTAGCATAATCTGACCTTCGTCGGCCAATCTGCGCACCACTTGCAGAATCTGCTTCTGCTGCGCTTCTACTTCTGACAACTTGACCGGGCCCTTGCTTTCCAAATCTTCCTTCATCATCTCGGCAGCACGGCTGGACATATTGCGGAATATCTTATCGCGCAACTCTTCTGTAGTGCCCTTGAGCGCCACAATCAAAGTTTCGGACTGCACTTCACGCAGCATGATCTGTATGCCCTTGTCATCGATTTCCATGATGTTATCGAAGACAAACATTTCATCCATGATGCGCTGCGCCATATCGCCGTCGTAATTCTTGAAGCTGTCCATGACGGTGGTTTCATTGTCACCACTCATGTAGTTCATGATTTCGGCTGCCGCCTTGATGCCGCCTATCTGCTGTTTCTTGATGCTTTCATTGCCGGAGAGCAGCTTGGTCAACACTTCATTGAGTTCGCGCAGGGCTGTAGGCTTAATGCCATCCAGTGTGGCAATCCGCAGCATGGCATCCTGACGCAGACGGTCGGTAAAGTGACCGAGAATTTCAGCGGCCTGATCTGGCTCCAGGTGCACCAGAATAGTGGCAATGATTTGCGGATGTTCGTTCTTGATGAATTCGGCCACCGTCTGCGCATCCATCCATTTCAGGCTTTCAATGCCGCTGGAATCACGCGTCTGCAAAATACGGTTGAGCAGGCCTGAGGCCTTGTCGTCGCCCAAAGCCTTCGTCAGCACCGAGCGTATATATTCATCGGAATCCAGACCTATGGAGGTGTTCTTCTCAGTCTCTTCCATAAAGGCTTGTAGCACGGATTCAATCTGATCGTGCCCCACAGATTTCATGGAGGCCATGGCGGTGCCCAATTTTTGCACTTCGCGCGGGCCCAGGTATTTCATGACCTCGGCAGCCTCATCCTCGCCCAGGGCGAGCATCAGGACTGCGCTCCTGACTATGCCGGTATCACTCATTATTCATTGACCCAATTTGTCACGATGCTGGCGACCACCCGTGGATTTTCCTTAGCGATCTGTCGTGCTGTGTCCAGATTTTTCTTGTAACCGCGTTCAGCCGCTGTTGCCCCAGCTGCCGAACCGGCCTCACCGTCAACGCCGCCCTCACCACGTGAGAGGCTGACGATGGCATCCTGATCTTCTTGCGCCATTTTCGCAAGCGCGGCCTCTTCCTTCTGCTTCTCTGGCGAAAGTTTATTCAGCAGAGGTTTGAGGAATTTACGGTACAACAGGAACAGCACCAGCAGCACCAGACCGTTCTTCAGCCACTCCTTGGCGGTCTCGATATTGTTGGGGTCCTTCCACATCGGGATTTCTGGGAAGCTTTCCACGGTGTCAGGCATAAAGCTGCTGTTAACCACAGTCAGGGAATCCCCGCGCTCGGAGTTAAAGCCCATGGCTTGCTTGGCCAGGTCGCTGATCTGGGTTTTTTCATCATCGGTTAAAGGCCTGGTAGTGACCTTACCTTTGGCATCCACCACTTGCTTGTGGTTCACCACAACCGCAACCGTGAGGCGTTTGATACCGCCCATGGGCTGCTGTTGGTAACGCACAGTCTTATCAAGCTCGTAGTTGGTGGTGGTGTTTTTCTCCGAGTTCATGATGGGGGTGGTGACCGTAGTACCAGGCGGTGTAGTTGTAGTGGTAGTCACCACTCCAGCGTTAGTCGTCGTGGTTGGTGCAGCACCAGCGGCCCCAGGGGTAGGCGCAGTGGTAATGGGTGCGGTTGCAGGCACTGGCGGTTGATTGGTGAGCGCACCCGGCACGCCACCTGCGCCCTGCCCTGGCAAGGTCTGGGCTTCACTGTTCTGCAAACTACGCACCGAGGCAGCATCAGGCGTTGGATTTGGCTTGTAGCTTTCCGAGGCCTGGTCTATGACTGAGAAATCCACCTCAGCACTGGCTTCTGCGTGCACATTCTTGGCACCCACCAGCGGCGCAATAATGGACTCTACGCGGCGAATAATGTTTTGCTGCATTTCATCTACAAACTTGAGCTGCGTGGGATCAAGATTGTTAGCGCCCTTGTCCTTGACGCCGTTCTCGGAAAGCAGGTTGCCGTTCTGGTCAACGACAGTCACATTGGAGATTGGCAGCTCAGGCACACTGCTGGCCACCAGATGCACAATGGCACTCACCTGACCGTGGTCAAGCACACGGCCTGGGTGCAGATTGAGCATGACGGATGCTGTAGGTTTCTGCTGATCCCGCGTAAAGACCGTAGGCTTGGGCATGGCCAGATGGATACGTGCCGCCTGCACTGCACCTATGGATTGAATGGTACGTTCAAGCTCACCTTCCAGGCCACGCTGGAAATTTACTTGTTCTACAAATTGCGAGACGCCGAATTTCTGGTTTTCCAGCAATTCAAAACCGATATTCCCGCCCTTGGGCAAGCCTTGTGCTGCCAGCTTGAGTCTGACGTCATGCACATTGTTAGCGGGCACCAGAATGGCGCTGCCACCTTCGGCTATTTTGTAGGGGATGTTCATCTGCTCCAGCGCGGCCACGATGGCACCGCCATCCTTGTCGGAATAGCTAGAGAACAACACGCGATACTCAGGCTTCTGGCTCCAGAGCCAGAACACAGTCATCAGCGCAATGACGGCAGCCACGCCCAGACCCAGCAGCAACTTGTTGCCCAAGGGTGATTTCAGGCTGAACAAGTTCTGGGCTGTGGTGGCTTCTGCGGGTAATGCCGCCTCATTGGCTGCTGCCATAATACTTCTCCCATGGAATGGCGAATCACAATGCTGTCAGTGGCTGCAACCAGCTTACCACTGGTCACCGCTATATCACTGCGATGCCATTATCATGAGTGTGCCGTCAATTTCATAGGCGAAATAAGGCAGGTTTTACCTGTCTGTTTGCAGGCAAATGGGTTGGTATCGGGTGATAAGCTGCTGTCATGTTGAAAAAGGTCCGCAAAGTTGGCGGTGACAGGAGCAAGGCATGAAAACCTCAGCGATAGATTCAGGCCGCATTGAAGCCATGATGGCGCAACTCAAGGCGGCTGCCCAACGCCCGGGTGGCGAGTATGCCGCTGTGCAAAATAGCGTTAATGCAGCTGCGCAGAACGGTGACGCTGCCTCGAAACTGGCACAGACCCAGGCTACCCAGCGCGTGGATTTTGCTGAAGTGCTGAAATCCTCACTTAACCACGTCAATCAGACCCAGATGAATGCAGATGCGCTGGGTAAGAGTTTTACCATGGGCGACGACAAAGTCAGTCTATCGGATGTGGTGATTGCCGGGCAAAAAGCCAATATCTCTTTGCAAGCCACCATACAAGTGCGCAATCGCCTGGTATCTGCTTACCAGGACATCATGAATATGCAGGTATAAAACCACTGGCTTTGAAGACATTCACCGCTGGGAGTTGGCATGTTGACCAGCAAGAATATAGTAGTCGATGTTGCTCAATGCGGTGATCAAATGGGGTGGCGTTCTGCAGCCACATGAGGTGATGAGGCGGAACTGAGCTTTTACGCGAACACTTGGGTGACAGACAACTCAAGCGCTTGAGGTTTAGGTTTAGGTTTAGGTTGCGCTAGACTGCGGATCAAAATTGGGTAAGGCACCCGCGGCCTCCAGACCGCCATGTTCCAACCTGTAAAGCCAGGCCAGTATTTCGGCGATGGCCTGATACAACGCCCCGGGGATATGTTCATCCAAATCCACCTGCATCAGCAGGGACAACAACTCCCTGGATTCATGCACAAATACATTGTGTTCCTTGGCACGGGCGATAATCTGCTCAGCCACCACGCCCTTACCCTTGGCCACGACCCGTGGTGCAAAATCACCGCTTTCGTACGCGAGCGCTACCGCCTGCTGCAAGCTATTGTCTGCCATGCTCGCTTACTCCTCACGCACAACGGCCAGCGCATCCAGTGCCTGACCATGGCTGGTAAGCGCCTGCGCCAGGCTGGACAATTCAGCTTGCATGCGATTGGCTGCATCAGAAGCGACAGCGGCCATGCGTACGCGCAAACGCCCTTCTTGCAGCGTGATATGCGCGGAAATTTTGCCCAGCGAAGGTAGATCCAATTTCAATGTACTGGAAACAGGGGCTTCTTCGGCCGTGGGTTGATCAGCCCCATGTTGGTCTTCGCGCACGGCTTCTTCCTGCAGTTGTACCTGCCAATCCATTTTTTGCCCCGGCCAGATTTCGCCTTGCCACTGAAAACGTTGGTTTTCCAGCACCGCCAATTGCTTGTTAATCAAGGATTCGGCAGCAACTCCAGGCTGGTTCTGCGGCTCTTGCAAGAGTGAAGTGAGGCTGAGCTTCCCGGTGGCAAATTGTTCCAAGTGCGACTCATAAAACATGCCAGAACTGGTGAGTGCACGCTGGATATCCTGAGCCAGTACGCGCGGATTTTGTGGTGCATGGCTAATCACCGCCTGATTGGCCAGGGTTTGCGAAGATTCCTGGGTGCCTGTGTGCGCCAATTGCTGACTGAGAATTTTTGCCCCCGTGCTCAAGGCGGTGGTGACGCCAGCATCGGTGGTTGGCAAAGGCACGGCTGTCAACATCATGCCAGCTAGTCGCGTGGTATCGAGGGGTGCTTGGCCTGGGGCCTGGCCCAGCATGCGGAAGGTAGGTACCGGGCTGTCTGCTACGTATTTCAGCAGCATCTGCTGACCAACATTGGCCTGTTGGCCCAGATCCATTTTATAGCTCTGGCCGTTGATATTGACCTGAAACACACCAGGCTGCAATCTGGCCATGACCTGACCGAGGTAATCCTGCCCGCGAGTGAGCAGGCTGGCACGTAATGCCTGATCCTGGACGGTACTTGCAATCTCCTCTACCGCCAGCGCAGGTGCCACTCGCGAGAGTGGCGCAACATTCGCGACTGGGTCAGGAGATTGCTTGATGATCATCTACTGGGCCGTATCAATTGCTTGTAGGTATCGAACATCTGGCGATTAGCGGTGTGGTTGGTCAGCAAACCAGACAGTTTCACCATCCAGGGATCGATGATATTGCGAATCTCGCGGTCAGAGGCGAGTATGCGCTTGAGGTGTGCCACCTTGAGTTGTTGCTCAGGCTCACGCAGCGGCTCGTCACAAGCCCCCACATCCGCCAGCTTGATGCGCTCAGCACACTCCAGCTCCAGGCTGGCCAATCTTTCCCAATTCTGTTGCTTGGCGGCTTCAAGCATTTGGTCGGTGATATCGACCACGTCTGCATAAAGGGACAAGGTTTGCTGAGTGCTCATGAGTATGCCTTTGCCAAATGGTTTTGTTGCTGCACTGCCTGATTACCCTGGGTCTGATTCGCTGCATTGGCCTGCACCGCAGGCTGCTCACCCAAGGCGGTCCATGCCTCGTTTAAATCCTTGAGAAGTTTAATGACTTCTTCTACCGCCGCAATATCGCTTTTGCTGTTGGCGTTGTAGAGACGGCCGGACATGTATTCATACAGGCTATCCAGGCTTTGGGCAATCTCGCCGCCGGATTTTTGATCCAAGCTGGCACGCAAGCCATTATCTATGATGGTAATGGCCTTGGTCAGATCAGCACTCTTGGCAGCATAGTTATTCTCGCGCATGTGCTTGATAGCCAGGCTGCACGCAGCAATCGCACCATCGTAGAGCATGACGATCAAACGTGCCGGGCTTGCTGCCACAACACCGGTTTCTACACCCACGCGTGCGTAGGCGTTGACGCCTCCATTATATCCAAACATGCTGCCCTCCTTCTCTAGCTATTGGCACTAATCGCAGCCAGTTGCTGCGTCAGGTATGACTGGGTAGTCTTCAACTGGCTCACCAAGACATCCAGTGCGACAAACTGGGCGCGGTAGCGGGCTTCCACTGCGGTCAAGCGCACCGTCAGGGCTTCTTCCTGCTTGGTAACGCGGTTGACGGAATCGGTCAGGCCTTCAGTCTTGGATGCCAGGATGCCGGTGTCGCTCACCATCTCCTTGACCAGGCTATTCAACGTAGCAGCATAGCCCACGCTCAGATTGATATCGCCGCGTGCCCCTGTTGTATTGCCCTGGATCAGCAAGGCCAGGCCTTCAGCTGCATTACCGCTGGCGGAGCTGGTCAGCACTTGACCCTTGCCGGTAGCGGCAGCGCCATTGATGGTGCCTGCCACGTCTTTGCCCGCGACTGCCGTTGGGCTACTGCCAAACAGGTCAGCAGCGGCATTGCCGCCCTTGATCTCGATTACGGCTTCGCTGCCATAACCTGGGGTGGTGATCTTGAGCACACCGCCTTCGACAGTGACTTCTGCCGTGGACTTGGCACTTGAAAGCTGGCTGCGCACTTCATTGGCCAAATCTGCTGCGCTGGCATAATTACCAGCCGTCAACGTGATGTTGTAAGTGCCCTCGCCTATCTTGATTTGCAGCGCATCATTGCTACCAGCCACGATATTCAGGTTGGGACCTGCGCTACCGGTCAGGGTGCCACGGCTAGCTGCCTGGGTGATGTTCACTGAGTAGTTGCCGGATTGCGTCTTGGCACCCTGGGTGACATAGCTGACGCCGCTATCGGTGGCAGTGCCTACGGCAGAGAACAGCTTGGCAATATCATCAAAATTAGTGCTGATAGCATCCTTGAGCTTGGTGCTGTCTACCGCCAGAGACCCATCGCGTTGGAATGCCACACCTATCTGGCTCAGGGAATTGAAATCACCCACGCCAGTCACGGTTCTGGTCAAAGCCGAGCGAATCTGCGTCGAGATAGAGCGCGTCGTAGCATCCCCCAGCAATACACCAGAGTTTTTCTTGGTGAAGTCTGTGGTGCTTTCGTCAAACTTGGTCAGATTGCGCAAAGTGGTGTTGAAATCATTGAACGCCTTGACGAAGGCATTCACCGACTCTTCAATTTTGGCCGAATCCTTGGTGATATCCAGTGAGACACTGGTAGTGGGATCGGCCTTGAACAGGTTCAGTGTCACGCCTTGCAATATGCCAGAGACGACATTGCTGGCGCTTTCAACGTCTATGCCATCAATGTTGAGCAGTGCATTTTTGCCAGCTTGAAGTTCACCCAGGTTTTTACCAGCCCCAGCGGCGGCAGTAGGATCGTAGGCCAGGCTGGAGAGGCCAGTGCCATCGGTATTGCCGCCATCTGCATCCGCCACGGAGATTTTGATGCTGTTGGCAGCGCCAGATTCCTTGGAGGTCAACACCAGTCGGCCACCATTTTGCCCATCATTGACGATGGAAGCGGTGACACCCAGATCACCTGCATTGATGGCATCACGAATGCCCGTCAGGCTGTTGTTAGCAGCGGTAATAGTCAGGTTCTTGGGAGATTTGTCCGGATTGGCAGTAAAGCTGTTGTTAACGGCATCATACGTGCCCAAGGTAATGGTCACAGTGCCAGTACCCACCGCAGCACTTGTATTGGCAAAGCTGCTAGTCGCAATTTTATGTGCCTGCGCCAGCTGGCCAACCTTGATCGCATAATTGCCCACGGTGGCATTGCCATCCGAGGTAGCGGTAAAGATATCGTTGTTACCGGAAGTTGCTGCCTGCACCTTGAATTTGCTAGTAGAGGCAAGATTGCCCAGAGCTGTCTGGAAGGTGGACAGCGAGTTTTTCAATGTGGCAAATGCAGAAATTTTTGCTTGATATGAGGTTTTCTGTTCATTCAACAAGACCGCAGGACGCTGTTCCGCCTGCATCAGGCTAGTGACGATTGCGTTAATATCAAAGTTGGTACTTGCAGAAATTCCGCTTGTGGTTGCCATAATCTTTACTCGCTTCCTTAAATACTCGCCTTCAGCATACTCACCTTAAACCTTAGGCAGTTTGTCGGATGATCAAGCCTTGAAGCTTGTCCAGCGTCTTTGAAATTGCCAGCACTTCCTCATTGGGAATCTGACGTAATACTTTTTGCGTCTCAGAATCCACGACCTTGACCACTACACGGCCAGAATCATTATCAGTAGAAAACTGGATGGACTGCAGAATCGGTGATATGAACTCATTGATCTGCTTCACCGCAGTATCTACTTCTGCCTTGCTTACTTGACTCGTGGCAGACTGGGCCTGCTGCTGCACCAATTCCTTGGTACCTGGCAATGCACTGACTGGCGTAGCACTACGTGCTGAAGTGGGGAAACTTCCTGCTTGACTATAAACATCTATATTGGAGATAGCCATTTTCTTGATTTCCTCAAGCAAAACCCGCAGCCTCTATCTGAGCAGACTGCGGGAGTTAGTGCCTATTGTGTCACCTTAGCCACGCAACAGTGTCAGAACGTTGTTAGGCAAGGAGTTCGCTTGTGCCAGCATCGCAGTACCTGCTTGTTGCAAGATTTGACCACGAGTCAGGTTGGCAGTTTCCGAAGCAAAGTCTGCATCTAGGATACGGGACTTGGCGGCAGACTGATTCTCAACCGACACTTGCAAGCTGCTGATCACAGATTCAAAGCGGTTTTGCACAGCACCCAAAGTCGCACGGTTGGTATTCGCAGTGTTCAACGCAGTATCAATTGCAGTCAGCGCAGTGTTGGCATTGTCAGCAGTAGTGATGCTACCAGTGATTGTGGAAGCCGCAGTAGCAGCCACAGTGATAGTTTGACCGCTATCAGCACCAACCTGGAAGGTCATGGCAGTAGCACCGAATACTGCAGAGCCGTTGAACTTGGTGTCTGTACCCAGACGACCGATTTCAGTAGCCAGTTGTTGGAATTCAGCATCCAGGTTAGCACGGTCACCAGTACCGTTAGTAGCATTGATGGACTGTACAGCCAGTTCACGCATACGTTGCAGAGCGTCAGTTACCTTACCCAGCGCGCCTTCAGCAGTTTGTGCAAAAGAAATCGCATCGTTAGCGTTACGGATAGCAACGGTTTGACCGCGAACTTGAGCATCCATACGTGTTGCGATGGACATACCAGCCGCGTCATCCTTGGCGCTGTTAACGCGCAGACCGGAAGACAGACGTTGCAGTGATGTATTCAGGCTGGATTGCGAAGTTGTCAGGTTACGTTGAGCGTTCAGCGAAGCCAGGTTGGTGTTGATAATTGCAGCCATTTTCAAATCTCCTTCGATTTAAGTTAATTTCCAAAACCACGTGTTGCATTTGGTATCGCTTCACAGCTCTTGTTACGTTGCGCTGTTAAGACTGTTATCGGTCATTCCTGCGAAAAATTTAGCGGTGTTCTGCACTTATCTTTTCTCGCGGTTTGCATCGTTTACCAATGCCATGCTGCAGTTGTCGGATTACTTAAATAAATCTTTAGGGACCTCGCCTTTCTGCAATTAATATTTCAACACAAAATCAATTAAATCAATAACTTAAAATTTAAAAAAGAATATTATTTATCTTTAACCCTAAAGTTTTTTCACCTGTTTTTTACGGTCCAGCCAGGTCAAATTCGGTGAAAAATATTTTCTAAATTCAGGGTTGAGGGCCATTCAACATGAGCCTGACCGCTATATTAGCGAGGTCAGGCTAGTCACAATCGGCTTAACAGGCAGGGGAAATTGCGCCAAATCGGCGCATGAGATGTTTAGACGCTAGGGTTGCGGTCAATCAACCAGATTGTTCTTGATCGCGTAATGCGTCAGCTCAGCGTTATGGCGCAGGTTGAGCTTTTCCAGCAGACGCGCTCGGTACATGCTGATGGTCTTGACCGAGAGCGAGAGGTTCTCGGCAATTTCACCCACTGCCAGACCAGAGGCAATCATGGTGAGGGTCTGAAACTCACGGTTGGACAGACATTCATGCAGAGGTTTGTCCGCATTGCCGCCAACCTGCTCAGCTAACGCCATGGCCACTTCTTCGCTGATGTATTTTTTGCCCTTGGCGATAGTACGGATGGCCGTTACCAACTGATCCGAAGCGCCTTGTTTGCTCAGGTAGCCTGAAGCCCCTGAGCGCAAGGCACGAATAGCGTAAGCGTCTTCCCTGTGCATGGAGAGCATGAGTATGGAAACCCTGGGGTGCGCCTTCTTGATCAAACTACAGGCCTCGATACCACTACGATCCGGCAAGGAGATATCCAGCAGCATAATATCCAGACCACTCGTGCCCGCCAGTTTGATGGCTTCAGCCGCATTCTTGGCATCGGCAATCACTTCTATATCTTCGGTTTCGGCCAGGATCTGTTTCAGGCCTTCGCGCAGAATGGCGTGATCGTCAGCAATGATGACTTTAATTGTTGGTGTTGTTGGCATGGTTGCTGTATGAAAAATGTCCGAATGGATAATGGGGACTCAAACCGTGACCGCATCCAGCTGTGCTGGTTGGAGTGGAATGGTCACAATCACAATTGTACCGCCTTGCTTTCCGGCTTGCACACGGCACTGACCGGAGAGTGCCACCGCCCGCTCTACCATGCCATTAATGCCAAAGGCATTGGGTTTCAGCACATCGGCTGGGGCAATACCTAGCCCATTATCAATCACCTGCATGACAATTTCCCGGCTGGTGGCTTCCAGCGTAACCTCAACATGGCTGGCGTGGGCATACTTGGCAATGTTGGACATGGCTTCCTGGCAGATGCGGAACAAGGCAATGGCTTGATCGGTACTGATATCGACTTCTGCATGATTGCAGGCAAACTCGCATGCTATGCCTATTTTTTCAGCAAACTGTGCGGCCTGCCATTCCAGCGCAGCCACAATTCCAAGCTCCAGCACATTGGGACGCAAATCGCTGGCGATGCGATGCGCAGACTCAAAAGTATCATCGACGATAGATTCGAGTTGGCGCGCCTTGGCCAGCAAACTTTCATTGCTAGGGTCTAGCCGCTTGATGATAGAAGATAAGCCCAGCCGAATTGCCGTCAGATTGCCGCCGAGGTCATCATGAATCTCCTGGGCAATACGCAAACGCTCTTTTTCCTTGATCTGCGCCATCTGCGCAGATAAACGCGCGAGTTTTTGATGTGACTGCCGAATAGCCAGCTGCTCACGGCGACTCTGGGTAATATTGGTCATAATGCCTTCCCACAGCACCGTATCATCCGGCATGCGGCGAGGGCTGGCGCGCAGGTTGATCCACTTGATATCCTGCCACTCCTTCATCCAGAAGCGTCCGGTCCAGTTCAACACACTGAGATTCTGAGCCGACTGACGGATATTCTTCTCGTAGGCCAGCCTGTCATCCTCATCAATCAGTGACAGAAACACCTCGGGTTTACTAATCAGGGTGTCAGCCTCCTCCCCCAACAAGGGCTTACAGGCATCACTAAGATAAAGAAAACCAACCACTCCATCCCGGTTCATACGTGCCTGATAGACCACACCTGGGGTATTGGAGATCAGCGCGCTGAGCTTGGAGCCGCCATCTTGCAGCACATGGAGAATATGGCGGCTGAACGCACGGCTGTCGCGCACAATAAGTAAAGCACGTTCCTCACCACGCCCCACCAGCAGCAAACGGAATTCGGCAAAGTAACCATTAATCTCTTGTAGTGCATGGCTGATATCTATCAGCGGCCAATCTACAGGTGCAGTGTCTAGCACCTTGCGCGCCTGCGGCTGTGCCAACGCCTGCAATAGTTCATCCAGTGGATAAGCATCTCTCTCGTATTCTTGCCCATCCACCAGCACCGCAAGCAGGTTAAGCCGCAATGGATCGATGAGATAAGCATCGTCCAGTGAGCTAAGTGCTGCGGATTCCAGATATTTGCGGATTTCCGATAAGGGGGACAAGGGTAGGCTCAACATGATGGCTGCCAAAAAAGACTACCTAGTTTAATTCACCAATTCAAGTCGAGTCACCAGTTGAAGCGCAAACGGGGCATAAAAATTGCGGGCCTTTTATCAAAGACTTTCGAATGCGCCATCAACCTGACTTCGTTATATATTTACAAATACAATGGAATATTATCTAATCCGCCCTGATTCAAGCACTTGTCTTAGGAGTGTCTTGGTTTTGAATGATTTATTTCGGGGAGTTTCATGCATTACTACTACAAACCTCTGGCGCTCGCGCTGTTAACAGCCTGGGCAGCCAGTGCTCAGGCTGAGGTTGCGCCATATACCTTGGGTGAGATCAATGTCACCGCGCCCAGGGGTGAGGCTATTTCTTTGGCCGACGATGCCATCAGCCAAGAGGACATGCGTTTATTCAATCGCGAGACAGTTGGCACAGCACTCAATACCCTGCCTGGCATCAGCATGACCCAGGGTGGTCAGCGCAATGAGCAGTTAGTGCAATTACGCGGTTTCGATCTGCGCCAAGTCCCGGTGTTTGTTGATGGCATCCCGGTGTATGTGACCTATGATGGTTATGTAGATCTGGCGCGCTTCAATACTTTCGACTTGTCCAAGATTCAGGTCTCCAAGGGCTTCAGCTCGGTTCTCTATGGCCCCAACACCTTGGGTGGCGCCATCAACCTGGTCAGCCGCAAGCCCAGCAAGGAGTTTGAAGGTAGCATCACGGCAGGCCTCAAAACTGACCGCAATTTCAAGTACAACGGCTACAGCACCGATCTCAATATGGGGGGCAACTATGGCACCTGGTATTGGCAGGCCAACACCTCCTATCTGGACAATGACCGCTATCGCATGTCCAGCGAGTACAACCCCAATCGCTTTGAGAATGGCGGCGACCATGAACGTGCTTACAACCGTGACGGCAAAATCAACCTGAAGATAGGGTTTACCCCAAGAGAAGGTGATGAATACAGCCTGAACTACATCAACCAACAAGGTGATAAAGGCAGCCCTGTCTATGCGGGCAATGATAGCGGCCGCACTGCCAATTACTGGGATTGGCCCAAGTGGGATAAGGAAAGCCTGTATTTCATCTCGCGTACTAGTCTGGGTGGCAACGCCTACCTCAAGGTGCGCGCCTTCTATGACAAGTTCAAGAACGTGCTGGAAAGCTACGATGATGCGCGCTATGCCACCATGACACGTGGCAGCTCATTTACCAGTATTTATAACGACGATACCTATGGGGCAAGTGCAGAACTGGGCTTTGAGATTGCCGCACGTAATACGCTTAAGTTTGCCGCACATTACAAGCACGATAAGCATGAAGAGCATAACCAAGGCAATCCGGTGCAAACCTTTGAAGACCGGACTGTCTCGTTTGCCGTTGAAGATACACACAAGATCACGGACAAGCTGAGTTTGGTTACAGGCTTGAGCTATGACGTGCGTGATACCTTGCAAGCAGAAGGTTTGAATAACGCGAATCGTATTTACGACTTCCCTAGAGGCAGTGCTCACGCTTTGAACCCACAGGCTGGCTTATTCTATAAACCTTCTGAGGATAGTGACATTCATTTGACTGTGGCCAGAAAAAGCCGCTTTGCCACTATGAAGGATAGATTCTCAGGTCGCTTTGGTCGTGCCGTGGCCAATCCAAACCTGGATACTGAGATTGCTACCCATTATGAGCTTCGTGCATCGGCTTTTGTCACACCGCAACTGCGCTTGCAGGGTGCCGTGTTCTATACCGACACCAAGGACATGATTCAGTCCGTCAGCCTGCCAAACTCAGCCTGTAGCGCAGGCGGTGGCCAATGCTTCCAGTTCCGCAATATAGGCAAGGTTGAGAGTCAGGGCATAGAGTTGGGCGCAACTTGGTTCAGCAGCGACTCTCTGGAAATAGGCGGCAATTACAGCTTTATCAATCGCGACAACCTCAGTAACGACCTGCGACTCACCGATGTGCCACGCCAAAAGTTATTTGCCTATGGCCGCTGGAAAGCCACAGATGCCCTGCAACTCGTCGCCAGTGTAGAGGCAGCATCCTCACGCTACTCACGCCAGAATTCCGCGCTTAATGACTGGTTGTCTGCCAAGGGTTATGCCACAGGCAATCTGAAGGCCATGTATGCGGTGAATGCTGACTGGTTTGCCGAAGCAGGCGTTAATAACTTGCTGGACAAGAATTACGCTTACACCGAAGGCTTCTATATGGAAGGCCGCAATATGTTCGTCAACGTCACCCGCAAGTTCTAAGCGAACTCAACCTTACTATTAGATAGGAAACACCATGCCCAGCGCTCTTACTATCAAGGCAGCATTGCGCTGGTTCACCTCATTTTTACTGGCTGGGCTGCTATTCGGCAGCCCAGCAATCAATGCAGAGACTAGCAAGGTTGTGGTCATGACCAGCTATCCGCAAGAAGTCGTCTCCACCTTCGAGGCGGCTTTTGAGCAGCGATATCCGCAATACAAACTGGAAGTGCTCTGGCGTCAATCGCGGGATGCCATGGCCTATTTCAAACAGCCGCCACAGCCAGTAGATGTGTATTGGACGCCAGCACAACGCAACTTTGCGCAGCTTGAGCACATGCAGGCCCTGGCGCCGCTAGACCTTGACCTCACAGGCTTGCCTGAGCAGCTGCACGGCTACCCCTTGCGCAGCAGCCATTACATCGCCAGCGAAATAGCAGGTTATGGCATGGCCATCAACCCCAAGGCTATACAAGCGCAAGGGCTGCCATCACCTAGCACTTGGCAAGATCTGACCGCAGCGGGCTATCACGGCAAGATAGGCTTGCCTGCGCCCTCCAAGGTGGGCTATGCGCCGCCTTTGATTGATATTCTGTTGCAAGGTTATGGTTGGCAGGCTGGCTGGAATTTGCTGCAAGCTTTGGCCGCCAATGCCGAGTTGGTCACCAGTGGCGCTACTTTTATCAGCGATGATGTCGCGAATGGTCGGCTGCTGGCAGGCCTGACCATTGATTTCTTTACTGCCTCGGCCATCGCCAACGGTGCACCACTGCAGTTTGTTTACCCGGAGATTACGGCTTATTCCCCTGCGCATATTGCCATCATGCGCCAGGCGGCTAACGTTGAAGGTGCACGGGCGTTCAGAGACTTTGTGTTATCTGAAGCTGGTCAGCGCCTGCTGTTTCACCCTGATGTGCGCAAATTGCCAGTACGGCCCTCAGTCTATGCCCATAAACCCGACAACTATTACAACCCTTATGCCAGCAATACAGGCTTTGTCTACGACAGTAAAAAAGGCCTGGCACGACAAGAACTCACCAATGCCTTATTCGATGCCATCATCAGCCTCAATATTGCCCAACTGCAATATAGCTATGAGCAATTGACTGCCGCCACGCAGAAGCTGGGGGCTGATGCACCGCAAGTAGTCAAAGCCAAGGCCTTGATACAAACCCTGCCTATCCCTGAGCCCATTAATCCAGAATCTAGTGATGCGATGAGCAATCCGGATAAAGCGCAAATCCAGGCTTGGCAGCTGCAAATGCAGCAACGCTATGCGGAAGCTGCGCGCATTCTGGCACAACCTTGAAACACAGCAGCAAAGGCGTATGGCGCGCAGTGACCATGCTGGCCTTACTTACCAGCCCCATCCTCAGCACACTGGCACTCAGCCAGGAAAGCCAGGTATATACTGCGCTAGAAAGCCGGGAAGCCTATAGCCAACCCATCAGCCCATTAAGCGAGGATGAGCTGCGCGACTTTATGCAGGGCCGCATACTGGTGCGACAAAGCTGGATTATCGGCCCAGCACTAGATAGCGAGATTCAGGGCCTGGGCCCGCTTTACAACCGTAACTCCTGCATAGCCTGCCACGCCAAGAATGGCCGTGGCTTTGCTCCAACTAACGAGCATGAGTCCATGCGTGCTATGTTGGTGCGGCTTAGCATCCCGGGCACAGCCCTGAATGGTGCGCCCCTGCCCCACCCTTTTTATGGCGATCAATTGCAGGAGTATGGTGCGCCTAGCGTAGTGGCCGAGGGTAGAGCCAGCCTGAGCTATAGCGAGCATACGGTGAGCCTGGCTAACGGCCAGAATGTCAGCTTGCGCAAACCCCAGCTGCGTTTCACTGAGCTGGCTTATGGCCCATTACCCAAGAATATTCAAACCTCGCTCAGAATTGCGCCTGCCATTTATGGCATGGGCCTGCTACAAGCGATAGATGAAAAAACTATCCTGGCGCTGGCAGCCCAAACCAAGCCCGGCAAAATCAAAGGCCGCCCCAACTGGGTGTGGGATGAAGAAGCTAAGAAAATAAGCCTGGGACGCTTTGGCTGGAAAGCCAATGTCCCTAGCTTGCGCCAGCAGACTGCAAGCGCACTCTCGGGGGATATGGGGCTGAGCTCCAGCGTGTTTCCCCATGGTAATTGCGCACCAAAGCAGCGTGATTGCCAGCAGGCAGCTCATACCGTTGCCCCAGAGATCAACGCCAGCCAGTTACAGCAAATGACAATGTATCAATTGGCATTAGCCGTACCCAAACAGCGCCAAGCGGGTGATGCCATGGTCATGCGCGGCAAGCAGGTGTTTGAACGCGCCATGTGTGCGGCCTGCCACCAGCCAGTGTTACAGACTGGGGACTTTCCTGGCTTGAGCGCGCTGAGTCATCAGCAGATTGCGCCTTATACCGATTTACTACTGCACGATATGGGGCCGGAGCTGGCCGATGACCGCCCGGATTTCCAGGCCAGTGGGCGTGACTGGCGCACGCCGCCTTTGTGGGGAATAGGCTTGGCGCAAAAGGTGGATGAGCATGTGGGCTTTTTGCACGATGGCCGTGCACGAAGTTTGCTGGAAGCCATACTCTGGCACGGCGGTGAGGCAGAAGCCTCCAGAGAGCAAGTGCGAACTATGCCAGATGAGGATAGGCAGGCTTTGTTGCGGTTTCTTGAATCGCTTTGAGTGGCAAAATGCATAGTGGCAAATTGCCAGCCTGCAGATGCAAGTCATCGTATGCGACAACATCTAACAAGAAGTAAAGCTACTGCTTAATTACTTGGCATTCTAAGTAATGGCAAACCATATAAGTAGTGCAGCCCACCGCTTCGCAAACGCTTCCTGCATCCCAGCACGTTTTCAGCCACAAGCTTGCACCGGCTCTAGGTCTTGCGCTTCGTCATCGGTGAACAGGCGAGAGCGGATCAAAAAATGTTTGCCTGTCGCTTGCTCCAAGGAAAACATGCCGCCATGTCCGGGGATAGCATCCAAGGTCAGATGCGTGTGTTCCCAATATTCAAACTGGGTCTTGTTCATATAGTAGGGCACGCCATGCACCACGCCAACCTTGACGTCTGAAGTGCCAAGCAAGAACTCTCCATCCTTCAGGCACATAGGCGCACTCCCTTCACAACAGCCACCGGATTGGTGAAACATCAAATCACCATGGCGGGCCCTCAACTCATCAATCAAGGCAGATGCTGAGGGACTTGCAACAATACGGCTCACACTCATATTTCCTCCAAGGGGCTAAGCCATTGCCCCTTACACCACTAGGTGACAATGGATACTCTATGGTTTTTTGTCCAGCGATTGCCAGACACTGGAGACTCCTGGCTGATCACCTTGTGAATACCATTGATTTGTCCAGCGCTGACCATTGTATGTGACAACATAGTTGCGCTTGGATTCTCCACGTGCAGAAGCATCATAAATCACATTTGTGTTCCAAGCCTCACCATCAAGAATGGTCACTGGTTGCCATACCGGATTTTGCCCTGGGGTGTCGCCTTTAGTTGAGAAGCGGTTATACCATTCTCGCGTACTGCCCGTCGCAGGCCAGGTCACAATCATATTGGGGCTGGAGTAAATGCGTTCTGCTTGCCATTCATTGCCATTGACATGCGTTGTATTGGCAACATAAGGCTTCCATGCATCATTCACACCGGGGGTATCGCCCTGTGTCCACCAGCTTTGTACCCATACCCTACCCTGGTAGGTAACCCGGTAATTGCGCTCAGGTTCACCTCGGCTTTTATAGTCGTAAATAACAAACTGGCTCCAAGGCTCTTCATCCAACAATGTCTCAGGTTGCCACACGCCGCTCGCGCCTGGCTCTTGCCCGGTGGTTGGCCAGAGGTTATACCAGGTACGTCCATTGTGTTTGGCTTTCATTCTGGGGGCGGTGTATTGCGAAGTAGCTGACCAATCCGCGCCGTTGATATCTGCATAACTAGTGACTTCCATCCATGCAGATGAAACGCCAGGCTCATCTCCTTGCGTCCGATGCTGATTTTTATAAAGCTTGGCTTTGTACAAAACGGTATATGTACGCGTGTTGTCGTAAATAATATATCTGTTCCATGCAGCCTCATCTGCAATGACCAATGGCTGCCAGACCAGGCTTTCCCCAGGCACATCTTTCTGAGTCCAGTAGCTATTGGTCCAGTCCTGCCCCATATACCTCACTACCGCCCCGCGGGTGTCATAGATGGTTTGCGGGTTCCATTCGGCGGATGATTTTGCCTCGGTAGTTAACGGCATCAATGTGGTACCAGCCGTCTTGAGGTCGGATAACAGCTGCCAAGCCTGCTGGTTATAAGGCGGCGGGTTGCCTCCAGTGACTTCAATCAGGCTTCTATATTTAAGACCGTTGAATGTCACCACCGTCCCTATGATGTTGTAGTTGCGCGCTTGTTGCCATTGCACATCGGTTTCGCTGACCGCTGCCCCCAAGGCAGCAGAAGTGCCTGAATCTTTTTTGTTCAACAACTCCCAGGCATTGGACGAAGGAGGCATGGTGCCATCAAACAACACGGGGCGCAGATTGACCCAATCTCTTTCAAGATATTTGACGATCATGCCTATCATTGGATAGGCATCTCCAGCGCGCCAGTTTCTAACACTGATGAAACCTGACAGCCGCTGCTCCTCGAATAACACCCATTTATCCCCGGTTGTACTATCGCCGGGCCGCTCGGCCTGGGTATCGCGCAACGCAAACCAGCGATTACCTAAATAGGCTACTGTGGAGCCTTGTGGATACCATTTGCCAAAATCCCAGGCTAGCGTCTTGGTGGCTATAGTGCCCACCAGCAGCCAATCCACGGATTGACCAGGAGCTACGCTGGAAGTCAGCCTGCGAGATATCCATATATATTGTCCATATTTGACTGCCTGCGATTGCGCATAAGACTGTGACTGATTCCATTCCGGCAACATCTCCTCGCGCTCCAGCCCCACCATATACCACGTGTTGACCCCTTCTGCGCCGGGTTCCTCGCCCGTTGCTGCGGGGGCACTGTTGCGCCATAAAATACCGTGATATGTCACCACAGAGCCGGCTACCGGATAAGCACTCTGGCGATCCCAGGTATTCCCCATGGCATCGCTATTGCCCTGAATCGCATTATTGAAACTGTCTTCATTACTGCCTTGCCCACTGGTGTAGCCCAGCAATACCCAAGCACTGGATTGGCTTGGCACTTCGCCGCGCTGATTAAGGGTAATCGTAAATATTCGCGGTTAACCACAAAACATCGTGATCCAAATCCATGCCGGTGGCTAAACGTGTATAGCCAGCAGCAGCCAGGGCATTCATTACCGATATCACCGGAACATAGCGGGTTTGTACAAAATAAACATACATATCCTGATCAATATCGCGTGGTAAATCTCGTCCTGCAAATACCGCGATACGATCAAAGCCCAAGAGGAAATTAATATCGTATTCTTCTGCCACCCCCACCAAAAAATCACCGATATTGGAAGTTGAGGTCATTTTAAAATGAGGTAGCACACCGGGCTTGGATACAAGATCAGTCGCGCTATTATGTAAATTAAACCCTAAGCCATAGCGCGAAAAAATATCATTCAAGCACCTACCCAGCATGAAATCTGCAGCAGAATCAGCTGTATTCCGCTCTGAATTATTACTATTTGCTGATTGCTCATTATTTGTCGCTGATTTATCAATCGTCATTCGGATGTGATCAAGATTTTCGACAACCAAATCATCCAGCGGTGATTTCTGGATAACAAGTGCCTGGCAAGAGGGTATTTTTTTAGGATCCCCTGCCAGCAACTTCAACAGCTGATCAGAACTGATTCGGTTTCCTGAACTGACCAGTGAAAACTGATCATTAAGTTTCTTTTTTGAAAATGCTTTGTCATCTACCAATGAGCTATAAATCGACACATTGAAATTGCCGGCTATTTTAGAGCTGGGTGATAACTGATAAAGCATCTTGATTCTAGGGTCAACGGGAATTCTGCTTTCCACGTAGCCCATTGCCACCTTGTTATAGGGGTCAATATCCAATAATTCCTGAGTCCAGGCTTCTAGTTGACTGTCCTCAGTCATGGCTAAACCTGAACCCAATGCACCTTGATTGATCTTGCTTTCCAATACCTCAATCGCGGCCTGCCTGATCAAATAATAATCAATGTAATCACTAACATTTTTGCTTTTATCAGATTTAGCTTTTTGCTCACTCACCACCTGTTTGAGTGTTCTGCCCGATTTTTCTATTTGGCTGATCTCTTCCTTGGCGGTAATTTGCTTGATGGTTTCATCGCGTTTTGTATAAACATCACGCGGTTCGGTAGCACATCCTGCTAACAGTAATAGGAAACAACTTAATACGATTGCTTGAATGATCTGGCTTGATCTCATAACCAATGGGTCCACAATATTAAAACTCCCTGCAAGCAGTTAGCCTGCAGGGAGTAAGCACCTTAACAACCAAAAACCATGACTAAAGTTGAAAAGGTATAGAGTCAGCGCTTAGTTCTTTTCCCAAGCAGCATCAACGCCTGGCTCACCATTGGTCCACCACTTGCTACGCCATGTAGAACCCTTGTAGCTCACCAAAGATCCGGTCTTATCGTAAACCTTGCCTTGCTGCCAAGTTGCGGTTGTACCAGGTGCCTGAGGTGTTGTATTTTCCCAAGCGCCATCTACGCCAGGCTCACCTGTGGTCCACCATTTACTGCGCCAGGTCGAACCCTTATAGGTCACAACCGTGCCAGTTTGGTCATAGGTCTTGCCAGCTTGCCAACTTGCAATGACTCCAGGGGTCGGAGGGGTGACATCTTTCCATGATGCGTCGACACCTGGCTCACCATTGGTCCACCATTGGTTTTCCCATGTCACACCCTTATGCACCACACGATTGCCGTTAGTTGCATAAACCTTTCCGGCTTCCCAAGTAGAGCCAGCGACATTAGTAGCAGGTGCTGTCGTAGGTGTAAGTACTTCTCCAAATACGCTGCTTGCTCCTCAGTGACGCCACTCTTTGATTTTGAATCGGTCAGCAAGCCCACCAAATCCTCTGATTTGCTTTTTCCAAGGGCATGAACACAGCCTGTCAGCGATCCAGCAAACAGACTCAAATACAGTATTTTTACTATTAACCTAATTGTCATATTTGCGACGAATTTTCTTATCAATAAAAACATCAATAAAATCAACAACAAATATCAAATCCACAATAACCAAAGCTAGTCGGAAATATTTAATTGTCAATTTGTTGGATATTAAAGACGCATATCAAAAAAAACAATACCAATTTGTCTTTTATTTTACTAATAACTTGGGACTTGGGACTTGGGACTTGGGACTTGGGACTTGGGACTTGGGACTTGGGACTTGGGACTTGGGACTTGGGACTTGGGACTTGGGACTTGGGACTTACTTGGTGTTACAGCACCCGCATTGGTGTTGCTACTACCCCGGCATGATGCGGGGTAGTAAAGCTTGAGGCATTAAGGTCTGTCGAAATAAAAAATGTTCACATTGATTTTCTTGGTGTTCTGGTTGTTATCTCTGACGCTTTTAACCACTTGAATCAATCGCCAACCCATTCCATACATTGCACCTATTGACCGCTCAGGAACATTCAAGGGATTGCCATTGCGATCCTGCACCGCACAGTTGAGCTCAACTCCTTCTTCCTGAACTCCCACACAAGAAGCAAACTCGGCTGCCATCACTAGCTCTCCTTGGCTGAACCCAAGCAAAGCGACCATCAACAACAAAAATTTCCTTTTCAGCATAATATTCACCCTGCACATTAAACACTCAACATACTGATCCGTACTGGATCAGCTCCTCCCCTGAGCAGCAACAGTGGCCACCTAAACCCATAAAAAAATAAAGGTCTGGATTTGTGAACAAATCCAGACCTGTTTTCACTTCATATTATTAGTGTTAGAAGAAACCCAGTGCATCAGGGCTATAGCTCACCAAAAGGTTTTTCGTCTGCTGATAGTGATCAAGCATCATCTTGTGGTTTTCACGCCCAATACCTGATTGCTTATAACCACCAAAGGCTGCATGGGCAGGATAGAGGTGGTAGCAATTTGTCCAAACACGACCAGCCTGCACGCCACGACCTACACGGAATGCACGGCTACCATCGCGGGTCCAAACACCAGCACCTAGGCCGTACATGGTGTCATTGGCAATTTCCAGCGCTTCAGCTTCGTCCTTGAAGGTGGTCACGGCCAATACCGGACCAAAGATTTCTTCCTGGAAAATGCGCATTTTGTTATGTCCCTTGAACACGGTAGGCTCAATATAGTAGCCATCGCTCAGGTCACCAGTCAGCTTATTGGCCTTGCCGCCAGTCAGTAGTTGGGCGCCTTCTTCCTGGCCCAGCTTGATGTAGGACATAATGATTTCCACCTGCTCGCTGGACGCCTGCGCACCAATCATGGTGCCACTGTCCAGCGGGCTGCCTTGCTTGATCGCCTTAACGCGCTTGATAGCACGCTCAATAAAGCGCTCATAAATGGATTCCTGGATCAAGGCGCGGCTTGGGCAGGTGCAGACCTCACCTTGATTTAGCGCGAACAAGGCAAAACCTTCCAGGCATTTATCAAAGTAAGCATCGTCTTTGTCCATCACATCTTCAAAGAAGATATTAGGTGATTTGCCACCTAGCTCTAATGTGACTGGGATCAAGCTCTGGCTAGCATATTGCATGATCAGACGGCCAACAGAAGTGGAACCCGTAAATGCAATCTTGGCAATACGTGGGCTGGTAGCTAGGGCTTTACCCGCTTCCACACCATGACCATTGACCACATTCAGCACGCCATCAGGTAGCAGATGACCAATGATCTCCATCACAACAAGAATGGATGCAGGGGTTTGTTCCGCAGGCTTCATGACAATACAGTTGCCTGCAGCCAATGCGGGTGCCAACTTCCAGGCAGCCATCAGAATAGGGAAATTCCAGGGAATGATTTGACCGACTACACCTAAAGGCTCATGGAAATGGTACGCGACGGTATTGTGATCAATTTCACTAATACCGCCTTCTTGTGCGCGGATACAGCCCGCAAAATAGCGGAAATGATCGATGGCTAGAGGAATGTCTGCCGCCATGGTCTCGCGTATGGGCTTGCCGTTATCTATAGTTTCAGCAGTGGCAATGGCTTCCAGATTGGCTTCCATCGCGTCAGCAATTTTGAGCAGGATATTGGAGCGCTCAGTGCCAGATGTTTTGCCCCAGGCTGCCTTGGCAGCATGCGCCGCATCCAGCGCCAGATTGATATCTTTTTCATTGGACCTAGGTACTTGGCAGAACACCTTACCGGTCACGGGGCTGATGTTATCAAAGTATTCCCCATCCACCGGAGCTACCCATTTTCCACCAATAAAGTTCTCATATTTATTTTTGTACGGAACCTTAATACCCAAACCCTTCAATATCTCAATACTCATAACTACACTCCTCCAAGCGTTATTAATGACTGTGCTGAACTGGCAGCTGTTTGCAACATAGAGCCTCACTGAACTCTATATTTTTATAAATATACTCCCTAGTCTAGTGTTTGTCCTTGGGAATAGCTTTGCGTTTCGCAAATTTGCGACGGAAGAAGGTGCTATGTTTGAGTTTTAGAAGTGCCTGGGCTAGTCCCCCTCAAACATGCCTATGCAGGACATGTGAAGGCTAAGGCAAGCTTGGAGATAGCTTAAATTTGGCAACAGACTAATGACAAAAGCTCACACTGATGAACTTATGACTGAAGAGTATATAAAGTTGAGATTGTGGCTGAATCAGAGATGATTTTGCGCATGCCTCTGAAAGACCGAGTATTAGAACATGCTCTAGTACTTTTGAGACTGGGACGAGTTGGGAATGCTCGTCACTATTTGATGTTATTGGTCGGGACGGTGTGATTCGAACACACGACCCCTTGCACCCCATGCAAGTACGCTACCAGGCTGCGCTACGCCCCGAACCGGGCTGCTTTGCAGTACAAAGCAGCAAGAACGAGATTATAACCAATATCACCGGAATGTCACAGAGGAAAGATGATTTTGTTTGCTTAGCCTACGCTGGGTCACACAACCAGAGCGAGGGAGTAAATTCAAGGACAAGACCAAGACATCCAATCTTGTCCAAGAAAAATCTATGGCGTAAGCAAATCCAGCACCGCACGCAGTTCTAGGCGCAGGCCTTTGAAGTCAAAGCCTGGTTGCGTGGTGGATGACGTCTCATAGAACTCGTCAGGATGAACGGTTGAGTGATCTGTAGTCTGAGCCACAGGATCATGCACCAGATCCAAGCCGGCATTGCCATCCAGACGATTACGGGCACCACTGATGGTAAAGCCTTGCTCATAAAGCAGTTCGCGGATGCGACGGATCAACAGCACTTCATGGTGCTGATAGTAGCGACGGTTACCCCTGCGCTTGACGGGTTTCAACTGGGTAAATTCTTGTTCCCAGTAACGCAAGACATGAGGTTTAACCCCGCAAAGGTCGCTAACTTCACCGATGGTGAAATAGCGCTTGGCGGGGATGGGTGGGAGCTGAACCTTAGGCGCTTGCTCCGGCATAAGCCTCCTCTACCTTGCTTTTGAGCTTTTGGCTGGCATGGAAAGTTACAACGCGACGTGCAGTAATGGGGATTTCTTCTCCGGTCTTGGGGTTGCGGCCAGGACGTTCAGACTTCTGACGCAACTCGAAATTACCAAACCCCGATAGCTTGACACTGTCACCAGACTCCAAGGCGGTGCGTATCTCTTCAAAAAATGCTTCAACCATATCTTTGGCTTCGCGCTTGTTCAGACCTACTTGTTCAAACAATAAATCTGCCAAATCTGCTTTTGTTAATGTCATGCCCAACCTTTCCCTACTACTTTTTTAATTTCTTAGCGCTTTATTTTAATTTCTTAATTCTGCACCATGTCGCTGGTGCAATAATTCCAGCAATTCGGCCACTACGGCATCGGCTTCTGCATCCGTCAAAGTTTTTTGAGTATCTTGCATAAGCACAAGAAATGCAAGGCTTTTCTTGCCTTCAGGCACGCCTTTGCCGCGGTAAACATCGAATAAGGCAAGGTGGTTCAGCAGCTTATTTCCACTGCTCCACATAGTGTCCAATAATGCCTGTATTGGGGTGTTTTCATCGACCACCACGGCAATATCTCTACGTACTGGAGGGAACTTAGCCACCTGGGTGTAGGAGGCGACCTTGCGTTGCAGCAGTGGCTCTACATCCAGTTCAAACAGTATGGTGCTACGCGGCAATTGATAATGCTGCTGCCACTTGGGATGCAGCTTGCCTATCCAGCCTATGGGCTGACCATCCAGCAACACTTGTGCAGTTTGGCCGGGATGCAGCGCCGGGTGCTGCGCAGCCACATATTGCGCGCGCCCAGAAGTCAGGCTATCCACTTCGGCTTTGACGTCGAAGAAATCAACGTCACGCGCTTCTGCCGCCCACTGCTCTGGTGCAGCTGGGCCATAAGCCAGACCTGAAATGCGTGCCACTTCACGGTAGCCATTTTCAGCGGAAAAATAGGCTGAGCCTACTTCGAACAAGCGCAACCTGTCTTGCTTGCGGTTGAGGTTGTAGCTCAAAGTTTCCATCAAGCCTGCCCACAAGCCAGTGCGCATCACGCTCAAATTGCTGGCAATCGGGTTTTGCAGTTTTATCGGCTGGGGGTTATTGAGGAAATCACGCTCCCAGTGCTCATCAACAAAGCTATAGCTAACGATTTCCTGGTAACCATGTGCTGTCAGTTTGTCACGCAGTAAGTCACGACTCAGGCTGGCCTCAGGCGCAGGCAGCATGTTGATGCTGTCCTGAGGTGGCAAAGCCGGGATGTTGTCGTAGCCATGCAGGCGCGCGACTTCTTCTATGAGGTCTTCTTCGATATCGATATCAAAGCGATAGCTTGGAGGCGTAACCTCGAAGCCGTCCGCCAGTGCTACAAAGCTGAAGTTCAAGCGTTGCAGGAGCGCGCTGACGGTATCTGCATTGAGTGTGATCCCCAGTACAGAATTAAGCTTGGTCAAGCGCAGCTTGACTGGCTTACGTACTGGCAAGGCATTCAGCACTTCTACAACAGGCCCGACTTGTCCGCCGCAGATTTCCAGCACCAACTGGGTGGCACGCTCAAGCGCTTGCAAGGTATTGGCAAAATCCACACCACGCTCAAAGCGGTAAGAGGAATCACTAGAGAAATTCAGGCGTCGTGCCTTGCCGACAATGGCAGCAGGCGCGAAGTAAGCACTTTCCAGGAAGATATTGCGAGTGTGATCACTGACAGCACTGCTTTCTCCGCCCATGATGCCAGCCAGGGCCAGTGGGCCACTGTCATCAGCGATCACCAGCATGTCATCTGCCAGCTTGACGGTTTGCTCGTTGAGCAATAGCAACTCTTCCCCGGCACGGGCATAACGCACTTGTATATTGCCTTGTAGTTTATCTGCATCAAAGGCGTGCAGAGGCTGTCCAAGCTCCAGCAGCACGTAGTTGGTGATATCTACCACGGCGCTGATACTGCGTATGCCGCTACGGTCTAGCCTGCGTACCATCCATTCCGGCGTTTGCGCCTGGGCATTCACATCCAGAATCAAGCGGCCGCTGTAGCGTGGGCAAGCCTCAGGCTCGCTCACTTGTACTGTACGTTGCTGAGTATGTGCGGCCGTATGCACAGCAATTTCTGGCTGCGCCAATGGCGCTCCGGTCAGGGCCGCAACGTCACGGGCTATGCCCAAGATGCTCAGGCAATCCGTACGGTTAGGCGTCAGTTTGAGTGTCAGCAACTGATCATCAAGCTCAAACAGTGCGCGTATATCCTGGCCCAGTTCGGCGCTTGCGGACAGTTCCAGTATGCCCTCGCCCTCTTGGGATATGCCCAGTTCTTTAGCGGAGCACATCATGCCGAAGGATTCCACGCCACGTACTTTGGCTTGTTTAATTTTGAAGCCAGGCAGCTCTGCGCCCACCAGGGCACATGGGGCTTTCAAACCAGCACGGGCATTGGGGGCACCACAGACAATCTGCAGCAGTTCGCCTTGGCCGACATCGACTTTGCAAATCTGCAAGCGATCAGCGTCAGGGTGTTTTTCAGCGCTGACGATGTGCGCCACCACTACTTTGGTAAAAGCGGGTGCAACCGGGGTAAGCTCTTCGACTTCCAGCCCAGCCATGGTGAGCAGATGGCTCACGGCTTGGCTATCCATGGCAGGATTTACAAATTGGCGCAGCCAATGTTCAGAGAATTGCATATTGTCGTTCTATCCTGGTAGGTCGTTCTATCCTGGGGGTGCGCTAGGCAAACTGTTTGAGAAAACGCAGGTCGTTCTCGAAAAACAGTCGCAGATCATTAACACCATAGCGCAGCATGGTCAGACGTTCCACGCCCAGACCAAAGGCAAAGCCGCGATATTTTTCGCTATCTATGCCCACATGGCCAAACACTTCGGGATGCACCATGCCGCAACCGCCTATCTCCAGCCAGCCATCGCCCCAGCTCATATCCATCTCGGCGGAAGGCTCGGTAAACGGGAAGAAGGAGGGACGGAATCTGACCTGCAAATCATCACGCTCGAAGAAGCGCTGCAGGAAGTCCTGCACCACACCCTTGAGATTAGCGAAGCTAATGTTCTCATCCACCCACAAACCTTCTACCTGGTGGAACATAGGCGAATGCGTGGCATCGGAATCCACTCGGTAAACTCTGCCAGGCGCAATAATTTTCAGCGGTGGCTGCTTGTTTTGCATGTAGTGCACTTGCACTGGTGAAGTATGGGTACGCAGCACATGTTGTGCATCGACATAGAAGGTGTCGTGCATGGCGCGTGCCGGGTGATCCTCGGGGATATTGAGGGCGGTGAAGTTATAGAAGTCAGATTCAATTTCTGGGCCTTCCGCTACTTCAAAACCTATGGAACGGAACAGCTCTTCCACACGCCTGAGCGTCAGCGTCACAGGGTGTAAGCCACCACTACCATTTGCCCGCGCAGGCAGGGTCACATCCAAGGCTTCGCTGGCCAATTGCAAAGCCTGCTCGGCTTCCAAAATAGCGTCACGCTTCTGCTTGAGCGCGGCTTCCACCTGTTGCTTGACAACGTTGATGGCAGCGCCTGCCGCTGGGCGCTCTTCAGCGCTGAGCTTACCCAGCCCCTTCATAGCCTCGGTGAGGCTACCACTCTTGCCTAAATAGCGCGCCTTGGCTTGCTCCAGCTCGACGATGGAGTTGCATGCCGAGAAGTCGCTTTGGGCATCGCTGATAATGTGATCGAGATTTTGCATGTTATCTGTCTTGCTCTCATGGATGCTTGCATTAATTGCCTTGTGCTAGCTCTTGTTCAGCGTAAGGCAACTAGTGAAAAAACCCGGAAAAAAAAGGAGGCACTAGGCCTCCTTTTCTTATTGCTGTTGCTTAGGCAGCGGCGAGACCGGATTTAGCAAGTTCTGCAAACTTGGCAAAAGCCTGTTTGTCGAACACTGCCAGATCAGCCAGCACCTTGCGGTCAACTTCAACCGCAGACTTCTTCAGACCGTTGATGAAACGGCTGTAGGTCAAACCATACTCACGTGCACCCGCATTGATACGTGCAATCCACAGAGCGCGGAATTGACGCTTTCTTTGACGACGGTCACGGTAAGCATATTGACCAGCCTTCATCACCGCCTGTTTGGCGATGCGATAGACGTTCTTACGACGACCACGATAACCCTTGGCAGCGTTCAGAACCTTCTTATGACGCGCACGGGCGATAACACCACGTTTTACTCTTGGCATTTATATCTCCTTTACTGGGTAGGCATCATGGCGCGTACGCGCTTGACGTCAGTTGGGGAAATAATAGCCGTGCCGCGCAGGTTACGCTTCTGCTTGGTGGTCTTCTTGGTCAGGATATGACGCAGGTGAGAGTGAGTACGCTTCACCTTGCCATTTCCCAAGAACTTGAAGCGCTTTTTAGCGCTGCTCTTGGTCTTCATCTTTGGCATTTTTTGCTCCTAAAGGATATTGAATTTAAAGAGCGATCGGGCATGCCTTTAAGCCGCGTCGCTACCTCATTACTACTACTCACAAACCAACAGCCTATTGGCTTATGGCTTTGCTTTCTTTTGTGGTGATAACACCATCACCATCTGGCGGCCTTCCATCTTGGGAAACTGCTCGACCACCGCATGTTCAGCCAGATCAGCCTCGACGCGCTTCAACAGCGCCAATCCAAGCTCCTGGTGTGTGATTTCGCGACCACGGAAGCGCAAGGTAATTTTGGCCTTGTCCCCTTCGCTCAAGAAGCGGATCAGGTTGCGCAGCTTGACCTGGTAATCACCGTCATCAGTGCCAGGGCGGAATTTGACTTCCTTAACCTGAACCTGCTTCTGCTTGAGCCTAGCTTCATGCTGGCGCTTGCTTTCGGCATACTTGAACTTACCATAGTCCATCAAACGGCAAACCGGAGGACTTGCCTGCGGCGCGATCTCGACCAAGTCGATATCAGCTTCTTCCGCCTTGGCAAAAGCCTCGTTCAGAGTGACGATACCTAAAGGCTCGCCCTCCACCCCAACCAAACGAATCTGCGGCGCAGTAATGTCACCGTTGATTCGTACTTCCTTGTCTTGTGCTATCGCAAAATCCCCTGTTATCTAAATTATAAAAGGCCAAAAAAATGAGACCGCGCTACTCGCTGGAGAGCTTAAATCTTGTTCTCAATATCGTTTTTCAGACGCTCAATGAAAGCGCTGACTGACATGGAACCAAGATCTTCGCCCTTACGGGTACGCACGGCCACTTGACCAGTTTGCATTTCGCGTTCACCTGCCACTAGCAGGTAAGGCAGCTTCTGCAAGCTATGCTCGCGGATTTTATAGGTTATTTTCTCATTTCTCAAGTCTGAATCGACCCTGAGACCATTTTTCTTCAATTCAGCCACCACAGTATTCACATACTCAGCCTGGCCATCGCTGATATTCAGCACCACAGCTTGCACCGGGGCTAGCCAAGCGGGCATGGCGCCTGCAAAGTTTTCAATGAGAATGCCAATGAAGCGTTCCATGGAGCCCACAATGGCGCGGTGCAACATCACGGGGTGCTTGCGAGTGTTGTCTTCATCCACATATTCCGCACCCAAGCGTTCCGGCAGGTTGGGGTCTAGCTGAATGGTGCCGCATTGCCAGAGACGACCCAGACTGTCCTTCAGAGTGAACTCAATCTTGGGACCGTAGAACGCGCCTTCACCAGGCTGGATTTCATACTCAAGATTGTTCTGACGCAAAGCTGCAGCCAGGGACTCTTCTGCCCTATCCCAGGCTTCATCGGAACCTACGCGCTTTTCTGGGCGGGTAGACAGCTTGACCAGCACATCATTGAATCCAAAGTCCTTATACGCGCGGTAGAGCATAACGATGAAGTCAGCCACCTCGTCCTTGACTTGAGCTTCGGTACAGAAGATATGCGCATCATCCTGGGTAAAGCCGCGTACGCGCATCAGACCATGCAGCGCACCGGAAGGCTCATTGCGATGGCAAGAGCCAAACTCGGCTAGGCGCAAAGGCAGATCGCGGTAGCTGTGCAAACTGTTGTTATAAATCTGCACATGGCCAGGACAGTTCATCGGCTTGACTGCATAATCGCGGTTTTCGGACGCAGTTGTGAACATATTGTCCCGGTAATTCTGCCAATGACCCGACTTTTCCCAGAGACTGCGATCCATGATGGTCGGCGTGCGCACTTCCTGATACCCGTACTCGCGGAACATGTTGCGCATGTACTGCTCAATTTCTTGCCAGATGCTCCAGCCACGTGGGTGCCAAAACACCATACCCGGCGCTTCATCCTGCATATGGAAGAAGTCCAGCTGACGACCCAGCTTGCGGTGGTCACGCTTTTCCGCCTCTTCCAGCATATGCAGATAAGCCTCCAGTTCATCTTTCTTGGCCCAGGCGGTGCCGTAGATGCGTTGCAGCATTTCGTTATTGGAGTCACCGCGCCAGTAAGCACCCGCCACTTTCATGAGCTTGAAGGCCTTGAGCTTGCCGGTGGATGGCACATGGGTGCCACGACAGAGGTCGGTAAAATCATCCTGAGTGTAGAGGGATATTTCCTGATCCGCAGGTATGGAGGCGATAATCTCAGCCTTGTAGTCCTCACCTATAGATTTGAAATACTCCACAGCAGCATCGCGCGCCATGACGCTACGCACGACAGGAATATCGCGTTTAGCCAGCTCCAGCATGCGCGCCTCGATCTTTTGCAGATCTTCCGGCGTAAACGGACGTTTATAGGAAAAATCGTAGAAGAAACCGTTTTCGATCACAGGTCCTATGGTCACCTGGGCATCGGGGAATAATTGCTTGACGGCTTGGGCCAGCAAGTGGGCCGTTGAGTGACGGATAATTTCCAAGCCATCACTATCTTTATCAGTGATGATCGCCAGATCAACGTCGGTGGTGATTTCATAAGAGGTATCCACCGCCTTGCCATTGACCTTGCCACCCAAGGCTGCACGGGCAAGACCTGCGCCAATATTCATGGCGACATCAGCAACAGTAACAGGCCCCTCGAACTTGCGTTCAGAACCATCTGGCAAACGTATGACTGGCATATATCCCTATCCAATAAACAACAAAAGCCGCATAACGGCTTTTATGAAAAACTGTGCTAAACCAAGGCTTGGATTATCGCATACAGGCCAACTTTCTCACAACAAGCTCACAAGCAGCACTAACGTCGATAGGGTGAAGCCAAAGGCTCGCCGATAAACACGCCCTGTACGGGCCAGGCGACGCTTTTCCAGTAGGCTTCTATGGCACTAGCGCCCATCAAGTAATATTTGAGCAATACTGCTGAATTTGGGAATTTCTGCCAGTAATTGCATGGTTCGCTGACAGTGCCATAGCTTGCAGTGGCACCCGCCTCCAGCCATTTCAGGCTGCTCATCTGGCTGGCACCAAGCAAATCCCCCCCAGACGAAGTTAAATGATCGGCCAATGCTCCGGGGAAAAATTGCAGTGTCTCCAAATGGGGCACCTTAACCAAACCCGTCTGATAAATCATGATATCTTGTACATCACGTATGCTATCGGCCTTGAGGCTCTTAATCTCCAGGTAGCGCTGCGCCACTTTGCCGGATGGGGGAAAGAACACAGAGCGGCTGCTACGGTTAATGTCAGAAGTTGTGAGGAAATATGCAGTCGCTGCCGGGGCACTATAATCGCTAGCCAGACCACGATCTATTAGGGCTTTGGCTTGTTCAAAAGATTGCACAGGCAGCAGCATGGACAGGCGATAGCCCATATCGGTATAGGGCTTGCGTGAATTCGAGTTGAAGTAGCGGCTGGGATGTTTAGCAGCTGCACAGGTATTGGCACATTGCTCTGGGTCAAAGCCCATGGTGATTGCAGAGGTAATTGAATTGCATTCTACGGCGTAGGGTGTTGTCCACATCAGCACAATTATTTGGTGCCTGGGCAACAATTGAGCATCCAGTTCTTGTTTGAACTGAGTGAAATATTGTGCACTGAGTTTCTTGGGGCTACCAGGGACATTCAGCGTAATCAGATTATCCGCAGGGATATTGCGCACTTTGAGGTAATACTCCCCTGCTTTAACGCTCTCAGGGTTGTCGCTATTGACCACCACCGCAACATTTTCCGGTTGCAGGTTATAACCATCACCACTCTGAACCCGCAGGGCAATGGGCTCGCCTGCTTCAACCAACAAACTCGATAGCGTCAAGCACAACAGCAGTAAATATCGCACGGCGGCCTTTTCATCATGATGTCGAGATATTTTCAAAGCCCATAAAAAATGGGAGCCGGAGCTCCCATGAATCTTACAATGACTTTAAGCCAAGGTCATCCATGCTGACGTCGACGACGCGCCGCAAAGGCCAGCAAGCCAAAACCAGCCAGCAACATACCTGCCATTTCTGGCTCAGGCACCGCAGTGATGACCAGATTGATAGGCCCAATGCCGCCCTGTGCATAAACCAGCGCAGTATAAATACCTGTGCTTGCCACAGAGAAGTTCAGAACGCCTTCATCTATCGTGCCCAACAGGCTCAGGGTGCCATATTGCGTAGCCCCCTTGCCCACTGTCACACCCAGCCAGGAGAATGAACTATCAACATCCTCCAGCGTCAGGGAGTAATCTCCCGCCAGCAAAGCGACATTGTATTTATAGATCCCCGGGATAGTAGTGGCAGCATCTACCTCAAACACAGGTGCAGCTTGCGCGGCCAAACTGCCCGACAAAGTCACTGCCATGAGGAACCACTTGGCCATATTCAAAAGTTTTTTCATGATCTGATCCTTAGACGTTCTCAGAAATAGAAGGGGATTTACGGCGTGAGGTATACGCCACCAGCAAACCAATACCAACAATCAGCAAGGCAAAAGTATCAGCCTCTGGCACGGCGGAAACCGTAAAACCAAATGAACCGACGCCAATGCCATTGTTGGCATTACCAAACACGCTGAAGAGATAAGTACCCGAAGTCAGCTCTGGCAACAGAAAGGTACCAGAACCGTAAAAAGTGCTGATGAGTGTGGCACCCTTGAACACTTCGATACCAAAGCTACCGGCGACAAAACCTACCGGGAATTGGTAATCAAGCAGGGACAACTCATAAACACCAGCATCCAGGCTGTGAGAAAAGACAGCATCACTAGGCAAGCTGTCGTCAGCGTAAAGATAGCCGACCTCATCAAACCCTGTGGCTGCATTGGCTGCGGTCATGGTGACCAGCATCAACACACCCACAAACCACATCATTACAAGGCGTTTCATTATTGCATCTCCCAAAGAAAGGTTAAGGCCTAGTAGGATTAGCAATAAGTGGGCCAAAGGATATATTTAAATAATACACATAAAATTCAATAACTTAAAAACAAACAACCCGACACCATGGTCGGGTTGCATGCACTACTAAATATCAAATCCTAACTTTAGGCACCATTGCGGGACTTTAGGTTGAAGTTAAACCTCAGCCTTTAATCCCAATCGCCTGCTGCCAACGCCAACTATCCTGGCACATTTGAGTAATGCCGCGCTCCGCTTTCCAGTTCAGCGATTTCTCAGCGTATGCGGGATCGGTATAGGTTGACGCTACATCACCAGGACGTCTATCCACCAGTTGATAAGAGATCTTGCGACCGCTGGCGGCCTCAAATGCCTGAACTATTTGCAGCACGCTATAGCCCTGACCTGTGCCGAGGTTGCAAGTAAATACACCCGGCTGACGTGCCAGAAGCTCCAGCGCACGCAAATGTCCAACCACCAAATCGACTACATGGATGTAGTCGCGCACCCCAGTACCATCAACCGTGGGATAGTCACTGCCAAACACTGAGAGATGCTCACGCTGACCCAATGCTACCTGGGTAATAAAAGGCATTAGGTTATTGGGAATTCCATTGGGATTTTCGCCAATCAACCCACTCTCATGCGCACCTACAGGATTGAAATACCGAAGAATGGCAATACGCCATTCTGAATCTGACCTGGCCAAATCCCGCAGGATATCCTCGACCATAAGCTTGCTGGCACCATAGGGATTCGTCGCAGAAAGCGGGAAGTGCTCTTGTACAGGTACAGTTGCAGGGTCACCATAGACAGTAGCAGAAGAACTAAATACAAACTGCCGTACACCAAACTCCTGCATCACACGCAACAGTGTCACGCTACCAGCGACGTTATTGTCGTAATAACGCAAGGGCTGCACTACCGACTCCCCTACTGCCTTGAGACCTGCGAAATGCATGACCGCGGAAAATGCGTACTGCCTGAACAAGTCACGCAACAAGCCCTCATCACGCACATCCCCCTCAACCAGCAACGGCGCTTTGCCTGTGATCTGTTTAATGCGATCAATCACCCCCGCCTGACTATTGCTGAAATTATCAAGCACCAGCACCTCATGTCCCGCACCGATCAGCTCAACACATGCATGAGAGCCTATATATCCTGTTCCGCCTGTCACTAAAATCATTACGTTATCCCAATAGCTAAAATCTGCTTAAACGCCCGATAAATACCAGATTAGCGGACGCTGAATGCTGCAAACATAACACAAACTCATGGATTAATTTTTCAGCTACCGAAGGAATCCTTTAAAATCCCGGCTACCCTCTTTAGCTTATTCGCGACATATTCAATATTCATGACAATATCCAATACTGTGCTTGTCACTGGTGGCGCAGGTTTCATCGGTGCAAATTTTGTTCTCGACTGGATCCAGTCAGGCCTTGGCAAAGTCATAAACCTCGACAAACTCACCTATGCCGGCAACCTGGAAAACCTGGCCGATATAGCAGACAGCCCAGCGCATGTGTTTGTCCATGGTGATATTGGTGACCGGGCATTACTGGCTAAACTTCTGGCAGAGCACAAACCTCGTGCCGTGATCAACTTTGCTGCGGAAAGTCATGTGGACCGCTCGATACATGGGCCTGAAGATTTTATCCAGACCAATGTGGTGGGCACCTTCCACCTGCTGGAAGAAGTACGCGCATATTGGAATACCCTGGTTGCAGATTATCCGGAAGAAAAAACTACACCGCAGTTCCGCTTCTTGCATGTGTCCACAGATGAAGTCTATGGCACTCTGGGGCCAAATGATCCGGCATTTACAGAAACAACGCCCTACGCGCCTAACAGCCCTTACTCGGCATCCAAGGCAGCATCAGACCATTTGGTGCGTGCTTATCACCACACTTATGGTCTACCCGCCCTCACCACCAATTGCTCCAACAACTATGGCCCCTATCACTTCCCGGAGAAATTGATTCCCCTGTGCCTGCTTAATGCTTTGAGCGGCAAGCCTTTACCCATTTATGGTGATGGTCAGCAGATCCGCGACTGGTTGTATGTGAAAGATCACTGCAGTGCCATTCGCCGCGTGCTTGATGCTGGCACGCTGGGTGAGACTTATAACGTCGGCGGCTGGAATGAAAAAACCAACCTGGATGTGATCAAAACCTTGTGTAGCATTTTGAATGAGCTTAAGCCCCGTGCAGATGGCAAAGGTTATGAAGAGCAGATTTGTTTCGTCAAGGACAGGCCGGGCCATGACCGACGTTATGCTATTGATGCCAGCAAGCTGGAGCAGGATCTGGGCTGGAAGCCTGCCGAAACCTTTGAGACTGGCATACGCAAAACCATCAGCTGGTATCTGCAACATCAAGCATGGGTTGATCATGCCGCCAGTGGCGAATACCGTCATTGGGTGAGCAGGCACTACAGCAGGAGTTCAACATGAGAAAAGGCATTATCCTTGCGGGAGGCTCAGGTACCCGCCTATATCCAGTGACCCAGGCCGTGTCTAAACAGCTGCTGCCCGTCTATGACAAACCCATGATTTACTACCCGCTCTCCACGCTGATGTTGGCGGGGATACGCGACATCCTGCTGATTTCAACACCGCAGGATACACCCCGATTTGAGCAGCTACTTGGTGATGGCAGCCAATGGGGACTGAATCTCAGTTATGCCGTTCAGCCATCGCCGGATGGCCTGGCTCAGGCGTTTATCATTGGCAAGGAGTTTATTGGTCAAGATCCCAGCGCACTGATACTTGGTGACAATGTTTTCTATGGTCATGATTTTGCCCGAGACCTAAGCAATGCCGACCAACGTCACGACTCTGCCACCGTATTTGCCTATCCTGTGAATGATCCAGAACGTTATGGCGTGGTGGAATTTAATGCCGCTGGGCAGGCCATCAGTCTGGAAGAAAAACCGACAACACCCAAATCGCGTTATGCCGTGACAGGATTATATTTTTACGATAACGAGGTCAGTGATATTGCCGCCGCGCTCAAGCCGTCAGCCCGGGGCGAACTTGAAATCACCGACATCAACAACGCTTATCTGGCTGCGGGCAAACTCCATGTAGAACTAATGGGGCGGGGTCATGCCTGGCTGGATACTGGCACGCATGAATCACTGCTAGAAGCTTCGCTGTTCATCGAAACCATAGAAAAACGTCAAGGTTTAAAGATTGCCTGCCCTGAAGAGATTGCATACCGCATGGGCTATATCGATGCAGCTGCTGTAGAAAGAATTGCGCAACCCTACCTCAAGAACGGCTACGGGCAATACCTCTTACGCATGCTGAAAGAGAAAGTTTTTTAATGATTCACACCCCCACCAGCATTGCCGATGTTGTCGTGTTTGAACCCAAAGTTTTTGGCGATGAGCGCGGCTTTTTCCTGGAAAGTTTCAACCAAAAATCTTTTGAGCATGCAATAGGCCAACATTATGAATTTGTGCAGGATAACCACTCAAAATCCAGCAAAGGCGTACTGCGGGGCTTGCACTACCAGATTCAACAGCCGCAGGGAAAACTAGTCCGTGTTGTCGCAGGCACCGTGTTTGATATTGCGGTAGATTTGCGCCGCTCTTCCCCTAGCTTTGGTCAATGGGTGGGAGAAATTATTTCCAGCGATAACAAAAAGCAGATTTGGGTGCCCCCAGGCTTTGCCCATGGTTTTCTGGTGTTGTCCGATAGTGCTGAGTTGCTCTACAAAACTACCGACTTTTATGCGCCCAGCCACGAGCGCTGCCTGGCATGGAACGACCCTGGGGTGGGCATTGTTTGGCCAGAATTGGATGTGCCTATTTTATTATCCAATAAGGATCAGCAAGGCCTTAGCCTATCGCAGGCTGAATTATTTGCATGAGCACACCTTACAGAAAAATCCTGCTGCTAGGCGCTAATGGTCAGCTTGGATATGCATTGACCCGTCAACTTTCGTTGCTTGGGGAGTTGGTTGCACTGGGCCGGGCACAGTTGAATCTCGCTGATGAAAACGCCATACGCATGGCAATACAGACCGTGCAGCCCGACTTGATCGTCAACGCAGCGGCCTACACTGCGGTGGATCAGGCTGAAACCGACACTGCATTGGCCTATGCCATCAACAGCGCCGCACCCGCAATACTGGCGCAAGAGGCCGCCAAATTTAATGCCTGGCTGCTACATTACTCAACTGACTATGTGTTTGATGGCCGCAAAACAACCGCATATGTTGAAGAAGATGCTACTGGTCCACTCAATCAATATGGCGCAAGCAAACTGGCTGGTGAACAAGCGATTCAAGCAAATCATCACCGTTACTTGATCTTGCGCACCAGCTGGGTATATGGCAACCATGGAAGTAATTTTTACAAAACCATACTCAAACTGGCGCAGCAAAAACCCCAGCTCAATATCGTGGCTGATCAGATTGGCGCGCCTACGCACAGCCTCGCCATTGCCAGTGCCACTGCCGCTATATTGCAGCACTGCACAGATCGACAAAGTGGCCTTTATCACCTCAGCAATGCCGGGCAGACTTCTTGGCATGGCTTTGCTGCTGCCATGGTGCAACATTATCTGCAGTTGCAACCCTCCAAAGCATGGACGCCCTTAGCCCTCGATACCAGCGGGCTCAAGGCCATTTCCGCTGCTGAATATCCTGTAAAAGCTCTACGGCCTGCAAATTCGTTGCTGAATAATGCACGGTTGACACAACAGTTTGGCATTGTGCTGCCAGACTGGAGAGATGAACTGCATAGCGCCATGGAAGATTTAGTGTTGTAACAGCACACAAGCTGGATCATTTCGTGCTTGCTTAAGCATCCATACCAGCCGTCCCAAATTATTTAACGCCCTCCCATCATGAGTTATCTGGAGAAAACATGAAAATTCTGGTCGTACACAATGCCTATCAACTTGCAGGCGGAGAAGATAGCGTAGTACGTAATGAAGTGGCTTTATTACAACAACATGGGCATGAGGTGCAATTGCACCTGGTAAGCAATGACAGTGTGCGCGGCATCGTAGGCAAAATCAGCGCTGCGCTGGGTGTTGTGTTCTCTCCACTTTCTTACTTCCGCATACGCAAGATTCTTAAGATCCAGCAGCCTGACATTGTGCATGTGCATAACTTTTTCCCCCTGATCTCACCTGCAGTGTTTTATGCCTGCAAAGCCACTCGGACGCCAGTGGTCATGACCCTGCATAATTACAGACTGGTGTGCCCGACTGCACTTTTGATGCATGACGGCAAGGTCACAGAGCGCAGCCTGGAGCATGGGCCTTGGTGGACAATACCAAAGCGAGTTTATAGGGATTCCTACATCGGCACCCTGATGCTGGCCTTGATGATTGCAGTTCACAAAACGCTGGGTACATGGAACCGCACTGTGGGACGCTTCATACTCCTGAGCCAGTTCTCCATCAGCAAATTCGTCCAGGCCGGAATCAATCCGCAACGGCTCACCATCAAGCCTAACTTTGTTGATGTTGAGCAGACGCCTGAGCAGGCACGCAAAGGGTTTCTATTTGTTGGCCGACTGTCTCAGGAAAAAGGCATTGATGTACTGCTAAGCGCGCTACGCAAGCTGGCTCAAAGCACTAATCAGCCCAGCATTGAAGTAGCCGTAGCAGGTGATGGGCCGCTGGCCGAGCAGGTCAAGCAAGCAGCGCCACTAGTGAAGCCATTAGGCAGCTTGAAAACAGAAGAAGTCAGGCAGTGGATGTCTTCATCCAACGCCCTGATTTTGCCTAGCGTATGGTATGAAGGCTTCCCTATGGTGATTGTAGAAGCCTACGCATGCGGCCTGCCCATTATTGCCAGCCGAATAGGCGCATTGGCAGAGCTAATTGAAGATGGTGTAACTGGCCTGCTGTTCAACCCTGGCGATGCTGCTGACCTAGCCGCTAAAATCCAGTGGGCAAGCCAGCATCCAGACCAAATCAAAGCAATGGGGCTCCTGGCCAGACAACGCTATGAAGAGCGCTATACCTCGCAAAAGAATTATGAAGAGCTGATCGCTATCTACAACACTACCATTGCGAATCACTGACACTAATTCTTAATCACAGGGCAGCTCCCTGACGATTTCAATTAGGCCATAGCTAAGAAAACATTGGTCATGACATTTCTGGAGATGGCAACACAACAATGTATTTGGATCGCCTCTTCATCTCATCTATCTATTGGCTACACCACTTCCTTGAATCACCAGCTTTGCACCCTCAACACTAAGGTGATTATCGTCAAAATATAAGGCCTTACCATTCTTTACGGCAGGACAATAGCCATCACCACACAAAAAATCTCCAGGCTTGATCGCATGCAGCTTATCGCCGTATGGCAGGCTATCAAGTTTTTTAATAATGTATTCGTTTCTCGCATAGAAATATTGCGTAGTGGTGATGTGTTCCAAATCGACGATCGGCTCATGCTCAAATACAGAAAACGGCGTTACCGCTTTACGGATATCTACAGGCAACTCTGGAACAGGATAGACGACATAAACACGCTTACCCGCCATGACAAGTCGATTAATTATCTCTTGTAGGCTTTCCCAATATTTTTGTCTCAGCTCCTGGTTTGTAGCAGTCCGATTAATACCCACCATCCCACCGGCAGGTGAGTTATCAGGGAGTGCAGGATAGCCATGAATTTGATCGCCAAAAAGGAATCTGGTGTATCTGAAGCCCAACAAGACATTTTGAATATTACTGTTTGCTTCTAAAAACTGCAGAGACTCGTTAACCCAACGGGTACAACCAGGCTGTTTGGCTTCAAAATTTAATGCTGGGGGGCAGCCACTGAAGCTAAGATGAATTAATCCTGAACCTTGGCTCTCAAGCGCCTGGGCTAAAGCAAACGCAAGCTCAGTACTATGACTATCGCCGAAACTCGCCCAATCAATCCTTTTACCAAAATATTGGCAGGCTTTGGCTGGTTTGAGGTAATCCATCCCCCCTGTATGGCAGCCAGCATCACGCTTGGGGCTATGCTGTATTGTCGTGAGATATTGACTTTGTTTAAAGCGCTGAGGCATACCATCAAGCAATATTCCAAGAGAGCCAACCAGCAACATAGCTGCCAAGGCAATACTGGACCAAACAAAAATGGCCTTGCGGGTATAGCGGTGCTTATTGCGGAATGGAGTTTCAACAAACTTATAACTCAAATATGCCAAACCAAAGCTCAATACAATAGCAAACGAAAACTGCACAGCACTAGGTTCAGTCACTGATTTCAAACGCAAAAAGGCAAACACTGGCTGGTGCCACAAATACAGTGAATATGAAATCAAACCTACTCCAACCATCCATGATCTTGAAAGCAAGTTACCTACGATGGTCTGAGCATTACTAAAACCAATAATCAAGACTGCACCCATAACGGGTACTAAAGCATAAATACTGGGGAAGGGCGTATTCTCATCAAAACAAACAATGGCATACACCACCATCAACAGACCAACTATGCTGAGATAATTTCGAACTTTAAGTGAGGTGATCCTAGCCTCTAATTTAGTCAGGGCAATGAGACTACCGGCAAACAACTCCCACGCACGGCTCAGGATCAAGTAAAAATTGGCATCAACCGAGCTGATCGACAATAAGTAATGGCACGCCATTAAAGATAAGACAGATAAAGCGATGATCAGATAGGTTATTTTCTTCCTACCTAAAAACCACAATGCCCAGACCATAAGTGGGAAAAACACATAAAACTGTTCTTCTACTGCCAAACTCCAAGTGTGGAGCAATGGCTTTTCATCAGAGGCTGTGTCGAAATAACCACTCGTCAAGTAGAAAAAAATATTCGAGCAAAACATCGCGACTGATATCAAGCTCTTGGCATAAGACTTTAACAAATGCGCAGGCATAAATATCAGAGCGATGACGGTGGTGACTAATAGTACCACCGTTAATGCAGGCAAAATTCTCCTGGCTCGCCGCTCGTAAAAATCAATGATCGAGAACTGTTTTTTCTCAATTTCCCTGACAATAATATTGGTGATCAAATAACCACTGATGACAAAGAAAACATCGACACCTATATAGCCGCCTGTCAATCCCAACAGATTGCCATGAAACAAAATGACGGCGAGCACTGCAATCGCGCGCAATCCATCAATTTCCTGTCTGTATTTCACTTTGTCACCCTAATCGCAAGCACCAGAGAATATTGCCTTGGTCTATGTTGAGCATAAAAAAGTTAACAGCTGTTCTATGAGCGGCCGTACTGATCATTGAAACGAACGATGTCGTCTTCACCGAGATAAGCACCGGACTGCACTTCTATCATTTCCAGAGGCAACCTGCCGGGGTTAGCAAGACGATGGGTCACACCCAGCGGAATGTAAGTGGATTGGTTTTCCGATACCAGGAACACTTCATCGCCGCGAGTTACTTCGGCAGTGCCAGTGACCACTATCCAGTGTTCCGCGCGATGATGGTGCATTTGCAATGAAAGCGTAGCCCCGGGGTTTACCACAATGCGTTTGACCTGGAATCGTTCGCCCATATCAATGCTGTCATACCAGCCCCATGGTCGGTGTACCTTGCGATGCAGATTGGCCTCTTGCCTGCCCTGCGCCTTCAGCAACTCAACCACCTTTTTTACTTCCTGAGTCTGGTTCTTATCTATCACCAGCACGGCATCAGGGGTTTCGATCACCGCAATATTGCTGACACCGACACACGCCACCAACCTGCTGGATGAGAGCGCAAGAATATTTTCGCAACCTGTCAGCATGACATCGCCCTTGCTGGCATTGCCGCCCTCATCCTGTGGCAGCACTTTCCAGTACGAATCCCAGGCCCCCACATCAGACCAGCCAGCTGCCAAAGGCACTACCACACCCTTGGGTAGCGCTGTCTCAGCCTTGGCCACCTGCTCCATGACCGCGTAATCAATGGAATCACTCGGGCAACTGGCAAACAGAGTTTTATCCACACGGACAAAATCACCGTCATCCTGCTTTTTATCCCATGCCTGCTTGGCCACCTCAAGAATATCAGCCCGGCATTGCGCCATGGCCTGCAGCCAGACAGATGCCCGCATCATGAACAAGCCGCTATTCCACAAAAACTGCCCGCTTTCTACATATTGCACCGCAGTTTGCAAATCAGGCTTTTCTACAAACTTGGCAATCGCATGCGCCGCGTTGTCCTGCGTCAAAGCGTCGCCCTTCTGAATGTAGCCATAGCCGGTTTCAGGGCTATCCGGAACGATACCAAAAGTCACAATATGACCCTGTTCCGCCTGGGTAGCAGCCAGCTTCACAGCCTGCTGGAAAATATCGGTTTCAACAATGACATGATCTGCAGGCATCACCAGCAGAATCGGGTCCTGCCCCGCCTTAGTGGCCTCCAGCGCCGCAATGGTTAATGCTGGCGCAGTATTTCTGCCTACTGGCTCAAGCAGCACGGTGCCGGATACATCCATCAAGCGCAACTGCTCGGCAATCACAAAACGGTATTCCTCGTTGCAAACTACAACAGGTGCTCCCACCTGCAACTCAGCACCATCCCCTTGAATACGCCTTAAGGTGGCCTGCAACAATGAATCATCATTGATCAGATTGAGAAGCTGCTTGGGATATTTTTCACGTGAAAGTGGCCACAGTCTGGTGCCAGACCCACCGCAAAGTACTACTGGTACGATAGCAATTGACATCTTGCCCTCATCATCTTAATTGTCTTAATGGAATAGAATTGAGCCAGCCAGGCAAGCCTGGCTTTTGGCATTAATCACTACCGAACAAATCGCGCGTGAACACCTTGCTTTCCACATCTTTCAGCTCGGCTGTCAATCGATTGGATACAATCACGTCGGCCTGTTGCTTGAATGCCTCGAGGTCATTAACCACCTTGGAATTGAAGAACTCCGTCTCCTGCATCACAGGCTCATAGACAATGACTTCAATCCCCTTGGCCTTGATACGTTTCATGACACCCTGAATACTGGAAGCACGGAAATTATCCGAGCCGGCTTTCATGATCAGGCGATAAATACCTACCACTTTGGGCTTCTTGAGCAACACACTTTCCGCAATAAAATCCTTACGTGTGCTGTTGGACGACACAATCGCGTTGATCAGGTTTTGCGGCACATTGCTATAGTTGGCAAGCAATTGCTTAGTGTCTTTAGGCAGGCAATAGCCGCCATAGCCAAATGAGGGATTGTTATAGTGCGAACCAATGCGTGGGTCCAAGCCAACACCTTCAATAATTTGACGGCTATCCAAACCGTGGCTGGCGGCATACGTATCCAATTCATTGAAATAAGCCACACGCATCGCCAGATAAGTATTGGCAAACAACTTGATGGCTTCAGCTTCAGAGCTGTGCGTTAACAGGATAGGCACATCATCCTTGATGGCACCTTCTTGCAACAACTTGGCAAAAATCTCCGCCCGCTCAGAAATCTCGCCCACCACAATACGTGATGGATGAAGATTATCGTAAAGCGCCTTGCCTTCACGCAGAAACTCGGGCGAGAAAATCAGATTGTCGTTATTGAGCTTTTCCTTGATGGATGCGGTATAGCCCACAGGGATGGTGGACTTGATCACCATCACAGCATTGGGGGCAATTTCCGCCACATCCTTGATCACAGCCTCAACCGAACGCGTATTGAAATAACTGGTTTGAGGGTCATAATCAGTCGGCGTAGCAATCACAACATAATCTGCGCCTGCATAAGCATCTTGCTTATCCAAAGTGGCACGAAAATTAAGCGGCTTATTTTGTAAGTACTCTTCGATTTCTTTGTCGACAATAGGCGAAATCTTCTTATTAAGCATGTCCACTTTTTCAGGGACGATGTCCAAAGCAACCACCTCATGCATTTGAGCCAAGAGGATGGCGATCGACAACCCTACATACCCGGTACCCGCAATTGCAATTTTCACAATAAACAACCTTTCAAAACATTATATTTAATAAGTTGATTCGATTCACAAATTTAATTACTAAAGGAAATAATCCTTGGTATAAGTATGAACATCATGTGCAGAAATCAAATCCTCAATTTTCCACCATCTCAATTCAGCATGCTGATCATCATGCTGTTGAATTTCGACTGAATCAGGCAAAATGATACGATGCCCCAGCACGACATAATGAGTTGATATACCCACATCGCCAGCAAAACTATCAGCGTAAAAATGCTGATAAGCTCCCATCAGTGCTGGTTTGATTTTGTGCTCAGCCAAGGTGCTGGAAATGGAGAGTTCCTGATCCAACACCCTATCCAATGCAGAGGCTATTGTTTCATTCTTCAATATTCTTCCACCTGGCACAAACCAAAATCCTTGAGCTGGTCGATTCAATCGGCGGCCTAACAAAACTTGATCATGCTTTTGAATGATCAAGTCTACGGATATCAGAGGCATGGCATCGACCATGGCTGAAAATTTTTCTTTGGAATAAAACATATATTTTCAATTTGTGTATTTGTCTAGTAATGAATATCTGGAAAATACATATTTTTTAATAATAATTGGCATATACAACCCAGAAATCAACAGTACAACAAAGTAAGGAATAAAGTTGATTCCATCCCAAGACCAAAGTTTTATCCCTACTCCTTTAACTAGGCCAATTACAATAGTATTCAGCAAATAGATTACAAATACGTACTTACCTAATTGAGCAAGCACAGTAGAACCTTTAACGTAAGGTATTGATACAAAAAACATCAATGCAGGAATAGACAACAAACCTAAAATAAGTTTAGGCACCATGAGATACTCACTCACGGCGAGTGCAATTGAAAACACAAAAACCCAAATCCACCCATATTTCTGATTATTATTGGAGAAAACTTCGTAATTTCTGGCAACCCAAGCACCAACCATAATGAACAGTAGGAATTCAGCAACGCGATTCAACATGAATATAGTTGGCAGCTCATCATGTATCAAGAAAGCAAATACTCCAAGCAGCAACCAAAGCCTATTGTGTTTTATCATCCAGTGAATTACAGGGTAAACAAGATAAAACAAAAATAATACATAGATATACCACAATGAAGAGGCACTACTCTGTGCTGGTCGCAAGAGTATGTCGAAAAGCGCGGCTAAATCCCTACCTTGCAAATTATCTACTTGTATGAAGTGGCTGGCGGCCAACTTTCCCAAGTAAATTAATAGCGCCATAATCAGAAAAGCTGGCATCAGGCGCAAAAATTTATTTTTCACATAAGCAGAATATTGAGCAAACACATGAGGTGGCTTATATGTATATTCGATAATAAAGCCACTCAGAAACATAAAAAACGGCATGTGAAAATAATAAATCAGATGCTTAGCAACTTCATACCACTCATTACCCATAGGTGGTTGTCTCGCGACAACATGACCAATGACAACCAAAACAATGGCCAAGCCTTTCGCCCTATCCAGCTCGGATAATCTCTCCCGAATCATGATCTTATTTACCTATTGAGTTTTTCAATAGATAAAAAATAAATAGACTATTGGTCACCAAGTACCGTTTCCAAAGTCTGCGCGGCTCTGACGCAAGACGATGTAGCCACTCGAGACCATTTTTTTGCATCCACAATGGCGCGCGTACGATAGTTCCGGCATGATAGTCAAAGGCCGCACCTACTCCTACCATCACAGCATTGATTTTGCCCTTATGCTCTGCCATCCACTTCTCTTGTTTTGGACAACCCAGGCTGACCCACACAGTGCCCGCCCCTGATTGGTTAATCTGATTAATAACAGATTGATCTTCCTCCGCAGTCAAGGGACGAAAAGGTGGCGAATACATGCCGGCAATTTTGAGCTTGGGGAAATGTAGTGCCAATTTATCGCGCAGAATGTCCAGCGTACTTTGCATGCCACCATAGAGAAAAATGGACTCCCCCGTGCTTTCTGCATGCGCACAATATTTCCACATCAGGTCAGGCCCATTGATACGCTCTTGACTTGGTTCACCTTTACGGCGAATCACCCAGGCCACAGGGGCGCCATCGGGTGTAGCCATATCAGCCTGATTGATGATGGATTCAAATTCCGCACTTTGAGTGGCTGAAACCACAGAATGCACATTACAAATACACACATATGCGCTTTGATGCACTTTTGACCAGGATGCAATGCGGGAAACCGCCTGCCCCCATGTAATTACATCAATATCGGCAGCAAGCACCTTCACGGTTTTTCTTAATTCATTCATTCTATTTCTCCGGGGGGCACATCACCACAGGCGTGGTCTAGTAATAAAAGTATTGATAATGTGAGCATTGATGTCAGTGAGTTTTCAATTGACATCAAAATCGGCTCGCTAACTTTCCGTGATCAATAGACCATTCTTATTTATTTTCGATACGCAGGCGCATCCATACAAGCAACCACCGCATCAGCAAAATTAATCGCCATATTTTCCACTGTGTATTTCTTGGCACTTTCGGCACATCCAGCTTTTAGATTATTTAATGCAGCTTCATCCGCAAGTAAGTCAATCACAGCTTGGGCATACTGCTCGAGAGTATCTTCAGTGATCAAACCATTGGAATGATTTTCCAGATAGGCAATTTCTGGGCTATGTAAACCGCAATCAGTCGTGAGCAACGGTACCTCGCACACAAATGAATCCAGAATTCCCAGTCCTACCAGGCCAGGGTTAATCATGACGTCTGATACAGCAAGCAGCGCAACCTTGTCCTTGCCTTTTTGTGCTCCGACGTAATGCACCCAAGGGTGGTTGCTGGCGAATGCTTCAACCAGGCTGCTATCTGGGCCAGCTCCCACAATCAGAAATTCAAACTCAGGAATTTCATCATGGATACGCTTGGCAGCATCCAGCATGAACTGAATACGCTTTTCCTTATAAAGCGAGCCTACATAAATACCGACTTTTTTACCGTTCAATAACAAACGGTTTTTGACTGCTTGCAATTCCTCTGGACTTAAGCTGTCCCAAATTGTCCTTAATTCAGTGGTATCAATTGAATTATTCAGGATAGAAATACGCTCGCTTGGAAAACCTGACTGCTCAATCAGTGGACGACTTAAAGGTGTGTAACCTAGCCACCAGTCCGCCTTTTTGGCGGTATAGCGCTTGAACTTTTCGCGCAAACTTCTGGGATCACCCTGTAAGTTAGCACCATGTCCCCACAACACCACACGCTTTATCCCTGACAAAAACTGCACATAAAGATTGAAAATAAGTTTGTTTTCCAGCGCAAACACCGCGCAATCTACATCACCAAGTAGAGAATTGAAGCTTTGCCAGCATATTTTTCCATTCGCGAAATAATAGGTAGGCAAGTCTTTGGCCCATTCAATATGGCCACTATCATTTTTTGTCAATTCCTCTGGCGTACCCTTACCAGCAGCCAGCACCAACTCACAATTGCGCTTGGCAAATTCTGCTCTAAGGGCTTCAAAGAAAGGAATACGGTAGTGCGTCATCCGTCTCTGGATAACAAGCACTTTCCTGACAGGTTTATTCATTGCTTGCTCTTTTTTTGTAATGACGAATTTTTTCGAAAACTTTGGCACGTATCCATTGAGGGATGAGCAATGCCAGCAGCATGAGAATATGTTTCTTTCTGATTCCAGAAAACTGTGCACTCAGCCTCAGCTCTTTTAACGCTAGCCGCTTTTCATTCAATTCAGTGAACAATACGGCACGAATCTCATGCCATAGACTGAGATACCGATACAAGCTAGGTTGTTGAGACCTTTCCGCCATACCAGCTAATTCCTCGCCCACCCGGTCAGGAAGCGCAGGACGGCGGATATTGGCAACTCGGTTACTAGCCTTTTGATCTGGTACATAAAAAATAGCCGAAACAGTGCTAGAAAATGCCATTTCTCCGGCTAAAGCCAATTTGGCCCACGTAATCAAATCCTCACCTGACTTCACCCCCACAGGAAAACCACCAATTTGCTGCAGTACCTCTTTTCTTGCGGCAGCAGAGGAACTATGCAAGACATGATCGCAAGTAATAGAAACTGCAAAATAATCATCAACTATGAAGCGGTGTTGGCCGTCTGAAAGTTTTGGAGATCGCAACTCTTGCACGCGGCCATTGGTATCAATCTTGTGATATGCAGTACCTACCGAAAGCACAGTAGGGTACGCTTGTATCAATGCCTGAAGCTCCTCTAAATGGTTTGGCATCCAAACATCATCTGCATCAAGAAATGCCACCCAATCACGCCTTGCTTCTGCAATGCCCTTATTTCTGGCTGCTGCAACCCCGGCGTTTGCTTGTTGAATAACACGGATTCTGGCGTCATTGCTACCCTTTACAACCGCTAGGCCGCCATCAGAAGACCCATCATCAACTACAATAATTTCATAATCCGTCAGCGTCTGCTGCAATACGGAATCCAACGCCCGCTGTATGAACGCTTCCTTGTTGTATAAAGGGATGACAATAGAGAACATTAATTAAACTTTATTCAAGATTCGTGCCGGGTTGCCTACAACGACTGATCCTGCTGGCACATCTTTAACAACCACAGTTCCAGCGCCTATTACAGCGTTATCCCCAATCGTGACAGCACCAAGAATTACAACGTGTGCACCAATATCAACATTATTTCCAATGACAGGCACTAAAACAGAACCAAATTCAGCTGTCTCCTTCACCCCTATGGTAGTGGTATGTCTCAAGGTGACATTGCTGCCAATTTTCACTTGATCATTAATCACCAAACCCATGCCATGAAATACACGTGCGTTTTTGCCCAAGGTCAAATTCCAGGGTAGTTCTATGCCTAGAATCCATTCAACAGAAATCCTATAAAAAATCAGAAAGGGCAAGCCAAGAGTTAGTATCAATTTATTGCTATGCCTGACAAGATAGGCAGAACGAAAAAGCACTAATACCAGCCTGGCCTTAATGTTGCCTTTGTTGATATCCCAATCCTGCAATATGTCGGTGAATACGCTCAATTTGACCTCATATTAAAAACTGTGTGTATTGCTGAGATTACCCAACAACACTCGTCCATAGATCCAAGCCAATAAACCTAGCGTCAACGCGCCACAAAGCATGCCAATTGAGACTGCGAGAATCGAAGTCTTCATCAGGCTAAACGTCACCAAACCCTGCACCAAGAAACCCGCAGAAGAAAGCCAGAACCACTTAGGCTGTTGATTTAGACACAAGAATAATCTTTCCTGCACATTGTTAATTGACATAATCACCGCCACGATGGCATTGATGCAAATCAGCCAGATCAGCTGATTGCCAGTCACGCCATACAGAAAGGTAATCAAGCCTGAAGCAAGGCTAATTACACTGCCCAATACAACCGTAGCAACAATATTTTTTTTAATCAGGACAAAAATTGTGCTGCCTACCAACGCCGGGTTGTTTGTCTTCATGCTGTCTCCCAGAGACTTCAGGATGACATTTCCCCAACTTGAAGCTGGCATCAATACCAAGGTATGCCATTGAGTAGCGATAGCCACCAAACCAACCCCGCCCATGCCATAGTATTTTTGCACCAAAAAGATTGTACACAGCCAAGTGACAGCAGCATTAATTGTCGCTACCACCATGGTAGGGCTGGAATTAATAAATTGCTTAACTACATGGGCGCGGGGTTTTTCATGTTCAGGCAACGCTGCAGCAGGAGATTGCAAGCCCAGTAATTTGGTATTAAGAACAAACAACGGCAGCAAAGAATTAAGAATGAGCAAATAAAATGCTCCATCAAGCTGCAGCCAGTAAACAACAGGCAATGCTGCCAAACTAATGACTATTGAAGTAATGGCATACCATTTGGCAGGTACGGTGAAGTTTCCAGCACCGTTATAAAAACCTTGCAGCACCGCGCCGTTCAGGGTGGCAATAATAACACTGGCACCAGTCACCATCAGAAATAATAACGATTGATCAGCGTGACTTGCTGCGGGAATGGAAGACGAAAACAGAAAATAAAACCCCACTGCAGAGGCTATCGATAGCCCCAGCATCAACAGCATGTAGGACCTGGCATAACCTCTGAACGACTCAGTGCCTTGGTCGAAAGCCAAGGATGCAGATAAGGTGGAATTATTCATCGCCACCCGAGAAAAAGGTATGGCGACTGTAGAAGCGGTATTAACAACGGCAGAATACACACCAAGGCCTTGCACACCCACTACTCTGGCGATAATAAAACTGATTACAAATCCAGCACCACGTATCGCCAAGTTAGCAAACAATGTCCAAAATCTTGGTGTGTTTATTTTATTTATTATTATCCTGTACATTCATTCCATTCTGGAATTACTGGCTGCTTGACAACCCTCTATCCAAAGCAAATTTACTTTTCAAAACCATCAGGGAAGAGCAGCACAGGTGTCTGCTTCACTTCAATAAAGTCTGAGTTTAATTTTTGCGTGAAATTATCGCCAGCATAAGCAAAGTTTTTCAGTGTCGGTTGCTTGGAGACATCCAGACTGAGATTGGCTTTGGTTGTCCAGAATACCAAGGCCACTTTGCCATTTTTCTCCACTCTGACTTGATTCAGCCCGTTGGACTCAAATTGCACATAATCCGCATGGCTACCCATCAACCAGGATTTGACTATGCCATACACCCTACCCAATGCCGTAGGTGTGGAATAGTTAGACTCAACCATAGGCTTGCCACCATATAGCGGTGAGGCACCTTCCCAAGTGTAGAAATTGAAGTTAGCTACTTTTAATGCCGCATTGCTGATGACTCCTTGCGCCAAGGCATCTTCGGCAGAGGTGAGATTAGCCCCGGCTTGAATAGGTTTGCAATCTTCAAGTACGGAATTGCATGAAATATTGGTTTCAGTGTTCCAGATAGGCACATTCACCAGGCCATGGTTGTCCAGCATTGCACGGATATTGCGCAATATATTGGTAGAAAGATCTGTGGATCTGCCCACGTAGACGTGGACGCTGATGGCATCGGTGTAACTACCTCCTCCTGCAGCCAAGAATCTAGAGAGGAAAGTGATACCAGACCCTGTTACATTAGGGCCTATGACCTTGTTATTGGGATCAATTGCTTTCAGCTCTTGATAGGTAATGCGTGCCAGAGTAGCCATATTCTCTGCGCCGGCATCCCAGAAAGCCCAGTAGTCAGCCTCATTCCACAACTCCCATACCTTGATTTTACCTTTATACCTGGTACCTACGCTTCTAACGTAATTACGCCAGTCATCCAGATTAACTGGCATGGTGCAAGTTGAGCGACCATAAGACGATCCATTACAAGCCTTGGCATGTTTGCTACCTGCCCACTCTGGCGTCATGCCCAATGTATAAATAATCTGTACGTCTGGATTATTGCGCAAAGCGTAATCCACATACATATCAAGGCGTCTGGCATAAGCCGAACTACTCCATTGAATAGGCCCCTTGTAAGGTTGCAGATTAGCCCAAGTAGTACCTGTATCCCACAGCCTTAATGATCCTGGATTGAAATTAGGCCAGGTTGAGTGCACACCCAGTTTATTGATATGCACACCAAAGAATTTGTTATCTATGGTTTTAGTAGCGTATGCGGGTAAAGAATAAGTCGTGGTAGTTGTAGTAGTGGTGGTAGTTTTGGTTGTGGTTGGGGTGGTCGTTGGTTTAGGCGCAACAGTTTGATTGCCTGCGCCCGAAAAATTACCCCCACCAGTACCGCCTACCACATTACCCCCTAAACCCAGCTTAACCTCAGGCGTAATATTGTTGACATTGGGAATGGTGACTACCAAATCTTGCACATTGGCAATACTTAAAATACTACCCACTGTAGAGGGCACAACCTCTTCCAAAGTACCACTATTCAAGCACAACTTCACGTTGAAATCATCAATACCCAGTCTCACCCGACCTACGGTATTGAGTGCGTAAATGCCTTTCAACTTAACCTGCTTCCAGCTGGTGGTCACATTGGCAGTCTGAATGGCGGCAGTCTCGTAATGCGCCCCATCTCTACGGAAAAACAATCTCACTTTGGTTGGCTTGTCAGCCTTGAGCCATACGCTTACTTCATAGGCCTGATTCTGATTAAGTAAGGTAGGCATGATGAGTTCAGTGTCACCTGTGCCACGCGTCTTCAAAAGAAATGAGGTAGAGGTTTTACCTTCACGGACGCCACAAGAGGCATCATTAGCGGCAAATACATGCGAAGAGCCACCCCATGAATTAACTGTCCATCGTGTCTCGACTGGAGCTGCATTCACTAAAATAGAACTGAGGCCCAACAATGTTGCGCAGAAAGCAATTAAAAACCTGTGGCTTACCTTCATGATTTAACCCCTTCAAGTGTTAATTTACTATCAGCTGTATTTATTGTTCGAACGCAGTAAATAAAAATAAAAAGCAAGAAGTAATATATTAGGGTGTTATCACTAATGAACATTGTGTTTAAGAATACAAAGCCAATCCTAACGGTATAACTTTTGGCTGTATACATCAAAGCTATCATGAATGATAAAAATATCAAACCATACTCATAAAAAATTTTAACTAAGTCACTGTGGAGGTTGACTTTAGTTAACGAGGAAAATCCTGATTTTGATAGTTCATAAGATGTTCCAGGACCTTGCCCCCAGAAGAAGAATTGCTCAGGATGAGCAAAAATTTCTTTTGCTGGCAAAGCCAATACTTCTTGCCTACCCATGCCCAACTGATTAGCACTTTGGTTGGTATATTCATGAATAAGGAAATCAAACTCTCCTGCGCCGTAAAAGAGTAAAACAGCAACAAAAATCAAGTTCACGGGAATCATTACCCAGGGGTTTAATAAATATCTACCGCGCTTTTCACCCAACAATATAAATACACAAGCAACCGCGGCTCCCAACAAAGCAATACGCTTTAGGCATAAGAAAGCCATCACACAGCTGAGAATGAGTAATCGGTAGCGTTTTTCAATCAATGCAAACGGAATGAGCAAGCCAAAAACAAAACCAAATGGAGATTCGAATGATGACTCTGAGCTAGCCAGATCAAAACTGAAACCACTAGTCAACGCACCTGACATACCAAAGAAAACCAGGGCACCGATAAGGAAAATTATGAATATCGTCCAAAGATTTACTTTGGGAATCTTATACAGCAAGGAAATCGAAACACCGGCGAAGATGAAGAATAAATCCTTGATACCTTCATTATTGCCGAGCGGAGATAAAATGAACCCAGCAATAATAAATGCTAAAAATGGCCAAATCTCCTCACCGAACCTGACCTTGCCATCTGCCAGCAACGCCAAAATTACCAGAAATGGCACTGTGAAAAACAGATATCTCAGGAACGGCAATGTTACGCATAACAGTCCAAGCACCAATCCAAAAACAAACACTACATTACGAAATAGAACTGCATTGTCCTTCTGGACTGGAGCTTGTAGGAGATTTGCCATAGTTTATTGCGCCTGATATTCCAGGAAGTCTTGATACGCTTGCTTCAAGCCATCACTAAGTGAGGTACGCGCTTTCCAGCCTGCGGTTGCCAAACGATTAACATCCATGAGTTTGCGCGGTGTGCCATCGGGCTTGGTGACATCAAAAACCAGATCACCCTCAAACCCAACAATACCCTTTACCACTTCTGCCAACTCTTTAATCGTGACGTCCTCACCCACGCCCACATTGATCAGTGGAGGTTCAAACCTGCCAGTTTGTGTTTCATCACTGCCTAGCAAGGCCTGATATTGGTCGTTGGGTAGATTCATGAGATAGACGCAGGCGTCTGCCATATCATCGCTGTAGAGAAACTCGCGCTTGGGTGTACCCGTACCCCAAACCGTCACTGAGGATTTCCCATCACGCTTTGCTTCGTGAAATTTACGCAGCAAAGCCGGAATGACATGACTGTTTTCAGGGTGGTAATTATCACCAGGACCATAAAGGTTAGTCGGCATGGCTGCCAGGTATTGAGTACCGTACTGGCGGTTATAGCTCCAGCACATTTCAATACCAGCAATCTTGGCTAAAGCATATGGCCTGTTGGTTGGCTCAAGTGGCCCGGTCAGCAGGTGCTGCTCCTGCATAGGTTGCGGCGCAAGCTTAGGGTATATGCAACTAGAACCCAAAAATAGCAAACGCTGCACCTTATGTTTCCAAGCACTGTGAATCACACTGTTCTGAATAGCCAGATTGTCGCGGATGAACTCAGCAGGATAGGTGTTGTTGGCGACAATGCCACCCACTTTGGCCGCAGCCAAAAACACATAATCCGGCTTATGCTCGGCGAAAAACTGCTCAGTCGCCTCCCCATCAGTCAAGTCAAGCTCAGCATGAGTGCGCTTGATGATGTTGGTATAGCCATTTGCTTCCAGGTTTCTGACGATAGCGGAGCCCACCAAGCCCCGGTGGCCCGCTACGTAGATGCGCGCGTTTTTATCCATGTTTGCTCCGACTATTCGTTATAGTCGTAAGCAGCAAAACCGTGCTTCTTCACCAGCTCGTCACGCTGCGCGCTCTTGAGATCTTCACGCACCATTTCGGAAACCAGCTCCTGGAAGGTGGTCTTTGGCGTCCAGCCCAGTTTGTTCTTGGCCTTGGCAGGATCACCCAACAGGGTTTCCACTTCGGTGGGACGGAAGTAACGTGGGTCAACCTGTACGATGCATTTGCCGCTGGCATCGTAGCCCTTCTCTTCAACGCCTTCACCCTTCCAGGTGATGGCAATATCCAGCTCTTTGGCTGCGGCATTGACGAAATCACGCACGCTGAATTGCACGCCTGTAGCAATCACGAAATCTTCAGGAGTTTCCTGTTGCAGCATCAGCCATTGCATCTCGACGTAGTCCTTGGCATGACCCCAATCACGCAATGCATCGAGGTTACCCAGGTACAGACAATCCTGCAGATTGAGCTTGATACGGGCAAGTGCGCGCGTGATTTTGCGGGTTACAAAGGTTTCACCGCGCAATGGGCTTTCATGGTTGAACAACACACCATTACAAGCATAGATACCATACGCTTCACGGTAGTTAACTGTGATCCAGTAGCCATAGAGCTTGGCAACAGCGTAAGGGCTGCGTGGATAGAAAGGCGTGGTTTCTTTTTGTGGTACTTCCTGGACTAAGCCGTACAGCTCGGAAGTGGATGCCTGATAGAACTTGGTTTTCTTTTCCAGGCCCAAAATGCGAATCGCTTCAAGGATACGCAAAGTACCAATACCGTCAGCATTGGCTGTGTATTCCGGTGTCTCAAAACTCACGGCCACATGGCTCATCGCAGCCAAGTTGTAGATTTCATCAGGTTGAACCTGTTGCACAATGCGAATCAGGTTGGTGGAATCTGTCAGGTCACCGTAGTGAAGAATCAGGTTTTGGTTATCGACATGTGGGTCTTGGTACAGGTGATCAATACGATCTGTATTGAACAATGAAGCACGACGCTTGATGCCATGCACCTCATAGCCCTTGCTGAGGAGCAATTCAGCCAAATAGGCACCATCTTGACCTGTAATCCCTGTAATCAGTGCAACTTTTTTTGTCATGTTAAATACCTTACTGAACTAATTGAGTGGAGGGGGAAGTTAAATGCCTGCAAGTCTGTGTCTATCCTTGGCAGGCAAGGAGGTTAACAGATCATTGATAAAACGATTTTGCAATGAGTATGCTTCAGCGGTGTCTGGGTTAATGGTTGAGACACGAAAGATCAGTCCATCAGCAACCAGACCTGCCAAGCCATATTCCAGTTGGGTCATCTTGGTTTCATAACCACCAGAGACCACTTTTTCGCCTACCGTCGTCCAATATGTCAACGGCTCAGAGCGATTGCCAAGTTTGGTAAATAATCGTTTCACACGGATGTCACCATGATTGGTCTTCACCACATCCTTGCCGCCTGAAACCAGCTGGAAACCCTGCGCGGGATAACAAACATCAGGTATATGCACTTGATTGCTATCACTTTGCTCATCACCATAAGCAATGGACAGCATGATGTATTCACCTTGGGCACTCATGTAAGTACGGCTGAGTGTCTGCGTGTAAATTTGTTGCAATACTTGCTCTTGTTGCGGATTGATAATGGCAGCCCCAGCGTCTGGCATTCTTTGCCATCCAGCAAAAGAATCTGGTATCAACACGTTCAGATCTACCTTGGCGCCTTGTTCAGCCAGCTTCTGCGTGGGCTTATAGGCGACAGCAATATATGAGCTAAGCACCATCAGCACTGCCAAGCCGATATTCAATAACAGTTTCTTATTCATATTGTCAGGCCGCGCTTAAAACTGCAGGTTTCTTCAGATACTTACGCTCAACATACTGCAATAAGCTATCCATCCAAATAATCAAGGATAAGGCCACTACAAAGAGCAACATTCCCGCAAATCCATGCATGAATCCTTGACCGGCCGCATCGCCAAAGTAATAGGTGATCAGGGTCAAGGTCATGACGCGAATTACATTGGCGGTAAACGAGATAGGCACAATCAGGATAGCCAGCGTGATATTTCTGAAGATGGAATCGGTACGGACTATGTTGAGGTATAACAAGCCCAGTGCCTCAAGCGAGATCAAGGTATGTAGACCCGCACAAGCATCCGCTACCAGTAATTGATATGGCCCGATCTGTAAAATGACACCACTACGCGCAATAGGAAACCCAATGCCATACAGTACGGTTTCCGCAACATAGGACACGGCTATCTTCATAGGCATGGTGATGCTATCTACGATGGCGCCTGGGATAGGAATCATGAAGAGGATAAAGAACAAAGGGAACCAGAAGGTTTTAACGCCCGGCCACCCTCGCACCAACAGTAACAAGCCAAATAGAATGGGGATTTGTGAGCCGAGATCAAACACAAGAATATTCTGTGAGCGACCCACTATGTAGAACAGCAAACCACTCAGGAAAGACAACAACCCTATGGTTGAGGTGAGTGGGCTAACCCTGGCTACCGGCTCCCAAAAGAACTCCTTACGCACCCAAATCAGGTACAGAATCACGACCACAATAATGGGAGCGTGTGCCTGATCCTCCAATACCCAGATTGTATTAGCAGTGTGCCAGTATGTCGGGGCATACAAGGCAACTAAGCCAATCAACAGCGGTAGTAAAAGCAACAAGCCCTGTTTTGACTGTTGGAGGGTGTCAAGGATTTTCATTATTAGAAGTCAACCAGTACAGTGCCAGCCACTTGAATGCCATTAGCATTCAGCCTATCGGTAAATGTGGAGACTTCTGACAGCAAAGTAAGATTTTTGCGTGTCACAAGCACCAATCCGCCTGCACTTGCTGCCACGGAAAATACGTCTGCGCCCTTGGAGTAAGCAGGAGCGTCAATCAGCACCACATCAAACTGACCAGAAACTTTCTGCACCAGCTCCTTGAAGGCTGGCCTACCCACCAATTCCTGAGGATTTGGCGGAATAGTACCTGCTGGCAAAACAGACAGATTGGGGAAGGTAGGAATATTAACCGTCACAGCGTTAACATCTGCACGGCCAGCCAATACATCTGACAAGCCCAGACCATGACCTAGCTTGAAAATCTCGTGCTGACGGGAGTCGCGTAAATTCGCATCAATCAATAAGGTATTTTGACCTAATTGCGAGAAAACGATCGCAAGGTTAGACAGCAGGTAACTCACGCCCTCTTTGGGCGAAACACTGGCAAATGCCAGCGTTTTGCGCTGCTGGGAAAACCATTGCAAAGTGAGCTGACTGCGAATATTCCGCAGCACCTCAACTTGTGCGCTAAACGGCTGGAATGCTGCGACCAGCTCTGGTGATAATCCTGGAGTTTCGCCAGGCTGCAGATAGGGGTAGTCAAATTGACGCGAAAGTACCTGCTGGATGTCAGACTCGGTAATAAAGCCTAAGGATTTTGCGGCTTCGCCAAAACGAATACCGCGTTCCTTATGCAGAGCCATAATTTTTTCAGCGTCAGCCGCCGAAATTTTGCCCATCCGCAACAGCATACTGCCAATACTGAAATCCGAGTATGCATCAATAGAAATGGCTGATTTGTTAGCTTCTGTCATATTGCTACCTTACTTTTTCGCGATCAAATTGTTTTTTGGGATAAATCCCAGCAGCTTGGGCCCGGCAGGCATTCTCTTCAATTCGCCAAGCACTGGCGCTCTGGCAGCAAAGACTAAATCTTCTGGCAATCTAACGCGCCTGTTAATCAGCTCTGCAATTAAAGCAAACACCACACCAAGGAATCCACCGACAAAGATAGCAACCAACACATTCAACAGCATATTAGGGCTGGAAGGCTTCAATGGTGGCGTTGCCGGATTCAGCAAGACCACATCGGACATATTGGATTGAGCCTCAAGATTATTAGTCGTGAACCTTTCCAGTGCCGTATTGTAGATTTGCTGTGCGTTGTCCACGGCCCGTGACAGCATCGCCAATTGGTCGCGCTCACGATTAATTTCCAGAATTCTGGTTTTCTGGCTTGCCAAAGCACTACGAATCTCATTTTCACGCTGCTTGAGAATTCTGGAGTTGCTTGCCACGTTGCCAGAGACGGCACGTGTTTGCTTTACCAGTTCCGCCTTCAAATTATCAATTTCTGCCTTGGCACCTTGATAAGCAGGGTGGTTCTTTTCATATTTCTGCGAAATATCGGCAAACCTGCCTTCAGCGCGGGCAATTTCTGTTTTCAGACCCTGAATAATCGGGCTGGAAGCAATATCAGGTGAATCCTGCAGTCCGGCACCAGAAGCACCACGCTCTCTGGATTGCGCTTCCATGGTTTGTGCCTGTGCCATCACCAATTGTGATGAAAGCTCATTCAATCTTGCGCTCTCAACATCCAGCCTATTGTCAACGCTGACGATACCTTTGTCTTGTTGATAGGCAGAGAGCTTTTCTTGCGCAACCTGTAAGTTGTCACGGAATAAACGGATTTGATCATCCAGGTATTGTGCAGCCTTCTTGGAAGGATCAACTTTCAACTGAATGGTGGTTTGCAGATAAGACTCTGCAAAGGCATTGGCCACAGCTGCAGCGAACTGCGGGCTAACGCCTTTAAATGAGATATCAATCAGGCTGCTTTGCTTGGAAGGGACAGCATCGAGGTTTTTGATCAGCAATTCTGCCAACCAATCCCTGATATCACCTTCGCCATCAGTCGCCTCAATAAAACTCTGGCGTACATTTTCGTTGGTAGCCAAACCCAGAGAATCAATGACTTTCTTGGCCACATTTTTGCTGGTGATGATATCGGCCTGAGTAGACATAAAACCAGGCATCATTTGGCTAGGCACCACCATTCCTGTGACAGGATCGGCACCCTTGTAATTCACCAAGACAGTAGCAGTAGCTTCATAAGTCTTTGAAATCAGCAAACTGATTGCAACAGTCGCCGCCACTATCAGAAGTAAAGTGATAGAGATCAGTTTGTACCTGATACGCAACACGAATAAAAATTGTGAGAAACTCATTTAGCTACCTTTTGGTGATCAATAACGCTTTAATCAGAACAAGCTTTCTTTAACGTAAACCACATCATCCGGCTGCAGCAGATCATCATGCTTGGCATCCAGCACTTGTATGCTGCCCGAGCTGTCACGACGCTTGATTTTCATGCCTTTTTCTGTACCGCGCAGGCTTAAACCACCACCCATCGCCAAAGCCTGGATGACTGTTGTATTGTGCTCAAGACGATATTGGCTTGGGCGCTGAACTTCACCGTAGATATAAAACTTAGGTGCACGCTCAACATAGACAATATCACCACCGGACACAGTAATGTTCTTGGCAAGATCACCGTTACGCATCATGGAGGCAAGGTCAATCACCTCACGCTGGTTAGTACCATCGCCCTTGTGTACGATGGTGATCCAGTCACCACCTTCAGGGCCCACACCGCCCGCAAGCGCCAATACATCAGCCAAAGACTTGGCGCTATCCAGAGGATAACGACCTGGTCTGTTCACCTGACCAAGCACAGAAGCCTGCTGGCTCTGCAATTGCGCCACAATGATATTCACGTGAGGGTTCTTTAAGAAACCGCCACTTTCCAGCAAACCCGCAATCTTGCGCTCAGCTTGCGCAGGTGTCTGACCACCCACCTGAACCTCACCGATCAAAGGATAAGTGATGGCACCCGATTCACTAACTCTCACTTCCAAACTGAGATCTGGCTGCTCGAACACCGAAATTTTAAGCACATCACCCGCGCCAAGAAGAATGTCTGACTCTGCAGCAGAAACTTGGAAAGATGCGATGGCAAGCACTGCAATTAGAAAGCGTTTTATTAAATTAATCATGATTTTCATCCATTTCTAAATTTTCAGATCTTTATTTCAACCCACTGACACCACGGGAAATATCGTCATCCGCTTTCTTTTTTACCACTTCCTTTGCTTCAGGTTTTGGCTGCTCAATTGAGCTATCCAGATACTCAATTTTTGCCTCAGTCCTCAAGCGTTGCAGCTCAGCTTCACCAGCTTCCTTGCGTTTTTTATTCAACAACAATTGTTCAATTTGCGGGCTGGCATCAGCCAAAGACACTGGGTTTTCTTTCACAGTATCCATCTGAACCAACATCGTGCGTGGCCCCATGCCAATCACAAACAATTGCCCCTTGCGTGCATCCTTGAGCCGCTCTGAAATTTGTGGCGGCAGCTCAGCTACACTACGGGCCACTTCTCCACGGTCATATTGCACGCCTTTAGAATCCAGCCATGCTGCAACTTCCTGCAAAGACTTGAAGCCACTCAGCGAAGCTTTGAATTCATCATTGATTTGGCGGGAGTCCAATAGCAATTGCTCCATTTCAACCAACTTACGCTCGCTGAACATCGCAGGGTTCTGCTTATAGAAAGCCTCAATTTCCGCTTTTTCAGGCTTGGCTACAGATGCAACCTTGCCCTGCAAATAAGCTTGAGCCACGATTTGTGCCTTGGCACGCTCAACCGCCTGCATGACATTCGGATCACGATCCAACTTTGCCTTGACCGCAGCCTGCTCTAACAACTGGCGATCTACCAAGGCGTTGAGTATTTGCTTGCTGGCTGCATCCTTCTGCGCGGCTTGTACATTGGCCCTTGCCAGCTCTTCATTGAGCTGATGCACAGTGATTTCTTTGCCATTGACACTTACCAGCGACTGGCTGGCCTTATTACCATGTGATTTGTCTCCACAGCCAGACACCGCCAGACTGACAGCAACGGCGACAAGGCCAGTCTTTGCGATTTTTGACCAGTGTTTGTATGCAATTCCAGATGCAGTATTCAACATGTAATCTCCTCAAATTTCTTTATTCAAAGTGCTGTAGGTTAATAAGCATTATCTTTTTTAAATACCACCAGCACTGTTCTTACAATAATCCAAAAATCAAATGCCAATGACCAATGACGTAGATAGTCCAGATCGTACTCAATGCGTGCTTCCATCTTGTCTAGCGTTTCAGTCTCACCACGCAAGCCATTCACTTGCGCCCAACCGGTAATACCTGGCTTAACCTTGTGTCGCAGCATATAGCCACGGATAAGCTTGCGGTATTGCTCGTTATGAGCGATTGCATGCGGCCTGGGCCCGACAATACTCATCTGCCCCTGCAAAACATTGATGAATTGTGGCAATTCATCCAATGAGTTTTTACGCAGAAATCCACCAATCGGCGTTAAACGTTGATCACGCTTTTGGGCCTGCACCACTTTATCGCCATCTTCCATGACAGACATGGAGCGGAATTTATAAACGATAATGGCTTCACCATTTAAGCCGTAACGCCGCTGCTTGAAAATGACCGGCCCCTTGGAGGTGAGCTTTACCGCCAACGCTATCGTTAACATGATAGGCGAGAGCAGCAACAGGATAAGCGAGGCAAGAATAATGTCACTAGTCCGTTTGATTAGACTATTGAAACCTGTAAATGGCGTTTCCAGAATTGCCACCACCGGAACACCCGCAACATCGTCAAAACGCGCCTGCACCAGATCAAATATATAGATATCTGGCACAAAATAAATCGAAGCTGTCGTGTCCTGCAGTTCTTCAAACAACTGCCTGATTCGTGGCTGCGCCGACATGGGCAAACTAATGAAAATAATCTGGGTATTATTGGCGCGCACATAGGGAGCGATATCTGCCATAGAGCCCAGCAATGGCACGTTGCGCATGCCCTTGGGATGTCTTGCAACCTCTCTATCATCAAAAAGGCCTTTGACCTCCATGAACAGATAGGGATCATCATTGATGCGATTAATCAATCTTACGCCGATATCATTGGCACCGATAATCACCACTGACCGCACTTCACCATTTTTGTGCAAATCGGAAGCTATTTTGCGAATTGCCAAATGAGTGACAATGAAAATCAAGGGCACGCTTACAAACCAGGCATAAATCATCTCATCGAGATATTGACTGGAAAGATCTGCGGCATAGCCTATAAAAGCCAGGACTGCGACCACGATGCCCCAGCCGAACAGTATGTCGCGCAAATAGCCTAGCACCTTGCCACTACGCCATGTCCGGTAAAGATCCAGGCGCTCGTAAACATTGGATGAGACAAAATAGGCCAGCAAGGCCAGAATCAAGTAATAGCCATTGAAAGGCTCACTATACAAAAGTGTGAACCCATACAAAGTGCCAAGGATAATCAGTGGATCTAGAAGTTGCTTAAAAAAAGCGACTAAAGGTATATCGTTTACAGTCATTTAGTCACCATTAAAATTCGTACATTCCGGTCAGGGAAATGCCATTGGACTTGAATCCGGCCTGCTGCACAGAAGAATCCCGATCACTGCGGGTTAGTGAAGCAGTGATTTTCAAATCATTGAGCGCCTGATAGATCACCGTCATCGTGAAATTCTTGTCTGTGTCAGTTCGGAACAAGCCTAAAGCAGAGTCACCCTCAAAATCGCGCTTTTCATATCTAGCACTACCCTGCAAGACAATCTTGCCTGTAGCAACATAGCTCGCCGTGAGTGAAGTACCGCGATTTAGCGTATAGCTGGTGGTGACGAATGATTGGGCGTTATTTTCCCGCCAAACAGACAATCTCAAATCAGACTTGCCTGTTGCTTGCCAGGCTATATTGCCGCGAGCATTAAAGCCCCTGAAATCTCGCTGCGGCAAATCATCATGTTTACGCTCAACCAAGCCTCCAAGAAACTGTAGTTTGGTCTTACCTGTCACTGTCCAATCTACATTAAGCTTCAACTCATTTTGATCATAATCGTTGCTAATGGGCACACCAAAAAACATCTGCTGAGGCTTATCGCCCCTTGCATGACGATACATAACCCCGACGACACTTTTGCTTGGAGATAGATAATCAAACGCAAGCTCCTGAGAGGTTTCATCCAAGTCAGCAAGCTGCTGAGAGACTGAGCTGTATCTGGTTTCTGCATTCACCAAAGCCCCTCTAATCCGCCATCTAGGATGCAACCACCAGCGCCCCTCAACCAGGCGACGATCTTGCTTACGCTGATTCAATGCAAGCCCTTGAAAATCCGAGAATGGCACCAAAGCCTCTTTATGGTGCAACTCAATCTTGCCGTCCAAGCGCTTGCCGACTTTCCAATCCCATCGGCCCGTCAACTCTTTACCATCATTATCCAATTCGGAATACCTATCGAACTTGGAACGGTTAACATTGATATCGAAATACAGATTTTGCTGGCTTATTTGCTTATCAAGAATAATACCTACACCCGTCATAAGCATGGTGTCAGACGTTTTTGAGCTACCAGTGGTCGCCAACGCCTGTTGAGTATTATTGAAGCGCCGAAGATTATCATCGTAGGAGTAAGTGGCATTAACATAGGGACGAATAACATCTCCCTCCATGGCCACCACTGTCGAGTGAATACCAGCCAAGCTCCCGCCTAGCATGACAAACTGGGCTGCTTTTTTTATATTCATAGTTAAGCGCAAAGAAATACTTCCCCAATGGCTACCAGTAATACCAATTACCGGTATAGATGATCCAAACTCCCAGTACACCGTTAGTCACCGCATGCGCGATGATCGGCATCCATATTGTTCTGCTCCGGATATAAAGCAATCCGTATGCCAGACCTGCAACCAGACCTGCAAACCACAGGCTATGCTCTATGGCAAAAAGTAATGAAGAAACCAGCAATGCCATGGTCCCCACTGTCGCTGGCTCAACTTTGAGAAAGTCCTGATTTTGTATCCAACGCATCAGGAATGAACGCCAGAACAATTCCTCCATCAGGGGCACTACTAGTGCAGCACCGACAATTCTTGTCACCATTAGGAGACACGCTTCGGCACCTTGCCCAGGATTGAAACCCTGACCTGGCTCGCCCAGCAGCATCCACGGGGCATCCAGGTTAATCCAAGCCACAAATACTAGCACACCAATGCTGATTGCGCTCAACCACGACTTATATCCCAGCGATGACAAGCCACCAAGTTCAACATAGCGTTTGCGCAATATCCATAGCAAATAGGCAACCAGTCCAACCTTGACGCCGTATAACCAGCGCAGATCGAAATCATCAGGCACGATTTGACCGATCAGGTCTACCCCGGCCATGAATAGCATATAGACCGCGAAGGGAATGACTCGACTACTAATCGGCCCTAATGATGTCAAGCCCATGCGTAAACCTTAACTTTAAATATGGACATGATACAAAAACACGCCACCAAATGACAGGCATTCTCATTTCAATAGTCCCTATGGACTAAATCAGACCCACTCACTGTATAAATGGCCTTGCGGATGCTACTTTGCAACTGCTATAGATTTATGACAAGTCTTGTCACAACAATCACACTTCATATAGTGCTATCTATCGCAGCAAGGTAAATACTCAATGATGAACCCACACTAAAAATGAATAAGTCGGCATGAAGCCGACTTATTCATTCACTACTAGGCTCAACTAGCACAAGCTTTCAGAAATCATGGTAATAGCTCACAGCCTCTGAAGTTTTCTTGTTCCAGCGCGGCCATGCCAAATTATGCTTGGCGACGACGTGCAGCAAAGCCCAGCAGACCCAGACCAACCAGCATCAATGCGTATTCAGATGGCTCTGGAACTGCAGCCACTGCCACCACGCGGAAGCCGCTCAGCCACATTTCAGCCGCCTTGCGACCACCTTCGCTGCTGGAAGCGCCTTGTACGATGCGAATGGCATTGCTGCCAAACTCATAGGTGTACTGGCTTGCGTCCACGCTCAGGAAGTAAATCGCTGAGTTAGGGTTATCTTCACCAATGCTCACATCGGTACGGATAGCCACTTTGTCCAGATCCAGGTAGGAAGCGGCATTTGCAGCGTTATAGCTGGCAACATAGTTGGAGCGTGAAGGATCACGCAGACGGTAGCCATCTTCAGCACCAGCATAGATGCCGGAAGCGTAGTACCAAGCTGCAGAAATTGTGTCCACATCAGCAAAGCCAGTGCGCACGATGGAGTTGATTTCAGAGATGCCGCCACCGCCATGGATGTTACCAGTCGGGTAGTTAGGCAGTAACTGGAAGTAGCTACCAATGATCAGTTGATCAGTCGTCGCATCCAACCAAACGGTATCAACAAAGTTGCCTACCTTGATGGTGTTGTTGATGGGCGAATACACAGAGGTCGTTACAGAAGCTTGCTGTACCCAGGTTGATGGAATGCCACCAGTCAGGAAGAAAGCATCTGTTGCTGGGTTGTTGGTGCTGCCAGCGGTGCGCGCACCTGTGTTGGCGATGTCAGTGAAGGTACCTGCGTAGGCACTGCTGACACTCACCACAGCCAAAGCTGCACCGACGATAGCTTGCTTGAATGAAACTTGCATTTATGAATCCCCTATTTATATGAGTCATTGCCTTATGAGCAGGCAATGACTCCGTTCTAATTAACTACTTCTCCAATGTTTTACTTCTGTGTCATGCAGCATGCACTGCCTGACTGCCCGGCTTTAAGCCAGGTTTTGCTTCTTGCGGCGAGTTGCCACAAAACCAACCATGCCCAGACCCAGCAGCATCAAGGCATATTCGGAAGGCTCAGGTACGGCAGCCACGGTAGGAACGAAACCACCGAGGAAACCGCCCACTACTGCCTGACCTTCTTCACCAGCTTGGTAATAACCAATAGCCTTATTACCCAGGGTGTATTCGGTGGCATCGGTCTTCACGAGGTAGAGACCGCTGTATGGGTTGCCTTCGCTAACGCTGATATCGGACTTCTGACGCACTGCATCGCCGTCAAATGCCACGCTGCTGGCGAAAGAGTGGTCATCGGTACGACCGCTTTCATACATGCGCAGATCGTAATCAGACATGAACAACCATGCGGAGGAAGTTTCGAAGCCCTCGAAACCATAGCGGTAGAGGAAGTTGATTTCCTGGCCGTTGTTTACCAAGTTGGCGTAACGGGTACCAAACACCAGAGAGTTATCGCTGCTGTCACGGAACACGAAATCAAATACGGTCGCCTGAGCCACGCCTGGCAACAATTCGACATTGGTATTGATGCGGTAGTCCAGTAGGGTCAGAACACCGTTACCAGAAGTAGCAGAATACGAAATCGAAGTTGCAACCAAGTTAGCAGGGTTGCTGCTGTGACCGCTCAGCCATGTGTAGCTGGTAGCGTCCAGGTAAAGCTTGTCACGCAGGGGGTTATTAGCGCCAACCACCAGGCCACCATTAGCAGCGGTGAGGTTAGCCAAATCATCGCGCAGGTTAACAAAGTCACCCGCGTACGCTGACGATGTAGAAACCAGCATGGCCGCAATCGCCAAAGACTTAAAATTCATCATCCATCTCCTTGTACATTTTTTGGCACAAACCCTATTAGCGGGCTTGCAGCATAGATAGCCATCAATACCGACCATCACGCTCCACTACTCTGCAAATTCTAGGCCTGTTTTTGGCGGCACTGACCAAAATCCGCACAAGCTCTCAGGCGCAGAATTTACACATGGGCAACAAAATATTTACAAATCATTAACATATGCGCCAAAAACCCGCATTCAAGGCGATAAATATACGAGGCCGATTAGTCCAATCGGACTAATCGGCCTCGTTCTTGCCCTTTTCACTTCAGCCAGCTTGAGCCAGGTTTTTTGGTTACACGCAACCATGCTGGCTGTTAGCAACAACCACCAGTTACGGGGTCTTGGGCTTGGCGCTGAGCTTTTTCCAATTAAGGTCAAAACCTAATCCAACCCAAATGGCACGTGGTGCCCCTAGCCCTATAAAGGTGGTGTTCTGCCATTCGCGTGAATCAGTATTGAAAGTGCCTGCGGCGCCAAAGGGATTGCGCCCCAGATCGCCCGCAGTGGAATACTCTTTATCGAAAATATTGTCTGCTTTAACAAACAAGGTAACGCCTCGATCAAACCTGTAAGTGGCGCGCAGGTTGAACACGGCATAGCCGGGGATAGTGCCCTTGCCTATATAGTCATAGGGATCGCGATCAAAGGGCTGGCCACCACAAGGGTTACACGCATGAGAGGCGTCCCTAGGCCTATGCTCGTTATTCTCGTTACCACGCACGAAAGAGAATGAATGCATGACCATACTCAAGGTGGTATCGAAACGCTCTGAGAACTGGTAGTTCCAGCTGGCCTGGACAATATGTCTGGGCATGCCACTCAAATAGTCGCCCGGCTCTATGTTCACATAGGCTTGCAAAGTGGTCGGGGAAGTATTGCTGCTGTTATTGGGATTGATGGCATTGGCAGGTGACTCGAAAGTGGCAAGCAAATAAGTGTAGTTAAGCTTCAGCTTGCTTTTACCCACTGCCCCGCTCATCCCCATTTCTATGCCTTGACGCAAGGTTTCGCCAAAGTTGTCAAACACACCGCGGTTTTTGCGGCCCAACGGCATGAAGAGAATGTCGTCCTTAAGTTCAGTTCTGAACAAACCTGCGTTCCAAGTGAACCCAGCATGATTACCGCGCATGCCCATCTCATATGAAGTTGAGCGCACTTGCTTAAGGTAAGGGTCAGCCGTCAAAGAGGTCGGGATGGAGCAGCCGTATTGATAGTTGGTACTGGTCGGCCCACTATCCATAGTGTGGTCACGCGCGCAGCCCAACTCAATCACCGTAGGCACACGAGCGCCACGGCTGATATTGCCGTAGAGGCTGAAGTTTTCCAGCGCCTCCCATGCAATCCCTATCGAGGGATTGAAACTACGATACTTATAATCCCCATCGGTACAAACAAACCGGGCATAGGTAATAAAGGGATCCCCTGGCTGTGAGCAGCGTTGACGCAAAGGATTCAGCAAACCGCTGCCCCCAGGATTCAGAGGGTTGAACTCAAATTGATACAAATCATTGCCACGGTCTGAAACCAGGGTATTAACCACTTGTGCCCAGTTAAAGCGCGCGCCATAGGTCAGATGCAGCGTCTCTAGGGGTGACCAAGTGTCACTGAAGAACAAGCCCTTGGTGGTGCTGTGGCCGTTAAGATTATTGCGTATGACAGGATATTTGGCTGCATACATGCCTTCCAGGTAATAAGCCTCATCGCGCACCGGGATGACTTCATGATTCTCATTGATCTCGCCATACATCTCGCGCTGGCTGAAATGGATTTTGTTCTTGTCCAGCCCGGCACCAAACACAATCTGGTGGTTACCTACATCCCATGCCCCTTGCAAACTGAAGCCAAAACTATCCTGCTTAAGGTCAGAAAAATTGAAAGTACCGTTGATGTAATCAATATTGGTGCGGCTGAATAGTTGCTGATAAGCGTCATAGAAATCGCCATTAACGGCAGACTGATTCATCTTGCGCTTGTAGCCCAAGGCCGAGATCGTGAAATTATCCGTCACATCCCAACGACCATTCAGATTGTAGTGATCGAGCTTATTGGTGGACTGATCAGGTGATGTGAACACCCATTTGCGGTTGGTCTCGGCCATTTCATAAGGCAACATGCCGTTGCCCACCAGTTCGGTATCCACCGTCAAAGCGCTAAGATTGATCTCGCCGCGACTGAAGCGCATGGTGGCATTGTTATAGAGTTGCCGAAGATTGCTGGGCGAATTACGACGCCAGCCATCCTCCTCAAAATGGTTATACGCGGTGAACAGGCCAAACATACCATTGTTGATACCGTTGGACACCTGCACCTGCTGCCTACCCCATGCCCCAGATAGCACCTCACCCCGGGCAAAATTATCGGTAAACCCGGTCTTGGTACGTATGGCCAAGGCCCCGCCTAGGGTATTAAGACCAAACAAGGGATTAGAGCCAGGCAAGAGATCCATGGTGGCTATCGCGTTCATGGGCAGCAAGTCCCAATTCACCACATCGCCAAAAGCCTCGTTGACGCGCACCCCGTCTAGATATACCGACACCCCCTGCGGCGTGCCTATCATAGGCGACGCGGTAAAACCACGGAAGTTGAGGTCTTGCTGAAAAGGATTGCCCGCATAGTCATTGATACTCACCGACTGCATATTGTTGTTCATGAACTCGGTGATATTGATCGCGCGTGATTCGGCGATTTCCTTGGCTGTGGCGCTTTGAATATTGGTGGCGGCCTGCTCCCTGTCTATCCCCACCCCGGGCAGCGGGCTGACTATACGCACCCGTGGTGCCTTGACCACAATCTCATCTACCTTGATAGCAGGCTCCGGCACCGCTTGCGTACTACCTGCAACTGGCGCCACAACAGTCCCGTTAGTGGTAGCAGGCACAGCTGCCTCATCCGCTGCCATTGTTTCTGAAATGCAGCCCACCGCCATGACTGCACACACCACTCCCACGCCCCCGATTAAAGGTAGCCTTCTCCTGACCAGCACGCTCTCTCCTTCACCATCACCTTGTTTTTTCTAGAAAATGCCGGCTTTGTAGCCAGCTTGAGGTGGATGTGAGCAAAAGTTGCGCCATGGCCCTGCGCCTGAAATAAGGCGCTGTTTTTTAACAACATGTTACTAAATGTAAATAGCTGATATAGACATCCATGGCTATACAAGGCCAAATGGTTGCAACCATTTGGTTGTTTACAACCAAGCATGCTGGGATGGGGTAATTTGAATTAAGAGAGGGGTGAAGCTAGCTGACTTGCCTTGGATAAACATGAGAACCCAGCACAAGGCAGCAACTTGCCTGGGTTATGCTTGCCTGAGCAACGCTAGAAAAGCAAAAAGCCACCGCAAGGTGGCTTTGAATATTTGGTAGACCCGAATGGACTCGAACCATCGACCTCTGCCATGTCAAGGCAGCGCTCTAACCAGCTGAGCTACGGGTCTGCATCTTGCCTTGCACACAACATGCGCAAAACAGAAGAGGTGCGCATTCTAGCCTAATCTACAGGCACCCGCAATCCTTGCTTATAAAAACCAACTTGCCACAACTGGAGGGCATGCGCCTGGGCATCAGTCGCTATAATGTCAGGCATTCTTTCCACAAGAGCATAGCCGTTTTGAACCCCCATATCAGCGCCATTATTGATGGCATTGCCCAGCAGGGTTATGCCGTCATTCCTGAGTTTCTGCCCAAGGACTTTATCCAGGCATTGCGCACGGAAGCGCTTGCCTTGCAAACGGCTGGCAAGCTGCAACACGCCAGCACTGGCCGTGCCGCAGCCAGCAAACTCGATACCCAGGTCAGGGGTGATCTAATTCACTGGCTGGATCAAGCCCAGGCCAGCAACTTGCAGCAAAGTTTTGCGGCTTGCATGGAAGAACTGCGAGAGGCACTTAATCAGCACTTTTTTCTGGGCGTGTTTGAGTTGGAAAATCATTTTGCGCTTTATCCACCCGGCGCTGTTTACAACAAGCATCTGGATCAATTCCGTGGCAACCAAGAGCGCCAGGTCAGCTGTATCTTGTATCTGAATCAGGATTGGCAGCCGCAGTATGGGGGCCAATTACGCTTGTATCTTGATGGTGAACAGCCGGAACCGTATATTGATATCCAACCTGAAGGCGGCACCCTGGTGGTATTTCTTTCCGGGCAATTCTGGCATGAGGTCTTGCCAGCCACCCAGCCGCGTATCAGCCTGACCGGATGGTTCCGCAAGCGTAGCGACAACTTGTGATGCCACCCGCAGACAATCCCCGCAATCCCCGCAATCCCCGCAATCACCCAGCCGCCGCAGACGTGCCGCCCACTGAGGCTGCTGCATCGCTTGCCTGGCGTGATGCCATGTTTGACCCCGAGCAATTCAGGGCAAGCGGCCAGGCCTTGGTTGCCTTGCTGGCCGAGCAATTGAGCCATGACCTTGCAGGAGAAGGCCAGCCGCTAAACTGGCAGCCGCCGCAGCTGGCGGAGCAAGACTGGTTGCAGCCCCTGCCAGAGCAACCCGAACTGAATGCTGACACTCTGGTAACTTGGCTGTCGCAGCAGGTAATCCCGGCCAATTTAGCGGTACACCACCCCCACAGCATGGGCCATCAACTGGCCCCACCCCTGCCGCTTGCAGCCCTGTGCGATCTGGTGGCCAGCCTGGCCAATCAGGCCATGCCAGTGTACGAAACAGGCCCTGCCGCTACGCTGATCGAACGTCAGGTGATACGCTGGCTGAGCGGGCTGTTGGGCTGGCATAGCGATAGCGGCAGCGCTGGCATACTCACCTCTGGCGGTGCCCAGGCCAACCTCACAGCCTTGCTGGCCGCGCGACAGCATTGTGTGGATGTCTGGCGCAGCGGCGTTAAGCATGCGCCACAACTGCGCATCCTTACTTCAAGCCTTGCGCATTACTCCATCAGCCGTGCGGCAGGCATCATGGGGCTGGGCACCGATGCGGTACTGGCGGTAGCAGTAGATGCGCAGGGGCGTATGGACATGGCAGACCTGACGCGCCTGCATACTAGCTGCCTACAACACGGTGAGATAGTGATGGCCGTAGTAGCCAGTGCAGGCTGCACCGCCACGGGCAGCATAGATCCACTGCAAGACATTGCCGCGTTTTGCCAGGCACAGCAGCTATGGCTGCATGTGGATGGTGCGCATGGTGCCTCCGCTCTTTTATCCACCCAACATGCTCACAAGCTGCAAGGCATGGCCCTGGCAGATTCCGTCACCTGGGATGGCCACAAGCTAATGTATATGCCCGCCGCAGTCTCTGCCGTGCTGTTCCGCGAGGCCAAGCATAGTTACCTGGCGTTTGCACAGGATGCTTCCTATCTGTTTCATGGTGAGGATGCAGCGCTGGACTACAACACCAGCTACCGCACTTTGGAATGCACCAAACGCATGATGGGGCTCAAGCTGCTGGCGGCTTTCAAGCTCTATGGCAGACAAGGCATGGCGCAGTTGCTGGACTATGTATTTGCGCTGGCCAGCAGCTTTGCAGATGCATTGGCACAAGCGCCGGATTTCGAATTATTGATGCGCCCGCAGACCAATATTGTCTGCTTCCGCTACCGCACAGATGCGGCACAGAGCAACCGCCTGCAAAGCTGGCTACGCCTGCAGTTATTGCAAGGGGGGGATTATCATTTGAGTCAGGTAGAGATATCGGGCACGCTCTGGCTACGCTGCACCTTGATGAACCCCTATAGCGAGCTCAAACATTTGCAGGGTTTGCTGGAGCGCATACGCACACTGACACGCTCAGCAGAGGAAAATAGCTGAGACTGACTAGAGACAGAAAAAACAAAGGGGCTAAACAGCCCCTTTGTACTTAGTGCAAATGCTTATGCAGCATTACTTGCTGGATTCCAGCCCAGCCAAACCCGCCTTGATAAAACCATCCACTGCATTTTGTGCAGTCTCGTCATCCTGGCCTTCTGGGGGTTCATTACCAGTATCAAAACGGTAAAAACGCGCCATCCAGCTCACCTTGCTATTGCTGCCATCGGCTTCCACCTTGATGCGGCCAGTCAATGAACTCACAGGCAAGGCTTCCAGCGCAATCTCGCCACCCAGGCGGTAATTGATAGTCTTGCCAGCCACATCCAGCTCATCAATCTGCTGTTGCAACTTGCCGCCATTCTTCAGCGTGATATTACTGGTCTTGTCATCCACCACCTCGCAGGCTTTGACTTCAGGGTGCCATTTGGCAATGCCGCAAGGTTCGGCTACCTTGGCCCATACCGCATCAGGCGCGGCCTTGACCGTCACCGTCTCATCGGTCTTGCGTGGTGTTGGGCCATGGGCCAATGCAGGCGCGGCAATGGCAAGGCTCAGCAGTGCAATTAATAATTTCATGGTTGTTTAACCCTCAAAAGTTGTTGAACGAAAGCGAAAGTGAAAGTAAAAAACCTGGGTGGCAGGAAAAACGCCAATATCAGCAGCAGGGCAGGCACAGCCAGCCAGGGGCGCAGGTCAGTTTTGCCAGAACGCCAGGTGGCCATCTCATGCGCAGTGGCATCACGCGCAAATCCGCGCAGGCTCTGCAAAGGCTCATATTGCAAGCCTGTGGTTTCCGCCAGATGCTGCAGGGTTTTGTTATCCAAACCGGAAAGATTGGCCTTGGTGTCCTCGGCCGGGTTACGGCCATGCGAGGCATTGCGGCGGTTGAGGCCATCGTCATCGGCTTCTACCGTCATGTCCGATTCCATGTCCGCAACGGATTTAGAGGTAAACATGCCAAAAGTGGCAAAGCGCATCACCTCTTCCAGCTCCCAATAGCCAATGATGTTGTCATGCTCATCCAGCTTGGGGATGCGGCTTAGCTCCTCCTTGCCGGTGCCAAGCAAATAGCCTTTGATATCGCCAGGCTTGCCTTCATATTTGGGTAAGTAATCAGGGTTGGAGGGTGGTGCCTGGTGACCATCGGTAAAGAAAGCTAGGCGCATATCCTCACCCAGCTTGGGCGTGAGGCTGGCAGCAGACAGCACCCCATGTGTAATAAACGAATCCGCCGCCCAGGCCATGCGCCAGTCCATATGGTCTATGGTTTGATCAAGCGCCGAGAAATGCGCGCATACCTCTAGCGGCTGCACAATATTCTGTGTGCCACGCTCGGTAAACATACCCAGCGCCACCATGGAGCCACAAGGCAGATCACGCAAGGCTTCACGCATGGCCTTTTTGGAAAACTCCAGGCGGCTGATGCTTTTGCCATCCAGCGTGTAATCGCGCACATTCATGCTCTGGGTGATATCCAGCACAAAAAACCAGTCAAACACCCGCCTGGGCAAAGTGGCGCTCGGTGCCAGCATGGCAATCAGCAACAGCACCAGCGTCAGCAACATGCCGCGCCCGCGCCAGTCCAGCTGCTTGGGGTTGAGGCGCTGCAGACTCAAGGCATGCCCCTGGGGAAGCCGGGAATCGAAGGCCAGCCGTCCGGGCGCTTCTCGGCCTCGTCTACTTCGTCATCTTCTTCGTTATAGCGGTTGGGGGTTTTGACCCCGGCAAACGAGGGCGAGAGACGCAAGGCCAGCTCCAGGTTGTACTTGGCATCTATCCACTCCGGGTCTATCAGCAAGGCCTTGCTGTAGTTTTCCTTGCACAAGGACATCAGCGGCCCAACCTTATCCCAAGCTACATAGCCCTCGCCTTCAAGAATATCCACGCTTTGCGTCAGGTAAAGATTGCCGGAATTAAACAGCGCGGCCTTGCGCAGTGCATCACCGCCCTTGGCCGCAGCTTCTACATAGGTTGCCAGCGCCTTATCGGTTTGCCCCTGCTCTCCCAGCAGCCAGGCATTGGCAAACAATGCACGTGCATCATCGCCTTTTTGCACCTCTCCGGCCGCGAGTGCCTGATTGTATGCGTGCGCCTGGTAAAGGCTGATACTGCTGAACAGCACCCCAGCCAGGGATAGCAGCAGCAAAAGCAGCATCCACGGCAACAGTCTCAAGCGGCGCGCCATTTTTTAACCTCCGTCAGGTGTAAGGCAAACAAGGCTGCGGCACACAGCAGTGCCAGCAGGTAAAACATCCAACTCAAATCCTGCCGGGCGGCAGATTCGAAATATTTCACAGGCTGATTCTTCAGTTGGGCAATATCCGCCAGCGCCTCTTCCACCGCCTTCGGGCTTTCGGCTTCATAGACGTGGTAATTCACGCCCAGCGACTGAAAATACTCGTGCAACTGATATTCAGGGTAAGCATCGCGGTTTTCATCCTCGGGCGCGTCCTTGAGGCTGGCACCATTGGCAGAGCGCAGATAAACCCAATACAGGGAAGCGCCCTGTCTATGGAACATTTCGCGCAGCAAATCCTGGGTTTTGATGTCCAGATGCGCCCCACCGTCAGACACCAGGAGAATGGCGCGCGCACCGCTGACTGGCCTGCCCTCAAAATAATCCAGCGCCATGCCCAGGCCGCGCGCCACAGCGGTAAAGCCCATGCCCCCAGCCTCGGTGGCCTTGAGCGCCGCCAGCACCGCTTCACGGTCCCCACCCAGGGGTGCCACCAGAATTGGTGAGGTACTAAAAGTCACCATCCCCAGCAAATCTTCGCGGCTTTGCGCAACAAAAGACTGCAACACGCGTCTGGCCGCTGCCATCTTGGACTCCCCATCGCTTTTGGCGCGGGTATCGGCAAAGCTGTCATTCATACTGGCACTGCGGTCCAGCACCACCATGATATGGGCACCCCTGCCCACTTTCTCCAGCTGCTGCTCGCCCCAATAGGGGCCAGATAAGGCAATCGCCAAGGCTGCAATTGCCAAGGCTCCGGCTGCGCGCCAGAAACGTTCTATCCACACTGACAGCTCATCGTGTGGCAAGCGGCTGACTGCAGGGTAGGCAAAAGCCTGATGGCCACGCACCAGCAAGGGCACCAGCGCCAACAGCAGCAATACCAGCCAGCCCGGACTTTGCAGCCCGGCGCCCATGCTTTGCAGATATTCGCTCACGGCGTCTCCAGCAAGCTCAACTGCCTTGCCAGGCGTGCTACTTCAGGCTGTTGCATGGCATTGCTATTGCCCGCAAAAAACACTTGCTGAGTGGCGGCATAAAACTGGCTAATGTCACTTTGCAGGCTTTGCAGCTCAGGGTGGCGCTGGAAAAAGGCCTGCAGGCCTTCAGGCGTGACTGCCTTGCCTGCGTAATCATTAAACGCCCGGCTCAAAATCCGCATCGACTCCTGCAAGCCATGCGCTTGCCTGCCCTGCTCGCGTATTGCCCTGGCCGCCTTGCGGAACGGCCGCGCCTGTTGCTGGCCCGTCATCCAGGCAGGCAGCAGGTCAAAACGCCAGGCAAAATATAATCCGGCCAGCAGCAGTGCCAGCAATGAGGCACTCAAGCGCCACCAATAAGGCTGCAACGGCTCTGCCTGCGGCGCAATGGCAGCGCGTGGCGTGGCTTGTTCCTTGGTTAGCATGGTAGGCAGCATAGGAGCCATCAACACTTCAGCGGCTTGTACATTGGCCACCAGCACATCATCACCATGGCGGAATGTCAGCTCCAGAGCGCGCAAAGGGATAGGCCTGACATCGCGCAAGGTGCGGAACACCTGCCACTCGAAGGTGAGGCTATGTTTGATGCCTTGCGCAACACTGCTGGCTTCCTGCGTCACTTGGCGCAACTCGATATGCGCACCAGCCCCCAGGCGCTTGGGCAGGGAAGCCTCATCCAGTGTATAGCCCGCGGGGGTGATTACTTCCACGCGCTGGCTCACCACATCCCCCACGCGGTAACCAACATCGCGCACGAAAGATTGCGCATTGATATTCTTTTCAATGCGCGTTTTTTCAACATGGGGTTTTTCTACAGCCTGGGTTGTTGCAGCCTCATCTTCCGCAGTCCATGCAGACATGGGCGTCAAAGCCAGCAATAACAGCAATAGAGATCTCATCAGCTAGCCTCCAGAAGATGACGCGTCAGCAATCCCGCATCAAACTTGTCTTCAACAAAAAATGGCGCCCTGGCCCCATATTGGCGGCAAAGCGTCTTGAGTTCTTCCTGCCGCGCCAGATAACTTTGCGCGATCTCGCGCTTGAGACCCGCGCGCAAAAACAAGGATCTTTCGCCGCCACCTTCCAGGTCACGCACCCTGGCCCAACCCCAATCCGGCAAATCCCGATATTCACTGCTGTCCCACAGCACCACAGGCACCACATCATGGGCGGAATAGCTGTTCAAGGTCTGTTTGAGCAAGCTCGCGTCCAGATGGAAATCCGACACCAGAAACACCAGTGATCGGCTAGCGCGTATCTGCTCAACCGCGCGCGGCAAGGCCGTGCTGCCTGCCTGCGGCCTAATCTCGGCTTGCAATAACTGACGGTGCAGCTCTTGGGCCTGGCCACGTCTGTGTGAAGGCGGGCTGGATAACTCCTGGCGCAGCTTGTCATCGCAAGTCAGTAGCGAGAAGGCATCGCCATGGCGCGTGCTGGACCAGGCAATGGAAGCAGCAATCTCCGCCAGCAAGCGCTTTTTCTCAGCATTGCCTGCAAAGCGCATGGAGGCCGACACATCGACCACGGCATAGACATTGATGGCGCCACGCTCAAAGAAGCTGCGCACCACATAGCGTCGAGGGATCACCCGCAAACTGGCGCGTAAATCCAGCCGCCGTGGGTCAGGGTTATCCATAAACGGCACATGCCCGGCAAAATCCGCACCGCTACCCGGTGTGCGGGTGGCATGCGCGCCAGGTTGCGCGCCGCGCGCGCGCCAGCGCAGGTGGTAATAGAATTCCTGGGGTGTGAAACTAGCCAAAATAAGACCTGCCTATGAGGAATGTCACTCGTTAAGGCGCAGGAATATGATTGAGTACGCCCGCCAGTAAAGCCGGGGCAATCTCGTCGCGGCGCAGTTCATAAGCCGCATTGAAGAACACGCGGTGACCCACGGTTGCACTGAATACCGCACGGATATCATCTGGAGTGAGGAAATCCCTGCCTTCCAGCCAGGCACGGGTACGTGCTGCCCGCATCAGCATGGCCATGCCACGCGGGCTGGCACCACCTGCCACCAGTCGGCTCACATCCACATCTTCAATCTCAACCCCTATGCGCTCGGGGTGGCGCAATGCCTGCCAGAGATTGACGGCGTAATCCTGCAAGGCCAGCTCAGCCCGCACACTAGCCTGCACCTGCTCGGCTACAGCGTTGAGCTGGTCATAAGGCACCAGGCCAGATTCCAGAGTATTGATCAAGGCATCCGCATCATGGAAGCGGGTGTTGAACATCAAATCGCGTTGCAATGCCCTGTCTTCTGGCGCATTGACGGAAATTTCCATAAAGAAGCGGTCACGTGCGGCAGCGGGTAACTCGAATGTTTCCTCACGTTCCAGGCGGTTACGGTCAGCAAACACCGTGAGGTGCGGGAAAGCATAATCCCGGTTGAAGGCATTGACGCTACGCTCGGCCATCAGCCTCAGCAACAAGGAGTGCGCCTGTGGCCGGGCACGATTGATTTCGTTAAAGAAGAACACTGCCAGCTCATTGTCATGCCTGAGCAAAGGGCCTGGGGCTACCGCAGGTTGGCCTTTTTCATCGATATACGCATGGTAGAGAAAATCGCCAGGCATGAGGTCTATGGCACCTTCTATGCGCTGATAGGCCCCGCCCAGCAAGCGCGATGCCGCTTTCAGCAGCGTGGTCTTGCCTACGCCCACATCGCCCTCCAGCAATACATGTCCACGCGAGAAAATCGCAATGGTCAGTGCACGGACTTGCTGTTCCAGACCGAGCACGACTTGGTTGGTAGCCTGCTCAAATGCCAGCGCGCGTTCGCGCCATTCATTCAAATTAATGTTTGCTTGCATGCTCATGTCCTGATGACTGAAGTGTTCGATTGAGACGGTGATCTCTGCGGGAAGGTGTTATCTGAAGTGCACTTAACATTCATGCTGATGCGCTCTTAAGCCTGCAAATGCGCTTGGGATAACCACTTGGATAGCCTGCTGCTGTCTGTAAAAAAAGCTGATGCCCGATCAAGAGCATCAGCCTTTGGTATCAGCCCAGCTTACTTCACGTCAAACTTGAAGGAACCAGTTGCCTTGGCATTGGCAATGCGCTTGGCATTGCGTTCGTCGATAGCCTTGATAGCAGCTTCTTGCTTGCTGAGTTCAGCAGCTTCGTGCTTAGGGTCATACTTGGAACCAGCAATTTTTTCTGGATAGCCAGGCTTGGCTTCCCAGCAATTGCCAGCTTCTTTACAGGTTTGGCCGTCATAAGAGAAAGCCAGGCCTGAGGCAACCATCGCACCTACGGTTGCTACTAATGTCAAAACGCGCTTCATTGATATCTCCTTGTGTTATGGTTGCTGGTGGTACTACTGTTCTGCCGGGTGCCACCAGTCAGCAGCCCGGCAAGATTCCATCTGTTAGCCGTTTCTATGCTCGAAGGTATCCACTGCCTTCTTCGCTTTTTCCTTATCGTTCTGCAAGCCACGAACCCAGCTCATCACATGCAGGATTTCATCTGGCTCAAGCAAGCCTTGTTGCGGGCCCATCTGACCGGCAGCACCGCCGTAGATGGTCTCGAACAAGCCCTTGTCTTCCAGATTGGTAGGATAGGTCCAGTAATCATCACTCAAGGCTGGGCCCAGCTTACCTTCGGCCAAGTGACCATGGCAGCCGGAACATGCGGTAGCAAAGATTACATAACCCTTGTTCATCTCTTCCTGCTTGCCGTTGTAAGGATTCACGCCGGTATTCTTGAATTCCTTGAACGCTTCACTCTCGGTTTCACCCGTAAAATCTAGCGGCTCACCAGAAATGGTGCCGCGAAAATCCAGGTCTGCCTGTGCTGGCATCAGGGCAAACCCAGATGCGAGAAACACGCTCAACCCACCGACTACTGCTAATTTTTTAAACATTGACTACCCCGGAGTTACAAAGAAACTAAATAGGCAAGAGGGGTACGCCTTCCCTTTTCAGGATGGCATCGATCTCTTGCTGACTGGACGTAATGGCTTTATCCAGCGCTGACTTGAGGGCCTCATCACCACGCCTTACCCCCATGACCACTTCATACTGCATAGGTATCTTGCTGCCATTGGCACGCTTGGCGTTGTCCTCGATCAACACCATGGTCAAAGGTGTCTTGGACTCCGCCACATACTTACCCACGGATGGGCCCCACAATGCCGCAGCGTGCAGGGTTTTATTGGCAACATCGTCCACCAACTTGCGCTCATCGATCTTGATGTAGCGGTTACGGGTGGATTTAAAATCTGTGAGCTCGGTCAGGTAATCGAACATATCGTCGAAACGACCAATCTCCAGCATCATGTTCTTGGCAGGACTATCCGGCAGGAAGCCGAGCCTGAAATTACGTTCCTTGAGATATGGGTGATCCCAGGACTTGATATCGATCTCTCTATCGGTACGGGTCACAAACACATACCCGGACTTGTAATAGGTTTGGGTTGTAGTGACACGCGGATCACCTTTGTCCAAGCCCATCAGCACATCACATTGCTTTTTGTCGAGGAAATCACGCACTGCATAGCGTGCATCTGGCCACCAAACAAAGCTCACCTTGCGGTCCAATGCCTTGCCTATGACTTTGGCAATCTCGTTTTCAAACCCCTGTTGCTTGTCGTTTGAATAAGGCAGTTCATCCTTACCCGCACACACCTTGAGTTCTTCTTGAGCCTGGGCTTGCAGCATCACACTGCCAAGCAAACCAGCCACCAACATCTTCATGCCTGTACTACAGGATTTCTTGCTAACAAATTGCTTCATGTGGGCTTGATTCCAAAACACTCTTGCTTACTGAGATGCCGGGGCAGAACCTCTGCCCCGGCACATGACATCAGCTAATAATCAGCAACTGATTACAGGCTGAACACCATCAGGCCACCGCCCATTTGTGTGTGGTTCTGCAGTTCCTTGAAGGCACCTACAGCACCCAGACCAGCGCTAGGATCGGTCAAGTCAAATACCAGACCAACACCAGGCCAACCGCCTACACCGTACATGGAACCGATGTATTGCTTACCCTTGAACTGGTAGGTCATAGGAGCGCCGATACCACCGGATGGCATCTTGAACTTCCACAATTCCTTACCGTTGTCCTTGTCCAGAGTCTTGATGTAACCATCAAGTGTGTTGTAGGCAACCAGACCGCCCTTGGTAGCCAGCGTACCGCCCCAAACAGCGAACTTCTCCCACTTGGTCCACTTGTACTTGCCAGTCACGATGTCCATGGCACGTACTTGACCCATTTCCTTCTTGGTTGGGCCGCTAGGTCCTGGGTACATCGCCAAGGTTGCGCCAACGAAGAACTGACCTGCACGGTATGGCAGCATGAACGGCTCCCAATCCATACAAATGTGGTTCAGACCGGCGTAAACGATAGGCTCGTCCAGATCCAATGCGTCCAGACCTTGGTTATGGAAGCCCATAGCGGAAGGACAAACGTTGGTGCTCTTGTGGTCCATGCGTGTGCTGAACTCAGGATCGCGTACTGGAGTACCAGTCTTGAGGTCAACCTTCTTGAACACGTTCACAGCTGGATCAACCTTGGCAGCTTGTACCAGGTTACCGTTGTCACGGTTCAGGGTGTACATGATGCCGTTACGGTCAATGTGGGTCAGCAGAGGTGTTACCTTGCCGTCAACCTTGTGATCGGACAGGATCATCTGGTTCACACCAGCAAAGTCCCATTCGTCATGAGGAGTCTTTTGGTAGCCCCACTTGGCTTCGCCTGTATCCAGGTCACGTGCCCAGATAGTCATGGTCCACTTGTTGTCGCCAGGACGCATGGTTTCGTTCCATGGTGCCGGGTTACCAGAACCGTAGTAGAACAGGTTCAGCTTAGGATCGTATGCATACCAACCCCAGTTAGTACCGCCACCGATTTTCCAAGCGTCGCCTTCCCAGGTCTTCAGACCCAGGCCAAATTGACCGTAGTGAGGATTGTCGCTGTTGAAGTTCTTAGCCAGCTTAACTTCTTCGTCAGGGCCAGTTGCAAAGGCACGCCATTGCAGTTCACCAGTCTTGAGGTTGAAGGAGTTCACAGCACCACGAACACCCAGCTCAGCACCGGAGCAGCCCACCAGAACGGTGTTCTTAGCGATGAATGGAGCTTGTGTCAGGGTTGCGCCAACCTTAGGATCACAGACTTCGATTTCCCAAGCGATCTTGCCGCTCTTGGCATCCAATGCCACCAGCTTGCCGTCAAGTTGAGTCTTGATGATCTTGCCATCGCCATAAGCCAGGCCACGGTTTACGATATCGCAGCAGGCAACCGCTTTAACGGAAGCCACTTGCTTAGGCTTGTGCTGCCATGCAATCACGCCTGGGTCATTCAGATTGACCGCAAAAGTGTTGTTAGGGAAGGCACTGTGGATGTACATCATGTCGCCGATCACCAGAGGCGCACCCTCGTGACCGTGCAGAACGCCAGTAGAGAAGGACCAAGCGGCCTTCAGGTTCTTGACGTTGTTTTTGTTGATCTGGTTCAGTGTGCTATTGTGCTGACCGGTAAAATTACCAGTTTGCAATGCCCAGTTATCTGCATTCTTGGTCAAATTCTGCAAATCGGAATTCGCCTGAGCACCTTGCATCGTCGCAAGTACCAGCAAACTGCCGACAGCAGCGCCGATACCGACGTTGGTTACTCTGCCTTTCATATACTTCTCCTCATTCTGGTTTGATTACAAACTCCCTGCCGACGGTTGTTACTCGGCGGAAACAATTTTTAACAATTTGTAACAAGTGCAACAGATGAAAGATTCCCGATGAGTCGGGAAAGAGTTCACAGGTAAACCATGGCTAACTCATGGTGACTAGCCAGTAATAGCAACCCGGGCGTGATGCCCAGCTTGAGCAAGCGCAGCTAAGCATCTGTTTTATGGGCTGGAAATGGGGCGGGAATCGCCGGGAGTTTCACCCGCGGTGACTAAGGATTTTTTTGAGGCTGAATTTCTTGTGGCTGAAGTGAGGCTGGCGATTTTTTACTACTAGCGCCCAAAAACAAAAACGCCATGGCAAAACCATGGCGTTTGTATCAAGACTGGTAATGAGATTTAGCTGGCTAGATTTGCTGCTCAATTCCCGGGCAAATTAAACGCTGAACTCGTCATCAGGCAGCAGGCAAGGCTGCTAAAAGTGCGGTATATCCCGCCACATAATCCGGGTAGATAAACGCATAGCCTGTAGCCAGCATGCGCTGGTTACTCAGTCGCTTGTTACCAGAGACTGCGGGCACTGTGACCGCATTGGCTTCTACCCCTTGTTTGGCCGCCAGCCATTGCAGCAAATCATACATAGGCAAAGGCTGGTGGTCTGTCACCACGTAGAGCGCAGCCAGTGGCTGCTGCCCGAGCTGGGCAATCAGGTAGACAATAAAAGCGGCACCATCATCGCGGTGTATACGATTGGTCCAGCCGTTACGTGGTGGCCATTTCTGTGGCTCGCGTGCCAGCGTAATCATGCGTAAGCGCCCTGGGCCATAAATGCCGGAAAAGCGCAGCACAGTCGCAGGCAAACCCTGTAGCAAGGCCTCGGCCTCAAGCATGCGCACACCGCTGAACTCGGTGGCGATTGCCGGGGTGGTTTCATCCAGCACATCCTGGGTTTCCTGGCCATAGACCCCAGTGCTGGAAACAAAGAAGATATGTCGTAAGGGCACACTAGCCAGCGCGGCCAGCACATTGCGCAAGCCTTCGACATAGCTAAGCCTATAGTTTTCATCGCTATGCTCGCTGGCTGCGACGCAATACACCAGAATATCGGGCTTTAATGCCGCAAGCGTATGCAGGGTTTCTGGATTGCTGACATCCGCACTGATGAAGCCCTCACTGTCCCCGGCGTTGCGACGGAGGCCCGTGGTTTGATGCCCAGCTAGCTGCAAGCGGCGCGCGAGTTCTTGCCCCAAATCACCAAAGCCAGCAATTAATACATGACTCATGGCATGCGCTTTCCAGGCCAGCTTCCATTAAGGAATTTTTCAGCATGGAACAGCGCCACGATGCTTTTGCCATCGGTCATTTCGCCGTTCTGCACCATCTGCAGGCATTGCGCCAGGCTGGCCTCAAACACATGCATGGCTTCATCTTCATCGCGCTGGTGCTGCCCGGCCACCAAACCACGTGCCAGATAGATGTAAATCACTTCATTGGAATAGCCTATGCACGGATGTTGCAAGCCCAGATATATCCACTCGCTGGCGCTGTAACCTGTTTCTTCCAGCAGCTCACGTTTGCCAGTTTCAAAGTGCGGCTCACCTGCATCTATCTTGCCCGCAGGGAATTCAATAAACACCTGGTGCAAGGGGTAGCGGAACTGGCGCTCCAGCAACAAGTTACCGTTATCCAGCACCGGGATCACGACGACAGCGCCAGGGTGAATGACATATTCACGCTGGCTGGTAGCGCCCGAGGGCACACGCACCTGGTCGCGCTTGACCAGCAACATGCCACCTCCAGCAATGGTTTCGGAAGATAGGGTAATTTCGGTGAGGTCTTGCTGCGGCGATTCGGTGGTCATGGCGTGATCATCAGAAAGTAAAAGGTGTTACTGCGACAAAGCGGCAGCGCCGGAAAGTCAAATATTCAGAAATCTAAATACTTGAAGATCTTAAGGCTTGTGCCAGAGATAGCGGTAAACAAAACCGGGAAAGGCAAACACCACAAACAAACTGAAGGTAATGGCGTAAAACTCCCAGCCCTGCTTGGCCACCTGGCCCACACTGCTTTGCTCAACGGCTATGGCAATTGCGCCTATGACGAAATACAGCAGCACCAGTTCCAGCAGGCACCAGCCCAAGGCCTTGCGCGGAGATTTCAAAGGCAAGAGGTAGAACAGGCGCTCGGAAAACCAGGGAAGATTAGCTGCCAGCAAGGCCAGCAACAAGAGGATAGTTATGGTCATAGTGTCTTTAATGCTAAAGGGGCGTGCAATCTGGCGCTAAGCAGCGCACACATTGAGAACGCCCCGCTTGATTATTGAATGCTATGGAGGATAGCGTAACCGCATGCCTCCATGAACTGCTCGGGCAACAAGCCCAATATCAGCAAAGCAATCGCATTAACACTCAAGAGCAGCTTCATGTCAACCGGGGCGCTAATCGGGCTGTTATCCTCGGCATCATCAAAGTACATATATTTGACCACGCGCAGATAGTAGAAAGCGCCTATCAGCGCCATCAGCACCGCAAACACCACCAGCACCACAAAGCCTGCCTGCAAGGCGGCTTGCAGCACGGTGAACTTGGCGTAGAAGCCCAGCGTGGGCGGTATGCCTGCCATGGAAAACATAATGATCAGCATGAGGAAGGCAAACCAGGGGCTGCGTTGGTTCAGGCCCTTGAGGTCTTCCAGCCTGTCGGCCTCAAAGCCCTGGCGTGTCAGCAGCAAAATAATGCCAAAGCCGGCCAGGGTCATGAGTACATAAGACAGCATATAGAAGGTGGCAGAGGCGTAACCATTGAGGCTGGCGCTTAACAGGCCCAGCATCAGGAAGCCTATATGCGAAATGGTGGAATATGCCAGCATGCGCTTGATATTGCTTTGCGCAATCGCTGCGATATTACCTATGATCATGGACAGCACCGCCATGATCATCAGCATGCCCTGCCAATCCACTGCCAGCACAAACAGGGCTTGCACCAGCAGGCGCATCACCATGGCAAACGCTGCCAGTTTGGTGGCTGAGCCTATGAACAGGGTAATGGCTGTAGGCGAGCCATGATAAACATCTGGCACCCACATCTGGAATGGGGCAGCCCCCAGCTTGAAAGCCAGGCCAGCGACAATAAACACTAGGCCCAGTACCAGCACGCCATGATCAGGCGCGCCATTCATCAACGCCTCGGCCACGCCACTGATATTGAGGCTGCCGGTGACGCCATAAAGCATGGACATGCCATACAGCAACATACCTGAGGCCAGGGCACCCAGCACAAAATACTTCATGGCCGCTTCGGTGGAGCGCGGGTTATCTCTATCCAGCGCCACCAGTGCATACAGGCACAGTGACAACAACTCCAGCCCCATATACAGGGTGAGGAAATGCTGGCCAGAGACCATCACCATCATGCCCAGCGTGGCAAACAGCACCAGGGCATAAAACTCGCCACTAAACATGCCACGCAGGCTGAGATAGGAACGGGTGTAGACCAAGGTGACGGAAGTAGCCAGATAAATCGCCAGCTTGAGCACATCTGCCAGCGCATCATCGACAAACAGGCCGCTGAAGGCATAGCGTATATCCGGCGTATGGGTAGCAAAGGTGAGTATGGCTGCCAGCAGCAGGGTCACTTGCGCAAACACATAGACCAGATAGCGATTGCCGGGCTTGAGGAACAAATCCAGAAGCAGGATAAACATGGCCATGACCAGCACTACGATTTCCGGTAGCGCGGTCAAAAGGTCTAGGCTGATGGCATTTAAGGTTGGGATCATAGGTTTGTGATCATCTCGTTAGGATCGTCCGTCACTTGTTTGGCTATAGCGCGGGCAGCTTGCTAATGGCCAGGTGCTCAAGCAACTGCTGCACGCTGGCATGCGTCATTTCGGTGATAGGCTGGGGATAAAGCCCGAAACCCAGCACCAGAATGGCCAGCAAGGCCAGAATCAGGAATTCACGGCGGTTGATATCTGTCAATTCCGCCACATGATGGTTGGCGACTTCACCGTAATAGACGCGCTTTACCATCCACAAGGTATAGGCCGCACCAAAGATCAGCGTGGTAGAGGCCAGCACCGCATACCAGAAGTTCACCTGAATAGCGCCCAGTATCACCATAAATTCACCAACAAAGCCCGAAGTGCCTGGCAAGCCCGCATTGGCCATGGCAAACAGCACTGCAAAGGCGGCAAACACAGGCATGGTATTGGCCACACCGCCGTAATCAGCAATTTGCCTGGAGTGCATACGGTCGTAGAGCACGCCCACGGAGAGGAACATGGCAGAAGAAATAAAGCCATGCGAAATCATCTGCACCACTGCGCCTTCCAGCCCCAAGGGGTTGAAGAGGAAAAAGCCCAGGGTGACAAAGCCCATATGCGAGATAGATGAATAAGCAATCAGCTTCTTCATGTCTTTTTGCACCAGTGCTACCAGCGCGATATAGACCACGGCAATCAAAGACAGCGTGATCATAAAGCCGGAAAGATAGTGCGAAGCGTCAGGCGCTATCGGCATGGCAAAACGCAGGAAGCTATAGCCACCCAGCTTGAGGGCAATCGCCGCCAACACCACGGAGCCGCCAGTGGGCGCTTCAACGTGGGCATCAGGCAGCCAGGTATGCACAGGCCACATGGGGATTTTCACGGCGAAGGCCATAAAGAAGGCGATGAAGATCCACACCTGCACATCCAGCGCCAGCGGCATGGCGTAGTAGTCCAGAATGTTGAAGCTATTGCTCTGGTGATAAAGATAGATAAACGCCACCAGCATCAGCAATGAGCCTAGCAAGGTGTAAAGGAAGAACTTGATGGTGGCGTAGACGCGGTTAGGCCCGCCCCAGACGCCTATCACCAGGAACATCGGGATCAGCATTGCTTCCCAGAACACATAGTAGAGGATGGCATCCAGCGTAGAGAACACCCCTATCATAATGCCGGACATAATGAGGAAAGCCGCGTTGTACTGCGCCACGCGTTTTTGTATGACTTCCCAGCCAGCCAGCACCACAATAAAGGTGGTAAAGCTGGTAAGCAGGATCAGCGGCACGGCAATGCCATCGACGCCAAGGTGATAGTGAATATTGAAGGCGGGAATCCAGTTGTGGATTTCCTGGAACTGGAAGCCACCACTGCCATTATCAAAATACAGATAGAGGGGAATGGTGACAGCGAAACCGGCAATACTGCCGAGCAAGGCCAGCCAGCGCGCCGCAGCTGCACGCCTGTCATCACCGGTAAACAGGACCAGTACGCCTGCCACTATGGGCACCCAGATGGACAGACTCAGGAAAGGAAGATCATTCATAGCGTGGTCAGATTTTCATGAAGACGGTCAGCAGGAGGAAAGCGCCAATAATCATGGCGAAGGCGTAGTGATAAACCAGCCCGGTCTGCAGGCGGCGTACCAGACTAGCCAAACGGGCCACCAGCGCGGCTGAGCCATTGACTACCAGGCCATCGATGAATTTGACATCGCCCAACTGCCAGAGCTTGCCACCCAAGAAGCGGGAGCCTGCGGCAAAGACGCGCTCATTAAAGCTATCAAAGCCGTATTTATTGTCGAGTATGCGGTAGATAAAGCCACAACGCTGCTGGATGGCGGCAGGAATATCCGGACGCTTCATATAGAAGAACCAGGCCAGAGCGACCCCAGCCGCCGCCAGGATAAACGGCAGCGATGTCAGGCCATGCAAGGCCATCGCGGCAGCACCATGGAAATGGTGTGCCAGGGTATGCATGGCTTCATGCTGCGCATGATCAACATGAATCACGCCATGGAAGTAATTGCCAAACAGCATGGGTTCTATGGCGACATAGCCTATCAGCACCGAAGGAATCGCCAGCAGGATCAAAGGCACAGTCACTACCCATGGAGACTCATGCGGCTTGTCATTGGGGCCTAAGCCATGGTGGTGTTCTGCATGATCATCTGCTGCGTGGTGATGTTCGTCTTCATCGTGCGCGTCATGATGCGCGTCTGCATGCGCTGTGCTGTCATGATGCTCATGACCATGTGCATGGGCTGGCTTGAGCATCCATTGCTCTTTGCCGTGGAACACCAGGAAATACATGCGGAAGGAATAGAAGGCGGTAACAAACACCCCTGCCAGCACCGCAAAGTAGGCAAAACCACTACCCGCGATATGCGAGAACTTCACTGCCTCAATGATGGAATCCTTGGAGTAAAAGCCGCTGAACAAAGGTGTACCTATCAGCGCCAGCGAGCCTACCAGCGAGGTCAGCCAGGTAATCGGCATATATTTACGCAAGCCACCCATATTGCGCATGTCCTGATCATGATGCATGCCCATGATCACAGAGCCAGCACCCAGGAACAGCAAGGCCTTGAAGAAGGCATGCGTCATCAGGTGGAAGATGGCTACCGAGTAAGCCGACACACCCAATGCCACAGTCATATAGCCCAACTGCGACAAGGTAGAGTAAGCCACCACGCGCTTGATGTCGTTCTGGATAATACCGAGGAAACCCATAAACAAAGCGGTGATTGCGCCTATCACCAAGACAAAGGACAAAGCGGTGTTGGAGAGTTCGTAGAGTGGTGACATGCGCGCCACCATGAAGATGCCTGCCGTCACCATGGTCGCGGCATGGATCAGCGCCGAGATTGGCGTAGGGCCTTCCATGGAATCCGGCAGCCAGACATGCAATGGCACTTGCGCTGATTTACCCATGGCGCCTATAAACAGCAGGATGCAGATCACCGTCATCAGCGACCAGGGCGTCCCTGAAATCAACTCAACCTGGCTATCCGCAAACTGTGGCGCCATGGCAAATACTGCCGCGTAATCCAGGCTGCCGAGATAATACAGCACCATGCCTATGCCCAGCAGGAAGCCAAAGTCACCGACACGGTTAACCAAGAAAGCCTTGAGGTTGGCGTACACCGCAGTGGGTCGCTTGAACCAGAAGCCGATCAGCAGATAGGACACCAGGCCCACCGCCTCCCAGCCAAAGAACAGCTGCATGAAGTTATTGCTCATCACCAGCATCAACATGGAGAAGGTAAACAGCGAGATATAGCTGAAGAAGCGGCTATAACCTGGGTCTTCCGCCATATAACCTATGGTGTAGATATGCACCATCAGCGAGACAAAAGTCACCACCACCATCATGGTAGCCGTCAGGCGATCCACCAAGAATCCGACCTCAAAGCGAGTGCCACCGCTGACCAGCCAGGTGTAGACCGTGCCGTTGTAAACATGGCCTTGCAGGGCATCGAAGAAGACACAGACCGACAGCGCAAACGCTGCTGCTACCCCGGCAATAGTGAACCAGTGGGCAGCGGATCTGGGCAGTTTGCGCCCAAACAGGCCAACGATGACCGCCGCAAACAAAGGCAGCAGCGGAATCCAGATATATAGGCTTTCTATATTGCTCATGCCTGCCCTCCGCTGATCTTCAAGCTGGACAGTGCTGCATACAGGATAGGTGTAATGATCATGGCCTAGCCCTTCAGCTGGTCGAGGTCATCGACATTGATGGTGCGCAGATTACGGAACAGCAGCACCAGGATGGCCAAGCCGATGGCGGATTCCGCCGCGGCCACGGTGAGGATGAAGAACACAAACACCTGACCCGCGATATCGTTGAGATAGTGCGAGAAGGCAATGAAATTCATGTTCACCGCCAGCAACATCAATTCAATCGCCATCAGCAGAATGATCACATTCTTGCGGTTGAGGAAGATGCCGATCACGCTGATCGCAAATAATAGCGACCCCAGGATCAGGTAATGGGACAGCCCGACGCTCATTGATCAATCTCCATTATTTTCGTGCCCTCTAGGCTGTTTTTATGCTTGATGTTGTGCATGGTTGTGCGCGTTATTTCTTTTCTGCCACCGCTTCAGTCACGGGTGGCAGTTCTTTCTCGGCAGGCATGCTGATGATGCGCACTCGGTCTGCCCGCTTTACCCTGACCTGCTCGGCAGGGTCTATGAACTTGGAGTCCTTGCGCTCACGCAAGGTCAGCGCGATGGCTGCCACAATCGCCACCAACAACACCACGGATGCCAACTCGAAAGGCAAGAGATAATCGGTATACAGCTGACGGCCCAGCTCGGCGGTATTGCTGTAACCCGCAGGACGCGGTGCAGGTGCGGTAATCATCTCGCTGCTGAAATGCTTGCTGCCCAGTATCATGACCATTTCAGCGGCCATGAGTATGCCTACGGGCAAGGCCACAGGCAGCGCCTTCCAGAAACCTTCGCGCAATTTGTCCAGATTGATGTCCAGCATCATCACCACAAACAGGAACAGCACCATCACCGCCCCTACGTAAACCAGCACCAGCGCGATGGCGAGAAACTCAGCTTCAAGTAGCAGCCAGATACCTGCGGCGGTAAAGAAGGCCAGCACCAGGAACAGTGCCGCATGCACAGGATTGCGCGCCGTGATCACCCGGACCCCGGCAAACAGCAGAATGGCTGCCAAACCATAAAATACAAAATCCTGGAATATCATCATTACCGTGTGTATGTCAGCCTGAGACTCCATGGTGTCATGGTCGCCCCGCTGTGATACTCACACTCCTCCTCTTCTTGATTGACGCTTGCCCGCTGCTGAAGCGGTATACCCAAAGCTAGTAACTGCTGTGCTGATTTATCTGTACTTGGCATCCTGTGCGCGGTCAGCGGCAATCTGCGCCTCATACTTATCGCCTACTGCCAGCAACATGGGCTTGGTGTAGGTGAGGTCGCCGCGCTTTTCGCCGTGATAATCAAAGATACGCGTCTCCACAATGGAATCCACCGGGCAGGATTCTTCGCAGAAACCGCAGAAAATGCACTTGGTCAAATCAATGTCGTAACGGGTAGTGCGGCGTGTATTGTCTTCACGCTGCTCAGATTCAATGGTGATGGCCATGGCCGGGCACACCGCCTCGCAGAGCTTGCAGGCAATGCAGCGCTCCTCGCCATTGGGATAGCGACGCAAGGCATGCAGGCCACGGAAGCGTGGACTCATGGGCGTGCGTTCTTCCGGGAACTGCACGGTGACCTTGCGAGCAAAGAAATAGCGCCCGGTCAGAGCCATGCCCTTGACCAATTCCAGCAGCATAAAACTCGCAAATAATTCTCTGATCTTGGTAATCATTTTATTGAGTCTCAATGGAACAAGTAAGCCCAGCGGGTTTGCATCATGCCACCCACAAACAATATCCACACCAGGGTGACCGGGATAAACACCTTCCAGCCCAGACGCATGATCTGGTCATAGCGATAGCGCGGGAAAGTAGCGCGGAACCAGAGGAAGATGAACAGCAGCGCAAACACCTTGATAATCAGCCACCAAATACCATCTGGCAGGAAAGCCACAGGCGACAACCAGCCACCCAGGAACATCAGGGCTGCCAGTGCGGCCACCAGGAACATATTGGCGTATTCAGCCAGGAAGAACACCGCGAAAGCCATGCCGGAATATTCCACATGGAAACCCGCGACAATTTCGGATTCACCTTCGGCCACGTCAAACGGCGCACGGTTGGTTTCCGCTACCGCACTGATGAAGTAGACGATAAACAGCGGGAACAAAGGCAACCAATACCATTGCAGAATGCCGCCACTTTGCGCCAGCACTATCTTGCCCAGATTCAGGCTGTTGGCCGACATCAGCACCCCCACCAGCGCAAAGCCCATGGCGATTTCGTAGGAGACTATCTGCGCGGCAGAACGTAAAGAACCGAGGAAAGCATATTTGGAGTTGGAGGCCCAACCCGCGATGATCACGCCATATACCGCCACCGACGTCATGGCCAGGATATAGAGTAAGCCAGCATCAATGTCAGCAAGCACCAAGGTCAGATCGAAGGGCACTACCGCCCAGGCAGCCAGCGCCGGGGCAATCGCCAATACTGGCCCCAGCAGGAACAGGGTACGGTTGGCAGCGGAAGGAATGATGATTTCCTTCATCAGCAGCTTGATGCCATCGGCCAGGGGTTGCAGCAAGCCATAATAGCCCACGCGGTTAGGCCCAATGCGCACCTGCATAAAGCCTATCACCTTGCGCTCAGCCAGTGTGAGGTAGGCCACGCCCCCCATCAGCGGCAGCACAATGGCAATGATCTTGACCAGGGTCCAGACCACAGGCCAGGCTGGGCCCAGGAGATTTTGCAAGGTTTCCATCATGCCACGACCTCAGCGCTGGGTTGTTGGGCTGGCAGTTTTTCCAGCGTGATTTCACCCAGCAGATCACCCAGATCAGCCGTGGCAGGCAAAGCGCCGGGAATGCGGATGCAACCCAGCGGTACGCGGCTGTCAGCTTGGGCTTGCAGCACAGCACTGCCCTCACCTTGCCTGACCTTGATGCTATCACCCTCCACCAGCCCCAGCTTGCTGAGTTGCTCTGGATGCAGGGCTGCCAATACCGCCTTGGTCACATGACGGGTTTTTTGTAGTGGGGGTGAACGACGCACGATAGCATCAGACTGGAACTGCGGAATCTCGCCCACGCGCTGCAAATCGCTATCCAGCTTGACCTTGATTTCAACGTCTATCAGCTCGCGCAGATTGTTATTGAGCGTACGCCAAACCACAGTGGAAGGTTTCTCGCCGCCGAAGATTTCATTTTTAACTTCTTCGCTGCTGTCGAACTCAAAGCCATGCAGCCCAGCCACATTGCCCAGCACACGCAGCACCTTCCAGCCCGGTCTGGCTTCACCCAGTGGCTTGGTCACTGCGGCAAAGCTTTGCACCCGGCCTTCCATGCTCATGAAGGTGCCTGAGGTTTCGGTGAAAGGGGTAATCGGCAGCAGAATATCAGCATGCTCCAAGGCCTCAGACTTGAAGGCAGTCAAGGCCACTACGCACTCGGCTTTTTGCATGGCTTCACGCGCCAGCGCCGCATTGTGGCAATCCAGCTCAGGCTCCACATTTACCAGCACATAGGCTTTGCGTGGTGATTCCAGCATGGTGCGGGCATTGAGGCCGCCAGCCTTGGGCATGGCACCCACCAGATTGGCGCCCACACTGTTGGCGCCTGCATTCAATACACCAAAAGTAGCACCGCATAGTGAGGCAATGGCCTCGGCCAGGCTGTAGATTTCGGTATAGCGTGGATGGTGCTGGGAAATATTACCCAGGAACACCGCAGAGCGTGGGCTGATCAAATCCATGGTTTCACCATGGCCAGTCAGGCTAAGCGCGATGGCCTGGCTGTTATCCCAGACGCGCACGCCTTCCAGCAACTCGCTCAGGGATTTAGGCAGGCATAGCGATAAACGCTCCATGCTGGAAACCGCCTTGAGAATTTGCGACAGCACATTGACCATATCATTGGGCGAACAAATCGCCTTGTGCCTGATAGGAATCAGCGGGTCATCATCCAGCGGATTGACCACAGACAGCTCACCCCCATTGGCCACGGCACGGCGTATGCGCTGCGCTAGCAAGGGGTGTTCATTGCGCAGATTGCTGCCTATGACCAGGATGCGGTCCATTTCCTGCACATCGGGGATATTGCAGCCCATCCACACCACGCCCAGGCGCTTGCCATCGTGGCGGAAATCAGTGTGGCGCAGGCGGTAATCCACATTGTCGCTCCCCAGACCGTGGGCAAACTTGGTGGCTAGATGTGCTTCTTCCATGGTGCTGTTGGGCGAGACCAGCACGCCTAGGGCATCGCTGCCTTCAGCGTTGACAATATCCTTGATCTGGCCTGCCGCCAGTTCTAGCGCGGTTTTCCAGTCGGTTTCCTGCCAGACGCCGTTATGCTTGACCATGGGCACTTTCAGCCTATCCGGGCTGTTAAGGCCTTCATAGGAGAAGCGGTCACGGTCGGATAACCAGCATTCGTTGACGGTTTCTTTCTCGCGCGGCAATACGCGCAAGACCTTGCCATCCTTGATATGCACTTCTATCTGCGAGCCCAAACCATCATGTGGGGCGATAGATGGCCTGCGGGTCAATTCCCAGCTACGCGCGGTGTAGCGGAATGGCTTGCTGGTCAGCGCGCCTACCGGGCACAAGTCTATGATATTGCCGGATAATTCCGAATCGACGCTCTTATCGACATAGGCGGTAATCTCGGCGTGCTCGCCGCGATTCACCAGGCCCAGCTCCATCATGCCGCCCACTTCCTTGAGGAAGCGTACGCAACGCGTGCACTGTATGCAGCGTGTCATATCGGTGGAGACCAGCGGGCCTATATTCTTGTTGAGCACTACGCGCTTTTCTTCGGTGTAACGCGATTTAGGCGCGCCATAGGCCATGGCGATATCCTGCAAATCACACTCGCCGCCTTGATCGCAAATCGGGCAATCCAGCGGGTGATTGATCAGCAGAAACTCCATCACACTCTGCTGAGCTTCAACGGCAGACTTGGAGCGGGTAAAAATCTTCATGCCATCGGCCACAGGTGTAGCGCAAGCTGGCAAAGGCTTGTTGAACTTCTCGACCTGCACCAGGCACATACGGCAGTTGGCAGCCACGGAGAGCTTTTTGTGATAGCAGAAACGCGGGATGGCAATGCCAAGCTGGTCTGCCGCATCGATAATGGTAGCGCCGTGCTCGACCTCTACCTGCTTGCCATCAATCTCGATATTAAGCATAGGCTACCTCTGGCTGCGTTTTTCCGTCTTCCACCATGCTGCGGCCATGGCGGATGTAATACTCGAATTCGGGGCGGAAGTGCTTGATAAAGCTCAGCACTGGTGTAGCAGCAGCATCACCCAGCGCACATATGGTGCGGCCCGAGATATTGTTGCTGACGTCGGTAAGCAGATCGAGATCTTCCAGCTTGCCCTGACCATCGACAATGCGCTTGATCACTCTATAGACCCAGCCCGTGCCTTCACGGCAAGGTGTGCATTGGCCGCAGGATTCTTCAAAGAAGAAATACGACAGGCGCTTCAAGGTCTTCACCATGCAGGTGGTTTCATCCATCACTATCATGGAACCAGCCCCCAGGCTGGAACCCGCTTTGGACAAACCGTCATAATCCATGGTGGCACCCGTGATGGCGGCGGCAGGCATTACAGCGGTGGAAGGCCCACCCGGAATCACCGCCTTGAGCTTGCGCCCTTTCCACACCCCACCTGCCATTTCCAGCAGATCGGTGAAAGGGATGCCCATATTGACCTCGTAATTGCCAGGCTTGGCCACATGGCCGGAGATAGAGAAAATCTTGCTGCCGCCAGAATTGGAGACGCCTAGTTCCTGGAAGGCCTGACCGCCATGCTGCAGTATCCAGGGAATAGAGGTATAGGACTCGGTGTTATTGACGTTGGTCGGCTTGCCGAAAACGCCATAGCTGGCGGGGAAAGGCGGCTTGAAGCGCGGTTGGCCTTTTTTGCCTTCTATGGATTCTATCAAAGCGGTTTCCTCACCGCAGATATAAGCACCGTAGCCATGCACGGCATAGAGATCAAAGCTGAAATTGCTGCCAAACAGCTGCTCGCCCAGATACCCAGCCGCGCGGGCTTCATCCAGTGCCGCTTCGAATATCTCGTAATCCTGCCAGATTTCACCGTGGATATAGTTATAGCCTACGCGCGCACCCAGAGTGTACGCCGCAATCGCCATGCCTTCTATCAGCTGGTGCGGGTTGTAGCGGATGATGTCTCTGTCCTTGAATGTGCCCGGCTCGCCTTCATCGGTGTTGCACACCAGATACTTGGTGCCATCGAAATAGCGTGGCATAAAGCTCCACTTGAGCCCGGTGGGGAAACCCGCACCGCCACGACCGCGCAAGCCTGAGAGTTTCACCTGGCTAATGACTTCGGTAGCCTTGACCTTGTCGGTAACCAGACGCTTGAGCTGGGCATATCCGCCAAGCTTGAGATAGGTTTCCAGAGAAGCGGGATTATCCTGACCTACGGTGCGCAGGCAGACCAGAGTTTGCGTAGCACTCATTTGCTTAGCACTCCCTTGTCCAGGTTTTCCAGTATCTGATCCACTTTCTCGGTGGTGAGATACTCATGCATTTCTGTATTGTTGATATGAAACAGCGGTGCACCGCCACAGCAACCCATGCATTCACCCTCTTTCAAGGTGAAGCGACCATCGGCAGTGGTTTGGTTAAAACCTATACCCAGGCGCTGTTCCAGATGCTCCACAATCTCGGCGGAGTCACGCAGCATGCAGGAAATATTGGTGCACACGGTAATCTTGTATTTCCCGACTGGCTCCAGCTCGTACATATTGTAGAAAGTGGCCACCTCAAGCGCGGCAATCGCAGGGATGCCGAGGTAATCCGCCACTTCGGCGATGGTGTCCTTGGAAAGCCAGCCCAGCTCGGTCTGCGCAATGCGCAGCGCAGACATGACCGCCGCCTGCCGATGTTCTGGCGGGTACTTGGTCAATTCCCGATCTATCTTGGCCAGAGATTCAGCAGATAAACTCATCTATCGATTTCTCCGAATACAATGTCTTGTGTGCCTATGATGGCCACCAAATCGGCAATCATATGACCGCGTGTCATTTCATCCAGCGCCGCCAGATGCGGGAAGCCGGGCGCACGTATCTTCAAGCGGTAAGGCTTGTTGGCCCCATCCGATACCAGATAAATGCCAAACTCGCCCTTGGGGTGCTCAACCGCGGCATAAGCCTCGCCTGCGGGGATATGGAAACCCTCGGTGAAGAGCTTGAAGTGATGGATCAGCGCTTCCATATCGTGCTTCATCCCCTCGCGCTGCGGCGGAGCCACCTTGGTATTGCCAGTGATCACCGGGCCGGGATTTTTGCGCAGCCAGTCTATGCATTGCTTGATGATGCGATTGGATTGGCGGAACTCCTCGATGCGCACCAGATAACGGTCATAGCAATCGCCGTTAACGCCTATAGGAATATCGAAATCCAGCTTGTCGTAGACTTCATAAGGTTGCTTCTTGCGTAAATCCCAGGCAATGCCTGAGCCACGCAACATCGGGCCGCTCAGACCCAATGCCAAAGCACGTTCCGGCGTCAGCACGCCTATGCCTACAGTACGTTGTTTCCAGATGCGGTTGTCAGTGAGCAGGGTTTCGTATTCATCCACATAAGCGGGGAAACGATTGGTGAAATCTTCTATGAAATCCAGCAGCGAGCCCTGGCGGTTCTCATTCAGCTGCTTGACGTCTTCCTTGCTGCGTACTGGCGATTCCTCATATTGCGGCATACGGTCTGGCAGGTCTCTATACACGCCACCCGGACGGTAATAAGCCGCGTGCATGCGTGCACCAGAAACGGCCTCGTAACAATCGAATAAATCCTCGCGCTCACGGAAGGCATACAGAAACACCGTCATCGCGCCCACATCCAGCGCATGCGCACCCAACCACAACAAGTGATTGAGCACACGGGTAATTTCATCAAACATCACGCGTATATACTGCGCACGCAATGGGACTTCCAGACCGAGCAGCTTTTCAATCGCCATCACATAGGCGTGCTCGTTGGACATCATGGAAACATAATCCAGCCTGTCCATATAAGGCACAGACTGCAAGTAAGTACGGTTTTCCGCGAGCTTTTCCGTGCCTCTATGCAGCAGGCCTATATGCGGATCTGCACGTTGTATCACTTCACCATCCAGTTCCAGCACCAGGCGCAATACGCCGTGAGCCGCTGGGTGCTGCGGGCCGAAGTTCATGGTGTAGTTTCTGATCTCAGCCATGATGCACGCCCTCGTCACGAATCACGCGCGGCACGTTGTTGCGCGGGTCTATGCTCACAGGCTGGTAGATGACGCGCTGCTGCTCAGGGTCATAGCGCATTTCCACATTACCTATCATGGGGAAATCCTTGCGGAAGGGGTGACCAACGAAACCGTAATCTGTCAGCAAACGACGTAAATCCGGATGCCCCTCATACATGATGCCGTAAAGGTCAAAGGATTCACGCTCGAACCAGTTGGCCACTGGCCATAAATCCACCAGCGTGGGGAGAACAGGGAAATCATCTTCGCTGGCAAACACCCGTAAACGCAGGCGGTGATTGAGGCTAACTGACAAGAAGTGATAAACAGTGGCAAAGCGCAAGCCAGACCAAGTGCCTTCGCCGTAATCAGCGTAATCCACGCCGCACAGATCGATCAACTGCTCAAACTTCAATTGTTGGTGGTCGCGCAAGGTAGTGCAGACATCAAGCAACTGGCTGGCTTTGCACTCAATGGTGAGCTCACCCACATGCTCGACCAAGCAGGTCACCTTGTCTTCCAGTACTTGTTGCAGCGCTTGTTTTAACTGTTCCAGACGGGTCATGGGTGTGAGCTCTTAACGGGCGATGGTATTGGTACGCTTGATTTTGTTCTGCAGCTGGATAATGCCGTAGAGCAGGGCTTCAGCGGTGGGGGGGCAACCCGGTACATAGACATCCACAGGGACAATGCGGTCACACCCGCGCACCACCGCATACGAATAATGGTAGTAACCGCCGCCATTGGCACATGAGCCCATGGAAATCACCCAGCGCGGCTCAGCCATTTGGTCATACACCTTGCGCAAGGCGGGCGCCATCTTGTTGACCAGCGTACCTGCCACTATCATCACATCGGACTGGCGCGGGCTGGGGCGGAAGACAATACCAAAGCGGTCCAGGTCATAGCGCGCGGCCCCGGCATGCATCATCTCTACAGCGCAGCAGGCCAAACCAAAGGTCATAGGCCACAGCGAACCAGTGCGGGTGTAATTGATCACCGTATCCAGCGTGGTGGTCACAAAGCCCTTTTCCAGCACCCCTTCAATACTCATGCAAGCAAACCTTTCATGAACATCCCACCGACTATGATGCCTGTTACTCCCATTCCAGCGCCCCCTTCATCCACTCATAGACAAAGCCGACCACCAGAATGCCAAGGAACACCACCATGGCAATAAATCCGAACAAGCCTATCTCCTGCAGCACCACGGCCCAGGGAAACAGGAAAGCAATTTCCAGATCAAACAAAATGAAGAGGATGGCGACCAGGTAGTAGCGCACATCAAACTTCATGCGGGCATCTTCAAATGCCTCAAAACCACATTCATACGGGGAATTCTTTTCGGCGTCTGGCCGGTTGGGAGAAACCAGCTTGCCGAGGACAATAGGGGCTACGCCGACGCCAAGGCCGACCAGAATGAACAGCAATATCGGAAAATAATTCTCCAGCACGTTCAAGTCCTATTCTTAAGCGGCTTAACACCGCACATGGGATGCGACAGTGAACCTAGACCAGAATTCACCACCACCTGCATATCCAGCATCATTCACATTGATTTTGAACACATGGGGCAGAGCACGCAAAGCGCGACTACAAATTGAGTACAAAAACAGCAAATCTATGACTGAAAAACCAAGTAAACACGAGGCATCATACCCCTCACTTGTTAATGAATTGTAACACATAAATTACAACTCAACAGCGCCAAACACCGCACTGGGAGCCACTATCAAGGTTATTCCATGTTTTAATTGGACTTATTCAAAAATAACCTTAAAAATTCAGGGGTAAAATGATAATCAATTAACTTTTTGTTACAAAATACCCTTGTAAATAATAGGCTTTTTACTGATTCAGGGCGATGTGCTTATGTGCAAATTTCAAAGTTGCCAAGCAAAACTATTAGCTGCTGGACAGAATTCACAACCGCTAAGCAAATTGAGATGCCTGCGAAGCAAACTGGAATGAATGTATGGCAAAAACATAACTGTGGAGATGAACACCGCTGTAAGAAACAGGCGGCACAGAGAAAAGTGACAGAAAAAAAACAGGCCCTTACGGGCCTGGATAGTTTCTGGAAGATTCAATGCGTAAAACGCATCAATGACTATATTATTTCCTCAATATTGCAATCTGAAGAAACAGGAACTAGTACCTTGCGCCAATCCAGCGCGAGATGCACTAGCCAGCCCATAACCACACCACCTAGCGCGAAACTACAAAAACCCAAGACATAAAAAAACCCGTATGACCTAAGTCATACGGGTTTTTGTTTGGTGCCGACGGTGAGACTCGAACTCACACGGCTTTCGCCACTACCCCCTCAAGATAGCGTGTCTACCAATTCCACCACGACGGCATTGGGCTTTTCAGCCCGGTAAAACCAATTAGTTGGGTACATCCTTAGCAGAGGAGGATTCTGCTGGCTTTGGAGTCTCAGATGCAGGCACAGATTTCACTACGGAATTTTGTACCACGCTGCCTTGTTGACCCCTATGGCTGGTCAGGTAAGCGAGACTGAGGCTGGTCACGAAGAAGATGGCAACAAACACTGCCGTTGCACGACTCATGAAGTTGGAGGAGCCACTCACCCCGAACAGGCTGCCAGATGCGCCGCTACCAAAGGCAGCGCCCATATCTGCACCCTTGCCATGCTGCAAGAGAACCAGGCCAACAACACCCAGCGCAGCAATGACATGTATAACTGTAACGATTGTTTCCATTCTCTCTACAATCCCCTGCCTGCCTAAATACCGCAAGCAGCGCGACAAATTCTTTCAAAATCAGCAGCGTCCAATGAGCATCTGCCAATCAGGCCACCGTCTATATCCGGCATAGACAGCAATTGTGCCGCATTTCTCGGATTTACGCTACCCCCATAGAGGATTCTTACGGTTTCGGCAGCGCCGGGATGCAGGGCTGCCACACGCTCGCGTATGAAGGAGTGTGCCGCCCGGGCTTGTTCAGGCGTGGCGGTTTTGTTGGTGCCTATGGCCCAGACTGGTTCATAGGCAATGACCGCATGATCTAGCAGCGCACCACCTGAGACCGAAAGCACGGCATCCAGCTGATTGGCGATGGCATATTCCATGACGCCGGACTCCCGCTCCTGCAAGGTTTCGCCCACGCAGAAAATTGGCGTAATGCCATGCTGCTTGGCAATGGCAAACTTGTCGGCAATATTGGCGTCACTCTCGCAATAGGCATTGCTGCGCTCGGAGTGGCCAACAATCACGTAGCTGGCACCAAACTCCTTAAGCATCTGGGCGCTGACTTCTCCGGTATGCGCCCCACTTTCTTGCGTAGCCACATTTTGCGCACCCCAGGCAATATTGCTGCCTTGCAGCAATTGCTGCGCCTGGAAAAGATAGGGATAAGGCACACACACCGCAAAATCGGCGTGATCCACCCCTTGAAGATCGTTTACAAGCGTACGCAGCAACTGCTCGTTCTGCGCAAGGTTGCCATTCATTTTCCAGTTACCGACAACCAGCTTGCGACGCATAAGAAACTCGAAAAAAAGTTGATTGATATTACCAAGCCGCCAACAGCACGGTCAACGTGAGGTCGGCGCTTGCCAGTGTTGCAGGCAGAGCTGCACCGACTTCACGCCGCGAAACTCATTGACTTGCAACTGATACACCGCAGAGATGCTCTCGGGCAGCAAGGCTTCCTGGCGGAAAAAGATGGCATCCAGCACCCTGCCTGCTTTCTCCAGACTGAGCTTGAGGTGGCGCTCGCCGACGATACGCTGGCCTACAACGCGAAACTCGTCAATGAATAATGGCGGAGGGAATCCCTGCCCCCAGACCTGGCGCTCCAGCGATTGTGCCATTTCCAGGGCAAAATCTTCTGCAGGCAGCGCGCCATCCACCTCTATTACCGCTTCTAGCTGCTCTGGCGTCAGCAAGCTCGCCACCACAGATTCAAACTCGTGGGCAAAGCGTGCAAAATCCACCTGGCGCAAGCTTAGCCCGGCTGCCATGGCATGCCCGCCAAACTTGACCAGCAAACCAGGCTGGCGTTTGGAGACCAAATCCAGCGCATCACGCAGATGCAAGCCTGGGATAGAACGGCCCGAGCCTTTGATCATGCCATCGCCCGCTTCGGCAAAGGCAATCACTGGCCTATGGAATTGTTCCTTGATGCGCGAAGCCAGAATCCCAATGACACCCTGATGCCAGCCAGACTCAAACAGGCTCAGGCTATAGCGGCCTGTCGCATCTATGCCATCGAGCTTGAGCAAGGCATCATCCTGCATGTCGGCTTCTATGCTGCGGCGCTCCTGATTGAGCTCATGCAGTTGCTGCGCCATCTGCTGTGCACGCTCTGCATCCTGCTCCAGCAGGCAGGCAATGCCTAGCGTCATATCATCCAGCCTGCCTGCGGCATTGAGCCGTGGCCCTATACTAAAGCCCAAGTCCTGTGGCCCTGCCTTGGCATGGTCACGGCCTGCCACTTTGAACAGCGCCAGTATGCCGGGGCTGCACTTGCCTGCACGTATACGGCGCAAGCCCTGCTCCACCAGAATACGGTTGTTGTCATCCAGCTTGACCAGATCAGCCACCGTGCCCAAGGCCACCAGATCCAGCAACTCGGTGAGATTGGGTTCAGACTTGTCGGCATAAGCCCCGCGCAAGCGTAGCTCGGCGCGCAATGCCAGCAACACATAAAACATCACGCCCACCCCGGCCAGGTTTTTGCTGGCAAAATCGCAGCCGTGCTGGTTGGGGTTAACAATACAGGCAGCGTCTGGCGTTTCATCCCCGGGTAAATGGTGATCCGTCACCAACACCGGAATCCCCAGCGCTTGCGCCGCCTTGACGCCATCCACACTGGCAATGCCGTTATCCACCGTCAATATGATATCGGGCTGTTGCGTCGCAGCCAGGGCGACAATTTCCGGCGTCAGTCCATAACCATACTCAAAGCGATTGGGCACAAGAAAATCCACCTTGGCCCCCAGGCTGCCCAGGCCCTTGACCGCTACCGCAGTGGCGGTCGCGCCATCAGCATCGTAATCGCCCACCACGATGATGCGCTTGCCGTCTTCAATCGCGTTAGCGAGCAATACCGCCATGGCCAGGTTGTGGGTCAGAGTTTCCGGCGGCAGCAAACGCGCCAACGACACTTCCAGCTGCCCGGCTTCATGAATGCCTCGCGCGGCCAACAGGCGCGCCAGGGCAGGTCTGACACCAGCCGCAATCAAGGTCTCGCAGGCGCTAGCATCAACCTTACGTTCAACAATCTGTACCATTAAAAATAAGCTTCCATTGCTTGCGGCTTGCGCCAGAATTTCAATAAATCATAAGGTTTGACGACTAGCTGCCGCAGCCGTCCTTGCCAGGCAAAATACAGCGCCAATTCATGCAGCTTTCTACTGCGTAGTGCCGCCAGCAACAACTCACTGTAAGCAGACTGCCATTGCTGCAAGGGGTAGACCAGCAAGGCATCTTCACGCTTATTCAGCACCTGAGCCAAATCCGTCACGGGCAAGGCCTTGCTGCCAGACAACAAGGCCAAGCCTTGCACACTGGCATCATCGGTATAAACCTGCATGGGAATAGCGGCAGTAGATGCAGGCATCACCCCGCCGCCATGCAGCCAGAGACTATTAACAGGCAGTTCGCCTTGCGCTTCTCTGGCCTGATTAACTGCATGCCCGTGCAATAGCATTTGTATTTCGTTCAGCCTTGCGCGCCAGCGGGCGGCATCTGCACCCTGCGGCATCAACTCGGCAATATTCTGACCCTGGGCGATATAGGGCGAGGTGGTGGATAGCGCAAAATTTGCTGGCAGGCGTAACCACCAGTGACCGCCGGGCGCGGCTTGAAACTGCAAATTATCTGCCGCGAAATGCTGATTAAGACTTAACCTTAACCCCTCTTCATGCGCCACGCTCAAAGGCAGCGGCACAGGGGCATTCAACAGAAAGGAATCCCGCATCAAGGCCAGGTTAACCGGGCTGGCAAATAGCCAGTAATCTTGATCTGGCTGCTGGCCTTGATCTACAGCGCACGCCTGCTCACCCAGGCGTGCCAGGGCAGCCCAGGGGAAATCCTGCTGTTTACTCACGCCAAACACGTCACACAAGGCGGCATCCACTGCGCTTCGCTTCCACTGCAGCTTGCCATGCGCCAACAGCCGCAACATGGCGGCATCATGGCTGATATTGGCGATATACTCGGCAGTATCGGGTAGATAAATATGCAATTTCACACAGATGTCACTTTGTCATAATGCAAGTTGGGCGCTAAGATAGAAGGACATTCTCTGCTTAGCAAACCCATCTATGGATATTATTTTATGGCGTCACGCCGAGGCTGAGGAAGGCACTCCCGACCTGGCCCGTAGACTCACCGCCAAAGGTGAGCAGCAAGCTGAAAAAATGGCCGCATGGCTGAAGCAACACATGCCACCCAACACCCGCATTCTTGTCAGCCCCGCCCAACGCACTCAACAAACCGCGCAGGCACTAGGCCTGGAGTTTACCACGCTGGATGCGCTGGCCCCTGGCGCATCGCCACAAAGCATACTGGAAGCGGCTGGCTGGCCCTTGGGCAAGGACAGTGTGTTAATCATAGGCCATCAACCCACGCTAGGTATGGCGGCGGCCTATGCCATGACCCGAAGAATGCAGTACTGGAGCGTCAAGAAAGGCGCTATCTGGTGGATATGCAACCGCAGACGTGGCGAAGAAGAACAAACCGTCTTGCGTGCCATGCTGACGCCAGATCATATATAGCCCTGATAGCTATATATCAGATAGATAAAACCTGATAACTGGCTTGGGCAGCGTTAACGCTTCACCATCGCCCCCTGCCAGTAGCAACACACAATAATGAAAAATAACCCCCAGGAGAAGACTTGAGCACAGTCTTGATTGCCAACCCCAAGGGTGGCAGTGGCAAAACCACGCTAGCCACCAATCTTGCGGGTTATTTCGCCAGCCGTGGCCGCCACGTGGTGCTCTCCGACATGGACAGGCAACGCTCCGCCTTGCAATGGCTGGATCGCCGCCCTTACAAGCTACCCTTGATTCACGGCCAGGATGCACGTGGCAAGCATGCCATCAGCTTAAGCGCCGACTGGACCATCATCGACTCTCCCGCAGGCTTGCGCGGCGAAAAACTCAGCAATGCAGTGAAGGAAGTCGATTTCGTTATCGTGCCCATGCAAGCCTCCGCCTTTGACATAGGTGCCACCCGCGACTTTCTGCAACTATTGCAGGAAGAAAAAGCCGTGCGCAAAGGCCGTACCTTTGTTGCTGTCATCGGCATGCGCATTGATAGCCGCACCCGTGCGGCGGCAGGCTTGCAGGAATTCCTCACCGCCTCGGGCTTTCCCGCTGTGGGCAATCTGCGCAGCGCCCAGGTGTATGCCCTGGCGGCAGAACAAGGTGCCAGCCTGTTTGATATCCGCCCCTCTCAGGTGCAACGCGATTTGCAGCAATGGGCGCCCTTATTGCATTGGCTTGTCAACAACGACAAGCGACTACAAAAATAATCTGACCAGGGAATATCATGCCTAACGAGATTGAGCTCAAACTGCGCATTGCCACTGCCGACATTCCGCAACTCAAGCGCCATGCTGCCATACGCAAACACCTGATAGGCAAGGCACTTACCCGCCGATTGGTAAGCACCTACTACGACACCGACGACTTACAGTTGATGGATCGTAAAGTTAGCTTGCGCGTCAGGCGCATGTCGGGTGGCTGGTTCCAGGCGGTCAAAGCTGCAGGGCACTCGCTCGCTGGTTTGCACCAGCGTTTGGAGTGGGAAGACATCATCTCCAAGGGTGAGCCAGACTTCACCAAAATCACCGACCCTTCATTGACGCCTATCTTTGACGACCTGAAATTACGTCAGGCGCTGAAACCCATTTTCACCACCGATATGCAGCGCACCGAATGGCAACTCGATTATGAGGGCAGCAAAATTGAGCTTTCACTCGACAATGGGCAGTTGATTGCAGGCAAGCAGCAACAGCCCATGGTGGAAATTGAGCTTGAGCTCAAGGATGGTCAGGTGGCGCACTTGTTTGCGCTGGCACTGCAACTGCAAGCGGACATTCCACTCACCATTGAAAACGTCAGCAAGGCACAGCGTGGCTATGCCTATTACCGCAGCTTCCAGCAGCAAGTTGCCAAGGCCAAGTCTGCGCAAATCACGGCAGATGATAGCTTGAACCAGGCGCTGGAAAAATCTGGCTGGGAATGTTTACGCCAGTTACAAGCCAACCAGGGCTTGGCACTTGAAGGCACAGAGATAGAAGGCGTGCACCAGATGCGCGTGGCCTTGCGTAGACTGAAAGTGGTGCTAAGGCTGTTCAAGCTGCATGACGAAGAAATCAATGCAGACCTAAACTGGCTCAATACCCTGCTTGCCAAGGCACGCGATCTGGATGTGATGCTGACTGAGACCTTGCCGCAGCTCAAGCTGCCCGCGGCAGAAGCACAACAAGTGCAAGAACACTTCCAGCGCTCGCGTAAACGTGCTTACCAAGCGGTACGCCAGGGCTTGAACTCACAGCGCTACCAGCACCTGTTGCTGGCACTGGGCCACAAAATTGCCAGCGGCATCCCCCATGGCAACTCCCCTTTGTCCAGCCAGGCTGGCCCGGCTTTGCAAAAGCTGCACAAGCGCCTGCTGCAACGTGGCAAGGGGCTGCACAAGCTAGCCAGCAATGAGCAACACGAGGCAAGAAAATCTGCACGCCACCTGCGCTTTGCGCTGGAATTTATTGCCCCGGCGCTCAGTGGCAAACGTGCAGCAGCAAAAACTGAAGCCATGCTGGAGGAGATTAAAACCCTGCAAAGCCTGCTGGGCAGGCTTAACGACACTGCCACTACTGCGCAAACCTTGGCATTGGCAGCCCGTCGCACCCCTGCCTTGCTGCCCGCAGCCCAACTTTGGCAGCACGACGCCGCGCGCCAGCTCAAGCGTAGCAAACCCAAGCTAAAAGCCGCCTGGAAGCAGTTCAAGCAGGCAAAAATCGCCTGGTAGAGATGCCCTCAAGGCCAAAATCCTCTAAACTCGCACCCATCTTGATAACCTGCAGAGCAAACTGAGAGCGCCATGAATCTGGAAAAAGTAGTCTTTGGCTTCTTCATCGTGCTGGCGATGACACTCAATTTTGGCTTTTTCATCGGTGGTAGTGATAACCCGATTTATCACCATATTTATGAGCTATACGCCGCCATCGTCGTCAACCTGATTGCCACCGTGCTCAAGTTTGGCGACCGCACGCAGATTGGTGCCATCCACCTTTCCACCAGCCTGGTAGCGGATTTGCAATTGATCGCGGCAGCCGTGGTGTGGGTGGCCTTCAATGGTTCAGATGAGGCAGGCACTACGGCACGCGTGGTCTCCCTCAGTGGCGGGGCCTTGCTGGCCAATATCACCTCCGTGATTCTGCTGCTGGCTGAAACCATTACGCTGCGCCGCTAAATCAACCGCCCACTCAGGCGCATAGTGAACAATATCTTCTTCCTGATCCTGCGGCGCATGCGTGCGCCGCTGATCACCGTGATCGTCACCTATACGATTGCGATTATTGGCCTGACCCTGATGCCAGGCGTGGACGACAAGGGCCAGGTCTGGCACATGAGCATCTTCGAGGCGCTCTATGTGGTCAGCTACACCGCCACCACCATAGGCTTTGGCGAAGTGCCTTACCCCTATAGCGCGACACAACGCTTGTGGATGACCTTCTCGATTTACCTGACGGTGATTCCCTGGTTTTACGCCATAGGTAAAATTATCTCGCTGTTTCAAGACCCTGCACTCAAGCAGGCACTCACTACCACCAGCTTTGCCCGCGCGGTGGAAAACCTGCATGAACCGTTTTATATCGTCTCTGGTTATGGTGAAACCGGCAGCCTGCTGGTCAAGGCGCTGGATCACAAAGGCATACGCGTAGTAGTCACCGAGCTGAGCCAGGACCGCGTGAATGACCTGGATTTGGAAGACTACCAGTTTGATATTCCGGTGCTGTGTGCCGATGCCATGCTGCCCGACACCCTGCTGCGCGCCGGGGTGCGGCACCCCATGTGCAAGGGCATAGCCGCGCTGACAGATAACGACCACGTCAACCTGGCGGTGGCAGTGGCGGCCAAGCTGCTCAACCCCAAGCTGACTGTGCTGGCGCGTGCCGAGGATGATGAAGTTGCGGCCAATATGGCCTCATTTGGTACGGATCACATTCTCAACCCCTACACCCTGTTCGGCGATCAGCTAGGCATGGAAGTGCATGCCATAGGCACTTATTTGCTGCACCAATGGCTGACAGGGGTGCCGGGTGAAACCCTGACCCTGCCCAAAGTGCCGCCCATAGGCAAATGGATAGTCTGTGGTTATGGCCGCTTTGGCAAAGCGGTAGTGGAAAATCTGGAACGTGAGCAGATCACCACCGTGATTATTGAAGCCGACCCTGAACTCACGCATTGCGAACAATGCGTAGTGGGCAGCGGCACCGATGCAGCTACGTTGACCGAGGCGGGGATTGAAGGCGCGGTAGGCATCATCGCTGGCACCAACCACGATATCAACAACCTCTCCATCGTCATGACCGCACAGCGTCTCAACCCTGAGCTGTTTGTGGTGGTGCGCAAAAACCGCCGTTATAACGAACCGCTGTTTGAGCACTCCAGCGCCGATATCTCCATGGACCCCAGCGACATCATTGCCCATGAGTGTCTGGCGCGCATGATCACGCCGATGATGACACACTTTTTGCGCCTGGTGCGCACGCAAGACAACAACTGGGCTAATCACCTGATCAGCCGCCTGGTGGAAGTGGTGGGTGAAAATGTGCCCGAAGCCTGGGGCGTGACCATAGATGTAGAACACAGCCCCGCCGTTGCCAACCTTATCGCCTGGGGCTTGCCCGTCACCCTGGATGCCCTGATGCGCGACCCGGGCAACCGCACAGAAAAACTGGCGCTGGTGCCGCTGATGCTGGTGCGCAGCGGCCATTACGAACTGCTGCCCGATGCCAGCACACCATTATTTGTGGGCGACCGCTTACTTTGCTGCGGCACCCCTAATGCCAAGGCGGCACAACCTATATCACTAAGCAATCACAAAACCTTGACCTGGATTATCAACGGGCGGGAAATTGCCGATGGCTGGCTATGGCGCTGGATGACCAGAAAAATCACCCGCCTGCGTCGCGCAGCCAAACCCAAAAGCAACAGCAGTTAATACCAAGGGGATATTCATCAACACGTCATCATGAAAGGGGAGTTTTATGATACGAAACACCATACTAGGCCTGCTGATTGCAGGCCTGGGTGCATGTTCAGCACCCGTCACCCGGCAAGCAGGCATAGACAATAACCACAGCGAAACCGAAAAAACCCTGCAACGTGAACTGGCTTTTCAAAGCCAAGTAAACCGCAGCCTCAAAGCGCAGCGCATAGGCTTGCCCATACTGCGCGAATCCGCCAGCCATTGCGGCAGCAATACCGCCCCCCATCTGGGGTTTTTGGCATTCACACGCGCGCATTTCAAGGGCGAGCTACAAGAAGCCGCCAGCAAACATTGGCAGTTAAGCGATGAATACAAAATTGTTGAAGTGTTTGCCAACAGCCCCGCCAGCAAGGCAGGCCTGAAACCTGGCGATGTAGTGGTGCGCATCAACAACCAGGCAGTGACCCCCAGCAATTATGAACTGCGCAAACTGATTGCAGGACCCTACACCACAGGCCTGCCAGTGCCAGTAGACATCATGCGCGCCGGAGAAGCGCAAACCCTGACTCTGGATATGGAAGTCATCTGCAACTACCCGGTCAACGTGGTGAGCAGTGATGCCGTCAACGCCTATGCAGATGGCAAGGCCATCTATATCACCAGCGGCATGATGCGCTTTACCGAAACCGATGAGGAACTGGCCACCGTCATCGGCCACGAGCTGGCCCACAACCAGATGGACCATATAGGCAAACAATCCAACAACCGCATGCTGGGCGTTATTCTTGGTGCTATCGTCACCGTGGCCACAGGGGTGGATGTCACCAACCTGGGCGGTAACATGGGCGCAGGAGCGTTCAGTCAGGATTTTGAGGCAGAAGCGGATTATGTTGGCATCTATGCCACCGCCAGGGCAGGCTATGACATCAAACAGGCCCCCAACTTCTGGCGCAGAATGGGTGCAGAACACCCGGCAGGCATAGCGCACGGCGCATCACACCCCAACACCGCCAACCGTTACCTGGCGCTGGATAAAGCCGTGCAGGAAATCGCCGAGAAACAAACCGCAGGTCTGGCACTGGCCCCCAACCTTAAATAAGCCAGCACCTGCTTAAACCAGGGCTTGAATCAGCAATGCAGATGCGGCAGGGCATCCCCGCCCTGCCGTCAGCATGCGACTAATCAACCACCTTGCGCCGCAAAGCCTTCACCTCACCACGCTGACTCTTGCCCTCCAGCCTGCGCCACTGTGAACCGCGCGTAGGCTGGGTAGGCCTGCGTGCCTTGGGCACCACCGCCACACTACTCACCAACTCCTGCAAACGCCGCAGTGCATCTTCACGGTTCAATTCCTGACTGCGGTGCAACTGCGCCTTGATGATAACCACCCCGTCACGCGTAATACGGTGATCATGCAGCCGCAACAAGCGCGCCTTGATATGCTCAGGCAGGCTGGATGCGCGCACATCAAAGCGCAGATGGATGGCGCTGGATACCTTATTCACATTCTGCCCACCTGAGCCTTGAGCACGTATTGCGGTCAACTCAGCCTCGTGCGGCAGAATCTGTAGATCATGTCCTTCTAACATGTCGTCATGATAAATAAAAATGCAGCGCTGGCGAGCATTTTCCATGCAGGCACTCCCTAAGAATGAGTGGCACGGGCGATAAGTGGGAATTGTTAAGTAGGGAGAGTTGGTAGATATGGGAGGTTGAGAAGAATTTCCCCTGCTGGCGTTAAGTTTAGGAACAACTCGATTGCCATTGGAGTTGCTAGCGATAAGCTTAAGTGACTAAGAAAATTTAACCTATACAACGACTGAATGCTAAACGTAGGGCTGTGCCTATTTCTTCAGGAGTGCTGCCTCCTGGGATAATTACTTCCTCAATTCCATCACTTATTCTTCTTCCCCACTCCTCTAGCTTTTGATGACGACTAGGCTCAATCTTTATCACACCATCTGACAAACTGATACTGCAATTTTTCATTTTCTTAAACATTGCTCGTCTAGTCTTATATCCATATGTTTTCATCACTTTAATTACCCAACATTCATATCTATCTGCGGCCTGGCTATAGTCATCAAGATCAGGATCATAAGTGACGTCTGGATGTACCCAAACACCTTCTCTGTGATCCGGATTCGGCAATACAAACCGACTGTGGATTAAAGCATCTAGAACCAAATTTCCCAGGGTTACGTCACATACATCTGTATTCACGTAGTGTTCCTTACCTTTTGGATCTTTTTGAAACATTGAATATCCAGAAAAAGTTGAAATGTAAATAAATTCATTATTCATCATTGCATCCGCACAAGCAGTTTTCTTAAAATTAAAATCCATTTCACTTGATCTCCTGCATAACAATATTTTTTGAATATTTATTATTAACTTCAACAGCATAGAACCTTATACAAATCCAAAGAATAAGATTGAATTTAATTGAAAATACTGTATTTCTCATAGAGAAAATTCAGCATCCATGTTTCCATTGCAAATCTGGCTTTTTGAGATATGGCTGCAATATCCTGACGTCCGCATGCTCTGCGTTTCCGTTGCTATCAAAACAGACATTCCACTGCTTAAATGTCAACCTATCCCCTCATAACTCATTAACCCGATTTTTTAACAAAATAAGTCAGGATTCTCTCTAGCCATCCTTGAACAGGTTCAGGGCGGTAAGGATGGGTACTGGGGCCATCAGGTCTTACCAAGTCTCCGGGGTAATGTTCATGTCCTAGACAGGCACTGTCATCAAGATTAAAGGCTTTGACTGCCGCCACTGCTTCCAGGCACCAACGGCCAAAATAGCAGCCCCCGGCAAGACGACTTTTATCTGGGTCTCCAAAGGTGTACCACCACAGTTCATCATGGCCCTTGCGCTCAAGTTCTGCATACCAATGCTCTACAAACTCTCGCAATAATGCTGCTTGTTCTGCCTGGGGCGCATCAATGGCCTTGAGCAGGCGCGCATAAGGTTTGCGGTGCAGTAGCTTGCCCCCTATCTGGCGTTGTGGCTGGCGGCTGGCGATTACGCGATCCAGCAGGATGTCTTCGCCTTCACCTCCTACCAATGCCAATAGGCGTTGCCATTGCGCATCGGGAATGTTGAGTGACAAGGCCAAACCAACCAGCCAGAAGCACCAGTTATAGTGGTTGAGGTCATGTAGATCAAAGACCCAGGAACGGGGGTCATTGTGACCTCGTGGGTCTTTGGTCACTCTGGGAGCGCCAAATGCGTGTCTATGATCCCAACCCTGCCCTGGCTTCAGGGCGGCATTAAGTTCTGCTGCAAGTTGGTTGGATAGCTCCCAAGCTTCAAGTAGGCCAGGGAAAGATTCGGCTAGCTCGTGAACATTGTCGCCGCGGGAATAACGACAAACTATGTAATAAAAAATTATGTTTTTTGTGAAATTGAAAACATACTGTGGTCGATATCCTGGATTTTTACTTGGCTTGCTGATACGTTCCCAATATTCATCAATGGACTCTCTTCCAAACTCGACCCATTTATCCCAATAGATTAAGTCACCCAGTGGTGCCCGTATCATGGCTGCATCTCCATCAATGGCATGGTGTTAATGATTTAATATAAACACAACATCTGGCATAACAACTACCATTAACAACGCAATGACCTTTCAATCCTTTTCTTGATCATTTATTTGCTTAAGATATTTTTCCAATATCCTGACATCCGAAGGGTCTGCATTCACGCTCCTATCAAAACGGGCGTACCATTTCTCCAGTGCCAATCTGTCTAATTCCAGGGCTTTTGGCACTAAATCTCGATAATAAATCACGAGATCATCTGGTATGTCTGGAGCCGTTGCGCAAATAATTTTCCTCGTAAGATTATTGTCTTGCAAAAACTTCAAGAGATAACCTGTCGTAATTTTTTTACTAAGTCTAGCTTTCTGAGTCATCTCAGGGGTTTTTTCTTCAAAAACACTAAAAGCATCCTCAAAATAAATATTTGGAAATTTTTCCAACAATTCATCATATGTCAATAATTTCTTTCTTTTATTTATCATCATAATTTCCTTTCTATTCTTGAAACACTCGTAACTTCTAACAATTCACCTGTCCGTCGGTCCCTAATGAATTCCCCTCCACCTTCTCTTACTTTAATTTCATGATTAATCTGGTTCTTTTTTTCCGCTGTCAAACTTGTCGTTTCCACAACATCTAACACTTGACCATTTTCTATCACCACATGATCCAGGCGTCGGGATTTTCCTGTCTTAGGGTTAACCGCAATATTTCCATCCTTGTCCCGCAGAAACAGTTCATCTTGAACCGAGGCTCCCGGGTAAAGTTTCTCTAACTCCTGGTGTACCTGCTGTTGTCGCCTTTGTCCCGCTTTGTAGTTATCCGCCACCGCTAATAACAGCTGATCTCTGATGCTTTTTTGCTGGGCGGCGGGGTAACCCTTTATTAGTTCATCTACCCAGGCAGTAGCGTCTTGTACGGGATATTGCGGATGGCGAGAGTGCTAGCGCTCAGATTGATATCCCCAGCCGTGGCCGTCAGGCTGAGTTGCTTGGCGTTGATCTGGCTGCCTGTTAGGTCGATTTGTTGCGCCTGATAGCTTTGCTCGCCACCGCTTAATTGCTGACCATGGGCGTTGATGTGACTGGCGTTGAGGCTGAGGCTGCCTGCATCTCTCAAGTTCAGCGTGCTGCTGGAGGCCATATCCACACCTGCCGCAGTCAGTGCTTGGGATGTCAGGGCTATCTGGCTGTTATCCGCACTGGCCAGCAACTTGACCTCGCCTTGCGCCAGCAGGCTACCGCTATGCTGTATGTCGGCAGCAGTGCTGAGCTGCACATTGCCCTGACTCAACAGGCTACCGCTATTGTTGATGCCTGCACGGCTGTTGAGATTCATCGCCCCCTGGCTGCGCAAGCTGCCAGTGTTGATGAGGCGTCCATCAGACATCAGCATCAATTCGCCTGCACTCGCACCAATATGGCCGTTATTGCGCACGCCCACCCCAGCCTCGGTGCCTATAAGGAAGATTTTCCTCGCGTACATGCCGCCCAGTGCGGCCACGTCCAGCGCAAATTGAGGCGCAGGGCTAGTCGGGCTGACTATGTCTCTCTGCTGAATCTCCCCGCTGCGGCCAACCTGATTCAGCCCGGTGCTGACCTGCAAGTGTTGCGCCCACAGCCCGGCATTGATGTCCACCGCGCGCGCAATGATCTGGGTGTAGTTAACCTGGCTGGCATCCATACCAGCGCCCAGGATGCTGACATTGCCACCCCCTACCCGATACGCCGCCAGGTCACCGCCCTGCATGACAGGACGCCCGGTACTCAAGCTAACCTGCGAGGCATTGATGAAACCGCAGCCGTTACACTGTATGCCTGCCGGGTTGGCGATCACCAGCTCGGCCTGGCTACCCGCAATTTCAACAAAGCCATGCAATTGGCTGGGGTGGCTGCTGTTGACCTCATTGAGAATCAAACGCGCACTGCCAGTAGCCAGATGCGGGTTGGCCTGCACCCAACCACCTAGCTGGGTAGCAACCGACTGGGTGCTGTTGTTGAGTATGGCCCCGGGGCGGGCAACATCAAACTGCTGGTAGGTATTGTGCGAAACGCCTGCGGCGCTGGGGGTCTGGATATTGACCAGCGGCAGGCCGTTGGCGGTTTCCAGCACCACCGCTTGTTGCTGCCTGGGTGCGCCGGGATCGGCAATGATGTCGGCCCCGGCCATTGGGATGGGCTGGCCATTGATGAGCAGGCTCGCCATCAGCAGCCGGATGGTGTTGCGCTTGTAGGGTAAGGAGCTCATGAGGTGGCCTTTGATTATCATGCTCAGAAAGACAGACTTAGCTGTATGCCTGCGGTGGTATGGGCGGTTTGGAAGCCCTCAGGGCGCTTAAGGGGCCGACCGACAAAGCCGTCATATTGAAAAGCCTTGTAGCCGCCCTTCAAACCCAGCACGCCTCCCGCCAGACGTCGCCCTAGCAGGTAATCACTGGATGGCCCGGCCACTGCTCCGTAATCCGCGCCGAGATAAGCCCACTGCCCAGCCCCCAATGCCAGGCTGAGGTCGTTACGTACAAACCAGCCACTATCTCCCATGAGGTTTTGCTGCCCATCAAAGCCACGTACGGTGTAGCGGTTACCAATGGCAAACCTGTCTTGCGGCGTCAGTGGGTCAAGATGTGATTGCGCACGCAGGTTCAGGCTATAACGCATGGGCCGCGTGCTGCCCAACCACGATAAAGGCTGCTGGTAGCCGACTTCCAGCGTGACCAGCCCCATACGTGCCGTGCCCTGCTTGCTGGCTTGCTCAGGTGCAGGCATGGCACCCAACGCACCTGTGCCATGCTTGTATGCCAGGGTGTAGTCCAGCACTGCCTGGCCCAGATACCAATTCTGTAGCATGGCCAGCTCCCAGCCTGCAGTGCGGCGGCGCTGCACCTCAATTTCCGTGTCATCGATGTAATTGAAGCTTTTGCGCAGAAAACCCTTGAGCGAGACCAACGTCTTGCTGGCTGCGCTGCGGTGCAGCATGCGGCTGAGCTTGATATCTGAGTTCTGCGTGGTGCCGCTGTAGATATAGGCATAACGGGCACCCGCCACCTCCTGGTGATACGTATAGTCAGAGTTGTTGAATGCCAGCAACCAGTAGTTGATAGGCAGGGAATAATGCCAAGCCTGCCCTTTAGAACCACGCCTGCCAGCTTGGCCACCGCCAAGATCGTGATTGAAGTTGAGGTAAAACAGATCGCTCAAGGCCAGCAGGTTATCGCCCGATAGGGTGATGCCGCCCATATAACGCCCCGTGGATTTTGAACCGCTGTCATCCGCATTCAGGGTCAGCCTGAACGGGAATGCCTGCTTACGGCTGATCACCACATCACTGGCAGCCAAGCCTGCATCAAGTGAGCTGGCAGGCTCAATCTGTATATCGGCCTCGGCGGTGGGAACACGTTTGAGGTTTTCCAGACCTTGCTCAATATCGCGCAAGTTCAGGATTTTTCCCGTGGCGAGAGGCACGGTGTTCCCCAGGCTGACATAAGGGCTTGAATCCGGGCTGAGCCTGATTGCACCGACAGTGCCCGGCAGCAGGGTCATGACAAAATGCCCATCGCCCAGGTTTTGCTCACCCGCCAGCACGCGGGTATTGACATAGCCTTGCTTGATCAGCGCCTGCTGCACCCGCATCAACACATTGCTTAGCCCCATGCTGCCCAGGCAGCGACCTAGCGCGTTACCCCTGCCTGTGGTGACCGCCTCCAGGGCAAAGCGATAGGCTCGGGTTTCCGCCTCTGGGTTGGCATATCCAATGCTGTGTATGGTGAAACAAGGTGTTTCCTGCTCGGGATAATCAGGAATGGGGACACTGGGGCTGGGCGGAGGCTGCTGCGGTTTGCTTTCCAACTGTTGTTGCTGCAACCATCTATCACGCTCCTGCTGCAACAACTGCTCACGAATGCCACTGGTTTCAGCTTCTGCTGCCCGCGCGTCTATTGCAGACAAGCCCAGTGCCAGACACCCACCGCAGATGGCGCTGCAGATTGGACTGAACGACATTTTCCGGGCTGAAGTTTGCTCAAGTGAAGATGTTGCTTGCCACGACAATAAACGTTTGCTGAAGCAGCTAAAGCGCATGAGAAAGACGCGCATAACTTTGGTGCATAGATGGGAGGACAGGATGAAAAACATGCACAAGACCCAGCGTTTTTGACATTTATAAATTAGCAAAAGTAAAATATTAATGTCAAATCCCTTTTCAAATTATGGTTAATTTTTAGGGAGCATCGGCATTTCCATCGCAATTTCTGCCCGTCGAATAAAGACTTGCTGCTGCGCAAACAAAGGCTTGCAGCAGAATGTCCAGATCGGTATAGCGCCAAGAATGGTAAGAGTGTGTCCGGCGGGCAGGCTATGCGCGGTTTTTGCGGCTGGCGGCCGCATGTGGCAAAGACTCATCGGTATAGAAAATCTGAGCAGATTTTGTTGATTTTGCACCACGGCTGAGCATGGCTTGTTGCAACCCAAGTTTTCCCTTGTATTTAGCAGCTTACCGCCACCCATTCAGGGCTTGTCGCGCACTGCAAAACTTGACCTAAACAGTCAAAAAAGCCAATATAGCGGCTTCAAAACGGCATCAAGCCAGCGATTTGGCAATGCTTGGTGCTGCATCAGGACCTGATACCCCAGCGTATCTTAAAAAGTTTCCCGGAGAATCCTTACATGGCATTGACCCCCGATATTGACCCTCAAGAAACCCAGGAATGGCTTGATGCCATCTCATCGGTACTTGAGAACGAGGGAACCGAACGCGCACATTTCCTGCTGGAAACGCTGATCGACAAGGCACGCCGCTCAGGTGCTTACTTACCCTACAACGCGACTACCGCCTATGTGAATTCCATTCCATCTCACCTGCAAGCCAAGCATCCAGGTGACACCGCCATGGAGCGCAAGATTCGCGCCCTGGTACGTTGGAACGCCATCATGACCGTACTGCGCGCCAACGAGAAATCGCCAGGCGTGGGTGGCCACATTGCCAGTTTCCAGTCTGCGGCTACGCTGTACGACACTGGCTTCAACCACTTCTTCCGCGCTGCCAATGAAAACTTTGGCGGTGACTTGATCTACTTCCAGGGTCACTCATCCCCAGGTGTGTATGCCCGTGCCTTCCTTGAAGGTCGCTTGACCGAAGAGCAGATGTCCAACTTCCGTATTGAAGCGGAAGGCAATGGCTTGTCTTCTTACCCACACCCCTGGCTGATGCCTGATTTCTGGCAGTTCCCTACCGTATCCATGGGCTTAGGGCCATTGCAGGGTATTTACCAGGCACGTTTCCTTAAGTATCTGCACGACCGTGGCATTGCCGACACTTCCGGCCGCAAGGTCTGGGTGTTCTGTGGTGATGGTGAAATGGATGAGCCGGAATCTCTGGGTGCCATCTCCTTGGCCGCCCGTGAAAAGCTCGACAACCTGATCTTCGTGATCAATTGTAATTTGCAGCGTCTTGACGGCCCAGTACGCGGCAACGGCAAGGTAATTCAAGAGTTTGAAGCTGCCTTCCGTGGCTCCGGCTGGAATGTGCTCAAGGTATTGTGGGGTTCCTACTGGGATCCGCTGCTGGCCATGGACAAGGACGGCCTGCTGCGTAAGCGCATGGAAGAGTGCGTGGACGGTGAATACCAGAACTTCAAGTCCAAGGGTGGCGCTTATACGCGTGAACACTTCTTCGGCAAGTACCCAGAACTCAAGGAAATGGTGGCCGCGATGTCTGATGAAGATATCTGGCGCCTCAACCGTGGTGGTCATGACCCGCATAAGGTTTACGCGGCTTACCACAGCGCGGTTAACCATGTTGGTCAGCCTACCGTCATCCTCGCCAAGACCGTCAAAGGTTATGGCATGGGCCAGGAAGGCGAAGGCCAGAACACCACCCACCAGCAAAAGAGCATGGGCGTGGAAACCCTCAAGGCATTCCGTACCCGCTTTGATCTGCCACTGACCGACGAACAAGTAGAAAACCTGTCCTTCTACCGTCCGGCTGAAGACAGCCCAGAAATGCAATACCTCAAGTCGCGCCGTGAAGCGATGGGTGGCTTTGTGCCTTCCCGCCGCCGCAAGGGCAATGAGTTGACCGTGCCTGAGCTGTCCGCTTTCGAGAATATGTTGGGCGCGACTGGTGAGCGTGAAATCTCCACCACCATGGCCTTTGTACGTATTCTCTCTACCCTGGTGCGTGACAAGCAGATCGGCAAATACGTCGTGCCTATCGTGCCGGATGAAGCTCGTACCTTTGGTATGGAAGGTATGTTCCGTCAACTCGGCATCTATTCCTCCGTTGGCCAGCTTTACGAGCCACAAGATGCTGACCAGGTGATGTTCTACAAGGAATCCAAGGACGGTCAGATTCTGGAAGAAGGTATCAACGAAGCTGGTTCCTTCTCGTCATGGATTGCAGCGGCAACGTCTTACAGCGTCAGCGGCGTGCAGATGATTCCGTTCTACATCTTCTACTCCATGTTCGGTTTCCAACGTATTGGCGACTTGGCCTGGGCGGCGGGTGACTCACGTTCACGCGGCTTCCTGCTTGGTGCTACCGCAGGCCGCACCACATTGAACGGTGAAGGCTTGCAGCACGAAGATGGTCACAGCCACTTGATGTCGGCCACCATCCCCAATTGCATCTCCTATGACCCGACCTTTGCTTACGAGCTGGCGGTGATCATTCAGGAAGGTATGCGCCGCATGGTGCAAAACCAGGAAGATGTGTACTACTACATCACCCTGATGAACGAAAACTACACCCACCCAGCTCTGCCCAAGGGTGCTGAAGAAGGCATACTCAAGGGTATTTACCAGTTCAGCAAATCCAAGAGCAAAGGCCCGAAAGTGCAATTGCTGGGCAGTGGCGTGATTCTGCGTGAAGTGATCGCCGCAGCTGAGCTGCTGGAACAAGACTGGGGTGTCTCTGCCGATATCTGGAGCGTGACCAGCTTTACCGAGCTGCGCCGTGAAGGCCTGGATGCTGAGCGCTGGAATCTGCTCAACCCAGAAAAGCCACAGAAGGAAAGCTATGTCGCCAAGTCCTTGAAGAAGGCTGAAGGCCCGGTGATTGCTTCTACTGATTACATGAAGTCGTTTGCCGACCAGATTCGCACCTTTATCCCGCAACGCTATGTCACGCTGGGCACTGACGGCTATGGCCGCTCAGACTCGCGCGAGGCACTGCGCAGCTTCTTCGAGGTGGATAGATTCCATGTGGTGGTAGCCGCGTTGAAGGCACTGGCGGATGAAGGCAAGCTGCCAGCCGCCAAGGCCGCCGAGGCACTGAAGAAATACAATATCAACGTCAACAAGCCCAACCCGACCACGGTTTAAGCTTGAGACTGGCCGCCTAAAGGCAGGCTAGTCATGATCCTGTAAATGCCCGCGCAAACTGCTGCGGGCATTTGCACAAGACTGCTAAAGATTTTTCTTAAGGAACATGAAGCATGGCAATTAAAGACGTACTCGTTCCCGACATCGGCAACTTTGACAGCGTGGATGTCATTGAAATCCTGGTCAAGGCCGGTGATACCGTTGCCAAAGATGACTCGCTGATTACGCTGGAGTCCGACAAGGCCTCCATGGACATCCCTTCCCCGTTCTCCGGTACGGTGAAGGAAGTCAAAATCAAGCTTGGTGACAAGGCTACTCAGGGCACCCTGATTCTGACCCTGGACGCCGATGAAGCTGCGGCTAATGCTGCGCCTGCTGCCGCACCGGCTCCAGCTGCTGCACCCGCGCCAGAAGCGCCAGCGCCTGCAGCCAGCGCACCTGAACCCAGCCGCCCTGCGCCTGAACCACCCAAGACCATACAACCCGCAGCCACCCCTAACCCGATAGCCGCCAGCGTGGAAACCGCGCCAGGCAAGCAGGCACATGCCAGCCCATCGGTACGCAAGTTTGCGCGCGACCTGGGTGTCAATCTGTCTCTGGTCAGCCCCAGCGGCCCCAAGAACCGCATTCTGCAAGAAGACGTGCAAAACTTCGTCAAGGGCGAACTGAGCAAGCCCCGTGGTGGTGGCATTGCCACGGCTGGCGGCTTGGCGGTGAGCCAGGCACCTGTCATCGATTTCAGCCAGTTTGGCGCTACCGAGACCAAGGCGCTGTCGCGCATCAAGAAGCTCTCCGGTGCCAACTTGCACCGCAACTGGGTGACTGCCCCGCATGTCACGCAATTTGACGAAGCCGACATCACCGACTTGGAAGACTTCCGCAAGTCCATGTCGGCCGAGGCTGAGAAACGCGGCGTCAAGCTCACCATGCTGGCCTTCCTGATCAAGGCTTCGGTCAATGCCCTGCGCACTTACCCTAACTTCAATGCATCGCTTGCGCCTGATGGTGACAGCCTGATTCTCAAGCAGTACTACAACGTCGGCTTTGCCTGCGATACGCCTGATGGCCTGGTAGTCCCTGTGATCCGCGATGTGAATCGCAAGGACGTGCTGGAAATTGCCGCTGAACTGGGCGAGCTTTCTGCCAAGGCACGTGAACGCAAGCTGAAGATTGAGGAAATGCAAGGTGGTTGCTTCACCATTTCCAGCCTTGGTGGCATAGGCGGTACCGCTTTCACACCTATCATCAACTGCCCTGAAGTCGCCATTCTGGGCGTTTCTCGCTCCAGCATTCAGCCGGTGTTCAACAGCAAGACGCGCGAATTCGAGCCACGCTTGATTCTGCCGTTGTCGCTGTCTTACGATCACCGCGTGATTGATGGCGCTGATGGCGCTCGCTTCACCAGCCACTTGCGCATGATGCTGTCTGATGTGCGTCGCTTGTTACTGTAAGCAGTCTAAAGGTTAGAAATGAGCAAATTAACTGAAGTACTCGTGCCCGATATCGGCAATTTCGATAGCGTTGACGTCATCGAAGTGCTGGTCAAGGTGGGCGACACCATCGCCAAGGAAGACTCGCTGATTACCCTGGAATCTGACAAGGCTTCCATGGATATCCCTTCTTCCCACGCTGGCGTGGTCAAGGAAATCAAGGTCAAGGTTGGCGACAAGGTAGCCAAGGGTGCATTGATTCTGCTGCTGGAAGCTGAAGCTGCCGAAGCTGCATCTGCACCTGCTACTACACCCGCACCTGCAGCAGCACCTGCCCCCGCGGCGGCTCCAGCCAGTCAGGCACCCGCTGCCAGCCCTGCGCCAGCTGCTAGTTCAATCCCTGCTGCGCCCAGTGGTGATGCCGACATCAACACCGAGATCGTGGTACTGGGCTCTGGCCCTGGTGGCTACACTGCCGCCTTCCGCGCGGCTGACCTCGGCAAGCAGGTAGTGCTGATTGAGCGTTATTCCACCCTGGGTGGCGTCTGCCTCAACGTCGGTTGCATTCCATCCAAGGCATTGCTGCATACCGCCAAGGTCATCACCGAAGCCGAAGAAACCAGCCATCATGGCGTCAGCTTTGGTCAGCCACAGATAGACCTCGATACCCTGCGCAACTGGAAAGCCAATGATGTTGTGGCCAAGTTGACTGGCGGCCTGGCACAAATGGCCAAGCAACGCGGTGTTACCGTGGTGCAGGGCGTTGGCCAGTTCACCAGCCCTCACCAAATTGCGGTGACCGCTGCTGATGGCAAGGTCACTACTGTTGGTTTCCAGAACGCCATCATCGCCGCAGGCTCACAAGCCACCAAGTTCCCCGGTGCGCCAGAAGATGAACGCATTATGGATTCCACTGGTGCCTTGGCGCTGGCTGATGTGCCTAAGAAACTCCTGGTCATAGGCGGCGGCATCATAGGCCTGGAAATGGGCACGGTATATGACGCGCTGGGCAGCAAGGTCAGCGTGGTCGAGTTTATGGATGGCCTGATTCCAGGCGCTGACCGTGACTTGATCCGGCCCTTGCAAAAGCGCATGGAAAAACGCTTTGAAAGCATCATGCTCTCGACCAAGGTCGCCAAGATCGAGGCTAAGCAAGATGGCATACACGTCAGCTTTGAAGGTGCCAACGCACCTACAGAAGCCCAGGTTTATGACCGCGTGCTGGTGTCCATAGGCCGCAAGCCTAATGGCAAGAATATTGGTGCTGAAAACGCAGGCGTGGCGGTTGATGAGCGCGGCTTTATCGCTGTCGATAAGCAAATGCGTACCAACGTGCCGCACATCTTTGCGATTGGCGATATCGTCGGCCAGCCCATGCTGGCACACAAGGCCACGCATGAAGCCAAGGTGGCCGCTGAAGTCATCGCCGGACACAAGGTGGAGTTCCAGGCCATGGTGATTCCATCGGTGGCGTATACCGACCCTGAAGTGGCATGGGTAGGCGTAACAGAAACCGATGCCAAGGCCCAGGGCCTCAATATCGAAAAAGCCTCCTTCCCCTGGGCAGCCAGTGGCCGTGCGCTATCGATTGCGCGCTCTGAAGGCGCTACCAAGCTGATTTTCGACAAAGACACTCACCGTGTGATCGGCGCTGGCATTGTGGGCGTTAACGCAGGTGAACTGCTGGCGGAAGCCGTGCTGGCCATCGAGATGGGCGCAGATGCGCATGATCTCGGCCTGACCATACACGCGCACCCTACATTGTCGGAAACTATCTGCTTTGCCGCTGAACTGAAGGAAGGCACTATCACCGATATGCTGCCACCGAAAAAGAGATAAGCTAAAGAGCTAAGCTTTAGCTAACTATAGCTGGCAAATAAAAAACGGCGCTCTGGAGCATATCCAGAGCGCCGTTTTGTTTTGTGCTGTGGCTGGGCGCTTAAACTACTCCCATGCAGTTTTACTTAGGCAGCAGCCTGCCGGGCCTTGGCTTCATCTCGGCGCTTCACTTCCTCACGCACGGTAGAGATGATGTAACGGCCATAATCAATCGCGTCATACAGCGGCTCATAGCCTCGGTTGAGGAAGGTGGTCACCCCTAGATCGTAGTAATCCAACAGTGATTGCACGATGGAGTCAGGCGTACCCACCAGCGAGGTGGTATCCGCACCTGTACCAATCGCCGTAGAAGTCGCCATATAAAGATTGCGGTCATGACGGTCACCACGCGCGGCAATTTCTTGCTGACGCAAGGCACCACCCGCATGCAGACGATTTTGTACAAAAGGTGTGGTGCCTTGATGGCTTTGCTTGAGACGCTCAACGATTTCATGCGCACGCTGCCAGGCAATTTCTTCAGTGGGGCCTATAATCAGGCGTGCCGACAGACTCACCCGTGGGGCAGGCACACCAGCCGCATCGGCCACCCCCTGTAGTTTGGCGATACGCTCCTTTATATCCGCAAGCGGCTCAGCCCATAGCGCATAAAGATCGGTATGGCGTACCGCCACTTCATAAGCGCCATCTGAGGAGCCACCGAGTGAAATCGGGATATGTGGCTGCTGTAAAGGCTTGAGCGGGATATACGCATCCTTGAGCTGGAAGTATTTGCCTTCATAATCAAAGGGCTTGTCCGAAGTCCACAAGCGTCGCACGATATCCAGATACTCCCCGGCACGTTCATAGCGCAAGGCTTTATCAGCCAGGGTATCGCCATGTTCAGCATCCACCGCATGGCCAGTAATGGTGTGCAAGCGTATGCGTCCGCCAGTGATGTGGTCTAGTGAAGCATAGGCGCGCGCTGCCAGCGTGGGGCTTTGCAGCGCGGGCCTGTGCGCAATCATAAAGCCCAGACGCTCGGTCTGCGAGGCCGCATAGGCCGCCAGATAAGCGGGGTCAGCGCCACCATTGGCAATCAGCACGCGGTCAAAACCAGCGTGCTCATGGGCGCGTGCCAAATCACGCAGATAATGCAGATCAAGCTTTTCACCACCGCCTTGACGCGGGCTGTACTGGTTGCGCGCAAACAGGCCGCCAACAAATTCCACGGGCATTTCATCACTCCTGAATCGGTTTATAGATATGGGTTTTCTCAGCCCATGCCGACGCAAGCTCCATGCCTGATGCAGCAGTACAAAAAATTACGCCGAATCAATCCATTACATTCAACACCCCGCAAGTCGGTGTATAAAAATCAGCAAATATCACGCCCGTCTGCACGCTTGGCAACAGCGTGGGTTGGCCCAGCAGCACTGCGGGTTTCTTGGTAGCACCGTTTCTTGAGCGCACAAATCTGCGCCTGTTGTTAAAGACTTATGCATCACAAAACCACTGGCTGTTTCTTGTACAGCTGAGCTGCTCACGCGCAGGCAGCTACTGGTGAGCAATCAGCAGGCACAATTATTAAGCCATTGTTTTTATTTAATATATTTTCTGGCACAGAATTTGCCGACAACCCCCAAGTTGTTAATTTTTGCAAAACCCCCGCCATGTGGCGGGCTTCAACAAGGGGAAACTATGAAGAAACGCCAATTGCACGCCAGGCGCTCGCTGGGCTTTATTGCCATCAGCACCTTGCTCAGCGTGTATGCTAACCAGGCGCTGGCTGCCGAAGAAGCCATTGCAGCCGAGGCCACTGCTGCCACAGCGGCTGAAGACAGCAGCACTGAAACCCGCGCCAATGCCAGCGCCAGCAATGATGCCGATGCCAATGTGCTGGGCCATGTGGTGGTGCAGGGTGCCACCGTGAAAAGCGGGCCCCTACCTAGCCGCCCCACCAGCTCGCTAGGAGCCGCAGCCTCGGTGCTGGATACACCACGCTCGGTGTTTGAGATTACCGCCGACCAACTGGCCAAAGACCCCATCCGCAATGCCGATGACTTGGTGCGCTATGGCCCCAGCATTCAGCGTAACGGCGGGCAGAACGTCAATCTGGCCCCGACTATCCGTGGTCAATCATCGGAACTGTTCCAGGACGGTCAGCGCACTTACAACGTACGCCGTCCTTTCAACATTAATGCCTATGAAGGTGCTGATGTGGTCAGCGGCACACCACCGCAAGTGTTTGGCCCCAGCTCGCGTAGTGGCGGTTATATCAACTATCTTTCCAAGCTGCCGGATTTTGAGAAGCAGCGCTCGGAAATCCGTGGCCTGATTGGCACCTGGGTGCCTAGCGGCGGCTCTTTCCGTACTGCACGTATTTCTTACGACACTACAGGCCCCATCAGTGACACCCTGGCCTACCGCGTCAGTGTCACACCGCAGCGTACCAACGATTATTACGATAACGTCAGCAACAATTTCAATGCCTTCTACGGCGCACTGGCCTGGAAGCCGCAGGACGGTGTACGCGTGGACTGGAATGCCAGCTACGATGACTATTACGATTACAACATCATCCACGGCTGGAACCGTACCACGCAGGACTTGGTTGATCACGGCACCTACAATGCGGGTCGTGCAACGCCCATCATTCAGCAGGGCACAAATTACTATTCCCCAGTTTATGCCTCAGGTGCCGCTGATTCCGCGATTACCGGCTGGCAACAACGTGTGCGCAACAGTGCCGGGCAAATGGTGGTCGTGGGCAATGTGGCTGCACCGTTCACCAATGCCAGCGCCCCAGGCACCATACGCGGTTGGGTCTACGATCCCTCGATTCCTGGCAATGACCCGGTCAAGCTTTCGCGCAGTGACTTCTCCCGCTCTGAGGACAAAAACACCTCCAAGCGCGGCGTTAGCCAGTTGCGCGTGGCGATAGACCTCAACCCGCAATGGTCCATCCTCAACAGCACCATGGTGCAGTACTCGGACGATACCAATGATTCGGTAGGCAGCTTCCTCACTCAGTTCACCGACAAGATTTTTGATAACCGTACCGAGTTGCGCGGCCGTCATGAATTTGAGCTGTTTGGCCTCAAGGTCACTGACCGCAGCAATACTGGTATTTCCTTCCGCCGCGAAAGCTTCCGCACCCTGGCAGCCAACAATAGCTTTACCACTTCACCTTATGATCTTACGGCATCACTCAGCCTGAAGACCCCGGCAGGCCTGCTGGGCTTGCCTACCTATGGCACTTCAGGATCATGGATAGGTCAGGCAGGTGTACCGCAATTATCCAGCTTTGGTTATCTGGTATTGCCGCGTATGTATCCGGTGGGTGGTGGACTCTATGCTGAGGTGGGCGGCTTCCCGGCCTCAGGTGGCGGTGCGGTCTATACTAGTGAAGGCCGCTGGACGACTACCTCGGTATTTACGCAGCAGAACTTCCTCATCAATGATAAATACGGCTTCAATATCGGCCTCAATTCGTCCTATATTGATGCTAGGATCAAGAACCCGCTGGTGATCAACCCGGCAACGGATAATCGTAGCGACAGCTACAGCGTCTGGTTGCCCAGTCTGCAGACTGGCCTGCTATACAAGCCTACCCAGTACACCACGCTATACACCAACTATGATCGCTCCTATGCCATCAATACTGGCGGCTTTGCCGATGTCTTGACCTGGGGTGCAGGCAACCAGCTTTCGCCGCTGGCATTCCGCAGCCTGAGCATATTGCGTGAGGCTGGGATCAAGTCTGAGGTCATCCCCGACAAGTTGTTTGCTACGCTGACGGCTTATCGCCAAGAGCGTGACACCTCCCCAGATAACCTCGGGCAAATGGCACGTTTGATCGTCAAGGGGGTGGAAACCTCAATACGCTTCCAGGCCACAGACAGACTCAGCGGAGGGGCCAATGCCTCGCGCACCGATGCCAGGTTCTCTTATCTGGCTTATCCCGGTGGCTTCTTCTCGGCAGCAGGCTTTGTGCCAGATAACGCTACGGTATTTGGGGATGGCAACTTCTTCAGCCGCTTGCCCAACCCAGGTGCGATTCGCGCCCCAGGCATCCCTAAGTATTCCGCCAATGGTTACTTGGATTACCGCCTACCTTCAGGCCTGGGCGCCACGCTTTCTGCCTGGTGGACCAGCAGCTGGTATACCAACCCGGCCGAAGATGTGCGTATTCCCAACAACTACAACTTCGACCTGACGCTGTATTACAACCAGCCCAAGTATGACGTGGCCTTGCGTGTGCTCAACCTCACCGACCGCAAGAACTACAGCACGGGCGGCGTAGGCGGCACTACAGGCGAGTTCGTGGTGCCTTCGCACCCCTTGTCGGTACAAGCCACATTTGGTTATCGCTTCTAAGGTTTGAATCAGGCAGAGAGCGCTGCGCTTTTCGCCTGGCAACAGCACTGCTGACGCAGCAACAGCAGTGCTGTTTTTCAGCCATAAAAGCAAGCTCAAGCCGGACTGAACCTCACCTTATATAGATTAAAAACATCAACTTATACGTGTTTTCAAGCCACATGCAGCGGTAACAACCGTTGGCATGCGGCTTGCAGAATACCTGCATGGCAATGGCCTCAGGCCAGCCTACATGCAAGAACACCAATAAAGGACTCTGACATGGCAGTAAAACTATTGTGGTACCTCACCGAACCAGACGGACCGGTACCCTGGGAAAACGATGGCCGCTGGACCACAGGCTTTGACCATCTGCAGCAACTGGCCACCAGCATAGACAAGCTGGGCTATTACGGTGCCCTGCTCGCCACTGGCGGTGGTTTTGGCAATGACGTCAACACGGTAGCCGCAGCACTTGCAGCGCAGACCAAGCGCATGAAGTTTGTGGCGGCGCTCTACCCTGGCCTGATTGCCCCGGCCAAGCTGGCGCAGATTGCCAGAACCATAGACCGCTTCACCGAAGGCCGACTGATTTATAACGTGGTCAATGGCAGTGATGCCATGCTGCCTTCCATGGGTTTCCATATCACCCACGATGAGCGCTATGACTTCAGCTTTGAATACTGGGATGCTTTCCGTAAGCTTTACAGCGGCTCGCCTGATGGCTATGAGGGTGAATACATCAAGATAGCGCCCTACCCACCAGCGCTGGCTGGCATGGTCAAGCGCCAGCAATCTTCTGCCATTCAGTATCAACCCAATATCCCACTGTGGGGAGCGGGCACCTCGGCACCTGGCGTGGCGCACTCGGCCAAGCTTTTGGATGTTTACCTGAGTTTTGCCGATAAACCGCACTTGCTGGGCGAAAAATTCAAGCGTGTGGGCGCAGAGGCTGCCAAGCATGGCCGCAAACTGACCTTTGGCACGCGCTTGCAGATTATCGTGCGCGAAACCGAGGAAGAAGCCTGGGAATATGCGCAATACCTGGTGGACAGAACCTCGGTGCAATACGCCAAGGATTCTATCTTGCGCCAACTACCCCCCGGTGAAACCTTTGAAGGCTACCGCAGCCCGGACCCTCAGGTGCAGAAAAACCTGGAAAGCATACGCGCAGGCAAACTGCCCAAGGCCAGGGATTACGAAATCTATCCCAATATCTGGACTGGCCCTGCGCTACACGGCTTTAACGTGCTAGGCCCGCTGGCTGGCACCACCCTGGTGGGCAGTGCCGAGAATGTGGCCGCACGCATACGCGAGTTTGAGGCCAATGGCACGCATGCCTTTATTCTTTCAGGCTGGCCATTGATAGAAGAAGCCCATCGTGTGGCTGACCTATTGTTCCCACTACTGGATCTGGATCACGGTTTTGAGGTGCCTCAGCTTTCATCGGTCAGGCGCAGTAGCTATCCCTTGCGTGGTGAGCGCCATGCACAGGCTGCTGAAGAATCCATCACCCCAGACCCAGTAACCCAGGCCGCCTAAACAGCTAGCGCTGGCCAGTCACGTACAGACGGAATTCACATGACTTCAGAATTATCAAGACGCGGTTTTCTTATCAACAGCGCCGCCCTGGGCGGCAGCCTGCTACTGGGCGGTGGCCTCACAGGAGGCTTGTTGAGTGCCTGCAGCAATAACAGCAACCCTGAACCCACAGGCCTGCCCACCACACCGCAATATGGCGGCCGCTTGCGCTTGGGGATTATAGACGGCAGCAAAACCGGGGATCTGGATGCGCACAAACCTTTAACCACAGGTGCCATCATTCGCGGCTTTGCGCTCTACAGCAAGCTATGGGAGTGGAGCGAGCAGATGACGCCAGACCTGGCTTTGGCAGAGGAAGTTGATGTGAATGCCGACGCCACGCAATGGACCATACGTCTGCGCCAGGGCCTTGAATTCCACAATGGCAAGACCATCACCGCTGATGATTTGATTTTCTCGGCGCGGCGTTTGTCTGACCCGGCACTGGCTTCGCCCTATCTGGCCTATTTAAAGTGGATAGACAGAGACAATCTGGTCAAGCTTGATGAGCGCACAGTGCGCATTCCCATCAAGGGTGGCATAGGTTTGCTGTCGCTGCCGGATAGCTGGGTCAACTTTGGCGGCATCGTGCCGCAGGATTATCACCCGGTGACCAATCCAGTTGGCGCAGGCCCTTACAAAATCAAGGAGTTTGTGCCCGGACAACGCTCGTTGTTCACGCGCTTTGAGAATTTCTACAAGACAGGCAAGCCTTATCCCGATGAACTGGAAATCATAGACTTCAAGGATCAGACCTCGCGCGTAGCGGCACTATTGAGCGGCCAGATTGATATGGCCAATGCGCTGGACCCCGAGCAGTTGATTCCGCTCAAGCGCAATCCCAAGGTCAATGTGGTGATCAGCGAAACTCATGGCTGGAATTCCTTTGATATGAATCTGAGCCAGGCACCGTTCAATGATGACCGTGTACGCCAGGCCTTCCGCCTATTGGTAGACAGGCAGGAGATCGTGCAACGCGCGCTGGGCGGCGAGGGCCGTGTGGGCAACGATATTTATTCACCGCTGGACCCGACCTTTAATCACAATATTCCGCAGCGCGAATATGATCTGGAGCAGGCACGCTCCCTGCTCAAACAGGCAGGTTACGACAATGACCTGAAAGTTACCCTGACCGTAGGCCCAGGCCTTACCGCCGTGGCCGGAGGTTCTCCCGCTGGCCTGGTGCTGGCGGAGCAGGCCAAAAAAGCTGGGGTGACCATCAAGGTGACCCAGGTGGATGCGGCGACTTTCGGCGGGCCACAACGTAATGACTGGCAATTCAGCACCAATAGCCGTTTGGGTGGCAGTTTCCTGCATACCGCCGCCATGGTGGATAGCCCCATCTCCAGCGCCAACAAGACCCACTTTGACAATGCCCGCTTTAGCGAGCTGTTCCGTCAGGCGATCTCCACCACCGATCTGGAAAAGCGCAAGCCACTGGTGCATGAAGCCCAGCAAATTCAGCACGCGCAAGGCGGGCTGATTCTGTGGGGCTTCAACAACACCCTGGACGCTGCAGGCCGTCATGTCGGTGGTCTTGCCCCCGAGCGCTCGCACTTCCCGACCTGGCGCTTTGACAAGCTATGGCTGAGCAGTTGAGCATGGAAAGCAGCAGCAAGCTGGCTGGCCATTGGTCTGCCAGTGCAACACAGGCCAGCGATTCTGGAAAACGTGCTGGCTTAACGCTGGCCCTGCCCGCATGGCTGGGCTGGGCGCTCAAGCGCATTGCCTCCAGCCTGCTTGGCATTATCGTCATCAGCATGCTGGTGTTTGCCGCTACTCAGGTGCTGCCCTCAGACCCCGCACGCACCATACTCGGCCCAGAAGCCACCGAAGATGCCGTGCAGGTGTTCAGGGAAAAGCTGGGGCTGAATCAGTCGCTGATCAAGCAATACTGGCAATGGATCAGTCGCGCGGCACAGGGTGACTGGGGGCATTCAATAGACTCCAATATGCCAGTGACGCAATTGATTGCAGGACGCGTCAATAACTCCCTGGCGCTGGTAGCCAGTGTGCTGGTGTTGATTGTGCCCGGTTCTTTGATTGCAGGCGTGTTTCTCGCGCTGCGGCGTGATGGCTGGCTGGATAGAACGCTAGTGGCCAGCATGATTGCGCTCAAGGCTATCCCTAGCTTTGCCATTGCCATCGGCCTGGTGATGTTGCTGGCAACATCAGTGTTTTCCATCTTCCCTGCTGTCTCGCTGCTAGACCCCAACCGCTCAGCATTCGCGCAGCCGCAGTTTATGATTTTGCCAGCCCTGACCCTGGTGGTCGCCACCATGCCTTATCTGGTACGGCTGGTGCGGGGTGCCATGATAGAAGTACTGGATGCAGAATTCATTACCAGCGCCCGCTTGCGCGGCCTGTCGAAACGGGTGCTGATCTGGCAATACGCGATACCCAATGCCGTGATCCCGGCCATACAAGCGATTGCCCTCACCACCAGCGTGTTGTTGGGTGGGGTGTTGGTGGTGGAGGTCGTGTTTACCTATCCTGGTATAGGCAGTGCGCTTAATGCGGCTGTGGATATCCGCGATATTCCGGTCATACAAGCCATCGTGGTATTTCTTGCTGCCAGTGTCATGACCGTCAATCTGATTGCCGATCTGGCCACGGTATTGCTCACCCCCAGGTTGCGTACGCGTCCCGGCAAGGAGGCCGCATGAGTCTCCTCAAGCCACGCTTTCTCACCAGTCAGGCTGGCCTGGGCCTGGTGATCAGCCTCAGCATTCTCGCGCTAGCCTTATTGGGTCCCTGGCTGGCACCGCATTCGCCCGTGGCACTGGTTGGCCCACGCTATGGCGCGCCTGATGCCAGCGCACTGCTGGGCTATGACTATCTTGGGCATGATGTCTGGTCGCGCCTATTGGCTGGCGGGTTCTCGCTGGTGTGGATGGCGGCAGCGGCCTCATTGATTGCGCTGGCAGTCGGCACCCTCATTGGCATGGCCGCGGGCTTTTTCCGTGGCCGTTTTGACCAGGCCACGCTGTGGTGGGCCGATGTGTTTCTGGCATTTCCCAATCTGATTCTGGTGCTATTGGTTGTCGCCATGCTGGGACGTGAGCCCTGGCTGATTGTGCTGATCGTCGCCGTGGCATTTTTGCCTGGCGTCATCCGCCTGTCGCGCAGTGTTACCTTGGGGATCGCTCAGCTTGAATATATAGAAGCCAGCACCATGATGGGTTACTCCCTGCCGCGCATTCTGCTGCGCGAAATTTTGCCCAATATTGCCACGCCTTTGCTGATTCATCTAGGCACCATGATGTCCTGGGCGGTAGGCATTTTGGCCGGGCTGAGTTTTCTTGGTTATGGCGTGGAGCCGCCTGCGGCTGATTGGGGTTTGATGGTGAATGAAAACCGTGCCGGATTACAGATACAACCTTATGCGGTGCTGGCACCTGCCGTGCTGGTTGCCCTGTTTGCGCTGGGCACCAATTTATTGGCTGAAGGCCTGGGCCGTGCCAATGCAGGCATCAAGGAGAAAGCATGAGCACGGCATTAACTGTACGTGACCTGCGTATAGGCATAGGCCAGGGTATCAATCTGGTGGCGGATATCAATTTTTCCGTGCGGGCGGGTGAGGTGTTGGCCCTGGTCGGTGAATCCGGCTCAGGCAAGACCACCATTGCCATGGCTTTGCTTGCCCATACCCGCGCTGGCGCAGTCATAGAGTCGGGAGCAGTACTCACTGATGGTCTGGATATTCTCTCCTTGAGCGAAGCCGAGTTACGCCATGTGCGCGGCAACATCATTAGCCTGGTGGCGCAGAACCCGGCCATGGCCTTGAATCCGCTACGCACCATAGGTCAGCACCTGCATGATGTACTCAAGGCGCATCAGCCCGAGCTGGATGTTGACAGCCGCTCTGCGCGTATTGCCGAGGTGATGCAGGATACCGGTTTGCCGGGCGATGCTGCATTCCTCAAGCGCTTTCCGCACCAACTTTCCGGCGGGCAACAGCAACGTATTCTATTGGGCCTGGCTTTTGTATTGCGCCCACGCGTGATTGTGCTGGACGAGCCGACCACCGCGCTGGATGTCAGCTCCCAGGCACGGATTTTGGTGACGATACGCACGCTGTGCCAGCGCTATGGCACGGCCGCAGTCTATGTCTCGCATGATCTCGCCGTGGTCAGGCAGTTGGCAGATCATGTCATGGTGCTGTATGCGGGCCGCATTGCCGAGATAGCCCCACGTGCCAGCCTGTTTGCGCTGCCACGCCACCCTTATAGCCATGGCCTGCTGGAAGCGATTCCTGATATTGCCCTGCGCCGTGCACCCAGCCCTATCCCTGGTCAGGCTGTTGGCCCGGCACAGCGTGGTGCGGGTTGCGCTTTCGCGCCTCGTTGCCGTCATGCAGATGGTATTTGTCAGGCGCAGGCACCACGCTTGCGCGATGTAGCGCCAGATCACCAAGCTGGGGTGCATCAGCTTGCTTGTCACCACACAGCGCTGGGCCTGACACTCAGCCAGCCCCAGCCCAGCCTGGCCACTCAACAGCGTGATCAAAGCAGCTTGCCCCCGGTGCTGTATCTGCATGAGGTCTCGGCACATTATGGCAAGCAACCAGTGCTGCATGGGGTGTCACTGTCGGTGAGCATGGGGGAATGCCTGGCGATTGTCGGGCAGTCAGGCTCGGGCAAGACCACGCTGGCAAAAATCATGGCCGGGCTGGATATTGCCGCCAGTGGCCGCATCAACTTCAATGGCCATGAGCTGCCCATGCGCGCGGCTGATCGTGCGCCCGCGCAACGTCACAAGATTCAGTATATTTTCCAGAATCCTTATCAGGCACTCAACCCCAGGCATACCGTGGGGGAAACTCTGGCTACGGCAGCCCGACATTTCTTCAAGCAAGATGCGGGTGATATTGCCCAGCAGGTCAATGCCGCCTTGCATAAGGTCGCCCTGCCCGCACGCGTTGCCACACAATATCCACGTGAATTGTCTGGCGGCGAGCTACAGCGTATCGCCATTGCGCGCGCGTTGATCTGCCAGCCCAGTTTGCTGATCTGCGATGAAATCACTTCGGCATTGGATGTTTCAGTGCAGGCCAATATTCTGGAACTGTTACAGTCATTGCAGCAGCAAGGTTTGGCCATTATCTTTGTCACGCATAATCTTGGAGTGGTGCGCGCGATTGCTGATCGTGTGCTGGTGCTTAACCATGGCATCACGGTGGAGAGTGGCTTGGTTGATGCCTTGCTTGATCAGCCAGTGCAGGAATACACCCAGCAGTTAATCGCCGACTCGCCTTCGCTGTTTTCCGACCTGGCGGCCTGAATATGACAACGCCCGGACTAAGCCGGGCGCGATCATGATCTTGAGTTCAGCGTGCACTCGCTAGAGGCGCGGCACTAGATCATCACCTTTTAATGCGTAGTATCTGAAGATGGTGCTGCAGAGGTTGCCGTGGTTGCAGGCGTTGCCGCCTCGCCAGCGCCATTGGCAGGCTTGCTTGCCGCCGTTTTCGGCTTGGCACGAGAGCGTGGCTTTTTGGCAGTGCTGGTTTTTGTAGCGGCGGCTTTACTGGTGGAAGCTGGCTTGCTGCTGGCCTTGTCTGCGCTGGCTGCGGGCTTGGCAGAGCTGGTGGCACTGGCAGCAGTTTTGGCTGTGGTCGAGGTTTTTTTGGCAGCAGGTTTGCGCCGTCTTGCTGCAGGCTTAGCTTCGGTCTTGGCGCTGCTTGCTGACTTTGCGCTAGCTTGTGACTTGGCATTCGCTTGCGCATTGGGCTTGTCATCATCCAGCACATCGCTGACCACTTTATTCAAGATGCGCTTGCCAGCAACCACGGCTGCGGCCAACGCCACTTTCTTGAAGATATCCTTGAAAATTCCCATACAGACTCCTATTGGCAATTAATCTGTTTCAGTTCGCTACCAGGGAAGCGTGCGCCCATTTTGCTCAGTTCTATCGCCATCTCTGCCGACATATTATTGATGAGCAAACTGGTACGACCTTTTTCCTGATTACGTACTCCCTTTTGTGCCGTCACCACACCACGGCGCTTAAGCTGTTCCAGTAGTTTAGTCGCTAATCGCTCATCCTTGAAGACTCCCAGCGAAATCGCATTGCGTAACGGTGGTTCCTGAATGATGAAACTGATCTCTACGCCCAGGGCTTTCAGTTCAACTACTTTTTCCAATGCGGCCTGGAAGCTCGGCAATGGCGGGATATAGACCCAGTAGCGTGCTGCCTCGCCAGTAGATTTTTGCTCCAGGGTTGCCGTGACAGACTGCTGGCTCAATACCTGTTGGGCCTGCTTGAGGTCATGGTTGGAGAAACTGCCCCACTCATAGCAGGCATAGATTTCTTCTGGTTTGGGTGTGCCTTCCACCTCTCCGGTTTTCGGTAGTGCTTCCACTTCCTCCGGGGTCAGCATCTGGATCTTGTCTGCCATTAAAGGCGCGTGCAGTGGCTGCTTGGCCGTTCCTGGCACTTCATTCAGGCTTTGGCCTAGCCATAAGCCAAGGTTAGCGATCACCAATATGCTCAACAACCATTTCATGATGCGTCTCTCTCCAGATACCACAAGCCTTGCAGCACCAGTTGTTCTTCCAGGTGATATTCACGCGCTAGGGCATGTTTTTCCAGCAAGGGTAACAAGACACTGGCATCACCACCACTCACCATGCACGGCACGACATAGCCACAATATTCACTGAGTTTCTGCACCATATTATCTACCGCCCCACACATGGCTTGCAGGCTGCCACTGTAAACCGCATCTGCTGTGTTGCGGGGAAAATCCTGCCAGTTACCCTGGCCAGGTGCTATGCCTGCCGCCGCTGTGACTATGCTGTTTTGCATCAGGCGCAAACCGGGGGCAATGATGCCGCCCATAAAGCGCCCTTGGCCGGGCGCGGTTTTTTCTATCAGGTCCACAGTCAAGGCGGTACCTGCATTGACCACTACGCAGCTGCGCTGATAATACTGCCAGGCCGCCACCATGGCCGCCCATCTATCCACGCCCAGTTGCGCTGGTATGCTGTAATCATTGACCAGACCACAGGCCTGGGCAGTGCTGGTGTGCCAGCGTATGGGCAGCTTCAATGGTGCCAGACACGCTTGCAACCAGGCTTGGCTGTCTGGCCCTGCCACATTGACAATCCCGATACGCGAACATTCCTGCCAGGCGGATAACACAGTATCCGACAAGACCTCACCCTGTTGCAGCCAGCCCTGTGTGCTGATGACACCATCTTCCAGCGTCATTACCGCCCATTTGGTGCGGGTATTGCCCGCGTCTATCACCAGTAAACGCGACATCTAGTGCGCTCCCCGCAGGCTGATTTCCCCAGAGCTGAATCTTTGCACGCCTTGTGCGGTGGCAACCAGCAGCACGCCATCATCGGCTATACCCTGGACTTCACCATGCTGCTCACGACCATCGGGGAACAACAAGCGCACTTGCTGCAGATGATAGGCATGATGGCGCTGCCATTCCGCGCCCAGGACAGCAAAACCTTGTTGCTCGAATTGCTGTAATACACTGCTTAACTGTAGCAAAAGCTGTCCCAGTAATTCATTTGGATTAATCGTGACGGGTAAATGACTGGCGATATCGGTCACTGGCTGGTCTATACGTGCCCGCGTGGCAGGCGGCAGTTGCAGGTTTAGCCCTATGCCGATCACGGCCGCACTGGGGCCTTCCATATCGCCTTGCAGCTCAATCAAAATGCCCGCCAGTTTGCGCTCACCGATGAGTACATCATTGGGCCATTTCAGCCTGGCACTTTGCAGACCAAATTGATGCAGGGTACGTACCAAGGCCAGCCCCACGGCCAGGCTAAGGCCAGACAATGCCGCCGCCCCCAGTTGAAAGCGCCAAAGCAGGGAAAAAGTCAGCCCAGCGCCCAGGGCGGCTTGCCAGCTACGGCCTCGTCGCCCTCTACCCTGGGTCTGCAGCAAGGCGGCGACTACGCTGCCATGAGGTGCGCCCTGCCCGGCTTGCTGCATGAGATATCGATTGGTGGAATCAATTTCATCCAGCACCTGCAGTGTGAATGCCTGTGCCTGAGGCTGTGCGTTAGATTCGAGAGCCAGCTGCACAGCGTCTTTCTCGAGCAATTGCACTGCTTGCGGCAAACGATAGCCACGGCCACGCACTGAGAATATTTCTATGCCCAAGCTTTCTGCCGCCTGTATGGCATTCCATACTGAGGCACGGGTGACGGAGAACTGGCGTGCGATGTCCTCACCCGAGTGAAAACGGCCATCTGCCAGCAGTTTGAGTATGGGAAAAACCAGGTTATTCATTGCGTGGGCCAGTATATATCAAGCCATGTAACGAGAAATCAATTATATGGGGCTTGTATACAGACATCGCAGCCGAATGCCATGTGCAACAACCCGCTGGGGGCGGACACAGTGTAAAATGATTGCACTTTTTACCCTGTTTCAATCCCATGTCAGATAAAACCCCCATTGCGCCAGCCGCCAATTTCATCCGCAATATTGTCGAACGTGACTTAGAGCAAGGCACTTATGCCCAGCGTCTATGGGCAGGCTCACCCGGTGATGCCAGCCACCAGGCCACAGGCACACCCGACCCGGCCAAGATACGCACGCGCTTCCCACCCGAGCCCAATGGGTATCTGCACATTGGTCACGCCAAGAGCATATGCCTGAATTTCGGCATTGCACGTGACTTTGGTGGTGTCTGCCATATGCGTTTTGATGACACCAACCCAGAGAAGGAAGAGCAGGAGTATGTAGACAGCATCACCGATGCCGTGCAGTGGCTGGGCTTTGGCTGGGAGGCCTTTGGTCAGTCGCACCTGTATTATGCGAGCAATTATTTTGACTTTATGTACCGCGCTGCGGAAAGCCTGATTGAGTCTGGCCATGCTTATGTTGACCAGCAGACTGCGGAAGAAATGCGCCAAAACCGTGGCACGCTGACCGAGGCTGGCAAGAACTCGCCCTGGCGTGATCGCCCTGCTGCGGAGAGCCTGGCATTGTTCCGTGAGATGCGCGATGGCAAACACCCCGATGGTGCGATGATTTTGCGCGCCAAGATTGATATGGCTTCCCCCAATATCAATTTGCGTGACCCCGCCATTTACCGCATCAAGCACGCTACCCACCACAACACTGGCGACAAGTGGTGTATTTACCCCATGTACACCTTCGCTCATCCGCTGGAAGATGCACTGGAAGGCGTGACCCATTCGCTATGCACGCTGGAGTTTGAAGACCAACGCCCATTCTATGACTGGGTGCTGCTGCGCCTTGCCGAAGCTGGTCTATTGGCTCATCCCCTGCCCAAGCAATACGAGTTCTCCCGCCTTAACCTCAGCTATGTGGTGCTGTCCAAGCGTAAATTGATTGAGCTGGTAGAAAACCAGCACGTCAATGGCTGGGATGACCCGCGCCTGCCTACGCTGGCGGGTGCGCGCCGCCGTGGCTATGCGCCCGAAGGCTTCCGCCTGTTTGCTGACCGTATTGGTGTTTCCAAATCTGATTCATGGATTGAATACACCATACTGGAAGACTGCATGCGTGAAGTGCTCAATAGCTCGGCTGAACGCCGTATTGCGGTGCTGGACCCGATCAAGCTGGTGATAGACAACTACCCTGAAGGCCAGAGCGAAGATTGCCACGCCCCTAATCATCCGCAAAAACCCGAGCTGGGCCACCGTGTGGTACCGCTGTCACGCGAGCTATGGATAGAGCGTGAAGACTTTATGGAAGAACCCAGCAAGGGTTACTTCCGCCTGTTCCCCGGCAATCAGGTGCGTTTACGTTATGGTTATGTGGTGAAATGCCTGGGCTGCGAGAAAGATGCTGCAGGCAATGTCACTACCGTGCATTGCGAATACCTGCCTGATACCAAATCTGGTACACCGGGTGCAGACAGCGTCAAGGTCAAGGGTAATATCCACTGGGTATCTGCCGCGCATGCCTATAGCGCTGAAGTGCGCTTGTATGATCGTTTGTTCAAGGAAGCCCACCCTGGCGCGGGTGACCGCAACTATCTGGATGATATCAACCCGGATTCGGTCAAGACCATCAATGCCCAGCTTGAGCCTGCCCTTAAGGATGCCAAGCCTGAGGATAGCTTCCAGTTTGAGCGCCATGGCTATTTTGTTGCTGACCGCAAGGACAGCCAGCCTGGCCAGCCCATCTTCAACCGCACCGTGACCCTGCGCGACAACTGGCAGAAATAAATCTAGCCCTAGGCATGTGCAGAAATACTGCTGCACATGCCTAATACAGACTCACACCTAGCACAGACTTAAGCCTAGCCCATGACCTATATCCAGACTGTAGACCCTGCCCATGCCTTCAAGCTGCTCAACCACGGGCCCACCGTGCTGGTGAGCGCAGCCCACGGCGGCAAAATCAATGCTATGGCGGCTGCCTGGAACATGCCCTTGGACTACAAGCCCACGCGCATTGCGATTGTCATCGACAAAAAGACTTATACCCGTGAATTGATAGAAGCCAGTGGCACTTTTGCCATCAATGTACCGTGCAAGGCGCAGACCGAGCTGGTGGTCAAGCTGGGTTCTAGCACTGGGCGCAGCCTGCTGGATCAGCAGCCTGACAACAAATTGCAAGCCTATGGCGTGGATAGCTTTGCGGCTAATGAAATAGCTGCACCGCTAATCAGCGGCTGCGTGGCCTGGCTGGAGTGCCGCATCATTCCAGAACCGCATATTCAGGACAGCTATGATTTATTCCTGGCTGATGTCGTGGCAGCGCATGCCGATAGCCGGGTGTTCAGCGAAGGCCGCTGGCATTTTGATGGCCATGATGACTTGCGCACCCTGCACCATGTTGCAGGCGGCTTCTTCTTTTCACCGGACGATGGCGTGGCCGTACAACGCTAGGCCAGTTACCAGCCTTATAAAGCCTTCACGCTGGCAATGGTCCAGTGCTGCTTTTCCTTGTCGCGGGTCTGGGAGCAGCCCAAGGCTACGGCCTCATCGCCAGGCTTGAGGGTATGTTTGGTGTGATCCGCGGTTTGCACGCCCATAAACCAGCGATCCAACCAGACTTCCACTACAGTATCTGCCTCGCTCTTGAGCAGAATGAGCTTGCCGTCATTGGCCAGGCATTCCGAGCTGTCATCCTCCACCAACGCTACCTGATTGTTGTCGGCCACACTGATACCTACACTCAGCAGATTGATCCCTGCTGCCACAAGCAGCGCGCGCAAACAATAGGACTTGTCTTTTCTTGTCGGCTCATACACGATTCAATTTCCCATCTCATACTGATCAATAAAAATAATGAAGCGTTTTGCTCAGCCCCATGCCTGCACTTTAATGCCTAAACCCATCTCCGCCTACAGGCGCTTTTCCCGAGCTTGCATGCTGGTGAGCAGCCTGTTGCTTGGCAATATATTCATACAACAGGTGCAGGCTGCTGATCTGCAGCCAACCATACAGCGTATTGCCCTACAAACCGGGCAAGTCAATGCAGAAGACCAGACCAGGGTCATGCTTTTTTCACATCACTTCAGTCTGCTACCCAGCAATAAACAGAACGGTCTTTATCTAGGCAATACCCTGCCTCCCAATGTGACGCCAGCAGCAGGCGCTTTAGGCATGGTGATAGGCACTTGGCTGATCAATCATCAAGCCAGCCAGGAAGCCACCGCTGCCATGAATTTCAAGACACAGGTTGAGCAACACTTGCAGGAAATTAATATCACCGAGGAACTACAACAGTCTTTGCATGCAGCGCTGATGGGCACTGAGCAATTTAAAGAGTTGGCGTTTGAACATGCCAAGCGCAGCTTTGAACTGGCACAGCCAGGATTACTGGTGAGAATAGAAGAAAAACAAATCATGACGCTGGCAACCAGTGTCAGTTTTGATCATGCGATGAAAGCCATACTCATCAGTGCACAGGCCAAACTCTGGCTCAAGAATCAATCCGCCCCAATTTACTCATCGGATTTTAGTTATGTCTCGCCCGCTATTGCGGCAAATGGGGTAGAAGCTCAGCGCAGTGCATGGTTGGCCAATCAAGGTCAGGCGCTCAAGGATAGGATACGGCAAGGTATTCAAGAACTGTCCTGGATGGTGGCTCAGGACATGCATCCGGCTCAGAACGAGCTAGAGGTGCTCATGGAAAATATACAGCTGACTGACCCCACCACTGGTAAAAGCAATAAGGTGAACTTTTACCAGACGCTTAACAAGCCCGAGCGGCTGATAGGCCGCTCGGGAACTCAGGAGTCAGCATTGATGCTTTCCATCCCGAGATAGCAATCAGGGTAATTGATTTCGTTTTATTTAGCCGCCGGAGCTAGGAAGAAGGCTTGTTCAAACTCTTCCACACCCTGTTCTGCATTGCCCAGAACCGACTTGCCCACATTCTCGAATCCAGGTGCTTGATCCCAGGGTTCAGCAATGCCCGCAACCTTTTCAGTCACGTGGTGCCAGAGAATCTGATTGTTATCCAGGTTGACCATCTGGCCAGTAATCGCGATATCTGCCTGTGGAGGGCCCAGTGGCATAAAACCATAGTAGCCACGCGTGGTGCCTACTCTGTTCACTGAAATCACAATCAAGCGGCTCATTTGATCTGACTTGAACGAGCGGAAATCACGGCTGGCATACGACACATCTTTGCTGCTAGAGCCTGAAAACTTGGCGAGTTTCTCCATATCCAATGGCGTATCTATCATCTTGACCTTGAAGCCTCGCGCCTGTAACTGCTCGGCAAAATCATTGGCCACTTCATGCAGGCGCGGAATCTGCATCCCTTCCAAATAAGTGATCAAAGACTTGGCGTTGGCCTGGTTGATCGCAACATCAAGCAATCCCTGACCTCCCAGCATAGTGGCCCCTGGCTTGCTGGGCGTCACCACGGCAATGCCTATGGTTTGCTCACGCTGCTGCCAGAAATCAGAGTGCAATGAGACAGGTTGTTGAACTGAAGCACAACCTGTCAGCATCAAGACGAGCAATAGTAATGCATACAACTTTTTCAATCGAATTCCCCTTTAATTGTAGAGTTGGTTTTATTATCTGATACCCGTGAAAGTATCAATTTTGCAGTTTTTACAGCGATGAGAGTCTAGCAAAAAAATTACGGGCAAATCTGTGACCAGCCAGTAAAATCATCTTTATTTTTTTGGATTCGCCATGCGCATCGCTCAGGACACCACAGAACTGATAGGCAATACCCCTTTGGTCAAGCTCAAGCGCACCGCCGCAGCCATAGACCCCAGCACGACGATTGCCTGCAAACTTGAATATTTCAACCCCGCTCATAGCGTCAAGGACAGAATAGCCGTCGCTATCCTCGATGATCTTGAAGCTAGCGGCAAAATCCAGGCAGACTCCATCATCCTCGAAGCCACCAGTGGCAATACCGGCATTGGTCTTGCCATGGTCTGTGCCGCACGCGGCATCAAGTGTGCTTTTGTCATGCCAGAAACCATGAGCCGCGAGAGAAAATTATTGCTCAAGGCCTATGGTGCTGAGTTGATACTGACGCCTGGTCCTGATGGCATGCCAGGCGCTATTGCCAAAGCCGAAGCCCTGGCTGCCAGTGATACGCGCTATATCCTGGCGCAACAATTTGCCAATCGGGCCAATCCAGATATACACCGCCGTACAACCGCAGAAGAAATCTGGCGTGATACCGATGGCCTGGTAGATATCGTCATCAGTGGCATAGGGACTGGCGGCACGATTACCGGCGTGGGCGAAGTGCTCAAGGCGCGCAAGCCTGGCGTGCAGATCATCGCGGTGGAGCCAGACGCCAGCCCGGTGTTATCCGGCGGCGAGCGTGGCCCTCACCCCATACAGGGCATAGGTGCAGGCTTTATCCCCACTATTCTGAATACCGCTATTTACGACGAGATCATCCGGGTTAAAAACGATGATGCCTTGCAGACGGCCAGAAATATGGCACAACAGGATGGTCTCTTGGTGGGTATATCCTCTGGAGCAGCAACCTGGGCCGCCTTACAAGTTGCGCAGCGGCCCGAGAACCATGGCAAGCTTATCGTGGTCATTATTCCATCATTCGGTGAACGCTACTTATCCACTGTTCTCTTTAACGAGCTTGAGGTCTGATGGCTGACATTTTAGGCCTGAAGCCTAATATCAGACACTATCTGGCGGATTTTGCATGAAAAAACGGCGCCACGCCCATAGCAAGAAAATCGGGCTGCCCCCAGGCAGCCTGGTGCATACAGGTGAAGTAAAAACCCCGGAAGTGACCATGTCGCTGTTCCGCTACAACGCGGAACGCCTGGAAGAAAAAATCATCACCTCACTGGATGAAATAGCGGGCCCATCTGGGGAAGATATCCTCTGGCTCAATGTGCATGGTTTACATGACCCCAAGCTCATGGCCAGCATAGGCTTGAAATTCCAGCTGCACCCTTTGGTTCTGGAAGATATCCTCAATACCGACCAGCGACCCAAGGCTGATGCTTATGACGATTACCTGTTTCTGGTGACACGCTTTTTCAGCTATGACTCGGAGCAGATGGCCATTAATTCTGAGCAGATCAGCCTGATTCTGGGTGAACGCTTTGTCCTGTCGTTTCAGGAGCGGCCGACTGGCTCATTTGACCCGGTGCGCGAGCGCCTACGCGCCAACAAAGGCCTGCTGCGCAAGTCTGGCCCGGATGTACTGGCATATGCATTGCTGGATATGGTGGTGGACAAGTATTTTGTCATGCTGGAGCAGATCAGTGATGACTGTGAAAAGCTGGAAGAACAACTACTGCATAAACCTACCGATGCCGTGTTGCAGAGCATCCATAAACTCAAGCGCGAAACCATGGATTTACGTCGTGCGGTATGGCCGCTACGCGAGATCATCAATAACCTGATCCGAAATGAATTCGGCTTCTTCCAGGAAGCCACCATCCTGTATCTACGTGATGTCTACGATCACAGCATACATTTCATAGAATCACTGGAATCCCTGCGTGACCTACTCGCAGGCATGCTGGATATCTATCTTTCCAGCATCAGCAACCAGGTCAACAAAGAAGTACGCCTGCTGACCGTGGTGACCATGCTGTTCATGCCAGCCACTCTCATCTCGGGTATCTTCGGCATGAACTTCGCGCATATGCCCTTGTTGGATGATGGCTGGGGTTTCTGGTTTGCACTACTCATGATGCTAGTGGTTGCTGGCGGCATGGGTTTGCATTTCTGGCGCAGGCAATGGCTAAGCCAGCATTAGCTGCTCAACAAGCGTGTATTAAGTACTAAGGTTTAATCAGCGCAGCATACTTAGCTTGTATTTTTGCCACCTTGGGCGCTGCGACTGCTAGGCAGTAGGGCTGCCCTGGGTTCTTGGCAAAATACTGCTGGTGGTAATCCTCCGCGGGGAAAAATTCCACAGCTGCTAATACCTGAGTGACTGGCGCTGCTCCAAAGGTATTTTCACGGCGGTAGTTTTCCAGCAAGGCATTGACCGTGTCTTTCTGCGCCTCATTCTGATAAAACACTGCCGAGCGATATTGCGTGCCTACATCATTGCCCTGACGGTTAGGCGTAGTAGGGTCATGTGAGAGAAAGAAAATCTCCAATAAAGCCGCATAGCTGATCTGCTGCGGGTCAAAGCTGATCTGTATGGCTTCTGCATGCCCAGTCTCACCCGTGCATACCTGCTTGTAGTTGGGCTGATCTACGTGGCCCCCTATATAGCCTGAAACCACCGCATTCACGCCTTTAAGTTGGGAAAACACTGGCTCCAGGCACCAGAAACAGCCACCCGCCAGCACCGCAATTTCATTGCTCATATCACTGCACTCCCAAAGAATTTAATAGCAGGGCTAGTAATAGCACTGCTTTCACAGCAAAACTTTAATAACAGAACTATAAGGGAATCACCACGCAAATCAGCGCTTAGCTGCATGGCTATTCACTTCATAATAGAGTTTCAAGCTCTATCTTTAATCAAGACGAATCAGACAACATGGCGCGTATTGCAGTTTTCAATCAAAAGGGCGGAGTTGCCAAAACCACCACAGTGCTTAATCTGGCGGCGGCAATGGAACGCACAGGTAAACATGCCTTGATGATAGATATGGATCCTCAGGCGCATTTGACGCAGATCCATGGTCAGCATCCAGAGACAGCCAAGCAAAGCTTGTTTGGCTTTTATCAGGATGATAAACCGCTATACCACCTTGAAGTGGAATGGCCAGCCATAGGCCAGCTGATACCCTCGCACAAAGAACTGATCAAAGTTGATTCCATCTTTGGTAAAGGTCCAGCCGTACTCAATAAACTCAAAGTTGGGCTGGATATTGCGGACAAACTCTATATTGGCCGCCATACCTTGATCGATTGCTGCCCTTATCTTGGCGTGCTTTCACTCAACGCCATTTTTGCTGCCGACTTGATGATCATCCCCATCTCTTCGGATTATCTTTCCTTACAGGGCGCGAAAAAGGTTGAGCAAACTCTTACAGCCATTGAACCAGTACTAAAACGCCCTATACACAGGCGTTACCTGCTGACTCGTTTCGACCGAAGAAGAAGCATGACGTTCGAAGTTCAGAAAAAAGCCAAACAGCTATTTGGCGAGCAGGTGTTGGATACCGTGATCTCGGAAAACGTAGCCATCGCGGAAAGCCCAGAAAAGGGCAAGGATGTATTTAGTCATCAACCGAATAGTGCAGGCGCCAATGATTATTTTGCTTTGCTTATGGCGCTTGCTAGAGATGGTTGGATTTAAGTAGAAATATCAATTAAAAACCACAGCGCAAAAATACAAAAAGCTTTCCTAAGGAAAGCTTTTTTAATATCTACTACGCTGCTTTGACAAAGAAAAAAGCCCGCTAGAAACTAGCGGGCTTTTCCTGAATAAAAGCCTGGCGGTGACCTACTTTCGCATACGAGAAGTATACTATCATTGGCGCAGAATCGTTTCACGGCCCTGTTCGAGATGGGAAGGGGTGGTTCCAATTCGCTATGGCCGCCAGACA